>LNFM01000029.1_pt1 | contig 556040 bp, 532 predicted proteins | sample 596031 | NCBI WGS metagenome assembly LNFM01 (sample SAMN04254537, study PRJNA301005) | activated carbon metagenome | isolation source: dual media filters at the Ann Arbor, Michigan drinking water treatment plant | place: USA: Ann Arbor
GCGTGGACGGAGGCCGACCAAGCCTTATGGGCCGGGGTGCTGAATTTCTGGTTCCTGGGGCGCGTGTTCGACCGGGTGCGGTCGTGATGGTGCCTCAGTCTGCAATCGAACTGGCCAAGCGCTTTGAGGGCTTTGAAAAGCGAGTGAAGCGCGGAACGGAGATTGCCGCCATCCCCTACGTGTGCCCGGCAGGTTTCTGGACGATTGGTTACGGCCACCTTTGTGCGCAGGATCACCCGCCAATCACGCAGGAAGAGGCTGAAGCCTATCTTGCACAAGACCTCGCGAAAGCGTTGAACGCCACGTTGCGGTATTGCCCGGTGCTGGCAACTGAGTCAGAGGGACTGCTCGCCGCCATCATTGACTTCACTTTCAACCTTGGTTCAGGTCGGCTGCAGACATCGACGCTACGGCTGCGGATCAATCAGCGGGATTGGGCCGCAGTTGAACGCGAACTGCGCCGATGGGTTTATGGCGGAGGGAAAATTCTGCCCGGACTCGTAAAACGGAGGGATGCAGAGATTGCATTTTTGCCATAGGCTAAGCTCATACGCTTAGTGTTCATTTCTTCGGACGTTGCTTTTTTAGCCCCCAATACGTCCACCCATTGCACGCCCACCCTGAAATAGATTGTGCCGCAGCAGAAAGTGAAGGGAAAACATGCTTGCCCACCTTCAAAACAATTTCCTCTTTTTCTCTGTCGACAGAAACCACTTCAGCAACTACTGACCCAGGTTTCTTTCTGAATTTGTGTACAAGCTTTTCTCCGACTTTCGGCCAATTCTTCTCGTCATTCATATATTGCTCACAACTATTTGCACGCCTTCGTCAGGTAAAGTGACATCGGGTGTGGGTTTTAAATTGAAAATTTCTTAATCTCCGCAATGACGTTTCTGTATCCATTTAGTGGATCAGCAGGAGAAATACTGAATGTATATTGACTGCCCGCTTTTAATTTTCCATGTATGCCAATAATTTCCTCGAGTTTTACGTCAAGTTCCGAGGCAATGGTTGAATAATACAGAGTGAAAACTTTAATCGGAGAGTCGTGCGCGATTTGTTCGGCAAGAAGTGCGAGGCGATCGTATTTTCGACCATCAGGATAAGGATAGTAATTTGAAATACACTGCTCTTGAAATGTCTTCTTGGAACTTTCAGTGTGCTTCTTGTATTCAATAAGTGCGATAGGCTTCATGCTTAATCTGTCGCAAAGCAGTAAATCCGCATCCCCAGGCCAGAGTGCATCTGTTCGTGATAAGTAGCACTCGAGTCTAGATGTTCCGTAAAATAGACCTTTGTCTCCTATAGAAATTGGCCCACCCGACTTCGATCTTATTATTTCCTTGACCCGAGAAATATGAGGCCTGGTGACGTCCAGCCCCCTACAAGAGTCCGGATCTTTTGGCCAGTGTGCGATTATGAGCGTCGAAGAATCCTGACTCCAATTCTGGCTGTCATCAAAAATCACAGCAGTGGCGCCACAGGAGTTTTGTCCAGAAAAACGTACTAGATCTCTAAACTTGATATGCCCGCGAAGGACGTCTGCGACATCTTCATCTTTTAGTCTAAGTAAATCGCTTGAGCTAATCCCTGCTGCCGGACATTTAAGCCATAAATCTCTATCAAGTTTATTGGTGCTCCAGTCAATAAAGTAATCAAAACTTATCCCACAGAGATCTTGCTCGTACAAGAGATTATTTGAGATGCATAAATTGGGACCCGGTAAAACAGGATTCTCTTTTGCCAAAACACTTCTATTTGAGCAAAGTGCCAGAGTGGGTTCAATGAAATTCATATTCGCTTTCGCCCATTAGTGATGCCAAACCTGATCCAGGTCTCTTGCTGTGAGAAGTTTTTCTTGCAAGGCATAACGTGAGGACTGCATGTTGACCTCACTATTTTCAGGTCGTGGAATCGGAACGATTGCGGTCGCAGCCTCTTTGAATTTGATCAAGTATTTACCCGTATCGTTGTATGGGATGATGGTCTCGATCTCGGCGATATGGGTAATGGCCGCGACGGGGGCGACTTGATAGGCGGCAATGAATTTCAGCTTCGGGATATGCTTAGCGTTGATCCTTACGGCGAACCAGCAGTTCTCATTTAGAAAGCGCTGCTTGAACCCTTCCTCCCGCGCGGGTACAACGATGGTGTCGAACTTGTCGTTATCTGATCCGACCGGTTGAACCTGCTCATTGAAGTCTTCTTGCTTGGGAAGCGTAAATGCATTTATGCCAAGCATCGGCAGGATCAGAAGCATATCGGCCAAGAAGGCTTGCGCCGTCGCCTTGCCTGCTGGAGCCATTGTTGGTGCAGAAGGATTGTTCTTGTTCAGTAAGATCGCCCGGTCGTATTTCTTGGCGAGCGCCACTAGGGCAGACTCTAAGTACTGCACCTCCGTTTTTCCGATCTTGTGATTGCGATCAAAAAAGTAAACTCCCCAGACCCAACCCTCTTTATTGGCAACGTGATTCTTGAGCCGATCACCCACAGGGTCAGCTTCACCAATGTAGATCGTCTCTTCAGCAGCATTACCAACCAAAATATAGAGACCAGCCTGCGCGAATCCGGGCTCCTGTTTAAGGATGCTGAACAGCTCTTTGGTAAAAACCACGCCGTAGCCAGACCAGTTGGACTTGTCGACGTGGCGTATCCCTTCGGGGTCGCCAGTGGTCGCAAAAAGGGTGATCGAGAAGGGTTGCATGGCGGCCTCTCGTTAAATTTGCACTTCAAACCGCAGATAGTCGGATAGCCGCTTCGACTCCGATACCTCGTCGTGTGGCAGGAGCAGGTATTTCCACGCCTTTGTTCCGACTTCAATTGCGTGCGTCGAGGCGTGTTTGCACCAACGTGCTGCTGAATTGGCTTTAGCCTGAACCTCTTGAGTATTGACGTCCGTGCGTGCTTTGGTTTCAACCATGTAGATGGTCGTGTCTGTCTCGGCAACAAAGTCAGGGATGTACTCTGGCTGCTCCGTGCCCAGCTTGTAGTAAATTTGGAACTGTCCCTTGGCAGGCTTAAACCACTTCAAGGCATCACGCTCCAGGATGATGGAAAAGCGGCGCTCGGTGTCGGAGTCGAATTTCTGTAACGGATATAGACACCGCGAAAAGCCGCCGAATAGCATCTGCTTGATACGCCCCATCTCGGTCAGCGTTTCACGAAAATGGTGAGCTGTCTGTCCGGCCGTGGCCGTGTAGTTGCAGGGTTTCAGTTCGGTGAAGCCTCGACTGATTTGCACTTCGTACTCGGTCGCTTCCTCCCAAAAATGCGCCATCATCTGCGCGTGTATCTCACGTGCGATCAGACGGCGATCCCGATCTAGCACACTGCATGCCTCAATCTCGGACAGATACCCCCGCAGGTGTTGAACCATTTGCCCCGCAAGCTCGTAAAGCAGGTCGGCATGAGTGAAATAGTCGATGTCATCAAAGTCCACCAATGCGTGGACGATGTAGTCTTCTGGCCGTTGTTCTTTCAGGCCTACCTCGGATGCCAGCGTGTCTTGCTCGTTGGTGTGCAGGTTGTGAATTATGATCTCGCGCGCACCCGGTTGCAGGTGCAACTGAGCCACATCGAGCTTGAACGGATGAAAGCCCGTGGTGACTTCGCCGGTAGGCACCACAGCAATCCGGGGAATGTCGATGGTCTGCTGAACAACTATTTCCGTGGTTTTTGCCACCACGGCTGACAGATCAAGCTTCGGCTGCCCTTCATCGATGCCTGCAAGCAAGATGCCTTGCATCGGCTTCAAGCGCTCGGTGACCTCGGCCAGGATTGCTGATTGAACCTCGGGTGTGAGTAGTGCGCTGCTGGTAGGCACTAAATCGCGTCTGAGCTCGTACTTCCCAATAACATCGATCACAACGCGAGCCGCCTGCCGTTCCGCTTCCGTGGTGAAGACGGGGGCGGTTGCCGAGGACGTCGGAGCCGTTCCGGCGTTCGTCGGAGCACCGGCTACCAAGGGCGCATCGGTCAGGCCCAAACGTGTCATTGCACCAGAACCAACTTGTACGCTGACTTTTCTGTCGTCAGCGCTCGGCGCATCGAGGATGACTTGCTTCAGACGAATTGGTGAGTCGCCACGGTTCGCCTCATCGATGATCTCCTGGAACTTGTCGTGCGCGACGATGTTCAGGCGATCCACCGCTGCTACACCCGTTCGCTTGCCATAAGGCAGACGCAGGCCACGACCGATGGACTGCTCGATCAGAGTGCGTGCGTTGGCGGCCCGCAGCGGCACGATAGTGTAGAGGTTGGTTACGTCCCAGCCCTCCTTGAGCATGTTGACGTGAATCACGATCTCGGTTGGTTCGTCCACGCTCTCCACTGCGAGCAGACGCGTGATCATTTCTTCCTCTTCCGCACCGGTGCGACTGGAGTCGACCTGAATCACTTTGCCCTGATAACGCCCATCGTAGAATGCTTGTGATTCCAGAAGCGCCAAAAGTTGCCCTGCGTGAGTGGTATCACGCGCAATTACAAGAATGAACGGCTTCACAACCTTCACACCGTTTTCGCGGGCATAGGTCAGCAACTCGACCTTAGTGGTCTCGTGCAACCGCACGCCATCCTCCAGCTTGATCTTTTCGATCTCCTCCGGAGTGTGGGCCTTAGCGTCAAAGTTGCGTTGGGTAACGGCTGCAGGTTCTTTGACAAAACCATCTTCCATTGCCCGCGCCAGCGGATAGTCCATCACCACGTTTTTGAACGGAACTGGACCGCGCGTCGATTCAACGAAGGGAGTTGCGGTGACCTCCAGTCCGAATAATGGTTTCAGCTCGTTGATGGAGCGCACCCCAGCGCTGGCCCGGTACCGATGAGACTCATCCATCAGCAGTACAAGATCTGACAGGTTCGACAGATGATTGAAGTAGCTATCTCCAAGCACCTCCTTAATCCGTTTAATGCGCGGTTCCTTGCCACCACGTACCTCAGAGTTGATCTTTGAAATATTGAAGATATTGATCCGTACGTCGTGGGCGAAACCCATTGTCTGATCTTGAACGACTGCGCCAGTCTGGTCGTAGTTGTCACCCGTGATGATCAGCGGGGATTGCTGCGCAAATTCGGCAATGCCTTTAAAAACGTATTTGGGCGTGTTGCGCGTGAAGTCGGCGATCAGCTTGTTGTAGATCGTCAGGTTGGGAGCTAGCACGAAAAAGTTATTAATGCCGTGTGCCAGATGCAGGTAGGCGATAAACGCCCCCATCAGGCGGGTCTTGCCAACGCCTGTTGCAAGCGCAAAGCACAACGACGGAAACTCTCGCTCAAAATCCTCCAGCGTTGGGAATTCGGCCTTGAGCGTAGAGAGGATCGCAGAGACATCGCGCTCGTGCCCCAGCAACTCGGGTGCCGCTTCTAGCGCGCGCACCAGTTTTGAGAGAGATTCCGCCTGGGGCGTGCGAAGAGACAATCGACCGGTAACAGCATTTAGGACGCGTGCATTCATTATTCATTCTCCCCAAACAGTCCGCCCTGTCCGGGTGCGACATTCTTGTTCTTCGATGACTTGATGTCGTTGACTGCACCAGTAGCGTCTTTCTTCTCAACCTGAGCCATTGGTAGATTCGCAACGTTCAAACTGTAGTCGTCGTGCCCCCATTCGCATCGAGTCAATACCATCTTAGGTATTTTCTTTAGAGTCAGGTTAGGCCAACGCTCGGATGCTTTTCCAGCAGCTATACCGTGGAAGGCGGCGCAGCAAACCAACAGGCTCTGATCGATGCCAACTTCGTCGGAGAGAGCTTGCAGCTGCTCCGATGAAAGATTTTGCGTGGTTACATAAATGAAATCACGCTCGCTAGAAAGACCATGCTGCCACCATTGCGCTTCGGAAGGCGCGTAATTAAACCCTTCAAGTTTGCATAGTGCTTGGGCTAAATTTACAGCATCGTATTCCGGGTTGATTACAGGATTTCCCCATCGGTCATTAATGATTAGCGATGGGGCAAGTTTGTAGAACCGAAACCCCCCGCCTCCTTGCCAACCAACGGCCTCGGTGACGCCCCCAGAATCTTCGCCGTTGATGACTTTCTTTAGTCTCGGAGCAACGTGCGTTTCACAATGCTGACCCAGCTCAACCATGATCCAGCGACGTCCCATCTTGTGCGCTACTGCACCAGTAGTACCGGAGCCAGCAAAGGAATCGAGGACAATATCTCCTGGTTTTGTCGCCAAGTGAATAATTCGATGCAGCAATTTTTCCGGTTTCGGAGTATCAAAAGGATTTTCAGGATTGAACGCTTTCACTTCCTCCCGTGCCTCATGATTATGTCCGGCGTCACTATGGAGCCATACTGTTGGACATGGAGTGCCGTCATCTGCCAGCTCTGACAAGAAGGTCTTCCTCGAGGGGGATGCTTTACCGTCCTTGCCAAACCAAATCTCATTCCCGGCGTCATACCGCTTCAAAGTATCTTCCGAAAATCTTGGAAATGTGCCTGATGGCGGGCTCCAGACGACACCATTCTTAAAAGTGAATGAGAAGTTCTTGTTGCTTTCGGAACCGCTTTTTGCGTGAAGCGGAGTGGCTTTCCAAGGGCCTTTAGGGTGATTGTCAGGATTTCTGTATCTGGCATTCATCTCTTCAGTGCGCGGCATCTTGTTTGGTCGCCAACTATTTTTGTCCTTCGCATAAATCAAGATGTGGTCATGATTGTCGGATAGCCACTTCGCATCATTCGCGATGGTGTATTTTTTTTGCCATACAACATTGGAGACAAAATTAACGCGACCAAAAATCTCATCGCACATGACTTTTAAGTAATGCGCCTCGTTATCGTCAATCGATATCCAAAGCGATCCATCGTCAGAAAGTAACCGTCTCAATATTTCCAGTCGATCTCGCATCAATCCAAGCCAGATTGAATGCTCTAGACCATCATCGTATTGAGCAAAAGCACTTCCAGTGTTGTACGGTGGATCAATAAAAACGCATTTCACTTTTCCCGAGTAATCAGACTCAAGCGCCTTTAGCGCTAACAAGTTATCGCCAAAGATTAGTAAGTTGTCAAAGTGATCCTCACTTGAAAACCGAAATTTTGCGTGATGTGAATGGTTGGTGTCTTCAAGCAACAGCCTTGCTTCGAGGCGAGGGCGCTTATTTTTTCCAATCCAGTTAAGCTCAAGTTTTTGCATATTTATTCCCTGAAGTCAGCACCACCCGTACTGCCTTGCTGTTGTTTTTCCGTAGGTACCCAATTCAATGGATTTCTTCACGATTTTCTTGAATTCAATCGAGTTAAGGTAGATGAATCGAAGTGTGAATACATCGTGTTTATCAGTACGTTCAATAATTGCCGCATATGGTGACCGTCCAAGCGAGCCATCAGGTAAAACTGGCCGCAAACCTGAGGCAACTTCTGGCACGTCACGTGTGAGTTGAAGTCGCCACATATGGTTGCCTTGAAATTTCATTCGAAGTTGGACGGAAATTCCAGATGAGACAACAAACGCAAAATGCTTCGGTTGCTCACCAGTCGGGTTGAGTCCGAAGAAAATTCCTTGCTCTGCCTTCAGCTCAATTTCTCGGCCCATTGCCGTGATGTGCCCACATTCAATCCAACAGAGTCTGGCAGCACCTGGATCGAGCTCCGCATCATCCGATGCAAGAATAACAATCCCTGCAGACGCTCGTTTTACCTTTATCTGCTTAGGCCGACTCTTTTGAATTAAGTCGTACTTTGCTTTGTAAGCAACGAGCTCTTTGTTCGTAGGTTTGTGGCCTTGGCTCCAGAGTGCATCCCACATTTCACGAACCTGGAGAAAATCTGCAGCGTTTTCATATTGAAGAATGGCGCTGGCTTCACCATTTCCTGCGAGCGCCTGCGCGGTCAAGTTAGCAGACCCGACAATCGTGAATCCTATCTTCGGAGCAGATTGCTTCTGAAGTATGTAGACCTTCGGGTGAAACCTGACGCCCAACGATGAATAGGAGATCACCCGAACTTCTGCGCCAGGAATTGCGAAGATCACATCAAGGGCTCCCGGCTGCGTCACAAAGTCATCCAGACCAATCAGCCATTTGCTTCGAGGTGGTGGTAGGGGCGAGAAGCCGGACAGAAGTGACCGTACTCCGGCAACAGTCATATACGCGACAGAAATTAGTGCTTCTTCGTATTTGCCGCTTCGGGCCTTCTCTTGTAGCAAATGTCCCAGTGTCGTAGCTGTGGGGCTTTTTGGCGTTTGAACTAGAAAATTAATCTTCATGGTTTCTAGTCCTGAGAAGGATTGATGCACACGTGGGGCATGGGTGAACAAGACGCCCCATCATTGTTCCGTTTGCCTTCCGCCGCGTCATCACAGGAGCTCCCATTCGATGGTGAACAAAGTCTGCTCCTCAACCTGTTGCTGCAGCTGGACTTCAAGCTGGGTGATGAGGTCGTTGCGCTGTGCTTCGACTTCGTCTTGACGGGTAAACAGTTCGCGCCGGAGCTTACTGCGCTTGGTTTCGAGCTCCCGTTGGCGCTTTTGATGGGACAGCTTTTCTTCGAGGGTGGGTGAGATCGCCGCTGTGCGCCGCACTTCCTTGATCTCAAAGTCGATGCCCTTAATCTCCTGTTCCAAGCCCAACTTCAGGTCGTCGGCCCAAGCATCAAGTTTTTCAACTTCCTGCTCAAAGTAACCGAGATTGCGTTGATTGATCTCGCGCAGGACTTGCACCTTCCGGCTTGCCAGATCTGTAGCGAGCGCGCCATCAGCCGCCGAAAATAGGCCAACCGATTTTTGGTGCGCGGGTAAGCGCAGCAATTTTTCCGGATCATCCTCGACCAGTGCAACGCCTTGGGCGGTGGTGGCGGCGACGATCAGGTGCTGCTCTTGCTGGCCCAGCGCATCAACGGAAATAAGGCTGACTGTGAGCCATCCGGCTTGTCCCCGATGTGCTTTGAGCGTGCTGACCTGCGTGCCGTAACTGTCGTAATCGAAAACGAGCCTGTTGCCGGGCAGTTGTCGACTTATTGCTTGTTGGGTAACCCATGCGGCGAGCGGGTGGCCGATACGATACAGATGGGAGTCGCCGCTGCGGCGGGGCAGTTCGTAACGCCCGAGAGCAATTCCCTCAAGATCTGCACAGGGCGACTGCAGCAACCTGAATCCGTCGGTATCGAAGTCAGCATGATCGCCAAGCTCTGCCCTGGTCAAATCCATCAACATTCGTTCGTATCGGTTCCGGGCTTTGGCGCTGTCGTCGGCACGAATCCGAAGTTTGTCCTGGACTTCTTCGTCGAAATTCTCCAGCAGAAGCTGGCGGGTCTTGACCATTGCCTCATTGATCTCTCCGGACAGGTCGAGCTGCAATTGCTCAAAACTGCTCTTGATGGCTTCCGGGTCGCGACAGTTTTGGTAGATGTCTGCGATACGCCGCTCAAAGTCCACGCCGGAGCCGATTGCGCCCAGTACTTCATCGCTAGCACCAAAAACACCTTCGAAGAGCTGGAATTTCTGCGCCAGCAATTCGTACACGCGAGCATCGGCTTCATTGCTGCGGTCGACAAAATTGACCACCACCACGTCGAATTTCTGCCCGTACCGATGACAGCGACCAATACGCTGTTCGATCCGCTGCGGATTCCAGGGCAAATCGTAGTTAATGACCAAGGAGCAGAACTGGAGGTTGATGCCTTCCGCGCCCGCCTCGGTCGCAATCATGACGGTGCCGCGATCCTGAAAATGCTCGACCAACGCCGCACGCGTATCAGCAGTCCTAGAGCCAGAGATTTTGTCGGTACCTTTGTGCCGCACCAGCCAATCCTTGTAGACCGCCTGAGCTCGAGCGTCACTGTTCGTGCCGTTGAAGAGGACGATGCCCTCACCGTAGTGCGTGTCAGCCAGCAGCGACAACAGGTACTCTTGGGTGCGCCGGGACTCCGTGAAAATGATTGCCTTCTTGGGCGCGCCCAACCGCTCCAGTTCAGCAAATGCGCGCTCCAGGGCTGTCAGAAGTGCTTTGCCCTTGGCGTTGTCGCGGATGTTGGTCGCCAGTGATTTGAAGTGCCGAAGCTCCTCAATTTCCTGAGCAACGGCATCGCGCTCACTCCTCGCCGGGGGAGCGCTGCCGGAATCCTGGTCATTCCACTCGTCGGCGGTTTCATCGAGCGACTCATAGTCCTCGTCCAACGCTTCGGCTAGGTCGGGAATGTTTGTGGTGTCGTCGAGCACCCCTTGCAGGCGCTTGGCCATCGTTTCCAATGCGCCAGCGATAGCGTGTGTTGACGAGGCAAGCAACTTCCATAACACCAACGAGATTAGTTGTCGCTGCCCATCTGGCAACGCTTTTAGATTCGGACGACGCAGGTAATCTGCGACGAGGGCAGACAGTTCGCGTTCCTCGGTCGACGGTGTAAATTCTTCAACAATGGCGCGACGGGCCGTGTAGGGAACGTATTGCTGGACTTGCCGACGCAAGGTGCGCTTGCAAATTGGCGCAATACGGGAGCGCAGCGCGGCAAAGGCCTGCTCTTTGTTTGGCTGGGTGAATTGCGCACGAAAGCTATCGAGATCACCGAACACGCGGTCGTCGATCATGCTAACCAACCCGTAGAGTTCCAGCAGCGAGTTCTGCAGCGGTGTTGCCGTCAGGAGCACCTTTGAATGAACGTGCGCGAGGGCTTCCTTGATCGTTTTGGCGATGACGTTGCTTGTCTTGTAAACGTTGCGCAGCCGGTGCGCTTCGTCGAGCACGACTAGATCCCAGTTGATGTCCTTGATGTCAGCAGCCTTGGCCTTTGCAAACTGGTACGAGCAGATGACAGGCCCGGAAGGCATCAAGAAGGGGTTCTGGTTTTCTTGCTTACGGATCGTGTTGTAATTTTTGGCTTCAAGAATCAGGCTCTGCAGATTGAATTTGTCCTGCAGTTCTTGGTGCCATTGCTTGCGCAAGTTAGCTGGGACGATGATCAGCAGGCGGCGACGGCGCTCGGCCCAGCGCTGTGAGATGACAAGTCCCGCTTCAATCGTCTTCCCGAGTCCAACCTCGTCGGCCAGGATCACACCGCGAGAAAGTGGGTTTGTGCAGGCGAACAATGCGGCTTCGACCTGATGGGGATTGAGATCGACCTGTGAGTCCACCAAAGTAGATGCCAACGATTCCACCGTATCGCTGGCTGCACGGCGCGTCAGCAGCCACGCGTAATACTGGCTTTGATAGGGCGTGAGTAGCTGCTGTGTCACCAATGGATTTCCCCCTTGTTCTTGTTCCGGCGTGTGATTGCCGTCGTGTGCCCGGCGCGGCTTATATTCACTTTGCCTCGTCCGTCTTTTGGCGGATGCTCTCGGCAATCCATGCGTCCAACTCCGAGCGGCGGAAACGCCACGTACCACCCAGCTTGAACGCCGGAATCTCGCCTTTCTGAGCAAGCCGATAAACAGTTCGCTTGCCAGCTTTTAGGTACGCAGCGACTTCGTCGAGCGTCAGAATCTCGCCATCAGTGTCGGTCATTATCTTTTCTACCAAGTTGGCCTGCAGTGCATTCCGTTTGCCAAGTTTAGCCAATTTTACCAAATTACGGCGTCATCGACCAGCACCTTGTTCGTCGGAGTGCGCGCCAATGGGGAGGCAGTTCGGTTGTCAAACAGGGGATCGAACTGGCGTTCGACGATTGGGCCGTGGAAGCCCAAGTTTCGCGTGCGATGCGCCCTCACAGGCTAGGCATGGGCGGATTGAATTCGGCCAAATACTCGAATCCACGCCCTCAAGATCAAAACCTTGCTATCCTTGTCGGGATGCGGACGCGGGTTCGGTTCCGTGTTCCACCACCACGAATACGCTAAGCCGCTGATTAATCAGCGGCTTTGTCGTTTCTGTCTTATGCAATTTATGCGGTCTGAAGTGACAAACGCTCTAGCTTGGCCTGCGTTGCAGCAAGCATCTGTTCAAATTTTTCTGATTGAAAGAAGCGAAATTCAACCACGCGTTGTTGCGCGATCTCGTCATCGGGATAAGCTTCGGTCGCTGGATGACACATGATCAACATGCCGGCTTGCGCCGCATCCAGCCAAACTTTAAAACAAGCAGCGTAGTCTTCTTGATCGAAACCGTACACACCTGCAAAACCTTTATTGCTGGCAACTCTCGCGCTCTGCAAATCTTTGGCAAGCGACTGCCCACCCAGATATTTTAAAATTTGCGACTTCCCGCCCCAAGCAGGATTCGCCGGGACAGTATTGCGGACCCAGATAGGCTGATGAGCATAGCGACGCTTGATCACCTTTAGCAGAATTTCGCGCACACCCGAGAATTGATGCACGTGCTGATGGCCATCGATAAAATCCGGCGCTTGTCCGAATCCATCTTCAAATGCATCAAGCTGGCGCTCCAGTTCCTGTTCCACTTTTTGCAAATTCATGCTGCGTAGCAGGCTGCGCAAAATAACAGCATTCAAACTGGGTGCATCGGCACCAAAGCCTTCGGTCAAATTGAAATGCAAACCAATATCAGCTTGTTCACGATAGGCACGCAAAGCCGGTGCAGACACAGACAGCCAGTTCGGCGCAGTACTAAAACAACTCACTGCGCTAAGACGACCTAAAGCGAGTAACTCGAGAATGCCGGCATCGATGCCTGGATTCTGTGCATAGTCATCGGAACAAAGTGCAATCGGTGTCATGGCATTTTTATTAATGTGCCGCGTGGCGAAACGCCCATAAGCGGCTGAGTACATAGGTCATCACTGCTACGGTAAAAACCACCGCAGCTAATGCAAAATAATACGGCCAGCCAGCGTAACGCAATAGCAAATAGAACAGCAATTCGTTCATGCAAAAACCGAGTAGCGCGACAAGCAAGAACTTTAAAAAAGAGGAATGCTTGCAGTCCGTATGCGAAGCGATTGCATCGGAAAAGGTCCAGTACCTATGGCCAAAATAACTGAGCCAGAACGCAACGAAGAAGCCACCGAAGTTCGCTTGCAGCGGAGCAATATCCAGCAACTCAACCAACGCAATCACCACCCAGTAATGCACGGCAGCAGCACTCAAGCCAACAATGCCGAACCTCGCAAGTCGCAGCAGCTCAATCAGGCGCATGCGTTTCTTTTGCGGCACTCGTCAACGGACCGTTATCGATGTCATGCGCGACAACATACAGTGGCCGTTTTTTGACTTCGTCATACACGCGTCCCACATACTCACCGAGCACACCAATAGAAATCAACTGTACCCCGGAAAAGAACATCAAACCGGCGGCCAGGGTTGACCAACCCGGCACATCGTTACCAAAAAAAATCGCTTCGCCTGCGATCCAGAATGCATACAAAATCGCAATGATGGAAATCACGACACCAACCGCGCTCCATATCCGCAACGGCAAGGTCGTGAACGCCGTGACACCAGCCAACGCCAGCCGACTCAGACTGCGATAGCTAAAGCTGGAAACGCCAGTCGCTCTATTGTTAGGCACAAACGGCAGCGCAATGCTGCTGAACCCGACCCACGCATACAAACCCTTCATGAAGCGATTGCGTTCCGGCAGTTGGCACAAGGCGTTGACGACCTTGCGATCCATCAAACGGAAATCGCCGGCATTGCGCGGAATCGTGATCGGCGCACCGGACTCCATCAGATGATAAAACATGCCTGTTCCCCACCGCTTGAGACGTGATTCGTTACTGCGGTCGCTGATCACGCCGTACACCATGTCGATGCCGCTCAACCATAATCTGACCATTTCGAACAGCAATTCCAACGGATGCTGGTAGTCGCCATCCAGCAGGATCACAGCGTCGCCCCTGGCTGCATCGATACCGGCCGACAAGGCGGCTTCCTTGCCAAAATTTCTGGAAAAACTGATGTAGCGCAAACCTGCATCTGCCAGCAAAGGTGCCATCACTTCATTGGTGTTGTCTTTGCTGCCGTCGTTGACGACTATGATTTCATAACGGGGAGCGAAGGCCTCCAGGGTTTTCCGCAAGTCCCGCAAAAACGCGGCAAGATGAGCGGCCTCGTTATATGCGGGAATCACGCAGGAAATCAACGCATCGGCCGGACGATGTGACGGCAGTGCGGTCAATGTCACCATGAGAATAACCTTTCTGGATCAAACAGCCAGACAGCGCACAAGCCTTTAGGCATAAGGAATTCGGGCCGGCTGTCGGGTAAAAAATTTAGCGGAGCATTATGGCCAACGATTATAATTCACCGCCACTGTATGCGATTGCCAAACTGAAATTGTTTCCGGATTTCTACGCACATAACTTACCTGTTACCGATGATGCCAACTCAGTCACTCCAGCCAGTTTCCTCGTCCAATAAGTTCGCCCGGCTATTTTCGCCGAGTGCAGACAATATCGCGCCGCTGGTGATCCTGCTGCTCTTGCTGCATCTGGCCCTGTGGACCATCTTCACCGGCATCAGCCATCGCTCGCCCGACTGGGACAATATGGAAGAGCTGGTCTGGGCCAGCGGGCTGGAGTGGGGATATTACAAACATCCGCCACTGCCGTCCTGGATACTGTACGGATTGGTGTCCATCTTCGGCCGCCCGGTCTGGCTGACTTTTTTCACCGGCCAATTGAGCGTCATCCTGGCCTTGTGGATGGTCTGGAAGCTGGGCTGCGAAATGACCTCGCAACGGCGCGCATTGATCGCGACCTTGCTGGTTTCCGTGGTTGCCTACTTCACGGTACGCGGCGTGATGAACAATCACAATACGATGCAGTTATGGTCGGTCGCTGGCGCGATCTGGATGCTGTATCGTGCCACGCATACCGGCAGCATGCGCGCATGGGCCCTGCTCGGCTTCTTTTGCGGATGTGCATTCCTGACCAAATACAGCGCGCTGATTCAATTCGCGGCATTCGCGCTGTACCTGTTATGCGCCGGCCATCTGCGTCGCGCACAGACCTGGAAGGGCATCGGATTATCGACGGTCATACTGATCGCGATGGTGACGCCGCATTTGTTGTGGCTGCGCCAGCAAGCTGCAGGCCCGGTAGATTATGCGGGCAGCGAAATGGTGCCGCTCGCAAGCTATTTGCTTGAGCTGCAGGATTTGCTGAGTTTTTCCATCACCAATCTGGGACGCATAGCCGCACTGATTCTGGCCTTGGCCATCGTCGCGATATGGAGTGCGCGCCAGTACAAATTGACGCCGAAATCTGCGCGTCCACCTACTATCGCCAGCCAATTGGCAGCGTCGGATCGTTTCTTTCTGCTGGTGATCGGCATTGCGCCGCTGGTGCTGACGATGCTGATTGCAGGCGCGATGAAGATCCCGCTGGCAGCACACTGGGCCACCACTTTTTTCATCCTGTTCGGCTTTTTCTCATTCTGGCTTTTGCGCAGCGGCGACGATGTCGCCCTTTTGCGGAAGACAGTCATCGTCATCGTGCTGATGCAGATTCTGGGCGCAGCCGGTTACGGCCTGGCACGCGGTCCGCTGGCGGATAAAGCGGGACGTCCTAGCCGCGCCACCTTCCCGGGTGCAGAAGTGTCACGCCAAGTGCATGCTGCATGGCAGGCCAATATGCAAACTCCACTCAAGCTGGTGGCATCCGATACATGGTTGGGCGGCAATATCGCCACCCATATCGGTCCTCAGGTGCAAGTCTTGATCGATGGCGATTACACCAAATCGCCGTGGGTAGATGAAGACCAGGCGGACAAATGCGGGATGCTGGTTGCGATCAACCGCAGCAAGGACAACCCACCTGACATCGACAATGAAGTGATCGCCTTGATGGCGCAGAGTACCCAACATGGCACACTGGATATTCCGTGGACCAAGAAAGTCGATGGGCCACGAGTGGTAATCGAATGGGGGATCATCCCGCCACAAGCGGACTGTAGCGAGAAACCTGCATCGCTCTAGTTTTGCGATAACGTTTTAGCGTTCTCGTCAGGGCATGCGTATCACACCATACCTCTGACGAGAATCTCAGTTCAAGGTTGCAAGCGCTGCCGCTTCCACTGCCCGTCTTTTTCCAGCGTATAAGCAATACGGTCATGCAAGCGTGACCTGCGCCCCTGCCAAAACTCTATGTAATCCGGCTTCAGACGATAACCGCCCCAATGCTGGGGACGCGGTGTAGTTTCGCCATATTGTGCTTCAGCCTGCGCATACTGTGCTTCCAGCGCTGGGCGATCTGCGATCAGGGTGCTCTGGGCTGAGGCGATTGCACTCAAGCGGCTCTTGATCGGACGGCTCTGAAAATATTGCTCGCTTTCTTCCGCCGACACTTTCTCGACGCGACCTTCGATACGAACCTCGCGCTCCAGTGCAATCCAGTGAAACAGCAAGGCTGCATACGGATTTTGATCCAGCTCCAGGCCCTTGCGACTTTCGTAATTGGTAAACCATGTGAAACCGCGTTGATCGAAATCCTTGATCAGCAAAATGCGGGACGAAGGCCGGCCGTTTTCGCCGACGGTCGATACGCCCATCGCATTCGGTTCCGGAACTTCAGCGCGTAGTGCTTCGGCAAACCATTGTGAAAATTGCACGATAGGATCGGCATCGGTATCGGTCTCGGACAAGTCAGCTTGTGTGTAATCAGTACGAATATCTGCAATCGACATGAATTCTCTTTCTATCTCTACATTGATGGTGCGTTATCTCGTTAGCTGCTCATGCGGTGCCCAGGCATGCGGCCTGAACCATACGGATTTATTTCGACATACGCGACACGCTATATGCATGCGCCTTCCATCTCATTGTCATCCGCAGAGTAAAGGGAGCGCTGTATCCCAGAATTGATCCATCTCAATCTATCTGAAGAATACCGTAAATAATTTGGCAATGTGATAACCGCCGTGCGACGACCAGAGTACTTTTCAATAAAAGAAAATCGGTGCGGCAGAGCTTTATCCTCTGTGTCCGTTAAAATGGCGACATGACTTCCCTTTCTGCTTCCCTTACTTCATCTCCTGATCACGAGATCGATTTTGACCGCCGCTTTGGCGGAATTGCCCGCCTCTATGGACAGTACGGCCTGACTCGTTTTCGCGCCGCGCACGTGTGCGTGGTCGGTGTCGGCGGTGTCGGCTCCTGGGTGGTGGAAGCGCTTGCACGCAGTGCGATCGGACGCATCACCATGATCGATCTCGACAACCTCGCGGAGTCCAACGTCAACCGCCAAATTCACGCACTGACCGATACCCTGGGCAAAGCCAAGGTGACGGCATTGGCCGAGCGCATCGCGCAAATAAATCCGTATTGCGTTGTGACAGAGATCGAGGATTTTCTGACTGCAGACAATCTGAACGAGATGATAGGCACGCGCAACTACGATTACATCATCGATGCCATCGACAATGTTCGCGCCAAAACCGCACTGATTGCCTATTGTCGCAAGCATGGCTTAAAACTCGTAACCATAGGCAGCGCGGGCGGACAAATCGACCCGACCCGAATTGAAGTACTGGATCTGTGCCGCACCGAGCAGGAACCGCTGCTGGCAAAAGTCCGCAAGCGCTTGCGTGCCGAACATGGTTTTCCGCGCGGGACAAAAAACAAGTTCGGTATCGATGCGGTGTTTTCTACCGAGCCGCTGCGCTTCCCGGAAAGCCTGGAAGTGTGTGCGGTTGATGGCGATGAAGCGACAGGGATTACCGGGCTCAATTGTGCTGGCTTTGGCTCGGCGATGGTAGTGACGGCTTCGTTTGGCTTGGTCGCAGCCGCGCACGTATTGCGCAAGCTGGCGGCCGAAGCCGATGCAGAAACCGGTGCAGCGAACGCAGTAAATCAGGACCAGTCCGCATAATCCCGCTGGCGAAGCACTAAGCAATTAGCCGCGTCAGGATTTGCCGAAGACTTCATTCAATTGCTGCGTTACGCGTACAAAGGTAGTGCGCTTCGTCAACTCCTTCAGCTTGTGCGCACCGACATAGGTACATGCCGATCGCACGCCGCCAAGAATATCCTGCAAGGTATTGGCAACCGAGCCGCGATATTCGACCAACACTTCCTTGCCTTCTGCAGCGCGATATTCAGCCACACCGCCCGCGTACTTTTCCATCGCGGCGCGACTGCTCATGCCGTAAAAGCGTTTGAATTTCTTGCCATCGCGCTCCACCACGTCACCGGCACATTCATCATGGCCGGCCAGCATGCCGCCCAGCATCACGAAGTCGGCACCACCACCGAAGGCCTTGGCCAGATCGCCAGGTACCGCGCAGCCGCCATCGGCGCAGATCTGCCCACCCAGGCCATGCGCAGCATCGGCACATTCAATCACGGCGGATAATTGGGGATAACCGACACCGGTCATCTTGCGCGTGGTGCAGACCGACCCCGGGCCTATACCTACCTTGACGATATCGGCACCCGCCAGTATCAATTCTTCAGTGATATCGCCAGTCACGACATTGCCGGCCATGATGGTCAAATGCGGAAATGCCTTGCGCACTTTTTTGACGAAATTGATGAAACCTTCGGTGTAACCGTTGGCGACATCGATACAGACATAGTCGATGGCACCGTTCAGGCGGGCCATCACCGATGTGAATTTCTCGTAATCGGATGTACTGATGCCCATCGAATAAAACGCACTGGACGGAGCTGTATCACCATTCTTCAGCGACAGAAAAAACCTTTCCAGTTCATCAATTGAATAATGCTTGTGCAAGGCAACCGATAGCTGATGCACAGCGAGCGCATGCGCCATTTCCATGGTGCCGGTGCTATCCATATTGGAAGCGATGATGGGAATGCCGTGATAGGTTTTGCGGGAATGATGGAAAATGAATTCGCGCCGGATATCAACGCCAAGCCGCGAAGTCAGCGTCGAGCGCTTCGGGCGTATCAACACATCCTTGAAGTCGAGTTTGACCGATTCTTCGATATGCATAACACCTCCATGACGGTGTATCCAACATCAGAACATCTATCTCAGGGCACAACTTCAGGAAAGATCGGTCTTGAGCTTGTCGCGAAAAGTTTGACGGAATTTGGAAACCTTGGGCGCAACAATAAAAGCACAATAACCCTGCATCGGATTTTGCCGGAAATAATTCTGATGATAGGACTCGGCCTTGTAATAGGTTTCCGCCGGGCTTAGTTCAGTCACGATGGGCGCATCCCAAACATTCGCCATTTCCGAAATAACATGCTTGGCCGTTTCTTGCTGTTGCGGCGTGTGGAAATAAATAACCGAGCGATATTGCGTACCCACATCGTTACCCTGACGGTTCACGGTGGTTGGATCATGGATAGTGAAAAACACTTCGAGGATCTCACGGAAACTGATAACTGCCGGATCGAACGTCAGGCGGACCACTTCAGCATGACCGGTAGTGCCTTCGCAAATCTGCTCGTAACTTGGATTGGGAACCTGACCGCCAGTGTAGCCGGATTCGACGGCGATGACGCCTTTAAGCTGTTGATAGACAGCTTCAGTGCACCAAAAACAGCCGCCGCCAAGAGTTGCAATTTCCGTTGCCATACATTTGCTCCGTGTTTGAATAATGTCGTCAAGTAGCGCGACCAGATGCCATTACTGTAGCGCAAAGCGGTCCATGTGCATAGAAATCGGAGGCAATTAGCGCGTCAACAACATTGAGGGCCGCTGCGGCCCAGACGGAAAATCAGGCTCAGCGAAAAATGATGGTGCCGCCGCTGACAAGTACCGGCAACACCTGCGGTGCAAAAATATCTGCATCAAACAGGGCTTCCGCAACCCTGAATTCCTGCGCAACATTTGACTGCATGTGAGGGGCGGCATTTTCCATCAGTTGCTGCAAGCTCTGTTTTGTCACTCGCAAATCACCGGTTTCCAAAGCGGCCAAAGAGATCAGGCTGGGTTGGCTAATATCCTCACTCACGGGCGGCGCATGGTGACAGCGAGTCGCAATCAGCGATGACAGGTTGGCGATCACCAGCGCAAGGGGTGGCACTTCGAATACCGTCTCGTCATCGTGCAGCAACAGCACCGCTGGGATGTTCTTGAGTATGGCGATACTTTCCGGATGCAATGGTGCGTGTTCCAGCGGCAATAACTTCGCACCACAGCGTGCAACTGCGATATAAAACATCAATGCATCCTGATGTCCCTGGCCCCAGTACACGACCGTATCACCGGCCTTGACATGCCATTCGCTTTTCAGACGTGCTGTAGCCCGCTCGATACGCGACCAGAATTTTCTGTACGTGACCACGCGCCGACTCGAGCGCGATGCAATCGCATTCGGCTGAGTCGCAACATGCTGACGCAAAATAGTAAAAAGATTCATGTGTAAATTTCTCCGCAGGCTAGATTCTACGGAAAATCTGCACAGGCTATGCGGCGTTTAACCATGGGAGTTAATTTTTTCGGCATAATGAATAAAATTTTCTGGATCATCGATGTCTACTACTTCTTCACCAAAAGTCGCACCCGTTGTAGATGCACGCCATTTTCGCGATGCGCTGTCTCAATTCGCGACGGGTGTCACGATCATCACAACACGTTTGCCGGACAACAGCTTTCTCGGTTTGACGGCGAGCTCATTCAATTCCGTTTCGCTCAATCCGCCTCTGGTTTTGTGGAGTCTCGCGCAGACTGCGAACAGCATGCCCGTATTCACAAACAATTCGCACTACGTCATTAATATTCTGGCGGCCGATCAGGCAACGCTGGCGAATCAGTTTGCACGGCCCAGCAAAAATCGTTTTGAAGGTGTGGATTTCACATTATCACCAACCGGCTTGCCGATACTCTCAGGCGTCGCAGCATGGTTTGAATGCCATAATCGCAGCCGTTATCCGGAAGGTGATCATGTCATTTTTGTGGGGGAAGTCGAGTGTTGCGATGTGTCGCCGAAAGAACCGCTGGTCTTTCACGGTGGTCGCTTTTTGTCTGAATAAAAAAAGATAACCGCTGAGAGAGTAATTATGACATTAGCTATTACGGCTCTACTATCAATTCTCGGTGTGGTAGTCGGCGCGTTCTTACAAAATTACCTCGCGCGACAGAATAACGAGGCAAAACAACTTCTCGAGTCTCGCAATCAAGCTTATATTGATTTTTTTGAGGCTGTTTCTCTTTTGGTGTCTGCCCAACGCTTAGGCAACAGAGAACAAAAACTGGAACAACTTGCAAGGCTCACTCATGCGAAGACGCGCATCTGCATGTTTGGTGAAGAATCAGTTGTTAGACAACTCGCAACCTTTTGGGAAGCTGGTGCAACGCTCGAAACAGAATCGGAAATTCTGGCCTTCACACGTTTCGTCCTCGACATTCGTAAATCACTTGGATTAAAAGACAAGAATTTCCTAAATGTAGAAGTGTCTCAACTACTATTTGCTATCAACCCGTCACGCCACTAACCCACTACTCAACAACAGCAAAAACTTTCGCATTAATCCTGCAGCAGTCGCGACAAAATACCGGATGAATCATGCGCCGCCCGGCGCAATCTATCATTGATGCCGTTCCACGTGTCGTCTGTCGGCGGTGCCTGCACCACGATAACATCAGCATGCGCAATATCCATCGCGCGCAAGGCTGCATACAGCGCGTATGCGTAACCGGCAGGATTTTCTGGTAGAGCAATACGCGCAAAAACCGGCGCATGTACTTCTGCCTCGTATTGCATTAATGCGACGCGGCGACCACGCGCATCCAATTTTTGCAATACATCGTTCAACTGTACGCTATCGACCAATACCACTGGTGTATGCGGCGCGTAATGCGATTCCAGGGTGCCGGAAGCGCGTGGTGCGCTGTGATCCGGCAAGGCGGGCCAGCTGCCCAATACGTCCGCGATTTGTGCTGCCGTGATATGGCCGGGGCGCAGCAAGACAGCATGGCCGCGCGATACATCGACTATTGTCGATTCAATACCGACTTCGCTTTGGCCACCATCGAGTATGCATGTCAGCAGCGCGCCCTCATCATCCGCAAATTCATCATGTACATGCTGCGCAGTGGTAGGACTGACCTGGCCAAACTTGTTGGCCGATGGCGCAGCCACACCACCCTGACCATTCTTGAACGCGCGCAGCAAGGCTTGCGCAACCGGATGTGACGGACAACGCAAACCGATGGAATCCTGACCGCCGGCAACCGTATCGGGGATATGCTCGGCCCGCTTGACGATCAAGGTCAGCGGACCTGGCCAGAAAGCGGCAATCAGTTTGCGTGCATCAGGCGAGACGGATTGTGCCCAATAGGCAAGGTCGGCTTCCGGCGCCAGGTGCACAATGACCGGATGATTGGAAGGACGGCCCTTGGCTTGATAAATCTTGGCAACTGCCATTGGATTTTCAGCATCCGCCCCGAGGCCGTAGACCGTCTCTGTAGGAAAGGCGACCAGTTCGCCACGCTCCAAACGGCGGGCGGCATCTTCGATTGCTGGCAAATCCAGTGATTCAGACATCACTTGCTTATTCAACGCTATCGACGATCAAGGCGCGATGCCGAGAATCGCACAGGCCTTGCGCAGATTAGCTTGTGCCTCTTCCAGCGTCGGCGCGATGAAAGTAATGTGACCCATCTTGCGTGCACGGCGTGCGGTATCTTTGCCGTACAGATGCAGATTTGCACCCGGTAGCGCCAGCACTTTATCCCATGCCGGCTCGCGCGCCTCATCCGATTTTCCTTCAAACCAGATGTCACCCAAAATATTCAGCATAGCTGCCGGCGAATGCTGACGCACATCACCCAAAGGCATGCGCGCCATGGCCCGTGCCTGTTGCGCAAACTGGCTGGTGACGCATGCATCAATCGTGTAGTGACCACTGTTATGCGGACGCGGTGCCATTTCATTGACAACCAGTGAGCCATCGGTGAGCACAAAAAATTCTATGCACAAAACGCCGACATAACCAAGCTGCTCAATCACGGCCAGCGTTGCCGCTTGCGCTTTTTCTGCAGAGTCTGTGGTGATGTGTGGGCCGGGTACCGTCGTGGTAAACAGTATGCCGTCTCTATGCACGTTCTCCGCAATCGGATAAACCACGGCCTTGCCGTCGGCACCACGCGCTGCCAGTACGGAAATTTCATAGGCTAGCGGCAGCATTTTTTCCAGCACGCAGGCAACGCCATTCATGCCGGCATAGGCGTCGTGCAATTCGGCGCGCGTCTTGACGCGAACCTGACCTTTGCCGTCATAACCCATGCGTACGGTTTTCAATATGCCTGGCAGTAAATCGTCAGGGACGGCATCGACGTCGGCGGTGGAATTAATTTCTTTATGCGATGCAGGAAATACACCGGACGTCGGCGCGCACTCGATGAAGAAGCGCTTCTCTGCCATGCGGTCCTGTGCGATGGAAACGCAAGACGATGACGGCGCAACGAAAGTACGATCGGCTAAAAAAGCCAGGCTCTTGGCCGAGACATTTTCAAATTCGGTCGTCACTGACGCACATTGTGCCGCCAGCTTGATCAACGCATCGGCATCCGTATAGTCAGCGCTAAGCAACTGATCCGCAGCATGACTTGCAGGGCAATCCAGTGCTGGCTCCAGCACGGCGACTTTGAAGCCCATTTGTTGCGCAGCATGTGCAAACATGCGGCCCAGTTGTCCGCCGCCCATCACGCCCAGCCAGGTAGCCGGTGCAGCAGATGGATTCAAAGGTGATAATTGTTTCGTCATTTCGGCAGGATCATTTCTAAAGCGATTTGTGTTTGCTTGGCGCGGAATTCTTGCAGGCTCGCGGCAAGCTTGTCATCGGTAGTAGCAAGGATGGCAATCGCTGCCAATGCCGCATTCGCCGCACCTGCCTCGCCGATCGCGAAGGTAGATACGGGAATCCCCTTCGGCATCTGCACGATGGACAACAATGAATCTTCACCGCGCAAATATTTGGAAGGCACAGGCACGCCCAAAACTGGCACGATGGTTTTTGCTGCCAGCATACCGGGCAAGTGCGCGGCACCGCCAGCACCGGCGATGATCGCACGCAGGCCGCGCGCGCGCGCCGACTCTGCATAGGCAAACATTTGATCCGGCATCCGATGCGCGGAAATAACTTGCGCTTCATGTGCAATACCAAACTCTTTCAGCATCGCGACTGCGTGCTGCATCACATCCCAGTCGGACGAAGAACCCATCACGACGCCGATAATAGGCTGGCTCGATGCTTCGTTTGTCATATCAGCCTTTCAGGTCTTCACCAGTCAAACGGGTCAATGCTTCGCGGTACTTCGCGCCGGTTTTTGCTATGACATCATCCGGCAAGGTGGGGGCCGGTGCTGTCTTGTTCCAATCGGTCAGTGTTTCCAGATAATCGCGTACAAACTGCTTGTCGAATGACGGTGGCGAGATACCGGTCGCGTAAGAATCAGCAGGCCAGAAGCGCGAAGAATCAGCAGTCAATACTTCATCCATCAAATGCAGCACGCCATCTTTATCCAGACCGAATTCAAACTTGGTATCTGCAATGATAATGCCGCGTGTTGCAGCGTAGTCAGCGGCGGTCTTGTATAGCTTGATGCTGACGTCGCGAATCTTGTTAGCCAGTTCTTTACCGATACGCTGTTCCATGTCGGCGAAGGTGATGTTCTCATCGTGCTCACCCAGATCTGCTTTTGCTGCTGGCGTGAAAATTGGTTCAGCCAATTTTTCGGCTTGCTTCAAACCTACCGGCAATTGCACACCGCACACTGCACCGGTTTTTTTGTAATCGTTCCAGCCGGAGCCAATGATGTAACCACGCACCACTGCTTCCACCAAAATAGGTTGCAGGCGTTTGGCAACGACGGCGCGGTTCTTGACCTGCGACACTTCGTCTGCGGAAACGACTGATTCAGGTGCAATGCCGGTCAGATGATTCGGCACGATGTCTTTCAGTTTTTCAAACCAGAAATCCGACATCTGATTCAGCACTTGCCCCTTGTCTGGAATCGGTTGATTCATCACAACGTCGAATGCCGACAAACGGTCGCTGGTGACAATCAAAATCTTGTCATCGCCGACGGCGTAGTTTTCGCGAACCTTGCCGCGTCCGAGTAAAGGCAATGAAGTGATGCTGGACTGATACAAACTGGTCATGACGTTTCCATAAATCTGAAACGGCGATTCCGAGAATCGCCGATACGTGGTTGCACTACTGAATATGCTTGCTGAATCTGTTTCGCAGAGCGGGCTTATTCAACAATTGGTTATTGAACGACTTGCGCCAACTCGCCTTTTTTATATTTTTCGGCCATTTTATCAAGCGGCAGCGGTTTGATTTTTGCCGCCTGACCTTCGCAACCAAAGGCGAGGAAGCGCGCTTTACAAACCTGCTTCGCGGCTTCTTTTGCCGGCTTCAGATAATCGCGCGGATCAAACTTGGATGGATTTTCCATCAGGTAGCGACGGATCGCACCGGTCATTGCCAAACGAATATCGGTATCGATATTGATCTTGCGCACGCCGTTCTTGATACCTTCTTGAATCTCTTCCACTGGCACGCCGTAGGTTTCTTTCATGTCGCCACCAAACTCGCGAATTTCTGCGAGCAACTCCTGCGGTACCGATGAAGAACCGTGCATCACCAAATGCGTGTTTGGAATGCGCACATGGATTTCACGTATGCGTTCAATCGCGAGAATATCGCCTGTCGGTTTTTTCGTAAACTTGTATGCGCCGTGCGAGGTACCAATCGCGATTGCCAATGCATCGCACTGAGTTTGCTTGACGAAGTCGGCAGCCTGTTCAACGTCGGTCAACAATTGTTCGCGCGTCATCTTGCCATCGGCACCGTGACCGTCTTCCTTGTCGCCCATCATGGTTTCCAGCGAACCCAGCACACCCAGCTCTGCCTCTACCGTAACGCCGATTGCATGCGAGAACTCGACTACCTTGCGCGACACTTCAACATTGTATTCATAGCTGGCAACCGATTTGCCATCTGCATTCAGGGAGCCGTCCATCATCACCGATGAAAAGCCGGAGCGTATCGCGGCCATGCAAATCGCTGGCGTTTGACCGTGATCCTGATGCATGACGACCGGGATATGCGGATAAGCTTCAATCGCCGCTTCAATCAAATGACGCAGAAACGGTTCGCCCGCATATTTGCGCGCACCAGCCGACGCTTGCATGATCACCGGCGCGCCGACTTCATCGGCGGCTTCCATAATGGCCGTCACCTGTTCCAGATTGTTGACGTTGAACGCAGGCAGGCCGTAGCCGTTTTCTGCTGCGTGATCGAGCAATTGACGCATGGATACGAGTGGCATGGTAATTCTCCAAAACAGTAAATTAAGGTTTGCCGAACAGATGAAGCCTTGATGCCACGCGCTTAATCCGCAGCGGCCCTGCCATCATCTTCACAACAAATTAGTTTTCTAAAACTTCAAACATCAGTACTACGTTTTCGTGCGTCAGCATGTGAACAAAACTTCTCCTGCTTGCACCGCTTCATTTTTCCAAATCAATTGCCCGCGCGCTGTTCCAGAATCTCAACCGCAGGCAAGGTTTTACCTTCCAAAAATTCCAGGAAAGCACCGCCGCCGGTAGATATATAACCAATCTTGTCGGCAATATCGTACTTGGCAATCGCCGCCAGCGTGTCGCCGCCGCCAGCTACGGAAAATCCCGTGGATTCCGCTATCGCGTGCGCCAAAGTTTTGGTGCCGTTGGCAAACTGATCAAACTCGAATACACCGACCGGACCGTTCCAGAGGATGGTTCCCGCTTGTGCAATCTGCTTTGCCAATATCTCCGCAGTTTTCGGCCCAATATCCAGGATCATGTCGTCGTCAGCGACATCTTTTACATCCTTGACCGTCGCTACGGCGGTCGGCGAAAACTCTTTCGCGCAGACCACATCGACTGGAATTGGCACCGAAGCACCACGCTTTGCCATCATGTCGATAATGACTTTGGCATCACCGATCAGATCCGCTTCTGCCAGCGATTTACCGATTTTCAAACCAGCCGCCAGCATGAAAGTATTCGCAATACCACCGCCAACAATCAGATTATCAACCTTGTCGGCCAGCGTTTTTAAAATGGTCAATTTGGTCGATACCTTGGAGCCAGCAACAATCGCTACCAACGGACTAGCCGGTTCGCACAAAGCCTTGCCCAATGCATCCAGTTCCGCAGCAAGCAACGGGCCAGCGCAAGCGACGGACGCATATTTTGCAATGCCATGCGTGGTTGCTTCAGCGCGATGCGCGGTGCCGAATGCATCGTTCACATAGACGTCGCACAGCGCGGCAATTTTCTTGGCGAGCGCTTCATCGTTCTTTTTCTCGCCCTTGTTGACGCGGCAATTTTCCAGCAAGACGACTTGGCCGGGCGCGACTTCGACGCCATCTACCCAGTTTTGTTTTAATTCAACCGGCTGACCGAGCAATTCGCTCAAACGCTCTGCAATCGGTGCCAGTGTATCTTCCGGCTTGAATTCGCCTTCGACCGGACGGCCAAGATGCGACGTTACCATCACAGCTGCGCCAGCTTTCAGTGCTTGTTGAATGGCCGGTACCGAAGCGCGTATGCGTGTGTCTTCGGTGATATTGCCCTGGCTATCTTGCGGTACGTTGAGATCGGCACGGATAAATACGCGCTTGCCCGTCAGTTCATTACGCGCGATCAAATCGCTCAATCTTTTGAATTGCATCGGATTATTCGTTAGTGGGTTTGACGAAAGACCGCTATTTTACCGCACCGGAAGGCGCAAAAACCTTGGTTTCATGCCAATGTTCTGTGCAGAAAATACGGAAAGAGGAGAAATTGCATGCTGTTTCATCGAATGAAGCCAATTGCAAAGTCGCCAGTTAGAAGGCTATTCAGTAAATAGATTCATTTTTAATATGATAAATTATCTTTTAATTATCATTTTGCAGTCACTCGGCAGAAAATTGAAGGCATGGAAATGAACCAGCATCCAAAGAGCCAAACCCATTTGGGTGCCCCTGCACTAGCTTTGCGACCTCTTTTTTCCTGCTGGAATCCGTTAAATTCGAGCTCTTGCAAAATGACTGGAGTTTCCAATGTCGATGTCTGATCGCGACGGCAAAATTTGGAAAGACGGCCAACTCATCGATTGGCGCGATGCGAGCATACACATCCTGACACACTCGCTGCATTACGGCATGGCCGTGTTCGAAGGCGTGCGCGCTTATAAAACAGACCAAGGCACGGCGATCTTCCGCCTGCGAGAACATACCGAACGTCTGTTTAATTCTGCCAAAATCTTTCAGTTGACCATACCGTTTGATCAGGAAACCATCGTTCAGGCGCAACTGCAGGTAGTCCGTGAAAACCAGCTGGAAAGCTGTTATCTGCGTCCATTGGTATGGATCGGCGATGAAAAACTTGGCATCTCCGCTAAAGGGAACACCATTCACGTCGCGGTCGCCGCCTGGCCTTGGGGTGCTTACCTGGGTGAAGACGGTCTCAACAAAGGCATACGCGTCAAAACCTCTTCGTTCAGTCGCCACCACGTCAATGTGTCTTTGGTACGCGCCAAGGCCTCCGGCTATTACATCAATTCCATCCTTGCGAATCAAGAAGCGCTGGCTGATGGCTACGACGAAGCCTTGTTGCTGGATACAGACGGCTACGTCTCGGAAGGCTCGGGCGAAAACATCTTCATCGTCAAGAAAGGCAAGCTTTATACGCCTGACCTCGCCTCTTGCCTGGACGGCATCACCCGCGATTCGGTACTGACAATTGCACGCGATCTCGGCATCGAAGTCATCGAAAAACGCATCACCCGCGATGAAGTCTATTGCGCCGACGAGGCCTTTTTTACCGGGACGGCAGCCGAAGTCACGCCGATACGCGAACTCGATAATCGCGCCATTGGTGACGGCAAGCGCGGAGATATCACCGAAAAACTGCAAACGGTATTTTTCGATGCGGTTGCCGGACGTGCACCGCAATATCACCACTGGCTGACGATCATATGATCATCAGCTTGGAAGGGCGGATTATTTGCTATACGATAGCCGCGCTTCACTTTACTATTTGCAACTGCAGCAACCGTTTAGCGCATTAACAACTTAATTCAGCAATTATTTATCAAGCAATTCGGAGAATCAAATGACACAAGCAACGCAAGCCGCGTCCGCAATCGAACTCGACGGCAAAGATTTGCCAGCCTACTGCCCCAATCCGGCCATGCCGGCCTGGAGTTCGCATCCACGCGTTTTCCTGGAGTTCTCGCACGGCGGCGAAGCAAAATGTCCATACTGCGGCACTGTCTATCGTCTGAAACCCGGTGCAGCCGCACACGGTCACTGATCAATCATCATGCCAAAAGCACGCAAGCAGTTCGGCACGGCAGACGATATAGAAATCGCCTTGTACGATGCAATCGGTCGCGCCGATCTGGAAGCACTGATGGCATTGTGGGCAGACGATGAAGAAATCGTCTGTATCCATCCGGACGGCACGCGCCTGATCGGCTATGCAGCGATCCGCGCGTCGTGGGAAGAGATTTTTTCCCGCGGCGGCGTACACATACTGCCATTGCAGTTGCACGCTTCGCACAACCTGATGAGCTCGGTACACAATCTGATTGAAGCCGTGTACACGCCGGAAGGTACGCAACGCGATGTACATATACTTGCAACCAATGTCTATGTGAAAACACCAGCCGGCTGGCGTATCGTCCTGCATCACGCCTCGACTGCACCCGGCAAGGCGAAAACGGAGTTGCTTGCAAACAATGTCCTGCATTGATAGTTGAATCTCACCTTCACCTGATCAAAAATTCCGTTGTTGCATGCGTGTCTGACAGTGCCCCGTAATTTACAAGGCTTATACAGGTCTTGCTGCATCGTGCAAATAACCTGTTACCCGTGCCCGCCCCATCCCATGGAATGATTCCCTGATGATCTACCCTGCCCCAAGCTGGCTGCCAGGCGGCCATCTGCAAACCATCTATCCTGCAAAATGCATCGCGAAACCGCCAGTGCACTATCGGCGCGAACGCTGGGATACGCCGGACCATGATTTCATCGATCTGGATTTTGTCGACGGCACACCAAGATTGCCGTTTCTGGTCCTGTTCCACGGTCTGGAAGGCTCGTCCAACAGTCATTACTCACGCGCATTGATGGCGCATATTGCAACGCTCGGATGGTCGGGAGTCGTCGTGCACTTTCGCGGCTGCTCGGGTGAGCTGAATCACGCGCCGCGCTTTTATCATTCCGGCGACGCCCAGGAAATAGAGTGGGTACTGCGCAGATTAGCACCGTATGCTCGCGGGCGCGGCGCCAGCCACTTCTATGCAAGCGGCGTATCGCTAGGCGGCAATGCGCTGTTGCGCTGGCTGGGAGAATCGCAACATCAGGCAGAGATCGTTGACGCAGCGTGCGCCATTTCTGCACCACTCGATCTGGCGGGCGGCGGCGGTGCATTGTCGCGTGGCTTGAATATGCTTTACACCCGCATTTTCCTGGAAACGCTCAAGCCAAAATGCGCGGAGAAACTCATGCAATTCCCCGGCTTGTTCAATCGCGATGCGATGATGAATGCACGGGATCTGTATGCGTTCGACAATATCGTCACCGCTCCTTTGCACGGTTACGTGAACACCGATGACTACTGGCATCGCGCCAGTGCCAAACACGTGCTCAATGACATTACCGTTCCCACTTTGGTATTAAACGCCAGGAATGATCCTTTTCTACCGAGACAATATTTACCAAACGTAGCCAGCGCAAGGGTAACGCTGGAACAACCGGAACACGGTGGACACGTTGGTTTTGCCGTTGGCCCTTTTTCCGGCCAATTGAACTGGCTGCCGCAACGCATGGTCAAATTTCTGCAAAGTCCGCACTAACCACGAGCTGCAAAATTGGATTCGATAGTCGAAAAAGCACTGGCGAAATGGCCGAATGTACCGCACTGCTACGGCTGGCTGGCGCTGGATGCACGCGGCAATTGGCGCATGCGTGACGAACACGCACAATTACAGAATCTGCCGGGTGAAAAGATCCTTCATGCAGCGCTCATCGCCTTCATTCAGCGCAATTACACGCACGACGAACAAAGTCGCTGGTATTTTCAGAACGGCCCGCAACGCGTGTATGTAGATCTGGAAGCCACTCCGTATATCGCGCATACAGCGTTGACGCATGATGCTGCGCTTGAATTTATGTTGCAAACCGGTTTGACCATGCCTGCACTCCAGGCTGCCTGGCTTAGCGATCAGGGAAGAGTGTATTTGCAGGCAGAAGGACACATCGCCTTGCTCGATGATCGTGATCTGGCGCAATGTCTGAATGCGCTACAGATGAATGAAAAGCCTGTGACCGATGCAAGGCTGATGGATTGGCTAGAGGCGCAAGGCGCTAACGGCAGCCTGTCGCTGCAATATGCGGGTAAAAATATTTCAGTCCGTCATATCGAAGAAAACGCCATTGCTGCGCAATTCAATTTTGTGCGCAAGCCACGTGCTTGAAACAAATTAAAACTGCATTCAAGTTAATTTCATTCTGACCGCCCAGCGCTTGGTGCTGTCGCTCAACCTTCCTTTTCCTCGCGAATTTCTTCCAGCCGCTGTGCCTTCATCTCGCGTTCACGTGCGTCAATAATCGATAGCTCGTAAAACGATGCATCGGGTGCGCGACGTGCTATCGACAACTGCTCAATCGCTGCCGGCAAACTGCCTTTCAACGCATAGGATTCTGCCAAAGCCAGATGCTGTTGCGCCTGCTTGTTTAATGCCGCATAGGTCTTGGCCAAGCGGTCATAGAGTTTCGGTTCACTGCGATAAAGTTGCGTCTGATCGCGCAAGAAGGTCACTGCATCTTCATACCGTCCGGCCGTATAAAGTGCATCTGCATATTGATGTGCAATGCCGCGCGACAAGGGAAACTGGTTGCGTGCAAGATCCGCCTCATCCAGCGCTTCTTTCGTTTGATGCGCGGCCAGCTTGATATCAATTGCCAGACTGCTCAGCACAACGTTTCTAGCTGCTGGCGCCCCATTCTTCAGCGCCGTGCGCGCATCGTCCAGCATGCTGTGCGCCTTGCTGGTTTGGCCTTGCTTCAATGCGATATAAGCTAGACCATATTTACCGGCAATCATCGATGGACGGGATTTCTGCTGCAATTGCCGCTCAAAAGCGCTAGCCGCATCGATCAATCCTTGCGGCGATGAATCTTGCAAGACTTTTACCCTTGCCTTAATCAACGCAAAATCCAGGCTATCTGCATGCTGGCGGTAACGCAGATCGCGTGTGCGTGCCTCTATATCGGCAATCCGTTCCGTTGTCATAGGATGCGAACGCAAATACGGCGGCGTGCTATCGGTGTAGTTACGACTGGCTTGCTGCAAGCGGCCGAAAAAATTGATCATGCCGGAAGTCTCAAAACCCGCTTCGCGCATGATGTCCAGCCCGACCCGATCCGCCTCGCGCTCGGCATCGCGACTGAAGTTGAGCTGTCGCTGCATTGCAAGTCCCTGGCCACCCATCATCATTGCCATGCCGGCATCAGGACTGGAGATCGCTGTTAAAGCGCCTAATACGATGGCCGACAAGGGAATCAACATATCCTGTTTTTGCTTGCCCAGCATGCGCGCGATATGGCGCTGCGCAACGTGGCCAATTTCATGCGCCATCACCGACGCCAGCTCGGATTCGTTTTGTGCTGCCAATATCAAAGCCGAATGCACGCCGATAAAACCGCCCGGCAAAGCAAACGCATTCAGCATCGGATCGCGCACCGCAAAAAAGAAAAAATCGTACTGCGTTTCACCACGTGCCTCCGGCCGCACCGCAAGCAAACTATTACCCAAATTCTCTAAATATTCCTGCAAGGGCTCATCATCCAGATAGTCACGGTTGCGCCGAATCTCGCGCATGATGCGCTCACCCAACTTGCGCTCCATCAACGGCGACAATTCTTCCCGTTCCGTATCGCCAAGGCTGGGCAAGGTTTGCGCGACGGCAGGCAACGGCGCAATCGCAGGCGACAAGGCGCAAGCGAGCAACAAGGTCGCCAATACTGCGGGGCGCGCAGGCAATCGCCGCATAAAATTAGCAGTTTGGAAAATGGATTTTAGTTTCACGATGCTATGATACCCGCTCATTACAATCGTTCCACTCTACCAGCCGCCACTGCTTTCCTGCCATCATGACTTCACACACAGACCAAGACAAAAACACCGCTGCCAACGATGGCCTGACACATTTCGACGCCACCGGCCAGGCGCACATGGTCGATGTCGGCAGCAAAAAAGAAACCCACCGCATCGCCATCTCCAGCGGCATCATCCGCATGAAACCGGAAACGCTGGCCATCATAGAATCCGGCACAGCAAAAAAAGGCGACGTACTAGGGATCGCCCGCATCGCCGCCATCATGGGCGCCAAACGCACCAGCGATTTGATACCGCTGTGCCATCCGCTAGCACTGACACGCGTCACGGTAGATTTTTCTGTGAACAGTGCGCAATCCAGCATCAGCTGTACTGCTCAGGTAGAAACGTTTGGTAAAACCGGAGTCGAGATGGAAGCGCTGACCGCAGTGCAAATCGGATTGCTGACGATTTACGATATGTGCAAGGCGGTGGATAGGGGGATGACGATGATGGATATCAAAGTGTTGGAGAAGCATGGTGGGAAATCGGGAGATTGGACAGCCGCCACATAATCTTGCAAAGCACGATGGAATAGTGCTTACATACTGAATACAATAGAAAAGACCCAATGACGGTGTTTTCTATTGGCGAATGCATTGTACAAAGCCACTTTCAAATTATCAGCTTATTTCCCAGCCTCAATCGGCCAGGGAATAGCAGCTATTTCTGGACTCTTGAGAGATTGTCTCGCCCAATCTTCTTGTACCAAACGACATTGGCCTTCGGGTGCCAGTTTGCATAGTCTTTTCAACCACAATTTAGCTTCATCAGGACGTTGATTCAGGGCCATTGCTGTTGCAATCTTGTTGAAGAAAATCATATTTGGATACAAGCCGGTCACGTTACGCATCCAGTCCAGTTCTTCATTTGTAAGGCCGACCCTAGGCTCAAACCGTGCATAACGCATATAGTCTTGCCACTGCGTCAGCAGCAATACATCTGGCGGCCCATGTGGTTGCGACATCGTGAAGTTATCCCACTCCATGCGCAGTATGCGATAACTGTTTTCAACCCGTGAATAATCCCGAATGATCAATGCTAAAAGTACAGTGCCAGTCAACCAGATAGCAAAGAAAAACCATCGACTTGTATAAACAACGGGGGGGGCTCCCAAACGCACATTCAACACGCCCATAATCATTCCCACAGGAAGCAGGAAGTAGGCAAAGTACAGCGGTAGCTCAAGCATTGCATGATTGGCGACGATAAGCAGAAAAAGAAACAATACTGCATTTTCTGCTGTCCGAACAGCGCGAAATATCTCCCAGAACCACCGAAATATTGCAACCGAGATCACTAGTCCCAAGGGAATACCGCACCACAAAAACAGATCAAAAAACAGATTGTGCGAGTATGAAAAATAACTACCTACTGGTGGGTGATCAGTAGCCACAATCATCTGCGCCAATCCACTCTGATTCCATCCAAATCCAAACCAGAACTGTTGCGACAAGGCATCGGCGAATGCGGCCCATGCCAATTGCCGCGTTCCGCCATTCATTCGGGCTACATCAGCGATATCTGCCTGCGCACCTCCTCCCTGCATATGAGAGCTATATTGCAACCAGACCAAAAGCGCAACGCAAACTACAAAATAAAGGCCTAAACCGCTAACGATCCATGGCGGCCTAGAGTCACTCCAAAGGTCACGCCAAAACCAGCTAATAGACACCAACAAGAAGACACCTATCCAGGCAGTACGCGATGCCGTCAATGCAATCCCAAACAACAAGTAAGTCGACATCAACAAGGCAGGCCAGACGCCGATACGTTTATGCAGCCAGCCCCATGCTACTGCCAGCAAACCCCATAATAAAAAAGTGCCCAATTGATTCGGCTGACCGAAATTGGCATGAGGTCTGGTAGCCCCCCCACCCATAGACCACAGTCCTAATCCGTCTAGTCCTAGCCAGGTGTGCAATTGCAAACCCACAGACAACAAGGCAGCTACACCTATTGCAAGAAAAAGAGCATCAAGGAACTGACCAGGATTGCGCGCTTCCCAGCGCGCGCCTGTCAGCAAAGCCAATAAAAAACCCAGTAAATAGGCTGTGGAAATCCAAGCGTTGCCTATCATCGGCAAAATGCCAAACGCATATTGAATCCATACTATGCATGGCAACAATGCGGCCAATATCGTTATTCGGTGCCACATCGTGGGACCACGCACGCTCGAGATCACGGCAAGCGATGCTATGGAAAAAATCAATGCAAACCACGTATCCGTATGAAATGCGAGCCATGGCCGATAATGCGTCGGCAATAACCATCCTAGCGCTAGTGCACCAGCCAAAAATATCAGCCAAAAAGGCTTCATTACAGGTCGGATAGATGCCATATTGGTTCACTTCAAGTTCAAAATAGAATCTCCACAAAAAAAGCACCCTCTCGGGGTGCTTTTGCGCATCATCTATCTAGGTCAGTTGAACTACTAAACTAGTATCAGATAGTTAATGACTAATTAGGTTTTTGGCAGAAATTTAGCTGGGACAGTACTTGTAGTAGCAATACTCCATCGCAATCCCGAATCTGAACAAGCGCCGTTATAAATAATGGTTTGCCCATCAGTTATTGCCGAGCCGATTGGATTCATCGCAATTGTCACTGTTGCATTACTTGCATCTGAATTAGCAACTAACACTGACTTTGTATAAGTACCGCTAATCGCTGTGCTAGCTGGGAGACCCAATGATGTATTCAGATCGGCATTGCCAGCCGCAATAAGGCTTTGTTCACTGCAGGCCATACCGATAGCAGTCCGTGCTGGTGACGACAAACTCACAGCCTCTTGTACTTTTGCTCTAACTGTATAATCTTGATAAGCAGGCAAAGCTACAGCAGCCAAAATACCAATAATCGCCACAACGATCATCAATTCGATCAGCGTAAAACCTGCTTGTGCCTTCTTGATAATTTTCATCGATTTCATTTGTTTCTCCTGTTTGGGTAGAGGGCAGGTTTCTGCCACGATTACCATTGAGCAATCCTTGTGCCAGCTTAAAAAGCCACAAATCAGGAATATTCCAAAAGGAAACTAAACAAAAAGTAACAATTTTGGTTATTCAACGCCAATTTTTGTCACATTCAGCGGAATATATTGACTGCTTGCGCCGTATTTTGTCGATTCAAAAAAGAACGAAAAATCGAATTAACACAAGAACATCATCTCGGTCCCGGACAAATGAATCACATCCCCAGCTTTTAATACCTGCGTCTTCAACCCTATATTCACGCCATTTACAATCGGATAAACCTCGCCTTCCACATGGGTCAGGCTATGTCCATTTGGTGCGCTTGTTAATACAGCAACTTGCACACCTGGTCGACCTATTGTCGTCAGCGCTTTCGTCAGCGGAATTTCATTCCCTTTGCCTGCGCCATTCAATACCTTGATGATTGCAGGTGATGAAGGCCGCGCTTCAAATGCTGAATCAGTTTGTGCCGGATCGCCGGTTAATTGATCGGTGCGTTGATTGTGAATCGTAGCGGTCGTGAACAACGGACCTGCTACCACTTCATACACGCTCTCATTCGCGCAGTATTGAATCGTGTGCGTGGCGAGTTCGATCACGTCGCGGCGTTGCAGCACATGTCTGGTCACCGGCCGGCCATTCAAGCGACTGCCATTGGTGCTGCCCAGATCTTCAAAAGTGGACTCGGTTGGCGTGGTGGTGATAACTGCGTGTTCGGCACTGATGCCGGGCGCGTCAATGACGATATCGTTGTAGGTTCGTCGTCCTATGGTGATGCGTGTTTTCAGGAGCGGGAGCTCTTGCAATGCAATACCGTCTTTTGCCAAAATAATCGTGGCCATTTATATCTTCAACTTCCTTTTTACGTCTTGGGGTCATGGATGAGCATACGCAGATCCATAGCTTGACCGCTTGCGCCATGCCAGTAATTTCAAACCGAAAAACAAGCAGTCATTTCAATGATATACAAGATGCATGCCAGACCATCTATACGGACGCGGGAATGAATCGTTGCAGCCATGTGCTCAAGCGATGCAGCAAGCCATGCTCAGCTGGGGGGCTTGATTGCACCTTTATCAAGATGACTGAAATATTATCGCGCCCGCCGTTGTTGTTTGCCGCTTCTACCAAGGCTGCGCATGATAAATCAAGATCGGCACGATTGCTGTTGATCAGGGAAACCATCTGTTCATTTGACAGCATGTCCGACAAGCCATCCGAACAGAGCAGGTAAAGATCATCCGTTTCAATCAGATGCACACCTGTCTCTACGTCGAGACTTGCCGCCACGCCCAGCGCGCGCGTGATCAGGTTTTTGTTCGGCGCAAAACGCGCCCATTCCGGACTGACCAGGCCGGCATCGATCTGCTCCTGCAACTGGGAATGATCATGCGTCAGTTGCGCGAGCACACCTTGGCGGAAGCGATAGGCGCGCGAATCACCTATGTGTGCAAGGACAATACGATTGTGTTGGAATAAAGCGGCAACCAGCGTGGTCCCCATGCCGCTGAATTGCGGCTGACGGCGGGCCGCTTCCAGAATCTTGGCATTCGCCGAGCACACTGAGTCCTTCATCAGGCCTTGCAGAAACTTACTGCCCGGTGCGTGCCGCTTTTCGGCTTGCTGCTGCAAACGCTGCTCCAGCGTTGCGGCAAACACGCTGGTAGCAATACCGCTAGCGACTTCACCGGCGTTGTAGCCGCCCATGCCATCTGCAAGTACCGCGATTTTAAAATCTGCGTTCAGTTCAATCGCATCTTCGTTATGCGAACGCACCAATCCCGTATCGGTTTTGAATGCAAACTGAAGAACGAGAGCTGGCGTCATAGACGTGTAAGGTTAACGACCTGATCAAGCGACGTTGGAAACAGAAATTTTTTGCAGGTGAAGCTCAATTACTCGATGGCTAAAAGCATCTTCTTCCTGAAATCAGATGATATCTGCTTTCGTCATGGAAACTATGCGTTTGCTCCGGATTAGCCAGAATTGTCGCCGATTCACACCCGCCACCAGCAACAATTAGGTTCGCATCGAAAAAGAATTCAATTTCCATCGACTGCGCCTGCCAGCAAGTACTACAACATGTTTAATTCAAATAAATCACGTTACCAGTACTGAACAACCAAGCAATGCTGAAAGACCTGTTGATACCGGCGCTGCTTTTTCAAGCATGTATTCCAACATTCGCCAACTGCCGCTGTCGCCACTTATAATGGAAAGGATTCACTTGCCGGGCCGCCCGCGTTGCCCCCTCCAACCGCCTTTTAGAAATGGAGCAGATGCCGGATTGTTTTCGGCATCGACAATTGTCATGACAACTCTGATTTATACACACGACGCCTGTCTGGAACACAAACCGGGCGCCGGCCATCCGGAATCCCCAGAACGTTTGAAAGCGGTGTTGCGCGTGTTGCGCACACCTGAATTCGATGGCGCAGAATGGCGTGAAGCGCCTATGGGCACACGCGAACAAGTGTTGATGATCCACACCGAAGATTTTGTGACTGATGTGGAAGATGCCTCGCCGCATCGCGGCACTATGCCGCTCGACGGTGGCGATACCGTCATGTCGCCAGGCTCGCTGGAAGCGGTCATGCGCTGTGTCGGCGCAGCCTGCGCAGGCGTCGATGCAGTGATGGACAAGGAAGCGCACAATGTTTTTTGCGCAACCCGCCCTTGCGGCCACCATGCAGAACCGAACAAGGCGATGGGTTTTTGCATTTATAACCAGGCAGCGATTGCCGCAGCTTATGCGTATGACGTGCACAAACTGGAACGCGTCGCCGTCGTCGATTTCGACGTTCATCACGGTAATGGCACGCAAGCGGCGTTTTACGACAGACCCGAACTGTTTTATGCATCCAGCCATCAATCGCATTTTTATCCAGGTACCGGCTCTGAAGCAGAAACCGGCGTGTCGCACAATATCGTGAATGTGCCGCTGCCACGCGGCTGCGATTCAGCCATGTTTCGCGAACAGATTGCAGCAAAAATGTTGCCGGCAATTCGCGCATTCAATCCTGAACTCTTGATCATTTCTGCCGGCTTCGATGCGCATCATCTCGATCCGCTGGCTGGTTTGAATCTGCAAGACGATGACTTCGATTGGGTAACGCGCGAATTGATTAAAATTGCCGATGAAACCTGCGAAGGCCGCGTGGTTTCCATACTTGAAGGTGGTTACAGCTTGGAAGGTTTGGCTTCTGCCACTGCCATTCACGTCAAGGCATTGATGGATCACTGATTAATAAATAACTTATGAATAACTCAGGAATCATTCATGAGTTATTCATGACTGGGGGCCTATGCGCATTAGTTTGTGCATAGGCCCCATGTTTTTTGATACTGTACTTTTGTTCGTAATTTACTAAACAACGATGAAGGCTAAATCACCCTACTCGTCTACTTCGTTTTCTTCTCTAACCCGCATCGCCGCTTGTATCGCACGATGAGAAAATCCACGCTGCAGCAAGAAACGCATCTGCTTCGCGCGTCCATTTGCATCGGTTGCTACCGTCCCAAATTTTCGCAGCCAGACTTCACGCGCCCTAGCAACCTCATCTTGTACTAATCCCGCCTTGATTTCAGTCAGTGAATCGGGATCAATATTGTGGCTCTTCAGTTCAGACAAAATTCGACTATTGCCAAAACGCGCGGCGCGGCGATTGACCAATGATTCCGAGAAACGTGTTTCTGACATGAAATTAGCCTCGGTCAGCGTATCGAGCAAGGCCTCGATGTCATCACCCTCTTGCGCGTAACGCGCCAGCTTGCGCGCCAATTCCTGACGGCTGTGTTCGCGTCCCGACAAATAACGAAGCGCCCGGGCTTTCAGACTCACTTGCAGTTTTGCCATATGAGTCTTTCCGCGCGGGCGCTTGTTTTAGAGTCGCTAAATAAGATCGCGAGTATCAAATGCTATCGGCCAAGCAATCTGCTTATTCAACTTCTTTCAGTTCTTTGGCTTCTTCAATTTTCTTGGAAGAAGCTTTCTTCGCAGCCGGCTCGTCCGACTTGATGGCTTCGAGCTCAGGTACACCTAAAGCAACGCGCACCTTATTTTCGATTTCACGTGCCAGATCCGGACGTTCCTTCAAATAGTTGCGTGCATTGTCTTTGCCCTGGCCGATACGTTCGCCGTTATAGCTGTACCAGGCACCGGCTTTTTCGACGATCTTGGCATCCGAGCCCAGATCCAGAATTTCGCCTTCGCGCGATGTACCTGCGCCGTACAAAATATCAAAATGCGCTTCGCGGAATGGCGGAGCGATCTTGTTCTTGACAACTTTGACCTTGGTTTCGTTACCGATGACTTCATCACCGGATTTGATGGAACCGGTGCGACGGATGTCGAGACGCACGGATGCGTAAAATTTCAACGCATTACCACCAGTGGTAGTTTCCGGATTACCGAACATCACGCCGATTTTCATACGAATCTGGTTAATGAAAATCACCAGTGTGTTGGTACGGTTGATGCTGCCGGTCAGCTTGCGCAAGGCTTGCGACATCAAACGTGCTTGCAAACCTGGCAATGAGTCACCCATATCGCCTTCGATCTCGGCACGTGGCGTCAATGCAGCGACCGAATCGATGACGATCAGATCGACAGCGCCGGAGCGGACCAGCGCATCGCAGATTTCCAACGCTTGTTCGCCGGTATCGGGTTGCGAAATCAGTAATTCGGACAAATTGATGCCGAGCTTTTGTGCGTAAGTTACATCGAGCGCATGTTCCGCATCGATGAAAGCGCAGGTGCCGCCCAGTTTTTGCATTTCTGCAATGGTTTGCAGCGTCAATGTGGTTTTACCCGATGATTCAGGACCGTAGATTTCTACAACACGGCCGCGTGGCAAACCGCCGACGCCCAGTGCAATATCCAGACCGAGCGAGCCGGTGGACACAACTTGCACCTCTTCGACGACGGCGCCGTCTTCCATGCGCATGACCGAGCCTTTACCGAATTGCTTTTCGATTTGCGCCAAGGCAGCGGCAAGTGCCTTGCTTTTGTCCGAGCTCGGTGCTGTTTTTTTATCGTCCATGAGGATTCTTTCGACGGTTGGGTATTGAAACAAAATGGCTTGCAAGCGATTTTTGCTTGCAGAAACCGTACTGTATAAAAAAACAGTGCTTTGTGCAAGCGCCTTCTGAATATTTTCTAGTGAGTAGCTAAAAAAGCAACCTTGGAGACTTTAACCACCGGCAGCCTCACTCTGAAAATCCACGTAAAATCCGGCTCATTATGCGAACCATCCGGCCCACCCAGCGACTTCCCACATGCCCACATACGCCGATTTAATTGAAGTCGCCTATAAAAAGGAGCGCGTCAGCGGTCGCCGCATGGCAAAGCAACTCGGGATATTAGAAGAGCACGGGTTAAAGAAGGTCATGAAAAAAGTCGCTGGCGACCAATCACTTGATATTTTGATCAAGCGGCGCCGCCAACAAGCTATCGATGCGGCGTCAAAAATCGCCGCACGTAAACAGGCTAAGCTAGCCGTCCGCATAGCCGCGGCGACGGCGCCAGACCCAAGTACCTGGCTCGCGTGGTTTGATGGTGCAAGCCATCCGAACCCAGGGAAAATGGGGATAGGCGGTCTGCTTAAAAATCCGGAGGGGGGCTTGGTAGCAAGCATCAGCTCCTCGGCCGGCCAGGGCGATAGTAGCGAAGCGGAATATCTAGCGCTGCTGGCCGTTCTGCGGGCGGCAGTCGATGCGTGTGCGAACAAGCTGATCGTCTATGGCGACAGCCGCGTGGTACTGGACGACGTGCAAACCAAGGCAGCCGGTGCGCCCATACTGGCCAGCCATAGAACACGCGCCCGGCAATTGATCGCGCAATTGAAAAACGTCACCTTTATCTGGATTCCACGCAGGAAAAATGACATGGCAGACGCGCTATCGCAGCAAGCCATCAAACTCCCTTCCATTAATCTGTCATCATGAACAAAAAACGTCTGCCGCAGTAACGGCTACGGATGACAAGCAGCACAAGGCATCAACACTTGTCTTGCCGCTGCAGACGAAACCCAATAGACTACAAACCAACTTTCTCACTCCCTCCCCTATGCGAATTTTGCTTGCCGAAGACGACAGTGTGCTGGCCGATGGCTTGACGCGATCCTTGCGCCAATCCGGTTATGTCACTGATTGCGTTAAAAATGGTTTGGAGGCGGACTCGGCCTTGTCTACTCAAGACTTTGATTTACTGATACTCGATCTGGGACTGCCAAAGATGTCCGGGCTGGAGGTCTTGCAACGCCTGCGCGCGCGCAATTCGCATTTGCCGGTCTTGATTCTGACAGCCGGCGATTCGATAGAGCAGCGCGTCAAGGGGCTGGATCTGGGTGCAGACGATTTCATGGCAAAACCGTTTGCTCTGTCCGAACTCGAAGCACGCGTGCGCGCGCTGACGCGACGCGGTGCCGGCGGTGGCCCTACCGTGATCAAGCACGGTCCGCTGTCTTACGATCAAGTCGGCCGCATCGCTTACATTAATGAGCAGATGCTGGATTTATCGGCGCGCGAACTTGGTTTGCTGGAAGTGCTTTTGCAACGCAGTGGCCGCCTAGTATCCAAAGAGCAACTAGTTGATCATCTGTGCGAATGGAGCGAAGAAGTCAGCAATAATGCGATTGAAGTGTATGTACATCGCCTGCGTAAAAAGATAGAAATCGGCGGGCTGCGCATCGCTACGGTCCGCGGTCTCGGTTACTGTCTCGAAAAATTTGCCGAACCTGCCGCCCCTAACGCAGCACCGAACACCGTCACGCCATCACACTGACGCTGCAATGCCTGACGCACACCGACTGAATCCGCCCGCCGTCGATGTGAACGCATCGAATGCAGCCAATGAAGGTGGCGAACAAGCGGAAGAGCGCACCCAGCGCTCTTTATTCGGTGAAATTCTCGACTGGATGCTGGTGCCGCTTTTATTACTGTGGCCACTCAGTATTGCCATCACCTACCTCGTCGCCAAGTCGATTGCCAACGAACCTTTTGATCGTGCGCTGGAAGACAAGGTCACCGTCGTCGCACAGCAAGTCAAGGAAGTAAACGGCAAAGTCATCACGCGCCTGACCGGCCCAGCGACCGATATCCTGCATGCCGACAATGTCGACAATGTCTATTATCAAATTCTCGATTCGCGCGGCATCATGGTCGAAGGTGATCCGGAAATGCCCTTGCCGACGAATGAAGACCCACCGCAGCCTTGGGCGACGAAATTTCGTTACGATTTTGTCCGCAATACCGAAGTACGCATCGCTTACATCTATGTCGATCTGCACAAGACGCAGGTCGCGCCACAGTTGAGCATAGAACCGCGCCTGGCCCTGGTTCAAATTGGCGAAACGCTGGAGAAGCGCTCGCAACTGGTCAATCAGATCATCAAGGGCGTGATCGTGCCCGAATTCATTATTCTGCCGATGGCACTGATACTTGTGTGGTTTGCATTGACGCGCGGCTTGCGGCCGTTGGCCGAACTGCAGCAACGCATACGTGCACGCCGCCCCGACGATTTAAGTCCTATTGACTCGGGCTATGTTCCGGAAGAGATCCTGCCCCTGGTCGGCTCGCTGAATGACATGCTGGAGCGCCTGTCGCAGAGTATCAATATACAAAAGCGCTTCATTGCCGATGCAGCACATCAGATGAAAACCCCGCTGGCCGGCATGCGCATGCAATCCGAACTCGCATTGCGCCAAACCGATCAGGCAGAAATTCACAAGTCGCTGGAACAGCTTGCGAAAAGTTCCAAATCAGCGACGCGCATGGTCAATCAGTTGCTGGCGTTGGCACGCGCGGAAAATCAAACGCCGTCAACCAAACCGATGCAGTTACTGGAACTATCCGAACTGGCGCGCGACACCTTGCAGAATTGGGTGCAGATATCGCTCAACAAGAAAATAGACCTCGGTTTTGAGCAGCCGGATTATCCTGTGTTGATCAAGGGTGATCCCATCATGCTGCACGAGCTGCTAAACAATCTGATCGATAACGCACTCAATTACACCCCGGCAGACGGCAATGCGACGGTACGCGTGCGTGCGGATGAAAAAAACAAACTGGCGTTTCTGGAAATCGAAGACAACGGTCCCGGTATCGCACCGCATGAACGTGAACATATCTTCGAACGCTTTTATCGTATCCTCGGCAGCAATGTTGAGGGCAGCGGATTAGGTTTGGCAATCGTACGTGAAATCGCGCAGCAACATGATGCAGAAATCGACATCCTGAACAATCCGCACTGCAAGGGCCAGAAATCGCCTGGATGCCTGGTGCGCGTCACGCTGCGTCTGGAACCGAATATTGTCCCGCTTGACTACAGTACTTGATATGTCGAAAAAAATAGAACAACAGGAATCCGACACCGCCCGCACGTATTGGCAAAGTACCCGCCGCCTGACATTGTGGCTGTTGCTGGTCTGGTTCTCGGTTACCTTCACAGCGATCTTCTTTGCGCGCCCCTTGTCCACTTATACCTTGCTCGGCTGGCCAATTTCTTTCTTCATGGCCGCGCAAGGCAGCATCCTGATCTATGTCGCGATCATCGCCATTTACGCAGTGCGCATGCATAAACTCGACCAGCGTTACCTGCATGACCAGCGCCGGCACAATGATAGCGGCCATGAACACTAAATCATTCTTCCGTCGGCTGATGCGTTACTACGTGCTATTCACGATCGGCTTTGTGCTATTCCTTTTCTCTCTGGCCATCCTCGAACACGAAGGTTTTCCACGCGTATGGATAGGTTACGTCTTCATGTTTTGCACGATCGTGATGTACGCGATCATCGGCGTCATCAGTCGCACATCGAACATGCTGGAGTACTACGTCGCGGGACGCCGTGTACCGGCCTTCTTCAATGGCATGGCAACTGCAGCGGACTGGATTTCTGCCGCGAGTTTCATCAGCCTGGCAGGCGGCTTGTATTTATGGGGGTTCGACGGACTCGCTTATCTGATGGGCTGGACCGGCGGCTTCGTACTACTGGCTTTGCTGATTGCCCCTTATCTGCGCAAGTTCGGCCAATACACGATTCCCGATTACCTGAGCGCGCGTTACACCGGCAAGTACAGCGATAACGTCGTGCGCATCATCGCAGTCATCGCCACCATCATCGTATCTTTCACTTACGTCGTCGCACAAATTTATGGCGTCGGCCTGATCACCTCGCGTTTTACCGGTGTCGATTTTTCAGTCGGTATTTTTCTCGGGCTGGCCAGCATCCTGGTCTGTTCCTTCCTCGGTGGTATGCGTGCCGTGACGTGGACGCAAGTCGCGCAATACATCATTCTGATCATCGCCTACATGATCCCAGTGGTATGGCTGTCGATGAAACATACGAATATCCCGGTTCCTCCGATCGCGTACGGCTCGGCAATTGCGCAATTAAGCGAGCGTGAAAAAGTCTTGATCGACGATCCAAAAGAAAAAGAAGTGCGGGCCATCTTCAATCTATATGCCGATGATTTGGATGAAAAGCTGAAGATGCTGCCGGAATCGTGGGAAAACGGCAGAGCCGAGATCCAGCACAATCTGGAGGCATTGAAACTTGGCAATGCGCCGCTGCTGGACATCAAGCAAACCGGACGCGAACTCGCTACTTATCCCAAAGATGCCGAAGAAGCCGAACGCAAATGGATAGAAGAGCGCGCCGTCAATCGCGAACGGGCAAAGCCGCCGACACAACATACCGAACCGTTTCCCGGCGAGGATGAGGCAGCCTCGGATATCAAGCGCAACAATTTTATGGCACTGGTGTTCTGTTTGATGCTTGGCACAGCCGCGTTGCCGCACGTGCTGGTGCGCTACTACACCACACCATCCGTCAAGGAAGCGCGTGACTCGGTGTTCTGGACCATCTTTTTCGTCATGGCGCTGTACATCACGATTCCGGCGCTGGCAGTACTGGTCAAATACGATATTTACACGTCGCTGGTGGGTAGCGATTTTTCAAAATTGCCGGAGTGGGTTTCTTACTGGGCCAATATCGACAAGATACATCCGCTGGTTGCCATCAATGACGTCAATCGCGACGGCATCGTGCAATTAGCAGAGATAGTGATGGACGTCGACATCGTCGTACTGGCGACGCCGGAGATTGCCGGCCTGCCTTACGTTATCTCTGGCTTGATTGCAGCCGGCGGTTTGGCGGCGGCATTGTCGACCGCCGATGGCTTGTTGCTGACTATTTCGAATGCACTGTCGCATGATGTGTATTACAAGACTGTAGATCCAACTGCGACGACGCAGAAGCGCGTCACGGTTTCCAAACTCTTGTTATTGATGGTGGCGCTGATTGCTGCGTATATCGCATCGCTCAAACCCGGCGATATCCTGTCGCTGGTAGGTGCGGCCTTCTCTCTGGCGGCATCTGCATTATTTCCAGCGCTTGCACTAGGAGCAATCTGGAAACGCGCGAATCAGGAAGGCGCCATCGCCGGCATGTTGATCGGCTTTGGCGTGTGTGCGTTCTACATGCTGCACACACATCCAACGCTGGGCGGTTCACCCGCCGCACAATGGTTCCATATCGCCCCGATTTCGGCAGGAGTCTTCGGTGTTCCGGCTGGCATGCTGGCTATCGTCATCGTCAGCCTTTTGACGCCACCACCCGGCCATAGAACCGAAGCCATGATCATGAATTTGCGCAAGCCCTGAACGTTTAGTGCTGGCGGTCTGGCATATTTCTTGATAGGGTTGAGGTAGCATCTCCCCTGAAAACAATGATAGAGCGCAAGGACAGGCCAGACGATGCCCAATTTTTTCGACGAGATGTATACAGATGGCGCGAAGAATGTTCGCGACCACTACCTGGAATTCGAAGCATGGCTAGCCACCCAGTCGGACGCTACCATTGCACGCAAACGTGCCGAAGCTGATCTGATTTTCCGCCGTGTAGGTATTACGTTTGCCGTGTATGGCAACGAAGCCGGCACCGAACGCGTGATTCCATTCGACATCATCCCGCGCATGATTACCGCCAAGGAATGGGCGCATATGGAAGCCGGACTGGTGCAGCGTGTACGCACGCTGAACATGTTCATCCACGATATTTATCACGATCAGAACATCGTCAAGGCCGGCATAATCCCGCCGGAACAGATATTCCGCAACGCGCAGTACCGTCCCGAAATGCAGGGAATTTCGGTGGCATCGGATATCTATGCGCACATCGCCGGCGTCGATATCGTACGTGCCGGACAAGGCGAGTTTTACGTACTTGAGGATAATTTACGTGTGCCGTCAGGCGTGTCTTACATGCTGGAAGACCGCAAGATGATGATGCGACTGTTCCCCGAATTGTTCGCGCGCCACCAGATCGCCCCAGTCGAACACTATCCAGACATGTTGCTCGATAATCTGCGCTCGGTCGCGCCGATAGGCGTCAGCGATCCGACCGTGGTCGTGATGACACCCGGCATGTACAACTCGGCCTACTTCGAACACGCCTTCCTGGCGCAGCAAATGGGGGTGGAACTGGTCGAAGGCCAGGATCTGTTCGTCAACGACAATGCGGTCTACATGCGCACTACACGCGGCCCCAAGCGGGTCGATGTGATCTATCGCCGCATCGACGATGATTATATGGACCCGCTCGCCTTCCGCGCCGACTCTACCTTGGGCGTACCCGGATTGTTATCTGTCTATCGCGCCGGCCGGGTCACCTTGGCAAATGCCATCGGCACCGGCGTCGCCGACGATAAATCGATATATCCATTCGTACCCGACATGATTCGTTTCTACCTGTCGGAAGAACCTATCCTGAATAACGTCCCGACTTTTCAGTGTCGCAAAAAGGATGAGTTGTCATACGTGCTGGCCAATCTGGAGAAGCTGGTCGTCAAGGAAGTACATGGTGCCGGCGGTTACGGCATGCTGGTCGGCCCTGCTTCCAGCAAGGCAGAGATCGAGGATTTCCGTCAGCGCATCATTGCACGTCCCGATGGTTATATTGCGCAACCGACGCTGGCACTGTCGGCCTGCCCTACTTTTGTTGACTCAGGTATCGCGCCGCGCCATATCGATTTGCGACCTTTTGTACTATCAGGCAAAACCATCTCTATGGTGCCGGGCGGCCTGACGCGCGTCGCGCTCAAAGAAGGTTCGCTGGTAGTGAATTCGTCACAAGGCGGCGGCACCAAAGACACATGGATACTGGAGAACTAAGATGCTGAGCCGCACCGCCGATCACCTGTTCTGGATGGCGCGTTACACGGAACGTGCCGAAAATACCGCGCGCATGCTGGACGTCAATGTACAGACAGCGCTACTACCGCAATCCGCCCGCGCAGCCGAACAAAGCTGGCGCGCCACGCTAGGTATTTCCGAGTTGCAGGAAGCGTTTGATGAAAAATACGCCAAGCTGACACCGAAGGATGTGCTGAACTTCATGGTGAGCGACACCTCGCATCCGGCGTCGATCTCATCCTACTTGCGCGCCGCACGCGAAAATGCGCGCGCAGTACGCGGCACCTTGACGACAGAAGTATGGGAAACCCATAACACCACATGGCTGGAATTGCCGAACCAACTGCGCGAAAGTGAATTCCAGCAAGATCCAAGTCAGTTTTTTGAATGGGTCAAGCATCGCTCGCATCTGTCGCGCGGCGTGACCTTTGGCACCATGCTGTCGGACGAAGCGCTGTATTTCATTCGGCTTGGTACCTTCCTTGAGCGCGCCGACAATACAGCGCGCATACTCGACGTGAAGTTTCACGGCGCCAGCGCCGCCATGCAATCAGGCGAAAAACTCGGCAATGAAAATCAACGCGATTTTTATTACTGGGCTGCGATCCTGCGCTCGGTTTCCGCATTTGAAATCTATCGCAAGGTGTATCGCGATGCGATCACGCCGGCACGTGTCGCCGATCTGCTGATGCTGAACGCTGACATGCCGCGCTCGCTGCTGGCGAGTTTGACGGAAGTCTTGCGCAATCTGCGTTATGTGAGCAACGATGTATCCAGCGATACGCTGCGCTTTGCAGGTAAGCTCCACGCCGACCTGAAATTCGCCCGAATTGAGGATGTTCTGGAAGAAGGCTTACACGATTACCTGACCGAATTCCTTGAAAACATATTTGAACTGGGCAATCGCGTCAGTGGCGATTTCCTGGTCCCAGTGGGGGCTTAGATGCGACTCGCCATTCGTCACGAAACGCTCTACCGCTATACGTCACCTTTGGCATATACCATCCAGCAACTGCGCCTGACCCCGCGTATCGAAATGCATCAACACATGGTGGCATGGCATCTGGAATCATCGGGTAACCGCCACGCCTTCACCGATGCCTACGGCAATCTGTGTCACATGCTGACCATTACCGGCACCCATGACGAGGTACGTATTGTGGTCAGCGGTGAAATCGAGGTCATGCCGCTTTTCCTGGGACGTCTGCACGAAAACGGCACATTGTCACCGCTGGTGTTTACCGTCACGACCCGCCTGACCGAACCCAGCGATGGGATACGCGCCTTTGCAGCGCAAAATCTGCAAGGGAATCAAAGCGGCGACCTTTTAAAACTCGCAGCAGCCATTTGCGGTGCGGTCGCGTACCAAAGCGGTGCAACTGGCGTAACGACAACTGCCAACGATGCACTATTGCTGGGGCAAGGCGTATGTCAGGATCATGCACATTTATTTATCGCCTGCTGCCACCTGCGCAACATTCCAGCGCGTTATGTATCCGGCTATATCGATTCGGGCAGTACCGGCCATGCAGAAAGCCATGCCTGGGTCGATGTCTGGGTCGCGGAGGATGATTTCACCGGCTGGGTAAGCATTGATGTGACGCATGCAGGCTATGCAAGCGATGCACATTGTCGCCTGGCGGTAGCGCGGGATTACGATTCTGCTGCACCGGTCAGTGGCGTGCGACGCGGTGGCGGCGAAGAGTCGCTGGATGTGCGCGTCAACGTGACGCCCTTGTCGCAATGAACAAGCAACCATAAAATGCCTATGGACGTCGCTGATCCTTCCCGAATCATTAATTATGGTTCGGACAAAAACAGGCATTTTTTGTGTAAATGACTACTCCGTTGTTTTGTTCCCCGGCATCAACAATGGTGTGGTGATTCCTGTAAAATTCGTGTTTTGCTTTTTCTCTCTCTGTCATGACTTATTGTGTTGCGATGCGTCTGGATGCAGGATTGGTTTTCCTCTCCGATTCGCGAACGAATGCCGGTGTCGATCATATCGGCACGTTTAGAAAAATGACGGTTTTTGAGACGCCGGGTGATCGCATGATGGTCTTGATGACTGCCGGCAATTTATCTATCTCGCAATCAGTGCGTCAAATCGTCGCAGAACACGTCACAGCAAGCGGCAAAAGCATCTGGAACGCGACCACAATGTATGAAGCTGCGCAGGTCGTCGGCGAAGCAATCCGCATCGTGCGCGAACGCGACGCCGATTCACTGCAACAATTTGGTATCGACTTCAATGTCAGCATGATTTTTGGTGGCCAGATCAAGGGCGAACGCTGCCGCTTGTTCCAGATGTATTCGGCCGGAAACTTCATTGAATCGCATGACGAAAACACTTACTTCCAGATCGGCGAATCCAAGTACGGCAAACCGATCATAGATCGCGTCGTCACTCCTGCTACAGCTTTGGATGAAGCGGCAAAGTGTGCATTGATTTCGATGGATTCGACCTTGCGTTCGAACATCTCGGTCGGTCTGCCGCTTGATCTGCTGATTTATGAAAACAATACCCTGGCCGTGACGCGCTTTGTCACTATCGACGAAGGCAATCAATACTTCCAGATGATTCGTCAGACTTGGGGCAAGCAATTGAAAACTGTGTTTGAGAGCATCAACGATCCGGTCTGGAATGCCGCACCTGATGCACAAAGCAATGTCTTGTCTAGCGTTTCCAGCAAGAGCCAGCCGGTGCGCATTGCACCGCCGCCAGTTTTCGGCATCGATACAACACCACCCGGGCCATTGCAGACGCTGGCGCAGGATGATGCGAGCGACAAGCAGCATTGATATGTACTCAGTAAATTAGTTGTTACAACGGGCTTCACGTCTCAACTAATCAACAAACGCGACAGACAAACAAAAAGGGCAGCAGATGCAAACGCATCTGCTGCCCTTTTTAATTTCGCAAACTTTTACACCAACTTACACCACGATCGTTTGTGCCTGACCTTCTTGGCGGGCGCGGATTTCGCCAATCTGCATCACGGTTTCGCCGGCTGCCTTCAATTGCGCAATCGCGGCTTCCGCATTTTCTTTTGCCACGATGACCGTCATGCCGATACCGCAGTTGAAGACGCGATGCATTTCGGCATCGGCAACACCGCCATGTTCTTGCAACCATTTGAATAATGGCGGCATGTCCCATGCACTGCTTTCGAGCACTGCAGTCAGATGCGGCTGCAACACGCGCGGGATGTTTTCTACCAAACCGCCACCGGTGATATGCACCATGCCTTTGACTTCCATCGCGTCCATCAAAGCCAGCAAAGGCTTGACGTAAATGCGGGTAGGTTCCATCAACACATCAGCTAACTTGCGGCCGTGAAAATCAGCGTTCAAATCAGGTTGGGCGACCGAAATGATCTTGCGTACCAGAGAATAACCGTTGGAGTGCGCACCGGATGAAGCCAGACCCAGCACGATATCGCCAGCAGTAATCTTGGTACCGTCGATAATCTTTGATTTTTCCACTGCGCCGACTGCAAAACCTGCCAGATCGTATTCACCAGCTGGGTACATGCTAGGCATTTCGGCAGTTTCGCCACCGATCAGAGCGCAACCAGCCTGCTCGCAACCTTTGGCCACGCCTTTGATGACGTCCGTTGCAATAGCTACATCGAGCTTGCCGCAAGCGAAGTAATCGAGGAAGAACAAAGGCTCTGCGCCTTGTACCAGAATATCGTTGACGCTCATCGCAACCAGATCGATACCGACTGTGTCGTGACGATTCAATTCAAATGCCAGCTTCAGCTTGGTACCTACGCCGTCAGTACCGGAGACCAGAACAGGTTCCTTGTACTTTTTGCTGATTTCGAACATGGCGCCGAAACCACCGAGGCCGCCCATCACGCCTTCGCGCATCGTGCGTTTGGCAAAAGGCTTGATCGCTTCGACCAGAGCATCGCCCGCATCGATATCAACGCCGGCGTCGCGGTAGGAAAGTGAAATATTGGAAGTGGAACTCATGATGTGATAGTCAGCAGAGGCAGTAAAATAGCAGTTGTGGCCGGATGGCTAGCCTGTCGGTCCGGTATCCATTCATCTATAAGGAGCTTAATCAGGGTCGCAATGAACATTCGTCATCGCGGCAAGTCCGCACTTTTGAAATTGGATAAACTGGATCAATCAGGCTCTATAATTCAAAAAAGCATTCGAGCAAGCGTTCGGGCAAAGCGGTATTTTATCAAATCGATCCCGCTCCTCCCGCATTTGATGAGACTTTCTTTGCCAAAGTGGAAAATAGCTGGGAACAAGCCGTCAAATTCAGCCCGCCACAGAATAAACTGTATTTTTTAACAATAACAATATGATAAAGCTAGCATGAGGCAGTTGTTACTCGATTTACCTGCCGAAAAACCACAAACCCTGGCATCGTTTGTAATCGGCGCCAATGCAGAATTGCTTGAGCTCTTGCAGCGCCTCGAACAAAGAATCCCGGTTGGACTGGACGAACGCTTCGTTTATCTGTGGGGCGATGCGAGTGCCGGGAAAACCCACCTGCTACGCGCGCTGGCGGCGTGTGATGACAGCCGTTACATCTCTGGCGATGCCGGTACAGATGCTTTTGTCTATCAGCAGAAAACAACGCTCTATCTGATAGACGATAGTCACAAGCTGACGCCGGAAGCGCAAATCGCTGCATTCGCGCTCTTTAATCAAGTCCGCGAACAAGGCGGCTGTCTGCTCGCAGCCGGTAACGTTGCACCGGCAACATTGGCTGTGCGCGAAGATTTGCGCACGCGCTTAGGCTGGGGCCTGATCTATCAGGTGCATGGCTTGAGCGACGACGAAAAAATTGCCGCCCTGACGCACGCGGCCACTGCACGCGGTCTGGCGTTATCACCCGGCGTGTTACCCTATCTGCTCAATCATTTTGCTCGCGATATGCGCTCTTTATCGGCAATGCTGGACGCGCTGGATGAATATTCTCTGGAAACAAAACGACCAATTACATTGCCTTTGTTGCGCGAACTGCTGCAACGGAATGATTAACCGTTTGCGCGCTAATGAATGCGCTTTTGAATTAGCCTGCCAACAAGCCTTAAATTTAGCCTGAATATAGTCTGATATTACGCATGAACCTTGCCCTCTTTGATCTTGACCACACCTTGCTTCCCATCGATTCCGATCATGAATGGGGCGAATTTCTGACACGCACCGGTGCTGTGGAGCCAGTTGCGTTCAATGCTCGCAACAATGCTTTTTATGAGCAGTACAAAGCGGGAACACTGGACCCAGTGGAATATCTGGAATTTGCACTGAGCACGCTGGCACAATTTTCACGCCGACAAATCGACGACTGGCATCTGGCATACATGCGCGAAGTCATCGAACCGGCCATCCTGCCAGCGGCACGCAATCTGGTAAAAAAACATCAGGACGCTGGTGACCTGGTTGCGATCGTTACCGCCACTAATCGCTTCGTCACCGCACCGATTGCCCGTGCGCTCGACGTCGAGCATCTGATCGCTGCCGAACCGGAATTTGGTGAAGACGGTTCAGTCACCGGAAAATTGCTAGGCGTACCGACCTCCGGTGCGGGTAAAATCACGCATACCAACGCATGGCTGGCCGCACGCGGCCTTAAACTGAGCGACTTTCCGCGCAGTTATTTTTACAGCGATTCGCAAAACGATATTCCATTGCTATCCATCGTCACCGACCCGATTGCCACCAACCCCAACGCCTTGCTGACTGCGCACGCTCAAGCGCATGGCTGGCCAATCATCAAGCTATTCAATGATTAAAAAGTTTATCCGTCGCATTCTCGGCACCAAACAAAAAGCAGACGATCACACGCAGCCTGTCGTACTGACTGCGAAAGAACACGGCATCGATCCGAAGCTGGTTTCATCGAATGCGATCCGCGTTACCAGCAGTCTGCAAGATGCAGGATTCAAGGCCTTCCTGGTCGGTGGTGCGGTGCGCGATTTGCTGCTCGGTGTCAAACCCAAGGATTTCGATATCGCAACCAACGCGACGCCTGAACAAGTCAAACGCCTGTTCCGCCGCGCTTTCATTATCGGCAAGCGTTTTCAAATCGTGCATGTGATGTTCGGCCAGGATTTGCTGGAAGTCACCACCTTCCGCGGCTCTGCTACTGATGGTGCGCCGAAAGATGAACACGGTCGCGTGTTGCGCGATAACACCTTCGGCGAACAACACGAAGATGCATTAAGACGCGACTTCACCATCAATGCGATGTACTACGATCCGGCTTCACAGATAGTGCTGGATTATCACGGTGGGATTGCAGATATACGCAACAAGACACTGCGCATCATCGGCGTACCGGAAGAACGCTATCGCGAAGACCCAGTACGACTGCTGCGCGTAGTTCGCTTCGCGGCCAGACTCAATTTCACGATCGCACCAGACACGCGTGCACCTATCGCGGTGATGGCACCGTTGATCAACAATGTACCGGCAGCACGGGTATTCGATGAAATGCTCAAGCTGTTAATGAGCGGTCATGCGCTCGCGTGTCTGCAGCAATTGCGCAAGGAAGGTTTGCATCACGGCTTGCTGCCTTTGCTCGACGTCGTACTGGAACAACCGCTGGGTGAAAAATTTGTGCGCCTCGCTTTGGCGAGTACCGACGAGCGCGTCAGAGAAGGTAAACCAGTTTCGCCAGGATTCCTGTTTGCATCTCTGCTGTGGCATCAGGTTGTAGAGAAGTGGAACGCTTATCAGGCGGCCGGCGAATATCCGATTCCAGCCTTGCATCTGGCGGCAGACGATGTATTGAATACACAAACCGACAAGCTCGCATTGCAACGCAAGATCGCCTCCGACATGCGCGATATCTGGGCGATGCAACCACGCTTCGACAGACGCGTCGGCAAGACTCCGTACAAATTACTTGAACATTTACGCCTGCGCGCAGGCTACGATTTCCTGCTGCTGCGTTGCGCATCCGGCGAGATCGATAGCGAGATCGGCGAATGGTGGACGGCTTTCATCGCTGCCGATGGTGCGGAGCGCGAAGAACTGTTGACCAAAAAATCGGCCACCACCAATGAAGGCCCAGCGAAGAAACGTCCACGTCGTCGTCGCAAACCTGCAGGCGCAGCAGCCGGAAAAACTGAATGACAGACAGGCAGATTGTTGCCTGCATAGGCATAGGCTCAAATCTGGGTGACGCAGCGGACAATGTCCGCAATGCGCTGCTTGAGTTAGCAAAACTGCCGTCAAGCAGCGTGACGGGACAATCAGCCTTGTTCCGTACTGCCCCCATCGATGCCGATGGCGATGACTACGTCAATGCTGTCGCTCGCATCAGCACCAGTTTATCCGCCGAAGAATTACTGCAAGCCTTGCTGCAACTCGAACAAGACTTCGGACGTGAGCGCTCTTATCTGAATGCCCCACGTACACTGGATCTGGACGTCTTGCTATACGGCGATCAAATCATTGTGACGCCAACATTGACTGTACCGCATCCACGCATGACGACGCGTGCCTTCGTCTTGATTCCGCTATTACAGATCGATCCCTTCATCCAGATTCCAGGATTAGGAGCCGCTCATCTATTCGTGCCTGGTGTAGCAACCCAAGCCATTCAAAAAATTGCTTGAAGAAATTCTCTTTAAATCAAATTAATCTTGAATCGGGCATGAAATCATGGCGACAACCTCAAATACGATGACCAAGCCCTCACCCTATTGAGACGCCATGCAAATTCCCGTTATTGTCCAAACCGTCGGCTTGCTGACTTTATCCAATGTCTTCATGACTATCGCCTGGTATGGTCATTTGAAAGGACTGTCTTCAAAACCATGGTGGATCGCCGCGCTGATCAGCTGGGGCATCGCACTGTTTGAATACCTGTTACAGGTACCGGCCAACCGCATCGGCTATACACAGTTCAGTCTGGCCCAACTGAAAATTATGCAGGAAGCGATTACACTCACGGTGTTCGTTCCTTTCGCAATCATTTTCATGGACCAACCGTTCAAACTTGATTATGTATGGGCAGCACTCTGCCTGGTGGGCGCGGTTTATTTTATTTTCCGCGCATGAATCTGAAATTTCGACATGCCGCATCAACGCGGCTATCCAACGCTAGATAGACCATTATGGATTTTGAAAAATACAAATACGTTGTCGTCGAAGGTGCGATCGGTGCGGGCAAGACCACGCTCGCCAGCAAGCTTGCCGCTCATCTAGGCGCGCAAACTCTGTTGGAGTCACCGGAAGAAAATCCATTCTTGGAAAAATTCTATCGCGATGCCAGCCGGTACGCGCTGCCGACACAAATGTTTTTCCTGTTCCAGCGCATGAATCAATTGCGCGAGCTTGCACAACCCGATTTATTTGACGCACGTATCGTGTCTGATTTTCTGCTGGACAAAGACCCTATTTTTGCGCGCCTGACTTTAGGTGATGACGAGTTGGCGCTGTATCAACAACTGTACGATCACTTGCGCCCGCAAGCGCCCTTGCCTGACCTCGTGATCTATCTGCAAGCCGAGCCGGAAACGCTTATCGAGCGTATTCGCAAGCGTGGCATCTCGATAGAAGCCGGCATTTCTGAACCGTATATGCAGCGGTTGTGCGAAAGCTATAGCCGCTTTTTCTACGATTACGATGCCGCGCCTTTATTGATCATCAATACCGAAAATCTGAACCCTATCGACAATGACGAAGACTTTGCACTCTTGCTGACGCGCATTGCAGGCATGCGTGGCAAGCGTGAATTTTTTAGCCGTGGAGAATAAGTATGGCGAGCTATCTGCAGGAAAATGAATCAAGCATACGCAACAAGGCCATCACCGTGCCAGCGCTGTTTGCATTGCGCGAACGCGGCGAAAAGATCACAATGCTGACCGCCTACGATGCAAGCTTCGCAGCATTGATGGATATGTGTGGTGTCGAAACCTTGCTGGTCGGCGACTCGCTCGGCATGGTGTGTCAGGGACATCAATCGACCTTGCCCGTCACCATAGACGACGTTGCGTATCACACCGCCAGCGTGGCACGCGGCAACAAGACTGCGCTATTGTTAGCCGACATGCCTTTCGGCAGTTACGCAACTCCTGAGGCGGCGTTCACCAACGCAGTCAAACTGATACAGGCCGGCGCACAGATGGTTAAACTTGAAGGTGGCGCATGGGTGGTGGATACCGTGCGCTTTCTGGTTGAACGTGAAATTCCAGTGTGCGCGCATTTGGGTTTAACACCGCAATCGGTACATCGCTTCGGCGGTTACAAGGTCCAGGGTAAAACGGCTGAAGCGGCGAAACAATTGAAAGACGATGCGCTCACCTTGCAGGCAGCCGGCGCATCCTTGTTGATACTGGAAGCGATACCGGCCGGTTTGGGAAAAGAAGTAACCGATCTGTTGACGATGCCAACCATAGGCATAGGAGCGGGCCCGGATTGTTCAGGTCAGGTATTGGTGATGCACGATTTCATCGGCGTATTTCCGGGCAAGAAGGCGCGCTTCGTGAAAAACTTCATGGAAGGCCAAGCCAGTATTGAAGGTGCAGTGCGCGCCTATATACGCGAAGTCAAAGAAGGCACATTTCCTGCGCCTGAACATTGCTTCTGAAACGATAGAGTCTGATACGTAGTTGCATACTTGATATTCAAGGCAGCAACTACAGTTGAGATGATCAGTATGATTTAATGCGGCAACGATTCAGTATCGTTGCCGCATTTTTATTGGAATACTGTTTGCACGGCAATTGCGCGGTGATTGATAACGACTTCATCGATAATGCCGCGAAACAGGTTCTGCACCACTTGCGGCTTCACGCTGAACTCATTTGCCAGCTCGGTATAGCGTTGTGCCTGACGTGCTTCACGTTCCGGATCAATCGCACTCAATTTCTTTTGCGCTTTCAATACACCCACCTGATTAGTGATATCGAAGCGTTGCGCCAGTAGTTTTACGATGTGCGCATCGATCTTGTCGATCTCGATGCGCAATACTGTCAATTCAGAGTCTTCCATTTATTCTCTCCTGCCAAATCCAAGCACACTGCCATTCAGCTCTGCAGATACACGACGGCAATCAAATATTTAATTAGTTAGCGTAATCAAAGCTGTCTGGCAGCAAAGGTATTGCAGGAATTCAAATCCCCACCTTGAATCCCGCGCTGAAACCAGCGCACGCGTTGTGCCGAGGTTCCATGTGTAAATGAATCGGGCACCACATGGCCTTGCGACTGCTTCTGCAAAGTATCATCGCCAATCGCACTGGCTGCTTTCAAGGCACTTTCGACATCACCGTCTTCCAGTATGCTGCGCGCCTGATTGGCGTGATACGCCCACACTCCGGCGAAGCAATCTGCCTGCAACTCCAGCTTGACCGAAATCGCGTTCGCCTGTTTTTGCGTACCGCTACGGCGCACCTGTTCCACTTTTTCTGTGATCCCGCTAATGTGCTGTACGTGATGGCCGACTTCATGTGCGATCACATAAGCCTGCGCAAAATCGCTAGAGACGCGGAAACGGTCGCGCATGGTTTGATAAAACGCAAGATCGATATAGATCTTTTGATCGCCAGGGCAATAGAAAGGGCCTGATGCCGTATCACCGGTGCCGCAAGCAGTCGGCGTCTGCCCGGTAAACAACACAAGCTTCGGCTTGATGTATGTTGCGCCTTGCGAACGGAAAATAGGATCCCATGTATCTTCGGTATCCGCCAAAACCGTCGCTACGAATCGCGCCATCGGGTCGTCAGCCGGTGGGCGCTGCGCAGATTCCTGTTGCGTCATTTGACTGCCATCACCGCTCAACAAACTGATGATCGTGGCCGGGCTGACGCCAAAGAAGTACGAACCAAGCAGCGCAATGACGATCGTTCCGATACCGATGGAACGGCCACCAAAACCGCCGCCGCGCCGGTCTTCAACATTGTCGCTTTCGCGATTGCCTTCCCATTTCATGGCGTCTCCAGCCCGGTTTTTTCACCGAAAAATGATCGAAACTACAGTAAATCAGGCAGCCGAACGCGCAGCGACTTCTGCCTCGTAGCGCGCAAAACTGTTTTTCAGTTTATCGTCCGCGGCATCAGGACAATTGATCGTCACGCCCAGATCACCCAGCAAGCCATCCTTCAAGCCATACACCCAACCATGGATAGTCAATTCCTGTCCGCGTTCCCATGCGTCCTGCACGATCGTCGTACGGCACACATTGGCAACCTGTTCAATCACATTCAATTCGCATAAGCGATCATGCTGTGCCTGGGTAGGCAAGGTATCGCCAAGATAACGGCCATACTTTTGATGCACGTCTTGCACATGACGCAGCCAGTTATCCGCCAAACCCACGCGGCGGCGCATCATCGCTGCATGCACACCGGAACAGCCGTAATGGCCGCAGACGATCACATGCTTGACGCCCAGCACATCCACTGCAAACTGTAATACCGATAAACAATTCAGGTCAGAATGCGCGACCACGTTGGCGATATTTCTGTGAACGAATAATTCACCAGGCGCCAGATCGACAATTTCATTTGCGGGAACGCGGCTGTCTGAACAACCTATCCACAAATATTCAGGCGACTGTTGTGCAGCAAGCTTGACGAAAAAATCTGGATCTTCCGCCACCTTTTCAGCTGCCCATGCACGATTTTTCTGGAACAGTTGTTCCAGTTCGAGTACTTCTTTCTTTTTATCTGTCATTTCAATCAATCAGGCTTAAAGCTCGATACGCAGGCGGCGTATCAACAATGGCTGCCATTTTATCCGGAATTATCACTAAATGAAGGGCTTGATCTTCCGTCTTGCGTCTGTCTTGTATCTGTCTTGTATCTGTCTTGTGTCACAGCCGTAAAAAATGCCGGTCGATTTCTCGACCGGCATTTTCTGCGAATATGTGAAACCTTATTCGAAGAATTCCTTGACCTTGTCTTTCCATGACTTGGTTTGCGGACTGTGTTTCGAACCACCTTCTATCGTCAACTCTTCAAACTCACGCAGCAACTCCTTTTGACGTTCAGTCAGCGTGACTGGTGTTTCCACTACGACGTGGCAGAACAAATCGCCGGCATAACCTGAACGCACGCCTTTGATACCCTTGCTGCGCAGACGGAAAGTCTTGCCCGACTGAGTACCCTCAGGAATCGTGAACGATGCCTTGCCACTCAAGGTTGGCACTTCGATTTCGCCACCCAAAGCCGCTTTTGCAAACGAGATTGGAATCTCGCAATGCAGATCGTCGCCTTCGCGCTGGAACATCGCGTGCTGCTTGATGCGAATTTCAACATACAAGTCACCTGAAGGACCGCCGTTCATGCCAGGCTCACCATTGCCGGATGAGCGTATGCGCATGCCGTCATCGATACCGGATGGAATTTTGACTTCCAGCGTTTTGTTGCGCTTGATCTTGCCGGCGCCGCTACATGCGGTACATGGAGAAGGATTGATCTTGCCGCTACCGTGACATTTAGGGCAGGTTTGCAGCACGCTAAAGAAGCCTTGCTGCATACGGACTTGCCCATGACCACCGCAAGTCGTACAGGTGACAGGCGCTGTGCCTGGTTTGGCGCCGCTGCCATCACAGGTTTCGCAACTATCCCACGAAGGAACACGGATCGTGGTGTCGTAACCGTGTGCTGCCTGTTCCAATGTGATTTCGAGGTTGTAACGCAAATCAGCGCCGCGATAAACCTGCGGACCACCACGACCGCCGCGACCGCCGCCAGCTTGACCGAAAATGTCACCAAATATATCGCCGAAGGCATCGGCAAAACCGCCGCCCCCACCTCCGCCACCCATATTCGGGTCTACGCCGGCATGGCCGTAACGGTCATAGGCATCGCGCTTCTGGGGATCAGACAACATTTCGTAGGCTTCTTTGGCCTCCTTGAATTTGTCTTCCGCACCCTTGCTATCCGGATTGCGATCCGGATGATGCTTCATCGCCAGCTTGCGATAGGCCTTCTTTATTTCTTCATCGGAAGCATTCTTTGCCAAGCCAAGAATTTCGTAAAAATCACGTTTTGCCATCTGTAGGCACCCTGTTTCTTTATGTACTTATTTATGCAAAACGCCGAGTCGAGGTTTTTCAACCTTGAACCCGGCGAGTCTTACGACATCAGACGATTAACAAATCACAGCACTTCGCACAATTAATTAAAGTGCCAGGCAGCTTTGCCATTCACATCCAGGCCGCTTGACCAATCAATTATTTGTCTTTTACTTCTTTGAAGTCAGCATCGACGACATCATCCTGCTGCGCCTTGGCTTCTGCATGGCCAGCATCATGACCACCTGCGCCTGGATCGCCAGCTGCACCAGCAGCTTGTTGTGCTTGCATATCGGCATACATCTTCTCGCCGAGTTTTTGCGCGGCCGCCGACAAGGCTGCGGATTTTTCATCGATAGCGGCTTTGTCGCTGCCTTTCAATGCATCTTCCAGATCCTTGATCGCTGCTTCGATTTTTTCCTTCTCGCCGGCTTCCAGTTTGTCGCCGTATTCTGCCAGCGATTTGCGGGTCGAATGCACCAGTGCATCGCCTTGGTTGTGCGCTTCGGCGACTTCTTTCAGACGTTTGTCTTCTTCCGCATTGGCTTCGGCGTCCTGCACCATTTTTTGAATTTCTTCTTCGGTCAAACCTGAATTTGCCTTGATGGTGATCTTGTTTTCCTTGCCGGTAGCCTTGTCTTTCGCGCCGACGTGCAAGATACCGTTAGCGTCGATGTCGAAGGTCACTTCAATCTGTGGCGTACCGCGTGCCGATGGTGGAATACCTTCCAGATTGAATTCGCCCAAGCCTTTGTTGCCCACTGCCATTTCGCGCTCACCTTGGTAAACCTTGATGGTTACCGCAGGCTGATTGTCGTCAGCGGTCGAGAACACTTGGCTGAACTTGGTCGGGATCGTGGTGTTTTTCTGAATCATCTTGGTCATCACGCCGCCAAGAGTTTCGATACCGAGTGACAGTGGTGTAACGTCGAGCAACAACAGATCTTTACGATCGCCGGACAAGACCGAACCTTGAATCGCTGCACCGACTGCAACCGCTTCATCAGGGTTGACGTCTTTGCGTGGTTCCTTGCCAAAGAAGTCTTTGACTGTCTCTTGCACTTTAGGCATACGGGTCATGCCGCCAACCAGAATGATGTCGTCGATGTCCGATACTTTGACGCCAGCATCCTTGATCGCCATTTTGCATGGCTCGATGGTTTTCGCGATCAGTTCTTCAACCAGCGATTCCAGTTTGGCACGCGTGATTTTCAGGTTCAAATGGACAGGCGCGCCGTTCGCCATAGCGATGTACGGTTCGTTGATTTCGGTTTGCTGCGACGACGACAATTCGATCTTCGCGCGTTCTGCCGAAGCCTTGATACGTTGCAGTGCAATCGCGTCTTTGCTCAGGTCGAGACCGTTGATTTTTTTGAATTCGTCAATGATGTAATCGATGATGCGTTGATCGAAATCTTCACCGCCGAGGAAGGTGTCGCCATTGGTCGACAAGACTTCAAATTGCATTTCGCCATCAACGTCAGCGATTTCGATAATCGAGATATCGAAGGTACCGCCGCCCAGATCGTACACGGCAATCTTGCGATCGCCCTTGCCGCCCTTGTCGAGGCCGAACGCCAACGCTGCCGCGGTTGGCTCATTGATGATGCGTTTGACATCCAGACCGGCGATACGGCCAGCGTCTTTGGTTGCCTGACGTTGTGCATCGTTGAAATACGCAGGAACGGTAATGACTGCTTCAGTCACTTCTTCGCCGAGGTAATCTTCAGCGGTTTTTTTCATTTTGCGCAGGATTTCTGCCGAAATTTGCTGTGCCGCCAGCTTTTTGTCGCGCACCGAAATCCATGCGTCGCCGTTGTCGGCTTTGACGATTTGATACGGCATCATGCCGATATCTTTCTGCACTTCTTTTTCGTCGAATTTACGGCCGATCAAACGCTTGACTGCGTACAGCGTGTTTTTAGGATTGGTGACCGCTTGGCGTTTGGCTGGAGCGCCAACCAGAATTTCGCCGTCTTCCTGATATGCGATCACGGATGGCGTAGTACGTGCACCTTCCGAGTTTTCGATGACTTTAGGCTTGCCACCTTCCATGATTGCTACGCAGGAGTTGGTCGTGCCCAAATCGATACCGATTATTTTGCCCATGATGGTCTTTCCCTTAAATGTCTGTAATACGAAATATTGGTTAACTACGAAATTTGATGTGTCTAATATGCGGTGCGAATGCGTGCTTTCAAGCTATTTTTCTTGTGCCACGGTCACCAAGGCCGGTCGCAACAGGCGATCAGCGATCAAATAGCCTTTTTGCAGTGTGCTGACGATGGTGTTGGCTTCCTGATCTGCCGGCACCATGGAAATCGCCTGATGCTTCATCGGGTCCAGCTTGTCGCCTTGCTGCGGCTTGATTTCCAGCAAACGGTTTTTTTCGAAGGCAGCGCTCAACTGCTTCAAGGTCATTTCGACGCCTTCCTTCAAGGATTCGATAGAAGGTGTTTCAACTTGCAAAGCCATTTCCAGGCTGTCTTTTACCGGCACCAGCGCTTCGGCAAAACCTTCAATCGCAAACTTGTGCGCTCGGGTCACGTCTTCCTGCGCGCGACGACGGAAATTCTCGACTTCGGCCTTGGCACGCAAGAATGAATCCTGCAATTCCTGCACGAGCTGCTGCGAAGCAGCGAGTTGCTCTTCCAGCGTTTGTGCAGGTGCCGCAGCATCGGTCGCCGCCGGCTGGTCGATCGATGCGGCCTGCTCGGCGTATTTATCCTGGTCTTGCATGAAAAAATCTCCAACAATCAATGAGTTATGACAAAAATTGTCAATGCGACACAACACATGAGGCTATCCCTTACTATTTCAAGGGGTATTTTTGTGAAATGTGCATAAAGGCATAAAGCGGCGATGATATCCCGCTTGGAAGCCCGTTACGAGGGGCTTATTACAAAAATTACTTATTCAAGTGATGGTATTTCCGGCACGCGAATGAGGCCAAGCATAGGGATGGCTGTTGAAGTCCTCTTCGCCTGAGGAGCGGATTGTGAAATTGCCTGTTATTGTGGTGTCGATTATTGCCTGTAACGCGATTGCCGTTGCCGTGATCTGACGCAGCAACCTGTAAAACGGACCAGATAATCATGGAGCAGTGCAGGCAGGCTAATGTCCAGGTCATAGTTGTGCTCTGGTTTCTGCTGTTTTCCCCAACATACAAGAACCTTGCGGACAAATCGCTACCTTCCGATCATCCTGACCTTCAGACACTAATCTGAAGCACCCAGACGTGCCGCCTCTGCTTTTGAAATCCGTGCCTGTTCCTCGCGCTCTTCCCGCATGGCTGGCGATAAAATCGTCGGCCAACCTATCATGTGCAGTTCCGCAATCTGCGCCAGGGCCTTGATCCAGGCGTCGTCTTCATTCAGACACGCAATATAGTTGAAGTCCTGGCCACCGGCCTGCAGAAAGTCGTGGCGCACCTCCATCGCAATCTCTTCCAGCGTTTCCAGACAATCGCTGGTAAAGCCAGGGCAAATCACGTCTATGCGTTTGATGCCTTCTTGTGCAAGTTTTTTTACGGTAGGCGCAGTGTACGGTTGCAGCCATTCAGCCTTGCCGAAGCGCGACTGGAAAGTCACCAAATACTGATCCTGCGTCAAGCCCAGTTCCTTTGCCAGCAAACGTGCTGTCTTGTGGCATTCGCAATGATAAGGATCGCCGAGCAGCAAGGTACGTTTCGGTACACCGTGAAAGCTCATGATCAGCTTGTCCGGGCGACCGGACATATCCCAGTGAGCGAGTACTGACTTTTGCAAGGCACGGATATAGGCTTCGTGATCGTGGTAATGCTTGATGAAACGCAGCTCAGGCACATTGCGCTCTTGCGCATAGTGCTTGAATACCGCATCGAAAATCGATGCAGTCGTTGTCCCCGAATACTGCGGATAGGCAGGCAATACCAGAATGCGATCACAACCCTCCGCCTTCAACTGCCGCAACACATCGGGCACGGATGGGCTGCCGTAGCGCATTGCATACTCCACCCTGACTTCATGACCGCGCGCACCCAAATAGCCTCTCAGCAGTTTGGCCTGCTTCTCGGTATGCACTTTGAGCGGCGAACCCTCGTTGGTCCAGATCGATGCATATTTTTTCGCTGATTGACCGGAACGAAACGGCAAAATGATCATGTTCAGAATGAACCACCAGATCGCACGCGGAATTTCCACCACGCGCGGATCGGACAAAAACTCTCTTAAATACGGCCGCACTGCCGACGCTGTCGGCGCGTTCGGCGTACCGAGATTGATCAGTACGATGGCCGTTTTGGGCACGCTGCCATGGGTGTACGGCGGTTCGGTTCTAAATGGCATGTGGCTCTGGAATGTAAATAATAAGGAAAATGGAGTTGCAGGACGAACTACTGGAACGATCAAGTAGCCAGTAGTTCGCGTGCATGTGTGCGTGTGGTCGCGGTGATTTCCAGCCCGCCCAGCATGCGCGCAATTTCTTCCACGCGTGCAGCGGCATCGAGTGCATCAATCGATGACAAGGTTTTACCTAGAGTACTTTGCTTGCTGACTTGAAAATGCTGATTCGCCTGGCTGGCGACTTGCGGCAGATGCGTGACGCACAAGACTTGTCTGTCCTGCCCAAGCTTGCGCAGCAAGCGGCCCACCACTTCGGCCACGCCGCCGCCGATGCCGCTATCGACTTCATCGAAAATCAGCGTCGGCGTCGCAGTGGCACTCGATGTGATGACAGAAATCGCCAAAGCAATCCGTGCCAGTTCCCCCCCCGATGCGACTTTGGCGAGCGGTCGCGGCGTGGTGCCGGCATGGGCGGCAACCATGAATTCGATTTGTTCCATGCCGTAGGAGGCGGGTTCGCAGGACTGCAAGGCAATCGCAAATTTGCCTCCCGTCATGCTGAGTTCCTGCATCGCCACCGTCACCGCATTGCTCAAGGCTTGGGCGGCCTTGGTGCGCGCCCTGGATAACTTTTGCGCCGCAGCAATGTAAGCTGCTTTCAATTTTTCTTCCTGCGCGCGCAAGGCGTCGAGGTCGCTGGCGTCGGCCAGTTGTATCAATTGCGCGGACAAGGTTTCCAGTTCTTGCGGCAAGTCGTCGGCCGCCACATGGAATTTGCGCGAGGCGGAATGGATATTCTCTAGGCGGGTTTCCACTTCGCGTAAACGCGTCGGGTCCAGTTCGACGCGACTCAAATAATCATTCAACGCATAGACCGCTTCCTGCAATTGAATCCGTGCCGGTTCCAGCGCATCCAGCACCGGCTGCAAACCCGCATCCAGATCGATCAATTTGCCTATACGGATATTCAGTGAAGACAGCTGCGACAAGATAGGAGCGGAATCCGATTCGGATATCAGCGTCAGCGCATCTTGCGCACCTTCAATCAGGCTGGCCGCATGCGACAGGCGGCTGTGTTCATTGCTGATGTCGGACCATTCGCCGGGCTTGACTGCAAGTTTTTCCAGTTCTCCGACTTGCCATTCAAGACGTTCACGTTCCAGCAAAACATTCTTGGCATTGGTTTCAAATTCTTCGCGTTGCTTGGCGAGTGCGCGCCAGGTTTTATAAGCGGTCGCAACCGCTTTCACTTCATCCTGCAAGCCGGCCTGGTTATCCAGCAACACGCGTTGCGCATCTTGCTTCAGCAGGAATTGATGCGCATGCTGGCCATGAATATCGACCAGCTTTTCGCCCAGCTCGCGCAATTGCGTTGCTGTCGCGCTGATACCGTTGATAAAAGCTTTGGAGCGACCGGCATTGTCGATGACACGACGCAGCAGCGCGCCACCTTCTTCATTGGTGAATTCATTTTCCGCGAGCCAGACATCGAGTTCAGGGCTGGCAGAAAACTCCGCCGTGATATCCGCCTTGGATGCGCCTTCGCGCACTACACTCGCATCGCCACGTCCGCCCAGGGCCAATGCCAAGGCATCGATCAGGATCGATTTTCCCGCACCGGTTTCACCGGTAAATACCGAGAAGCCTGATGAGAACTCAAGTTCAATCGCTTCGACGATCACGAAATCGCGGATGGAAAGCGTGCGCAACATGTGGAGTGGATTCTTCCCGAGTAGTTCGATCTTGCTGCAAGCAACAAATTAGATTTGGACCGACGTAACAATAGCTGAATATAATTTAAACGATGCTGCAAAAAATTAGCCATGGACGCACGGCCAGCCATGAAAGTTATTTTAATCGTCCGTGCACCGATGGATATTCGTTCCAGTGCAATTTTTCGCGCAAAGTATCGTAATAACTCCAGCCTTCAGGATGCAGGAAGGTAATCGTATCTTCGGCGCTTTTCACAATGATGCGATCGCCGTGCTGCAGGCGCGCCACCGATTGCATGTCAAAGTTGACGTTACTGTCGCGACCTCCGACGACTTCAATCACGATTTCGCTGGATTCAGACACCACGATAGGACGATTCGATAGAGCGTGCGGGGCAATCGGCACTAGCACGATGCCGGACAAGCTAGGATGCAGCAAAGGACCGCCGGCGGATAAGGAGTAAGCGGTGGAGCCGGTAGGCGTCGCGACGATCAAACCATCGGAGCGCTGGTTATACATATAGTGTCCGTCGACATGCACGCACAGCTCAACCATGCCGGAACCCGACCCGCGCGATAGTACGACATCGTTCAAGGCCAGCGTGTGATGCATGACCGAACCGTCACGCTCGAGGGTGCCCTGCAGCAGACTGCGTTTTTCAGAGGTGACCTTGCCGTTCAACATCTCTTGCAATAGCGGCATCATGTCGTCGAGCGAGATGTCGGTCATGAAACCGAGCCTGCCCTGATTGATCCCTATCATGGGCACATGGTAAGGCGCCAATTGGCGCGCAATCCCGAGCATGGTGCCGTCACCACCGACGATGATCGCCACATCGGCGAGTTCGCCGATGTCGATCAGATCCATGGATTCATAGCGATCGAGATGGAAACGATCGGCAGTCTGCGTGCCGAACACCACGCGGCGACCGGTTTCTTTCAGGAAATCGGCAATCTGCGTCAATGAATGCGCGATATCGTCAACCGTATGCGCAGTCTCACCCGCTTTTTGCTTGGCGAAAATTGCAATGGTTTGAAAGGACGAGGCTGTATAGGGATGTGAGGTAGGCAACATGCTGCAGATTAGACCATAATTCCCCTTTATCTTGCACTATGCGATGCAGCATGAGCAGGAATAAATTTTCAACACACTGGCAAAATCATCTGCAGAATCGGATATTCCCGCATGAATTCTTCACCTGTCAAAGCCGTTTTATTCGATCTGGACGATACCTTATGGCCGCTGGTGCCCACCCTGATCAAGGCCGAAGCCACGTTATACGACTGGCTGACCCTGCATATTCCGGGTGTCGTGCAGCGCTTCAGCAATGAAGAACTACGCCAACTGCGCATGGAACTATTGCCGACCAAACCGGAATATCAATTCAATGTATGGGCCTTGCGTCATGCCGCATTGACGCATGCCTGCCACCTCACCAGTGAAAACAAGGAACTGGTCGATCAGGCGATGGCTGTATTTTCAAAAGCGCGCAATGCCGTGACGCTGTTCGACGATGTAGTGCCGGGCCTGGCAAGTTTGAGCGGGCAATATATGGTGGGTTCGATTTCGAATGGATTCGCGGATCTGGCGGCGATAGGCATAGCCCAGCATTTTCGAACCTCCATCGCAGCACATCAATTCGGCAGCGCCAAACCAAATCCGGAAATTTTCCTTGCTGCGTGTGATGCGCTTGCGATTGCGCCGCATGAAGCGGTATACGTTGGCGACGACCCCCTGCTGGATGTTCAAGGCGCCCAAAGCGCCGGCTTGCACGCGGTATGGATGAATCGCTTTCAGCGCACATTGCCCGACCATATTGTGCCGGCGGCCAGTTTCACGACGCTGCACGAACTCGACGCTTGGCTGAAGCGCGCATAATGTCTTGCAAGGCAGTCTGGACTTCGGCAACAACATGCAAAACTGACAGCAGATATAAATAAGGGCCAACACGGGTATCTCGTGTAGGCTGCACGCTTGCCGTCCCGCACTGCCACTCATTACAATACGACCATCATGCAACTCGATAACCGCGCTCAAACACTGCTGAAAGCCCTGGTCGAACGCTATATAGCGGACGGCCAGCCTGTCGGCTCGCGCGAACTTTCAAAAATTTCCGGGCTGGACCTGTCGCCGGCGACGATACGCAACATCATGGCCGACCTCGAAGAAATGGGTTTTGTTGCCAGCCCGCACACTTCTGCCGGGCGGGTACCGACACCACGCGGCTACCGCGTCTTTGTTGACACCCTGCTCACAGTGCAGGCTATCGATGAAAGCGGTCTGGAATCGAAACTGCAAGCCACACTGCAAACCGGTTCTTCGCAAAAAATCATCTCGAATGCCGCGCAAATTCTGTCTTCTCTATCCGAATTCGCCGGCATTGTATTAACTCCGCGCCGCGAATCGGTGTTCCAGCAAATCGATTTTTTACGCCTGTCGGAAAAACGCATCTTGCTGGTCATCGTCGGCCCCACCGGCGATGTACAAAACCGCTTGCTGTTAACCGATGTCGATTATTCGCCATCGCAACTGGTGCAGGCAGCGAACTACATCAATCAGAATTACGGCGGCCTGAGTTTTGAAGAAGTCAGAATACGCTTGCAAAGCGAATTGAAGCAATTGCGCGACGATATGACGCGCCTGATGCAAGCCGCAGTTGAAGCAGGTAGCGATGCGATGAATGACAATAGCGACGACGTGGTGATCTCGGGTGAACGCAATTTGCTCAGCGTGACCGATCTGTCATCTAATATGGTGTCGCTGCGAAAATTATTCGATTTGTTTGAACAAAAAACCAGCCTCATGCAATTGCTGGATGTATCAAACAAGGCCACCGGCATACAGATTTTCATCGGTGGCGAATCGAATTTGGTGCCCATGGATCAGATGAGTGTGGTGACTTCACCTTACACGGTCAATGGCAAAGTGGTCGGGACTCTCGGTGTGATCGGGCCGACCCGCATGGCATATGAACGTGTGATCCCGATCGTCGACATCACCGCCAAACTGTTATCGAACGCGCTCAGCCATATACATACTTGAATTCATATCTGAGTTTCAATCGGTCGCCCCAATTAAAAACGCCATACATTCAATAAGAAGTGCATGGCGTTTTGCAAATGCGACCGCTATTAACGGCGTCGAAATTTATTTTTTCGGCTTGCGGCAGCTCTTGCAGTGACCGTACAAAGCCAATGCGTGATCAGCGATTTCAAAGCCGTGTTCATGCGCAATCTTGACTTGGCGTTTTTCAATTTCGGCATCAAAAAATTCTTCCACCTTGCCGCAATCGAGGCAGACCAGATGATCATGGTGCGATCCTTCATTCAATTCGAAAACGGCTTTACCGGTTTCAAAATGATTGCGCTGTAGCAATCCAGCTTGCTCAAATTGAGTCAGGACGCGATAAACCGTTGCCAGACCGACATCGAGATTATCTGCCAGCAACATCTTGTAGACGTCTTCTGCGCTCAGATGACGGACTTCGGCATTTTGAAAAATGTCGAGAATTTTCAGACGGGGCAGCGTCGCTTTCAGACCGCTGGCTTTTAACTCGGATGGATTGTTGGGCATGTTTTGTTCAGATTAAGGATATCTGCCTTATCATATAGCGTTTTCGTACAATTGCTCAATCCCTTGAGACCCCATATGCACATGCTGCCCTCTTATTTTAATCGTACCCCGGCTCTCGCCGGTACATTTTGTCTGTTGCTGGCAACTGCCTTGACGGGTTGCGCATCGAAAAACCCGTTGATGGAAGAAGCTGCCCCCGTTACAGCCAAGGCCAAACCAGCTGCTGCGCAAGTAGTGCAAGCACCTGCTCCAGCCGCCACAGCGAGCACAGCACAGGCAAGCACATCGACGGGAGTACAAACCAAACAGGCAAACCGCTTCCTCGGTATTTTCCGTCCTTACCGTCCTGACATTCAGCAAGGCAATTTCGTTTCACAAGAAATGGTCGCGCAGTTGAAACCCGGTATGACGCAAGAGCAAGTCATCTTTCTACTCGGCACACCTTTGTTGACCGATGTATTTCACGCCGATCGCTGGGATTACGCTTTCCGTCTGCAAAAAGGCAATGGCGAAATCACCACCAGCCGTGTGACAGTTTTCTTCAAAGACAAGCTGGTCTCGAGTTTTGAAGGCGGCGATCTGCCGACTGAAAAAGACTACCTCGAACGCATTTCGGACAAAGCAAAAGTCAAATAATTCCTTGAACACACTGAACATCATTTACGCATGAAACAAATGAAAATCGCGGTTGCAGGCGCGTCCGGCCGCATGGGTCACATGTTGATCGAAGCCATAATGGAAGCATCGGATGCGACGCTTTCCGGTGCACTCGATATTGCCGCCTCCCCTGCCGTCGGCACCGACGCCGCAGCTTTTCTCGGCAAGCCATCCGGCGTCTTGATCGAATCGGACTTCGCCAAAGGCCTGGCAAATGCCGATTTCCTGATCGACTTCACGCGTCCTGAAGGCACGCTCAAACATCTTGAATATTGCGCCGCGCACGGCATCAAGATGATCATAGGCACGACTGGTTTCGACGCTGCAGGCAAGGCCGCGATTACCGCCGCCGCTGAAAAAACCGCGATCATGTTTGCGCCGAATATGAGTGTAGGCGTCAACGTCACCATGAAATTGCTGGAAATGGCGGCCAAGAGTTTTTCCGAAGGCTACGATATCGAAATCATCGAGGCGCACCACCGCCACAAAGTCGATGCGCCATCCGGCACAGCTATCAAAATGGGCGAAGTCATTGCCGGCGCCTTGGGCAAGGAATTGAACGACGTCGCCGTATGGGCGCGCGAAGGCGTGACCGGCGAACGTGATCCGTCTTCGATCGGTTTTGCCACCATACGTGGCGGTGACATCGTCGGTGATCACACCGTGCTGTTTGCCGGTATCGGCGAGCGCATCGAGATTTCACACAAATCGTCGAGTCGCGTAACCTACGCCCACGGTAGCCTGCGCGCCGCACGCTTTTTGGCAACTAAAAAAGCCGGTTTGTATGACATGCAGGACGTATTGGGTCTGCGCGAAATTTAATGCGCTGTACTTGATACAAACGCCGCAAGCTGTAACCGACGAATCCAGCTTAAATTCAGCCTACTCAGATCGACAACATGAACTCCACCACAGAACAAGGTTTGGGTCTGGCACACTACTGGGCACAAGGCGATGCGGTTTCCCACTCCGTCGCTTACGTATTGTTAATCATGTCGATACTCAGCTGGTACTACATCCTGTCCAAAGGCTGGAGTTCATGGCGCATACGCCGCAGCGCTGCAGCGCTCGAAGGCTTCTGGCAGGCGCCCACGCTGACCGATGCAATTGCCACCATCAAGCTGGCCGACAGTGAAAACGTATACACGCCGCTGGCTGCGCAAGGTGCCGAAGCCGCCAATATCAAACCGCACGCGAACTCACTCAATGCCAATACCGATCCGGGCGAATTGATCACGCGCACGCTGCGCCAGGAAATCAATCGCGTTTCGGCGCGACTTGAAAGCGGCCTGACCTTGCTGGCATCGGTAGGTTCTACCGCGCCGTTCGTCGGTCTGTTCGGTACGGTATGGGGCATTTATCATGCGCTGGTCGCCGTCTCGGCATCTGGTACCGTACAAATCGACAAGGTGGCCGGTCCGGTTGGCGAAGCGCTGATCATGACCGCACTGGGCCTGGCGGTGGCGATTCCTGCGGTACTGGCCTACAACGCCTTTACCCGCGTCAATCGCGTCACGCTGGCAGAGCTGGATGCATTTGCGCATGACTTGCATGCATACTTAACAACTGGCACACGCGTCGGCAAATGACATCGCCCTTTCCAATGAACATGGGCAAAAAGGCGTAGGAGCACAAAACATGGCATTCGGCGGATTCAACGACAATAAACAACCGGCACCGATGGCCGACATCAATGTCACGCCCATGGTCGACGTGATGCTGGTGTTGCTGGTGATTTTCATCATTACTGCCCCGCTGTTCACGCACGCGATCAAGCTCGACTTGCCGGCGGCACAATCCGCGCCGGCACCTACGGAACCGAGCACGATATCCGTTTCCATCAATGGCGAAGGCGCTATTTTCTGGAACAATGATCCGATTACGCAAGAAACGCTCAATAGCAGATTAATCATTGCCGCCAAACAGCAACCACAACCTCAATTGCAGCTGCGCGCGGATAAAGGCACGCGTTACGAAGTGATCGCGCAAGTCATGGCAGCAGCGCAAACCAACGGTTTGACCAAGCTGGGTTTCGTTACTGACGTGCCTACGTCTGCGCCACAAACATCATCACAAGCAAAGTAAATTCATGGCTGTCGTACATTTGAATGGCGAAACGATCGCCGACTGGAACACTTTTCACGCTGCGTGCAAAACGGCATTCGGCTTCCCCGATTTCTATGGCTGCAGCATGGATGCGTGGGTGGATTGCCTGAGCTATCTGCGCGATGAAGAGAACATGACGAAATTCATGCTCAAGCCGAATGAAAAGCTGCAAATAATCGTCGATCACGCAGACATCCTGCGTAAAAATGCGCCCGATCTCCTCGAAGAAGTCGCCTTCTGCATAGAAGGTATCAACGAGCGCTACGCCGATTACGGCGAAAATCCTGCACTGGAACTCAAACTCGCCTGAACACTGAATTTCAGTGAAACTTAGACTCATCTAAGTTAAGTCAGCACAAGCCTACAATTGGCGCGCTACCGACACGCCATCCGGGTGGGCGAACCAGTATAATCATGGGTTCGTATATACATTCACCCTCACTTTTGGCTCCATCCGTCATGCAAGATAAATACAGCCCCGCCGAAGTAGAAAAATCGGCGCACGACCATTGGCAGGCAATCGACGCGTACAAAGCCGTCGAACACGCCAAAGATAAAAACGGCAAAGACAAGAAAAAATTCTACGCATGCTCGATGCTGCCTTACCCATCCGGCAAGCTGCACATGGGTCACGTGCGCAATTACACGATCAACGACGTGATGTATCGCTATCTGCGCATGAACGGCTACAACGTGCTGATGCCTATGGGCTGGGACGCGTTCGGCATGCCGGCAGAGAATGCAGCGATGGCCAACAACGTGCCGCCGGCGCAATGGACTTACGCGAATATCGAATACATGAAGACGCAAATGGCGTCCATGGGCCTGGCGATCGACTGGTCGCGCGAAATGACGGCCTGCAAGCCTGAATACTACAAATGGAACCAGTGGATGTTCCTGAAGATGCTCGAAAAAGACATCATCTACAAAAAAACCGGCACCGTGAACTGGGATCCACTCGATCAAACGGTTCTGGCCAATGAACAAGTCATCGACGGTCGCGGCTGGCGTTCAGGCGCGCTGATCGAGAAGCGCGAAATCCCGATGTACTACGCGCGCATCACCGATTACGCAGAAGAATTGCTGGACCACGTCGACAATAAATTGCCGGGCTGGCCAGAACGCGTGCGCACCATGCAATCGAACTGGATAGGCAAATCGACAGGTGTGCGCTTTGCGTTTACGCATGACATCAAGGAAGACGACAAGCTGATCAACGACGGCAAGCTGTGGGTCTTCACCACGCGTGCCGACACCATCAAGGGCGTAACTTTTTGCGCAGTCGCACCAGAACATGCACTCGCGGCTTTCGCTGCAAAATCGAATCCTGAGTTGGCCGACTTCATCGCGGAATGCAAACTCGGCAGCGTCATCGAAGCCGACATGGCAACGATGGAAAAGAAAGGCATGCCAACCGGCTTGTTCGTCAAACATCCATTGACCGGCTCGCTGGTCGAAGTATGGGTCGGCAACTACGTGTTGATCACCTACGGCGATGGCGCCGTGATGGGTGTGCCGGCACATGACGAACGCGATTTCGCATTCGCGCAAAAATACGTGCTGCCGATCCATCAAGTGATCGACGTTGAAGGTAAAACTTTTTCAGAAGTCAGCTGGCACGACTGGTACGGCGACAAGGAAAACGGTCGCTGCATCAACTCCGGCAAATACGATGGTTTGAATTATCAACAAGCCGTCGATGCAATCGCAGCTGATCTCGAAGAACTCGGTCTGGGCGAAAAGAAAATCACCTATCGCCTGCGCGACTGGGGTATTTCTCGTCAGCGTTACTGGGGCACCCCTATCCCTATGATCAACTGTGCCGATTGCGGTGCAGTCCCTGTACCGGAAAAAGATTTGCCGGTCGTCTTGCCGGAAGATTGCGTGCCGGATGGCAGCGGCAATCCACTGAACAAGCACGAAACCTTCCTCAAATGTGATTGCCCGAAATGCGGCAAGCCTGCGCGTCGCGAAACTGACACGATGGATACCTTTGTCGATTCGTCGTGGTACTACATGCGCTATTGCTCGCCCGCATCCTCAAACGGCGGCAACGACGCGATGGTCGATAGCCGCAACGATTACTGGATGCCTATGGACCAGTATATCGGCGGCATCGAACATGCAGTCTTGCATTTGCTTTATGCACGTTTCTGGACCAAGGTCATGCGCGACTTCGGCCTGATCAAGTTCGACGAGCCGTTTACCAATCTGCTGACGCAGGGCATGGTGCTGAACGAAACCTACTATCGTGAAGAAGCCAACGGTAAAAAGACCTGGTACAACCCGGCTGATGTGCAACTTGAGCTCGATGAAAAAGGCCGCCCTGTTTCCGCCACGCTGATTACCGATCGTCAGCCGGTTGCCATCGGCGGCACTGAAAAAATGTCGAAGTCGAAAAACAACGGCATCGATCCGCAAGCGCAAATCGATCAGTACGGCGCGGATACTGCACGCCTGTTTACGATGTTTGCATCGCCACCGGAACAAACACTGGAATGGTCTGGTGCCGGCGTCGAGGGAGCGAATCGTTTCCTGCGTCGTGTGTGGGCGTATTCATACAATCAATCTGCACGCATTGCTGCAGCAACGACGGTCGATCTCAGCAAGCTGACAGAAGCACAAAAAACCTTGCGCAGAGAGGTGCACAAGATCCTGCAGCAGGCTGACAGCGACTTCAAACGTATTCAGTACAACACCGTCGTCTCTGCCAGCATGAAAATGCTGAATACGCTGGAAGCTGCCAAGCTGGATGATTCTGCTGCATCGAATGCTGTCATAAGCGAAGGCTTGTCCATCTTCCTGCGCATACTTAATCCGGTCGCGCCGCACATTACGCATGTACTGTGGCAGGAGCTGGGCTTTGCGGAAGTGCATGGCGATATACTCGATGCATCATGGCCGCAAGTCGATGCAGCTGCGCTGGAGCAAGCGGAAATTGAAATGATGATTCAGGTGAACGGCAAACTGCGCGGCAGCATCATCGTCGCCAAGGATGCGGACAAAGCCAGTATCGAAGCAGCGGCACTGGCGAATGAAACCGTACAGAAGTTCATCGAAGGCACACCGAAGAAAATCATCGTCGTGCCTGGAAAACTGGTCAACATCGTTGCCTGATTTGATTGATGCTGTGATTGGCGTTGCATTGAATGCGTCGCCAATCATTTTGAAAAATTAGTTGAAGTGCTTATTTTTGAAGTACTTATATTTGAAGTACTGGCTTGAAGTAAAAATCACGCAGGATTATCCATGCTAAAAAATCGTCGTCTTCTCTGCATCGCTTTGGCTTCCACCGTCATGCTATCGGCATGCGGTTTCAAGCTGCGCGGTTCTATCCTCGGTAGCAACCTGCCGTTCAAATCGATTTTTCTGGCGGTGCCTGAAACGTCGGCGCTGGGTATCGAGTTGCGTCGCTACATTCGCGGCAGCGGCGAGCTGGAGATCAAGGATAGACAGGAAGACGCAGAAGCAACGCTCGACATCACCAATGAAATTCGCGACAAGGTAATTCTGTCGCTGAACAGCCAGGGGCGTGTGCGTGAATATGTGCTGTACTACCGTGTCAACATCCGTGTGCGTGACAGCAAGAATGCTGAACTGCTGGCTCCGACACAAATCGTCTTGAAACGCGACATCAGCTATAACGAAAACCAGGTACTCGCGAAAGAATCTGAAGAAGCGATGCTGTATCGCGACATGCAATCCGATCTGGTTCAACAGATTCTGCGCCGTGTGGCAGCCATCAAGCCGGTCGACACGACTACCGGCGCAACAATAAAATAACGCAGCCACGCCTATGCAACTGCGCTTTGATGCTCTTGATACGCACTTAAGCAAGCCGCTCGCCGGCTTGTATGTCATCACGAGCGACGAGCATCTGCTGGCACTGGAAGCCGCTGACAAAATACGCAAGACAGCGCGCGCGCAAGGTTTTTCCGAACGCGAAGTTCTGGTCGTTGATCGCAGCTTCAAATGGGGCGAACTGCTGGCAGCCAATCAATCGCAATCGCTGTTTGGCGACAAGAAGTTGATAGAGCTGCGCATTCCTACTGGCAAACCCGGCAAGGATGGTGGCAAGGCCTTGCAGGATTATTCTGCGTCGCTCAGCCCCGACAACGTCACCCTGATTACTTTACCCAAGCTTGATTGGCAAACACAAAAAGCCGTGTGGGTCGCCAGCTTGCAGCAAGCCAGCGTATTTATCGACATTCCATTGATCGAGCGCGCGCAATTGCCGGCCTGGCTAGGCGTGCGCCTGGCAGCACAGCGCCAAAGCGCGAACCGCGAATGTCTGGATTTTATCGCTGAACGGGTTGAAGGCAATTTGCTCGCTGCGCATCAAGAAATACAAAAGCTGGCGCTGCTTTATCCAGAAGGGCCATTGAACTTTGAGCAAATCCATGATGCCGTGCTCAATGTCGCGCGCTACGATGTATTCAAGCTGAATGAAGCGATGTTGAGCGGCGATACTGCAAGACTGGTGCGTATGTTGGAAGGTTTGCAAGGTGAAGGCGAGGCATTACCGCTGGTCTTGTGGGCGGTTGCCGAAGAAATTCGCACCTTGCTGAAATTAAAATCCGGGATGGCACAAGGCCGTCCGTTAAGCCAGTTGACGAAAGAGCATCGCATCTGGGGCCCGCGCGAACGACTTATAGAACCGGCATTACGCAGACTGAAATTAGCCACGCTGGAAAGCGCGCTGCAGGAAGCGGCACAAATCGATAAGATGGTAAAAGGTTTACGCGCGAAGAAATTTTCGGGCGATGCCTGGGATGCAATGCTGCAACTGGGGTTGAAGATCGCCCGCGGCTGACAAAGAAATTGCTGTGCCCTTGCGATAAAGCTTAATGCAGCCATCTAGGCATAAGCTCTCATGTTGAATTGCAACAGTAGCCTCAAAATCAACGCAAAGAATTCGTATCAAACAGTTTCAGCTCGTATCTGCTGTATTTAATTAATCGAAGTACCAACCATTCCTTAACAAAATGGACATCAAGCAATACATGAAAGAAGTCGGTCAACGGGCACGCAAAGCTTCGCGTGCCATGGCCAAGGCTGATACCGCTGCCAAGAACAAGGCTTTGTCGCTGATCGCTGCCGCGATTCATCGTGACGCCGATATCTTGCGTGCGGCAAATCAAAAGGATCTGGATGCCGCACGTGCCAACGGTTTGGCACCGGCTTTGCTCGACCGTCTGACTTTATCCGATAAAGCGATTGCCACGATGGCAGAAGGCCTGGAGCAAATCGTCGCGCTGCCCGATCCTATCGGCGAAATCTCGAATATGAAATATCGTCCAACCGGCATTCAGGTTGGTCAGATGCGCGTACCACTCGGCGTGATCGGCATCATTTACGAAGCGCGTCCTAACGTCACCGTCGACGCTGCAGGTTTGTGCATCAAGAGCGGCAACGCGACGATTTTGCGCGGCGGCTCGGAAGCGATTCACTGCAATCAGGCGCTGGCAAAAATCGTCAGCGAAGGTTTGGCTGGCGCGGGTTTGCCTGCGGATGCAGTACAAATTGTGGAAACCACGGATAGAGCAGCAGTCGGTGAATTGATTACCATGCCTGAATACGTGGACGTTATCGTGCCACGCGGCGGCAAAGGTTTGATCGAGCGCTTGATGAAGGAATCCAAAGTGCCGATGATCAAACATCTGGACGGCATTTGCCACGTCTACATCGACAGCAATGCAGACTTGAAGAAAGCAGTGGATATTTCATTCAATGCAAAATGCCATCGTTACGGCACCTGCAACACGATGGAAACTTTGTTAGTTGCGCGCGCTATCGCACCTTTGGTTTTGCCAGAGTTGGCGAAACTGTATGCAACGCAGGAAGTGGAATTGCGCGCTGATGATGAAGCGCGCGCGATCCTGAAAGGTTATCCGCATTTGACCGCAGTCACTGAACAGGATTGGAGCGAAGAATATCTGGCACCTATCCTCGCAGTTAAAGTTGTCGAGAATATGGATGAGGCGATCGAGCACATCAATAACTATTCGTCGCAACACACGGACAGTATCGTGACGGAAGACTACACGCGCGCGATGCGCTTCTTGCGTGAAGTCGATTCTGCATCGGTGATGATCAACGCCTCGACGCGTTTTGCCGATGGTTTTGAATATGGCCTGGGTGCAGAGATTGGTATCTCGAATGACAAGTTGCATGCACGCGGGCCGGTTGGTCTGGATGGATTGACCTCATTGAAATACGTGGTCTTCGGGCACGGGGAAGTTCGTGCCTGATGTCGGACAAACAACCTTGCAGACCGCGTATCGCCTTGCAAACCGATACCGTTATGCAGGCGTGCTGCAGTGCCACGCGAACTCCCTGCCCCGCCATGGTTAAGTACGTGCCTGATTTGCGCGCAGTCATTTCTTCATCCGGGAAGCACCATGCTCTGGATTAAAGCGCTGCATATCGTGTTTGTGATGTCGTGGTTTGCCGGCCTGTTTTATCTGCCGCGCATTTTCGTCAACCTGGCAATGGAAACGGATACCACGACGACTACGCGGTTGCTGTTAATGGCCCGCAAACTGTATCGCTTCACCACGATACTCGCGGTTCCCGCGCTTGTATTCGGCGCTGCCTTGCTGAGCTTCGGCTTTGGACAAGGGCCTGGAAACGGCTGGCTGCATGCCAAGCTGGTTTTGGTATTGCTGGTAATCGGCTACCACCATGCTTGCGGCTCGCTCCTGAAAAAATTCGAGCGTGGTGCCAACAAGCGCAACCATAAATGGTATCGCTGGTTCAATGAAGTACCGGTCGTTCTGTTGGTGTTGATTGTCATACTGGTCGTTGTCAAACCGTTTTAAATTAGGGAGTCTTCATGGCCAAGGTTTGTGAATATTATTTTGCACCGCAATCACCCTGGTCTTATTTCGGCCATGAACGCCTGCTTGCATTAGCAACACAATACGATGTGCAAATCGATATGAAACCTGTCGATCTGTCGAAAATTTTCAGCGTTTCAGGCGGCTTGCCCCTGGCTAAACGTCCGCCTCAACGTCAGGCTTATCGCCTGATCGAATTAAAGCGCTGGAGTGAGCATCTAGGCTTGTCTTTGAATCCGCAACCGAAGTTTTCTCCGGTATCGGGCGATTCTTCGGCCAAACTGATCATCGCCACCAAGTTCGCACATGGCACCGATGCCGCACTTGCACTGACCACTGCCGTGATGCGTGCCTTGTGGGCAGAAGACAAGAACATCATGGATGCAGATACGCTGATTGGATTGGCGAATGCTGCCGGCTACGATGGCCAGGCATTGATAAAATCGTCAGAAACCACGGCTGTGCAAAACGAATATGAACAATTCACCAACGATGCAATGGCGGCCAGCGTATTCGGCGCGCCATGGTATGTCGTCGATGGCGTAGCGTTCTGGGGCCAGGACAGACTGGACTTCGTTGAACGCGCTTTTCAGATTGCCTGATGCAGTGAGCCTCACCAGTTTTTATGTATAAGTTTTAAAGTAGCAGTGTAATACCCGGTTCGCGCGGAGCATTCTTCAGATGCGGTCGCGCGTCTATTTTCATAACGGATAAAAGGTCCCCCTCATGTCAGCACCACATTCTTATTTCTGTCCCTGCCCGCGCGGTCTGGAAATCGCCCTCGCCGAAGAACTCAACGAGATCGCTGCAGCGCCCGGTAGCAGCAACACGCTCAAGGTCCATTTGCAAGTGCCGGGCGGCGTGCATTGCTCAGGCACTTTGCAAGACGCCTATCGCATCAACCTGCATTCGCGTATCGCATCACGTGTATTGATGCGCATGGCGCACGCCAGCTATACGACTGAAAACGATATTTACGATTTGACGCTGGCACAACCGTGGGAAGACTGGTTCGCCGTGCATCACACGATACGTATCGACGTCACCGCGATCAAATCGCCGTTACGCAGTCTTGAATTCACCACGCTGAAAATCAAGGATGCGATCTGTGATCGCTTCCGCGATATCTACAATGAACGTCCATCGGTAGATACCAAGATGCCGGACATGCGTATAGTCGGATTTCTGGATGCACGCAACTTCACGGTCTACCTCGACACCTCAGGCGAAGCCTTGTTCAAGCGCGGCTGGCGCATGGAAACTGGTGACGCACCCTTGCGCGAAAATCTGGCAGCAGGTTTGCTTCGTACTTCAGGCTGGAAACCCGGCATGACCTTGTTTGATCCTATGTGCGGCTCCGGCACCATCCTTGCTGAAGCGGCACAAATGCTGGCGGGTATTCCACCCGGCTTGCACCGCGATTTCGCTTTCGAGAAATTCGCTGGCTTCAGCAAGGAAGAATGGTCGGCTATCAAGAGCAGCGTCAAGCCAAATGTGGCACCAACAGAACCAACGATTTTCGGCAGCGACATTTCTGGCGATATGGTCACGATGACGCGCAACAATTTGAACAAGGCCGGCATTCGATTCGACGTACCGTTGAAGCAGATCGAAGCGCAAGAAGTAAAAGCGCCTAGTGAAGTACCAGGGATTCTGTTGACCAATCCACCGTATGGCGAACGCATCGGCATACGCGGTGACAGCACAGCAGAAGCAGACGATATGGCGAAAGATTTTTTCAGCGCCTTGGGTACGACGCTGAAGCAACGCTTCGCCGGCTGGCAAGTATTTTTGTTCACCGCGGATCTTGGTCTGCCAAAATTATTGCGTTTGAAAGAAGCGCGCAAAACACCGTTCTTCAATGGTGCACTGGAATGCCGTCTGTTCCGCTTCGATATGGTGGCGGGCTTCAATCGTCGCGAACAGGCCAAACCGAAAACAGAGTCCGCCGAATAAGTTTTTATTGCAGCAGCATTCATTGCAATCACATTATCTGCAGCAATATTTATTACAGCAGACTGAAGTCTCCTGACACTATGCTGTCAGGAGACTTCCCGCATGATGCGTACTGCCATTTGGCATTTTCCGCGAGAACATCATGCATACAAAAATAAACTGGTTCGAAATTCCATCTACCGACTTTAGTCGCGCTATCCGTTTTTATGAAACGCTGTTCGACACTACACTTCGTTTAGAAAAACCGGATTCTGACTGCCTCGAAATGGCATTGTTCAGCGATCCGGGCGGCATTCCTTGCGGCTGCGTCACGCATTACGAAAGCCACACTCCTAGTAGCGACGGCACCTTGGTCTATCTGGATGCCAGCCCTTCCATAGACGCCGTTCTCGCACGCGTAGAATCAGCCGGTGGTGAAATCCGCTTGCCTAAACTGGAATTGCCTAACAATATTGGCTACATCGCGCACTTCATCGATACAGAGGGTAATTTGTTGGCGCTGCATTCCCAGCATTGAGTTTATAAAAGCCGACAGTGACGCATAGCTGGACGATAAGGCATGCATTTATCAGAATGAAGCGACGCTTCATTCTGTTTCCATCAACTCATGATCGAACACAACATGGTTTATCGAATGTCTTCACACAGTTGCACCACTCGTGCGAGCGATAAACCCTGCGCGTATTACAAATCAAATGCGCCGCGCTGAACGCCTGTTTCAGATAGCCCAGTATTTACGCGGTCGCCGACTCACGACAGCACACCAACTATCCGAATGGCTGGCAGTATCCGAACGCACGATTTACCGCGATATACGCGACCTCTCCACATCGGGTATGCCCATCGAAGGTGAAGCAGGTGTGGGTTATCGCGTCAGAGCTGGTTTCGATTTGCAGCCGCTGATGTTTTCCACCGATGAAATCGAAGCGATGGTCGCCGGCATGCGCATGGTGCAAGCGTGGGGCGGGCCGCAACTTGCCGCCTCCAGCGCCGCCGCACTGGCGAAGATCACACTTGCATTACCGCGCGAAAAACGCGATTTTGTCGAAGCGACACCTCTCTTCGCACCTGATTTTCACATAGACCCCGCGCATGGCAAACGACTCGAATGCATACGCCAGGCCATCGGCAAGCAACACAAACTGCAACTCGATTACATCGACGCCAAGCAACAAGCAACACAACGCACCATCTGGCCACTGGCCTTGTATTACTGGGGTAGCGGCTGGTCGATTGCCGCATGGTGCGAAACGCGCGGTGCCTTCCGCTCCTTCCGCCTGGATCGCGTACAGTTGCTGACCCCGGGTGAACGCTACGACAGTGTGGCTGATCGTCGTCTTGCTGATTTTGTACGCGCGATGAAGCGAGATACTTCCTGCCCTTGAATTCACGGTATTAAATCTGCATTCATTCGTCTGGCAGTGATTTGGCCTTCGTCTGTACTTTCAGGCCTAACCTTCCGTCCTAACAGCTCCTCGCGCAGCAAGTCTGGCGACGATTGAGCCAACATCCATCAAAATCCGTTTTAGCTGAATTTTCATGAAATTTTAATCTGTTTAAAAAAACTTGACGAATGCAGAACGATCGTTCTACCATGTTTCACATGGACGAAATTTCAAGCACTGAAACGATGGACAAGTTGTTAGCTGCAACAGAGCGCCTGATTTACGCGGGCGGTATTTGCGCAACCGGCATGGATGCAATCGTCAAGGCATCAGGCGTAGCCAGAAAAACCATTTACCGGCATTTTCGTACCAAGGACGAGCTGGTTGCCGAAGCCTTGAGCAAACGCGATGAGCGCTGGATGCGCTGGTTTATCGCGAGCAGCAACAAGGCAGAGTCACCGGCCGAAAAATTGCTGGCTACCTTCGATGCTTTGGAAGAATGGTTTTTCACACCCGATTTTCGTGGTTGCGCATTCATCAATGCGGCTGGAGAAATTGGCGATGCCAGCACGCCTATCCGTGCGGTAGCAAAAGAGCACAAGGTCAAGCTGCGCAATTTTTTACGTGAGCTGACAAAAGAATATGGCGCAGATGACCCGGACGAACTGGCAATGGAATTTCTCATTCTGATCGACGGCGCGATTACGGTTGCTTTGGTAATGGGTAACAAGGATGCGGCACGCGATGCGAAAAAACTCGCGCGCAAATTGCTGCAATCTTGAAGCCACTGTCATCACCTATCACCAGAGCCGAATGCAAATGCAGTCCCACTCACCCAATGGAGATCCCGATGTCAGTCAATCCACATGTCCGTCCGCCGCTGCCACCCTTCACCCGCGAAACCGCGATGCAAAAAATTCGCGGCGCAGAAGATGGCTGGAACAGCCGCAATGCAGAAAAAGTGTCGCTCGCGTACAGCGTGGATACCAAGTGGCGCAATCGCGCAGAGTTCGTCAACAATCGTCAGGAAGCGCAAGCCTTCCTCGAACGCAAATGGAACAAGGAACTCGATTACCGTCTGATCAAGGAACTGTGGGCTTTCACTGATAATCGGATCGCGGTTCGTTACGCCTATGAGTGGCATGACGATGCCGGCAACTGGTTCCGCTCTTACGGCAACGAAAATTGGGAATTCAACGCAGACGGTTTGATGACGCATAGACATGCCTGCATCAACGACATGCCGATAAAGGAAGCTGAGCGCAAATTCCACTGGCCTTTGGGGCGCCGTCCTGATGATCATCCTGGCTTGTCAGATCTTGGTTTGTAAGGCTGAAGCCGAGCCGGATTCATCTGTAGCAGATTGTCTTTCAAAAACTTTCTATCCAAACCATCTCCCTCGTCACGCCACTGTAACAGTGGCGTGACGAGGGATGCTGCAACGAGATGCACCGTGCGGCGTGTGCATTAAATTCTTCCCCGGCTTTTACCTGCAAAACCTAATTCGCAAAAAAGCGCATACTTTGTCTTCTTCTGTATCGCTGGCACTACCGATAATCCGGTAGCACGACGCCTGTATCAAAATTATTCGTATCAAGTAAGGAAAGTAGTCCGATGTCCGCTGAAAAAACACGCCCGTCGCCCATCACAACCAAGACTGTCGTCATCAGCAATAGCGTGCTCGCCATCATGCTCGCGGCATTGTCCATGCTCGGACCTTTTTCCATCGATACCTATCTGCCGGCATTTCCGAATATCCAGGCATCGCTGGGTGCCAGCGCGATCGAAGTTCAGCAAACGCTGACCGCTTACATGTTTTCATTCGCCATGATGATTCTGTGGCACGGCGCATTGTCGGATGCATTTGGACGTCGCAATATCATCCTGGTTGCCTTGGCTATCTTTGCCGTCGCCACACTGGGTTGTGCATCGGCGCACAGCATCGAATATCTGTGGGCCTTCCGCATATTGCAGGGTTTGGCGGCAGGCGCCGGGGTAGTCATTGGCCGCGCGATTATTCGTGATCTGTATGCGGGTTCTGAGGCAGAAAAATTATTGTCGCTGGTAACGATGATTTTTTCAATTGCGCCGGCCATTGCTCCGATACTCGGCGGCTGGGTCGTCAAGCATATGGATTGGCGCGCCATCTTCCTCGGCTTGTTTGCCTACGCAGTGCTGCTGCTAATCTATTGCTACAAACGCTTGCCGGAATCCTTGCCGCCTGAGAAGCGACAACCCTTCAATCCGGAATTTTTATATCAAAGTTATAAACGTGTCTTTCGCTCGCCCCTGTTTCATTTGAAGTCAGGTGCGATTGCGTTTAATTTTGCCGGCATGTTTTTGTATGTCGCCGCTGCACCGGTTTTTCTGGTTGAGCATCTGGGCTTGGGGCCGGATCAATTCGGCTGGCAGTTTGTCCCGACTGTGGGAGGAATTTTCTGCGGCGCACTCACTGCCAATCGATTGGCCGGCAATATTTCTGTCGGGCGCCAGGTATTGATCGGATTTGCCTTGCTGATCGGCGCCGGATCATGCAATCTGATTTATCACGCCCTGTTTCCGCCCATGCTGCCGTGGTCAGTTGCACCGCTGTTTTTCTATACTTTTGGCATGTCTATGGTGGCACCCGGCGCGACGCTATTGGTACTTGATCTATTTCCGAATATTCGCGGCATCGTCGCTTCCTGCCAATCATTTACGCTGACTATGCTAGGCGCCTTGGTAGCGGGTGTGATTGCCCCATTCTTGTCACACTCGCCGGTTGCCTTGGCACTGGGACAACTGGTCTTTACCTTGATTGCATTAAGTCTATGGCTGGGTGGTCGCCGTTACCGGCGTCGGCTGGATATGCGCGGGGCGCCAAATACATGGAAAGAAATTGAATAAAAGTTAAGGAACGGAAAAATACTCTTGCATATCTGCCGCCCAGATTGAGTTTCGACTGTCGTATTAAAAATCCAGTTTATTCCTGTCAAAAATCAGTACATACTAAAAATAAAATTACAAAAAACAAGGAGGCCGAAATGGTTCATGATTTTGCTTCAGCAACCAATGCAATCATCCATTTTTTACGCAACAGATTTGCTCTTGATTTATGGATGATCACGCGCACGGAAGGCAACGACTGGATCGTGCTGGCGGTGGAAGAATCGTACTACGATGTCAAAGCCGGTACGGTTTTCAACTGGTCCGATTCATTCTGTTCACGCATGGTTGAAGGTATGGGACCACGCATCGCACCGCGCTCCGATCTGATTGATATTTATCGAACTGCTCCGATAGCGTCCGCTGTCAAAATCGGGGCTTATGTCGGCGTGCCGATCACCAGAGAAGATGGCTCTCTATTCGGCACACTGTGCGCGATCGACCCACACCCACAATCAGAAGATATCCGGGAAGAACAGGAACTGATCGAAATGATGGCGGATATGTTGAGCAGCATTCTGCATAAGGAACTGGCGGTTGCCGACGCGACGCGACGTGCCGAACGTGCCGAAGCAGAAGCGGCTCGCGATGTCCTGACGTCGCTATACAACCGGCGCGGCTGGGACGAGCTGCTCAAGCGCGAAGAAGATCGCTGTCGGCGCTATGGCAATCCGACATGCGTGATTTCGATAGATCTGGACGGGCTCAAGATAGTCAATGACAGTCAGGGACATGCGGCCGGGGATCAGCTCATCGTCAGGACAGGCAAGACGATCAATGATGTCATTCGCCTGAATGATATCGCAGCACGGATAGGTGGCGACGAATTCTCCATCCTGTGTGTGGAATGCAGCCACGACGATGCAGAAGTGCTGGTAGATCGCCTGCGTCGCAGTTTTGAGAATGCCGGGGTTTCGGCCTCGATCGGCTTTGCCAATCGTCACCCGGAAAAAGGATTACTGGCAGCATGCGAAGAAGCCGATGCGAGAATGTATGCAGAAAAGCGCCTCAAACAACGTGCACTCACTTCAGACAGTCACTAGCATCAGACGATGACCGCACGGTTTTTCCCCATTTTTTTAGCAGCGTACATTGCACCGTCAGCCAGCGTAATCAATTGCTCTGGATTTGCGATATCTTCCGGCCAATACATGGTAATACCGATACTTCCCGATAAGGTGAGCGTTGCTGCCGTCAAAACAAAAGGTTGTTGCAGAGACTGAAGTATTTTCTCAGCCACCTCGAGTGCATCTGCATGGCCATTCAGCATTTCCAGTACCACGACAAACTCGTCTCCCGCCAGCCTCGCCACCGTATCGGTCGTACGTACTACACTAACAATACGTTGCGCCAGCGTTCGCAACAATTCATCACCTGCTTCGTGTCCATAACCGTCGTTGACACCTTTAAAACCATCAAGATCAAGGAAGAACACAGCCATCGGTTTTCCTATCCGCTTGGTGCGCGCCATTGACTCAGGCAACTTCAGCAGCAAGGCACGCCGGTTCGGCAAATCGGTCAATGCGTCTCTCAATGCCATCGCCTTCAACGATGCCTGTTGTATTTGTCTTTCCGTAATATCGTGCAGGAAAGCGATAAAACGATAGCCCTGCTGCAGCGGCACAGTAGCCAATGCTATCTCCACCGGAAACTCAACGCCGTCGCGCCGCACGGCAGTCGACTCCAGGCGACGATTGAGGAAATTGCTTTCGCCGGTAAGCAGGAATTGCTGCACATCCTGCTGAAAACCGTCTAAAAGAGCCAAGGGAATCATCAGGTCCACGGCCTTCTGCCCGAGTGCCTCATGACGCGCCCAGCCCAGCAAGCGCTCCGCCTGATCGTTCCAGTCGACGATAATGCCATCCTGATCCATTGCGATAAAAGCATCATTCGCATTTTGCAAAGTCGCGCGCAATTCAGCTTCACTATCCTGCAAGCGCTGTTGAATAAGGATTTGCTGTGCAAGCGACTCTTCCAGCGCCGTGGCTTTTTGTTCGATCTCGCTGGTACGCTCTTGCACCAGGTGCTCGAGGTTTTCATTCAAGGATCGCAAGTGAGTGACATGCTGTCTTTCACGCTCCACCATGTTCGCCAGCGTCATCGAAAGCAAATGCACCTCGTGGTAGCCATGCAGGATGGGAATGGTGTCTATCATGCCGTCATCGCGCTGACGCATGATGGCAGCGCTCAAATCATCCAATGGTTTGGCCAGGCGACGCGTCAAACCTACCGCAACGATAGCCAGCAATAAACCGATACCACCGCCAACCATCAAAATCTGGTGCTGCAAATCGTGAAAGGTTGCCAGCGCGACCTCTTCCGGCTGGCGTATCAGTACCGACCATTTAAGCGAAGATTCATTGGAGTTCATGCCGGTCTGTGAATAGCCGGTCAGATAACGTCTTCCATCCGGCCATTTTTCAGAAATCGCACCGGCTTTGCCGGATCGCGCCAAATTAAGACTGGACGTATCGATCTTGGTTTCCTGCAGATGATCGGGGCCCAAAATAATCATACCGTCATCGCGTACTACCAGCACTTCGACCAGGTATTGTCTGTCAGCGGGAATCAGCAAGGCATCCGCGACACCATGCGCCCATTGCCAGCTCAGATGCACACCCAGCACACCGCGATATTTGCCATTACTGCGCGTAACCGGCAAGGACACATCGACAAAACGCCAGTTTCCTTCGATCTCGGGTAATTTCTTTTCCAGTAAAAGTGCGGGATGATAATCGCCGGTAAACAGCTGCTGCTTTCCGTTTTGGAACCAGGGCCGCGCGCTCACATCAACACCTTGCAGCATGCCGCCGGTAGAAGCAAAAACGACACCGGATGGATCAGTCAGCCCTATCCACGCATAGTCGGTAAATTTATTTTGCAGATTGTCGAAGATCTGGCGAATTTCGTCCGGATTGCTCGCGTCACGCACCGTGTTCATATCGGCCACCACGCGCGTCTGATCAATGACGCGTCCAATACCGCTATCGAGGGAATCACGCATTTGCCATGACAGTTGCTGCAGACGTTCATACGCTTGCTGCTTGGCGTAACCCGTTGCAAAATGATCAACTAGAATCAGTAGCGCCAGCATCGTTACAAGAACGGTTGCACACACACCTATGGTTACCAGTGTGGCGAGTCGCAATCTGTCTACTTGCTTTAATCGCATCAACTTGCCCCGTCCTGCTTTAGCGGCGTGCCGCCTGTGAAGTACAACGCGATTGAGTTAAGGATTGAATCTATGGCTTTACGGCATCCGAGGGGCTCATATTCCCTTAAACCGTAGCTCTGTGCAACCTGCAGTCGACAGCAAAATTCCGGATCTACACGGTCTGTTCAGCTTTGCATACGCGCCATCTTGCGCATCACGCTTATGCAGCTGATTCCATAAACGAACTTGGTCGAACGCCGACCGTTCTGGAGCAAAGTCAACCACGGCAGCCTCGGTAGCTGCCTCTATACGATTCCCGAAATGCGGCATCCTACCATTGACGTCAATCAGGGCATCGCCCCCCCTGCTTTCGATGCAATTTGATAGCAGTAAAACGTATCGCGAAAAAATCACTAATCCTTACAAGCACGGTCAAATCAGTATCAAGCTACAACTCATCGTCATTCAAAGTTGCCATCCGTTCGCACAAACAAAGCAAAATTCTTAAAACAACAGTTGGCATAGCTACGTTTCCATTGCATGGATTCAAAGCTAAAAGCGGATGATCGGAATCCAGTTCCAGTAGCAAGAAAACATCAAACTCTTAATCTCGAACACTGATTACGTTGACTATATTTCTGGCAAATATAATAATGAGAATGAATATCATTATAATTTCCGCATTAGCCAGCCAAAGCAAGTAGCCAGCCAAAAAATGTCTCTATAGAACTGCATCAGCTCCCAATGGTGCCGCAGTCGGCAACTCATTGAGAGAATATCTTGGCTAACTATCGTCTTAAACAACTTAGTGCATTAATAGGCTGCGCATCACTGCTACCCGCAGCCTATTCGCAAGTGGCGCCAGTTAATCTGCCCACAGTTGAGGTGTCAGCTGCAGCGGACATTCAGCAACGTCATAATTCCAGTCTTCAGCAAATCGTTATCCCTGAAGAGGAAGTCGAACGTTACGGTGATGCGACAGTCGGCGATGTACTACGCCGTCTGCCTGGCATGACCTTCACGGGACCAGCGGGTGTAGCGAAAGATATACGCATGCGTGGTATGGATAAAGGTTACACACAGTTTCTTATCAATGGCGAGCCAGTTCTGGGCGTGAGTAAAGACAGGCAAATGCAAGTGGATCGACTGCCCGCTGACATGATCGAACGCATTGAAATTATCCGCAGTCCTAACGCGATGTCAGAAGCTGGTGGTGTTGGCGGCGTCATCAATATTGTGTTGAAAAATCGAGCAGATAATTTAACGCGCCTGCGTACCGCAGTTGGGCGAAACGGCGATCTCGACGTTGGTGATGCAGTAATCCAGTGGAGTAGGAGTTTTGACGATTTTGATGTGTTACTGGCCGCTTCGCATACTGTTGGTGCCGAAGATGTTACCGAAAAGAAGAATACCTATAACGTTGTCACTGGTGCGATAACCGCAGCTGAAAACAAACCTAAACCCACAGAGAAATCTGAAACCCTCTTTGCACCGCGCCTGACATGGCGCCTGGGCGAGGATCGCCTCACCATTGAATCCTTTATATCCGATGGCACGGAAGACAAAATCGAAAACGCGACAACGAGGACAGGGGCCGGCGCCCTAAGCAAAAGTGCAAGCACCAACGAGGACAAAACGGATCGCCTGCAACGTTTCGCTACCCGATACGATGGAAAGCTGGATCAAGGAACGTGGTTCGCTAAAGCAGGGATTCAACAAGGCGTGATCGAAAAGGACAAGCGTGCAACTGAACGCAATGCGGCAGGTACACTGACGAAAAGTGAAACAGAAAAGGAAAAGGTTCAGGAGGACGGTCTCTATGCGGGTATGGGCGGCATGATCACGCTGAACAAGATGCATAGTGTTAGCAGCGGTATTGAATGGCGTAACGACGAGTTTGACAATAACAAACAAAAACGCAACGTGCTGACAGGAGTCATTACTGCCGACCCCAAAGAACGTTTCAATGTGAAAGAAAATAAGGTCATCGTTTATGCACAAGATGAAATTCGACTGAGTGAAAACCAGTGGATTACGCCCGGTGTGCGATATGAAAGCACGGACCGGACAGCGACTGATTCAAATTCGGTAAGTCAGCGCTCCAAGCATGCCGCCTCCAACCCCTCACTACACTATCGCTGGGCGGTTTCGCCTGATGTAAATCTGCGTGCCAGTGTCGCGAACACCTACAAACTACCGAAGTTCGACCAATTCAATCCGCTTGTAACAACCAAGGCTGGAACGCTCGCTGATCCGGATACGGCGGGCAATTCAAGCTTGAAGCCCGAAACGGCAACTGGCATAGACTTTGGCATCGAAAAGTTCTTCGCTTCTGGACAAGGCGTGCTGGGCATCAATTTCTATAATCGTGCTGTAAGTGACTACATTGAGCAAAGCACCAAACTTGAAGGATCTCGCTTTGTAAAACGACCTTACAATGCCGGCGACGCACGATTCAAGGGGATCGAAATTGATTGGCGCCTCCCTGTGATGCGCACCGGCGGACATTCGATCTCCCTAGTAGGCAACCATTCGGAGATGCGGGGGAAGCTTGACTATGCAGCTATTGCAGGCAGCGGCGACGTCAAGGACCTGCCACCTCGAGTAACCAATCTGGGTTTCGACTGGCGTTATAGTCCGAGTCAATTGACCGGTGGCATGAGCTTAAACTTGCAGCCAACTTACACAACGCGCGGGCAAAACGATGACGGAGTAACCGAGATGAAGACGCGTAATGCTTCCAAACTCTTAGATCTGTATGTTGGAAAATCTTTTGGCCCGCTTGCGGAAATCCGTTTGATTGCCAAAAATATTCTATCTGTGGATAAGGAAGAGGAAACCAGGCAATACACTGCGGCAGGGGTTCTATCCAAGCGGGAAAGCAAAATTGAAACCTCCGAACCGACAATCTTGGTCACCTTTGAAAGCCGTTTTTAAATTAGAAATTCAATGATGTACCCGGGAGAATGAAGATGAAACACACGTTCCGTAATTGGCACACATGGATTAGCTTGGCTTTAGGTTTACCGCTTTTACTCGTTGGCCTGACAGCCATTTTCATTGCTCATGAAAAATCGCTGGGCACCAAAGAGATTGTTCTGCCATTTGGTGGAAAAGGCGAGGAAATGGTCGACATCAGGGCATCGACGGCCATCAATGGCAAACAATGGCTAGCCACTCGCTACGGCGTATTTTTGGTCAACAATGGTTTGGCACAAGCGTTGACTGGTGGGCCAAAGGATGAAATTCGCAGCATTCAATCAACCACTGATGGTAACGCCCTGATTGCAGGAAAAAAAGGCTTATGGCAATACACAAACGGCGAAAGTCAACAGGTCTTTAAAGGGGATTGCTGGCATGTGACGCGTGATGGGAATGGATTCACCGCGAGTTGCAAATATGCAGGCTTGTTGAGCAGCGTCAATGGCCAACAATGGTCTGAGACACCGATTACTTTTCCAGAGGGGCTTAGTAGCATGAAGGAAATGACACTAGCCAATCTGATGATGGATATTCATACAGGAAAACTCTTCTTCGGTAAGGATGGTGAGTGGATCTGGATTGATGTTTTGGGTGCCGTAATTATTCTATTGTCGCTGACAGGTTTTGTTATGTGGATGCGCAGCAGACGGACTCGCTCGGATATTTGATCAATATATGCCTCAGCACCCAGTACTGTATGCATTGTTATTGGGTGCAGTCGTTTGTCTCGTCATTGCCCTAAAGATATTGGTTCGTGGGGCGTTATACAAACCTCGAAAAAAACCTAAGCCCCTACGTTTGCAAGTCAGTGCCCGGAATAATCATGGGGCGGCTGACTTATTTTCGTTTGTGGTGCGTCGACCCTGGTATGCGCGTTGGCGTCCGTTGCCACGGTTTTCAAGTGGGCAATCCGTATCACTGGCTTTGCCAGGTCAAAAGCTGAAAAGAAGATACTCGCTTGCACGCTGGCATCATTCTCCACGCTTCTACGAACTTGGCATTCGTTTAGAAAACCAGGGGCGCTTTACTCCCGAGCTTTATAGCCATGCACAATCAGGCGCATGGCTGGATGTGGAGCCTCCAAGCGGACATTTTGTTTTGCCATCGAGTCCTAAGCCGGTAGCCGTTATGATTGCAGGCGGTATTGGCATCACGCCATTATTGGCAATGATTGATGAGTGGCGCAACAATCGGTCAGACATTGAGTGCGTTCATCTTTACTGGCAGGTCCGTCATACACATGAATGGATCTATGAAGATGAACTGAGTCGACTTGCAAAATCATGTCCGACGTTACATGTAAACTACCTTGCATCGCGTCCTACCAGTGGTATTGGTCAGCGCCTTTCTGTCAACGATCTGCTTCAGAATCTTGATCAGACTGGATACGATCGAACAAAGCTTGGATTTTATATCTGTGCTGGTAATAGTTTGCTTGATGCCGTTACTCAGGAATTGGAAAACAATGGAATTGCATCTGATGCGATCCATTTTGAACGCTTTGGGATTCACATCAATTCAAACGCAACGGGCTCATTTGAATTGGAAATCGACAATCAGAAAATACAATTCGACGGCCACCAAAATTTGCTCGAAGCACTTGAAGATGGCGACATTGCGATTTCATCAGATTGTAGAACAGGTACATGTGGTGAATGTCGTGTTCACTGCATCTCCGGACAAGTTGAGCAACTCATCAATCCCGAGTTTCAATGTAATGCAAACCAATTTCTCGCTTGTTGTGTGTTGCCCCTTAGCGATTTGAAAATATCCGTAATTTAGCGTCAAAATTCTAGTGACTGGCTTATTCACATTCTAGCCACAGAGATCCACGGTTTGACGTGTGCCATTGTCAGGTCAAATTCAATTGCTTAGGTACCGTTAAAGAGGCTGCACATGCAAAAACCTCGGAATCAAAAGCACACGCCAAGAAAGACAAGACAGCAAGAAAAATCCAGTGACCGCCAATGCCGTAAAAGCTGAAGTTAAATCATTGGCCGCAAATAAAAAAACAGGCATAGCCTGTCTTTTTATTTCTGCTCAAGGCAACTACTGATCTGAGCAATGTTTATTGCACACCCAACGCGCGACCATCACTGCGCGGATCGTGTGCACCTGAAAATACGCCTGTCTTTTGATCTATCACAATCGCCCCCGGATGCCCTGACAGCGGGCTTTGTGCTGCAATGACACTCATCTCATGGCCACGTCTTGCCAGCTCCTGGAATACCCGCTCTCCTGCATCTTTTTCCAGCTTCAATGAATCACGGCTATCGGAAAAAGTTTTACCCAACAGGAAGCGTGGCTTCGACAATGCCGTCAAAGGGTCCATGCCGTAATCGATCATGCGCGTCAGTATCGTCGTCAATGTCTGCGGCTGACCATCGGCGCCCTGCGTACCGTACAAGATATGCGGTTTGTCATTCTTCAGATACATGCCGGGATTGAGTGTATGGAATGGTCGCTTGCCGGCTTGCAAAGCATTCGGATGATCCGGCTTCAGACTGAATGACGCACCGCGGTTATGCCACAGGATGCCGGTATCACCTGCCATCACCCCGCTACCCCAATCGAAGTAAACCGTCTGCAGCATGGAAACTGAATTGCCTTGCGCATCGGTAGCACCGATGTACACCGTATCGCCAGTTTTGAAAACATGCGGCCACGCCAGTGCGTATTCCATTTGAATACTGCCGGCACGCTGATCCAGATTTTCCTTCGAAAGCAATTTCGCCGATGGCACATTCACGAACTCAGGATCCGCCACATAGTTGTTGCGATCGATGAATGCGCGCTTCACCGCTTCCACCAGCAGATGGTAATAATCAGCGCTGCCTTCCGGGATTTTTTTTAGATCGAAGCGATCGAGTATGCCCATGATTTCCAGCGTGGTGATGCCTTGCGTGGGCGGCTGGTTCGCCAGCAGAACACCATCGCGATAAGCAACACGTAGCGGCGGCTCAATACGTGCTTGCGTCGCTGCCAGATCAGCAGCTGTCAATGGTGAACCTGCGCTCTTCAATCCTTTGGCGATGCGCTCTGCCAGCTTACCTTCGTAAAAATCCCGGTACCCGCGCACGGCCAGCATCTCCAGCGTGTCGGCCAGTTGCGGTTGCTTGAATAGCTGACCGACGTCCGGTACCTTGCCATTGATCATGAAGTTTTGTGCAACGCCCGGCAGTTCATTCATTTCCTTCTGGCGGAAATCCATCCAGAAGCGTTCCGAAGGAGAGACCGGGAATCCATTACGTGCAAAACCGATCGCCGGCTTCAATAATTCCGCCCAGCTCTTGGTGCCTGCGAGTTCATTGCGGCTGATGTCGAAAGCCTTGCCCAGGGTATCGACGTTCGCCGCCGTGGTCAGCATCGACTGCGGACCGCGTACTGGAATAGCTCCACTGTATTTGGGCAACACAGCAGGTGCCTGACCGATACCGGACAAGGTTCTGACCTTGCCGTTGCGATCGCTGATGATCATGAAAGCATCGCCGCCGAATCCGGAAAAATGTGGATAAGTGACGTTCAAACACGATGCAATTGCAATCGCCGCCTCAAGCGCATTACCACCTGACTTTAATACGTCGAGACCGGCATTGGTTGCCAGTTCGTGCGGACTGGTTACCATGCCCTTGCTGGATGTTGCCAGCATATTTTTCGACTTTCCATCCAGTGCCATCGACAATGGCGTCATGCTGCCGAGTGCCATCGCACCCGAGGCAGATAGAAAATCTCTTCTGTTCATATTGGGACAAAATTTATTCTTCATATGTGTTCCGTATCAAATGATAAAGCTCCGCCACGCGCGGTATTGGCTGTGCGGGTGATCACAAGACATTTCATATTGGCAGTAAGGGAACCGCCATCAAACTCAGGCTTGATGGCGGCCGTAGTCTTTAGACTTTATGCTGGGCGTGACCATGCGTCGCAGATTTTGGGAAAGTATTTTCCAGCGGCACGTGGCGATGTGAAAAATTAGCGGTGATCCATGCATAGACCGGACCGATTGCATTCATGATGATCACGATATACAACGCAGAGAAAGGATCTTTTGCGACCGGGCCAAAGCCGCCGAACATCGTGGCAAAGAAGGATGCGAATCCGAAGAACATGCCCGGGATAAAACTGAACATCGGTATCCGTGCAAACAACATCATGCCGGCATTCAAACAGAACAGAATCACCATCTCGGCAATGACGAGCGTGCTGCCGGAAAAATTCTTGGATGCGATACCGAAGCCGGTGACGACCAGGAAGCCGGCAATCGATCCGATCGGCAATGCCGGCCAGATGCGCTTAAGGTTGGCTGGCGTCGGCCCACCCATTGCAAATGTCCCTGCCCAGCTGATGAAGATTGCCCAGACTGGCAAATGCCAAGGCAATTGCACCATCAAAACGGTAGTGACGGCGAGTAGTGATGCAACAACTTCGTGTGGTGGCTTTTTCATGCTTGTCTCCTGCTTGTTTATAGAATGTTTATGTAATGTGATTGCTGTAACTTGTTGCTGTCATTCTTATTTCGCTGCTGCCGCTGCCGGTGTTTTCACCGCATGCAGATGGTCCGCGTGATCATGCTGCCCGCAACAGCCATTGCGATGTATCTTGCATTTATGTTCGGTGACCACGGTTATCTTTCCGCGTTTAATCACCCATGAACGTGCAGGAATATCGAGCAAGGCATCGGCGACCTGATACGTATCCAGAATCACCAGATCGGCTTGCTTGCCAACTGCGATGCCGTAGTTATCGCCTATGCCGATGGAACGCGCCGCGTTAATGGTTCCCATATCCAGCACTGCCGCCTGATGAACCGGTGTACCAAATGAGATCGCGTGCGCCAGCATATTGCCTATGACCAGCATGTCGGCCTTGCCAAAAGGCGTGAATGCATTGCGAATATTGTTGGATGAGTACGCGACGTTCACACCTGCTTCGTACAACGAGCGCACCGGCGTCAAACCGCGTCTGCGATTTTTCGTATCGTTGCGTCCGCCCAGATACAGATCGGTGGCAGGCAAGGTCACGATGCTGATATCGGCTTGCTGCAGCAGATCGATAATCGGCTTCAGCTCTTCCGGTTCCAGCGAGCCAAGACTGGTCACGTGGCCCAGCGAAACACGGCCTGCATAACCAGTCTCTATGGTTTTTTGCGCGATATAAGCGGTCGATGCAAAACGCTGGTCTTTCGCGTCGTCCGAAAAATCGGCGTGCATATCGATGGGCGCATCGTACTTTTGCGCCATCTCGAATACGGTGTCGATATGACGCTTGGTGTCATCCCAGGTCAATTCGTTATACGGGCAACCGCCGATCACATCCGCGCCCATGCCCATCGCCTGCTCCATCAATTCGGTGGTGCCCGGAGATTTGATGATGCCTTCCTGCGGGAATGCGACGATCTGGATGTCGAGCAAATCCTTGTACTCATCCTGCAATTCAAGTAGCGTTTCGACACCGATCAAACCCTGAATCAGATCCACATCCGGATGCGCACGAACCGCAACAGTTCCGTTCATCACTGCCATATCGAGTACCTGGCGCGAACGCTCAAGTACATCTTTACGCTCCTGCTTGCCTTTCAGGATGCCGGTGACGCGTATCGCTTCTTCCAGCGTGCCAAACACAGGCGGCATGCGTCTGTGCAGGAATGCTTTTTCCAGATGCAAATGCGGCTCTACCATGCCGGGAATAACAGCACGTCCTTCTGCATCGATTGCATCCGTCGCTGAGGCATCTATACCTTCTTCTATCGCGACGATCTTGCCGTTCTTGATACCAATGTCCATCAGTGGTTTGTCATCCCACACGCGAACATTGTGTATTAACAGGTCCATCTCCATAACCATCTCCTCTGGATGTAAAAGCTAAAACCAACAACTAAAAACCGAGTGCAATCCCCTCGCCGCGTGGATCAGCGCCACCTTCAAAAAACTCTGACCACGGCCCTGGCAAACGAACTGCCTGTGCAGTGCCCATACGCGGGAACGGCCACTGCGCCGCTTCCACCGGATGCCCTTGTTCCTGCAATGCCTCGAAGGCCGCGGCTGGCGCGGCAGACTCGAGCAACAACTTGTTCGAGGTATCACCCCATGTACGCCCGTACAACACGCGTGGCGCATCGATCGCCTGTTGTACGTTCAAGCCGAAATCGACGACACGCGTGACGACTGAAGTCTGAGTCTGCGGCTGCACTTCGCCACCTTGCGTGCCATACACCATGTATGGCTTGCCATCCTTGAACAACATGCCGGACATCAGCGTCGATGCGCTTTGCTTGCCTGCCTTCAATACGTTCGGGTGATCTGCCTGTAGCGAGAAGAAACTTCCGCGATTCTGTAACAAGACACCGGATGTCGGGTCGGTCACGCAAGAACCAAAATCGAAGTACAAGCTTTGCACCAAGCCAACTGCATTACCGTATTTATCGGCGATGCTGATGAAGGTGGTATCGCTACCGCCTGGGCGATTTTCATGTGACCGTTTGGTATCGGCCAGCCACTCTGCGCGTTCGGCATTTGCCAACTTGGGATCAAGTAACTCTTCAATCGGAATATCGGAAAAATCAGGATCGGTCAGATATTGATCGCGTTTATTGAAAGCCCATTTGATCGCCTGGATCATCGCGTTGTAATACTCGGGCGAATTCTCATCCAAACCGCTGAGATCAATGCCGTTCAAGAAATTCAAAATCATCAAGCCGGCTATTCCTTGCGATGGCGGCGGCACTTGATACGCTTGAAAGCCGCGATACGTTGTCGAGATCGGCTCCACCCACTTGGCGTGATATTGATGGAAATCGTCTACCGTCAGCAAGCCACCCTGACTCTTCAGATATTTCACGATGGAATGCGCGGTGCGCTCGTAGAAATGACGTGTGCCGTTTTTCGCGATGCCGTCCAGCGTGTCTGCCAAGGCAGCTTGCTGCAGGCGCTCGCCAGGCTGATAGGCGTGTCCGTTTTTCAGAAAAATTCCAGCCGAGCCGGGATCTTTGCGAAACACTTCTGCATCGTCCGCGATCCAGCGACTGATATCCTGAGTCACAGGCACCCCGGCTCGCGCATAACGAATAGCCGGTTCCAGCAAACGGGATAAAGGCAGCGTGCCGAAACGTGCATGAGCAAGACCCCAGCTATCCACTGCGCCAGGCACCGTGATCGCAGCACGTGGGCCGCGATGCGGGATCGCATCCAGACCTTGATAATCATTGAGGGAAATATTTTTACCGCAAGTGCCGCTGCCGTTCAGGGAAGTCAGCGTATTCGATTTGGCATCGTGGATCATCCAGAATGCATCGCCGCCTATGCCTATCATGTGCGGCAGCACGACGCTCAAAGTGGCTGCTGCGCATATCGCTGCATCGACGGCAGTGCCGCCTTCTTTCAACACGTCCAGCGCTGCGCCGGTCGCCAGATAATGCGCGGTGGCGACCATGCCATTTTCGGCATAACTGACTGGGCGGGTGGTTCTCATCATTTCTCCAGGAATCGGGTTCATGGAAGATGAGCATAGGCAGGTTTGGCTCAGGCGGGAATCGGGATTGCCTGATTCGCATCTAGGGATTTTCCTAGATGCCGGATATTGTCGGCACAGCTCACAAGATCAATCGTAACCCTCATTGATCAAGCCGTGTTTCATCGCGTAGTACACGAGATTGGCGGTGGTCGACGCCTCCATCTTTTGCAGCACCGCTGCCTTGTGCGTACTGATGGTTTTGTTGCTAAGAGACAGGATATTGGCGATATCGTTGACTGAGTGGCCTTCGACCAGCATGTTGAAAATCTGAAACTCGCGTGCGGTCAGCTTGGTATGCGGCAGCTCTGTTTCCGGCTTGTGCATCTGCTTGATCAGCTTGTCCGCAATCCCCGGCGACACGAAGGTGCCGCCCTCCGCCACCTTGCGTATGCCATCTATCAACTGGCTGGATGCAGTGTTCTTCGTGATGTAGCCGGACGCACCGGCGCGCATCGCTTGCACCGCATACTGGCTTTCCTGATGCATGCTCAAGACGAGTATCGGCAGCTCCGGTTTGACCGCTGTAATTTGCTGGATCAATGCAATACCGCTCTTGCCCGGCATCGACATATCCAGCACCAGCACATCGACTTTCAATGTCCGTATTTTTTGCAGCACTTCTTCGCCATCGCCTGCTTCTCCGGCGACTTCCATATTCGGGACGAAGGAAATGATCTGCTTCAAGCCGTCACGGATAATCGCGTGGTCATCGGCGATCAATACCTGAATCATTTTTGTTCTCCCGGCAATGCTGGTTTTACTTCAACTGCCATAGATGCTTTGTGTGCCTTGGGTATCCGTACTTCTATGCTGGTACCGGCCCCGGCCCGACTCTGAATCTTCAATTTCCCACCCAGCATGATGGCCCGCTCACGCATACCGACCAGACCCAAACCGTTTTCGCGCGAACCACGTTTCAGGTTCATTCCCACGGTCATTCCCTGTCCATTATCGGTAATTTTCAGCGTGATGAAATCCTTGGTTTCCTTCAACTCCACCACCACCAAGGTCGCGTGACTGTGGCGACTGACGTTGGTCAATGCTTCCTGCACGATACGAAAGATCGCAGTACTGATATCGCGAGTAAACGCCAGCGTCGATGTCGGCAAGATTAATTCATATACGACCTTGCTACGCTCGGAAAAAGATTCCAATAACCAGTCTATCGCCGATGGCAAACCCAGTTCATCCAGAATGGTAGGCCGCAAATCGGCAGCGATGCGCTGCACGGATTCGACAGTCGAGTCGGCGATTTGTTTGAGTCCTTGCAGATTATTCAGCCAGTCCGCATCTTGCAGCTTGCGCTGTGTTTCCAGCACATCAAGACCGATCCGAATAGCAGTCAGCGATTGGCCCAGTTCGTCATGCAATTCGCGTGAAATGCGCGTGCGTTCTTCTTCACGTACCGATTGCAGATACGCAGACAACTCGCGCAATTGCGTGCGCGACTCCAGCAACTCCTGCTCAGCCAGCTTGCGGTCGGTGATATCGCGCGAAATGCCGGTGGTGCCAATTACCTCACCATCTTCATTGCGTATCGGCGTCTTGATCGTGTCGTACCAACGCAGTGAACCATCTTCTGCATGCCGCTGTTCTTCATAACGCAGCCGCTCGCCCCGCTCCATCACGCGCCTATCAGTATCGATATACTCGCGCCCCCATTCCCGCGGCCAGACATCGGCCGGAGTCTTGCCTATGATCTTACTTTCAGGAAGCCGACAGGCGGCGATGAACGCGTCGTTGACCAGAATGTAGCGCGAATCGCTATCCTTCAACCATGCCTGATCGGGGATGTTGTTAAGGATCGCTTTCTGCAATTCATCGTCCTTACTCATGGCTTGCTTTCTATGGTTCGGCAGGCACAGCTACTGTGGATGACGTTGATGTCGGAATCGCTTCTGTCTCAGGCAGTCTGGCATCATCGCTGCGTCGTGCATTCAAATCTTTCAGCAAGCGCTGAAAGTCAGGCGAATCTTGCATCAACTCGGATGCTGCACCTCTTAAATCTGCCACCGTCTTTTTCGGAAGATACAAGGTAGTCTGTACATTCAGCAATTCCCTGCGCTTTTCTTCATCTTCCAGATTCTTGAGACCAATATTGATGTAATACACATCAGGAGCCTGCCGTTTATTTTTCAATGCTTCGATTTTGGCAGTTTGCTGCCACCTTTCTATCGAGGCCTGCATCGCAAGTTCAGATTCTTGCGTATAACGTGAAATTGGAATGTCGCTGACCGCGCGGGCTACATCGCGGAAGCCAGGTACATCACCACTCAAATCTATTGTATGGTCCATATTGTTTTGTGCATTCACCACAATCAATACCAGCTTGGTCATTTCATCCAGCCGGAAATCGCGACGTACGGCTTCACTACCGACCATGGTCTCCATATCCAGCATGCCGCGGATACTCAGATTGTCGGCCAGACCGCCATCCAGCAAATGAATGAATGGTCTCTTATCTCTGTCGAGATAACTCAGCAATTCACGCGTGCGCGAACGTGCGGCAGCTACAGACCAGCCACCACCTTTACTTTTTTCCAGCGCACGCAAAGATTCTGGCACTTCGAAGTTGCAGCTACCAGCGTAATTCCACAATGTAATCGGTGAAAACACTAATGGCACTGCACTCGAAGCCGCGACGGCACGTGAGATCGGAAATTTGCTCAGATCCGAACAAATGAAATCGAAAGATTCCTGCATAAAATCAAAGCGTCCGCCAGAGGACATATCCGTCGCGCTGATGACAACAAACGGCCCTTTGCGCTTGTTGATCAAGTCATTGAACGTCGCCTTGTTAAACAAGACTTCGTCCAGTTGTTCTTCCAGCAAATCAGAACGTCCAAAACGCGGCGAAGAAAGACGCCATTGATTCGAGATTGAAATAACACGACTAAGAACTTTGTCGTCAAAATCCAGATTGAGAAATTTATCGTTGAACTCATTCAGCACACCTTCGCCATGCAAGCCATAGTAAGCAGCCAGAATTGAACCGCCTGATACACCATAGACCAGATCAACTTCATCGAATAAACGTTCCGATTTGCCTTGCCACTCAAACTTGTTGCGTGCCAATTCTTCCAGCACGCCATAACCGAGTGCAGCGGAACGTGCACCGCCGCCGGAAAACATCACGACCACAAACATTTTGCTGGCACCCGGCGCAAGATTTATCGACTGCACGCGATAACCACTATTCGGTGCGTACACCGCGTTTTGTTCATTGACGTGGTAATGCATCAGGCTGCAACCACTTGCCAACAAGGCAGCTGCTATCAAAGATGCTGTACGCAAAAAGGATGAATAAGATGAGGTGTTCATGAGCTGGTGATTGTTGCAGAGATTTCAGTCGTTACTCAAATTGAACGTGCAACATTATATCGATGCCGGACAAAGAACCAGCATGGATAATAAATCAGTCATTCATCCATTTAAAAACATTGCGTGCGAGGTCGCAATAGAAAACCCCGAAGAACGACGCATCATCACACAGATGAAACAAAGTGTAACAACCGGAAATATCGTCAACCACATGTTCTGGCTGGCGTTAAGGGTAGTACGGATTACGAACGATCCGCACTTTTAAACAATATAAAGAGAGCATAACAATGAACAAATTAATCGCTACCCTGGTTGCTGGTCTGTTTGCCTCCGTCGCTTTTGCACAAGCGCCAGCTCCAGTTACAAGCCCTACACCTGCCACTGTAAAGGCTGAAGTCAAAGCTGAAAAATCAGTAGCGAAAGCTGAAAAATCAGAAGCTAAAGTTGATGCCAAAGCAGACGCATCCGTTGCTAAAGTCGAAGCAAAAGCAGATGCATCAGTAGCTAAGGCAGATGCAAAAGCAGATGCGTCGAAAGAAAAAGCACACGCTAAAGCAGCGCAGAAAAAAGCCAAAGCACATGCCAACACCGTAGAGACAAAAGCAGAAGCCGCTGCTGATGTAAAAGCATCGACTGCAAAATAATCTGAAATAAAAAGACAGGCTGGTCCTGTCTTTTATCAGCAGCTGTTCGATGTTTTGTTCGGATAGTTGCCTTTTCGCCCGCACCACCTTGACGGTATGCGGGCGTTTTCTATTCACACTCGCTACATGAGCGATTGCAACCCGACTTGCCAAGAACAAAAAGAAATCGCATCATCATGATAAAGTTGCTTGCAAGCACAAAACCTGCAGGCTAAGGGATGCACTATTCCGCTGTTTCCAACACCCGATCTGAAGCTACACAAGATGACCGACACTGCAAAAAAAATGGAAACCGACAGCGCAGTCTATAAAACCCTGCTTGAATCGACTAAAGCGATTCCATGGAAAATAGACTGGAAAAGCATGACTTTCGCCTATATCGGCCCGCAGATTGAAGCACTGCTCGGCTGGACGCCTGAAAGCTGGGTCAGCGCACAAGACTGGGCCGAAAGGATGCATCCCGAAGATCGCGAATGGGTCGTCAATTTTTGCGTATCGCAATCCAAAGCAGGCACCGATCACGAAGCCGACTATCGCGCAATCACCAAGGACGGCAATTATGTGTGGATACGCGATGTGGTGCACGTAGTGCGTGATCAGGCTGGTGAAGTGGAGGCACTGATCGGATTCATGTTCGATATCAGCGAACGCAAGAAAACCGAAGCCAAACTGGTCGACCTGCAAAAAGAGCTGGAAGCGCTTTCCTTCAAGGACGGATTGACCGGCGTCGCAAACCGCCGCATGTTCGATTCCATTCTGGAAGCAGAATGGACCAATGCCAGATTGAACCATCAGCCACTATCCATCATCATGCTGGATATCGATTATTTCAAACAGTACAACGATCACTACGGGCATATTCAGGGAGATGATTGTCTGAGGCGCGTCGCCAAGACCTTGAGTTCCGCAACCAGATCGCGCGACTTTTTTGCCCGCTTTGGCGGAGAAGAATTCATGCTAGTGTTGCCGGAAACCGATGAGCAGGATGCCATCAATATTGCCGAACGATGCCGCACCTTGATCTGCAAGGAAAGAATCCCGCATGAAAAATCCGAAGTCATTCCCATGGTCACCGTGAGCCTCGGCGTCGGCACCATTATCCCGTCAGAAAAAGATGATTCGATCAAGTTTATCGAGGAAGTGGACAAGCGTTTATACCGTGCTAAACAGCGTGGCAGAAACTGCATTGCCAACGACCATTAATGCTACTTCTTGATTGTGTCGGCCACGATACGAAAGCGCAAATCCAGCCTGTCCTGCACCTGAATCGCACCGTTCAAGATCGAAAACGGCACGATGCCAAAATCGCTTTGATTGAACTGCATTTTCCCGCTGACGATCAGCCGCTCTGATGTGGCTCGCAACTCCGCCGGAACCTCAAACCAACGGGTAATCCCATGCAAGGTAATAGACACACGTAACTCCGTGTCTGTGGCATGTTTGCGTTCGATATGCATCAGCGCGACTGGATACTGTTGCACATCCAGAACCTTGTTCAGCATATTACGGCGCGTACCCTCGATATCATCCTGCGTCGGTTGACTGGCAAATCCCGCTTCGACCCGTAACGCAGCTTCGTCAATAACCAGTTTTTCCAGCGACACAGACAAATCAGCAATTCCATCCTGCGGCGAAACGAAACCTGCAACATCATGACTTGCCACCACATGATCATGGCCAAACCGTGCAAATGGACCGGCACGACGAACTTCAAGCACCAGCAATGATTGCTGTGGATTGACGCGCAATATCGTTTTTCCCTGCGCTGCCGCCTGCAGATAATAACTTTCCGTCAAATTCCTGCCAGCTGTCTCACTTTGTACAGGCTGCCTTCGCGCCGTATCCGGGACGCATGCGGCGAGCAAGCCCGCGCATACAGCAAGCAAGATGACTTTGCACATTTTTTGATAGGTGAATATCTTCATTTTTTCGTTTGATGCGCGTGAACACTGGGCTGTAACCATATGGCAGATGGCGGATGGATATGCACTAGTTTCATTCAGCTTGCGATAAGCAATCCATTCCGTGTACTTTGAAAGGTAATATAACCGAATGCCATTTTTGTCATGCCTTCTTCTTTTTCCTCGCGCCGAATATAGTGCAGCCAACCGGCTGCATCTGATCCCGGTACGGGTTTTCCATGCTGTTTTTTTGATGCTGCTGTGGGTAGGAGGCAATGCGCAGGCAGCAAACGAAGCACATGCAAGTAGTCAGTTTTCAGTAGATGCCACACGTTATGGCGAGGCTGTGCAAGTTAAAGTACGCACCACGGTCAAGGCGCCATTGGCATTGATATGGGCAACATTGACTGACTACGACCATTTGGCGCAATTCATTCCCGGCATGAAAACAAGCCGCTTGGTTGAGCGACGAGGCCAGACCGCGATCATCGAGCAATCCGGTTATGCGCATTTGTGGTTCTTTCGCTTTCCAATAGACGTCACAGTAGAAGCGACAGAACAACCTTTTTCCGCTATTCACATCCGCCTGTTGAAAGGCAATCTGAAACGCCTGGAAGGCCATTACGAAATTGAAAGAATAGCTGATGACCACTACGCGTTGCGCTGGTCGGGAACGATAGAACCGGATGTTGTGGTACCGGGTTTTCTGGCGGTAGATCTGATGCGGAAAAATATTTCTGAGCAGTTTCTGGGTATGGTGAATGAAATAACCCGACGTGCTGCACTGATCGCACCTCCTCAGCCCATTGAGCCGGATACGCTGTCTCACTGATCGCCATTGCAGCAAGCCACGAGCTGATAAATCTTTTTTATACACATCAACCCAAGCTTGCATAACGGCACAAGCGCAGGTGTCGATTAAAATGCTGGTTCAGTAGCAAAATGCGCGATCGTGAAGACCCCGTCTTGTAGCGCCGCAGATGCAGCTTCCTAACACCTGAACCCGATGACCTCCTCCATTACGTCCGACGCACCCGCTGCAGCGCGCCCCAACACAATTAGCAGGGAAGTCCTCACCGCCGCCGAGGATTATCTTCGCGACGTACTGGCAATCGCTATCGAGTACAAGACCGAGCACGCGGCATTGATCGTCTTCGACACTCACTGCGAGCTTTCCCTTGCATTGACCGAAGCCTATAGACGCTGTCTGCCCGAAGCGACCTTTATCGACTTTGATACCGTGCCCGCTGAAAGCATACTTGCCGCCTTTGCGAAGCTTGAGGCAAAAGATCTGGTGGTACTGATTCAATCAACCAACTTCCGGTTGGAAGCATTTCGCATACGGATAGAACTCTTCAAACGAGAGCTCAAAGTGATTGAACATCCGCATTTATCAAGGATGACAGGCCAACAAGCGCTTTACTACATAGACTCACTCGCCTACGACCCAGCCTACTATCGCGGCGTCGGTCGTGCATTAAAAGCGCGTATCGATAATGCGAGCTTTGGCGTAGTCGACAGCGGTGGTGAGCGCCTGGTGTTTGCGTCTCCGTTCGAATCCGCAAAACTGAATATCGGCGACTACAGCGAGATGACGAATGTCGGCGGACAGTTTCCAATCGGCGAAGTATTCACTGAAGCGCAGGATCTGGAAGCGGTGAACGGCCGCGTGCGTATTTTCGTTTTTGGCGATACGGCATTTCAAGTCAATCAACCGGAGAAGCCCATCACGCTGGTCATCGACAAGGGACGTGTAACAGATGTGATCGATTCCACCCCCGAGTTCGATCAGGTCATTGCCAATATCCGTGCTGACGAGGGAGAAGTCTGGTTGCGCGAGCTGGGCTTCGGCATGAACCGGGCATTCTCGCAGACCAGAACGGTATGTGATATCGGCACATACGAGCGCATGTGCGGCATCCATCTTTCACTGGGCGCTAAACACGGCGTCTACAACAAGCCACAGATCAAACGCGCAACGGCACGCTATCACGTTGATGTTTTTGCGGTAACTGAAGCTGTCTATCTCGACGACGATCTTGTCTATAGCGATGGCGCGTGGCAAGTCGGATAACAAGGTAGACATCCGCGAATATTTTGCACAATACACATGCGAAAAAAGCGAACTTGCCGATGCAAGTTCGCTTTTTTATTTGATATCTACCCGACTGGTCAGATCAAAGTCAAAGTGACATCGATATTACCGCGTGTTGCATTGGAATATGGGCAAACGATATGCGCTTTTTCAACCAGCGCCTCGGCTACCGCACGATCAAGTCCAGGCAGAGATATCTTCAACTCAACTTCGATACCAAAGCCGGTTGGAATTTGGCCGATGCCTACATTTCCTTGCACATTTGCATCTTGTGGGAAGGCGATTTTTTCACGTGCAGAAACGAACTTCATTGCTCCCAAAAAGCAGGCTGAATAACCTGCAGCAAACAATTGCTCAGGATTCGTGACTGCGCCACCGGCACCGCCCAATTCTTTCGGTGTACCCAGTTTGACATCCAGTACGCCATCGGATGACACGGCACGGCCGTCACGGCCACCGGTTGCAGTTGCTTGAGCGCGGTAAAGGACTTTTTCGATCGACATGGTAATTCTCCTGAAGGTTGATTCATTTAAAAGTTCAGCGATTTGATTTGACCGGCTCGCCGCCGCACCGGATTAATATAGATAACTACTAAATAGCGCGCTACTTAAATTATATTTTTACAAATAATGACTACATCACTTACTAACAAAATCATTTATGCGTTGTTTGCCAGTTTGGTGCGTAAGGCAATCAACTGCTCTTTCATAGCTATCACTTCATCCAGATCGCATTCAGTCGCGCAAAACACTCCATTTTGCACATCCGCCGCCTTGACTCTCAAAGCATCACCACTTTTGGTCAGCGTGATAATGACCTGACGTTCATCATTCACCGCACGTACACGTGTAATCAATGCTGCTACTTCCATCCGTTTAAGCAATGGCGTCAGTGTTGCAGAATCAAGAAACAAACGCTCGCCGATATCCGACACCGTCAACTCGTTCTGCTCCCACAACACCATCATCACAAGGTACTGTGAGTATGTAAGCCCCAGCTTGGGAAGCAACTTGCGATAGACCTTGCTCATGGCAAGCGATGTCGAATACAGCGCGAAACAAAGCTGGTTATCCAGTTTGGGAGCAACGTCGGTTTTGCCTGATTTCGATTTCATGAAATGAATAATATATAGCGCACTATTTAATTGCAAGCTATTTTTAAAAATAATTTTAGTTTCACGTGCCTTACCCTCTCTAGATGACCGCCCATGCTCTTGAATTGTGTGTCGCGCGGTACAATACGCGCCGCACGCTCTATTCCAAGACTCACCTTTGCATTCTTGGCAATATCCGTATTTATTCCAGCATATAAGATATCCAGCATGACCGATCACGCATCCGACGACGCCAAAAAACCTCTTTTTTACGATCCGACCGACCATCGCATACGCAGCTTCGTGACGCGCGCTGGCCGTCTGTCGACCGCCCAAGGTCGTGCGATTGAAGAGCTGGGGCCAAAGTTTTTTATTCCTTACGAAAAGTCATCGCTGGATATCGATCAGGCCTTTGAGCGGAGCGCACCGACGATTTTTGAAATCGGTTTTGGCATGGGCGAGACAACGGCAAAAATCGCAACCGGCATGCCAGAGAAAAACTTCATCGGTGTGGAAGTCCACAATCCTGGCGTCGGTAGTTTGCTCAAACAGATAGGTGAACAGGAATTAAAAAACCTGCGCGTCATTCAGCACGATGCATTTGAAGTCTTGACCAACATGATTCCACCTGAATCACTGGCAGGCGTGCATGTATTCTTCCCCGATCCATGGCACAAGGCCCGCCACAACAAGCGCCGCCTGATTCAGTCGCCATTGGTTGCCCTGCTTTCATCGCGCATTAAAAAAGGCGGCTATATTCACTGTGCCACCGATTGGCAGGAATATGCAGAACAGATGCTGGAAGTGTTGAGTGCAGAACCGACCTTGCGCAATACGGCAGATGGCTATGCGCCACGTCCGGATTACCGGCCAGTTACGAAGTTTGAAAATCGCGGTTTGAAACTGGGCCACGGTGTGTGGGATCTGGTGTTCCGGAAAGAATAGCCTGGGAATGCGAAGCGGCATGAAATGCAGACCGCTACACGCCACCTACAAGCACCTCTTGTAGAACTTCTTTACCAGTACCGTTTGGCTCTGCCTCTACCCGATTGCGACCATTATTTTTGGCGAGATAAAGCGCACGATCGGCGCGGGCGCTCAACAGGTCGAAGTTTTCGCCTGAACGTGCAGTTGCAACACCGATGCTGATGCTGTAATTGCATACACCAAAACTGCCGGAAATCACATGTTGCTGCGACTGTTCCCGCAGACGATTGGCGATTTTAATAGCGACTTCGGTATCGGTATTCGGTAGCAACACCCCAAACTCTTCACCGCCCAAGCGCCCAAGCGCATCGCCGTCACGCAGCGATGCAATGGTGATATGTGCGAATTCGCGCAACACCTCATCACCTACGGCATGACCGTGAGTGTCATTAATATGTTTGAAATGATCGAGATCTATGATCAGCAACGACAGCGGCTTGCCGGTACGTTGCGCGCGCATGATCTGTTCACGCGCGATAGTCTCCAGCCATTTGCGTGACAACGCACCCGTCATGTGATCGTGATTAGCAGCGTCTTCGACACTAGCCAGCATTGCATCGTGCACCATCATGATGGCGGCCATCGTCATCGTAGGCACAGCCACCGCCCCTATGCTCAGCAATGCTACATTCCAGATCGTATCGGAATTCATCAGATTGTCGGCTGTCGCAAACAAGCTGAAATAAGCGCCACGCAGCACCTGGCATATGGCGAACAGCATGGCAACGGCCGCAGCAAACCAGTAAGGATGAGGATGCCGGTTAAGCGGACGATGACGCAACAACAATACTGCGGTCGCAGCAAAAATAATGGCATTGAAGGTCGAGATGACGAGCACGCGCATCGGAAAATTCTCGCCAACATATGTCCATATGACGATAACTCCGGTTAACGTTGTGATTGCAGCCGCCAATCGACGCCAGTGTGCCGGCCGCCCGAGAAAAAGTGCACATCCGGCGTAATAACAGGAACATGACATTACCAGCAAGATATTGGCGACCACGATGGAAAAAAGGTCTGGGATCGCGCCGCGCAAAATGAACAAGGGCAATGCCAGCACCAGGCAGATATTGGCGATAAACCATTCGCGTACACCGTTAATGCCGGTGCGCAGCAAGGAGCCCAGCATCAGCAGCATAGTCAGACTGAGCAATGCCGTAGTTACCAAAATGGACGCGATTGTCAGCATGCGGAGGGAATTTGTCAGGGACGAAGTTGCTTATTGTAAAGTAAACGCGGCGAGCTAGACGTCAAATACCTAGCATCTATGACCTAGTATCTATGAGCCAGCATTGACAACCAGGATATCCGGGCGCATCGCGAGTGTGGCGCAGTCCTTACTCACATACCTAGACCATTGATACACAAGCTACATTTGTGCAATCAGCGCCACTATATCGGCACCATAGGTTTCCAGTTTTTTCTCGCCGACGCCACTTACACCGCGCAGATCATCGAGCGATGATGGCTGCGCTTTCGCGATTTCACGCATCGTTGCATCGTGAAAGATGACATAGGCTGGCACATTGTGGGTGCGCGCCGTTTCCATGCGCCACCAGCGCAGCTTCTCGAAAATTGCCTGTTCTTCTGAGGACAAATCAGTTTCTACAAAACCTTTCGGCTTGCTGGTCGAACGTTTGGATTTGACTGGCTTTTGATACTCGCGCAATTGCACTTTCTCGCCACCCTTCAATACCGGGCGCGCAGCATCCGTCAGTTTCAGTGCGCTATAAGATTCGTGATCGACGGTAACCAAACCCAGCGCAATCGATTGCCGCAGAATCGCACGCCACTCCGCTTCGCTGCGATCCGAGCCTATGCCAAAAGTAGAAACCTGTTCATGTCCCCATTGCTTGATCTTGTCGGAATCCACGCCGCGCAATACGTCCAGCACATGCATTGCACCAAAGCGTTGATCCACGCGATAAATTGTCGATAACAATTTCTGCACAGCGACGGTCGCATCGAAGGAACGCGGTGGGTTAATACAAGTATCGCAATTGCCGCAAGGCGCTGACGGCTGGCCAAAATAGGTGAGCAAACGTTGACGCCGACAATACAAGGTTTCACACAAACCCAGCATCGCATCGAGCTTGACCCCCTGCACGCGCTTGAAGGTTTCATCGGCCTCAGACTCATCGATCATGCGGCGCTGCTGCACGACGTCCTGCAAGCCGTAAGCCATCCACGCATTGGCTGGGCCACCATCGCGACCGGCACGACCGGTTTCCTGGTAATAGCCTTCTATGCTTTTCGGCAAATCCAGATGCGCGACGAACCGCACGTCAGGCTTGTCGATGCCCATGCCGAAGGCAATGGTCGCGACCATCACAATGCTCTCTTCCCGTAGAAAGCGCGCCTGATTCTTGCTGCGTATCGCGAAATCCATTCCGGCGTGGTACGGCAAGGCATTGATGCCATTTTCGCGAAGAAATTCTGCAGTCTCTTCAACCTTTTTGCGCGACAGGCAATAGACGATGCCGGCATCGCCCGCATGTTCGCTCTCGATGAAATCCAGCACCTGTTTGCGGCCGTTGGCTTTCTCGACGATCTGGTAACGAATGTTCGGTCTGTCGAAGGACGAGACGAACATGCGTGCATCATCGAGTTGCAAACGATGGGCAATTTCTTCCCGCGTTTGATGGTCTGCAGTCGCAGTCAGTGCAATGCGCGGCACATTTGGAAAGCGCTCGTGCAATACCGATAGCCTGATGTATTCGGGACGGAAGTCATGCCCCCATTGCGATACGCAATGCGCCTCATCGATCGCGAACAAAGCGATCTTGCTCGCCTCCAGCATATCGAGGCAGCGTGGCGTCATCAAACGCTCAGGTGCGACATACAACAGATCGAGATCACCACTACGCAAGCGACGTTCGATGCGAGACGATTCTTCAAACGTTTGAGTGGAATTGAGAAAGGCGGCACGGACGCCAACCTCAGCCAGCGCATCCACCTGATCCTGCATCAAGGCGATCAGCGGAGAAATGACCACACCGACACCATCGCGCAGCAGGGATGGAATTTGATAGCACAGCGACTTGCCGCCGCCGGTAGGCATCAGGACCAGCGCATCGCCACCACGTGTAACCAGATCGACGATCTCAGCCTGCTCGCCGCGAAACGACGAGTAACCGAATACCGATTCCAGTACGTGCAGCGCCTGCGCGCCCAGATCGTCCTGCTGCATCATAGTTTCAACTTAATCTGCCCAAACAACCCAACCGTAGTGCGCACTCAGCAAAACGAATAGACCAAACACGATGCGGTAGTACGCAAAGTAAGTGAAATCATGCGTGCTGATATAACGCAGTAACCAGCGCATGCACAGGAAAGCCGAAACGAAAGCTGCGAAACCTCCCAAGCCGAACAGCGGAATGTCGGCCATCGACAGCAACGCTCTATCCTTGTAGACCGAATACACCGTCGCTCCCATCAAGGTTGGAATCGCGAGAAAGAAGGAAAATTCGGTAGCGGCCTTGCGCGACAAGCCAAAGAACATACCGCCGATGATGCTCGCGCCTGAACGGCTGGTGCCTGGGATCAAGGCAAACGCTTGCGCGCATCCAACCTTGAACGCATCAAGCAAAGTCATGTCATCGACCGTTTGCACGCGTTCGGCAACTGCGCTATTTCGATTACGGCGTTCTATCCACAGAATAATGAAGCCGCCAATAATGAATGCCATCGCGACCGGCACCGGGGCAAATAATTTTTCCTTGATGGCTTTGGCGAATACCAGGCCCAACAAAGCTGCCGGTAAAAATGCGACGACGATATTCAAGGCAAATTTTTGCGAGCGCCGATCGCTGAACAGTCCGCTTAATACTGCTGCGATCCTGACACGATATTCCCAGCACACAGCCAGCATCGCACCGGTTTGAATCGCGATTTCAAAAACCTTGACCTTGGGTCCGGTGAAATCCAGCAAACTGCCGGCGAGTATCAAATGTCCGGTCGAGGAAATAGGCAGGAATTCCGTCAAACCTTCGACGATGCCCATGATGATGGCTTTGAGCGCGAGAACTGGATCCATTGAATATAGAGAGTAGAAAAGGGTAATAAAAAACCCGCCGGTAGTGACGCCGTACGGGTAACAACGTAGTCGATAGCGATACCGGCACTTGCGGCGATTGCCTCAGCCGGCAATTTCTGAAGGCCCAAAGGTTACCACGACAGCACCTGCGACTGTTTCGATTTTACGCAAACCGACAGCAATTTCCATATTGGAATTCCATCGCATGCTTGCTGCATCGTTACGACTTAGGCAGCCGTCAATCGTTCCAGCGTGGTCAAATAAATCATCGCATCCTTGCGCGTTGCGCCGCACATTTCCAGTTGCGGTCGCAAGCTGCTGCACACCGCCGGACGTTCCGGCTGCCCGAATATGCGACAACGATAATCGTCAGCCAACTGCACGCAACGAACCCCTGCGGGTTTACCGTTCGGCATACCCGGTATCGCCGATGAAATCGACGGCGCGGTACAACAGGCACCGCAATCAGGGCGACAGCTCAAGTCAGTCATGCTTTCGCTATTCTTGGAAAATTCGTTATTCATTCTGCAATTCGTTCAATAAATCAACGAACCAGCCCGATATGCATCGTCGTTTGTCGCGTACTTGCATGAAAGGCGCGATTTTACAGGGGATTGCAGGGCGCAGCGCTTGACGCTGCACAAGTGCACGCTTACATTACGAAAGCCGCAAAACCACGTGTTTGCCGACAAATTACATAAATTTTCGTCGTGACATCGCTCTCCCCGGACTGACTTTTGCCCAATTCACCGCGGGCGTGCTTTTGCACGGCACAGTGACTATCATTTGATAAAATGCTGGTTTTCTTATTTAGCTACCTAGAGTCGACAAAATGAACATTGAAAAAGCCCGCTTCCTCATGATCGAACAGCAAATTCGCCCTTGGGATGTGCTCGATCTGGACGTCCTCGAATTGCTGGTCATCGTCAAGCGTGAAGCATTTGTGCCACTCGCCTACCGCGCACTGGCCTTTGCCGACAGCGAAATCCCGCTGCCGCATGGCGAAAACATGCTGACGCCAAAGCTGGAAGCACGCATCTTGCAGGAACTGGCAATCAAGAAGCATGAGAACGTTTTGGAAATCGGTGCCGGCTCAGGCTACATGGCAGCGCTGCTGGCATACAAGGCACGTCACGTCACTACCGTCGAGATCGAACCTGAACTGAAAGCACTGGCAGAAAAAAATCTGGCCGACTACGGCGTCAGCAACGTCGAAGTCGTGCAAGGCGATGCAGCACAAGGCTGGAATGGCGCAAACCAAGCCAACTCAACGTATGACGTCATTGTCGTATCAGGCTCGCTGCCTGTTGTGCCGGAAGCACTGCTGGCACAGATCAAGGTCGGCGGTCGCATGTTCGTCATCTCTGGTAGCGCCCCGGCAATGACTGCGCAAATCATCACCCGCACATCCGACATCAGCTACAGCACGGTCAACCTGTTTGAAACGATAGTGAAACCATTGCGCAATGCAGTGGTCCCATCGCAGTTCAAGTTCTAAGGAATGCCATGCAGCACCTGACCGCCCCCGAACTGGCAACTCTGCTTGCAGCATCTTTAGGCAATGCGCCCGTCCTGCTGGACGTGCGTGAACCTTGGGAGTATCAGACTTGTCAGATCGATGGTTCGGTGTCGATGCCAATGAATACGATTCCTGCCCAGTTGGAGAAGCTGGATAGAAATGCGTCCATCATTTGCATTTGCCATCACGGCGCACGTAGCATGCGCGTCGCCAGCTTTTTGGAAAGCAATGGTTTCGGCCAAGTGACGAATCTGACTGGCGGCATTCATGCATGGGCACAGCAAGTCGACCCTGCCATGCCGACCTATTGATTTTGCGTCTTTGTGATCAAGCTTACGCTTCCACTCGCATTATCTTCCAGAACCATCGCCTCAATCTGCATGGGAACCTAATGCGCAATGCCAAGCTTGTCACGCTGATCGCCGGCACTTTTTTTACGTTGCAAGCGCATGCCGTGAACTTGCTACAGGTATATCAGGATGCGCTTGCCAACGATGCCGTGTATGCCAGCGCGCGTGCCAATCTGGCTGCAGGCCGGGAAGCATCGGTACAAGGGCGTGCCAACCTACTGCCATTAGTCGGTTTGAGTGGATCCAATCAAAAGATCACGCGTGAAAATATTCCCGATACAACGTCACATGGCTACACGCTTTCCTTGTCGCAGCCCTTGTTCGATATCGCCGCCTGGCAAACCTACGAACAAAGCAAATTATCGGTAGCGTCCAGTGAAGCCGCATTTGCCTCAGTGCAGCAGGATTTGATCCTGCGTGTGGCACAGGCGTATTTCGATGTATTAACCGCGCAAGATGCGCTGACCGCATTGCAATCGCAAAAAATCGCGATCAGCGAACAGCTGGCCTTTGCCAAACGCAATTTTGAAGTCGGTACCGCCACCATCACCGATACTGACGAAGCGCAATCCCGTTACGACCTGGTCGTCGCACAGGAAATTGCCGCGCAAAACGATGTCGATATCAAGCGTGCGGCACTGCAACAAATCATAGGCAAGCCACCAGAGACTCTGGCAATACTGCGCACAGATATCGAATTGAGAGCGCCGGAACCAGCACAGATAGCGCCCTGGGTCAGCAGTGCCGAACAACAGAATTACGACGTCATCAACAAGCAACTCGCACTGGAAATCGCCAAGCGCGATATCACACGCAACCGCGCCGGCCATTATCCGACCGTGGATCTGGTGGCCAGCCGCAGCAATACCAATCAACGCAATACCGTGCTGGGGCAAACCAGCACCGGCACCACTAATAGCGTCGGCGTACAGTGGGCAATTCCGCTTTTCAGTGGATTCGCAGTGACCAGCCAGGTACGGCAATCGATTGCACTGGAAGACAAGGCCCGTTCCGATCTGGAATCTTCACGCCGTCTCGCAGCACAAAATGCGCGGCAATCGTATTTCGGTGTCACGAGTGGATTAGCGCAGGTAAAAGCCTTGCAGGCAGCCGAGAAATCGAGCCTGTCCTCACTGGAATCGAATCGCCTTGGCTATCAAGTCGGCGTGCGCATCAACATCGATGTGCTGAATGCGCAGCAACAACTGTATCTGACGCAACGTGATCTGGCGAAAACACGCTACGACACCATCATGAATAGTCTGCGCCTCAAATCTGCGGCCGGCACCTTGCAGGAACAAGATCTGGCGCAGATCAACACGATACTGGTGGAAGCAGCCCAGCCCTGATTTTTATCCGTTTTAACGCATGATGAAATGCAGAGGCACAAGCATCAAATCGGATGCTGCCGAAAAACACCGCCACAAGAAATTTGATTCGCAGGTTTTTTATCGAACGTGTTACTTCAACGGATGAACTCAAGCGACTTGCGCCGTATTTACACGCAAGGCAAGCGAATAACGCAAACTGTCCAGACAACTGTCGATCAATGGCTCCGCTACAGCAGCAAGATCGAAACTTGTTGGCGAAAACAACCAGTTGTTAAGCAAGCCAATCACATGGCTATGCAAAGTCAGCGCTCCCAGCCGTGTATCCAGGTCTTCAGGTAACTGTTTCAGACGTATCGCATCAATCAAGATGCGCTCTATGCGCGCCAGCCCATCCAGATAACATTGATGCTGTCGTACCCAGACTGGATCGTTACGCTCGACCAGTTCGCATTTCAGAAAAATAATATCCAGAATTCTGCGTGACCGAGGATTGTTGCACGCCTCCCGTAACAGAAAAATCCAGGAACTACGCAGATGCCCCAAAGGATCATTGGCGAATTCTTCCTTGGGTGTCTCCATCAAGGTTTCCATAGGCAAGCGCACCTGCTCGCACATCGCATCGAACAAATCGCTCTTGTTTTTGAAATGCCAGTAAATTGCACCGCGCGTTACATCCGCTGCTACCGCAACATCGGCCAGTGAAGTCTGCGCCAGTCCACGCGCATAAAACACTTTTTCGGCCGCATCAATGATGCGACTGCGGGTTTCCAATGCCTCTTCTTTCGTCGAGCGAGCCATAAAATCATCATCCTGTAACAAATTTCGAATATTTAGATATGCTAAGGCTTTAGTTGCCTCGCATACATACATTCGCGAATGTATGTATAATACCTCACCCGCAGCATCAGCATCAAAACAAAAGCGCAAGAGTAACCATTCAACAACGAATGCTTTTGTGCTCTTCGGCTTCACTTTTTTCTTTACCGGACTGCTGATTTTTGGCAGCGCATCCACTCACCGTGCGAGATGTATATGAGTTCACTTCCCCGTTTAACCAGCCTTGGCGCCGCCATTATTGTTTTATTTGCAGTCACTGCTTGTGGCAAGTCCGACAAACAGGCATCCGCACCGCCTCCTACCGAAGTATCGGTAATCACTGTCAAGCCGGGACCGCTGGGAGTAACCAACGAGTTGCCAGGCCGCCTTGAATCGACCCGTATCGCGGAAATCCGCGCACGTGTACCCGGCGTTGTTCTCAAACGCACCTTCCGCGAAGGTAGTGATGTGAAGGCAGGTGCTACATTATTCCTGATCGATCCGGCACAATTCCAGGCGACATATAACAGTGCGGATGCCGCAGTCGCCCGCGCCGAAGCGACCTTGTTACAAGCGGAGCTGAAAGAGAAGCGCTACAAGCCATTGGTTGCAAGCAATGCAATCAGCAAACAGGAATATGACGACGTTACCGCGACGCTGAAACAGGCTGCAGCAGATTTGGCAGCCAGCAAGGCAGCTCGTCAAACTGCAAAACTGTCACTCGATTACGCAACTGTAACGTCACCGATCTCCGGCCGTATCGGTCGCGCACTTGTGACCGAAGGTGCATTGGTCGGTCAAAATGAAGCGACACCGCTGGCAACCGTTCAGCAAATCGATCCTATCTACGTCAACATGACACAGTCCAGCACCGAAGTCCTGCAACTGCAACGTGCAATGGCGCAAGGCAAATTGAAAAGCGCAGGCAAGGGACAGGTCAAGGTCACACTGATCACCGAAGATGGACAGGAATACGCGCAAGCAGGAAAACTGCTGTTCTCCGATCTGACAGTCGATGAAAGCTCGGGTGCGGTTACCTTGCGTGCAGAATTCCCTAATACTGATCGCCAGTTATTGCCGGGCATGTATGTGCGTGCGCGCCTTGAACAAGCAATCAATGAAAACGCGATCACCGTACCGCAACAAGCTATTACACGCACACCGGACGGCTCGGCTGTCATGGTCGTCAGCGCCGAAAACAAGGTTGTTTCGCGCTCGGTTAAAACCGGCGCCGCCAGCGGTGACTCATGGGTCATCAATGAAGGCTTGAAAGAAGGCGACCAAGTCATCGTCGAAGGCCTGCAAAAAGTCCAGCCAGGTGCAACGGTCAAGGCAGTGCAATGGAAAAAAGCAGCGCCAGCGAATGCTACTGCTCCCGCAGCAGACGCCGCCCAGCCTGCTCCAGCAGCATCCGCCCCGGCAGCCAAGACCGCAGAACAACCGAAGTCGAAGTAAGGGAGCACCGTAATGGGTAAATTTTTCATTGACCGCCCGGTTTTTGCCTGGGTACTAGCCATCTTCATCATGCTGGCTGGTGCACTGGCAATCACCAGTTTGCCGGTCGCGCAGTATCCAAATATCGCACCGCCGACGATCGTGGTAACCGCAAACTATCCGGGCGCGACTGCACAAACGCTGGACGATAGCGTTACCAGTTTGATCGAACAGGAAATGAACGGTGCCGATGGTTTGCAATACATCGAATCGCAAAGCCAGGCCAATGGCCAGGTTCAAATCACGGTGACGTTTTCACCGGAAACCAATCCCGATCTGGCTGCCGTCGACGTTTCCAACCGCTTGAAGCGCGTTGAGTCACGTCTGCCTGCAACGGTAACGCAACAAGGTGTGCAAGTCACCAAATCACGCAGTAACTTCCTGATGTTTATCGGTTTGTCCTCGAACGATGGCAGACTCGATCCAGTCGCATTGGGTGACTATTTATCACGCAACGTACTCAATGAAATCAAGCGCGTGCCAGGCGTTGGTCAGGCACAATTGTTCGGCACCGAGCGCGCGATGCGCATTTGGGTTGATCCCAACAAACTGGTCGGCCTGAATCTGACGCCAGCTGACATTACAGCGGCCATCCGCGCACAGAATGCACTGGTTGCCAGCGGTACGCTCGGCGATCTGCCTAGCCCAAGCTCGCAACAGATCACTGCAACCATCGTGGTCAACGGACAAATGAGCAGTCCGGATGAATTCGGCAAAATCATTTTGCGCGCCAACAAGGATGGTTCCTCGGTACGTCTGCGCGACGTAGCTCGCATTGAAGTCGGCGGTCAGTCGTATGCAACGGCCGGTCGTCTCGATGGCAAGCCAACTTCGTTTATTGGCGTGCAGTTATCACCCACCGCGAATGCGCTGGGTACCGCAACTGCGGTACACAAGAAAATGGAAGAACTGTCGAAGTACTTCCCGGCTGGCGTGACACACACGGTGCCGTATGACACCTCAAAATTCGTCAAGATTTCGATCGAGGAAGTCGTCAAGACACTGATTGAAGCGATTATTCTGGTGTTCCTGGTGATGTATCTGTTCCTGCAGAACATCCGCTACACGCTGATCCCGACCATCGTCGTGCCGGTGGCGCTGATGGGTACGTTTGCAACCTTGCTGGTCTTCGGTTTCTCGATCAACGTGCTGACCATGTTCGGTATGGTGCTGGCGATCGGTATTCTGGTCGATGATGCGATCGTGGTGGTGGAAAACGTTGAACGCATCATGAGTGAAGAAGGTTTGTCGCCGCGTGATGCGACACGCAAGGCGATGGGCCAGATTACCGGCGCGCTGATCGGTATCACGCTGGTATTGATTGCGGTGTTCATCCCGATGGCATTCTTCGGCGGTGCGGTTGGCGCGATTTATCGCCAGTTCTCGATCGCCATGGTGGCATCGATGGTGTTCTCGGTGTTGATGGCGTTCACACTGACCCCTGCACTTTGCGCAACCATTCTGAAACCGGTAGAAAAAGGCCATCACCATGAAAAACGTGGTTTCTTTGGCTGGTTTAACCGTGTCTTCAACAAGACCTCCGTGCGCTATCAAAGCTTTATCGGCAAGATGCTGGGCCAAACCACGCGCTACATGATTGTGTATGGTCTGATCCTGGTTTGCGTCGGCGTCCTGTATGCACGCCTGCCCGCATCCTTCCTGCCGAATGAAGATCAAGGCTACCTGATCACTAATATTCAGTTGCCTGCAGGTGCCAGCACCGGCCGTGCGATGGAAGTCATTAAACAGGTCGAAGACTATTATTTGAAGCATCCAGCCGTCGAACATGTGGTCGCGATCGCAGGTTTCAGCTTCTCGGGTAATGGTCAAAACGCCGCGCTGGCCTTCACGCCATTGAAAGATTGGAAGGAGCGTGACAAGGACAGTTCGGCAGATGCGATTGCAGCACAAGCGATGGGAGCATTCTCAACCATCAAGGATGCGATTGTTTTCCCGCTGAACCCGCCGCCAATTCGCGAACTGGGTAATGCCACCGGCTTCACCTTCCGCCTGCAGGATCGTGCCGGTCTCGGCCACGATGCCTTGGTCGCAGCCCGTAATCAAATGCTCGGTATGGCAGCGCAAAGCGAGATCCTCGCAGGTGTTCGTCCTGAAGGTCTGGAAGATGCGCCACAACTGCAACTCGACATCAATCGCGACAAGGCAAATGCGTTGGGCGTGACTTTCGAAAGCATCAACAGTGTCATGTCGACCTTGCTGGGTTCCTCTTACATTAATGACTTCCCGAATCAGGGTCGTCAGCAACGTGTGATCGTGCAAGCCGATGCACCACGCCGCTTGCAACCAGAAGATCTGAACAAGTTGTATGCCCGCAGTGCGACCGGTGCGATGGTTCCATTTTCGTCATTCACCACGTCGAAGTGGATCACCGGTCCTGTGCAATTGATTCGTTACAACGGCTATCCGGCGATGAAAATTTCCGGCGGTGCAAAACCTGGTTACAGCACGGGTGACGCGATGGCAGAAATGCAGGCTCTGGTAGAAAAACTGCCAGCCGGCTTCGGCTTTGAATGGACGGGTCAGTCACTGGAAGAAAAAACCTCAGGCTCGCAAGCACCGGCACTGTACGCACTGTCATTGATCGCGGTATTCCTGGTGCTGGCAGCCTTGTATGAAAGCACGTCGATTCCATTGTCCGTGATGTTGGTGGTGCCGCTGGGTATTCTCGGTGCGCTGCTAGGCGTTACCTTGCGCGGCATGCCGAATGACGTGTACTTCAAAGTGGGGATGATCGCGGTGGTGGGGCTATCTGCGAAGAACGCGATTCTGATTATCGAATTTGCGAAAGACCTGCAGGCACAAGGCAAAGGCTTGATAGAAGCAACACTGGAAGCAGTCCACCTGCGCTTCCGCCCTATCATCATGACCTCACTGGCCTTCATCCTCGGTGTATTACCGCTGGTGATTGCAAGCGGTGCCGGCTCTGCCAGCCAACGCGCCATCGGTACCGGCGTGATGGGCGGGATGATCACGGCGACGGTGCTTGCGGTATTTTTTGTGCCGGTATTTTTCGTAGTAGTACGTACCTTCTTCAAAGGTAACGAACGCCAACGCCGCATGTATGCGTCGCACAAGCAACGCAATGAGGATGAAGAATTATGATCAAACAATTTACTCTGACCATATTGGCAGCAAGCGTGCTGAGCGCTTGCTCGATGGCACCGAAATACACGCGTCCCGATGCTCCGGTGGCAGCGGATTATCCGACCACATCCGCAGCCGCAGCCCAGCAGTTACGCGCTTACGAAACCGGCTGGCGCACGTTTTTTCCTGATCAGCGCCTGCAATCGCTGATCGCTACCGCGCTGAACAACAATCGCGATCTACGCGTTGCTGCCTTGCGCATAGAAGAGGCACGCGCACAGTACAACATTCAGTCGGCCGATCTGCTGCCGAATCTGAATGCCACGGCAACCGGCAACCGCGGTCGTACACCGGCAGCCTTGTCATCCACAGGCAGCAGCATCGTTACCAGCAACTACCAGGTCGGACTGAGTCTGGCTTCGTTCGAACTGGATTTTTTCGGTCGCGTCCGCAGCCTCAACGATGCAGCGCTGGCACAGTATCTGTCGACGGAAGAGGCACAACGCGCAGCACATATCAGCCTGGTCTCTGAAGTTGCCAAGGCCTATCTGGCCGAACGCGCCTATGCAGAACAACTGACACTGGCGCAAAGTACGCTGGAAAGCCGCAATACTGCATATGGTCTGGCACAACAACGCTTTGAGGTCGGCGCATCGTCAGCGCTGGATTTGCGTCAGAATGAAGCCTTGCTGCAGTCGGCCCGCGTTGCCCAGTTAAGTCTGTCGCGCCAGCGTGCACAGGCATTTAATGCATTGACGGTATTGGTTGGACAACCGTTGACCGATCTGCCGCCGGCACAACCCCTGTCTGCACAAAACATCGTGACCGATATTCCAGCCGGGCTGCCATCCGATCTGCTGACACAAAGGCCGGATATTCGCAGCGCCGAACAATCATTACTGGCAGCCAATGCCAATATCGGTGCCGCCCGCGCAGCCTTTTTCCCCCGCATTTCCCTGACTGCCGGTGTAGGTACAGCCAGCAATTCACTGTCAGGACTGTTTGAAGGCGGAACGCGTGCATGGTCGTTCGCACCGCAACTGGTATTGCCGATTTTCGACGCCGGTCGCAACAGCGCCAATCTGACGCTGAGTGAAGTGCGCAAGAACATCGCGATTGCCAACTATGAAAAAAGCATACAGGTGGCATTCCGTGAGGTCGCCGACGCACTGGTCGCACGTCAGCTGCTTGAAGAGCAAATCGAGGCACAAGCTCTGGTGCAAAAAGCGCAGGCAGAACGCCTGAAGCTGGCAGATCAGCGTTTCGAAAATGGTATCTCAAGTTCACTCGATGTGCTGGATGCGCAACGCGAACTGTTTGCTGCCGAGCAGGAGTTGGTTCAGGCGCGTCTGCTGCGTCTGACCAATGCGATCGATCTGTATCGCTCGCTGGGTGGCGGCCTGCTGGAAACCACGAGAACTGTGGCGACAACGCAATAGGCGGAAACGCTTAAAACCAAGGGAGTCCGTGTCTGCGGACTCCCTTTTTTTGTCTTGCGTGCGTCAGATAGACACCGATGCAAACGGTGCACATCCGGCATCAACCTAAAGCCATAAGCAATGTCAGGCAGAAGGAGAACGATCCGCGTTTGTAGCGGATGCAGGAAAGCTCGTAGTCAGCTGTATTTGCGCGGCCAGCGTCTTTGCGAGAGGTTCAAACAGTTTGCGACGTTGCTCGGTCAATTCATCGCCCGGCTGGCCATGTACCAGGCTTGTCACATTGCAACCGCCTGAAATGCAGGCGCTCAGCAAAATTTTTCCCAGTTGCCCCAGTTCGTTGTGATGAAGCACGTATTCATAGGAAGTGACAGAAATCGGTTTGCGCTGCGCAGTGATATTCGAGGGTAATTGAAATGACATGGTTTTGAGCTCCGTATGCAGGCTCTATTCTGGCTGTATTTCCCATATTTCGTATCCCATGTATATGGTACCGACAGACAAAAATATACTGACTTCTCGCCCGGCAATCATCGTCTTGAAAAATCGTTTGAACCTCCGTGCCGACCTGCGTTCATAACTGCACGACTTATTCAATAATCGAAAGAACTTCATGCATAGAAAATTCTGCTGCGCAGCGCTATTGTCAGTTTGCTGCACTTTATCCCTTGCCGCTGAAGACAATATGCGTGCCGGCCTGTGGGAGATCAACACCTCATCTGACTTGCTGTCGCTGGCTGAACAGATTCCGCCTGATCAAATGCGCAATCTGAACGAACTGGCGCGGCAATACGGTATTCAAATGCCGCAAATAAAGAATGGCGCAGCGCGTTCCACCGTGTGCGTCACGCAGGAAATGTCACAGCAAAAAATTCCTCCCTATGTTTTGCACCCCCAGTCCGGCTGCGAAGCACGCAATGCCATCCGTAGCGGAAATCGCTACAGCGCCGATCTTGCCTGCTCCGGTGAAAACATAAATGGGCAGGGAAAAACCGCCGCCACGCTGACGAGTCCAGAGCACTTTAACGGCACCACAGAGTTCAAGGGATTGGTACGCGGCATCGCAATCGATGAGCGTGCGATTAGCCAAGGGCAATGGATAGCGGCGCAATGTACGGTAAAGAACATTCAATAGACATCGTCTTGAATAGAATTGCGGCTATCAACAGTTATCGGCGGATACAAGTCGTAACAAACCTTACCGGTTTCAAGCTAGTTCTGCAGACTTCCCTGGTATGTAATGTCGACATACTTTAAGGAGATGGCTCATGAACAAAACCTTTTCGATCTCAGCAGGCATATTGGCAGGTGCAGCACTTTTGTTTGCTGCCGCACCAGCAATGGCACGCGTTGACGTTGATCTGAACATCGGCGTGCCTGGCGGTCCGGTGTATGTACAACAGCAACCGGTTTATGTACAAGCACGTCCGGTATATGTACAACCAAGACCCTACTATGTCGAGGAGCGACATCATCAACATAGACGTCATCATCATAAACGTCACCACAATCACAATGTCGCTCCCCGTCATGATCGCGACGGCGATGGCGTACCAAACCGGCACGACCGTCGTCCGAACAACCCATACCGGTATTAAATCGCATGGCGTTTCATAACGTCGATGCAGATTTGAAGCTTGTATTCGGCTTTACATTTTGTAGATGCTGATTTTTAACTAATAAGAATAAAGGAGTCACGATGAAATTCAAACCCTTCACACTGTCTTTACTGGCTGCAGCTCTTCTGTCAAGCGTCAGTGCCATTCCTGCAATGGCACAAAACACCAATACGCCTAGCATCGATCGCACCCAGCAGGATATTCGTACCCGTATCCAGCAAGGCATCAACAACGGTCAAATCACGCAACAGGAAGCACAGGCGCTTTTCCAGCAGGAACGCAGCATCCAGTTTCGCGAGATACGCTTCAAACAAGACGGCAATGCATCTCCGCAGGAACGTGAAGCCATCAGACGTGAACTGGAGGCGATGAACGCCGATGTGGATCGCATGCTGGCAAACAATCGCGGCAACAACAATGGCATGCATACGCCTGGCATAGACAATCGCGAAGAGCGTATAAGTGCGCGCATAGATGCAGGCATTGCCTCGGGAAAAATCACCCGTGCGGAAGCAAAAAAATTGCATCAACGTGAACGTGATATTCAACGTCTTGAAAGACGTTACAAATCCGATGGTAGAGTGACGCAGACAGAGCGCCGCAGACTGCAGCAGGATTTGAATAAATTGAATGCTGACGTGGACCAATTGTTGCGCAACGAACGCCATTACCGCCGCTAGTTTGGCTCTTGGCAGTCGTCCGCGATATTCCAAAGACACTGTCTATCCAGCATGAAAAAAGCGCCCATCGTTTTTACGATGGGCGCTTTTACGTGCGGCCGCTCAAGCGACATGTAGGCTGATTTTATTCGCTGTAGGGCCCGCAACATGCGCACGGCCCCTGGCCATGTTCGACGCGGCGCGCATCGACCGCTAATACTGTTTGCTGTGAGGAAGAGTTGATGGCTTTATATTTTTCTGCAACTTTTTCAGGTACTTCCCGTGCAAGCGACACATCGCTCAATTCCTTGATACTCACCATGACTCCTGAAGAGATGACTGCTTGATCAGCAGGTTTATTTGATTAAAGGCATTAACAAATTCATGGTACGCGCGGTTGCGCCGCCATGCTGTTGCGCAAAATGTCTGGCATTTTCGCCCATCTGGTTACGCGCTGCTGCATCGTCCAGCAAGTGTATTGCATGTTGCCACATATCGGCTGCGTCAGCCACGCGTTGCGCACCACCTGCTGCGATTGCATTTTCAGCAGCATCGGCAAAATTGAAGGTATGCGGCCCTACCAATACCGGCTTGCCAACTGCACTGGCTTCAATCAGATTGTGTCCACCTAGCGGCAACAAACTGCCACCGACAAAAGCAAGGTCGCAGGCTGCATAGTAGGCAAACATTTCGCCCATGCTATCGCCCAGAAAAACGCGTATGTCGATACCGATTTCCTCATCAGTACTCGTTGAACGACGCGCCAGTGGCAAAGATCTTGCAATAATCAATTGCGCGACATCGTTGAATCGTTGCGGATGACGCGGCACCAGTAGCAATAAAATGTCAGATCGATGCTGCTGCAGCAATGCATCCAGAATCAGCACCTCTTCACCATCACGCGTATTGGCACAAACGAGAACCGGACGTGAGCCAAATTGCTGGCGCAAGATTGCGCCACGCTGCAGCATTTCCGGTGGTGGCGTCACATCAAACTTGATGCTGCCAGTAACGTGCACCGACGGTGCGCCTAGCCGGCGTATACGCACGGCGTCGCTTTCAGTTTGCGCGGCGACGCAAGACATTGCACCAGCAGCGTCGACAAACAAACCAGGCAAACATAAAGCCTTGTTCAAGGAGCGTTCGGACAAGCGCGCATTCACCAAGGCAACCGGCACATCATGGCGCACGCACTGGGCCATCACATTTGGCCACACTTCGGTTTCCATCAAAACGCACAACTTAGGTTTGAAGTTCCGCAAGAAACGGCTGACCATAAAGCCGGTGTCGTAGGGCAAATAACTTTGTACTACGCGTGCCTGCTTGCCAAATAAATCCTTGCCGGTCGCACGACCGGTCGGCGTCATGTGGGTCAACAGCAGCGTATGCGTCGGATACGCTGCAAGCAATGCATCAATCAAAGGTTGTGCCGCGCGTGTTTCGCCTACCGAGACCGCATGCACCCACAGCACAGGCGATGTACGGTCATAGCTGACACCCGGATAGAAGCCCAAACGTTCCACGATGTGTTGCCTGTAGCCGGGTTCTTTGCGACCGCGCACAAACAGGCGCAGCAAAACCAGTGGCAAAGCAAACCACCAGGCGGCAGAGTAAATCAGGCGCATGAGATTGCTCCGAGCTGAGTACGTACACTGGCCGTTGCCGCAAATAAAAAATGGGATAGTAATTGCATGAGCCGTATTATGCCGCTTCGGCTCGGCTGCTGCCAATTTGGCAGTCAGATTGTGACGCTACTGGAGCAACGCAGCGACAAGTACCGGAGATAATACAAAATCCGCAATCGGCATTGCACCGATTGCGGGCATAGAGTGTCAGGTCGATATCAGTACGGCATCACCGCATCCGGTTTGGCTGCAGTAATCACACGTTTGAATTCCGCCTGGATATGCTGCAATGCCTGTTCAGATTCAGCCTCGAAACGCATCACAATCACCGGCGTGGTATTCGATGAACGCGCCAGACCGAAACCGTCAGGATATTCAACGCGTAAGCCATCGATAGTGATGATCTGATCCGAACCTGGAAATTGCGCTTCCTTCTGCAATTGGGCGATCAATGGGAAGCTCTCGCCTTCCTTCAATTTCAACTGCAGTTCTGGTGTACTGACCGATTGCGGCAAAGCATTCAAGATCGCAGACGGATCTTTTTCGCGGCTCAATAATTCAAGCATGCGCGCACCCGCGTACATGCCGTCATCGAAACCGTACCATCTATCCTTGAAGAAAATGTGACCGCTCATTTCGCCGCCCAAGGGTGCGCCGGTTTCGCGCATTTTTGCCTTTACCAGCGAATGTCCGGTTTTCCACATCAGCGGTTTGCCGCCACGTTCGGCAACCCACGGCGCAAGGTGGCGCGTGCATTTGACGTCATACAAAATTTGCTCGCCCGGATGGCGCGTCAATACATCCTGCGCAAACAACATCAGTTGTCGATCCGGATAAATGATCTGTCCATCTTTTGTAACTAGGCCAAGCCTATCGCCGTCACCATCAAAGGCGAGGCCGATTTCGGCATCGGTATCTTGCAGGCAGCGTATCAAATCCTGCAGGTTTTCCGGATGGGCTGGATCGGGATGATGGTTGGGGAAAGTACCATCGACTTCGCAAAACAATTCGATCACTTCGCAACCCAGCGCACGATACAAATCGCCGGCAAATGCACCCGCAACACCGTTACCGCAATCGATAGCGATCTTCATAGGTCGCGCCATTTTGACGTCACCCGCGATGCGCTGTTGATAGGCGTCAGCGATATCGTAAGTACGATAGCCACCCGCACCTTCCGTAAAATTCTTGTCGACGATGGCTTGATACAAAGCCTGGATCGTATCGCCGTAAATCGCTTCGCCCGCCAACACCATCTTGAAGCCGTTGTAATCGGGCGGATTATGGCTGCCAGTCACCATGATGCCGGACTGCGCATCCAGTACGTGTGTACCGAGATAAAGCATAGGCGTCGCGACTACACCAAGATCGACTACATCGACACCCGCAGCCTGCAAACCTTCCGCCAGCGCAGCCGCCAACTCGGGACCGGACAAACGTCCGTCACGTCCGATGACAACCACCTGCTCGCCTTTGGCTCGGACTGCGCTACCGAAGGCGCGACCAATGCTGCGTGCCACATCTGCATCCAGCGTCTTATCGATAATGCCGCGAATGTCATAAGCCTTGAAAATACTTTGCGAGAGAGTCAGCATGTTGAGGCTTATCCTTAAAATATAGTGGTAATACGAAAGTGGGAAACGAGCAAAAGCCCAAGCAAAAGTCGATATTTATCGACCGTAATCAGTCGCCGATATGATAACCCGCATACCAGACAGAAGCAGACTTGATGGGGGTTTCGACAAGCTGGATGCCCTCAAGTTTCAATTTCCTGCGAGAACAGCATTGTCAGCAGTAGCCATCACCGAATTTGAACCTGCATCCGTAATTCCGGTATGCTGACTGCAGGCGCCAAACGCGCTGTTCGCTAGAAAATCCTTGGTCTTGACATCGCTATTCATTCAAATTTACAAGCATCTGCTCTTCCACTTACTCATACATGACTACTTACGCCATTGGGGATCTGCAAGGTTGCCACACGCAACTAATCGCACTGCTGGAAAAAATCGATGCAATCGCGCCCAACGCGCAACTCGTTTTTGTTGGCGATATCGTTAATCGCGGTCCGAAATCGCTGGCGACTCTGCGACAAATATATGCGCTAAGAAAACGTGCACGCATCGTGCTCGGCAATCATGATTTGAATTTGCTGGCGGTCGCTTGCGGACTGCGCAAGCCGCACGGTTCAGATACGCTGGATGATATTTTGGCAGCCGATGATAGAGAAGAATTGCTGACCTGGTTGCGTCACCAACCGCTCGCGATAGAACAAGATGGAATTTTATTTGTGCACGCAGGCGTACTGCCGCAATGGAGTCTGCAACTGACATTAGCATTGTCGCGTGAAGTCGAAGCTGCACTGCAAGGCGATGATTGGCCTGAGTTTTTGAAAAAAATGTATGGCAATGAACCGGCTTTGTGGAATGACAATCTGCAAGGCACAGATCGCCTGCGCTGCATCGTCAATGCCTTGACGCGCATCCGCTTTTGCACGCCGGATGGAGGTATGGATTTTAAAACGGTGGAAGGTGCAGATAATGCGCCAGCAGGTTTGCTGCCGTGGTTTGATTTAACGAATCGTCAAACTGAAAACAGCACTGTCGTGTTCGGTCATTGGTCTACCTTGGGCTTGCTGATACGTCCGAATGTGGTGGGTCTGGATACCGGATGTGTGTGGGGTGGCAAGCTGACCGCAATCAATCTGCAGGATAGATCGACGATACAAGTAGAATGCCCGCAGCATCAAAAGCCAGGCAAGAAAAACTAGGCTACCTGTTCCGAATTTTCCTTGATATTTTCTGCATAGCCTAGAGTTTGTGCAATCGCTGCACGCGTCTGTTGCGCCAACTCGCGCCTATGTGTTCCCACCGTTTCTATGCTCGGCAACATGATCAACTGCGCAGTCATCCTGCGCGTCTTCATGATCAGCAACATGCTATCGACAAACGTCATGTCGCCAATAAAATCAGCAGAACGATGCAGTTCGCCTTGTTCATCGATATAACGAATGGCATACGGCTGCACTGGCACTCGCGCCTCAATCGCCGCTTCAAACAAATTCGAATGAAAAGGCAACACGCCACCTTGCGCCGCCGTCGTGCCCTCCGGGAAAAATGCAATACGTTCGCCTGCTTCTATGCTGGCAACCAAGCCTTCATAGACGCGCCGTACTTCACGCTGCTTGCCCCGTGCAATAAATATCGTACCGGCCTGCGCAGATAACCAGCCGAGCGCAGGCCAACTGCGTATATCCGCCTTGGCGACAAAGCGGCACGGATTCTGTGAGTTGATGACAAAGATATCCAGCCATGACACGTGATTGGCGACAATCAGTGCTCGCTGTTCCGACTCGGTGCCAGCTTGTACTTGCAGTTCTACCTTGATGTGCAGAATAGCCAGCAAAGCAACTGACCATTGCTTGATGCGCCTATCGCGACTTGCTGAGTTTATCCACGGAAAAATCAGCGCAGCAGTCAACAAACCCTGCAGCAAATGCAGCATCACACGCAAGAACGACACGGCAATCATGCACTCACCTGCAAGGGTTCACTCATATCTGCATCATGAAAAAATACAAAAACCAAGTGCAGAATTAACGCTGGAACGCGATATGACCTGCAACTATCGTGGTCTGCACTTGGCCGCTTAATTCGTAGCCGAGGAAAGGCGTATGCTTGCCTTGGCTCGCCAACGCCTTTGCCGCAACGGTCCAGCGCACGGCCGGATCGAACAGGCAAATATCTGCAACGCTGCCTACTGCCAGTTGTCCGGACGGCAAGCCAACAATACGCGCGGCATCCGCGGTAATTTTTGCGATAGCCTGTGTCAACGGTTGCTTGTCCTGATCGACGCAATCTTCGGCCCAGCGCAAGGACAGCGACAACAGCAATTCCAGACCGGTTGCACCAGGCGACGCTTCTCCGAAAGGCAGCAATTTTTCATCGTCATCCACAGGCGTGTGATCGGAACAGATTGCATCGATGGTGCCGTCCAGCAAACCGCGACAGATTGCATCGCGGTCACGCTGACTGCGCAACGGCGGTGTCAGGCGAGCGTTGGAATCGAAGAAGCCGATATCGTTTTCAGTCAAATGAATATGGTGTGCGCCGACGTCACAAGTAATCGGCAAGCCTTCCGTCTTCGCTGCACGCACCAACTCCAGACCAGCCGAAGTTGACATGCGGCATAGATGCACGCGTGCGCCAGTGACGCGCACCAGTTCCAGTATCGTATGCAAGGCGATCGTCTCCGCCATCACCGGCACGCCGGACAAACCGAGGCGCGAGGCGACAGGGCCGCTATGTGCAACGCCCTTGATACCGAGATGCGGATCCTGCGGACGCAACCAGACTGTGTAATCAAAAGTTTTTGCATACTGCATCGCGCGCAACATCACGGTGGTGTCGAGAATAGGACAATCAGCTTGCGAAAACCCTATGCAACCAGCGTCGGTCAGTTCAGCCATTTCCGTCAAGGCGGTACCCTTCAGACCCATCGTCAATGCACCGAGCGGATAGACGTTGGCTTGATTCAGGGACTTGGCTCTATGCTTGAGCATCTCGACCAGACCCGGCTCATCCAATACTGGATCGGTATCCGGCGGACACACCAGACTGGTAACGCCGCCTTGCATTGCGGCCTGCATTTCCGATTCCAGTGTGGCCTTGTATTCGTAACCCGGTTCACGCAAGCGCGCACTCAAATCAACGAAGCCAGGTGCGACAACCAAACCACTGGCATCGATTACCTTGGCAGCAACAAAGCCTTCCGGCGCTTGTCCGATACCAGCAATTTTTCCAGCTGCGATATACACGTCTTGTTTTGCATCGATGCCGTTTGCTGGATCGATCAGATGGCCATTCTTGATGTGGATTTTCATCTTTTAATTTCCCGCCAAAATACTCATCACTGCCATCCGCACTGCAATGCCGAATGTCACTTGCGGCAGTATCACTGCCTGCTTGCCGTCTGCGACTGCAGATTCAATTTCCACGCCGCGATTCATAGGACCTGGATGCATGACAATCGCATCCGGCTTGGCCAGCGCTAAACGCTCAGTCGTCAAACCATAGCTCTTGAAGAATTCTTGTGCCGACGGTAACAGCGCGCCGCTCATGCGTTCATTCTGCAAGCGCAGCATGATGATGACGTCGACACCTTTCAAACCTTCTTCCATGTTGTGGAAAACGCGCACGCCCATTTGCTCCAGGCCGCTAGGCAGCAAGGTACGAGGGCCGATGGCGCGTACTTCAGGCACACCCAAAGTCGTCAGCGCGTGGATATCTGAACGTGCCACGCGGCTGTGCAAAATATCGCCGACGATGGCAACAGTCAGATTGGTGAAATCCTTTTTGTAGTGACGGATCGTGTACATATCCAGCAAACCCTGCGTCGGGTGTGCATGGCGGCCATCACCTGCATTGACTACGTGCACATGCGATTGCCCAGTGTCGCTCAAATGTTTTGCGATCAGATAAGGTGCGCCGGATTCGGCATGGCGCACGACGAACATATCGGCATGCATCGCTGCAAGATTGTCGATCGTATCCAGCAGCGATTCGCCCTTGCTGGAACTTGATGCAGAAATATTCAGATTGATCACGTCAGCCGACAGGCGCTTGGATGCGATTTCAAATGTAGTACGAGTACGCGTCGAATTTTCAAAGAACAGATTGAACACGCTCTTGCCGCGCATCAGCGGTACTTTTTTCACTTCTCTATCACCGATACTGACAAACGATGAAGCCGTATCGAGGATGTGAATGATGTTGGACTTTGGCAGCCCTTCTATCGTGAGCAAATGTTGCAACTCACCGTTTTTATTCAGTTGCGGATTAAGCATGATCCACCGTCAGGGAAAAGCGGCCGTCGTCGGCCCGTTGAAGTACCAGCGATTGCTGGTCTGGAATGGAAATAGTTTGCGCGACAAAATCGGCCGCAATCGGTAACTCACGACCGCCGCGATCCGCCAGTGCGGCCAGCATGATGCGCGCCGGACGGCCGTAGTCGAACAGTTCATTGATCGCTGCGCGCGTAGTGCGTCCGGTGTACAGCACATCGTCCACCAACAGGATGGTTGCGCCGTCGACATCGAATGGAATTTGCGTCGGTTTGACGTCGGGACGTAAACCTTTTTCGGCAAAATCATCGCGATAAAAAGAGACATCGATGAAGCCCAGACGCTCGGTCAGTTGCATTTCGGCTGCAAGGCGTTCTGCCAGCCATGCACCGCCGGAATAAATGCCGACGATAGCGACGTTCTCGGCTTTTGCCAGACCGGTTTTTACTTGTTTCGCCAGCACTTGATACAAGGCTTCAGCGTCTAGTTCAGGATTCGGATTTGGTATGGTCATCGAAGTATTGTTGCAAGATGATTGCAGCTGCCTGATCGTCGATCAGATCGCCGCGTTGATGAGAAATCACTGCGGATGAATAACGCTCATCCACCAGCACCGTAGCCACGTCAAAACGTCCATGCAATTGATTCGCGAAGCGGCGGCAGCGCACCGTCATTTCATGCTCTGCGCCATCAGGATGGCGCGGCAGGCCGACGATGCACAAACCTGGTTGCCACTGGCTGACCAGTTCGGCGATCGCTGCGAATTTTGCTTCATTGGTAGCGGCGCTAATGATGGTCAGCGGCTGCGCCTGCTTTATTAGGGTATTGCCTACTGCAACGCCTATGCGTTTCAAGCCGAAGTCAAAACCGAGTACGGTCTCCACTAGCGCGCGATTCCGGTTTTAATCTCACGCATGTCCGGCCTCGCTGCTTAACATCATCGGATCGATACCGAGCAATTTGATTGCAGCAAAGAAGCGTTGCTCCAGTGGCAGATCAAACAGGATGTCGGGGTCGGCACGCACTGTGAGCCAGCCATTGCGCACAATCTCGTCTTCCAGCTGGCCTGCGCCCCACCCGGAGCAACCAAGACTGACCAGCATTTTTTGCGGTCCGGTACCAAGCGCAACAGCTTCAAGTATGTCCTTGGATGTCGTCAACGCGATCTCGGCAGTCACCGGTAGCGTAGACGAAAAATCGCCGCGCGGAGCGTGCAATACAAATCCACGATCCGCTTGTACCGGGCCGCCGTACATGACGGGCGTTTTTTCAACCAGAGCCAGATCGGGAGCGATTTCCAGTTTCAGATCGATACGATTGAGTAAAACATCGACCGTCATATCGGTCGCCTTATTGATGATCACGCCCAGCGCACCATTGGCATTGTGCTCACACAGATAGACAACCGTGCCGCCGAAGATCGGGTCCAGCATGGATGGCATCGCAATCAAAAAATGATCGGCAAGATTCAATTCATCCCGTGCTGGATTGTCAGGTGTGGAGGAAAAAGCTAGGGATTCCCAGGGTGAACCGGGTTCAGGGGGAGATTTGCTGGTCTTACGTTGCTTCGACATGGGCGTTATTTTAGCAGTTTTACCCAGATTTTCTGCGCCAAAACTCGCTTCAAATCGATTTTTCCTGCATTCTTTGGCTATTCCCCATTTGCCCAATATTGATCGTTCATGTCCAAATTTGAAAAGACACTGGTCTGGTTTCGCCGCGATTTACGCAGTTTTGATCACGCCGCACTCCACCATGCATTAAGTCAAAGCAAGCAGGTTTATTGCGCCTTCATTTTCGATACGGCAATTCTGGACGACTTGCCCAAAGCCGACCGTCGCGTTGAATTCATCCATGCCAGCGTGCTGGAGCTGGACGCTGCCCTGCGTAAGCTAGGTGGCGATTTGATCGTCAAACATGGCTGGACCGAGACAGCGATTCCCGAACTGGCTGCCGAACTTGGCGTCGATGCCGTTTTCACCAATCATGACTATGAACCACAGGCGATTGCACGCGATGCGCAAGTCGCCAAAGCGCTCAAAGCCGCCGGACGCGGTCTGCATACGTGCAAAGATCAGGTCATCTTTGAAAAGAATGAAGTACTGACGCTGGCAGAAAAGCCGTTTTCGGTTTTCACTCCATACAAGAATGCCTGGTTGAAAAAGCTGCATGCAGAATCTGATGCGGCTGTTCTGCATCCTTATGAAATCGACACATACTCAGACCGTTTTGCATCACTGCCAGAACACAAGTACCCGATGCCGTCGCTGGCTGAGCTCGGCTTTGAAAAAACCAATTTATCGGATCTGAATATTCCAACCGGCATGCAAGGCGGTCAGGACTTGCTGGATGATTTTGCCGGCCGGATGCAGCGCTACGATCAGACGCGCGATTTCCCGGCGGTCAAAGGCCCATCTTATTTATCTGTGCATCTGCGCTTCGGCACGGTGTCGATACGCTCACTGGTACGACGTGCGCTGGATGGGATGCGCACAGGTACCGGCGGCAGCGGCGCAGCAGTCTGGTTATCGGAACTGATATGGCGTGATTTTTACTTCATGATTCTGTTCCAGCATCCGCGTGTTGTCGGCCATGCATTCAAACCCGATTACGATGCCATCGTCTGGGAAAGCGATGAGCACGCGCAGACATTGTTTAAAGCCTGGTGTGATGGAAAAACTGGTTATCCATTAGTCGATGCCGCCATGCTGCAATTGAATCAAACCGGCTACATGCACAATCGCTTGCGCATGGTTACGGCGTCCTTCCTGATCAAAGATCTGGGCATAGATTGGCGCTGGGGTGAGCGTTATTTTGCCGAGCAATTAAATGACTTTGATCTCTCCGCGAATAACGGAGGCTGGCAGTGGGCTTCTTCCTCAGGGTGCGATGCGCAACCCTATTTCCGCATCTTCAATCCGATCACCCAATCCGAAAAATTCGACGCAGATGGCAAGTTCATACGTCGCTATTTACCCCAGTTGAGCAAACTTTCGGGCAAACATATACATGCACCGTGGCGAGTGCCGGCGATGGAATTGAAAATGGCAGGCGTTGAACTAGGTAGCAACTATCCTCTGCCCTTGGTACAGCATGACGAAGCACGCGCCCTCACCTTGCAACGCTATGCGGTCGTGAAAAAGGTCGCGGAGTTTGTCGAATGAAACGCCAGGATTGAATCGCGCTGCATCAAGCTAATGCAGTTTTTCTCGATTGAATAAAGTTAAACGCAAGGCAAAAAAATTAATTGGCGGGAATTTCTTTCTTGATGAAACCAGCAATCAATTTGACCAAAGCATCTTCCTGATATGGCTTACCCAAGTATTCATTCACGCCGAGTTCCATCGCATAGTTACGATGCTTGCTGGCAGTACGCGAGGTAATCATGATGATAGGAATATCACGGGTACGCTCATCTGCGCGAATATTACGGGTCAAATCGAAACCATCCATACGCGGCATCTCAATATCAACCAGCATCACGTCTGGCGTAATCGATTGCAAGTGCTGCAAGGCATCGACGCCATCCTTGGCCAGCACGACTTGGTAGCCTTCACGTGTCAACAAGCGTTGAGTCACGCGACGCACGGTCAGCGAATCATCGACCACCATCACGATATGCTGGGTACGCAAACCCTGCACAGGTTCCACGTTGCGCGCAGCCGGCTCGAACATCGCCATTTCTGCAACTGCGCCCATATCGTTAGGCGCATCCGATGACGTCAGACGTGGCGCACGAATATTTTCGTGCGCAGCGCGTTGCGCCAGTGGCACCGGATTCAGGATCAAAACGATTTCACCCGAACCTAATACCGTCGCACCAGCGATACCGATCATGCGTGACAACTGCGGGCCGATATTCTTGACCACGACTTCTCGGTTACCCAGAATTTCATCAACGTGCAAAGCGACGCGATCATTACCGCTCTTCAAAATCAGCAACGGCGAATACTGTTGCGTTACTGGCGCTGCATCCGTATCACCCAGCAAAGTCGACAGGTAATGCATAGGTACGCGTTGCGATTGCCACATCACTGCGCCTTCGTTATACGCAATCGCCAGCGGACCATTTTTCAATTGTTGAACTTGCTCGACCAACACCGATGGCAATGCATACGTCTTGCCGCCAGTCGAAAGAATGACGACCTGCGTAACCGCCAGCGTCAATGGCAAATGAATTGTGAAGTAAGCGCCCTTACCAAGCTCGGATGCAATCGCGACGCGACCACCCAGCGATGCTGCTTCGGAGCGCACCACGTCCATACCAATACCACGTCCTGCCAGTTCGGTAATTTCTTCCGCTGTCGAAAAACCTGGATGAAAAATCAGATCGGTGACTTCTGCATCAGACAGATTGTCTTCATCCTTCACCAAACCGTTTTCCAGCGCTTTCTTGCGAATGTTATTCAGGTTCAGGCCTTGTCCATCATCGGAGAAATGAATAACAACTTCATTACCTTCCTGACGAATCTCAACGCGCAATTCACCGGTTTCATTCTTGCCGGCAGCCTTGCGTTTTTCGCGCGACTCGATACCGTGCACGATTGCATTGCGCAGCAAATGCTCAAACGGACCGGCCATTTTTTCCAGCACGCCCCTATCGACTTCAACTGCGCTACCGCGAATATCGAGATTGACACGCTTGTCCATTTCTTTCGCGGCCTGTCGCGTCACGCGATACAGACGCTCCGAAATACTGGCAAATTGCACCATGCGCACGCGCATCAAATCCTGCTGCAAATCACGCGTTAAACGCGCCTGATTCGTCAAATCGGTACTGGCGCTATCAATTGTGCGGCTCAAGTTTTGTTGAACCGAACCAACGTCATTGACGCTTTCGGCCATCATCCGCGTCAATTCCTGCAGACGTGTAAAGCGATCGAATTCAAGCGGATCGAATTCGCGATCTGCGGAGACACCCATATGCGAAGTGATCTGCGATTCGGCCTGCATTTCAATTTCGCGTAACTGTTCGCGCAAACGTGAAACGTTTTCAGACAGCTCACCCATAGACATGCGCAAAGTACCGACTTCCGTTTCCAGCTTGGAGCGGGAAATAGATACTTCACCAGCCTGATTGACCAGACGATCAAGAATATCGGCGCGCACACGCACCAGCGGCACTGGTGCGGCGGCAGCCACCGCACGCGCTGCAGGTGCAGTACCTGAAGGCAGCGCTGACGAGAGTCGGTTGGCAACCGGCATCAAACTTTGAATGACAGGCAATTCTTCCGCAGCCGATTTAACGGCAGCATCGTCTGGATTTTCCTTGACGAGATTTGCTGGCTCGAAAGATTTCGGCTTAGGCGCATCTGGATTTTGCAACTGTTCAAACAATTGCAAACCATGATCATGCCGCGCCAACAAATCTTCCACAGCAGCGGCAGATGGATAACCGGCATGCGTAATATTTTCGATGCGCGTTTCCATCTCGTGCATATGTTGACCCAACAACATCGCACCGGCCATACGCGCACTGCCTTTGACTGTATGCAAAATCCTCAAAATGGATTGTGGCAATGCTGTATCGCCCAACTCTTTTTGCCACGCACGTAACGCCTGCCCCATCTGCGGCAACATATCGCTACCTTCTTCGATGAAGACAGGCAGCAAATCGGCATCGATCTCATCCTTGATGATCAAGGCAGGGTCGGTCAGCTCTTCACTATTTTGCGGATAGATCGGTTCTTCGAAGGGTGCCGGCTCCAACTCCAGAATGGCTGGGGTCGGTTCTACTACAGGTGCGACTTCAAAATCCGGAGCGACATCGTCGGAGTCGCTTTGCTCGGCTGTTGACGAATGCTCTGGCTCAATTTCCACTTCAGGCTCAACTGGAGCAACGTCCTCTGCTGGTTCTTCCGCAACTGCAGCTTCAACCTCGTCCAAGACCGGCGTATCGAATACCGGATGGCCGTGCTTTGAGCTGATACGGAATTCAAAATCTTCCGGCATGCGCTCAAGAATTTCCGCTTGCTCAGGTTCGAAATCAGGCATCTCGCCCAAAGCAAACATTTGCAACATGAAACGGATACGCGAAATCGCATGATCCAGCGTGTCGTATTCCGATATCAGCAGCTTGACCGGCTTGCGCGCCAGATACTGCAGCACGGCTTCGAGAGCATAGGCAATTTGCTGCAAAGGTTTGAAGCCAACCGTCGCGGAACTGCCAGCCAGCGAATGCGCTGCATGCACCGCTGAAATGTTGACATGACGATCCGGCTCATGACGCCATTCCGCGATATCTTGCGACAGCAAGCGCACCAACTCGTCGGTTTCAGCGAGGTAAATATTATGTAGCGGCAAACTGATTTCCAGATCGCCTATGTATTTGACGTTGTCGTCCGACTTGCGCGCGGCTGGAGGATTGCCCGGGAAGTCGAGTACTTCTGCGCCCTGCAATGGCGCGGCTTCGTTCACGACATCGAGCTTCAGATGATCAAGTTCACCGACAGTTGACTCGGCGACTGCAACTTCTGCAACCTCTTCAGCAGTCGCATTGAATTTCTGGAATTGTGCGAGTTCTTCATCACTCAGTTCCAACTCTTCTGCTTCGGTTGCAGCCAGTGCATCTTCGCTACCAAAATCTGCCGTACTTTCAGCAATGCTTTCGGCGGCATTCTCTACTTCAGCATTATTTTCAGATTCAGTGAATTCTTCGAAGGTCTCGTTAGCGGGTGCAACTAACAACGTTTCTTCCAGCTCATCGTAATGAAAACCAGCGCCGTTTTTAACACGTTCAGCAGCGTTGATCAACGCACGACCGCTACGATCAGATCGACCTTGCATCTGCAAATCACCAACCCATGCGTCCAATACTTGAACTGCATTTTCAAGCAAGGCATATAAATCTGCATCCCCGCCGCGCGTTTCCGACAAACGCAAATTCAATACTTGCTCTACACTCCACGCAGCCTCGCCAAAAGTCACTAGACCAACCATGCGACCGCTGCCTTTCAGTGTATGGAAAGAACGGCGCAGCGTTGTCAGGAATTCTTGATTGTGTGGCGCATTGCGGGAATCAGGGACCGTGTGCTTGACGCTATCCAATACCTCGACCGCTTCTGATAGAAAAATTTCCAGTAGCTCGGCATCGATAGCCTCGTCAGTTGCAGGCGCAACCAAAGACGCGATCTCTTCCACATGCGATGGCTTGGCTGGAGCGGTCGCCAGTGCGATATCGTCCATCGCATCTTGCGAGGCAACGAAATCCGGATGCTCCAGCATGTCTATTACTGCACGTGCCCTGTCATTCGCTTCCGGATTGTCGACCAAGGTCGCATCCAGCCGCACTTGTTCCAGAGATTCCTTCAGCTGCTCCTGTAGATAGGGATTGCCTGGTTCTGCGGCGAGCGAAATCGCCAGCTCTTCCGATTGTTTCTGATGCAGTGCAAGTTCAGACTCTACTGTCGGCAAATCTGGAACATGCGCTTCCGACAATGTGGAAATAGTATTTTCCACTTCAGATAGCGGAATGACCACCACATCGATCTCAGTATTCGCCGGCGTATTCTTTTCAGTCAGATTGGCACGGAAAATACCGGCTTCGTCATCAAAAGAAAAACGCTTGTTTACGCCATCAGAATGCAGTTGCAAAGTCTCGATGAAGAAACTCAAGGCTCCGACATTTTGCGCAACCCGCTGAAACTCCTGCAAATCCGGCGTTTGTTCTGCATCGATAAAGCCGCGCACCGCAGTTTGTGTATGTTGCACGGCGCGCACCGCATCTTCATGCCCGAGCACGGAAAGCGCACCGCTGATTTGATACAAAACCGAATCGATATCCGACAAACCTGCACGCTGCTCGGGATCACGGAAATACTCGTCCAGCATTTTTTCAACCTGGCGCAAACTGGATTGCATTTCTGCAGACAACGCCGTCATGGTTTGGCGCTCTTGCGCTTCGCGCGACATGTCATCCAGCCATTGTGCAGAATGTGTCAGCGTCTCGCCAGAAACCGCAGATAGCAGACGCGTCGTTACCGCATCGGCACGCTCGGCAAAATCATCCGACAAATGACCGATCTGCTGCAATGCATTTTCCACAAACAGCAAGCTGGTTGCGATTTCCAGACTCAGGCTATCGCCTGGACGTGAATGTGCAGCGTGACGTGCGATCCCGCTCAGTTCGCGCAACAGCTTTGCCAATGGCGGCGCGTTCAAGTGTGTACCGGCTTCGGACAAACCGGTCATTTCAAGCGCGAAAGATGGCGCAACGCTGGTGTCGCCGCCAGCAATCCGGTTCCACAAATTCTTTGCCTGCGACAATCGTTCCTTGGCCGCAGCCAAGGCCTGCGCATCGATCTGGCCGTAACGCTTTTTCTCGTAATCAGTAGGCACTACGCCATCAAGTTGATAGGCGGTTCGAATTTGCTGAACCACAGCAGAAGGTTGCTCTACACGTGCAATGAAGAACAAAGCGTCGCGCAACAATCGTTCCGTTATGCTGGATGAGCCTTCGCTCAAACGGCGGATCTGCAAATTAATACGGGCAAACAACTGTTTGACATACAGTTCATTCGGCACCTGGCCAGCAGAAACCGCATCGGCGAAGCCGTGCATGACCCACCAGAAACTGCGTGCCTGTTGCGTGCTTTGTGCCTGTTCGACGCGCAACACGATGTCACGCATGGTTCTCGCACTTGCCAGGCCGGCGACGCTATCAGCCTCTTTTAACAAGATCAACAGCGCACGTTCAAAGCGTTTGCGCAGGCCGACGTAATCTTCAGCACTCAATGTGATCGATGCTGATGGTAATTGCGGACGGATTGCCAGATTAGGGAAGAACAAATCTGCAGGATGAATGCGCTCAGCGCCACGCACCTGCAACAAGGACCGATAGTAAGGAAACAGGCGTACCGGCTGATGCGGCATACCAGCCAGCAATTCTTCCAGATACTCAAGCAATGCCTGATAAGCATGCGCGATTGCATGCACGCTGTCATCGGTCAGAGTCAGCTGAGCTGACTCAAAGCGGTCAAACAAATCTTCAACTGTTTCAGTAATGATGACGACGCCATCGACATCCACTATTTGCAAGGCACCATGGGCTTGATGCAGATAGGTTTTTGCATGACGCAAAGTGGTCGATTGAGTTTCCGGATCCTGTGTCAGCGCTTCGCCCAAAGCGATTTTAGAGCGCGTTAGTGCTTCGCCGATTTCACCGATGACCCACGACAAGGGGCCGGTATCGAAGTTATCTTTACCCTGTGGCAAAGAAGAGGAAGGGGTATTCATGACTGCCTCGCGGTGCAGGGTGATCAATCAATGCATGACTGATCACCGCAATTGCTGTTGGGCCTCAAACCAATGCGTGCCTCGAAACGAGCGAGTAATGACGCGCAGATACGCATCAAGGCAAGCATCAACGCCTTTATCAACTATTCAAATCAAGCCGTTACACGGAACCGTGATACCGAGTTTTTGAGTTCTTCGGCCAGCTTCGACAGTTCGCGAATCGAATGCGCAGTTTGTTGCGTACCTTCTTGCGTTTGTTCGGTAACAGTCAAAATGCCTTGAATGTTTTGCGCCACACCGTTCGCCGATGTTGCCTGCTGTTCGGTAGCCGACGAAATGCCTTGAATCAGTTCCGCCAGACGATTCGAAACACGTCGAATATCAGACAGAGCCGCACCAGCAGCATCTGAAAGCTTGGCACCCTCGACCACACCCTGCGTCGATTTTTCCATAGCAGCGACCGCATCGTGCGTATCTGTTTGAATGGTACGCACCAGCGCGCCAATCTGCTTGGTCGCTTCACCGGAACGTTCCGCCAGACGCTGCACCTCTTCTGCAACCACCGAGAAACCGCGACCTGCTTCGCCAGCCGATGCGGCCTGAATCGCCGCATTCAACGCCAACACGTTGGTCTGTTCGGTAATGTCGGAAATCAATTCTGTAATCTCGCCAATCTCTTGCGAAGATTCACCCAGCCGCTTGATTCGTTTCGAGGTTTCCTGAATTTGTTCGCGAATCTCGGTCATGCCCTTGATCGCATTTTCCACCGCACGTGAACCTTGTTCTGCCGCTGTCACTGACTGACGCGCAACTTCGGCTGACTCACTGGCTGATTTTGAGACGTCGGTAATCTGCACCGCCATTTCCAATACCGCCTGACCGGTTTCCTGAATGTTACGTGATTGCTTGTGCGATGCTTCCAGCAATTCAGTCGAAATATTCTGCGCAGTGTTGGACGCCAAGGTAACTTGCTCCGCCGTGTTCGTTACACGACCGACCAGACCGCGCAACTCTTCCACCGTATAGTTAACCGAATCGGCAATCGCGCCGGTAATGTCTTCGGTAACCGTTGCCTGCACGGTCAAATCGCCATCCGCCACTTCCTGCAATTCATTCATCAAACGCAAAATCGCGGCCTGATTCTGATCGTTTGCCTGTTTTGCTTCTTCTTCCTGCTTCTGCGCTTCCAGACGTTGACCTTCAGCTTCTTCACGACGGGCATCCGCTTCATTCGTTCTATTACGGCTATCCTGTAACAGAACCAGCGCAATACCTGCAGCTGCCACCAGCGCAGTAAACACACTGAGCAACATCAACCAGAAAGACCAGGTGAAAGAATCCTGGTCGGTACGATATGTTTGTTGCAGCTCGGTCAGTCGCTGTTTCAAGGCTTCGTTTTCCTTGAAAATCAGTTCCTGCGCCTGCTTCGCCGCAATAAAGTTTTGCAAATTACCCAGAATCAGTGCGATCGATTTTTGGTAGTCGGCAAATGCCGTTTGCAGTTCAACCAGTTTTTCGCGTGTGTCCGGTTCGGTGGTTTTACTCAAACGCAGTACTTCGCTACCATTTAAAAAACCTTCGGTAATGTCGCGGAAGGTGTTGGTATCTTTACCGAGCAAGAAAGCGGTTTCCGGGTTCACGCCTTCTGAACTCAAAAACTCATTCGCGCTACGCGCCAGACGTTGCGTCAGCATCACGAGCTGACCTGCCGCTGCAATCTCGCGTGGCGAGGCACCGCTTTGCGCTTTCAAGGTTGAAATCTGCTCAGTCAACTCCAGCAAGTTTGGTGAAATGCCATTCAACACGTCCAGCGTTGAGCCGAATCCTGTCAGCGCACTTTCCAGTTTCAGGATCGTGGCAGCAGCCTTGTCGGAGCCTGCCCATAACTTCTGCACTTCCTGTAACGCACTATCCATTCTTGCATCCGGGGCGCTGATATCGCGGCCCTGATAAACACCACCTTTGGACAATACGTTCAGATCGTTGTTGAATTCCGTGCGGCTATCAGCCAACTGCTTGAATGCTTCCTTGTTACCCTGAATCGCATTCGGTGTCGCCTTACCTACCCGCTGCGAGTGCATCAGCGCGTCACCGGCGATCTGTGTTTGGGTCGACGTCAATGCCGAGTAATCTGCATTCAACCATACGAATGCGGCACCTAGAACCAGCGACCCGCCCAATGCGACCAGAAGAATGCGTACCTGTTCTTGCAGTGGCAATTTACCGATCAGCGGCAGGCGAATCTCGCCACTCTTTTGCAGAACGTCACCAATATATGTCGCATTAGGATTGACGTTGGCACGTGCTGTGCGCACTACGCTCGGATCAACCGGCGTCGTTGTATTAGCCGGTTCATCACCATGAGTATCCGCTCCCTGTGCGGCCGCCTCTTTTTTATTTTTTGAAAGCGGTAATTTAAACGCCATTCTGATTCTCCTGATTCTGTTTATACTGCGCCCGGATTATCGCTCCCGGATCGCTCATAGACCGACGTGCAAAAATTGAGGATTTTGTATTACTAAAGAAAGATCGAGTTCGGTCCAGACTTGCGATTCGCGGTCCAGATAACGCTTGCCTGCCCAAGGTGCAAATTCATTCTGCACATCGGATTGCTGTTCCATTTCAGCGACGTTATGCAAACCGAGCACGCGCGACACCAGCAAACCGCTATTGAATGATAGCGAAGGGGAAAAGGCGACAATGCGGCTATCCTTGTCGATAGGCGTAGGTGCATGACCTTGAAATTGTGCAAAATCAATCACGCTAATCAAGTTGCCACGAATATTCGTCAGACCGAGAAACCACGGCTGCGTCAAAGGCACGCCGGTAATCGTACCAACTGACACGATTTCACCCGCGGCCTGCAGATTTAACAGACAGCGGCTCCCACCTATCATCACGCCCAGTTGGTTTACCCGTGTATCTTCGCCGCTACGCGCGGTTTGCATGCGCTCTACCAGTTGCGCCTGAAATTCGCGCAAGCGTGTGCGACGTGTGGCGATATCCGTTTTGACGAATACCTTTTCTGTATGCAAATCCGACGTAGGCTGGCTCATCTGGAGCTTACTTATCCGAGCGCAGCAATTTTGGAGAGGAGTTCGGCTGGATCAACCGGTTTGACGATGTAATCACGTGCACCCTGACGCAAGCCCCAGATACGGTCGGTTTCCTGACCTTTGCTGGTGCAGATGATGATAGGCACGTCTTGCGTTTCCGGATCGCGGGTAATTGCGCGCGTGATCTGAAAACCGTTTTGGCCTGGCATCACGATATCCATCAAAATCAATTGCGGCTTGTCTGCCTTGATTTTCAATAAAGCTTCTTCACCATTTTCTGCTGTAGAAACGGAAAAACCTTTCTTTACCAGGATATCGGTCAGAAAATAACGCTCGGTCGGAGAGTCATCAACGATGAGAATTTTTTGGATAGCCATCTGAAACCTTTAAATCAAAATTTATTTTGCGATTGCCTCTGCCGTGTACTCGCGCACGGTTTTCAGCAGACTGTCTTTTGTGAATGGCTTGGTGAGGTAGGCATCGGAGCCGACCATCGCGCCGCGCGCCCGATCAAACAAGCCGTCCTTGGACGACAACATGATCACGGGCGTGGAATGGAATTTGGCACTTTTCTTGATCAGTGCACAGGTTTGGTAACCGTCGAGACGAGGCATCAGGATATCGCAGAAGATAAGCGCAGGCTTGTGATCGTTCATTTTTGCGAGCGCATCAAAGCCGTCGTCTGCCAGCACGACCTTGTAGCCTGCCTGACCCAGAAATATCTCTGCCGATCGACGAATGGTGCTGCTATCGTCGATCACCATGATTTTCATGTCAGCATTATCCAGTGATATTATCATGAGTCATCTCGTTAAACTGTGTCCACAATATAAGGCGCAACAGTAACAAAAAGCAAGATTCTTTAGGCCAACCACAGCAGCGCATTCAATGCACGTGGTTTTTCAACAAAAATGGCAGAGCAACAACATTCACCGGACCTTATCGACTAGATTGCCACCATTTCGAAATCTTCCTTGCGCGCGCCGCATTCCGGGCAGGTCCAGTTCATAGGTACGTCCGCCCACCGGGTTCCAGCCGCGATGCCTTCTTCCGGCAAGCCGGCAGCTTCGTCGTAAATCCAGCCGCAGATCAGGCACATCCAGGTTTGGAATGGTTCGTTCGATGTTTCAGTTGATGTTTCGTTAATGCTCACGTCTGACAGCCCTTCAAGTAAAATGCACAATCAGCTATCTTAATATACCCGCCGTGCAAAACCAAACTTCTCCGCTCATATTGACCTTTGGACCGACTGATCCGGTAGGAGCCGTCGGCATTCAGGCTGATCTCGCCTCCTTTGCAGCGATGGGCTGCCATGGCTTATCCGTTGTCACCGCCCTCTTCATCGGCGATACGGCACGCATTGAAGACATGCAAGTGATTGATTCCGACTGGGTATCCGATCAGGCACGTGTGGTATTGGAAGACATGCCCGTTGCCGCCTTCAAGGTCGGCGCAGTAGGCAGCATAGAAAACGTCTCGGTAATTGCCGAAATCGTCTCCGACTATCCTGACATTCCATTGATCTTCGATCCCTTCCTGTCTTCCTTGCCCGACCAAGGTCCGGATGCCGAAGACATGCTGATGGCGACGCGCGAGCTCTTGATTCCACAAACCACGGTATTGATACTGTCTACCGTGGAATTGGCGCGCATGGCAGAAACCTGGCGTGAACCATCGGAAGAAGACATGATGGCCGTCGATGCGATGCGCCTGATCGAGATGGGCTGTGAATACGTTTTCGTTACCGGTACACCATCCGATCTGACCGACGTCGCCAACACCCTGTTCGATGAAGGCGGCGTCATTCGTCACGATAACTGGCAACGTATTTCGGGCTCGTATAGCGGCGCCGGCGGTACTTTGGCAGCGACGATTGCCGCGCTGCTTGCGAATGGCCTCGACATACCGGAGGCTGTATTTGAAGCGCAGGAATTCACGATTGCCTCCATCGCTAACGCACAACGTCTGGGCATGGGAAAACTGGTGCCAGATCGTTATTTCTGGGCGCGCGAATCTGATGAAGAAATCGACCTCACGCCTCCCATTCAGTAACCTCGCGCGTCCGCTTACCTTTTATTTCACGGCACTACATGACATCCAATAACGATATTCTTTTCGCGCGCGCACAAAAAAGTACTCCCGGCGGCGTCAACTCGCCGGTACGCGCTTTTCGCTCGGTCGGCGGCACACCGCGTTTTATCACGCGAGCCGAAGGACCATACTTTTGGGATGCCGACTACCGTCGTTATATCGATTACATAGGCTCATGGGGCCCGGCGATTGTCGGTCACGCGCACCCGGACGTCGTCAAGGCGGTGCAGGATGCGGCCACACGCGGCCTGAGTTTCGGCGCGCCTACCGAAGGCGAAATCCAAATGGCGGAATTGATTTGCCAACTGGTGCCGTCTATTGAGCAAGTGCGCCTGGTTTCCAGCGGCACCGAAGCCGCCATGAGTGCCTTGCGTCTGGCACGTGGTGCGACCGGCCGCGACAAGATCATCAAGTTTGAAGGTTGTTATCACGGCCATGCCGATTCGCTACTGGTTAAAGCAGGCAGTGGCTTGCTAACCTTCGGCAATCCAACTTCGGCCGGCGTGCCGGAAGATTTCGCCAAGCACACGCTCGTGCTCGACTATAACAATCCGCAGCAATTGGCAGATACTTTCAAGGAAATCGGCGACCAGATTGCCTGCGTGATCGTGGAGCCGGTTGCCGGCAATATGAATTTGCTGCCGGCCACACCGGAATTCCTGCAAACCATGCGCAGTGTCTGCACACAATACGGTGCTGTATTGATTTTTGATGAAGTGATGTCCGGCTTCCGCGTTGCGCTCGGTGGCGCACAATCGATTTACGATATCAAACCCGATCTGACGGTGTTGGGCAAAGTCATAGGCGGCGGCTTGCCAGTGGCAGCATTCGGTGGCCGCGCTGACTTGATGCAGCATCTTGCACCTTTGGGCGGGGTTTATCAGGCAGGTACCTTGTCTGGCAATCCTGTGACTGTTGCGGCCGGTTTGGCGACCTTGAAATTAATCCAGGCGCCAAACTTTTATACCTCATTGACCAAGCAAACTGCAAAACTGGTGGAAGGCTTTGCCGCAGCGGCAAAAGCCGCAGATATCGCATTCTCGGCCAATTCGGTCGGCGGGATGTTTGGCATGTACTTCGCGGCAGAGAAACCACAGTCATATACAGAAATGATGAAGTGCGACACTGCAAAGTTCAACACCTTTTTCCACGCGATGCTGGATGCTGATGTATATCTGGCGCCATCAGCGTTTGAAGCGGGTTTCGTTTCAGCGCAACACAGTGACGAAGTCATCAGCATGACGATCACTGCGGCAAGTGCAGCCTTTGCAAAACTGCGGGATTAAACATTACTCGCCCATAAAAAAGGCGCCTTTGATTGGCGCTTTTTTATTTTTCAAATTTTCTGTCTACAGATTCATCGCAACCAACCGCGTTTGCGGAAGTACAGCATAGGGCCGACTGCGCTGGCTATCATCAAACCCATGGTGTATGCATAACTATATTGTCCGAAAAATTCCAATTCGGGGAAGAACTGGAGATTCATACCGTACACACTGGCAATCAGCGTCGGCGGCAACAGGGCCACGCTGGCAACCGAGAATATCTTGATGATTTTATTCTGGTTAATGTTAATGAAACCAACCGTCGCATCCATCAGGAAATTGATCTTGTCGAACAAGAACGCAGTGTGACCATCTAGCGATTCGATATCGCGCATGATCTGGCGTGCTTCGTCGAACTGCTCCGCATTCAGCAAACGTCCACGCATCAGAAAACTGACTGCACGCCGCGTATCCATCATGTTGCGACGTATGCGTCCGTTCAAATCCTCTTCATGTGCCATCGCATTCAATGCAGTTGCCGCATCCTGATCGGTGATTTCCTTTTGCAATACGCTTCTGCTGACTTCTTCAAGACTCTGGTAAACACCTTCCAGCGCATCCGCAGAATACTCGGCGTCGGTTGCATACAAATCCAGCAACACATCCTTGTAATCATTGATCGATCCCGGCCGTGAACGCGCGCGCATGCGCACCAGACGGAAGATAGGCAAGTCGTCCGAATGAACAGAAAACAGCATGTCCTTGGCAAGAATGAAAGCAACCGTCACGACACTCGATGGGCCATCGTCTTCTTCCAGCAAAAAATCTGTACGCAAATGCAAGTCGCCGTTTTCCGCTTCGTAATAACGTGCGGATGCTTCGATATCCTTGACATCATCTTCACCCGGCAAGGTCACGCCGTAGATGCCCTTGACCCAGTCACGCTCATCTTCATTCGGGTCAGTCAAATCGACCCATACCGGCGTGGCATTTTCCAAGTCGGCGCGACTATCGATATTGACCTGATTAAGGCGGCCATTCTGCAATACAAATACGTTAATCATAAGCTCTCCCAGTCGCGTTCGAGACACCAGCCATCGCTGATGAAACACACAACTCGTCCTGCAGAGCAGACTCTGCAGTGGATTTAATTTTGAGGGAACGCGGCCTGAAAACAGGCGTGGACGCGACCACTCACCGAATCGGCGAGAGGCGCTAGGGAGCGTAAGCGTTAAGCGCTATCTCGCAGACTGACCGTCAAAAACGGCGAACAACTTAAATAAGGACTACCCAAGACGGGTCTCCGGAAACGAAAACAGCGCAAGTGTACTGATAAGTCGAAAGGCTAGCAAGCCGGTCGGCTCGGTTTTTTATCATTGCATTATGCATGGAATCGATCACCTGCCGGATATGAACGCCCTATCGGCAATATCGTTGACAATCGCTCAATCAATCGAGGCTTATCTCAAGCCAAGAACGTTGAGCGATCCAGGAGCTTAAGGCAAGGCAGCGCCACTCATACGACGCAAAATCAAATCCGTGCGACGTCCTAAATAACCAGTGCCACGATGCGTATCGTAGTAACGCGGATTAGGCAGCATGACAGCCAGACGCGCCGCCTGCGTCGCATTCAATTGAGCGGCCGATATTCCGTAATAATGTTGCGCCGCAGCTTCGGCGCCAAAAATCCCGACACCCCACTCAACCACATTCAGATAGATTTCAAAGATGCGTTCCTTGTCCATCCAAAATTCGAGCATATAGGTAATGATCAATTCCTGACCCTTGCGAACATAACTGCGGTCGCCGGATAGAAAAAGATTTTTTGCCAGCTGCTGCGTGATGGTGGAACCACCTGCAACAACCTTGCCCTTCTTGGTATTTTTTTCATAGGCTTTTTCCAGTGCTTCCCAGTCTATGCCTTCATGACCCGAGAAATTTGAATCTTCCGATGCAATAATCGCCCGCTTCAAATTATTGGAAATGCGCTTGTACGGCACCCATTTGTGCTTGAGTTGCACATTCGGATTTTTTTCTTGCAGCGTCGACAGTTGCTGGCGCATGAAGCTGGTCGAATCGGGGTTGTGATTTACCCACCAGCCAATTTGCAAAAAGAAATACAGCTGTACCAGCAAGACCAACAAGACCGGTACGAGGATCAGCCAGAACAACAGCTTGCGCATTATTTTCATTTTTATACGTTCAAGTTGCAGCGCTTAATGCGTTACGTTGATGAATACTGCATCTAAAGATTAGAGCCGCTCGCGCAATTCTGCAAATACGGTAGCGGTTTGCGGCCGTACACCGCGCCATAGATAGAACGATTCCGCAGCCTGCTCCACCAGCATGCCCATACCATCGCGCGCAACGGCGCCATGCTGTTTGGCAAAACGCATGAAAGCGGTTGGTTCTTTGCCATACATCATGTCGTACGCCAATGTGTGTGAGCCGAATACGCGCGGCGAAATAGGCGGCACTTCCGATGCAAGACTCGCTGCCGTTGCATTGATCACGATATCGAAGGTATCTTCCACTTCGGCAAACTCACAGACCTTGAGCCGCGGCTGATTAGAAAACCGGCGCGCCAGATCCAGCGCCTTGGCATGCGTACGATTCGCCAATACCAATCTTGCTGGCTGTTCGCTCAGCAAAGGCAAGATCACGCCGCGTGCTGCACCACCTGCGCCCAGCAACAATACTGATTTGTTGGCAATCGCAATGTTGGCATTGCCAACAATGTCCATTACCAACCCCACACCATCGGTGTTATCGCCCAGCATGTCAGTACCGTTGAACTTCAATGTATTTACCGCACCGGCAGCGCGCGCGCGCTCAGTCAATGTTGTCGCCAGCGCATAGGCCTCCAGCTTGAACGGCACCGTCACATTCAAACCCTTGCCACCTTCACGTACGAAATTTTGTACAGCGGAAAGAAAGCCGTCCAGCGGTGCCAGCAGGCGATCGTATTGCAGGTCTTGCTGCGTTTGTGCAGCGAATCGCGCATGAATTTCCGGCGATTTACTATGCGCGATTGGATTGCCGATCACTGCATAATGATCAGTTTTGGCCTTGGCCCCTGTAGTCGAAATCGCGCTCACTTATTGACCTCGTGTTTCCGTTTGCAATGCATCGTCTCGCGTAAAGCTGAAACGCGTGATGATCTCCCACACATCGTCTTTACCAGTCGTGCGCATATTGTCTGGAAATTTACCGAACGGCACGGAACGCCGCACGATATTCAATGCCGCCTGATCTAGTAAAGGATCGCCGGACGAGCGTTCAATGCGCGGCCCGCCATCTTTCATGTATATCGTGCCATCCTGAAAAATCGGAATATACAACACCAGATTGCCATATAACTTCTTGCCGTCTTTTTGCGGGAAATTCAGCGTGCCGTATTTTTCTATGCGATCCTGAAACGCCTTGTAATATGCGGCATAACCCACTTCGCGCGTACTCGGCGTTACCTGAGTTTTCTTTGGTCGTTTATTGTAATCCTCTATAGTGCGCGAAATTTCCGCTTCTCTGCGCAACAGCGCTTTGGCGCTATCCAGCATGTCGACCGCATTGCGTTGCGGCAGCACATCCTTGATCGGCTCTACATCAGTGACTTGCGGTGTGCGAAAAGGTGTTTTCTTTTCCAGCTGGGCCAGCAATTTTTGCTGTTGACGTTCCAGCTCTTCCACCTTACGGCGCGAAGCCTTGGCGCTTTCACCATCCTCGCTTTTGCGCAAATCAGGCAACGGTGATTTGGCGCGGCCGGCATCGGCATTGCCACCGCCATCCAGATTGGCTTGCGCCAGCGCATCCGCTTTTAACGGTTGTTTGTCATGCTTGGCATTAACCAAAATCACTTCAAGGCCGGGATCGGTGGGTTTAAACTTGAACGCTTCCGGCGCGGTGAAATGCACGGCCAGCAAAGCCGCATGCGCCAGCACGGAAAACGTGACGGCGATGGCGAGAGTGCGATTCTGGAAAAGTGACTTCACGCTTGCAAGGGCTGAGAATAAGAATTGAAGGGATGAATTCTACGACAAACCTCATCGGAATTTAATGAACTTTCCATTCCCTATTGCGGCGCGGCTGTCGATGCAAGCGTCGCCGGCTCTTCCGTCACCGCGGCAGTGGCCTGTTCATCCGGCACCGGTTCGGCATCACCTTCCAGCAAATCTTCTGTCAAGTCATCACCCAATTCGTCCAACTCTTCATCCAGTTCGGCTGCGTTAGTACTGCTGGCATCCTGCGTGATGTCGAGCAAGCGCGCCTCTATCGTCAGATCGACTTCATCCCAGCGCAGCAGATCCAGTTTAACTTGCGAACCACGTGCGACTTGCGGCATGCCCGGCAATTTGATGACGAGTGGAATATCGGTCAAGCGCAGAATTTCTTCTTTCAAGACAGTCGCTTCGACTTTCAGATTGTCTTCTGAAGTTTGTTCTTTCGCTTTTTCCTGACTCAGCCAGCGTAAACACCAGTACCGCTCCATGTCGGTCTGAAATGCAGCATACGCACTGTAAGCCGCATCGAATGCAGACACGATTGCAAACAAATCCGCATCGCGTTGCTTGAACGGCGCAACCAGCGGCGCGGTCACGCCGTGCTCTATACATGCAAGTATCTGCCATTGATTGACCAGATCGGTATAGCGGCGCAAAGGCGATGTGCTCCACGCATATTGGTCTACACCCAAGCCCTGATGCGGCGCGGCATGCGTTTGCATGCGTACCTGCATCTTCGCTGCCCAGCCATTGCCGGACCCACCGCCTTGCGCGCGATAAATGCCAGGCACACCGTGCTCGTGCAATAATTTTCCCCAGCTACTATTGGTAAGAATCGCCAGCTCCGCCACGATCTTGTCCAAAGGCGCGCCGCGTTTGCGGCGTTGTATCGAGACGATATCGTTTTCGACGTAGAAGTTGAAATCGACACGATTGTTCTGCTCCGGACGCAAACCAAAACTTTCACGTTTAGCCATGCGCCCCTGCTCCAGAAACTGCGCCCATTTCCACAACAACGCGATATCATCCTTGTAGGGATAATCGCCAGCATCTTCCGCGAGATTATCTTCAGTCACATAAGCATCGAGATCGTTGTGCCGCAGATTGGCAGCAATCGGCACGCGTTCAGCCCGCGTTTCGCTCGCAATCACAGACCAGTCGGTCGGATCCAGCGTCACATACAGCGACAGCGCGGGACACACTCTACCTTCAGCCAGCGTGAACGCATCGACCAATGCATCCGGCAACATCGTGATTTTGTCTCCTGGCATATACACAGTGGATAAACGCTGACGCGCAATCACATCCAGTGCATCGTCGCGCTTGATACCCAACGCAGGCGCGGCGATATGAATACCGATTTTGACCTTGCCGTCTTCCAGGCGCGTAACCGACATAGCGTCATCGATTTCCGTCGTGGTGACATCGTCGATGGAAAACGCCTGCACGTCAGCAACCGGCAATTCCGGCATCGCTGGAATTTTAATTTCTGGAAAGCCTATCCCTTTGGGGAAGGAATCAAACAGGAATTTTGAGAAGTGCAAATCCTTGGCAGACTCGATGCCGCCTACAGCCAGCATCAAACGCTGCGGTGCAATCTGCATTTCACTGCACGCCGTATCCAGTGCCTTGTATTCGATGGAATTTTTGTCCGGTTTGAACAGCAACTGCAACACCAGCGGACGCATCGCATCCGGCAATTTATGCGCTTTCAACTCTTCCACGTATTGCGCTTGCACCAAACCTTGCAGGCGTTTCTTTTCCATCCCGGCTAGTGCCGCTTTCAAAGACGCTTCCGGCGCTGCCTTGTAACGGCCTTTACCTTTTTTATAAAAATAAACCGGCGCGGCATGCAGACGCAAGATCAAGCCGGCAGCCTCATGCGGTTTCGGAGCATGTCCAAAATATTCCGTACCCAATTCAGCAAAACCGAATTCTTCCTGGCCCGCCACTTCCCACAAAAAATCCAGATCAATCTCAGCAGCAATCGCTTGCGCATCCGTCATGAATTCGGCAGGAGCCGGTGCAGAAAATTGCAGCAACACATCTTTGGCGCGCACCTTGGTGCGCTTACCTGAGGGCATTTCAACCTGATATGCCTCGCCTTGCTGCGACATAGCGACGCCGGCCTTGAAGTCACCGGACTCATCAAAAAATAGATTCATTCAATACTTTGCTAATTAATGTGTTCTTGGAACAGGTTCACTTGCTGATCGATCTCGCTAACGGAGTCGATTACTTAATTTGTTGAGCGCCTTGCTTTTAAACTTCTCTATAAATACAGATCAATCGCGCGGACTTTGCCGGATTCTCTCTATCTCAGGCAAAAAAACTTCGGTTACCAGCAACAATCCATTTCCACGTTTATACAAACAGCGACGTGCAAACAAAGGGCCTTGCAAAACAACACCCAAAGCCGTTGCCGCACGCAATACCAGCGGATGTTGTGCTTGCAAGCGCGCATATTGCAGTTCACCGCGCGTTACACGCGGATCACCAAACAAAGTTGTGCCCAACGAGCGCTCGCCCAATCGACCGAAAAACGGCCAGTCGGATGCAGTTGCAGACAAGGGCACTATCGTGTGTGCATACACAACCGGTTTGTCATCGCAACGTAATAGCACTTCGCGCTCCTGCACTTGCGTGCGGCGCGGCAAAGCAATTTCTGCAAATTCATCTGCCAGCACCAGCGCGTGTTGTTGCGCCAGACGCTGTACGCTAAAACGATCACAACGCGCGATCAACTTTTTCGTCAACGACATCGAATCAGTCAGCCACCTACGCATTTGCGGCGAAGCATGCACACCATTCACATGCGAAAACCACTGTGCCTGCAATAAAGAACGAGAACCGGAATGACTACTCGCACGACGGGTCAATCGACTCACTGCACAGCTCCAGCATCAATACTGCAGAACGCCAACACTTCACTCGCATATTCCGCAAAATCCGAAATGCCGTGATCACTGCCTTCAATAATGTGCTGTCTTGCGTTGGCGAATTGCGCAACCATTTCCCGGTAATCCAGCAACTCATCGCCAGTCGCGGCGATCAAAAAATAACGTTCCGGATGCGTGATTTTGTCGACCGCCAACGCTTTCAGCTCATCAATATACGCGGCCTTGAATTCAAATGGCTCATTCGTGTGATATTGCGTTTTGACACCAACTTGCGTCGCCAGATCACGTGCTGCAAATACCGCGGGGTTGAGCAAAACGGCACGGCATCCCAATTTTTCTGCCAGCCAGGTTGCGTAATAGCCCCCCAGCGATGAGCCGATCAGTGTCAATTCCGATGGATCAACTGCGCCTGCAATATCCAGCGCCAGTTCCACTGCTTCTCGCGGCGACGCCGGCAATTGCGGGCAGACATATTCGTCAGCGCGTCCAAGCGCCTGCATGTGCGCTTCCAGCAAACTGGTTTTAGCCGATTGCGGGGAAGAACGAAAACCGTGCAGATACAAAATCATTGCGCGAGTGCATCCAGAATTTTTTGATGCACGCCACCAAAGCCTCCATTGCTCATGACCAGAATCTGATCGCCGGCTTGCGCATTTTTTGCAATGCTTGCTACCAGCATATTCAAGTCATTGAAAGCTTGACCTTTGTCGCCTAAAGGCGCGAGTGCTTCGCCCAAATCCCAACCCAGTGCATCCTTGCCATTACCACTGGCACCGTAACCAAATACCAGATCGGCATCGACCAAACTACCGGGCAACGCTTCCTTCATAGTGCCCAGCTTCATCGTATTGGAGCGCGGCTCCAATACTGCCAGGATGCGCGACTTGCCGACTTTTTTACGCAAGCCTGCAACCGTCGTTGCGATCGCAGTCGGATGATGCGCAAAATCGTCATAGACCGCGATATGGTTGACCACGCCGCGCAATTCCATGCGGCGCTTGACGTTTTCAAACTGTCCTAAAGATGCAATTGCCTGCGCCGGAACCACGCCGACGTGGCGCGCGGCAGCAATCGCGGCCAATGCATTCATGCGATTATGTTCGCCGGTCAAAGCCCAGTTCACCATGCCTTGTTTTTCACCATTGAAGAAGACGTCGAAATTGCCGTCATCATGCGTCGTAATCGACCAGCCTTTTTGTTCTTCGGTGCCAAACCATTCGGCCTCGCTCCAGCAGCCGCGCTTGATGACGCGTTGCAGGGATTCTTCGCGTGCATTTGCAATGACGCGGCCTATGCCGGGAACCGTGCGCACCAGATGATGGAACTGAGTTTCGATCGCCGCCAGATCAGGAAAGATATCGGCGTGGTCGAATTCCAGATTATTCAGGATCGCAGTTTTCGCACGGTAGTGAACGAACTTGCTGCGCTTGTCGAAAAACGCGGTGTCGTATTCATCAGCTTCGATCACGAAGAAGGACGATGCCTTGCCACTGCCGGACAAGCGTGCCGAGATGCCGAAATTCATAGGCACGCCGCCAATCAAAAAGCCTGGATCGTAGCCAGCATCCTCTAACACCCAAGCCAGCATTGACGAAGTCGTGGTCTTGCCATGCGTACCGGCGACTGCGAGCACCCACTTACCTTGCAGAATATGTTCGCCTATCCATTGTGGACCCGACGTGTAGGGTAGACCGCGATTGAGGATTTCTTCCATCAAGGGATTGCCGCGCGAGACGACGTTGCCGATCACGTATAAGTCCGGATTCAGGCTGATTTGCTCAGGGCCGAAGCCTTCAATCAGCTTGATGCCCTGCGCTTCGAGCTGCGTGCTCATAGGCGGATAGACGTTGGCGTCACAACCGGTAACCGTGTGGCCGGCGGCTTTTGCCAGCACTGCCAAACCACCCATGAAGGTGCCGCAAACGCCAAGTATGTGGATATGCATTGTACAATTTCGGATTGGAATAACGAGATTTTACCCGACGACGGGCTGCTGTCGGCGGGAGTATCATTCGCGCATGTCTACTCACTCCCTCTCCAACTCCGAATTGCTGCGCGCCGAAATCGCGATAGCCGCAGCCCGCATGATTGCCGAAGATGGCGTGGACTACGGTACAGCCAAGCGCAAGGCCGCTAAACAAATACTCGGTAACAATAAAGTTCGTGGCGATGTTTTGCCGGATAACGCCATGCTGGAAGAAGAAGTTCGTCTATATAACGAACTGTTTTTCGGTGATACGCAACCTGCCCGTCTGCTGCATTTGCGTAATCTGGCGGTTCGCCTGATGGCCGAACTGGCGCCGTTTCAGCCGCATCTGACCGGTGCCGTGCTGAATGGTACGGCTGGCGAGCATTCGGATATCCACCTTCAGTTATTTTCTGAAAGCCCGAAAGACGTCGAAATTTACCTGTTGAATAAAGGCATTGACTTCGAAGTGTCTGAATCCAGCCATTTCAAAGGACGCAGCGAGCCGGTGGAAACGCTCAGTTTCATGTGGCAAGAGGAAGGCGCGCACCTTGCTCTTTATGAAATCGACGACTTGCGCGGTGCCATCAAAAAATCTGCATCGGGGCGACAAGAACGCGCCGATATCGAACTTGTACGTTCACTCATATTAGAAAGCGAACAAAAATGAAGCGAAATACATTTCTGGTGGGCGCAATTGCCTTGCTTTTTGCAGGGATAGGCATGTATTTCGGCTCCCAACACCACACGCCGGCCGCGCCTGAATCAGCGGCCGTATCCTCCCTTTTTGCACAGGAAATGGCGGATGCTGACGGCAAGATGCATAAGCTGTCGCAATGGCAGGGCAAAACGCTGATCGTTAATTTTTGGGCAACCTGGTGCGCACCCTGCGTGGAAGAAATGCCGGAACTGACCGCACTACAAACGGAACTGGCACCGAAAAATATTCAGATCCTTGGCGTGGGCATTGATTCGCCTAGCAATATCCGTGAGTTTGGCGCCAAATATAAAATAACTTATCCGCTATATATAGCAGGAATGACGGGCACCGAGCTATCCAGGCAATTCGGCAATCAAACCGGCGGCCTGCCTTTTACCGTGATCATCGGACCGAAAGGCGATATCAAAAAGACATACTTAGGTCGCTTAAAGATGGATCAGTTGCGTGCAGATATCCAGGCTCTTTAACCCAACAGCAGGATTTGTCCTTGCCAAGGATAACCATTTAGCGGCAAAATGCGGCCATCGTCGTCAAACGGAGTTGCATCTCCATGGCAAAAAACATTCTTTTATTGAACGGCCCTAACCTGAATCTATTGGGTTCGCGCGAGCCTGAAGTCTATGGCTCGACCACTTTGGCTGATGTTGAGCGCGCTGCGCTTGAGCAAGCCAGCTTGGGTGGCGCCAAACTCATTGCGTTTCAGAGCAACCATGAAGGTGCACTGATAGATCGTATTCAGGCCGCAAAAAAAGAAGGTATCGATGCCATCGTCATCAATCCGGGCGGATTGACCCATAGCAGCGTATCATTGCGCGACGCATTGGCTGGCGTGGCCATCCCCTTTGTTGAAGTACACGTATCCAATATTCATCAGCGCGAGACCTTTCGCCACCATTCCTATCTGTCCGGCATCGCCGTCGGCGTGATCTGCGGACTAGGAATTGACGGTTATACAGCAGCCATCACTTTCGCACTCAAAAAACTCTAATTTCTCGCATTTTCTGGCAAATGCCTTATAATTGCCCGCATCTTTAATCATAAAAATTAAATCTCCAAGGAATTTCACATGGATTTACGCAAGCTCAAGACCCTGATTGATTTGGTCGCAGAATCGGATATCGCGGAACTGGAAGTCACCGAAGGCGAAAGTAAAGTTCGCATCGTCAAATCGTCGCCAGTCCCGCAAAATCAGGTTGTCATGATGCAGCCGCAAGGTGGCCAGCAATATGCCCCGGCAGCAGCACCAGTTGCAGCAGCACCGGTCGCCGCTGCCGCACCAGTTGTAGCAGTCCCTTCCGGTCATGTCGTCAAATCACCTATGGTTGGCAGCTTCTATCGCTCTTCCGCTCCAGGCTCGCCAGCATTCGTCGAAGTCGGCTCGGTAGTCAAAGAAGGTGACACCCTGTGCATTATCGAAGCGATGAAGCTGTTGAATGAAATCGATGCGGACGCTTCCGGCGTCATCAAGGAAATCCTGGTCGAAAACGGCCAGCCAGTTGAGTTCGGTCAGCCGTTGTTCATCATCGGCTAAGCTTGAAGTCCGGGAGCTTGGGCACATTGCCGCTCCCGCTTTGAAGTCGGCTGATTTGATTCCATCCTTATAACGACGAGTCCCGTTCCCACTATGTTTGAAAAAATTCTCATTGCCAATCGCGGTGACCAGCCGCATAGCGGCGCAGCAGCGCAGCTACATTGCACAGCGGCTGTAAGCCGCAGCAATATCGCCGCGGAGACCCCACATGTTTGAAAAAATCCTGATCGCCAATCGCGGCGAGATTGCTTTACGTATCCAGCGCGCCTGCCGAGAAATGGGCATCAAAACCGTGGTCGTCCATTCCGAGGCAGACCGCGACGCCAAATACGTCAAGCTGGCCGACGAATCTGTCTGTATCGGCCCTGCACCTTCCGCACTCAGCTATCTGAACATGCCAGCGATCATCAGCGCGGCAGAAGTAACTGATGCAGAAGCGATTCATCCCGGCTATGGCTTTTTATCTGAAAATGCCGATTTTGCAGAACGCGTAGAACAATCCGGCTTTGTTTTCATCGGCCCACGCTCCGAGTCGATCCGCATGATGGGCGACAAAGTGTCCGCCAAACAGGCAATGATCAAGGCCGGTGTGCCATGCGTTCCCGGCTCGGAAGGCGCGTTGCCGGAAGATACCAAGTCCATCATTCAGATCGCGCGCCAGGTCGGCTATCCAGTCATCATCAAGGCCGCTGGCGGTGGTGGTGGGCGCGGTATGCGTGTTGTACACACCGAAGCAGCATTGTTGAATGCCGTCACCATGACAAAAACGGAAGCCGGTGCTGCATTCGGCAACCCGGAAGTCTATATGGAGAAGTATCTGGAAAATCCGCGTCACGTGGAAATCCAGATTCTGGCCGATGAGCACAAGAACGCCGTATGGCTGGGCGAGCGCGATTGCTCGATGCAACGCCGCCATCAAAAAGTACTGGAAGAAGCACCAGCACCAGGCATTCCACGCAAAACCATCGAACGCATCGGCGATCGTTGCGCCGAAGCCTGCCGCAAAATGGGTTATCGCGGCGCAGGTACATTTGAATTCCTGTACGAAAACGGCGAGTTCTATTTCATAGAGATGAATACCCGCGTGCAAGTTGAACATCCGGTCACAGAAATGATTACCGGTATCGACATCGTGCAAGAACAGATACGCATCGCCGCTGGCGAAAAACTGCGTTATCGCCAGCGCGACATCGTGTTGAACGGCCATGCTATCGAATGCCGTATCAATGCCGAAGACCCATTCAAGTTCACCCCATCGCCAGGCAAAATCATTTCCTGGCATGCACCTGGTGGCCCAGGGATTCGCGTCGACTCACATGCATACGCCGGCTACTACGTTCCGCCAAATTACGATTCAATGGTAGGCAAAGTTATTTCTTATGGCGCGACACGCGAGCAGGCAATCAAACGCATGCAAATCGCCTTGTCTGAAATGGTGGTGGAAGGCATTCTCACCAACATTCCTTTGCATCGTGAATTGATGGTGGACGCACGCTTCATCGAAGGCGGCACCAACATTCACTACCTCGAACAAAAACTGGCGGAAAAACCAGACTTGTCGAAAAAAGGATAATCGACAAGCGCAAGCTTATCGATTTTACTTTCAGGGAATTTGCCGGAATGTGGGCCGTAACGACAGCGACTCTGTTGTTACGGCCCACATCAATTACAATCCATCATTCCTGCCGACTCAGGCATCCAGCCAATATAATAGGCTGGCCAAGTAATTCATTGAGGTATTCATGAGCTGGACCGAAATTGTCATCGAAGTCGCCCGTACGCATGCGGAATCCCTATCCGATGCATTGATGGACGCCGGTGCACTATCGGTCTCGGTAGAAGATGCCGATTTCGGCACCGACGCCGAACAACCGCTGTTTGGCGAACCCGGCATGGAACCCAAAGAAGCGGCATGGGAAAATAGCCGAGTCGTCGCCTTAACATCCGCAGATGCAGATCAGGCTGCGATTGTTGCCACCGCCGCCAGTGCTATTCGCCTGGCCGCGAGCGATGTGAAATTCACCTTACGCAAAGTCGAAGATCAGGATTGGGTACGTTTGACCCAATCGCAATTCGAACCTATTCATATCGGCAAAAATATCTGGGTTGTGCCTAGCTGGCACGATGCACCAGATCCGGATGCACTGGTACTTGAACTTGATCCTGGCCTCGCTTTCGGCACCGGCAGTCACCCAACTACACGTCTCTGTATGGAATGGCTGGAAGCGAATGCACCGGTTGACTTGACCGTGCTCGACTACGGTTGTGGCTCTGGCATTCTGGCGATGGTTGCCAAAAAACTGGGGGCAGAAAACGTCATCGGCATCGACATCGATCCGCAAGCAATTGAATCCGCCATACTTAATACCGAACGCAATCATTGCGAAGTCGCGTATTACCTGCCGGATGAATTTGCAGAATCTGGTCACGCACACACCTTCGACGTCGTCGTCGCCAATATCCTTGCCAACCCATTAATGCTGATGGCACCGATGCTGGCCGGACGAGTGAATCCTGGCGGTCAACTAGTGCTATCCGGTGTACTAGCCACACAAGTTGACGAAGTCGCCGCAGCTTACGCACCCTTCATAACATTGACGGTGTGGGCAGAGCACGAAGGCTGGGTCGCACTGGCAGGTCGTTCATCTGCTGCAAAATCGTCAGACAGCAAATAACGAACAACATGGCACTCGCGACGCAATGTCCACACTGCCAAACGACGTTCCGCGTCGTACACGATCAATTGAAATTGCGCGCCGGCTTGGTACGCTGCGGCAACTGTAAGGAAATTTTCAACGGCATCGAACATTTGCTGCCACCGCCAGATGTAGAACCATCCGAAAAAACATCAATCGCAGTTGAACCTGCAGTCGTCGCAACACCTCCCAATGAATTCGTCGCGGCACAAACTGCAGAGGAACCTTCGCTTGTCACAGCTGCTTTCGATGATCCTTTGCCTGACACTACGGTTACAGTAGAAGATGGGATGAACGAAGAGGTCGGCCACACTCCTAGCGACCAGATAGACTTCGATATTCCCGCGCCAGTCGAACCTGAAATCGATAGTGAGCCGGAACAGCCGACAGTACCAGAAGCAAGCACTCGCGAAGATCCCTTGCAGCGTATGACGCTGGTCGATTTCACGCGTGAATATCCGGTAGAAGACGGCAACACAGAACAAGAAAACACAGCCACGCAGTCGTTCAGCAACGCAGGAGATGGCCCGGCTTTCGATCCGCACAGCAAGGATGATCTCGACGAAGCGATCGAGGACTTGCAACGCAAACCATGGCGCAGCAACAAAAAGTCGGCCAAGGGAAAAACCCGCAGCATTCAAGAAGAAGAACCAGAATCGTTTGACGAAGATGAGCCTACCTTCGTTAAACGTGGCCGCCGTAATCAACGGCTAGGCAGAAAACTACGTATCGCTCTCGGCATCGCCTGCTTTATTCTCTTGATCGTAGCGCTGGTACAAGGCACATATGTATTCCGCAATCAAATCGCCGGCATGTTCCCGCAAGCCAAACCATTTTTGACACAGCTGTGTGATGTGATCGCCTGTCGCATAGACCTGCCAGCGCAAATTAATGCGGTTTCAATCGAATCCAGCGAGTTGCAAACTCTTGCCGAAAACAAGGAGTCGTTTGTACTCACTACGCTGCTACGCAATTACAGTGACACACTGCAAGCGTGGCCACACATTGAACTGACTTTGAACGACACAAATGAAAAGCCGCTGCTGCGTCGTGTTTTCCAGCCGACCGACTATCTGAGCGCGGATGAAATCCGCGGAGGATTTGCAGCAAGTAGCGAACACACCGTCAAACTATCTTTTGAACTGGCGCAGATCAAGGCATCCGGCTATCGCGTGTACCTGTTTTATCCATAAGCATGCAATCTGCTTGACGATGTGAGCACTAATGCACGATCACTTTTGAAACCCTTTTAATATCTTCGCACCCGCACCAAACACCTCGCCAAACAAGCGCAGTGTATGATGGCGACCAATTTCCTATTCCCATTTATTTTTATAAATCAAGTCCATGAAATCACTCATCTGCGGTTCCCTCGCCTTCGATACGATCATGTCGTTCCAAAGCCGTTTTTCCGAAGCGCTGCTGGCGGACCAACTGCATAAAATCAACGTGTGCTTTTTTGTCCCGGAAATGCGGCGCGAGTTCGGCGGCTGCGCTGGCAACATCGCATATAACCTGAAGCTGCTCGGTGGCGATCCGCTCATCATGGCGACCATCGGACAAGACGGCGCGACCTATCGCGCGCATTTGGAGAAATTGCAAATTTCTCAGCAATGCATCAAAACTATCGATACGTCCTATACCGGCCAGGCTTTCATCACCACCGACACCGACAGTAACCAGATAACCGCATTTCATCCTGGTGCGATGACATTCGCACACGAAAATACGGTGGCACAAGCAGGGGATATCGCTATCGCCATCATTGCACCAGATGGCCGTGATGGCATGCTGCAGCATGCACAACAATGCGCAGACTTGAACGTGCCCTTCATTTTCGATCCTGGCCAGGGTTTGCCAATGTTTAATGGCGACGAGCTCAAGCAATTCATAGAGCTGGCAACCTATGTTGCAGTGAATGACTATGAAGCAGAATTATTAACAGAGCGCACCGGCCTCTCGCTGGCCAAAATCGCAGAGCAGGTCTCTGCCTTGGTGGTCACGCGCGGCGAACAAGGTGCGGATATTTTCACTGGCAGACAGCATCTGGCGATTCCATGCGTACAAGTGGACAAGGTTGTGGATCCAACCGGTTGTGGCGATGCCTTCCGTGCGGGCATGTTATTTGGCTTGACCAATAATCTGGATTGGGAAACGACAGGACGTTTGGCAAGTCTGATGGGATCAATCAAGATTCGCCATCAAGGGCCGCAAAATCACGTCTTGTCGCGCACAGAAATTGAAGACTGCTTCCATCAGGCATTCGGCTATCGTTTTTAACGACACAGCCTGCTGACAGCGTTCACCGTCAGCAGGCTTCATTCCTCGCAACGCGTCACAGCAATGATGCAACGATAGTGCTCACCAATTCAATCACAATACGCAATAGTATTAATGCCACCAATGGTGACAAGTCGATGCTCCCGATCAGCGGCACTATCCGGCGCAAAGGTCGCATCAGCGGATCATTCAGCGCACGTACAAATGGTGCCAGTGGAGCATGGGGATTGATCCAGCTGAAAATCACCTCGATCAGCAACAAGCCAATCAAACCGTATAACGCCCACTGACAGATACGCAGTATAGCCAGCAGCAAGATCGCATGCGGCGTAAAGACACCGCGCAGCCACACCTCAACAGTCGTTGCGATCAACGCCACCAAAAATGCACCTATCAAGCTGGCCCAATCGTAACCGCCTGCGCCAGGCAATATACGCCGCAGCGGCCGCACCAGCCAGTCCGTCAATTGATACGTAAATTGTGCAACCTGCATGGGGGGGCGCACACGCACCGCCTGCATCCAGAACCTGAGTAGCAAGGCGCCCGCCAATACGATGGCGATGGTATCGATAATCAGCGTAAATATACTGTCCAGCACGAAGACTCCTTCAAAAAAAACCGCTGTGCGACATAAGCCACACAGCGGATTGTGCCTGAATTTAATCAGGCGCACCCAAGCGAACCTGGATTTACGGACGAGTGCCTGTTGGAAACGGCCAAGCTGCTGCCGGATTCAATACCGTTTTAACCGCAGGTGCTGCTACTGCTGCTGGTTTAGCGGCGGGCTTTTTCGGCGCTGCTTTTTTAACTACAGGTTTAGCTGCAGGCTTTTTAGGCGCGGCGGCTTTTTTGGCAGTTGGCTTTTTAACTGCTGCTTTTTTAGCGACGACCTTCTTTACCGCTTTTTTGGCAACTGGCTTTTTAGCTGCTGCTTTTTTAGCGACGACTTTCTTTACCGCTTTTTTGGCAACCGGCTTTTTAGCTGCTGCTTTTTTAGCGACGACTTTCTCTTTCTTTACCGCTTTTTTGGCAACCGGCTTTTTAGCTGCTGCTTTTTTAGCGACGACTTTCTTTACCGCTTTTTTAGCAACCGGCTTTTTAGCTACTGCTTTTTTAGCGACGACTTTCTTTACCGCTTTTTTAGCAACTGCTTTTTTCGCTACTGGCTTCTTGGCGATCGCCTTTTTAGCCACTGGCTTTTTGGCTGCGGCTTTTTTAGCGACAGGTTTTTTTGCTACTGCTTTCTTTGCAGCTGGTTTCTTCGCTGCTGGTTTTTTTGCTGCTGTTGCCATTTTGTTTCTCCTTCACGTGATGGAAAAAATCAAGCTTCTATTGGAAACCCGCCAGTTCCATCGCGATGAAACTGGCGGATTATTCATCGGCACAAGCTTGCTCTTGCTTGCGCTAATGAATTCGGCACCAGCTGAACTGCTGCATCCCCTCACTTATGCAGCACTTCAGCCTTACATGACTATGCATATTTCGTAGCGACGCTACTGCATTAGCCAAAAAAAACGCCAGCACTCATGCCGGCATTGGAATTCTGTTTCAGAAAAAACAAACCTTTTTTAAAAGAAAAAGCCGCCACACCTGACTGAATCAGGTGGTGCGGCTTGAGCAGATCAGATCGTATCGGTCTTCTACTGTTCATTAAATTTGGTTGTTGCCTTTCCTGTTTTTGCAGTCTTGTGATTCGTATTTATGCGACTGCATTTTAAGGTGCTGCTCAACTTTTTTATTCCCAGTTGAGCGCGCCACCGGTCTGGTATTCGATGACACGTGTCTCAAAAAAGTTGCGCTCTTTTTTCAGATCGATCATTTCGCTCATCCAAGGGAAAGGGTTTTCCTCTTGTTCGAACATCGGCTCCAAACCGATTTGTTGCGCGCGACGATTTGCGATAAATCTCAAATAGCCTTTGAACATCGGAGCATTCAGTCCAAGCACTCCACGCGGCATTGTATCCTCTGCGTAACGATATTCCAACTCTACTGCGCGTAAAAACAACGCTTTGATCTCTTCGCGAAATTGCGGCGTCCACAAATGCGGATTTTCAAGCTTGATCGTGTTGATCAAATCGATCCCGAAATTGCAGTGCATCGATTCATCACGCAGGATGTATTGATACTGTTCTGCTGCGCCCATCATTTTGTTTTGACGACCGAGTGCGAGAATTTGTGCGAAGCCGACATAGAAGAACAAGCCTTCCATCAGACACGCAAACACGATCAGCGACCGCAATAATGTTTGATCGTTTTCTGTAGTGCCGGTGGTGAAATGTGGATCGGTCAGTACGTCGATAAACGGAATCAGGAATTGATCCTTGTCGCGGATCGATTCGATTTCGTTGTAAGCGTTGAAGATTTCACCTTCGTCCAGACCCAGCGATTCAACGATGTATTGGTACGCATGCGTGTGGATCGCTTCTTCAAACGCCTGGCGCAGCAGATATTGACGGCATTCCGGCGCGGTAATGTGGCGGTAGGTACCGAGCACGATATTGTTGGCGGCCAAAGAATCGGCGGTAACGAAAAAGCCCAGATTGCGCTTAACCAGGCGACGTTCATCGTCGGTCAATCCGTTCGGGTTTTTCCACAATTCAATATCGCGCTGCATATTGATTTCCTGCGGCATCCAGTGATTTGCACAGCCAGCCAGGTACTTGTCCCATGCCCATTTGTACTTGAACGGAACCAGCTGATTGACGTCTGTCTGGCCGTTGATGATGCGCTTGTCAGCGGCATCCATGCGGCGAGTTGGATCAACTGCAGCTGCTGGTTGTGCCATCAGCGCTGGATCCAGCGCTACGTCTTGTGCCTGTACGCGCTGTGCTGCTGCGTCACGAACTTGTTGCAGTGCTGGTTGCAATGCCGGCTGCGGGGCTGCTGGCTTTGCTTCTTCATCCCAACTTAGCATGATGTATTTCCTTATTTATATATGGTGCGGATGTTGCCGAAAACTGTAATGCCGACAAAACCTTATACAGCTTTGTCAGCATTATGCAATTCAAGTTCAGTGCAACATCGTGAATGTCATTTTTTGCTAGCGAAACCCGAAGTCTGAATCGACGATTATTGGCAGGCTTCGCACTCTTCAAATCCGGCATCACCTGGACGCAGCATGCATGCTGGGCCATCAGTTTCAGCAGCCGATGCACTTGTCGAACTGCCGCCGCCAGAATCCACTGCATTCAATGCACCGGTTTTTGAAGTCGATTTCTCAGTGTGGGTTGCACCCATGGTACGCAGGTAATACGTGGTTTTCAAACCGCGCAACCATGCCAGTTTATAAGTGTCATCCAGTTTTTTACCGGATGCACCAGCCATGTAAATGTTCAGCGATTGCGCTTGATCGATCCATTTTTGACGACGCGATGCAGCTTCGACCAACCAGGATGGCTCGACTTCAAATGCGGTTGCGTAAATCGCGCGCAAATCTTGCGGAATGCGATCGATCTTAGCCAGGCTGCCGTCGAAGTATTTGAGATCCGAAATCATGACTTCATCCCACAAGCCACGCGCTTTCAAATCACGGACCAGGTATTCGTTAATCTCGGTGAATTCGCCGGACAAGTTCGATTTGACGTACAGATTCTGGTAAGTCGGTTCGATACAAGCCGAAACGCCGATGATGTTCGAAATCGTCGCAGTCGGTGCGATCGCCACACAGTTGGAATTGCGCATGCCGAATTCCTTGATGCGTGCGCGCAACGGTGCCCAGTCAAATGTTTCGCTGTAATCCGCTTCCAGATATTTGGCACCGCGTTCGTCAGCCAGCAATTTCAACGAATCTTGCGGCAAGATGCCACGATCCCACAAGGAACCTTTGTACGAGCTGTAACGGCCGCGTTCTTCTGCCAGTTCTGTCGATGCGTAGTAAGCGTAGTAGCAAACGGCTTCCATCGAATTATCGGCAAATTGCACCGCGTCGTTCGATGCATATGGAATGCGCATCATGTGCAGGCAATCCTGGAAACCCATGATACCGAGGCCGACTGGACGGTGACGCAGGTTAGAATCACGCGCTTTTTTAACTGCGTAATAGTTGATGTCGATCACGTTATCCAGCATACGCATCGCGGTACGGATGGTTTTTTGCAACTTGACGTGATCCAGCTTGCCGTCTTTCATATGGGCGGGCATGTTGACTGAACCCAGATTGCAGACTGCGATTTCGGAATCGTTGGTATTCAATGTGATCTCGGTGCACAGGTTCGAGCTGTGAACCACGCCAACGTGCTGTTGCGGCGAACGGATATTGCAAGGATCTTTGAATGTGATCCATGGATGACCGGTTTCGAACAACATCGATAGCATTTTGCGCCACAGATCCAACGCCTGAATCGTCTTGAACAGTTTCAATTCACCGCGAGCAGCTTTGGCTTCATAGCCGGTATAGGCTTCTTCGAACGCTTTGCCGACTTTGTCGTGCAGGTCTGGTGCGTCGGATGGCGAGAACAAGGTCCACTCGCCTTTTTCCATCACGCGCTTCATGAACAGATCAGGAATCCAGTTGGCGGTGTTCATGTCATGCGTACGGCGGCGATCATCGCCAGTGTTTTTACGCAGGTCGAGGAATTCCTCGATGTCCATGTGCCAGGTTTCCAGATAGGCGCAGACAGCACCCTTACGCTTGCCGCCTTGATTCACCGCAACTGCGGTGTCATTGACCACTTTCAGGAAAGGTACGACGCCTTGTGAACGACCATTGGTACCTTTGATGTGCGCGCCAAGTGAACGGACTGGCGTCCAGTCATTGCCCAAACCGCCGGCGTATTTCGCCAACAATGCATTTTCCTTGATCGCTTCGTAGATGCCGTCGAGGTCATCGGCAACGGTTGTCAAATAGCATGACGACAATTGCGAGCGCAAGGTGCCGGAGTTAAACAAGGTTGGTGTCGAGCTCATGAAGTCAAAAGACGACAACAGGTTGTAGAACTCGATCGCACGTTCTTCACGGTTGATTTCGCCCAGCGCCAAGCCCATCGCGACGCGCATGTAAAACGCTTGCGGCATTTCGATACGGGTATCTTCGATGTGCAAAAAGTAGCGGTCATACAGAGTTTGCAAGCCGAGGTAGCCGAATTGCAAATCGCGGTCCGGTACCAGCGCATCGCCGAGTTTTTTCAGATCGAATTGACCGAGCTTTGCATCTAGCAGATCTGCCTGGATACCTTTTTTGATAAATTTCGGGAAGTATTCCAGATACGCTTCTGGCGCATCAGCTTGTGCAACTTCCTTGCCAAATACTTCTTTACGAATTGTGTGCATCAGCAAACGTGCGGTCACCGTCGTGTATGCAGGATCCTTTTCCATCAGCGCGCGGGCAGCCAGGATGGCGGATTTATGCAATTCTTCGACTGGTACACCGTCGTACAGATTTTTGACTGTCTCACGCAGGATCGCTTCAGCGTCCACGTGTTTTTCGAAACCGATACATGCTGCAGCGATCAGATCGCGCACTTGATTCATATCCAGCGGACGACGTTGACCATCTTCGATCACATGCAATTGATTGGCTTCGACGACTGGCTTAGCGGCTTGCTGCTGCGCACGCTCTTCCATACGTTTGGCGCGATACAACACATAAGCACGCGCGACATCGTGTTCGCCCGAGCGCATCAGAGCCAATTCAACCTGATCCTGGATATCTTCGATATGAAAGGTGCCGCCTGCTGGTTGGCGACGCACCAAGGCGTTCACCACATTCGCCGTCAATTGCTCGACAAGTTCGCGCACGCGCGCAGATGCGGCGCCCTGACCGCCGTTAACGGCCAAAAATGCCTTGGTAACAGCGATGGAGATTTTCGATGGCTCAAAACCGACTACTGCGCCATTGCGGCGGATGATACGGTGATCGCTCAAACCGACGGCGTGAGCACCAGAAGTCGATGGAGCAACCGCGAGAGGCGCGATATTGCCGATTTCTGTCGACGATTTGGCTGAATTTTCTTGAGTAGAGAGCATTACAACTCCTTTAAAAACTATTGCAGGCAGCTTTTGCCCTGCTGGTTGTAAGAGATAAACCTGTTATTGCGGGTTTTGCGAAAAATGTTGGAAGGTGCCTACCAACGTTTATCTACGTTAGCGCCTGCACCGACTCTATTTAGTTATATTGAAAGGCACCTGCTCAGAGCTCCCGACTAATATGTATATACGGACAAATTATGGTGAAGCAACAACTGAACAGATTTAAGGGGTGGATCGGCAAAACCCACTACATCTAGTGCGGAATTTATGATCTGCACTAATTCTAGTGCGCTAAAGTCGGGGATGCAATCACTTTCGTGAGAGTTTTCGATATATTTTTTTATCTGAATAAAGGGGATTGCAATGGTGCATTTTTTAACCTAAATAGAACTGCAAATCACCAACAGCGTGCCCGGATTGCACTGATTCCGAGCGCACTTTTTGATAGCACTTTTGATAATTCACCCAGTCGAAAAATGGACCTGGATCGGTTTTTCGACCTGGCGCTATCTGTTCATGACCTGTCACCTGCCGCAGCGGATAGGCCTGCTTTAATGCATCAGTCAGCAATGCCAGCGCAGCATACTGCGCAGGCTCGAAAGGCTCAAAATCGGTACCTTCCAACTCAATTCCGATTGAAAAATCATTGCAACGTTCTTGCCCGCAAAACGAAGATGCACCAGCGTGCCATGCCCTGTCGTTTGCGGATACGAATTGCATGACCATGCCATCGCGCCGGATCAGAAAATGCGCAGATACGCGCAAAGGCTTCAATTGGTCGAAATAAGGATCCGCATCATAATCCAGCTGATTCAAAAACAGGTCGGCGATAAACGGGCCACCGAACTGTCCGGGCGGCAGGCTGATGTTATGAATAACCAACAACGCAATTTCCGTCCCTTCAGCTCGCTGGTCAAAATTAGGCGATGGCGAGCGCACGACGTCAGCGGCCCACCCATTCGCGCTGATCTGAAACGGCAAGGATCTAGTGCCCCCGGGCTGTTTATTCGGGGGCATTGATATCCAGCCGCTGCATGCGATAACGTAGTTGGCGGAAGCTGATGCCGAGCAATTCTGCAGCTTGCGTCCGGTTGAATTTGGTTTTTGCCAATGCGCGCCGAATGATCTCGCGCTCCACATCGTCGAGATGGTCGGGCAAGGATTGCGGCAACTGATCTGACAGTGGCGGCAAAATCATTTCCTCGGTTTCAATCAATGCCGGCACCATCATCGTCTCTTCAGCGGATGATGACGGGGCGAAAATCTTGATCGACGGCGATGCTTTCAGCGCCAGATCCGCCACTTCAATCACGCCGTCATTGGCAAATGCCAAGGCCCGCTCCAGAATATTTTCCAGTTCGCGTACGTTACCGGGAAATGAATAACCACGTAACGCATCAAGTGCTGCAGGAGCCAGTGTGGTCTGCTGCCCGCCGCCAAGACGGGTCAGAATCGCCTGCGCCAGCAAGCCGATATCATCAAGCCGTTCGCGCAAAGGCGGTAAATTCAACTCAATGACGTTCAGCCGGTAATACAAATCCTGGCGGAAGCTTCCCTTGCCTACGCATTCATGCAAATTCTGGTGCGTCGCACTGACAATACGTACGTCAACTGGCTCCTCTGCCGTTGCACCGACCTTGCGCACCCGCCGTTCCTGAATCGCCCGCAGCAACTTGACCTGCATGGCCAAGGGCAAATCGGCCACTTCATCCAGCAGCAAAGTACCGCCATTGGCAGCCTGAAAAAAGCCATCCCTGTCATCCGCTGCGCCAGTAAATGCGCCTTTGCGATAGCCAAAGAATTCTGCTTCCATCAAGGCTTCCGGAATCGCACCGCAGTTGACGGCGATAAAAGGCTTGTCACTACGGGCACTCTGCGCATGAATATCTCGAGCCGCCAATTCCTTGCCGCTGCCTGATTCACCGCTGATGGCGACCGGTGCCATGCTGCGGGCAAGCCGTGTAATTTGCGTACGCAATCCCTGCATGGCTTCGGACTGTCCCATCAGGCGCAATGCAACCGGAACAATTGCTTTTTGACTGGATGCCTGATTGCCGTCGCTTTGGCTAATACGCAAGCCCGAACGAACCATGACGCGCAATTGTTCGAGTCCGACCGGCTTGGACAGATAATCAAACGCACCCGCCTTCAATGCCACGACAGCATTGTCTGCGCTGCCAAAAGCGGTAATCACGGCGATCGGCGTGTTCTTGTACTGCGCCGTCACTTCGTGCACCAGCTCTATCCCCAGTCCGTCGGGCAAGCGCATATCGGTCAATACCAATGCATATTCAGTCTTTGCCAGATAATCGCGCGCTACCGCCAGCGTGGCGGCGCTATCGATATCCAGCCCCATTTTGATGAGCGTAATCTCGAGCAATTCCCGCAGGTCTGCTTCGTCGTCAACAATCAATATGCGAGGAGAGCTCATAGCACGCGACTTTTACAGTTCATGGGGCAGTCAAATACGATCAAAGGTTTTCATTATTAGCAAAGGTGATCACGAAGCGTCCGGCTGGCGCACCCTTTTCATCGTCACTCCGATATTCATAATTCAGCAAGGCGTCATTATTCAAACACAATTCGCGCGCCAGATAGAGTCCGAGACCGGTGCCTTTGCTGGATGTTGTGTAGAACGGTTCAAACAAGTGGGCACGCACTGCAGCCGTAATTTGCGGACCATCATCCTGTACATGCAACTCGAGTCGATGGCCGATGCCAGACACTATATAAACGCGAATGCTAGCCGGCATTCCGCTCGCGTAGCGTAACGCATTTGTCAGCAAGTTCAAGATGATTTCGCGCAAATGCAACGGATCGAAACGTACTTTGTATCGTGTCATATCGGCGATCGCTATCATCCCCTGCTGCACGGCGTGCATCTCATGCAACTCACTCAAAACATCGTCGAACAATAGCCCCAAACAGAGCGGTTCATGATGTTGATGCGCCTTGCGGGATAACTTGAGAATATCCTCAATCATGCGATTCAAGCGCGCCACGTTATCACTGATGATGGCGAGCAGGCGCTGCTGACTGGCCTCCTGCGCGTCCTCACTCAGCAGCGACGCCGCATGCCCGATCGCAGACAACGGATTGCGCACCTCATGGGCAATGCTGGCGGTCAAACGCCCCATCGATGCCAGCTTGAGCTGCTGCGCACGATTTTCAATTTCGGTGACATCCTGCAGGAAGATCACAACCCGCTCTTCTTGAACACCTTCCGCCTCGACTTTTGCAAAGCGCAATTTCAAATGCGTGATCAACTCGCGGCGACTACCCAAAACCGTCGTACCGCCTTGCAAGGTCAAATCGTCACCATGTTTAATTAAGACAAATGTCGGCGTATTAGCTTGTGTCGGCGTACGCAAGCCGTCACGCCCTCCCCATGTTTGGTAGGCATCCGCTATCGGTCGCAGCCATGCCATATCGGATAATTTCCCATAGATTTTTTCATGCGGAAAAGTGAGCCCAAGCATGTGTGCTGCTGCCGGATTGCTGATCAATACGCGCCCCTTGCGATCCACCACGAGAATGCCATCCTCCATGTCCGCGATGATGAGGCGATTAATTGCCTGCTGAACGTGCAAAGCCTTGCCCCGCCCCAGCGCCAGCGATTCCTGTTTGATCAGGCGCGCAGCGAGGCGATTAATCGCAAAAATAATAATGAAAAATGCAGCGCCGTACAGGCCGACTTGCGATGAAGAGATATCCGAGTTTTCATTCAGTAACTGGTAACCGCTGTCCGCCAGCAGAACCAGGGTCACGACAGAAACGAAAAACAGGGACAGAATCAAGGGCGCGAGAATCGCTCCACCCGCTAGGGGAAATAAATACAGAATCGCCAAACCGCTTTTGATTCCGCCCGCAGACAAATACAGAAACGATATAGCGGCTAGATCAACCGATATCTGGGCTACCAACTGCATCATGAAACGGCGACGCCAGTACAGCGACAGCAGTGCAAATATGAACGCCACGATTAAATAGGGGATGCAGATTTCCCAAAACTGCTGTTTGTCTGGCCATAGTTTTGCGGTAGTCAAACCGAAGTAGGCCAGCAACACCGCCACGATTACGGTTCGCGTAAACGCAAACGTCTGCAGAGTGCGCCAGAACGTCGCCCTGGCGTCATCAAAAACCGGCTTGGCTGGATTCATGAATTAATGAACGATGTGCTGAGCGCGATGCTCGACGCTGCAAAAGGCTGAATTTGAAGAATTAAATACAGCTTCCGAGGCAGGGAAATAAGTTTTGCAATGTGCACAACTCAACATTGCTTCTGCACCTTCATGTTGTGCCTGAGGAGCCTGCGGAGTCTTTGGAATATCCATCTTGGCCGAAGATTTTTTACTGCGAAATATCCAGATCACAGCAAAAATAATACCGGCCCACAACAACAGCTTCATGCCAGTCCCCGATGCAATACGACTTCCAGTACGAAGCGACTGCCTACATATGCGAGCAACAAAGTTGTAAAACCGGTCAGCGTAAAACTGAGCGCCGTCTTGCCGCGCCAGCCGCGCCATTTACGCCCTGCCAGCAAGATACCGAACAAGAGCCAGGACAACATCGTAAAGATGGTTTTATGCTCCCATTTGAACGCCTGTCCAAACAACTCTTCGGAAAAAATGACGCCAGACAAAACCGTCAGGGTCAACAAGAAAAACCCGAAACCAATCAAACGGAACAGTAATTTTTCCATCGTCAGCAAAGCCGGCAAGCGATCCAGCGCGATTGCAAACCAACCAGCTTTTCCCGCATTCAGTCCGGTATGCAGCTTGGATTCCTGCAGCGCCATCAAGATCGCATGAAAAGCAGCAATCGTCAGCGTACTGTAGGCCAGCATCGCAATCACAATATGCCAAGGGTAAAGGATGGAACGGCCATCCAGCGCAATCACACTACCGGGGAAAACCATGGGTAAGAGCACGCCGATCGCGGCGCAGGGAAGCACAAGAATACGCAAGCCATCCAGCGTGAAGTTGCGATTCTCCAGCCAGTAGGCAGCGACAGAAATCCACAAAGTCCCGGACAGCATGATCGCAAAACCCATGCGCAGGGAATTCGACGTAATGGCATCCGCCCACAGCGCACCACCATGCAATAGCCATCCGATCAGGGTGCCGATCGAAATTGCCACACGCTTTTTCGGCGGCAGACAGGCGCACACCGCATAGAACAACGCAGCCAGGACAAATATATATATATACATCGTTTAAGTTTACACCATGTAATCAGTGCTTCCCGCAGGGGCGAGCAGTATTGCCATTTTTTCCATCCACATACGATTCGGATTATTTTCGCAGCGCGGATTTTGCCGGATTCAAGCGACATCTATGCTCGATAACAACCCAAGCTCGATCTGCATCTTGTCATGCAGCAGGAAATTATTATCGCGACATTACCATTAGTCGAAAAAAAACGCTTACACAAGATACTGCGCGTACTTCTATAGAAACCGGTTTTCCAAGGCAGATGCGGCAAGAGCGCGGCTATCCGGTACCGCATCGGGTAAAATGAAGTCTGCCCGCGCCTCAGTTGCATAGCCATTGCAGGCACGTAATTTTCGCCACTATCAGTTGTTTCATCACACATTCAAAATACCCATGCTCGACAATCTCACACAACGCCTAGCCAAAGCCGTCAAAACCATGCGCGGAGAAGCGCGCCTGACGGAAGCGAACACCGCAGAAATGCTGCGCGAAGTACGTCTGGCCCTGCTTGAAGCCGACGTTGCACTCCCAGCCGTACGTGAATTCATCAGCCGCGTCAAAGAAAAAGCGATGGGTGAAGATGTCATCGGCTCACTCTCGCCGGGCCAGGCATTGGTCGGCGTAGTACAGCGCGAACTCGCAGCCATCATGGGTGCCGATCTAGGACCTGAAGCTTCGCAACTCAATTTTGCAACGCAGCCGCCAGCGATCATCCTGATGGCTGGCTTGCAGGGTGCAGGTAAAACCACCACCGTCGGCAAACTGGCAAAGTATCTGCGCGAACAAAAGAAGAAAAAAGTCCTGACCGTTTCCGCCGACGTCTATCGTCCAGCCGCGATTGGACAATTGAAAACGGTTACCGAACAAGTCGGCGCAGACTTCTTCCCGACCGAGCCGACTGACAAGCCGGTCGACATCGCGTTGGCAGCACTCGATTACGCCAAGCGGCATTATCACGATGTCCTGATCATCGACACTGCCGGCCGTCTTGGCATCGATGAAGCGATGATGCAGGAGATTTCGGCGATCCACGCTGCCGTCAAACCGATCGAAACCCTGTTCGTCGTCGACGCGATGCTCGGACAGGATGCCATCAATACGGCCAAAGCGTTCAGCGATGCACTGCCGCTGACCGGTATCGTCCTGACCAAACTAGACGGCGATTCACGCGGTGGTGCCGCGCTCTCAGTGCGCCACATTACCGGGAAGCCGATCAAGTTTGCCGGCGTTGCGGAAAAACTGGACGGCCTCGAAGCCTTCGATCCAGTGCGCATGGCGGATCGTATTCTCGGCATGGGCGACATCCTGGCACTGGTCGAAGAAGCCCGCAAAGGCGTCGACATGGAAGCGGCCGAAGGTCTGGCCAAGAAAATCAAGGTCGGCGGTAAATTCGACCTGAACGACTTTAAATCTCAACTCGCCCAGATGAAAAAAATGGGCGGCATGTCCAATTTGATGGACAAACTTCCAGCGCAATTGCAGCAAGCCGCGAGTGGCGCCAACATGGGGATGGCGGATAAACAGGTCGTCCGCATGGAAGGCATCATCAACTCGATGACGCCGCAGGAGCGTGCCAAGCCAGAGTTGATCAAGGCTTCCCGCAAGCGCCGCATCGCGACCGGTGCCGGCGTTCAGGTGCAAGAAGTCAACCGCATGCTGGCGCAATTCGACCAAATGCAAACGATGATGAAGAAGCTGAAAGGCGGCAATATGATGAAAATGATGCGCGGGATGAAAGGCATGATGCCCGGCATGCGCTGATTTTCAGCATCGCCAAATACCAAACCCGGCTGATGCCGGGTTTTTCATGGCCGGCACTTCAATGGCACAATCCTTTTTTTATTCGCCTTCAGAACTCAACTTCAAAGTTCGTTTCTTGGATTTCCCCTCACCCCAAAATCACATGCTCCCGTCAATTAAACACGATCCAATTTTGGATAGTTCGAACCGGATAACGCATTTACTGTTTTCCCTCTGTGATGCCTGCGTGGCGCACAGCCTACAAATAGCGTGTGAAAGACTCAAAAAACACTTGCACAGCAAGAAAAACCACACCACTATTAGCGGTGCGTGAAGTGGCGCAATTTCCCAACACAATGTGAAGGAGGTTTGAAGATGGCAACAGCCAAAAAACCAGCGGCCAAAAAACCGGCCGCTAAGAAACCAGCAGCAAAAAAAGTAGTCGCTAAAAAAGCAGCGCCAGCTAAAAAAGCAGCGCCAGCCAAAAAAGTAGCCGCTAAAAAACCAGCAGCGAAAAAAGTCGCAGTAAAAAAACCGGCTGCTAAGAAAGTAGCCGCTAAAAAACCAGCGACTGCACGCAAGCCTAATGCTGCGTTCATGAAACCAGTAACACCGTCCGCAGTTCTGGCCGCTGTTATCGGTGCATCGCCAGCACCTCGCACTGAAGTAACTAAAAAAGTGTGGGAATACATCAAAAAGTTCAAACTGCAAAACCCAGAAAACAAACGCATGATCGATGCGGATGAAAAACTGAAAGCAGTCTTTGGTGGCAAGAAACAAGTATCAATGTTCGAGATGACCAAACTCATCTCCGGTCACTTGAAATAATTTTTTCAGGTACCAAACAAAAACGCCCGCATCGCGCGGGCGTTTTTGTTTCTGCTGCAAATGCTCAGTGGATATTCTTGCTTTATTCGGCAAGTTAATTTCAAACGAGCTACCACTATACCGACATCCGTGCTTCTTGCATCAAAGGTGATGCTCCCACTTTCTCCAGGATGCCAATACAGAATTGGGATATTCGGCACGACCGCGACTCCCGTTGTAGCGTCCCAAGGCTAGAAACAAATCGCCTTTTTCCATATCCAGATACATACGCAAAATAGAGCAGCCAAAACGCAAATTGGTTTGCATGTGAAACAGCTTGCTGCGATCACCATCGCCAATCACGCGCGCCCAGAATGGCATGACTTGCATGTAGCCATGTGCTCCTACCGGCGACACCGCATATTTGCGAAAAGCCGATTCCACTTGTATCAATCCGAGCACCAAGGCCGGATCGAGACCGGCACGCCGTGCTTCGTACCAAACCGTGCGCAGGAACTCGATGCGCACCTGTCTATCCGAAATTCGTTTAGCCAATCGATCCGACATATCACCCAACCACTGTAGATACGCGAGCCGTTCTTTGATATCGATAAATTGCGGAATAGGCGGTCGCGGATCGGAAATGGCGCGCGATAAAGCCATGCGTACCGAATCTGCCATGGCCTCTTCTTTTTGATTGCCAGCGAAGACCTGGCAAGCATTCGCCAGCAAATATAAAAATATGCCGAAGATGAATATGCAGCGGAACAACGACAATGTCGGCCACGCATATCGCCAGCGACCACTTTCAATGCCTTGACGTCGCGCAAGAGTAATTGGCATCGCCGGCTGAATCAAAACAATCACGCAACTAATTTGGCTTTAACGAAGGCGAGCATTTCATCCAGTGCGACCGCAGTTGCTTCCGTATCACGGCGCCCCTGATATTCCAGCTTGCCGTCTTTCAAGCCACGCTCACCGATGACGATACGATGCGGCGCGCCAATCAACTCCCAATCGGCAAACATCGCACCTGGACGTTCGCCTCTATCATCCAGTATCACGTCGACACCTGCTGACTGCAGGACTTCATACAATTTTTCGGTCTCTGCTTGGACGCTCTCACTGCGGTCATAGCCCATCGGACACAGCACGACTTCAAACGGCGCCAGCGCAACGGGCCAGATGATGCCCTTGTCATCAAAATTCTGTTCGATCGCAGCTCCCAAGATGCGGGTTACGCCGATGCCGTAACAGCCCATTTGAATCAATTGTGGCTTGCCATTTTCATCGAGATAAGTCGCTTTCATAGCTTCGGAATAGGCGGTACCCAACTGAAACACGTGGCCGACTTCAATCCCGCGCTGGATCGCCAACACGCCTTTGCCATCCGGCGATGGATCGCCTTCAACCACATTGCGAATATCAAGCACGGTTGCTTCCGGCAAATCACGGCCCCAGTTGGCGCCTGTAAAATGAGAGTCAACTTCATTGGCACCGCAAACGAAATCGCTCATCGCGGCGACGGTACGATCCACTACCACCTTGACTGGCTTCTTTGTATTGATCGGTCCCAGATAACCTGGTGGCGTACCAAACCACTCAACAATTTCTGCTTCATTGGCAAAGCGATAGTCGATCAGCCCTGGAATCTTTCCCACCTTTACTTCGTTCAATTCATGATCGCCGCGCAATAGCAATAACCAGACTTCTTTATTGATGACGCCCTTCTCTTCTTTTTCTACCGTCAGCACTATCGACTTGACGGTTTGTGCCAGCGGCAAATTCAAGAATGCAGCAACATCCTCGCATTTGGATTTGCCCGGTGTTGGCGTCTTGATCAATGCTTGCGTCGCCGCGGCGCGTGGAGTCGTTGGGGCTATCGCTTCTGCCGCTTCCATATTGGCCGCATAGTCAGACGTTGGGCAATAGACAATCGCATCTTCACCGGTATCTGCAATCACGTGGAATTCGTGCGAGCCAGATCCGCCAATCGCGCCGTTATCTGCGGCAACCGCACGGAATTGCAAACCAAATCGGTTGAAAATCTTGGTGTAGGCATCGAACATGATTTGATAGGAACGTTTCAAACCCTCGACATCGCGATCAAATGAGTAGGCATCCTTCATCGTGAATTCGCGGCCTCGCATCAAGCCGAAGCGTGGACGGCGTTCGTCGCGGAACTTGGTTTGTATATGATAAAAATTCAGCGGTAACTGGCGGTAGGATTTGATCTCGGTACGCACCACATCGGTGACGACTTCTTCCGACGTCGGCTGGATCGCGTAATCGCGGCCATGACGGTCCTTGACACGCATCAGCTCCGCGCCCATCTTGTCCCAGCGTCCAGTCTCTTGCCACAGCTCGGCAGGTTGCACCAAAGGCATCAACAATTCAATTGCATGGGCGCTGTTCATTTCCTCTCTGATAATCGCTTCCACCTTGCGGATCACGCGCAATCCCATAGGCATATATGTATAAATACCAGAACCAATGCGCTTGATCATGCCGGCACGCATCATCAGTTTATGGCTGACGATTTCTGCGTCGGAAGGGGCTTCTTTAAGAGTGGAAATGAAAAAACGGGATGCGCGCATGACGATGAATTCTTTTTAAAAAGAGAGAGGGTTATAATCAACTCAATTTTAAAGGATTAGCTGGCTGATGCACCCACTCTTCGCACAATTGATTGCTGTCTCCGTTGTTCGCACGTCATCGTGCGCGCGGCTGGTTGAGGCCGTATAGAAGCCGATTTTCGATTGAGGGTACTTTAGCCGCAGAAAGTTTGAGGTGCACTATGCTGGATCGTGAAGGCTTTCGCCCAAACGTCGGCATTATTTTGATCAACGCCCAGAATGAAGTGTGGTGGGGCAAGCGGGTGCGCGAGCACTCGTGGCAATTTCCACAGGGCGGGATCAAATTCGGCGAAACACCCGAACAGGCTATGTTCCGCGAGCTGGAAGAAGAAGTCGGCTTGCGGGCGGAGCACGTCAAAATCATCGGTCGTACACGCGACTGGCTGCGCTACGAAGTCCCGGATCATTTCATCAAACGGGAAATTCGCGGTCATTACAGAGGCCAGAAACAAATATGGTTTTTGCTGCGCATGGTCGGGCGGGATTGTGACGTTAATCTACGCGTGACTGAACATCCGGAATTCGACGCTTGGCGCTGGCATGACTATTGGGTGCCGCTTGACGTTGTCATCGAATTCAAACGCGATGTCTATCAACGCGCACTACAAGAACTGTCGCGGTTTTTAGTGCGGCCAGCTCAGCATGCTGCACAACACACTACAGCACGTTATTTGCGTCAGACGCATGCATCACGCAAAACAGACGAACCCTCTACTGTAAAGACTACACCTGACAATGAATAAGTCTTCCATTTTCACTCGCCAACTAAAGCACACACTGCTCGGCCTGTCACTGCTGGTTGTGACGCAGATTTCCCTCGCGCAACAGCTGGAGTTCAATAAGAACTACAGCGATGAGGAGGACAAGCCATGGGAAGAAATCGCGGCAGATTTTCCGCCCGCCCCCAAGGCAGAAAATCTGCTGCCTTTTTATGTAGGTCCGACTGCAACACAAACTTTTGCCGTAGATAGCAAGTCGCTCTCCATAGGAACAGATGGCGTCGTGCGCTACACATTGGTTGCTACCAGTCCTTCGGGAGCAAAAAATATCAGCTATGAAGGCATTCGCTGTGCATCGTTTGAAAAGAAAATCTACGCGCTTGGACGCGAAGATGGGACATGGGGTCGCTCCCGTCGCGATCAATGGGAATCTATTGTGCGCAGCAAGGTAAACCGGCAGCATGCAGCTCTATCCGCAGATTATTTCTGCAGCAATTTGACGATTGTAGGGACTGAAAAAGATATGATAAACAGGCTTAAATCCGGAAAGACGCTGACAGACGATTTACTGCGCGAATAAAAATCGGTGCGATCAGTTGAATATAGATAGATCGCGAATCTGATTTGCGTCGCGTCAGTTTTTAAAGCAACACCAGATTATCTCGATGTATCAATTCCGGCTCTTCGACAAACCCAAGTATGGACAGAATCTCTGCTGACGGTTTGCGCATGATGCGACGTGACTCTGAACTCGTATAATTCGTCATACCACGCGCGATGGCCCGGCCATCGCTGTCGATACAAGTAATCACATCACCACGACCAAATTCGCCTTTTACTTCGGTGATGCCGATAGGCAGCAAGGACTTGCCTTCCGCAGTCAATTTCTGCACTGCACCCGCATCCAGCACAACCTTGCCGGCGGTTTGCAAGTGATCAGCCATCCATTGTTTTCTGGCAGTCAGTTGCGCAGTTTGCGCCGTCAATTGTGTTCCGATTGCTTCGCCAGCAGCAAGCCGACTCAGTACGCGATCTTCACGCCCCCAGGCAATCACCGTATGCGCACCGGACAAAGCTGCACGTTTGGCCGCGAGAATTTTGGTAAGCATACCGCCGCGACCAAGGCTACTGCCCGCACCACCCGCCATCGCTTCCAGTGTCAAATCGCCAGCCTTGGCTTCGTGCACAAATTCTGCATTGGGATCCTTGCGTGGATCAGCGGTAAACAAGCCGCGTTGGTCAGTCAAAATGATCAAGGCATCGCCTTCGATCAAATTGGCCACGAGAGCACCCAAAGTATCGTTGTCACCAAACTTGATCTCATCGGTAACAACGGTATCGTTTTCATTAATGATGGGCACTACACCGAGGCGCAAGAGCGTAAACAAGGTCGACCGCGCGTTCAGATAGCGTTCGCGATCCGCAAGATCGGCATGGGTTAACAGGACTTGCGCAGTACGCACATCGTGCTGGCGAAAACTGGTTTCGTAAATTTGTGCGAGACCCATTTGACCCACTGCTGCACAGGCTTGCAACTCATGAATGCCAGTCGGCCGCTTGTCAAAACCAAGACGTTGCATGCCTTCGGCGATCGCGCCGGAACTGACGAGCACGACTTCTTTACCGAGGCTGCGAAGATGGACAATTTGCTCTGCCCATTTTCGAATGGCGGTCGCGTCCAGACCCTTGCCATCGTTAGTGACAAGAGAAGAACCGACCTTGATGATAATGCGCTTGGCTTGTTGAATGACGGAGTTCATGCTTTGTAATCCGGCGCTGTTTTTATCGTTGCTTGAGCTTTATTGAACGCTGCATTTTGCAGTTTTATTACTTAATGCCGGATTGCCCAAGCGTGGGCAATCCGTTTAAGAAAAACTTCAATCGATGATTTTGAAACGAGGATCGTCCGGATCGATAGAATCGATCAAACGCGCTTCTTCGCTAATATCCGTTTCTTCTGCACGCTGCTCTGCCTGGCGCTGCACCGCGATGTAGTCATAAATTTCGGTGACCATCTCGGAACAACCGTCGCGTGTCAACGCTGAAATCTCAAATACCGGGCCTTTCCAGCCAAAGCGTTTGACGAAATCTTTTACGCGTTTTGCACGCTCTTCATCCGGCACCATGTCGAGTTTATTCAAGACTAACCAGCGTGGTTTTTCGAATAGCGACTCATCGTATTTTTTCAATTCCTTGACGATGGCCTTGGCTTCTTTGACCGGATCGACATTGTCGAACGGTGCCAGATCAACGATATGCAATAACAACCGTGTGCGCTGTAAATGACGCAGGAATTGAATTCCCAAGCCCGCACCATCGGAAGCACCTTCGATCAAACCAGGAATATCGGCAATCACAAAACTCTTTTCGTGACTGACGCGTACCACACCCAAATTTGGATGCAGAGTAGTAAACGGGTAATCAGCAATCTTCGGCCGTGCATTCGACACAGCAGAAATGAATGTGGATTTACCCGCATTCGGCATGCCGAGCAAACCGATATCGGCGAGCACTTTCAGCTCCAGCCGCAGTTCGCGTCGTTCGCCTTCTTTGCCTTCAGACTTCTGGCGTGGCGCACGATTGGTCGAAGATTTAAAATGGATATTGCCCCAGCCGCCTTCGCCGCCTTTTGCAATCAACACTTCTTGGCCGTGCTCGGTCAGATCGGCGATCAATTCACCATCATTGTTGTCGATGATCAGCGTACCAACCGGCATGCGCAGTTTGATATCGTCTGCACCCTTGCCGTAGCAATCCGCGCCACGACCATTTTCGCCATCACGTGCCTTGTGCATTTTTGAATAGCGAAAATCAACCAGCGTATTAATGTTGCGATCTGCCACCGCAAATATGCTGCCGCCCTTGCCGCCATCACCGCCATCCGGGCCACCGAACGGCCTGAATTTTTCACGACAAAAGGAGGCGACGCCGTTGCCGCCGTCACCAGCAATGACTTCGATTTTTGCTTCGTCGATAAACTTCATAATTGTGCCGCCATAAAACTAAAAAGGCTCTACCTGGGGCAGAGCCTTTCGATTGAAGGCTTTCGCCTTACCTTGCTTGCTTAAAAACTTAAGCAGGTACTACCGTAACGTAATGACGTTGCAATGCGCCTTTAGTAACGAATGCAACTTTGCCATCGGTCAGCGCGAACAAGGTATGATCCTTGCCGATACCGACGTTTTCGCCTGGGTGCATTTTGGTACCACGCTGGCGAACGATAATGCCGCCTGCATTGATAGCCTGACCACCGTAGACTTTAACGCCCAGTCGCTTTGACTCTGAGTCACGACCATTTCGCGTAGTGCCGCCGCCTTTTTTATGTGCCATTTCTGACTCCTTGTATCTGTTTAGTCCGAGTCAGCGGCTTAGCCGTTGATCGAAACGATCTGCAATTCGGTGTAATTTTGGCGATGGCCCTGATGCTTCTGGTAGTGCTTACGGCGACGCATCTTGAAAATCGTGACCTTTTCGTGACGACCATGGGAGACAACCGTAGCAAGGACCGTAGCACCAACAACCAGTGGAGCACCAAACTGAATGGTTTCTCCTGCGCCCAATGCGAGCACCTGATCAAGGGTGATTTCGGATCCAATGTCTGCCGGTATCTGTTCTACTTTAAATTTTTCACCAGCGACAACTTTATATTGTTTGCCACCGGTTTTTATGACCGCGTACATGTGAAACCTCATCAATTGATTAAAGGACTTTTCTCTCTTCGAGCCGCTGAAAACTGCACAGACGGAATCGGGAAAACCTCCAATTATACATGGACTTACCCTATCGGTCAAAGTCCTTAATCACATCGCTTTCAGACTTGTAAATACATGTCTTTTAAGAAATATTGCACTCCCTGGCGGCGACATGCGCGCGTGCACTGCATTTGTCGTCGTATAATTCCCGCTCGTCCATGCTCATTCATCAGGCTTACACTTGGCTTCCGCTTCCATTGCTTCCGCACAAAACCTGCTCATCCAGCCTATCGCCGCAGATCTAAACGCAGTTGATACGGTGATACGCCAAAAACTCCACTCGGAAGTGGCCCTGGTCAACCAAATTGGTGATTATATTATTAGCGCCGGTGGAAAGCGCATAAGGCCAGTGCTGGTTTTGTTGATAGCAAACGCTTACAGCTACCGCGGCACCGATCATCATCAATTAGCCGCCGTTGTAGAATTTATTCATACCGCAACCTTGCTGCATGATGATGTTGTCGATGAATCTTCGTTGCGCCGCGGCCGCAAGACTGCCAATGCCCTGTTCGGTAATGCGGCATCCGTGCTGGTAGGCGACTTCCTCTATTCACGCGCGTTCCAGATGATGGTCTCGGTTGGCGACATTCGCATCATGCAGATTCTGGCTGATGCAACGAATGTGATCGCCGAAGGCGAAGTCATGCAATTACTGAATATGCACGACCCCGACGTATCGGAAGAGCGCTATACCCAAGTTATACGTTCCAAAACTGCCAAATTATTTGAAGCTGCAGCCCAATTGGGCGCATTGATTGCCGGCGCATCCAACGAAGAAATCGAAGCCGCCGCAGAATATGGCCGCTCGCTCGGAACAGCATTCCAACTGATAGACGATGTACTGGATTATTCAGGCCAGGCTGATGATATCGGCAAGAATGTCGGCGACGATCTGCGCGAAGGCAAAGCTACATTACCGCTGATCTACCTGATGGAACATGGTACGGCCGAGCAGCGCGAACTAGTCCGCAATTGTATCGAAAATGGCGATGAGCAGCATTTCGATGCCGTCCTGTTTGCAGTCACCACATCCGGCGCGTTGGATTACACCAAGCGCAAAGCGGTAGAAGCGTCCGCACGCGCCACCGCTTCTATCAGCGCACTCCCTGAAAGCCAGTTCAAGGATGCCCTGCTAAAACTAAGCGATTTCGCGGTTAATCGAAATCACTAAATCATCGATGCAATAGTTCATATCTGCGGAAAAACCGCTGCGGGAATTCCAAGCCTACCCTTAACTTTGAAGGGACGCATTAGCACGGCAACACATCATCAATAATGCACACGACGCCTCACGCGCCCGACTGCATGTTGCATTTTGCGGCACAAAGAAGTAACAAACATCCCGATACCTTTACAAAACAGATGCTTAGAGGCATCATCTAACGCATCTTCGATGTTTCAATCGACCTCTTCGGCATAACCATAATGGCTGCAGTTCTTCCTAGTTCGGCGTCAAATAATTCGATGTCCGGCCTTGCGCGCGCATTGCTGCAGGCAGGCCAAATAACGCCGCAGCAAGCCGATACGCTCGCCAAACAAGCTGCAACCGAGAAAACTGCGTTCATCGATACGCTACTGAAAAGTGAAGTGATGGATGCGTCCAGACTGGCCGCATTTTGTTCGCAGACTTTTGGCTATCCCTTACTTGATTTAGCAGCCTTCAATAGTGGCAATCTGCCGGACAAGATCATCGACACGAAGCTGATGCAAAGTCAGCGCGTGGTCGCGCTTGCCAAGCGCGGCAACAAGGTACTGATAGCGATTTCCGACCCCACCAATTCGCAAGCACTAGACCAGATCAAGTTCCAGACGCAATTAACGGTCGAACCAATCATCGTCGACCACGCTACGCTGCTCAAGTTAATCGAGAAGTTGGGGCACAGTGCAGAGCAGGATCTGAATGAACTGATAGGCGACGATCTGGAGATCGATTTCGTTGAAGAAGATCTGGCGGCGCCGACTGAAGGTGGCACTACCGATATCGATGATGCGCCGGTCGTCAAATTCCTGCAAAAAATTCTGGTTGATGCAATCAATCTCGGCGCATCCGATCTTCACTTCGAACCTTTCGAAAAGTTTTATCGCATTCGCTTCCGCGTAGACGGCGTGTTGCGCGACATCGCGCAACCACCGCTGGCGATCAAGGAAAAACTGGCATCGCGCATCAAGGTTATTTCTAAGCTGGATATTTCGGAAAAGCGCGTGCCGCAAGATGGCCGTATGAAGCTGGTAATGTCGAAAACGCGCTCCATCGATTTTCGTGTAAGCACCCTGCCTACGCTGTTTGGCGAAAAAATTGTCATGCGTATTCTGGATGGCTCGCAAGCACAAATGGGGATCGAGGCGCTAGGTTACGATCCCGACCAGAAAGAAACCTTGCTGAACGCCATTCAGCGTCCTTACGGCATGGTCTTGGTCACCGGCCCGACTGGCTCCGGCAAGACTGTTTCGCTATACACCTGTCTGAATATTCTAAACAAGCCGGGCATCAATATCTCTACTGCGGAAGACCCTGCGGAGATCAATTTGCCAGGCGTAAATCAAGTCAATGTTAACGATAGAGCCGGCCTCACTTTTCCGGTCGCGCTCAAGGCTTTTTTACGCCAGGATCCGGACATCATCATGGTCGGTGAGATTCGCGACCTGGAAACCGCTGATATCGCGATCAAGGCAGCGCAAACCGGCCATATGGTGTTCTCGACACTGCACACTAATGATGCACCTGCGACGCTCACGCGCTTGATGAATATGGGTGTTGCCCCATTCAATATTGCGTCATCCGTCATTTTAATTACCGCGCAGCGCCTGGCTCGGCGCCTGTGTACGTGCAAACAAACTACAGTTATTCCAGACGAAGCTTTGCTGGAAGCAGGTTTTCACGAAGACGATCTGGATGGAACGTGGCTGCCCTACAAACCGGTAGGTTGTGAACGTTGCAGCGGCAGCGGCTACAAAGGTCGCTTGGGCATCTATCAGATCATGCCAATCAGCGAAGAAATCGAACACATTATTTTGAATCACGGCACTTCGCTGGAAATCGAGGCGCAGGCAAAAAAAGACGGGGTGCGCTCCTTACGTGAATCCGGCTTGAGAAAAGTTAAACAAGGCATGACCAGTCTGGAAGAAATTCTGGGTTGTACAAACGAATAATAAAGAGGTCTAGGGATGGCAACTTCAGCACGTAAAGTTGGAAGCGCAACACTCGCCAAGGAAGCCGTTTTTGCCTGGGAAGGCAAGGACAAGTCAGGAAAAATAGTGCGCGGCGAATTGCGTGCCGGCGGAGAGTCTGTTGTCAATGCAACGTTACGCCGCCAAGGCGTGCTGGTTACCAAAGTAAAAAAGAAAACTTATCGTAGCGGCAAGAAAGTCTCAGACAAAGACATCACTCTTTTTACGCGACAACTAGCCACCATGATGAAGGCCGGTGTGCCGCTGTTGCAATCGTTTGATATTGTTGCCAAAGGCAATGACAACCCTTCCGTATCAAAATTGATTCAAGATATTCGTGCAGATGTCGAAACCGGCACCAGCCTGAATCAGGCGTTCCGCAAATTTCCTTTGTATTTCGACCCTCTTTTTTGCAATCTGGTGGGGGCAGGTGAACAGGCGGGCATTCTGGAAGACTTGCTGACGCGCCTCGCCATCTATAAGGAAAAAACCCTCGCAATCAAAGCCAAGATCAAATCTGCATTGGTTTATCCGGTTGCCATTCTTGGCGTCGCATTTCTCGTGACTGCCGTCATCATGATCTGGGTGGTACCTGCATTCAAGGAAGTGTTCAAAAGCTTTGGCGCAGATCTACCAGCACCGACCTTGATGGTAATGGCAATTTCCGATTTTTTTGTCTCTTACTGGTATCTGATCTTCGGTTTGCTTTTTGCCGGACTTTATTTGTTTTTCCAATCGTGGAAGCGCTCGCTGCAGATGCAACGCACGATGGATAGGCTACTGTTGAAAGCACCTATCTTCGGTGCTGTAATTCGCAAGGCAACCATTGCACGCTGGACCCGCACACTGGCGACGATGTTCGCCGCGGGTGTGCCTCTCGTTGAATCTCTGGATTCAGTTGGCGGAGCCGCTGGCAATGCAGTGTATCTGGATGCCACAAAAAAAATCCAAAGCGAAGTCAGCACTGGTGTCAGTCTAACTGTCGCGATGCAAAATTCCGATGTCTTCCCTAATATGGTCACGCAGATGGTATCCATCGGTGAAGAATCCGGTTCGCTAGACAATATGCTCGGTAAAGTTGCGGACTTTTATGAAGATGAAGTCGACGAGGCTGTCGCCTCACTCTCCAGTTTGATGGAACCACTCATCATGGTGATTCTCGGCGTGCTCATAGGCGGTTTGGTCATCGCAATGTACCTGCCTATTTTCAAACTGGGCTCTGTTGTCTGATGATAGAGTCACTTTGGTCTGCGCCTGCGGGTAGCGCACTGCCCGCAATCTTTGCGGGTATATTCGGTTTGCTGATTGGCAGTTTTCTCAACGTTGTGATTCACCGCATCCCGAAAATGATGCAGCGCGAATCAGATAACTACGTTGCGCATGAAAGTGGCAAGCCTTTGCCACATGAAGATCGCTACGATTTGCTAATGCCCCGCTCGGCATGTCCGCAATGCGGACATCAAATCACGGCGAAGGAAAACATTCCGGTTTTCAGTTATGCATTTCTGCGCGGGAAATGCATAGCGTGCAAAACTCATATCTCGATTCGTTATCCGATAGTTGAATTATTGAGCGGCGTGTTATCCGCTGCGCTTATATGGCATTTCGGTAGTGGCTGGCTCGGCCTGTCTACACTGGTTTTGACCTATCTTTTGATCGCAATGACGTTTATTGATGCTGATACGCAATTGCTGCCGGATGACTTAACGCTGCCGTTGCTTTGGCTAGGTTTGCTCATCAATCTGAATGGCACTTTCGTACCCTTGCAAGAAGCTGTGATTGGAGCCGCCGCCGGCTATCTGAGTTTGTGGGCGATTTATTGGCTGTTCAAGCTGGTAACGGGCAAAGAAGGTATGGGTTACGGCGACTTCAAGCTATTGGCAGCCTTAGGTGCATGGCTAGGCTGGAAAATGTTGCCTGTCATTGTATTGCTGTCTTCATTAGTGGGGGCGATCGTCGGTATTGCCCTGATTTTGCTGGCGAAACGTGGTCGTGACATCCCGATTCCATTCGGTCCCTACCTCGCGGCAGCTGGCATGTTGACTCTGTTTTACGGAAAACCGTTGACACAAATATATCTGGGCTTTTACTGAGCAAATGACTGCGCCCGTACTCTCGCCCCGATTCTCCGTAGGCTTGACCGGTGGCATAGGCAGCGGCAAAAGCACGGTCGCCGACTTATTTGCCGCGCACGGCGCCGCCGTCATCGATACCGACCTGATTGCGCATCAACTGACAGCGGCGGGGGGCAGCGCAATTACAGCAATCCGTCTTGCCTTCGGCAGCACTTTCATCGCAGCTGACGGGGCGATGGATAGAGCAAAAATGCGTGCAACCGTCTTTGCCGATCCTGCCGAAAAAGGACGCTTGGAAGCTATTCTTCATCCGCTAATTCGCGCCGAAACCGAGCATGCTGCAGCGCAGGCAGAGGGTGCCTATCTCTTGTTTGTAGTGCCATTGTTGGTCGAATCCGGGTTATGGAAGCAACGCGTCTCGCGCGTTCTGGCAATTGACTGCACGGAAGAGATACAAATCCGCCGCGTGATGCAACGCAATAATCTGACCGAACCACAGGTACGCGCCATCATGGCTACGCAAGCATCGCGCGCAAGCAGAATCGCGGCGGCAGATGACATCATTATCAACAATGGCGATACGGCAGCGCTGATTCCGCAAGTAAAGCGCCTGCATGATTTATATATCTCGCTGGCGAGATGTGCTTGAACATCAGTCGATGCATACGGTCTATTATTGATATCCGCTGAAATTGCCTGAAATCCAGGCTGACCGTAGCAGAAGATAAAAACAAAATTGCACCTGCATTTGTAATTTGCCTCAGCTTCGTTCAGAATCACACAATTAGCTCGTATTGCCCGCTTTAAACTTTAAAGGGATGCCACTTTGATTGTCTACGAATACCCTTTCAACGAGCGTATTCGCACGTTGTTGCGGTTAGAAGACCTGTACGAGAAATTTGCTTTCTTTGTCGGTCATGATCACCCGCAACAGCATCACGTCGCCCTCTCCACAATTTTCGAAATGCTGGAAGTCGCCGGTCGTGCAGATCTCAAATCAGATCTGCTGCAGGAACTGGAACGCCAGAAGCAAACCTTGCTTGGATTCAAATCCAACCCCAACGTAGAAGCAGAAATGCTGGATGCAATTCTATTCGACATCGAACGCATCAGTACCGCACTAGTGGCATCCCAAGGCAAAACCGGTCAACACATCCGTGAAAATGAATGGCTGATGAGCATACGCGGCCGCACCATCATTCCGGGCGGTGCATGCGAGTTCGATCTTCCATCCTATTACGCATGGCAACACGATTCGGCTCAACAGCGTCTGGCGGACATACACAAATGGTTTACACCGCTGGCGCCATTGTTCGATGCGATCGGCATGATCTTGCGGCTATTGCGCGAATCGGGTCGCCCGGTAAAAATGATTGCGCAAAGCGGTAGTTACCAGCAAATGCTGCAGGGCAAGGCCTACCAGATGCTGCGTTTGAATATCGATGAAAATCTGGGTGCGATTCCGGAGATATCTGCCAACAAGTACATGTTGTGGATACGCTTTACGTCTCAGGATGGCGATATGAAGCCGAAAGCGTTCGAAGGTGATGTACCGTTCGAACTGAGTTTGTGCAGTTTCTGATTAGATAGTGTTTATGGTTACGACAGTCGATTGCCCTACATGCGGTACCAAAGTGGAATGGTCGGAAATAAGCAAGTTCCGTCCTTTCTGTTCCAATCGCTGCAAGCAAATCGATCTTGGCGCATGGGCAGAAGAGAAGTATGTGATCCCGGTAGTCAATCCGCTGGATGATCTCGACGAAGATATTCCACCACCGCCACAACCTTAATTAGTCATGCGCTGTTTGAACTGGCGCTTGAGCTGAATAGCGGAGCTTATTTACGTAATTTATTTACGTAACTCATCCAGCCACTCAATCAAGGGAATAGTCGCCGGCAACAGCGGCTCGACGCCCACGCATCCCTGCCAGGCGAAAGCCTGATTTTCCAGACTTTGCGGATCGCCGCGCCAGTCGCGGCTGATATAAAAATGTAGTCGTACATGCGCATGCGGATAAACATGCTCGACACCACACCACGGCTCTGCAGAAACGACCTCTACGCCCAGCTCCTCGACAAACTCGCGCTTCAGCGCATCCAGAATAGCTTCATCGGCTTCTACTTTCCCTCCCGGGAATTCCCAGTAGCCAGCGTATGGCTTCCCATCGGGGCGCTGTCCAAGCAGCACATCTCCATTCGGTTTCATCAAGATGCCGACTGCAACATCGATAGGCATGGACTTGTTTTCAGACATGGTGGTGACCTGTACAGATGAAACGCGAGTTGATATTAGCGCAGAGAGTAAAGCACGAGCACGCCATCACTTCGGTGCTTTACCCGCATGATCCTTGGCGAATTGCCACGCAACACGACCTGAGCGTGAACCGCGCTGCAAGGCCCAGCGCAGAGCCTCTGGTTTCGCCACTTCGATTTGCTGAGCGTTACAGCCGAAGTGCGTCAACCAGTGCGCGACGATATCCAGGTAATCATCCTGCCGGAATGGATAGAAGGTCACCCACAAACCGAAGCGCTCTGACAGCGAGATTTTTTCTTCTACCGTTTCGCCTGGATGCAAATCACCATCGTCACCATGCGTATAGGTCGAATTATCTGACATCCGTTCCGGCATCAGGTGCCTGCGGTTCGATGTCGCATAAATCAGCACGTTATCGGATTGCGCAGAAATGCTGCCGTCCAGCGCAACCTTCAATGCCTTGTAACCGCCCTCGCCCTCTTCAAACGACAAGTCGTCGCAGAAAATAATGAAGCGCTCGGGCCGACCGGCAACCAGATCAACGATATCCGACAAGTCGCCGAGATCGTCCTTGTCGACTTCAATCAGGCGCAAACCCTGATCCGCATATTGATTCAAACACGCCTTGATCAACGACGATTTGCCGGTGCCGCGTGCACCGGTCAGCAGCACATTATTGGCTGGCAAGCCCTCGACGAATTGTCTGGTGTTCTGTTCAATTTGCTGCTTTTGCGTGCTGATATTGTGCAAGTCGGTCAATGCAATCGGCGAGATATGTGCGACTGGCTGTAGATAGCCACGACCCTCCTTGCCATTCGATTTACGCCAACGGAATGCAATCCCTGCATTCCAGTCCGGTTCAATATGCGCTGCAGGCAGAATTGATTCAAGGCGGCCCAGCAAAGCCTCTGCACGTACCAGAAATTGTTCAAGTTGAGTCATTGTTTTACTTATTGAAGTCAGGTTCTATCGATGGATAGATGTCAAAACCGACATCTATCCTTGGCAATACCATCACGGATAAATCACTAACAAATCAAGAGCGATAATCCGCATTGATCGTCACGTATTCATGCGACAAATCGCAAGTCCAGATCGTGGCATCTACATTGCCGCGACCGAGTTTGACGCGCACAGTGATTTCGCTTTGCTTCATCACGCGCTGACCGTCTTCTTCCTTGTAATCAGGATTACGACCGCCATTCTTGGCGACCCACACATCATCCAGGTACAAATTCAATTTACTCACATCCAGATCGTCGACACCGGCGTAACCGATAGCCGCGAGGATACGACCGAGATTTGGATCAGAAGCGAAGAAAGCCGTTTTTACCAATGGTGAATGAGCGATCGAATAGGCGATCTTGCGGCACTCTTCCACATCTCTTCCATCTTCGACGGTCACCGTAATGAACTTGGTTGCGCCTTCGCCATCGCGCACGATCATTTGCGCCAATTCTTGCGATAAGCCAAGAACTGCATCGGCAAGCGCCGTGTATTCCGGTGTGTCAATCGCATTGATTTGCAGCGGCGAAGTGCCGGTCGCAATCACGATAAACGAATCGTTGGTTGAGGTATCACCATCAATCGTGATGCAGTTGAAGGAACGATCTGCCACCTGCCTGACCATGTGATCCAAGACCGGCTGCGCCACCTTGGCATCCGTTGCCATAAAGCCCAGCATGGTCGCCATATTCGGCTTGATCATGCCCGCGCCTTTGCTCACGCCGGTCAGCGTGATCGCATGCCCGTTGATCGTGACTTGACGCGACGCAGCCTTGGGCTGGGTATCGGTCGTCATGATAGACAAGGCCGCGTTATACCAGTTGTCCGCTTTCAAATTCGAGATTGCTTGCGGCAAACCTGCCACCAAACGATCAACCGGCAAGGGCTCCAGAATCACGCCGGTGGAAAACGGCAGGATTTGCGACGCATCGCAAGCCAGCAATTTGGCCAACGCCGCACATGTGGCGTTGGCATCTGCCAAGCCGCTTTCACCGGTACCTGCATTGGCATTACCGGTGTTGATAACAAGTGCCTGTATCGGTGCGCCGGCTTTGCGATTGGACAAATGTTCTTTGCAGACTTGAACCGGCGCGGCGCAAAAGCGGTTCTTCGTGAAGACACCCGTCACCGTTGCGGTCGGCGCCAGCTTCATCACCAACACATCCTTGCGATTGGCCTTGCGTATCCCCGCTTCGGCATGACCGAGTTCAATGCCGGCAACTGCGGTCAGATTTTCAGGAATGGGGAGAGGGAGATTGACGGCCATGGCAATTATTCTAAGTAAGGTTAAAAGGGTGGGCTAAATCGATTACATCGTGCAGATATCGCAGACGGATATTGTAAACGCATGAGCAGGTATCAGTTGAATGCGCTCAGACCTCGCAACAGTCGCACCGCCAAAGCAAAAGGGCGGGGAATAAAGCACCCCGCCCTTCATTTTTCAGCGTTTGACCACAGGATTATGCAAGGCGACCATGACACTGCTTGTACTTCTTGCCACTACCGCAAGGACATGGATCGTTACGACCGGCTTTGGGTACTGCATTGCCTTGTGGTTGCGTAACGGCTTCGCTTGACTGTACAGTCGGCGCCAGCAATTCTTCCGGTGCCGCATCGGCATCAAAATCTGAGTGCTGGTAATGCACATTTTCGACATGCGATTGCGCCAGCTTTTCTTCCGCAGCTTCAATTTCTTCACGCGATTGAATACGCACAATCATGACAGTCTTGACGACTTCGTCCTTGATCAAATTCAGCATCTGACCAAACAGTTCAAAGGCTTCGCGCTTGTACTCCTGCTTTGGATTCTTTTGTGCATAGCCGCGCAGATGAATGCCCTGACGCAAATGGTCCAGTGCAGCCAGGTGTTCACGCCAGTGAGAGTCCACTGCTTGCAGCATCACTCCACGCTCAAAGCCGCCGAACGATTCCTTGCCTACGATGCCGACTTTATCATCGTAAACAGCATCGGTCGCCTTCAATAAACGCTCGAGCAACTCTTCATCCGTGATATTCGGCTCTGCTTCCAGCAGCGCAACCAGTGAAAAATCGATCTGCCATTCGTTGCGCAGCACATCGTCGAGTGTCTTCAAATCCCATTGCTCTTCCATCGATTGTTCAGGCACATAAGTGCGGAACAAATCATTGAATACGCCCTGACGCAATGAGGTAATCAACTCGGACACGTCTTGCGTTGCCAGCAATTCATTACGCTGTTGATAGATCACTTTGCGCTGATCGTTGGCGACGTCATCGTATTCCAGTAATTGTTTGCGAATATCGAAGTTGCGCGCTTCAACTTTGCGTTGTGCCGATTCAATCGAACGCGAAACGATACCCGCTTCAATCGGTTCGCCTTCCGGCATTTTCAAACGGTCCATGATCGCGCGTACACGATCACCGGCGAAAATACGCAACAAGGCATCGTCCAGCGACAAATAGAAACGTGAAGAACCCGGATCGCCCTGACGACCAGAGCGGCCACGCAACTGATTATCGACGCGACGCGATTCGTGACGCTCGGTACCGATGATGTGCAAACCACCGGCGGTGACCACGTGATCGTGCAGCGACTGCCATTCCTCACGCAATTTTTGCGCTTGCGCTGCCTTGTCGGCATCCGCCAACTCAGGATTGGCTTCGATGATCTGAACCTGCTTGGCGACGTTGCCACCCAACACGATATCGGTACCGCGACCAGCCATATTGGTGGCGATCGTGATGGCTTTTGGACGACCTGCCTGCGCAATGATTTCCGCTTCACGCGCATGCTGCTTCGCGTTCAGCACGTTATGCGGCAATTTCGCTTTAGCCAGAATTTCGGACAACAATTCCGAATTTTCAATCGAGGTGGTACCCACCAACACAGGCTGACCACGCTCGTAGCAATCCTGGATATCCTTCAGCATCGCGCCGTATTTTTCATCCGAAGATTTATAGACTTGATCTTGACGGTCTTTGCGCTGGTTCGGGCGATTCTGCGGAATGACGACAGTTTCGAGACCGTAGATTTCCTGGAATTCGTAAGCTTCGGTATCAGCAGTACCGGTCATGCCGGACAGCTTGCTGTACATGCGGAAGTAATTCTGGAATGTAATCGACGCCAGGGTCTGATTTTCATTCTGAATCTGTACGTGTTCCTTCGCTTCCACCGCCTGATGCAAACCATCAGACCAGCGACGACCGGTCATCAAACGACCGGTAAATTCATCGACGATAACAACCTCGTTGTTTTGCACGACGTAATGCTGATCCTTGTGATACAGCGTGTGTGCGCGCAAAGCAGCGTACAAATGGTGTATCAATGTGATGTTGGCAGCGTCATACAGCGAAGCGCCTTCCGGCAGCAAACCCATGCTTGTCAGGATTTGCTCGGCTTTTTCATGACCTGCTTCGGTCAACAGCACTTGATGGGATTTTTCATCCTTGGTGTAATCGCCAGGAACTTCTACCGTGCCTTTGCCATCCGGCGTTTCTTCGCCTATCTGCAAGGTTAGCAGCGGTGGTACTTCATTGATCTTGTGATACAGCTCGGTGTGATTTTCTGCCTGACCGGAAATGATCAGCGGCGTACGCGCTTCATCGATCAGAATCGAATCGACTTCATCGACGACGGCAAAGTGCAAATCACGCTGCACGCGATCCGCTACATCGTAGACCATATTGTCACGCAGGTAGTCGAAACCGAATTCGTTATTGGTGCCGTAGGTGATGTCGGAGTTGTAAGCGCTTTGCTTCACATCGTGCGCCATCTGCGACAGATTGATGCCGGTGCTCAAACCCAGCCAGCCGTACAAAGTGCCCATCCATTCGGCATCGCGTTGCGCCAGATAATCATTGACGGTCACAACGTGAACGCCTTTGCCGACCAGCGCATTCAGATAGGTTGGCAAGGTCGCCATCAAGGTTTTACCCTCGCCTGTGCCCATCTCTGCAATTTTTCCGTAATGCAGAGACATGCCACCTATCAGCTGTACATCGAAGTGGCGCATCTTCAAGACACGCTTACTCGCTTCGCGGCAAACGGCAAAAGCTTCCGGCAAAATGTCATCGATGTTTTCGCCTTTAGCGAGACGCTCCTTGAATTCCGGCGTTTTGGCTTGCAAGGCCTCGTCCGATAATTTTTCCAGCGCCGGCTCGAAGGCATTGATTTCGCGAACGGTCTTTTGGTATTGCTTGAGTAAGCGCTGATTGCGGCTACCGAAAATCTGAGTCAGTAATGACATGCTTGGATTCTAAAAAAGGCGCCTTGAAACAATCAGACACAGCAATTAACACTTGGAGCTGCATCGAATTGGGCTTGGGCTAAATTGTGGATTTTATCATGTGGTTTCCGGCATATTGGGCTTATCAGTCCGGAAACAATAGCTAGTTCATGAAAGCGATGCTTGATTTGCAGTGATATGACCTTTGTAATGCAAATTTGTTCTTGGTCAGACCTTTGCTGCAACCTGTTCATTATGGATAAAACGACTACTGGTTTTTACACTTCATTTATTAAGCCTTATTTGCTGGCCAGTCTGGCCTGATTGGCGCCGGCCACCAGAAACTTGTGCGGATCCTGTGCCACGCCTTTGATGCGCACCTCAAAATGTAGATGCGGTCCGGTTGAGCGCCCGGTAGTCCCGATATCGGCAACATGCTGCCCGCGTCGAACGATATCACCAACATGCATCAATAAGCGTGACGCGTGTGCATAACGCGTGATCATGTCATTGCCATGATCGATTTCCATCATGTTCCCATACTGTGGATGAAATTCAGCCACTGTGACCACGCCGCCAGCCGCTGCCATGATAGGCGTGCCTATAGGCGCAGCAAAGTCTATGCCCTCATGCATGGCACTACGGCCCGAAAACGGATCCAGACGTCGGCCAAAAGTGGATGCGTTATAGCTGACGTTAACCGGCTGGCTTGTCGGCAAAAGCTTGGATTTGATCTTGTCGCTCATTAATGTGGATTCGACCACGTTCATGTAGTCGGCACGACGTTCGACATCATGTGACATCGCATCGAGCAAAGCCTTGAATTCAGACATGGTCAGGTCGCGGCTGCTGGTGCTATCCATGGGGTCAACACCACCACGACCCGGCAACTCTTTGAAATTGAATTCAGTTGGTTTGACGCCGGCCAAGCCTTGCACGCGCTCACCCAAGGCGTCCAAACGCATCAATTGCGCCTGCATTTCACCCACGCGGCGTGCCATCAAGGCGAGATTTTCTTTCAGGAATTTTTCTTTTTGTGCGTCGTTACCTTGCGCAGTACTCGTAAACATTTCACGCAACGGCGACGGCAAACTGGCGGCATTACTGGATATAAAGTAAAACAATAGAGACGTCATCACCAGAACTGCCGCGATGAAAGCGGCCACCCCGAGCATCAAATGCCGATGCGTCAAGGTGACGGATTTGGCATGGGTAAAACGTGGGTGCAACAAAATAATCTGCATCGCGACTCCCTTGCCTCGCCGGTTGACGACGAGGTGTGATAAGGTTTCATGACGATGCGCGCACCCTCATTTACCCCTTTCAAGCAAAGCTCTCCTTTCACAAAAACTGCGAAAGGGGCTGCGGAATTCTTGCATTCCCATGACAAGATGGCTGCACTTCTTCCATCCATCATTCGCATGGCTGCACTGCAAAAAGATTGTGCAGCGGCGCTTCCTGCCATGTTTACGCACTGCGCCGTATTGCAGTTCGAGGCAGACCAGCTGGTTCTATCGGTACCGAACGCAGCGCTGGCTGCGAGACTGAAACAACAATGTCCAAAATTGCAAGAGCAATTGTTGCAGCGGGGATGGCAGGTTAATGCAATCCGCCTCAAAGTGCAAGTCAGCAAAATGCTTGTAAAATCAACAGCTTCCAAGCAATTGGTGCTGCCATCGCAAGCAGTTTCGGCATTTACCGAACTCAGCGATGCGCTGGAAAACTCGCCGCGTAATCAAGCATTGAAAAATGCACTTGCATCATTGATGCAACGTAGGCGCACGGAAAAGTAAGCATCTCGATCCCGCAAAAGCAAGCCACGTCTGGTGAATTAGTTCAGCACCCATTCCAAATCAGCCTGGCGTACATAATCTTTAGGCGCAGATTCGATCTTGTCGAAAGTAACGATTTCGTAAGCATCAGGCTGTTCGAGCAAAGCGCGAACCAAGAGATTGTTCAGCATATGGCCTGATTTGTGAGCGTTGTAGCTGGCGATCAACGGATAGCCCACCAGATACAAATCACCGATTGCGTCCAGAATCTTGTGACGCACAAACTCATTGTCGTAACGCAGACCATCGGTATTGAGAATGCGATACTCATCCATCACGATCGCGTTTTCCAGCGAACCGCCACGGATCAAACCCATGCCGCGCAAGGTCTCCATATCCTGCATAAAACCGAAGGTGCGCGCGCGGGCTACATCTTTGACATACGATTCAAAACTGAAATCGATCTCGGTAGTCTGACCGGTAGCGTCGACAGCAGGATGATTGAATTCGATGAAAAACTTGAGCTTGAAGCCTTCATACGGATCAAGACGCGCCCAGATTTCGCGATTACCGCTACCGTGGCGCACTTCCACAGTCTTCTTGATACGGATGAATTTTTTGGCGGCTTCCTGCTCCTGCAAACCAGCCTGCTGCAGCAGGAAGACGAAGGACGACGCGGAACCATCCATGATCGGCACTTCTTCGGCTGTCAAATCGACATAAAGATTGTCGATGCCGAGACCGGCGCAAGCGGACATCAAATGCTCGACGGTCGAGACCTTGGCTTCGCCCACTTGCAAGGTAGAAGCCATGCGGGTATCCCCGACACGCAGCGCTTGCGCGGGCAGTTCCACCACAGGATCGAGATCGACGCGATAGAACACGATGCCGGTATCGATAGGAGCTGGGCGCAACGTCAATTCGACCTTGGTACCTGAATGCAGGCCGACGCCGACGGACTTGACTGTTTGTTGGATGGTGCGTTGTTTTAGCATCTGGCGATTATAGCAATCGTGGGGGAAATTCGCGTGGCTATGGTGGTATGGGCTGTGTTGAAAACAACAGAAGGTTTTGCTTTTGGGCACCACGTTGTGACGTTCTATTTTGTGTTCTAAATAGAAGGGTTCTCTTCGATGAGACTCAGTTGCCGGGGGTGGCCCGGCTGCCACCTTCTTTCTTTGCTTCGCCAAAGAAAGAAGGCAAAGAAAGGCGACCGCGAAGCCGCTGCCCTTCGGGTTCCCGTTTGTGCAAATCAAAAAATGGGAAGCGAACGAAACTCGCTACGCTCAGACAACGTTCACTTCTTTATCCATTTTCTGCTCTGCACAAACGGCAGCGTCACAGCGGTTGAACATCACCGTCAAATTAAATTCGGCGGCAGTTCAATTGCAACATAGTCGCGAGTTACCTGGAAAATCCACCTGTACTTAAAAAAGTTAGCTTCGTTGCTCTAGCTATAATTTTTTGTTGGGTTTGGGTTTGGGTTTGGGTTTGGGTTTTGCAGTTGGCGTCTACCGCATGTGACGTTGCCAAGGCAAGCGGTCGTCAGGCGGATAAAGAGTACAAACCTGTTTGAGCGCAGCGAGTTTGTTTGTGCTCCCGACTGATGATCGTTTGACTTGGGTACCCGCATAGCGGGCAACGGCTTCTGCGTCGCCTTATTTTGCTTACTTTTCTTGGCGAAGCAAGAAAAGTGAGTGGCCGCCGGGCCACCCCGGCAACTGACGCAACTACGAAGAACCAACTGTATTAGCTAAGCAAACCATCAAACAAAATAACAAAACCCAAAATCAACCCCACAAACAAAAAAATGCCGCCCGATCTTTCAATCGTGCGGCATTTCTAAAAACAGAAAAACTTAAATCTGTTCCAGCAATTTTTCTGCTGTCGAAACTTCCAGATGACCGCTGTCTTCAACGTTCAATTGCTTGACGACGCCGTCTTCAACCAGCATCGAATAACGTTGCGAACGTACACCCAGGCCGCCTTTGGTCAGATCGAATTCCAGACCCAGAGCTTTGGTGAATGTGCCGCTGCCGTCAGCGATGAAACGTACTTTGCCGACTGCTTTTTGGTCACGGCCCCATGCGCCCATGACGAATGGATCGTTAACCGAGATGCACCAGATTTCATCAACGCCTTTAGCTTTGAACTGGTCTGCTGCCTTGATGTAGCCAGGAGCGTGTGTTTCTGAGCAGGTTGGTGTGAATGCGCCTGGAACCGCGAAAATCGCGATTTTTTTGCCTTTGGTTGCTTCGTGCACCATGACTTTGCTCGGGCCGATTGAGCAAGCTTCAGTTGCTACATCGATGTATTCCGCGAGACGCGCTTCTGGCAGTTGATCGCCAACTTTGATTGTCATATGAATTCCTTTGATTAAATTTTTACGGCAATGCCGATTAGTAAAACGCCGCGCACTTGGCGCGGCGTAGAAACCGAAGTATGCCTTGTTCTGTCGATTTTTGCAGGTGGTTTGACAACTTTTGTCATACCACCTGCAAGTCCAGGCACAGAATCAATGCATCAATCAGTTGGCTTGCTTAGTCAGCTTGCTTGCGCAAAAAAGCAGGAATGTCATAGGTTTCCATGCCATTCTTTTCCAAAGCGCGCACTGTATCGGACGCCGATTCGCGACGCCATACTGCCGGCGCTTTCAAACCGTCAAACGCTGGTTGAGCGCTTCCGTGCGTCATGCCTGCAGCCATGCCGGTGTGAGCCATCATCGGTTCATTGTGGGTACCGGTGCGCAACATTGGTGTTTGCACCAGTTGCACGCCTTTACGAGCACGACCCAAGCCGGTCGCAACCACTGTTACGCGGATGTCGTCGCCCATTTCATCGTCGTATGCGATACCTTGCGCGATCGATGCATCAGGTGCTGCGAAGGCGCGCACGGTTGCCATGACTTCCTTGATTTCTTTACCTTTGAGGCTGCGGCTTGCAGTCACGTTGACCAACACGCCACGCGCGCCGGACAAATCGATGCCGTCGAGCAAAGGCGAAGCCACTGCTTGTTCCGCTGCGATACGTGCACGATCAACGCCGTGCGCGGTTGCGGTACCCATCATTGCCTTGCCTTGTTCGCCCATGATCGTTTTCACGTCATTGAAATCGACGTTGATGTGACCTGGAACGTTGATGATTTCTGCAATACCGGCAACGGCATTGTTCAAAACGTCATCGGCGTGTTGCAGCCATTCGATCATGCTGTCGTCTTCGTAGATCTCTTCCAGTTTTTCGTTCAGGATGATGATCAGCGAATCAACGTGCTGGCCCAACGCTTCCAGACCTTCGTCGGCGATGTCCATGCATTTTTTGCCTTCGTACGAGAACGGCTTGGAAACTACCGCCACCGTCAACGCGCCTTGTTCACGCGCGATTTGCGCGATGATAGGAGCAGCGCCGGTACCCGTGCCACCGCCCATACCGGCCGCGATGAAAACCATGTGCGCGCCGCGCAATGCGTCTTCGATACGTGGACGGGTTTCTTCCGCCAATTGACGGCCGACTGCAGGCTTCATACCAGCGCCCAAACCGGTTTCACCGATTTGAATGACGTTATGTGCCTTCGACATTTGCAAAGCTTGCGCGTCGGTATTCGCGACGATAAATTCCACACCGCTGACGCCGCGGTTGATCATGTGTTGTACAGCGTTGCCACCAGCACCACCAACGCCAACCACTTTGATCACGGTACCTTGCGTTACATTCTCGAGCATATCGATTTCCATGATTATTTCCTTAAAGAAGTTGCAGTTCCCAGTGGCTAGGCCTCACGCGGTGTGACGACTAGCAACTGCCAACTGCTGGTTAATACATAAGTTAAATACGAAATTAAATAAACAAAATAAATACAAAAACTAAATACTGAATTTAAAACTGAGCTTAAAACCAAACTTAAAAATTACCCAAGAACCATTCTTTCATCCGACGTACCAGCGCAGTTGCTGATCCGTCCTGACGCGTGACGATATGTCCGCGTAAATACTGCTTCTTCGCTTCCAGCAACAAACCCAACACCGTTGCATAACGCGGACTACGTACTACATCTGCCAGTTGGCCGTTGTATTCGGGCGTACCCAAACGCGCAGGCTTCAGGAAAATATCTTCTGCCAATTCCACCATGCCGGGCATCATCGAAGTGCCGCCGGTCAGGACGATGCCGGACGACAGCACCTCTTCGTAACCGGATTCGCGCACAACCTGATGAACCAGCGAAAACAATTCTTCAATACGCGGCTCGATCACCGCGGCCAAAGCCTGACGCGACAAGGTACGCGTACCGCGATCACCCAAGCCTGGCACTTCCAGCGTTTCGCCCGGATCAGCCAACACTTGCTTGGCCATGCCATAACGCAGCTTGATTTCTTCCGCCTCGGCAGTCGGCGTACGCACTGCCATCGCGATATCGTTGGTGATCTGGTCACCGGCAATTGGGATCACAGCCGTATGGCGAATCGCACCTTCAGTAAAAATCGCCACGTCGGTTGTGCCGCCACCGATATCGATCAAGACCACGCCGAGTTCTTTTTCATCCGGCGTCAACACTGCATCGGCAGAAGCCATCGGTTGCAAAATCAGATCCGATACTTCAAGGCCGCAACGACGTATGCATTTGACGATGTTCTGTACTGCTGACACCGCACCCGTGACGATGTGAACTTTTACCTCGAGTCGGATGCCGCTCATGCCGATTGGTTCACGCACATCTTCCTGATTGTCGACAATAAATTCCTGTGGCACGGTGTGCAGCAATTGCTGATCGGTTGGGATGTTGACAGCTTTCGCAGTCTCGATCACGCGCGCAACGTCAGTCGCGGTAACTTCCTTGTCCTTGATCGCGACCATGCCGCTGGAATTGAAGCTGCGTATGTGATTGCCGGCGATACCTGTATACACATTGCGTATCTTGCAATCGGCCATCAATTCCGCTTCTTCCAGTGCGCGCTGGATCGATTCGACTGTCGCCTCAATGTTGACGACCACACCTTTTTTCAATCCCCTGGATTCGTGTTGGCCCAGGCCGATCACTTCGTGGCGACCGTTAGGCAATACTTCTGCCACTACCGCCACCACTTTAGAGGTGCCGATATCGAGGCCAACGATCAGGTTTTTTGCGTCTTTTGTCATATTGTTCCGCTTACTTTTTTTTACTGTCCGATCCTGCAGTCAACCCTTGCGCCTTCAAGGCCAGACCGTTTGGATAACGCATGTCAATACTTTCAATCCTGTCCTGCAAGCGTGCGACCAATTGCGGATAAACCCCGACCAATCGTTCTACACGTTCTTTTAGGGTCGCACTACTTTTTTCCCTACCCAATTCCACCGTCACACCATTGCTCAGCGTTACAGTCCATGCATAGCGTCCGGACAGATATAGCGCGTCCGCCGTGACATCCAAAGGTGCAAACCACGCATTCAAATCATTCAGTCGCGCGATCACTTCTTTCTCGCTGCCCAAGGGGCCGTTGAAAGCCAATAGATCGGTATCTTCTTCCGCCTCGGCCAGGTTGGCGGTAAATACATCACCCTTAGTTGACAACAGGCGGCCGTCTTCACCCCAGGTGCCGAGCGGCGAATGCTCTTCCAGCGTTACCGTCAACTGATTTGGCCATTCGCGGCGCACAGTTGCCTTGCGTACCCAGGGCACGGATTCAAATGTTTGACGTACCGTATCCAGATTTGCCGTGAAAAAATTTCCCTTGATGCGCGCCAATGCAGCACTACGTACAGTCAATGGATTGATATGGCGCAACTGCGCTTGGTCCGCGCCTTCTATCCGTATCACTTTCAACGTGAAGTAAGGTCGCTGCGCTACCCACCACAAGCAGGCAGAAATCAGTGCGAGCGCAACCAGCCCAAACAGGGCATTGGCAGTTGCGTTCAACATTTTGATGTCTTGCCACATGGTGTAATCAATTATCCTTAACGTGTTGCGACGGTTTCAATTCAAGTTTGGCCAAACGCAAAATCTCTACGCATAAATCTTCATAAGCAGTGCCGGCAACCTTGGCCGACATCGGCACCAATGAATGACTGGTCATGCCCGGCGACGTGTTGATCTCCAGCAGGAACGGTTCGTTGTCCGATTCACGAATCATGAAATCGACACGCGACCAACCGGTGCAACCGACCGCATTGAAGGCACTCACAGCCAAGGCCTGTATTCGTTTGGTAAATGCCTCGTCCAGCGGCGCAGGACACAGGTACTGGGTGTCATTGCTAAAGTATTTGTGCTGGTAATCGTAGTTACCCTGCGGCGCGCGTATCTCGACAATCGGCAAGGCACGCGCATTACGACCGCTGCCGATGACAGGCACCGTCAACTCGCGACCTTTGACAAACTGTTCGACCAACACCACGCTGTCGTACTTTGCGCATAGGTCGAAGCCGGCTTGCATGCCATTTGCCTCTTCCACTTTGGCGATACCAATGGTTGAACCTTCGTGCGGCGCTTTCAGCATCAAAGGCAAGCCAAATTCTTTTGCAATTACTTGCAACTGCTCAGCGCTCGTATTTGCTGAATCCAGCACTGTAAATTTAGGTGTCGGCACATCGTGACTCAGGCAGATGCGCTTGGTCATGACTTTGTCCATCGCAATCGCCGAAGCCATCACGCCAGGACCGGTATAAGGAATGCCCAGTTGCTCCAGCGCGCCTTGCAAGGTGCCGTCTTCGCCATAGCTGCCGTGCAGGGCGATAAATACGCGATCAAATTTCTCCGCGGCCAATTCCGCCAGACTGCGCTCAGCCGGATCGAAAGGATGGGCATCCACACCCTTGCTTTGCAGCGCGGCCAACACGCCCTTACCCGACATCAGGGACACTTCACGCTCGGCAGAACGCCCACCGAACAAAACGCCGACCTTGCCGAATTCCAATTTCAAATTTGTCGTCATGATTAAACCTGATCCTGCATTTGCTTTAATTTGGCCGGTACGCCGCTGATCGACCCTGCACCCATCGTGATGACAACATCGCCATCCTTGATGACATTCATGATCGTGGCTGGCATATCTGCGATTTCTTCCACGAACACCGGATCCACCTTGCCAGCCACGCGCAAAGCATGCGCCAAAGCCCGGCCGTCGGCGGCCACGATAGCCTGCTCACCCGCTGCATAGACTTCAGCCAGCACCAGCAAGTCGGTTGTCGACAAGACCTTGACGAAATCTTCGAACAGATCACGGGTACGCGTATATCGATGCGGCTGAAATGCCAGTACCAAACGACGCCCTGGATAGTTGCCCCGTGCGGCCGAGATCGTCGCTGCGGTTTCTACCGGGTGATGACCATAATCGTCCACCAGAGCAAACGAGCCAGCTGGCTGGCCGTTGACGTCTTGGATATTTATTTCGCCATAGCGTGTAAAGCGACGACCGACACCGTTGAATTCGGTCAACGCTTTTTGTGTCGCCTTGTCGTCCACACCCAGTTCGCGCGCAATCGCAATCGCGGCGCAGGCGTTCTGCACGTTATGCATACCGGGCTGATTCAGGCTCACATTCATGGGTGCGTAACCATCCTGAATTACCGTGAACTGCATGTGACCGTCGACTGCCTTGGCATCAATCGCGCGTACTTCTGCCTCTTCATGGAAACCGTAAGTGGTAATCACTTTGGAAATACGCGGCATGATGGAGCGCACATTGGCGTCGTCCATACACAAGACAGCAACACCATAGAAAGGCAGCCGCTGGGTAAACTCAACGAATGCTGTTTTCAGTTTTTCGAAATCGTGCTCATACGTTTCCATATGATCGGCATCGATGTTGGTGATGACTTCTATGACTGGTGACAGATTCAGGAAGGACGCGTCAGATTCATCCGCTTCTGCAACGATGAATTCACCGGTGCCGAGCTTGGCGTTGGCGCCAGCGCTGTTCAACAAACCACCGATAACGAAGGTCGGATCAAGGCCGCCCTCAGCCAATACACTGGCCACCAGACTGGTCGTCGTGGTTTTGCCATGCGTACCGGCGATCGCGATGCCGCGCTTCAGGCGCATCAACTCAGCCAACATCACTGCGCGTGGCACGATAGGAATATGTTTTTCGCGCGCTGCGATTACTTCCGGATTGTCTTCTTTGACTGCAGTTGAAGTCACGATCGCATCTGCGTTCGCGATGTTTTCTGCAGCATGGCCGAGTGTGACCTTTGCGCCGAATTCAATCAGACGTCGCGTCGCAGCATTGCTGCCCAGATCAGAGCCCGAAATCGTATAGCCGAGGTTCAGCAGCACTTCAGCGATGCCGCTCATACCGCTGCCGCCGATTCCTACGAAATGGATGTTTTTGACTTTATGTTTCATTGTTCTTTACTCGCTGGCGACGCGGTATTTACCGTGCATGAGAGCGTCGCGCGACCGCGCGACTGGACGCCGATTCCTACGAAATGGATGTTTTTGACTTTATGTTTCATACAATCTTTACCAACTTTTCAAGTACATCGGCGATGGCGGCATTCGCATCGCGTCGACCATTCGCATACGCTGCTTCGGCCATCTGTTTGCATTTCTCACGCGTCATGTTTTGCAGCAAGGTCGCCAAAGCTTGCGCAGTCAATTCGCTTTGCGGCAAATGAATCGCCGCCTGTTGTTGCGCCATCCAGCGCGCATTGTCGCGTTGATGTGTAGTCGTCGATACAAGCAAAGGCACCAGCACGCTGGCTACGCCAGCCGCTGTCAACTCAGAAACCGTAATCGCCCCGGCGCGACAAATCACCAAATCCGCATCCGCGTAGCGACGCGGCATATCGTTGATAAAGTCGACTACTTCGGCGTCCACATTGGCGTTCGCATAATTGCTGCGCAATGCATCGATATTCTTTTTGCCCGACTGATGCGTGACGATCGGACGCTGCGCCGCAGGAATCAGTGCCAATGCTGCCGGCAATGCATCGTTCAGTGCCTGCGCGCCGAGACTGCCGCCAACCACCAAAATTTTCAAAGCACCGCTGTGTTGCGCATAGCGTTGTGTCGGCGACATCAAAGCAGTGATTTCCTTGCGCACCGGGTTACCTGTCACCACGGCCTTGCCTGCAGCACTACCAAAATCTGCGGGGAAGCCAAACAACACGCGTTCCGCAATCGGCGTCAACGTTTTGTTCGACAACAACAAGGCCGCATCCGCATTCAGCAAGACCAGCGGCACGCCGCGCAGTTTTGCGGTCCAGCCACCAGGCACCGTCACATAACCGCCCATACCCAACACGATGCCGGGTTTGCGACGCGCAAAAATGGAGTAGCAGGTTTTAAAACTTGCCAACATGCGCAGTACGCCAGTTACCGTATGTTGCAAGCCCTTGCCGCGTAAACCGGCAAAGGAAATCGTATCCATTGCGATTCCTGTCTTCGGCACCAGATCGCGCTCCATGCCGTGTTCGGTACCGAGCCAGGTGACTTCCCAGCCGCGCGCCTGCATCGTTTCCGCAATTGCCAAACCTGGGAAAATATGTCCGCCGGTTCCCGCCGCCATGATCAGAAGTCTTTTCATATACGGCCCCCTCGCATCAGCACGCGATTCTCATAATCGATACGTAGCAAAATCGCGAGGCCCACACAATTCATCAACACACCCGAGCCACCGTAACTCATCAAAGGCAAAGTCAAACCCTTGGTTGGCAACAGACCCAAATTCACACCCATATTGATGAATGCCTGCACCGCTATCCAGATACCTATTCCTTTTGCTGTCAAACCGGCAAAGGTCAAATCCATCGCGATTGCCTGGCGACCAATTTCAAAGGCGCGCTTGATGATCCAGTAAAACAAGGCTACGACAACGAATACACCGACAAATCCGAGCTCTTCGCCAATCACTGCCAGCAGAAAATCGGTGTGTGCTTCCGGCAGGTAATGCAGTTTTTCCACGCTGCCACCCAAACCAACACCAAATAATTCGCCGCGACCAAAAGCAATCAGTGAGTGCGACAACTGGTATGCCTTGCCCAAGGCATGTTCTTCATCCCACGGATTCAGGTAAGCAAAAATCCGCTCGCGACGCCAAGGCGACAATAAAATCACCATGCTGAAAATACTGACCAGCGTCACGCCTATCCCGCCGAACCAGATACCGTTGATACCACCCAAAAATAAAATGCCCATCGCGATGCAAACGATCACGCCGAATGCGCCCAAATCCGGCTCCAGCAACAAGAGCAAACCGACAAAGCCGATCGCCAATGTCATCGGCATGAAACCCTTGGTCAATTTATGCATCACCTGTTGCTTGCGCACCGTGTAATCGGCGGCGTACAACACAACGAACAACTTCATTAACTCGGATGGCTGGATATTGAATACCTTGAACGACAACCAGCGACGTGCACCGTTGACGCCCTTTCCGACGCCAGGAATCAATACCAGCACCAGCAAAATCAGAGTTGCAACGAACAAATAAGGCGCCAGTTTTTGCCAAGTCTCAATCCGTACACGAAATGCAAGCAAGCCAGCCACCAGCGCGACGCTAATGAACATTGCTTGACGCATCAAGAAATGCGCATTGTCATAACGCGCGTACTTGGGCGAATCAGGCAAAGAGATCGAAGCTGAATACACCATCACCATGCCGAACAACATCAGCAACAAGACGACCCATACCAAAGGCTGGTCGTATGCCATCATCTTCGACCGCTGGTCGAGGCTGGGCACGGCATTTTGCGCCGGCGCACCAGAGAATGATGGCAAGGCGAATTTCATGCAGCCACCTCGCCACGTGATAAACCGATTTCACGTACGGCATCGACAAACACTTGTGCGCGATGCGCATAATTCTTGAACATATCGAGACTGGCACAGGCTGGCGACAACAAGACCGCATCACCGGCTTGCGCGATGGCCGCAGCTTTTTCTGTTGCCTCTTCCAGTGTTACGCAATCGATCAATTCCACGCCGGTAGATTGCACCGCTGCGCGTATCGAGGCTGCGTCTTTGCCTATCAACAGAACCGCGCGTGCGTACTTGGCGACAGGATCTGCCAAAGGTGAAAAATCCTGACCTTTGCCGTCGCCACCGGCAATCAACACCAAATGCTTTGAAGCACCATCCTGGCTGACACCCAAACCATTCAATGCAGCAACCGTCGCACCGACATTGGTACCTTTGCTGTCGTCGTAATAATCAACGCCAGCAATATTCATTACATGTTCGACGCGATGTGGTTCGCCGTGATAATCACGCAAGCCGTGCAGCAATTGTGCGAATGGCAAGTCAATCGCACGGCATAAAGCCAGTGCGGACAAGGCATTGATCGCGTTGTGCTGACCGCGTATCTTCAACGCATCGACCGGCATCAATTTTTTGGTGGAAATTTCCAGTTCGACGAGATCTTTCTTGCGGCGCTTTTGCGGCAACTCTTCTTCGCTTACCGCAACCGATAACCAGCGCATGCCGTTTTCGTCGACCAGGCCAAAGCAATCCGCCTGCTCTGCTTCATCGGCACCAAATGTAATGACAGGCGCGGAGGCGTTTGCCATTTTCATTACCAAGGCATCATCGCGATTTAATACACTTATCGTGTTGCTGCCGAATATGCGCGCCTTGGCGTTGGTATAGCCAGCCATATCGCCGTGCCAATCCAGATGATCTTGCGTCAGGTTCAATACCGTCGCGACATCTGCCTGCAGACTGTAGGTCGTATGCAATTGGAAACTCGACAATTCCAATACCCACACTTGCGGCAAAGTTTCTTCAGTGACTGCTTTGTACAAACAATCGAGCGCGGCTGGGCTGATGTTGCCCGCCACTTGCACAGTCAATCCTGCGCGCTGACACAACAGGCCGACCAGGCTGGTCACCGTGGTCTTGCCGTTGGTGCCGGTGATCGCGATGACTTTCGGTGCGTAAGCTTTTTCTTCCTTCAACGCGGCCAATGCCTGCGCGAACAATTCAATTTCGCCCCAGACCGGAATTTCTTTTTCTTCAGCAGCAGAGATGATTGCTGCTAATTCTCGCGATGGCATCAAGCCCGGGCTGACCGCGACGAAATCCATGCCATCCAGCAAATCAGCACTGAACTCAATGGAAGATGTTGTTGCCGCAGCACCGCCAACAAAGTTGACATCAGAAGCGATCTCGCGCAATTGCGGCAAGCGGTCTGGTTGCTCGCGCGTATCTGCCACGCGCAAGGACGCGCCACAGCGGACCAGCCACTGCGCCATCGCCAGCCCGGATTCACCTAGGCCTAAAACCAGAACATGTTTACCTGCGTAGTTCATTTTTTAAGGATTCTCTAGAACGATTAACGCAATTTCAAAGTGGACAAACCAAACAACACCAGCATCATCGTGATGATCCAGAAGCGCACAACAACTTGCGTTTCTTTCCAGCCTTTTTGTTCGAAGTGATGGTGCAAAGGCGCCATCAACAAAACGCGTTTACCGGTACCGGTGCGCATCTTCGTATATTTGAAATAAGCGACCTGGATCATCACGGAGAGTGTCTCAACAACGAACACGCCGCCCATGATGAAGAGCACGATTTCCTGACGCACGATGACCGCGATAGTGCCGAGTGCGCCACCCAATGCCAGCGCGCCGACATCACCCATGAAGACTTGCGCCGGATGTGCGTTAAACCAAAGGAAAGCCAAACCCGCACCCGCCATCGCACCGCAGAAAATGATCAATTCGCCAGCACCGGGAATATGCGGAATAAAAAGATACTTTGCATAAGTAGCGCTACCCGTCAGATAGGCAAACAAGCCGAGTGCCGTACCGACCATCACGGTTGGCATGATCGCCAAACCATCGAGGCCATCGGTCAAGTTGACTGCGTTGCTGGTGCCGACGATGACAAAATACGTCAATGCGATAAAGCCCCAGACGCCCAGCGGATAGCTGATGGTTTTGAAGAACGGTACGATCAAATCGGCTTTCGGTGGCAAATCCATGCTGAAGCCGGATTGCACCCAAGCGACAAACAAATCAAAGAACTGCGAATTGCTAGGAGCAGAAACCGAGAACGCCAGATACACCGCAGCGAACAAACCGATCAACGATTGCCACATGTATTTTTCACGTGAGGCCATGCCTTTAGGATCTTTATAGACCACTTTGCGGTAATCATCGACCCAGCCGACTGCGCCAAAACCCAGCGTCACGATCAATACGACCCAGACAAAGCGATTGCTCAGATCAGTCCACAACAAAGTGGAAATACCAATCGACAGCAAAATCAAAACGCCGCCCATGGTTGGGGTGCCGCTTTTAATCAAATGTGTTTGTGGACCATCGGTACGCACAGCCTGCCCCACCTTCAGGCGCTGCAACATGCGAATCACCATCGGTCCAAAACACAAACCGATGGCAAGCGCCGTCAAGGTCGCAAACACTGCGCGGAATGTAATGAAATTAAAGACGCGCAACGGTCCGATTTCATCCTGGAAAAATTGAGCCAGCCAGAGCAGCATATTAGTGGGCTTCCTGAGTTTGTTGATTAACCAAATGCTGTACCACGCGTTCCATTTTCATGAAGCGTGACCCCTTAACCAAAACGGTTGCATGCGCATCAACAATTGCAGCAAGCGCATGGTTCAAGGTTTCCAGATTCTCGTAATGTTTTGCACCCGCACCAAAAGCACTGGCGGTATAAGTCGCCAGTTCGCCCAGAGTGAGCACATGTTCTATGCCGTTCGCGCGTGCGTATGCGCCTATTTCTTCATGGTATTGGCGGCCGTCATTGCCAACTTCACCCATATCGCCAAGCACCAGGATGCGTGGCGCAGCGGCTTGCGCCAGTACGTCAATCGCAGCACGTACCGAATCCGGATTGGCGTTATAGGTGTCGTCAATAACCAATGCACCGCTAGTCGCGATTTTGCGCTGCAAGCGGCCATTGACGGGAGCGAACACCTGCAAGCCGCGCACAATCGCATCTTGCGCAATACCGATTGCCAAGGTGCATGCAATGGCGGCCAATGCATTGCGTACGTTATGTACGCCGGCCGCTGCCAAAGCGATGGAAAATTTCTGGCGACCACTGGTAACCAGCATTTCGCTGCCGAAATCGCCAGCCTTGTATGTGCAACGCACATCTGCATCATCCGAAAAACCGAAGGTCAGGGTTTTGCGTAGTCCTGTATATTCACGCCACAGATTGGTGTAAGTATCGTCAGCCGGGAAAACTGCGATGCCATCTGCTGGCAGATGCGCGAACACCGCGCCGTTTTCGCGTGCAACGGCCTCCACGCTTTCCATGAATTCCTGATGTTCGCGCTGCGCGTTATTGACCAGGCCGACCGTCGGTTGCGCAATGGCTGACAACACTGCGATTTCGCCAGGGTGATTCATGCCGAGTTCAATCACCGCAGCCTTGCAAGCCGAATTCAAACGCAGCAAGGTCAAAGGCACGCCGATATCATTGTTGAAGTTGCCACGCGTCGCCAGATATTGATCAGTGCCGCAAGCCACCTCGAGTATCGCGGCGATCATTTCCTTGACGGTAGTCTTGCCATTGCTGCCGGTAATGCCTATCAAAGGAAGTGTGAATTGCTGACGCCAGTAGTGAGCGATTTGGCCTAATGCAATGCGCGTGTCAGTCACTACCAACGCAGGCACCTTCAAATCAGCTGGCATTTTTTCCACAACGACTGCAGCGACTTTGCGATCTGCAACTTGATCCAGGAATTCATGCGCATCGAAGCGATCGCCGCGCAAGGCGACGAACAGATTGCCGGCTGCAACGTTGCGGCTATCAGTAGAAACGCCGTCGAACGATGCATCCATCGTCATCGTCGATTTGCTGACTGCTGCTTGCAAGGTGGCTAATGTCGATTTCATTAGCTCACTCCCTGCATCACACGAGCCGATAAAGCCAATGCAGCATGGTCGGCGTCAAGGAAAATCTGTTTCTTGCCTTTAATTTCTTGATACGCTTCGTGACCTTTGCCTGCCAGCAAAATGACGTCCTGTTTGGCCGCATGTTTGCCCGCCCACAAAATTGCTGTAGCGCGATCTTCGATGATGTGCGGTGCATTTTTTGTAACGCCAATGCCGCTTACGATTTGCGTGATGATGTCGGCAGGTTCTTCGTAACGCGGATTGTCGCTGGTCACGATGATGTGATCGGCGACCGTTGCAGCCTTGCCCATTTGCGGCCGCTTGCCAGCATCGCGATTGCCGCCGCAACCGAATACGCACCACAATTCGCCGCCGCGCTCGGTCGCGACATCGCGTAACGAGGATAAGGCTTTTTCCAGCGCGTCCGGCGTATGCGCGTAATCGATGACGACCAATGGCGCTTCGCCACCGCCCAGTTGCTGCATGCGACCAGGCACCGCCGTCAGCATTTCTACCGCTGCCAGCGCCTTGCCCCAGTCAATCCCTTTTGCCAGCATCGCGCCGATAACGGCCAACACATTGCTGATGTTGAACTGACCAACCAGTTGTGTTTTGACATGCGTACTACCAAAGCTGCTGGCAAACTGGAATGAGGTACCGTTTTGCGTGCTGCGAATGTCGGTCGCACGCAAAACTTCCAGGCCTGCAAATTCGTTATTAGTCAGGGTGTAACCAAGGATAGCCGTATCAGGGTTATTACGCTTGATACGTGCCACCAGACGCAAACCCATTGCGTCGTCCAGATTGATGATCGCGTAACGCAAACCAGACCAATCGAACAGAATATTTTTCGCCTCTTCATAAGCCGCCATATCGCCGTGATAATCGAGGTGATCACGTGTGAAATTGGTAAACAGCGCGATGTCGAAATGCATGCCTGACAAACGTCCTTGATGCAAACCAATAGACGACGCTTCTATCGCCAATGTTGTCGCGCCAAGTTTGTGCATTTCTGCCAGCGTACGTTGCAGCAACACTGGGTCCGGCGTGGTGTAACCGGTCGCAGTCAAATTGCCTGCCGCACCATTACGGAATACGCCAACACCCAGCGTGCCGACCACAGCAGTCGGCTCACCCAAACGTGACAAGGCATGCCCCAGCCATTGCGAACATGAGGTTTTGCCATTGGTACCCGTCACCGCGATGGTCGACATGGCAGTATCTGGATGGCCGTAAAAATGCGCGGCGATATCGCCAGCGTGTGCCTTCAGATTATCGATCGCCAGATGCGGCACATCCCATTCTGGGCGCCAGTTGCAATCGGCAGTTTCATATACTACCGCGCCGGCACCGCGTTCAATCGCATCGATGATGAACGCCCGACCATCTGCGTCATCACCGGGATAGGCGATGAAGACATCGCCAGCACGCACACTACGCGAATCAGAAGTGAGCTCTGCATTTGGCGCAGTCGCCTGCAGCCAATCGTGAATTTCCTGAATATTGAGCAAGGAGGACATTACATGTTCTCCAGAGCGGCGTCGGCCGGAATGATGATGTTGGTGACACTGGAATCGGGCGCGACGTTCATTGCGCGCAGCGCATTCGCAGTAACGGTAGAAAAAATAGGCGCAGCGACCTGACCGCCATAATGCTTGCCGGCCGATGGCTCATCGATCATCACCGCAACGATGATGCGTGGATCAGACACCGGAGCGAAGCCGACAAATGACGATACGTATTTTTTAACGTATTGACCTTTTTCAATCTTGTATGCGGTGCCGGTTTTGCCGGCGACCCGATAGCCTGGCACCTGCGCTTGTGGCGCGGTCCCGGTCGGGCCGGCAGCCATTTCCAGCATGCCACGCGTTGCGCGTGCGGTTTTTTCGCTGATCACGCGCTGCGCAATCGGTTGATCGGTAGAGCGCTGAAAGGTCAATGGAATCATCTCGCCATCGCGCGCAAAGATCATGTAAGCATGCGCGATCTGTATCAACGATACGGAAATACCGTGACCGTAACTCATGGTGGCCTGCTCAATTGGACGCCATGATTTATACGGACGAACACGACCAGCGACCGCGCCCGGGAAACCGACTTTCGGCTGTTGACCGAAGCCGACCGACGTAAAGATGTCCCACATCTCATGCGGTTCCATCTGCAACGCGATTTTTGCTGTACCTACGTTGGACGATTTTTCAATCACCTGCGCAACGGACATCAAGCCACCTGCATGTGCATCGCCGATCGTAGCAGTACCGATCTTCAGCTTGCCGGGGGCGGTTTGTATCATTGTGTTTGGCGTGATGTACTTGTTATCCAGCGCCAATGCAATCGTAATAGGCTTGAGCGTAGAACCGGGTTCAAACGTATCGGTCAATACACGGTTGCGCAATTGCGCGCCCGTCAACACAGAACGATTGTTCGGGTTGTAAGTCGGCAAATTGGCCAGTGCAAGTACCTCTCCAGTTTTCGCATCGAGTACGACTATCCCGCCAGCTTTTGCCTTGTGCAACTCGACCGCTTCTTTCAATGCTGAAAACGCGATGTACTGAATCTTGCTGTCCATCGACAAAGTCAAATCCTTGCCATCGTGCGGCTCGCGCACCGATTCAATATCTTCGACGATGCGGCCCAGCCTGTCCTTGATAACGCGGCGATTGCCGGTAACGCCGACCAGGGTTTTCTGGAATGCCAGCTCCATGCCTTCCTGCCCCTTGTCTTCGACATTGGTGAAGCCGACGACATGTGCCATCACTTCGCCTTCAGGGTAGTAACGTTTGTATTCCTTGCGCGTATCGATGCCGGCGATACCAAGCTTGAGTATCTTGTCTACGGTCTCGAGTTCTACCTGGCGCTTCAAATAGACAAACCCACGATCCGAATCCAGCTTGCGACGCAAATCGCGCTCAGTCATATTCAGCAATTTGGCCAGTGTCTGGAGTTTTTCTTTTGGTGCCTGCAACACATCATCGGGAATCGCCCACACTGCGCGCACAGGAATCGACGATGCCAATACCTGGCCATTACGATCCGTAATCTTGCCGCGCGTCGCAGGCAATTCCAGCGTGCGCGCATAGCGCGACGCGCCCTGCTTTTGCAGGAAGTCAGTCGACATCCCCTGCAGCCACAAGGCTCGACCAGCCAACGTCAAGAATGCAGCGAAGATCAGAAACAACACGACACGTGAACGCCACGCAGGCAGTTTTGTTGCCAGCACCGGGCTGGCAACAAAAGGCACGCCTTTGCCAGCAGCGGTGCGAGAGTTACGTGACGTGCCGCGGGTCATTTATCCCCCGTCGTCAGATACTGCGTACTGGCTGGCGACACCGACACCATGCGTAAATCGCGGCGCGCATTGAGTTCGATACGGGAATGCTTGCCGAGCGTCGATTGATCGAGCTGCAACTGCGCCCACTCGATATCAAGTTGACGCGCCTGCGCCTGCGCACGCTCTAGTTCAATGAACAAACGGCGGAATTGATAGTGTGCATTGACCACCGACAAGGCACACACCACCAGGATGCAAGTGATTAGAAAGCTGATGCGGCCGCTCATTGCAATACTCCGGCAGTCGGCAGTCGCTCAGCGACGCGCATGACGGCAGAACGGGAACGGGGATTGGCACTGACTTCTTCTGCTGATGGCTTGATACGCGCGATCAATTTCATCTCTGGCTGTGGCAGATCGACTGCACGAATCGGCAGGCGACGGTCCGGCTGCGGCACATTGGCTTTGCCTGCCATGAACTGCTTGACGATGCGGTCTTCCAGTGAATGAAAGCTGATCACAACCATTCTCCCGTGCGGGGCCAAGTGTCGATACGCTTCGTTTAAAACTATCTCGAGTTCTTCAAGCTCTTGATTGATGAAAATCCGGATAGCCTGAAAGGTGCGAGTGGCCGGGTCCTTGCCTTTCTCGCGGGTTTTGACGGCGTTTGCCACGATCGCGGCAAGCTGTCGTGTGCTTGAAATTGGTTCGACTGCCCTGCGAGCAGCAATCGCCTTTGCAATCTGAAAAGCAAACCGTTCTTCCCCATATTCGCGTATCACTTTCTCGATTTTTTGTTCGGTTTCCGTTGCCAGCCATTCCGCTGCCGAGATGCCGCGCGTGGTATCCATGCGCATGTCCAGCGGCCCATCTGCGCGAAAGCTGAAGCCTCGCGTAGCATCATCAACCTGTGGTGACGAAATTCCCAAGTCCAGCAACACGCCATTCACCTGCGGGATACTGCGCGTTGCAAGTGCTTCACCCAAGGTTGCAAAACTGTCGTGCACAATCTCGAAGCGCGCATCGGCTATCGTCGCTGCATTCGCAATCGCCTGCGTGTCCTTGTCGAATGCCAGCAAGCGGCCACCAGCACCCAGGTGCTGCAGGATCAAACGACTATGACCACCACGCCCGAAGGTACCGTCAATGTAAATACCATCCGCGCGATCACCTTCCAGCGCCAACGCGTCCACCGCCTCATCCAGCAGCACGGTCCGGTGCTGGTATTGCTGCACCGTTTCTACATTCATCACGGCGTCAGAAAGAAAAATCGTTTAATGCATCGGGCATGCCCGCAGCGATCGCATTCGACTCGCTCTCACCCAGCTTGGCCGCATCCCAGATTTCGAAATGACTGCCCATGCCCATCATCATTACGTCACGCGTCAAGCCAGCTGCAGTACGCAACTCGGGAGCGATCAGGATGCGACCAGCGCTGTCGACATCGACATCGGAGGCATTGCCAAGAAAGATGCGTTGCCAGGCACGCGCGGAAATCGGCCATTTGGCGATCTCTTCGCGGCGCATTTCCCAGACGGGACGCGGAAAGAGAAGCAAACAACCATCGGGGTGTTTGGTCAGGGTGATGCGACCCTCACACTGCAAAAGCAATGCGTCACGATGCCGGGCTGGAATAGTCATCCGGCCTTTAGCATCGAGATTGAGAGAAGACGCGCCTTGAAACACCCTGAAATCCTTTTTTAGTATGCGTTGCATGGTGATTTTGGTTTTGTTTGCGGTTAAAAATACCCACAAATAAACACTTTTTCACACTATCACCCACTTTAGAGGATGCACCAAACCCGGTCAAGCGAAATTCAGGGGTAAAAACAGTAATTTTTTCAATGAAGTCAATGACTTAGCGCATTACGTTGACGCAACACCTTTGTTAAATAACCCTAAGAATTAAGCACTTATGATTGATAGTGAAAGTGGCACATCAGATAAACACATGTGTTTATGCCCTAAAACCGAATTTCACTGTATTGGAAATTGCTTGTGGGATTTGGCATAAGGCTGGCTTTGTGGGGGCATAAGCCTGCCTTTTTACGGGAATAAGCTCGCCTCTAAAGAACCCTATAGCGATATTCAGTTTAAAACTTGGCTTAAGCGTGGTTGCAAAACACTGTGATCAAATCGGAAAATCAGAATTCCTTCTCCTCGCATAAAGCAGGATGTTTGATTAGAATCAGTCCCGATGAACTTTCCCAAAAGCGCTGATGCGAGATGAATACAGCAAATCTTTCGCCAGACTGCTAGGATTTTCTGATGCCGACAGTGCGGCCAAGTTATAGCACCTAATCAAACAGCCATATAGAAAACTGGTCATCAAAAGTAATCGGCGAGAAGTCGGGAGCGTCGGTCAGCGTAAGCTGGCTCGACCGTTTCAGCCCGTAGATAACGTCTAACTGTAATTCGAGGGACACCAAATCGGTGAATGCGAGCGAATCAATATTCCGTCGGCATCAGATCCTAAGAGAACTAGGATATAAATTGAAGTGCGATTTTCTCTGCAACAATTATCGCATTCGCAGTAACAATGGCCTGAGAGGCGGCTTTTGCTTCTTGTCCTTTTGGATCGCCACCCTGTGCCTCACCGTTATCCGCTACTGCTTTGATCCACAAGCAATTTCCATGGTCTCTTAAAGCATTGTAAAAACCCGCGCCTTCCATGTCGTAGGCAATCACGTCGGGATAATGATCTTTGATATATTTAATCAAATCACTTTGTGGATTTTCAATTTTTACAGTGGCAGACGCCAAACCTTTACTCAAAACTAACGCGAAATTGGATCCACTTTTAAAGTGTGTACTTGCTACAAGTTCAGCAAGGCTATAAAGCCCGTTTGCGGTTCTCTGCCCATGCGGTCGAACCTGAACTTTCTCAGTTGTCTCCCTACGATGATCAAAAAACGTAACCTCGTTTGGTATAAACACGTCGCCTATTTTTAACTTTCCTCCTGGTATTGCCATGCACATTCCGACCATAAAAATAAGCGCTGGTTTTAACTCCGAATTTAACTGCGATGCAAAACTGGCCATTTCTGTTTCTCCTTGAAATGGCGCTTTCGCAACATACCAGGCGGATCCGCTATTTTGATCAACGAAAAGCCAAATAAAAGTCCCACTTTCCCGCCTATGAACCTTTGGCTTTCCATATTGCTTTGTTAAATGTTCGGTTACAGCATCCAATTCAGGCTGCGCCACAGTAATACAAAGAATAGACTTTTGTAATTTTTCATCTTGTATGGAAGCCACGTTCAATTTATTGCTACCTATAAAAGTTGTAAATTTCGATAACTGTATTTGCCAGTCAATTTCATCCCCTAACGCGAACAAATTTTTAGCTTCCGCACGATCAAGGATACCCATCATGCCTTTCCGAGATACATATTGAATCATCTGCCGGAAGGAGAGATTCGGACCGGCTGAAGGAATTCGACTGCTAGATAAATAAGAAAGATCTGTTACAACGCCGGCACCAAACTCTTCAATATAACTCTGAAAATATGCTTCATTAATAACATCCCGGATACGTGAGCAGAGAAGATTATGACTCTGTCCTGCGATATTTAAAATTGGGAAAACGTGGTCAGACACAAATGCCGCAGCTCCTAATTTTTCTGGGACCGTTTCCAATTTATTCTCGAAACCTACCGGCAAAATTAATGCTCTAGCACTGAGCAATTTAGGCAGTTCATCCGTTTGAACAAGTTCATTCCATCTACTTACTATATCTATAGTTGTTTGAGCCTGTCGTCTAACGTAAGGTAATTGAATGTCTCGTCGGAGAGCTTCGCGGTAGGCTCTTCCTTGAATACTATTTCCGGAATAATATTTTGTATCGGAACGTTCACGGATAAACTCTTCTACGTTCAGAGAACTGCCCACAAGCTCTATAACTCCGATATCTTGAAGTTCTGCAAGCTCGTCAATAATCGTACTGCACATTGGAGATTCAAAATATGAAGCGGCAGGAATCAATACGTGTGCAGCGCTCGCCACAGCTAGGCGAGTTGCCCGTCGCATTTCAGTTTTGAATGCTAGCAGTTCAACGCTTCGACCCTTTTCTTTTAGAAAGTGAATATCGAAGAAATGTAGAAAAAGGCATTTAAGTCGACCAGGTGCGTTTTCAAGATTCAATCGAAGTCCAATCAATTTGAAGCTTAAGCTGAGTATCCTCCTGCATACAATCTCGTCGAAAGTCTTCAATTAAGCGATCAAGACTGCCTTGAAGTTCAATTGCCTGCCAAGCAGATAACTCATCTACATATGCCTCAGGCATCGCCTGATAGAGATACATTTTTTTAGATTGCGCGAAAGCAACTGCTAACTCCGCAAAAGTATTAGGTCCGATGTAATCAAAAATGTTGTGCCTATCGAGATTTACAGCCAAGACTGCATATGTACGGGGATCCCTGATTTTTCGCAGGTAAGCAAATGAGACATTGCGCTTGAACTCCTCAAAATCAAAAAGATTCAATTGCTGAATTACTTCGTTTTCTTCTTCGGGAATAACCACAGGAATGTCTAACGAGCCCAACATAGTCGAAAGCTCGACCATTTTCCCAAAGACGCCCATGCTGCCAATAATGACAATTCGGCGGTTACTGCGAGAATTTCCTACTAATTCAGTCATCCTGATATATGCCGTCAATTAAATTACGTTCCAGACTTCCGATCGGCCCCTGATCGCTCAGATACAGCCAGCTAGGTTGCCATGCTTGATCTGCCAAATGAGCGGCAAGATTTGTCAAAGTTAAGACAAATTCAGAATGAACTTTGATTGGAAGATCCTTAGGTGGCTCTGAAAAATATAAGGGGACTCTTCCTTGAATGACTCGACCTATTTCATAACACGTAGTTTTACCAACGTATCCTTGTGGCGCGATTACGTAGACCATATCTGCGCGAAGTATTCTATGAAGAGCTATGGACTGAATATGAGCATCACTGAAGTCAACATTATCAGTTTCAAATCGTACAAATTGAATTCCCTCCTGGATCAATCGTTTCCCCGTAGGAGAGGTCACTTCAATATCACGATCTATTAAATAGCTGCAAACTGTTTGAATTTCAGAATGAAATTGTCTAAAACTTCCGATGACCGCTACGGTTCTTTTTTGCATATTTTTTGATTTATTTTAGTCGAAGAGCTGTGCTAACCAACCAATGAAAGTGTACCGATGGGCACCACAAGAGCCAAATTATTTGCATTTCACTTCAACGACTTCGACAAACTGCACCAACATAGAGCCCGATCATATTTTCTACTCATTTTTAAGGAAGATTATTTCTAAACGCGGGTAGCGTTGGATATAAATCATCATGAACCAATTTGCATGCAATTAGAATGATATGCAATCGTCGCGCAATTGAAGCTATCACCCATCAATCAAATACTGAGATATATATCAGGACAGCCTCACAACTACCAAAAGATCAAATAAAGATCGCATCGTTTATTTCCTGAGCAAATATCCCCCCTAGATTGCTGGACATTATGAATTAGAACTTAACAAAATTACTAATCTGTGTGCATCATACGCAGTGATGCGTATAAAAAACACAGTGATGCGTTTATTTAACACACTTCTACGTACTATCAACATAGTTATGCGTTGACTTAACTTAGTACTGCGTATATTGTACGCAGTATGGCTTCTTTTTTAATCACTTCGGCGGACATCTGCAAGGTCACTGGATACACTCGGAATCAGGTTCGTGGATTGCTACAAAAGCTTCCAGGCTACGCGGAACAAGAGGCGGCGCCCGGCGTGGCGCGGGAGTATACGCGTTCGGACCTACTGATTCTCGCCGTCGTTCACCATATGGAAGCCAAATTTAAGATTCACCGTGATGCGCTTGCGGCAATCGTCGGTCTAGTCAGAAACGAGCTTTCAGGACCCAAAACCATCAATCAGGATGCCAGGCTCGTACTGCTCGTGGAGCCGCCGTCGGCAATTTATCTTGCTAATGCGCACATGCAGGTTAACGAAGGCGTCGTCATCGCGTTGGGGCCAATCTTCGAACGGGTCGACAGCCACTTAAAGAAAAAATTCGAAAACCCCTACACATCCGCCTCACCCGAACTCAATTTTGGCCCGACGTTGGCCGCGCCTTCCCGGAAAAAGGTGGGGGGATGATAGTTGCGAGCGTAACGCCTCAATTGACCGCCATGAATCTTCTCCATGAATAAGCCGTCGTTGACTGCAAGCGATTTGCTGACGCTAGGCGCGGCAGAATCGCATATCCGCTGGCTAGCAACGCCTACTGCGTCCAGTATCCAATATCTCGACTTGATAGAGCCGGTCAGGCGTCAAGACGGACGTGCGCCCATGCTTCGGCCACAAGCCGTCATTGAGTTCGAAGGCCAGCCACTCCTCTATGTTATTGACGGCCGGGGGCTTGCCAATCATTCGGAAACGACACGCGCCGGGATTGCAAGCACGCTTCACGTCTTGACGTTGCGTGGCGACCCAGCCTATTTGGCGATTCTTGAACACGGCCGTGTAGTGCTACACCCCGTCTTGCTGAAAAAATCGTTCGATAACAGTATCGTCTGGGAGACGCAGCAAAATAGTCCTCGCTCTCTTGTGCAAGACCTTGTCGCCGAAACAATCGACGGTTTGCCGGGTCGCAACACGGCGAAGCGTGCTGCCGTGCACGACCTGCTCTTCCGATTGCTGACCGAGGCAGCCGATGCCTTGTTCAAGATTCCTGCCCTGGAAGGACGACACGACGATGTGTTGGCGCTGATTGGTCGCGCACTGTTCGCTCGGTTCCTGATCGATCGGGGGATCATGACGGCCGAGGCCTTTCCAGAACTGAAAGATGAACCCGAAAAATGTTTCGCGTCATCAACCAACGCTTCGCAAACATGCAAATGGTTAGATAAAGCATTCAACGGCGAGCTACTGCCACTTGCAGAAAAATGCTACCCGGCCTATTTCACGCATTTGACTGAAGAAGACGACAGCGTCTTCAATGTGCTTTCGAACATTATCCACCGCTCACCTGGGAACCAGCTGACGTTCGAGTCGCAGTGGCAGGACTTAGACTTCGCGCACGTTCCGGTCGGTTTGCTCAGCGAAGTATACGAGCGCTATGCCCATCGTCATATTGGACATAAGGCGAAGAAAGAAAGTATGCATTACACGCCGCGCCACATCGCGGAGTTCATGATTGAAGAAGCCTTTGCTGGACTTGATGTAGAGCGGCGCCATCAGGCTAGACTACTCGATCCTGCGGCAGGTGGCGGTGTCTTTCTCACACTGGGCTTCCGCAAACTTGTCGCACAGTTATGGGAGAGAAACAGCCGCAGGCCGACACGGCGCGAAATCCGTAATATATTGAACGGACAGATCCGGGGATTCGACATCAATGCGTCGGCTTTGAAGCTTGCCGCCTTGGGCCTCTATCTCACCGCGATCGAACTCGATCCGAACCCGACCGATTTCAACGGCCTGCCATTTGAACCTCTCTTCGGCACTTCGGACAAAGCCACGCTCAAGACAGTATTAACTCATGCGCGGCTACCAAATGAGTCCGATGACAATCCTTATGTCTTGGGGAGTCTCGGGCCAGCTATTGGCAACGAACATCGTAAACAATATGACATAGTCATTGGCAATCCACCTTGGTCGGGATTGAGCAGTAACGTCGAGGCAAAAACGGTCGCCAAGCAGTTCCATGGGATCATTCGAGAAGTTGCTCGCGCCCGTGCAGACGAAAATGAGCAACACGCCGAGCTCGAAGCAATTGCCGCTGGTTACGAGAACCCCGATGGCGTACCGGATCTCCCATTTGTGTGGCGCTCAATGGAGTGGGCTGCCGACGGCGCCATCATTGCACTGGCACTACACGCACGTCTTCTGTTCAAGCAGGCGAATGTGGGCGCGCGCGCGCGTCATGCCCTGTTCTCGAGTGTCAGGGTAACGGGAGTACTCAATGGCGCCGCAGTGCGTAAAGAAAACGTCTGGCCAAACGTCAGCGCCCCTTGGTGCTTGTTTTTTGCGCGCAATGAAGTGCCAGGTGATCACGACATTTTCCAATTCGTCAGCGTGGAGCTCGAAAAGCCTTTGAATGGGCGCGGTCGAATCCGTATTGACGAGAAAAGTGCACAGCCAATCGAACTGTCGATGCTCAAAGCGAAACCATACTTGCTTAAGACACTATTCCGCGGAACGAATATGGATGCGGCGGTGATGGAGCACATCACCGCGCTCAAAACTATGCGAATCAAGGATTACATGTCCTTGCACAACTTACGCAGTGGCGAAGGCTATCAGTTGTTTGAAAAAGGTGGCGACGCAAAGGACGCCAGCAAAATGATCGGCATGATTGATCTACGCCGCGAATGGTCGCCACGATTCGCTATAAACGACGCTGACGCCTTGCCGTTATTTGAGCGCCAGACGGTGCATCGTCCGCGCGACATAGCTATCTACCGCGGCCCGCTCGTAGTCATTCCCGTTTCTATTCCGGAATCGCCAGATAATGGGATCGGCTTAATTTCTAAGCAGGCAATCGCCTACTCAGAATCATTCAGCGGCTATTCGATGTACGGCTTCGAGGCGGGAAACTCTTACGCACTTGCGTGCTATCTCCACATACTTACCTACAGTAAACTATTCCGATATTACGTGCTAATGACCAGCGCTCAATTCGGAGTAGAACGCGACTCACTTCAAAAGGAAGATGTGGATGACTTCCCGCTAATTCCTTTCGAGACGCTGGATGCGAACGCCGTTGATCTGGCGAAACGCCTATCCCACGCGATCGCGCAGGGAGAAATGCCTTGGTCAAAGGTTGACCACTTTATCTTCGGTTTATACGGTATCGAGTTGGAATTCCAAGGCGTGATTGCGGATACCCTTTCAGTATCATTGCCATATCTGGCAACCTCTGAGCGTGCTGAGCAAACGCCTGATGCAACTGAAATCGAAGTGTTTAGATCAGCACTCGAGGAACACCTTAAATCGTTATTGAATCTTGTCGGCGTCAGCGTTGCGGTGAAGGTCCATTCTCCCGTTACTGGCTCATGGGCTTTTCTCGATGTAATCTGCAATGGGTATACGCCGACAGCCTGGGATAAGCGCTGGCTACGAGAGCTTGCCGACAATCAAGGCGCTAGCGGGATTTTATTGGCCGATCCACCCTACCACATCGGCATAGGTTTGCTTGCCCAATATCGCTACTGGACTCCATCACGGGCGCATCTATGCGCGCTTACCATCATTCGCGAATATGGCGACGCATTAGCGTCTGCCCGTCCCGTCTGACGCCATGGCTGGTACATTCACGAAACGGCCGTCTGCGTATCAAGGGATGCCCTATCGGGGTTTTACCGATCTAGAATTACTCCTAGTTGAGAACGCACTGCGGCTGGCTTGGACCGAGTCGGTAAAGCGATTTAATTGCCACAAGATCGACTTCAGCAAAGGCTTAGAGGATGACATCTCCAGCGCGCTCGTGATGGTATTCGACGACATCTGGACGAACAATCGCGAATTGCTGTTTGATTTCGCTAAGCTGCTCCAGCCGGTACCTGAATTCAACAGCTATCACGGTGCATTCGACTATCGCGGCAAAGCGTTGAACTTTCGCCCAGACCTAACTTTCCGTCGAGCTTATACACCACCGGGTATGAGCGCGCTAAATGGTTGCCTGTTTATAGAAGCCAAAGTAATCGACGCCGCTCGAACCATGGGGACGTATTGCTCTGATGGCCTTATCCGCTTTGTCGATGGAACATACGCCTGGGCAATGCCGCAGGCTCTCATGCTCGGTTACGTGAATCAAAAAAATAAAAACTTACCGCAGCCACTTACCAAACACCTTGCCCTCCCAGGGAAAAAGCAGACCTACAATCTTAAAGTTGGACCAACGGCTTTCTCTTTGTCATCGTCTAATAATCCTTCTCATATCACGGTTCACGAGCGGAGCTGGACATATCCAGAAACAAAAGCATCGCCGGGCGATATTAAAGTACTGCACCTTTGGCTGATGGTGTGAGGCGCCATATTATTCCTAACATAGCCCTGACTTATTTAATTCGAATACTTGTCCACTACTATGTGGTTCGGTAAGCATTCGTATGAACGTATAGCTGTGGCGACACCTCAACGTCGCTACTCGTTTCGACCAAAATAACAACAACACCGCTTTAAATTACAAACCAGATAATAAATGGCATAATTATTACTGGCTTAGATAGAAGCCAGCCACCCGTCGTAGCAAAGCTGTTGACAGCACTGTCTCTATTTCCTCATATTTTTATGCCAATCTGTTGACTCAGAACCGGTAGACGGGTGACGCTTCGCCAAAAGTCAGGAGCATTGTCATGTCAAATACATCCATACATCCGTCGACAATCGATGGAATCAAACGACTCGCAAAAGAAGTTAAAACTGAGCGCGGCATTAAACATACAGCAGCATTAGATGAAATCTCGCGCGCAGCTGGATATTCAAATTTCAAACACGCTAGAAACTCCATTCAGCAGTCGCAGCCAAGTTTCAGTATTTTTATTACGGCCTATTGGCTAGATAAAAAAACTCAGCTAAGAGGGCATGAGACGCTGCAAATACAAATATCAGAACCGATATCCGCATTAATTAAGCCGGCTCATTTATTTTTGAATCGTGGATTATCTCGCTTTCGTTTAGAGGCCCCAGATCATCTAGCAAACAAACATCTTGCAAGCTCGAAGGTAGATGCGCAAGGGTATGCAAAGACGGCGGCATTAACAATGCAATTTATTGATGCGACAAAATTAGTTCCATGTGTGTCATATGCACGGGCATTGCCTAAAGCGGCAAATGGGAAGACCATCCCAGCAATGGATCATTCCAGCATCTGGTACGACAGAAAAACAAAACGCTATCTAACTGCTGATGAGCCGTATGAGCCTGCAGCCTTAGGTCAATCGTCCGAACGCACTTCATGGGCTAATAAAAACCAATTCTCGATTGCCAAGCCAAATTGGCCTGGCATGTATAACCCAACCGGAAATAGTCGTTTGTACCTCTTTTCTCACAATGAAAAAGGTATCCCTTTAGGTCCATTGGTCTCAAACCTAAATCAATTACATGCGAATCCAATTAGAGATACATGGATCGATAATTCAGATGGATCTGTATGGTTTTATAGTCCAGGCAAATTGGCTCACTTGGGGAAAGAAAATACTGTTCGCACGGTGCCAAAACTATCCACTGGCACAAGAAATAGCGTCGAATACAATCAAACCTTTGTTGGTCCTCAACGACGACCCGCAGCAAAAATGCCAATTGAAAAGCACACTGACGTCGGCACACTGCTGAAATCAGTTCTGGCCGTGACGTACAAACGTAAAAGTGTTTACAACAAATTGAACAGTGTACGTAGCACTTTGGATGAATGGGTTCAACGTGAGTATACGAGTGAGGAAGAACTGTCTCAAGAAAAATTTGCTAATCTTTATTACGGCGGTCTAGAGCACTCATTAGCGGAAAAGATGGATCAGCACACCCGGCCTACTCATATAAAAAATATTGCAAGAGTGAAGATAATTCTCGTTGAGAATTATCCCGATTGTGCCCCTCTGCGCGGAATTTTAAGAATGATAGACTCCGCCACGACTTCGTTACAGTCTTGGGTTTTTAAATAGGAGCTAAGACCGACATAAGTCGGTCTTTTTTTTCCTGCGCCGCAATTTTATTGCGGCGCAATCACAAGCTCCGATTCGATGGGAGTACAAGCTGTCTACTTAATTGGCCCAAATAAAGCAAAGAAGAAGCCTCCGTACTAGGATCTATGCGCACCTTTAGCATTGCATCAATCGCAGCCATATAAAACTCCACGTGATACCCCCGCTCTGCAAAATTCTCAAAGAAAAAATTGTCGAACCATCGATCTAGTTGCGACTCTAGCAATTTTCGAATCTGCCATTCGACCGCTTGTTCCGTGGCCAGATACAAATTCCAAAGCAGGGAAAATTGATCAAGATGCGGCAAATTATGAAGTGACAAAGCAAGTGAACGCTTATACAAGGCTGGCAGGCCGAGCTCCATCGCTGTTGTACTAAATTCGTCAGAGGTCAGCGGGTCGATTCGCACTAACGAATAGCGCTCGAGAAGGGCATCGGTCCGATTCTCTAAAACCTTAGCTTCAACAAAATGCTCTTGAAGGAAATCCCAAATATCAGCGCGATATAACTCTTCCGTACCAGCGAACGATGGATGAGCGCCTACCGCAGCCGCTAGCTCTGATGCGCTTCGCCAGTCTTTATTACCTGTCGGTTGCCGCGCATTTTTCCCTTTTATCGCTCCAAATACCCTTGCCCGCAAATCTGGAGTCAGAGACACACCAGGTTTTCTCGCAAATTCTTTATCCAGACGATGATCACTCCAATCAGTGCGGCGTGCCACTTCGTCGTACCACGCCCACATCCGCGCCTTTTCAGCCCAGTGCTTCTTTTTCGTACCGCTCCCTGATCCCATTAGGTTTTTTATAAATCGTTTGTTAAAACCTAGAATTTATCAAAAAAAATATCCATCATTTGGAAAAATGCACGCACATCAATGGAAATCAAGATGACACCCAATGCGGAAATCCAGGATCTGAAAACTCGAATGCACGTAGAACATGGCCCGTTATTGCAGGGATCTGCTCTCTACCGAGCGTTGGGTTACAACACCTATGCGGCATTTCACAGAGCGCGTCAGCGGGGCGACATTGGGGTACACATATTCCCAATTGCAGGACGCAGAGGTATTTTTGCCCTAACCGAAGAAGTAGCAAATTGGATTATCAAACAGGCGGGTATCGTCGAAGACGGCGCGGTCGCCGATTCTCAAGAAAAGGAGAAGGAACAATCAGCGCCACATGCATAGCGCTGGCATGCAAGAAGAAATCGTCATTTTGAGCGAAGCCGCATCAAATGGCCAAGGCTTAAGGTAAAACTACAACTATCAACTATTGAAAGGAGTATCGCACTGCCATCACGACCTCTGAAAACAAAATGACCCAAGCGCGCTAACGCTTGAGTCATCTAAAGAAGTGTTCTTTTGCATCGAACGCTTCCAATATAAAGGGAGAGATTAAAGCTGTCAAGCTTTGGTCGACGGGATTTCTGCTGTCTAAAAAATCTACTTTATACAGGGAAGATTGGCGTGTGACATCGTATGTCCACAACACAAACAACTGCGTTCATCGCGCAACATCTCACCATCGAGTGGGCGAAACCAGGTCAACGTGCACGCAAAATCGTCCGTCGATCAAATTTGCGTGTAACCGGCAAGTTTCCATCATTCCGGAACAATACTTCGGTCCACTGGGAATCGTTTAACGAAAGAGACTGCGTTATTCGGTTAGATGCTAATCCTCGCATCGTTAGTTTCAAAGAACAACCAGCCACGCTCACATACTTCCTTAACGGAAAAACATACAAACATTTTCCCGACCTATTCGTCTTAGGTAACGGTCGCGCAGCATTTATTGAAGTTAAATCCCATACAGATCCTGATCTCTGTGAGGCGATAGAGCGTGGCGATGCAATACGGCCAGTCTTGCTTATGCAAGGCTTCGATTATTTCGTCGTAACTGATTTGGAAATCCGTCAGGAACCACAGTTCTCCGATGCCAAGATTCTCTTGCGATTAGGGCGCAATCCAGTATCCGACATTAGAAAAGAACAGCTGCGCCGCTTTTTCTTACGCAAGCCACCACAATGGCGAGATATCGTGTCCGGCACTTTTGGTGAGAATGCAGTATTCGACGTCTGTCGGCTTCTTCTCGAAGGCTATTTTTCGTATGACCGGCGCTACGCGTTGTCAGCCACTTCAGTCATCAGTACAACTCCATCTGCGTCAACATCAGAGGAGAATTCCTCATGGCTATAGCATTTTTTCTGCCCAATGCAATCGTGAACAGAAGCGGCGAACGATTTAAATTGGTAAAGCAGTTTGCTGACGGTATTTGGAAAATGGATAACGTGTTCACCGGTCGCAGCATAGAAGCCTGCGAAAGCGATCTCCATTCAGAGTTAAGCAAAGGAAATTTATACTTCCCTGACGCAATGGAAATTGCGGATTCAATGCAGGCTACAAAACTCGGAAAAAAATTCGATGTTTGGAGTTCAGCGTCAGAGTCAGACCGTGCAGAAGCTCGACGCCGGTTTGCCTACGTCAATGCTGCGATCGGGGGACCAAAATCGGCTACAGCACTGCAAAACTGCAGCGATCAAGTAAGTGCAGAGCTCGATGATCGCACGCCCCCGTCTATTACAACGTTTAAGGCATGGATCAGTCGATATCAAAACGGGCGAAATGATATAGCGTCCTTGCTTCCCCAAACGAAAAGAAGAGGTAACCGAACTAGACGATATCACGATGAACTTGAAGAAATAGTTGATCGGTCGCTTGAGACCATGTATTTGACACAGCAACGACTCAGTATGTGTGATGCCCGCTTGCATGCGGCAACACACATCGCTGCTCATAATAAATCGACGCCGGCAAACGAAAATAAATTCACTATGCCAAGCATCGAATACTTTTGGCGCCGCTTGAGATCGACGTATAGCGAGTTCGACATATGTTGCGCTCGATTCGGTCAGACGTATGCTGCGAGAAGATATGAAACTGTCCAAGGATTTTCTCGAGGAGAGCGACCACTCGATCGAGTAGAAATCGATCACACCGTGATCGATTTGACTGTTGTGGATGGGCGAAGCGGTCTGCCTTTGGGACGGCCTTATTTGACTATAGCCATTGATGACGATACCCGATGCATTTTGGGATATTACCTTTCGTTCGAACCGCCTAGTTATTTGTCAGTTTCGTATTGCCTTCGCCACGCCATACTTTCTAAGTCCTACATCAAAGAGATGTATCCCAATATCAAAAATAACTGGGATTGCTACGGCGTGTTCACCAATCTGGTTGTCGACAACGGATCAGATTTTCACAGCATCGCGTTGGAAGATCTTGCGAAGCGATTTGGAACAACAATCCAGTATTGTCCGCGTGCGAAACCTCGTTACAAGGGAAAGATTGAGCGACTCTACGGGACAATGAATCGCGGGCTTTTTCATACCCTTCCAGGAACGACATTTTCTAACATCGTGGAAAAAGATGAATACGACTCGCTTGGCAATGCGGTTATATCGCTAGAAAAACTCCATGAAATTGTCCATATCTGGATCGTCGACCTCTATCATCAGAAAAAACAAACTGCGATTGGTGAACCGCCAGCAAGCAGATGGCGCAAACATATTACTGGAATGCCGATTCCAGTTCCCGCCTGCGTAACCGATCTCGACGCCACTCTTGCGGTTCCATTCGAGCGAACGCTAACTCGGAATGGAATCGAACACCTGACGCTTGAATATAACAGCGATGAATGCGGGCTTTATCTTGCGCGCATGAAGGGTTCTACCAAAGTGAAATGCAGATACAACCCAAATGACCTCGGCCATATATACATAGAGGAACACGACACAGGTCACGTTTTTAAGGTACCTGCGAAAGTGAAGTGGCATGAGTATGCCAACGGCCTTTCACGCTGGCAGCATCAGCTTTGCCAAAGATTCGCTGCCAAGAATCTTGAAAAAGAAGATATTTTTGCTTTGGCCGAAGCCAAAGAGAAAATCGCTCAAATTGTAGAAGAGGAAATTTTTACTCAAAAGAAACGTACTCGGGCGCGTGTGGCGAGATATCAAGGCGAAACAGCACGCAGTGCGAAAGCGAAGCGGGATCTCGATGGGCTGTCAGAAGCCAGCGAAAAGCGAAGCAATACTTCAGATCAAGCGACGGACGATCATATATATCCGTTCGACACATCCTCAGAAGAATCCGATCGTTGGTTTCCATCCATCACAAACGCTCACGAAGAAAATGTGGAATTTTTTCCAAGAGGAAGAAAATGAAAAACACTGTCAAAAACCAGGTTAAAAGCATGCCAGATACTCCCATTGATTACACAACTCTATACGCGAAGCTCGACAGCTATGTTTATATGCATACTCATTTCCGACATGCTCTCGCGAGAATAGACGCCCTTATCGCAAGAGCCAAACGATATGCGGATCCTGAGATCGCTATTCTTCTTGGTGAATCACGGTGCGGGAAAAGCAGACTGCTCGACATCGTTGAACAAAAATGGCCACCTCATAGAACGGCTGAAAAAACGCATGTACCAGTTTTGAGCATTAGGATCACAAGTAAGCCGACCGTAAAAGGATTATTGACTCAACTAATAGCAAAACTCGGTGCCCCTTCCGCAATTCGTTATAAGACCGAACAGCAACAAATGCAGGCACTGATCAATCTCTTAAAGCGATGTGAAGTACGTGCTTTGATGCTGGATGAGTTTCAGCATTTTTTGTCTGATCGAGGCCAAGTTAACTATTCTGTCGCCGACTTATTCAAGTACCTTTCAGATGAGGCTCAGATAAGCATCATTTTTGCAGGATTGCCTGAGGCTAAAGGTGTAATTGACGCTAATGAACAACTCGCAGGACGAGCAAGTGCAGCGTTGCGTTTGCGGAGATTTAATTGGGGGACAGCTTCTGGGCGCGATGAGTTCAAGCAAATGCTTGTGGGATGCGCTCGAGCGTTCGAACCAATTGCACTCCCAGACTTATCCAGTGATGAGCTCGCCTTTCGCTGGTACTGCGCTAGTGGCGGCGTCATCGGTCTAGTTCTAAAAATTTTTAGAGAATGTTTGAATACAGCAGCGCAAAAAAATTATGGCGCTTTAACCTTAGAAGACTTCGACGAGGCTCATCGCAACGCACATTACGAGCAGGCAGAAAACGGATTTCGTCCCTTCAGTAAAGATTTTAATCCAACGCCGTCTCGCGACTCGATGTCTCGTGCAAAGAATGTCGGCAAACCTATCGAGCCAGTTAAGCAGAAACGTAATCGAGCTAGTTCAAAGCCAAAAGAGTCGAGTCCATTCACCCAAGGTTCCGTTATATGAGCGAGATATTCTTGGAAAGACCGAATCCATTTCCTCGTGAAAGTGCATTGGGCTGGGCATTGCGCGCTGCAGAATTAAATGCGCTACCAGATGCATTAAAACTGGCTACCTTGTGTAAGAACTTTCATGCGACTACTTCTCTTGTCAATTTCAATCCTGGTGAACTGGCTAGTTGGTTCGATAAAGCTCCATCCATACTAGGATTTATGTCTTATCGCTCGCTCACCAAAACCAGCCCCCCTATGTTTAGGACGCAACCAGTTGCGCCTAAGATGTTGAATCTGCGAACTCCGAGAATCTGTCCTTCATGTGTTGAGGAAAATGGGTACATACATGCATTTTGGGATTTAGATCTGGTTAGCATCTGCCCAACCCACCGCATTGCGTTGGTCACTCGTTGTTCCGCATGCAATAAACATTTAAGCTGGAAGCGACCCGGCCTTCTCATCTGCAGCTGTGGCGCGAAAATAAAACAAGATGGCGTTCAAGCGAGTAAATCGCTAGTTACTTTACACCAGCAACTAGAGATAACTGCGTATTCCAAACAAACCAAGGCTTTGAGACAACTTCATATCGAAAACACCGCGTTCAAAGATATATCTCTAAGATTTTTGATCAAGTTTATCGAAACCACTGCACGCATCCATATTCCAAAGGGACGCTCGCGAATGGCTCTTTCCTTATTAGATAAAATTCAAATTTTAGAAAAGCCAGCTGAGTTGCTTTCCGATTGGCCAACAAACTTCTGCAATTTTTTAGCATTATTAAATCAGGAGCCATATCCAGAATCTAAGGGCGTTAAAATTTTTGATAAAAGATTCCTCCATCATTACATCGAAAAACTATTTGTGGCAGCCGAAGATTATGTGGAAGGTGCAGAGATTCTTGACCTATTGTTTAATCAAGTGCTCACGTATCCCAACAGTGGTATGTATAGAGAACTTACCGTTTTCAATATTTTTCAATCGAAAACAATAGATAGAACCTATTGTTCAACTTCGAACGTTAAGGAACTATCGACTTCGACCATAAAAAAATTGAAAAGAGATTTTAGCCCTAATCGCCTGAGAATCAGCGCGTCAGACAATTACATAAAACATGGCGTAAGAAATCAATCTTTTAATGATTATTTGATCGCTAGAGGAATAGACTAATTATATGCGCCTTCTAATTCTTTCTGACCTTCACCACGAACTTTGGCGTGAACGCGCTCCTCGATTCGATATTTCAATCAGCCGGCCAGATATGGTCATTCTCGCAGGAGATATAGATGCCGGCGCGAAGGCCGTTGCATGGGCCACAAAGGCTTTTCCCGCATTACCAGTGCTCTATGTGCATGGAAATCACGAGTGTTACGGAAAAAATATCGAAGATACTCAATATGAAATACAAGAAGCTTGTCTTGAATCGACGAACGTCCACTTTTTAAACTGTAACGAATTCATATTCAATAGCGTTCGTTTTTTAGGTGCGACGATGTGGACTGATTTTCGTCTATTTGGGGATGATAATCGGCAAGGGGCTATGCGAGAAGCAGAAGCCGTGATGGTGGACTATAAGAGAATTAGGTTAGCCACGAAGGGATATCGCAAACTGCGAGCTGGAGATACAGCTAAATTTCATTCTATTCACAAATCTTGGCTTAAAGCCAAAATATCAGAACCATTTTCTGGGAAAACGGTTGTTATCACACACATGGCACCATCTATTTTATCTATAGCAGATAGATATTCTGACGATCCAATATCGGCAAGCTATGCATCTCGTTTAGATGATATTGTCAGCCAAAGTGACATTTGGATTCATGGACATACACATGACTCGTTTGATTATCGAATCGGGAAGTGTCGTGTACTTTGCAATCCTTGCGGCTACATGACGCGCGCGGGAGGAATTGAAAACGACCAATTCGATCCAAATTTCATAATTGAAATTGATTGATGCATCGAGAAAGTTGGGACGGGTCAATTGCATGCAATTGACCCGTGTCGCAAATTATCGCCTTTATATTCAATTTAATTATTGAATTGCGGAAGACTTGAAATAATACCGGCCATGCGTTGAGAAAGATTTTTTTCCTCCACAAGTTTTCGAGCGTCAGAATGCCAACCTTCCGTGACAACATAGCCGATACTGGAACTTCCCCGCCCAGACTCAGAAATCAACACGCCTTGTTTGATTAGCGAATCAATATATGACTCCAAAGAAAACCTTCCGACAACCGTCACATTCTTATATACGTCCTTGCTTTTCCAAGAGAACCGATTCGATCTGAAGCCGACTTTCAATATTTTATAAATGTTATCTCGAACTACTTCATATCCCGCTTGATCAGCCATCTCCCTAGCTTGAAATGAGGTTTTCAAGCTAGAGCTAAATTTACAATCGTTTGCGAAAAGACTGCGATCCAATTTTTCTGGCTGAGAGCTCTCGTCGAAGTCAACACTCGTTGAAAAAAAGACCTGTTTTCCAGGAATAGAATCGCATGTAATGAGGCTCGTATAATTTTCTATAAGTCCATCACGAACGGTGATGTCACACAAGTTTAGGGGATAGAAACGACCGTAAATAGAGAGTCCTGCCCAAATATCCCCGCCGAAATAACTACTAATAGTTGCAGACCTTTCTTTTTTATCGTCGTCAGATTCGAGCGCCCAATAAAGAAAAGCACTTACGGCTTTGCGCCAAGGTAATTTAGACTCAGTTTCTCGCTGTCCATACTTTATCAACTCATGAAACCAGTCGTTTGCTTGCGTTGACTTAGCATATTTTGCGGCGGGCAAAACACTCTTAATCTCTTCATAAAGAGGCCCCTCTCCTCGACAAAATTCTGCCAAAAATTCGATTGATGGTGTTGCAGAAAACTGTCCTTCCTGGATTTTTCTGGCGAGCAACCTAGATTTAAAAAAATAGGTGAGCGAGTCATACCGGAAGGATATTGTTTCTTTCTCCCATCGAAGAAAAGGGTTGCGCAAGAAATTGTTAGCGGTAATCGTTTCTGGATCGCCTCCACAAGAACTGACGTATTCAAGAAGAGCACCTTTTGTAATAGTTAATTGTGGCGCTCTTATGATTTCTATCAAAATATCAAAGAAATCGTCTGGGTGGATCTTACCAAGTGATTGCTTGGCAATTTCACGATCCACTATCTTTCTTACCAATAAATCAAGGGGCTTATTACTAGCAAAAAATTTAGCAGTATCTGAAGCTAAGCCCTCTTTCGCCCCGGCGTCTCGTTCGTCCTCGACAAGATAGTCACATATCAATGAAGCGTATAAAGGAATCGTAGTATATCGATCACCTTCTTCATTAAAGGCAGCAAGCAAGCTCTTTGCATTAGTAATTCTATGAGGCGAAACAAGTCGCTCTTTCAGATAGCGATCGGTGTCCTCCTCGGAAAAGCCCTTCAATCGGCAAATTGACGTTTGCCGGAACTGTTTAAAGCGGTCTACATCATAATCACGAACGGTCAAGACCACCAAAACTCGCCTGAAACATTCTTCAAGATCTGATAACGAACTCATGAATTTATCAAAATTCAGTGAATCGCCTAAATGAGACTCCAGCTCATCAAAACCGTCTATCAAAAGAACAAAATTTCCACATGCAAGATTAATCTCAAAGTTATGGCTTTCAATCGAACTTTCCTCATCCATCAGCCCGTTAGCCACTGCAACTCGGTATAGATCGCTCACCGATTCGATAGGAACCGTATTAGATATTTCACGGAAATCGGTTGCTGAAAGGAGGATGACGCGCTTACGTTCCATGCCGTTAATAAATATCGCCAGGTCATCACAAAAAGTGGTTTTACCTATTCCCGCGGGACCGATAACGATTTGAACAGGATTGTGGTCATGCGCGCTCTGAAGAATCTTGGCGAAATAATCCGAAGCCATCATAGGATTGCTTGGAGCTGAAGCTATATCGCTAACGGAATCAAGAGTTTGTGTAATGAAGTGAGATGCTTTTTTAATTGATGCTCCCCCAGCTTTACAGTTCGGAGGAAGGCAAGACTCCCATACGAAATCATCAAAATAAACTACTTGCAAGTTCCGCCCTTTTAATTTTGGCGCGAACTGTTTCATGATGTCTTGAATCGATTTTTTTCGATCAATCTCAGGCCCATCAGGCCTATAAGCTCGTGGAGTGATGATATCTAGTCCATTGGGAATATTTGAGCCAATAGAATCAAAGAAGTCTGAGATTGAATTTTCAATTGCTGTCCGAGATCGAAGAAACAACATTCCTTTCGACAGCCCACCTCCTAAATCCGCCACTACATAGTCATAAACAATACGAGTCGTGTGCTCAGCACGAGAAATTTTTGTGCTGACAACTTGTTTGGGGAAACATAGTCGTATGACTTCTTCTGACCGAGGATTTTCGAATTTGGTACGTCCTACCAATCGTGTCGGAAATCGATTTTCCATGCCCTTAGGAAGTAACGGTGCATCAAGATCACTCTCACTGAAAAAGACTACACGAAGAACTTTAATCAACGCGTTATATGTAGCCAGTTGATCTTCATTGTTAACGTGTGAACTGGCCGCGCCATCATGAGAATAAGCATTCCCAACATTTTGAAGGTACTTTATTTCGCTCTTGAAGATGCTGGCATCTCGAGCGCTTTCTTTGGCATCTATCTGCTTGGAAGCATCTGCTATTAATTTTTCCAAGTTACCAGTAGGTAGTGTTGTGTTCCCCACCAAAACAGCTTTGCATACGCTTTCAGCAGCAATCCGATAGCTGTTAGCAGTTTCTACTAATGGCTTATGTATATTGGCATCGATGTCTGCTAATTGTTGAGCGAGTCGTGTAATTACTGCGTGATAATTTTCCATTTTTTCCTAGGTATGCCGCGGTATCGGTATGTACAACAATGACTCGGCAGTAATATTCTATGATCCACTATTTTCGTAGCCGATCCAGCAGATAACTCGGGGCAAGCTTATGTATGGTGACTTTGCCACACAATAATGTATGAATTTAATGCTATTAATTTCTCGTGCAGCAAGTCATGTGGACGAGCGTTTTCAGTCCAAAAAAGTAGGGGCTGACAGAATTGCTTATTGCTCGATCAAATCTACATGATTAAACCAGTGTTCTTCACAGACAATATGCAATGCGATACCTGCCTCCCTATATTCCATTGCCTTCTCAATTTTTGTTCCATGTGTTGAATGAAGCCAATCACGACTACCGATATCGCCGATTACTAGATAATTAAGCTTCTTCGTAATCGAGCTCGCGGCAATGCCGCCTTTTGCCAGCACCTTACTTTCGCACCATTGGCGTGTGCCCGACTGAAACTTACCGGTAAAGCAAAATATCCTGCCTGCAAAGATAAGATCAGGTGCCGGCTTTGATAATGGAAGCGACGTACTATCGCTTGAGATCTTATTCATTGGCGCGGTATTTCCACCAACCGCAGCGAGCAACAAATCCATGAGTTCATTTTCTTCATTCGAATCTATGTGCCCATCTGACAACGCCGCTAGCAGCCTAGGATAAATTGCCTTAGCGGGCCACTTATCCAACGCGCCACGGTTATTGTTCATCCACATTAGGAGAAACTCTGCCTCACCTTGGTGAACCATTCCATCCGCCATTACCCCCTTTACAATTCCGATCAGCTCATCGACTTGGCGGTTCACTATCGCAGCAGCGCGATATCCGACATTTAATGCCTGTCCGTCCAAATCTATCTGCCGCTCCGAAATAGAAATTTTACTATGCACTTCTTGCAACCAGCCCATAAGTACCGCCATCGTTATCTGAGGGGCATTGATTAGAACCTGAATTCACAGCCTTGACCTCCCATATTCATGGGAGAAAATGTTGAATATTGCGAAATAACAATCACGGATTATCTATACGCAAGGTTATAGCCGTAACATCTTCACTTATGGCGAATTAACACAAGAATTTAGGGAATAAATTTGGATAACTCGGAAAAATTGACTCGTGCAATTGCGAGAAAAGTATCTCGCAAATCTGGTCCCTTGAATTACAAACTTGATATGTACAAGCTTGTATTTGACCTCATGAAACACATCACGACGCTAAGCTCGGGATCCATCCTGATATTCATTACATTGCTTGAGAAAGTTTTTAAAACTAAACCTCCGGTGGGTATGCTCATTACGACCTTTGGGCTTTTTAGCGTATCAATCGCCGCAGCCGTTATGGCTATGATGGTGCTCGCACTTAATGCTACCGAGGGAAAGATGAGTGAAGATGAAAAGCACTGGTTTGCATATTCGGCAGCCGTAGCATCTACGGCATTTACAATGGGAATATTGTTCGTCGCACTGTATGCGATTATTTTTTCGTAACGGTTAATTCGCTAGATGTGGCGTAACAATTAAAAGAATTGATTACAAAGGTACGGATCACACGCGTTGTAACTAGTGCGATTCAAAAACTTAAATATCAGAGTTATCTCAAGAAGTATGTACACAAAAAAAACTAAAAACAAAATAAAAATTGTTATTCGATTTTTCCCAATAATGGTCGCGTTACTTTGCATCTTATGCTTCGCGTTCACAGCCTATGATTACTTTAAGGCTCCACCTAACGGACATTTTTCGAAAGGTAATTGGGCTAAATGTGGAAACTTTAAAGCGGTTTCCAACGATGATGGAAATCTAAATTTTTTATCGTTAGAAATTAAGGACTCTGGACTAGGGGAATTTATTTTAAGCGGGGAACTCATCTTGAACCTCGAGACTTCAAAGAAATTAGCGCAATCCTCCGTAAAAGGAATGAATGTAATACTCCAATCCTTGAGATCTCCTTACTTTTTTTCTGGTACTGGGCAGTCCTTCGATTTAGACATTACCAATAAAGTACCGTACTTCGACAATAGAATAGCAATCAAAATCATTGAGAAAAAAATTTATAGCGATCGTAGCTCGCTTGATCACTTTCCCTTCGATCAATATCTAATAGGCTACCGACCGACAGTCAGTTTTTTCACCATTCACGAAGGCTTTGCTGAAATACTGGAAATAGATAGCGCCATTACTAATGTACGATTATCACCACTCATGACCGTCAGTAACGCGGATACATGGGGCGAATACGTACAAGGGGTGAAATTAGAAGCGAATGAAGTTAGCAAAAAATATCAGGAGGACGAATGCGTATTAATAATAAAACGATCACCTTGGTATATTGCCATGGTTGCACTGTTGGTAATGCTATTGTTCGTACCAGCCATCTACCTCTTTTATAGACCCCAAGATAATCCAGGAATCGATTTAATTGCTGTCATTCTCGGCATTGCGGCAATCCGTCAGTTTTTTCTCGGATCAGTAGTTGAATGGAAGCTTTATCCTATCGATATAGTATTTGCAGGCATAGTGGTGTTGACTGCGGTAATTCCACTTTTTCGACTCAATAAAGATAGCAATAATTAGTGTTGAATTGCGTCGAATGCTGACCCGACTTTTGCATCGAATTCTGACCACACTATTAATGTAATTTTGTGGTCAGGTAGCAGATAGTCGGGTAGCTGCCTCTTTTGAGTGAGCTTGTTGTTGATTTGCTCGCAGAATTGACCCTCGCCAACTGATCCACCTTCCACTGTCTGGCGAAGGCTGCGACCCGGTCAGACGACCCTTCAAATCCCAATGCACATTGATCGAGATGCATTTGTTTCAAAGTCCGTCGTTGCTTGCGTGACTTTGTTGCCTCGGTCTTTAACCAGGCCGAAGGCTTGAACGCATATTTGTCGAGAGAAGTCGGGGAACATCGATCAGCATAGGCTGGTTCGACAGTTTCAGCGCGCAGATAACGCCTGACGGTATTTCGAGAGATACCCAATCGTTTGGATATCTCCCTCAATGAGACCTGGTCACGAAGGTGCCAGCGTCGAATTATTCTATCCATGAAGTCCCCAGCCTTATCGGCCGGTAGAGGTCGACTGTAATAGTAGCCTTGGATTTGATCGCAACCCCAATTTCGAAGGAGGCTAAGCTGCTCCTCCGTTTCGACGCCTTCGGCAATCACCTCAATGCCGAGACTGTGTCCCAATGTAATCACTGCTTGCACGATTGCAGCATCGCTTGAGCCTAGTTTTAACTGCCGAATGAATGATTGATCAATCTTCAGCTTACTGGCCGGGAAATGTTTTAAGTACGAAAGGCTAGAGTAACCGGTACCAAAGTCGTCAATCGCCAACTTAGTACCAATCTGACGCAGATGCTTCATCAATAGCGCCGTTCTTTCAGGGCGTTGAATCATCACCCCTTCCGTTATCTCCAATTCGATCCAACTCGGGTCGGCTCCAGACTTCGCAAGATGTTCGCGCACCATCAACATAAAATCGGGATGATTAAACTGTCGTGGCGATATGTTTATCGCCATCAGCAATTTTTCTTCACGGCCTTCATTCCATATCTTGATTTGGTTGCAAGCTTCTCTAAAAATCCAACTTCCAATTGGCACAATCAGTCCTGAGCTTTCTGCTAAAGGGATGAAGTCCGCAGGCGACACTATGAGGTCGCTCCTGATCCATCGAACCAGTGCCTCGAAACCAACCAGCCTTGACCGCGTGATGTCAAACTGAGGTTGATAATAGAGTTCCAGCTCAGCATGCTCAACTGCATGTCCAAGCGCCGCTTGAAGAGCCAGTTTTTCTTGGGAGCGATCATTGAGAGAATGCGAGTAAAACACATAGGAATCCCCGCCGGATTCTTTCGCCGCTGTTAGTGCCGCATCTGCATTTTTTAGTAAATCTGAGGGGGCAAGCCCATGTATTGGATACTCGGATACGCCTAAACTGACCGTTACGTGAATCTCTTGCTCTTCAATGTAAACCGGTAACGTACCCAGTCGCTTAAGTGCTTCGAGCGAAGTATAAAAGTCTGTGTGGCTATTCGTAAATTTGTAAAGAACGGCGATGTTTGCACCATCTAAACGGAAAACCTCTCCGCCATGCAACTTGGCAACCTCTTGAATGCGCTTTGTAACTTCCACAATCAATTGATCAGCACGTTGATGGCCGATTCCCCCAACGATGTGAGCAAAGCGATCTGCGGCACCCAAAACAACCGTATGCGGATCTTCACCGAGAACCGTTAAGCGATGCTCAAACGAAAGCCTGTTTGGCAATTTCGTTAATGGGTCATGCCACGCTTGAAAAGCGAGTTTTCTTTCGGATGTCAGCCGTGCTTTGAATTGATAGATCATGAAGAACGCAATGAACAATGATCCTGCTGTATACAGATGAACGAGAAAAGAAGATGCTTTGACATCTTGTACTACTTCAGTCGTACTGACAGACGATGCTGTCTCAAGCTGCGCTTGCAATTGATCCAATTGTGCTCGAATCGCGATCGTATTCGTATTGAGATCCACGAGAATATTCCTCGCCTTGTTCCAATCGACATTCGATTTCGTCAACTCCGCATCAAGCAACGGTGCCAACGCGAGATCAGCAGCATAGCTGTCCCGAATGTTGTTAACGTCGTCCGGCTTATCCAACCCTTTGAGCATGTAATTGAAAGTGATCGCCATTTCTTGGCGAGCCTCACCTTCGACCACCATAAATCGATCTCGGGAGATCGATCTGGCGAAGTATTTATTCAATGCGAGTTGGTACCGAAGCAATGCACTTTCATAATCAGAAAGGCCGGTTAATGAAGGAATTTTTTCCTCTAGTAATGTGGTCACCTTTTCTCTGACGGTGTTGGAAGTTTGATTGACGGCGACAGATAAATATATGCTGGCGAGTATCAACGTCACCAGCAGACCATACATCCCCCATCCATACTCTCTGCATTTGCTAGAAAGATTTAGGCCCATCCTCGGTTCCATTCGCATTTGCTTCTAAAAAGTGGATTTTTCGTTATGCCACCATACTGATTGCTCTCAAGTACGGTATTTTCTCGACTACATCATTGACCGACAATGCTCGATGATTTTCGATTTTGAAAACACCAACAGCATGGTTCAAATTTTCAGCTTGGCTCTGCAACGTTTGGACTGATTCAAGCGCTTCTTCGACCAGCGCAGCATTTTGCTGGGTGACCTCATCCATTAATGCGATGGCTCGGTTCACTTCTTCAATGCCGACACTTTGCTCGCGGCTTGCGATTGAGATATCTTCAACCACATCAGTCACGCGTTTGACGCTGGCAACGATTTGTTCCATGGTTGCTCCGGCTTGTCCGACCAACTTGCTGCCAGCATCGATTTTTGAAACAGAATCCTCAATCAACTTTTTGATCTCCTTGGCCGCAGACGAACTGCGTTGAGCGAGATTGCGGACCTCGGTCGCCACTACGGCGAATCCACGTCCTTGTTCGCCCGCTCTGGCGGCTTCGACAGCGGCATTCAATGCCAAGATATTAGTTTGGAACGCAATACTGTCGATCACAGTAATGATGTCGACGATTTGACGTGAGGAGGTATTAATCGAGTCCATCGTAGTTACGACGTCGTTGACGATGACGCCGCCTTTCACTGCGATATCGGACGCTGAGCGAGCGAGTTGATTTGCTTGAAGTGCATTGTCAGCGTTTTGTTTAACTGTCGCTGTCAGTTGCTCCATGGCCGATGCGGTTTCTTCCAACGAGCCAGCTTGTTCTTCAGTGCGGCCAGACAAATGCGTATTGCCTTGAGAAATCTGCGCGCTTATTTGCGATACACCTTGCGCGGTTTCTCTAACGTCAACGACGGTCGCACGAAGATTGCGACTCATCTTTGAGAGAGCCGCCATGATGCTGTCTTGGTCGTCATGACGCAGTAGAATATTGTGGAAAAGTTCTCCGTTACTGACCGATTCAGCCAACGCCTTTACTTGGTTTGGTTCTGCACCCAAGGCCTTACGAATATAACGCGTTATGGTCCATGCGACGACGATACCTAGCAGCACAGCAATAACGCAAATAGTCAGCATCAAGGTTTGAAAGCCGTTTGCCAATTCACGCGCATGTTGTGACTCGGTTTGGCTAATCGATTCTTGTAAGCTAATAAATTTGTTGATTGCACCAAGCCATTCCACGAAGGATGGTCTGGCTTGGATGAACATGAATTTCTTGGCTTCATCTGGACTGCCTGACTGTCTCATGGCGATGACTTGTTTTATCAACGGCGTTGTCTTCGCCTCAATCGACTTGATATCGGCAAGAAGCTGACGCTCATCGCTGCGGATCTCACCACTATCTTTTGTTGGCGCCGCGTTGAAGATCGCATCCATTGTTTTAGCCGATGCCTGATAGTCAGCGTCCAGCTTATCGATCAAAGCCGTCACGGTAGTGAGGTCACTCTCAGCGGCCAGTGTGATGTCGCGAATGGCAATAGCGCGGTCATGTACGCTACCGCGGAAGTTGATCGCATATTGCTGCTTGACGTTATTGACGTCACGAATATGAGTCAAAGTGCTTTCGATCGAGTTGACCTCGGTAATGCTAAAAACGGTTAACCCCAACATCATGATTAGGATCAAACCAAATCCCATACTCAAACGTTCTGCGACGCTTAACTGTTTCTGTTTTGCTTGCCCATTCATACATAATCCTGTTTTGTTAAAACGGCTATCAAGAAAAGATTCCATGCGGAAATCTGGTATTTATGGCTACACCGTGAAAATAGATTGTGCTCATCAGTTCGATTGCCTTCACCGATATCTACGATGTAACTAGACCAGCCTGATTAATATTTCTTGGAGTCACGACCGCTGGTAATACCTTCGTAGCATGCGTATTGATACGCTTCCGCTTTACATCTTTCCGTGCGCACGAAGATTTGAGAAATAGATGTTGTCGCACTCGACATGGACTGGATCCTTCAAATTTTCCACCCACTCGTCGGTTGTCATTGTTGCCGCATACGCGGACTCCATAATGATGGTTGTGATGAAGTGCATTTCCTCTGCCGTCGCGTGGCCGGCCTTGTTTTTATACGACAGTGAACCTGCCGCATCTGGCAAGAACTCAACGTGATATCCCTTTTGCATGGCTTCACGCATCGTGGCGTCATTGCAGTTCTGCGTCATGTAGCCGATGACCGTCAACGTATCGATGTTGTGTTTCTTTAGCCAGTCTTCGAAGTCGGTTCCGGAGAAGGTGCTCGGCAACGTTTTAGTAACGACGTAGTCGTGCTGACGACTCGCAACGGAAGAATGTAGTTCTGCGCCATCGCTACCTTCTGCAAAAATTGGAGCGTCGGCCGGCAGTACGTGCTTTACAAGCACGACCGGGATGTTGTTGGCATTGGCGGCGTCAATCGCTTTCGCAATATTCGGCAGTGAAGATGCGACAGGCGGATATTCGATAAGGTAATTGCCGCTGATGTACTCATTTTGCACATCGATAACGACGAGCGCGCGATGCGGTGTTTGCGTGACCATACAGTTGTCCCTGAAAAGTACCGTCGCAAAGCGACGGTTAAATTGAGGATGATGATTAACCCGCCTGAAGGCGTTCAGCCACAGGCAACTTCGATGCTCTCCGTGACCAAACGAATCGGTCACGGGGAAACAGGAAGAAAAAACATCTGATTAGATGGGAGGCAAGATCGCTCCCCCCCGTTCCGATCAGAGTTTGGGATTAAGGTAGCGAACAGGGCTCACCGCCTCGAGACGCGCTGCGACGTGGAACATCGTAGACTCCGCATACCAAGGTGCAGCGATCTGGACACCGATCGGCAGTCCGATCTTGTTGGTTCCGAACCGCAACGTCATTGCCGGCATGCCGGTAAGGCTGAAAGGCGACGTCGCACTCATGACCTGGAATGGCGAGATCGCCTGGCCATCGACCACCACGTCGTTGAGACCGTGTTTTGTCGCAGGAAACGGTGTCACCGGGCAGAGCAGCACATCGTAACGCTGGAAATACTTCGCGAAGCTATCACGCAGTCGTTCCATATCCTGTTCTGCAGCAACGAAGTCTGCAATCGACGTGTCTGGTGTACCAAAGATCGCTTTAACGTGATTGAATAGCTTATCTTCATGGCCGGCGGTGATCCGTTCGAACTCAGAGCGTGTCTCCATCTGTTGGAGTTTCCAGAATACGCTGACAGCATCGATCTCCTTCAGGAAAGGCAGATGCACCTCTTCGACCTTCACGCCCTCGACGCCGCTCAATGCCTGCGCCGCTGCTTTCACCGTCGCGACGACTTCCGGATCCGTCGGACCGAAGAAGTCGGAGGTCATCCAGCCCACTCGAATCGGGCGACCCGATACGCCGTTGTCAATGCCGGGCGCCATCGTCGAGAAACCGTCAGCGCCATCAGGACCAGCGAGAAGTGAATAGGCAAGAGCGACATCGCGTACGCTGCGCGCCATCGGGCCGATATGCCAAAAGCGACGCGGAACCCGTGGGAAGTGACCCGTTGTCGGCACGCGGCCGTGGGTTGCCTTGAGGCCGACGATGCCGGTGTGCGCGGCCGGACCACGCGTGGAGATGGCGACGTCGCTACCCAGACCGAGCGGCGACATGCCGGCAGCGATCGCTGCGGATTCGCCGCCGCTTGAGCCGCCCGGTGTGTAGTCAATGTTCCAAGGATTGTTCGTACGGCCCGACAGGAGGTTGTCGGTCTCGACCGAGTAAGCGAATTCCGGAGCATTGGTCTTCGCCAAAAGGATGCCGCCAGCGGCCTTCATCCTCGCAACGGCCGGAGCGTCGACATCTGGTACACGCCCCTTAAAGATCGGCGACGCGCGCTGTGTGAGGACGTCTGCGGTATCGATCACGTCCTTCACAGTAAATGGCACGCCGTGCAATGGGCCTACTGCATCACCGCGTGCAATTGCTTTATCGGCTTCAGCCGCTGCTTTTAATGCGCCTTCCTTGTTCAGCGTGACGATTGCATTGATTTTTGGATTTACAACTGCAATACGATCCAGATGCGCCTGTACGACTTCCACCGACGACACTTCGCGGTTGCGAATCATTTCAGCTTGTTGAGTTGCATCCAGGTAAAAAATTTCCGATTTCATAATGTCCTCATTGACGGTTGATTAACTTCTAATATTGCCCTACCAAGCACTTGGTAGGGCAATATTAGAAGGCGGAAGTGCGCTTGTCAAGCCCTATCTGGCAATTGGTAGGCTAAAGGGTTACAATGAGATATCGATAGGCAATGAGGTATGAGATGACGACTAACTCTCGCGAAGCAATTTTGTTGGCGGCAAAAAAAGCCGGCCAAGCTCACGGATACAACGGGCTCAACTTCCGCGATCTCGCTATGGAGGTAGGTATAAAGGCGGCAAGCATTTATCACCACTTCCCAAGCAAATCAGATCTTGGAGTTGCTGTGGCAAAGCGCTATTGGGAAGATGCTGCCGCAGCGCTCGATGCAATGGCTGCAAATGGAGCGAATCCCATTGCTTGTCTTCGACAATACCCTGGCACATTCCGGACGGCATTGGAGACAGATAATCGCATGTGCATGTGCAGTTTTATGGCATCCGAATATGACGATCTTCCTGAAGAGGTGCAAAAAGAAGTTCAGGTCTTCACCATGGTGAATGTTTCTTGGCTGAGCAAATGCCTTGTCGCAGCAGGCATCGTTAAACCGGAGGAGGCTGAGAAACGCGGGTACGCCATATTTGCAGCTATCGCCGGCGCCCAACTCGTGGCGCGAGGACGGTCAGAGATTTCGCTATATGACGCGATCGTTGACGGATACCGTTCAAGCGGATTGCTGCCCGAATGATCAAATACTATGAATAGTTCGAATTACAAAAGCCCACATACGTGGGCTTTTTCTTTACTGCAATCACAGCGCTCAATCCGAGCGTGCGCTAGGCGGCCGGCCAACCTAATGCTGCTTCGACGGCACATTCTGTCTGAGTTTCTTTAGGCGCGTATTGCATTTCCCCATTGCCGAATGACCAGTCCTCGCGATTGACGTCAATGAGACTGATCCAGACATCTTCTTTTCTCAAACCGGTTTTTTGATGAATACCCTCGGCAACTGCGCTATAAAAGGCTTTCTTCACCGCTGTCGAGCGGCCAGCATTCCAGGTAATTTGTATAAATAAGATATCGCGAGAATAATTCACGCCCAGATAGCCTTCAGACGGATATATCAACTCATCCGTCCCATGACGGGTAACGATCTGAAATTTATCGTGGGCTGGAACATTAGCCACGCTAATCATGGATTCATATACAACGTCGCCAACAGTACGTATTACTTCAGACGACGCGTCCTTGTTTATATCTATTCTTACGAGCGGCATGGTGAGACCTTCCAAGCTTGATGTTTAAAAAATGTCTGCGCCGAGGATTGGTATCCTAAGAATCATCCGATTGAAATCGGGAGCGCAGCTGCTATGGAGAGGAGATTGAATTGTATTTAATAATGCGTCAAACGCATTATTTTTATAATTATTATGTTAGTTGCACATTTACATCTAATGTATTACTACTCAGTCTGCCGCTTCTTAAAGCCTTCTGACAATGAAAGGGCCACGATATCGAGAGCCGCTTTCAAATTCCCAAGATTCTCTGGATGCATGAGCCACAAATCCAGCTTGAGCGCAAAATCCGTTACCTCCACAACACTGAGTTCGCTTTTGTAAGCACTTTTATCGAGCATCAACTTAGGCACCATGCCCAATCCAAGACCGGAGCTCACCATTTGGAGCTGACTTTCTGTGTCGTGCGTGTCGACGCTTAGCCGAAAATCGGCTCCAACATTTTCCATTGCGCGCTGCAAAGCCAATCGATACCCGCAACCTTGCGGATTCAATATCCAGTCCTGGCTTGAGAGACTCTTTATGCTGGTCTTCCCTTTTACGATCCGGTGCGCTTTGCTTTGAACAATCAGTACGTTCAATGTAGCGATATGTTTACCAGCCATCCCACTTAATGGCGAGCTAGGCGATGGCAACATGAGTGTCGCTGCGTCTAGGCGACCTTGCTCAAGCAGATGTTGAAGCGCCGCACTCCAGGAAGTTTGGATTTGGAAATCCAGTTTTGGGAACGTTGCCTTCATTCCCGATATCGTTTTGAATACCGCAATGTCTGATGCCATTTGCGTCAATCCCAGGCGAAATGTCCCGAACGGAGTGGCATCTTGATGCGCTGCGTCAATCAGTTGCTTGACGTCTTTTAGCAAAGGTACGGCGTACTCATAGATGCGGTGCGCGATGGCTGCCGGCGTCGGCGGCTTAATCGACCGATTAAATAACTGTACCTGCAGGGAATCCTCCAAGCTTTGGATCCGGCGGGAAACGGCAGATTGCGTAAGCGATAGCTTATTCGCAGCGCGAGTAATAGAGCCAAGCTCCATTACCGCAACAAAAGCTTTGAGGTCGTCGAATATCATTTCTCTTAATTAGCATAATGATTATAAAAATAATGCGCTTGATGCATATTATCTTTCATTTTACTCTTCAATAAAATTTACATCTCAATGCAAATATGAGATGTGCCTTCATTGATTAGCGGAACCACGCTTGTCTTCACAGAAATTCTCATGACTGCTTTGCATCCCCTCTTTGGTGGTGATCAGTTAATCAGTAATTAGGTAGGCAATGATTCATCCTAAAGACGTCCTCGTTGCAGGCGAAAAGGTTCTACCCTCGCTTGCGATGTGTGAACACTACGCAGGCAATCAAAAATTCATACAAAAGGCTTTTGACCTACAGGTCAGTCTAGGCCCAATTTTTGATATTAATTGTGATTGTGAGGACGGGGCAAAGCCAGGGCATGAACGTGAGCAGGCAATGATGATTGCGCAGGAACTGCGCAGTGAACGAAACATATACAAGCGCAGCGGTGCGCGAATTCATGGTGTGAATCATCCAACCTGGACACAAGATGTCGACATCTTGCTTTCCGAGGCCGGAGAGCAAATTGCCTTCATGTCTCTACCGAAGGCCAGAACAACAACCGATCTGGCAACGATGATTGAGTACATTCAGAAAAAATGTGCGTACTACGGCTTGAAACGGCAAATTCCGTTGCACGCAATTATCGAGACACCAGGTGCGTTGAAACATGTCGCAAGAATTGCCGGCTTGCCCTGGTTAGAAGCGCTTGCGTTTGGTCAGCTTGATTTCATCAGTGAGCACCATGGGGCAATTCCGCTGAATGCGATGCAAAGTCCCGCGCAGTTTGAGCACGCGTTGATCGTACGAGCTAAAGCTGAAATCGTCGAGGCGGCCCTTACTAATGCCCTAGTGCCGACGCATAGCTTAACTCTGGAGCTCACAAATACCGCAAAGATCACCGAGGATGCATCGATTGCACGCGACAAGTTCGGGTTCTTGCGAATGTGGAGTATCCACCCGACGCAGATCACACCGATTGTTGATGCAATGAAGCCTCGGTATGAAGACGTCCATTCTGCAGAATTAATTTTGATCGAAGCACAGAAAGCTGACTGGGCACCCATTCGTTACGAAGGCAAGCTGCAAGAGGCAGCAACATATCGCTATTTTTGGGAGCTATTAAAACGCGCGCACAGTGCTGGTATTACGCTTTCCGACGATACGATAAAGCGATTTTTGTAAGCAATCAACGCTGCTCGTTACGCTCGCTGCTTCTAAATACGATAGAGCGCTAGTAGGAATTAACTCTCTTTTGTTTGGTTAGATTTGTAGGCACCGTATTCATTTAGATGACAAAGGATAATCATGGCAATACAAGAAGTTGTAACGAACCTCGGACGGCGTCAAGCGATTAAGGCCGCAACAGGCGCCCTTTTTGCCGCAGCGTCCGCTGTTGATATATTTCACGGAATCGGTACTGCGCGCGCAGCGGTTCTTGCAAACACACCAGAAAGTCTCGGCTCCATCAAAGTGCTTGCCTTCGATTTCCAAGGCAGCTGCATGAACTACTACGATCCGATTGCTGAGATGGGGCAAGCAATCAATGCCAGTAAAGGCTTATCGCTAGACTGGTCAAATTTAACGAAGGGATGGGTTAGCAACCTATACAAGGTAGTTGGCGAACACCAAGATCAGTACGCTCCGGCCGCGCAATTGTATCGGGATGCGTTAGATCAACTTCTCGATCAGCGGAATCTCTCAAGCACATTCAACGAGGAAGAACGCGTGGAGATGGCTCGTGTTTGGGATCGCATGGTGCCCTGGCCTGATACTACCGAGGGCCTGAATCGATTGAAGCGGAAATTTGCTCTGACGACTTTATCGAACTCGTCCATGGCTTCAGTTTTTCAAGCCGCTCGTCGCCACGCTTTACCTTTTGATCAGATTCTTACCGGCGAATTGGTGCAAGCGTACAAGCCATCGCCGAAAGTTTACAACTTGGTTCCTTCATTGCTCGGCTACAAAGAGAATGAGGTTCTTTTCTGTGCGACGCACTTCGCCGATTTAAAAGAAGCCAAAAAATTTGGATATAAAACTGCATGGTGGCCACGTCCGAATGAGACTGGCCCTGGACAAGTGACAGATACATCCCCAAAACCATTTGTCGATCTCTATGCTCGAGACATTGTAGATCTAGCCAGCCAACTTGGCGCTTGAAACGTATGCTTGCGTGTACTCGCATAGATAAGCGAGATCGCAGATACGTTACTGCTTTCTTTATGCCACGCAAGTGGATCATGCAGGATATCGTTTCCTTTCAAACAGAAAACCTGAAATCACAATGTACTGCAAGGATTATGCAGCTATAGATTAACGTAGTTTAAATTTAGTAACCGAATAATGCGACTCCAATGCCGTGTTAGTCATCAACCTTGGATAGCATCATGGCGGCAAACAGAGAGTTAAGCAGATCGGCAAGTTTTTGGGTTGCCGCGGCAGTCGTTGCGCATACATTGTGGACAAGCGCAGCACCGGCAATGAGTTACCGACTCTACGCGCTTGAATGGCATTTAACGCCCACGGTGACCACCGGAATTTTCGCGGTTTATCCAATTGTCGTCGTTGCTGTTCTTATTCTCTTCGGTGATATCTCAGACTATATTGGTCGCCGCGTTACTATGTTGCTTGGATTGGCAGCTTCTCTAATTGGTGTCGTGATGTTCGCAATTGCGTTAAACATAGGCTGGGTATTCATTGGCCGTGTTTTCATGGGCATCGGCGTGGGATTGTCAGCTAGTGCGGCGGCAGCTGCGATCGTCGAGTATAGCCCGGAAGGTCACTCGAAAAAGGCGAGCACCGTCACCACTTTTGCACAAGCGGTTGGACTAGCTTCAGCAATGCTGCTCGGTGGCGCGCTCATTCAATATGCCCCTTACCCGCTGCATATGAATTTTTGGATTTTGAGTGCTGTTCTCGCCATTTTATTGACGGCGACCTATTTTCTGCCACGAGGGAACACAGATAAGGCTATCTCTACATGGCGTCCCAAAGGCCCTTCTGTTCCCAAAACCCTGCGCAAGGATTTCGTCGTTTCGGTAACAGCAGTGACCAGCGCCTATTCACTTGGTGCTCTGATCCTATCCTTAGGCGGCCAGATTGCTCACGACTTAGTTGGATCAAGTAATACCTTGATCAACGGCGCGGTGATGGCGGTCTTTGCTATCGTTGTCGGCGTGGCCGCCATTGGAGGAAAATCACTTTCATCCATTAAGGCGATAAGGGTGGGAGGATTTTTTACCATGATCGGGATGGGCGTTATGGCAATGGCTGTGTCTTTTCACGCTTTGCCGATATTTTTATTGGCGATCGCGGCATCTGGAGCTGGCTATAGCCTGATGTTCCTTGGTGGTCTGCGCTTAATTAATGAAGTCGCACCTGCCCATCATCGCGGGGCAACTGTGTCGGCAGTATATTTTGTTGCATATCTTTTCCAAGGCTCTATTGCCTTTCTATTGGGCCTGACCGCGACACGATATGGACTTGAATTCGCGATTGACGTAGGTTCATTTTCTCTCGCAGCGCTCAGTGGCATCGCCATACTGATCTCAATCCGTATCGGAAGTAACAAGGGTATCAAGCTTATTTGAAAATGATCCAAGACAAAAAGCAATCTATAGCGGCCAAGTTTTTGCATAAGACATTTACATTGCCCCTTCCTAATGGCTATCAGCTACGGGAAGTATTTAGCTTTCACGGCCGTGATCAACTGGCTGTCGCAGAAAGGATAAGCAAAAGCGGTCTGAGAAAAGGTGTTGTTCTGGGCGGCATTCCGACAGTAATCGACATCCAGTTCAATCAGAAGAAAAGCATGGCCAATTGTACGATTGATGCAGATGGTGATTTGACGCCTGCACTAAAGCAACACGCCCACCACATGTGCAGAAATATTCTCGGATTACATCTCAATGCGGATGACTTCCGCTCATTTGTAGCTAACGATGCCATGTTTAGCACGCTGACAGAATCATTGATCGGCATACGGGTGATTCAATCGGCCTCCGTGTTTGAAGCATTGACCTGGGCAATCATGGGACAGCAGATCAACGTCTCATTTGCGGTTTCTCTTCGACGTACATTAATTCAGCAAGCCGGTCGAGTTCATAGTAGCGGCTTACTTTGCTATCCCAGTCCCGAAGATGTGGCGAAGATTGAGATCGGAGTGCTAACTGATCGACAATTTTCCAAATCAAAAGCCGAAACACTATTGCGTCTTGCGAGTGCGATTGCGGACGGACAACTCGACATCCTAGAAAGTGAAACGAACTCGATCGAACAGATCACCAAAGCGCTTCTTGATATAAAGGGTATCGGCCCTTGGACGGTTAATTATGGCCTGCTGAGGGGTTATGCCTATGCCGATTGCTCGTTACATGGTGATGTAGCGATTCGTAAAGCGATCCATCGTTTGATCGGGGGAGATGCGCGTCCGAACATTCAAGAGGCAGAAGAGTTTTTACAACAATTCATTCCTCACCGAACCATGGCTGCGGCACACCTTTGGGCCAGTCTCAGTTTGGAATAATCATTGACCACATCAGATCAACTCATGTGACTGTGGCTACCTTGAGACTTTGCCATGCTCACAAAAACTGATGGAGGCGATCCCAATGTACGTACGAAAGCACATCACATTCTAGCGCGTTGATCAAAATGGCATGCAGTGCACTATTCCATTACCGGTGCAGCTTCCGCCGCAGTTCCTGCTTTAATCGGAGCAGTATCCTCAGCACGTACAAGTATGAATGTCAGGACACCCATGGTTGCTGCCACAATTGCTGCGATGAGGCTTGCATCTGCGAATCCGCCTGAGAAGGCATTTGCCGCGGCCGAATGAATTGATCCTTGAGCTGAATTGCCTAGTATGCCGATCACGCCATTAATGTCGCCTGATGCAACACGTTTTGCCGCTTGAGAGACAAGGACAGCATCAAATCCTTGAAGGTCTTTGGCAGATATAAAACGCTTGCTCACACCGTGAGACAACACGGAGCCAACTGTTGCGATACCAACCAGAAGGCCTACAAATCGTGTTGTTGCCGAAATTCCTGAAGCCATGCCGGCGCGTTGCACGGGTACTGAACTTTGCATAACCTTGGCAGTTTCACTATTGAGCAACCCGGCGCCTGTACCGGCTACCAACATGCCGATCGCAAGTAAAGGGTATGTCGCGTTTGCGCCTGCGAGCACGTAAAGAAGAAGATTTCCTATGCTCGTAATCGCCAATCCAATCGTTAGTAAAGTACGGCCTGAATACTTCGATGCAAGGCGTGCGCCAAAACGCGGCGTAAGAAACATCGGAAGCGCAAATGGCAGCATGGACAAACCAGCAGTCGCCGGCGCAAATCCGTAACCGTTCTGCAAGAGCAGTGGAAGGAAGTAGATTAAAACCTGAGCCCCGCCCGCGTAACCGAGCATTGCAAATGCTGAGCCGAGGAACGTCGGCTGGCGAAACAAGGAGAAATCGACCATCGGCCTCTGTTGTCGAATCTCAATAAAATAAAAAGCGACTAACAAACTAGTTGCGCCGACTAGTCGCATCACAATTGGGGTGCTGCCCCATCCCAGCGTGTTACCGTCAATCAGTGCCCAAACCAAAAAGTATAGCCCAGCGCTGAACGTAACGATGCCGGCGTAATCGAGTCGCTTAGCATCTGCGTCGCTGGATTCGTCGACGACCATATAGGCCGCAATGAATAACGCAACACCAATCGGCAAATTCATCAAGAATGCCCAGCGCCAACCAAACAAATCTGTGACCACGCCACCCACGATTGGGCCGCTTGTAATGGCGATACCCAAGCACGCGCCCCAGAATGCATAAGCCTTTGCTCGCTCTGCGCCATAAAAGGTATGGTTGATCACTGCCAAGGACGCAGTAAGAAGAAGACTAGCGCCAATTCCTTGCAGGGCTCTCGCCAGATTAAGTATCAACGCTGACGTTGCCGCTCCACAAAGTACAGATGCAACTGTAAATATTGTCAGTCCGATCAACATTGCTAGCTTGCGCCCATGTTTGTCCGCATAGGCCCCCGCAGCCATCAGAAGCGCCGCGAAGGTAAGAATATAGGCACTCACTACCCATTCGATTTCCGTAAATGTTGCACCTAATGTTTTGGCGATGGACGGTAAGGCGACTGCGACAATATTAGAATCAAGCATGATCAATGACGAGATCAGGCTCGTGGTCATCAAGACCATGAACTTCTTTTTGCTCTCTGCTGTTTGAGCGGGATGGGAGGTTGATTCGTTCATATTGACGCCTGAATAGTTGGTGCTTCAGTTACTAATTAATGTTTATTAGTAGCGATCGTTATTTACTGCAATTGTTAGCCAGCGGGTGAATTTTTCATGTCAAGAGATACGATGTGCAACCAATCCTCAAATATGTGAGGATTGGTTGCACCTGCAGCATTAGTTGGCTACCCCATATTGGCAAAGAACTGCTCCAAGCCTTTCGGATTGCTGTTCCAGAGGCCTGACAGTTGGTCGGAGGTTGGGTCGGGATAAATGTCTTCGCGCCCGGCGATAATTCCTTTGATGATATTTTCTGCAGCAATCTCTGGCGATGCCTTGTCAAGCGGAAGGTTCTTCGCTAGGTCTGTATCGATCGGACCAGGAAACACACCAAAGACAGCAATGTTTTTCGACTTCAACGCGGTGCGTGTTGCTTGTGTCGCTGAGAACAATGCGGCCTTAGATGCCGAATATCCCGAGATAACGGTCGGAGGTGCCAGGCCAGCGATACTGACAAGGTTCACAACAGCGCCGCCGCCTTGTTTTTCAATTAAAGGAACAAACGCCTGCGTCACGCGAATCGTGCCGTAGTAGTTCACATCCATGTCAGCAGCAAGTTCGGCCGACGATGCTGAGAGAACATTGGCAAATGTCATGATGCCGGCATTGTTAAACAGGATATCGATCGCACCAATTTTGTTGGCCGCTGCATTAATGTCAGCAGGCTGGGTGACGTCGATCTGAACAGGAGTGACCCGGTCATCTCCAAAATCTGGAAGCGACGACGGATTTCGAGCGCCGGCATAAATCTTTTTGACGCCATTTTTCAGCAATGCGCGTACTAAAGCGGCACCGATGCCGCGATTGGCACCGGTAACTAAAACGGTCTTTCCTTGGATATCCATAAATTCCTCACAGTTAATGATTAGCTAGGTAACTTGCATGATGATAGTAACGCATGTACTATCATCATGCAAGTTACATATTTAGGAAAGAAAATGGAACGTAAAAGCTTTGGAGATATGCAGTGCCCTATTGCGCGTAGTCTTGAACGCGTCGGAGAATGGTGGAGCATTCTTATTCTGCGAGACGCTTCTTATGGATTGACGCGTTTCGACGACTTTCAGAAAAGTCTTGGAATTGCACCGAACATGCTTACGCGTCGGTTAAAGGGGTTAGTTGAATCGGGCTTGATGGAGCGAAAGGCATACAGTGTTCGCCCCCCCCGTTTTGAGTATGTCTTGACTGAGGCGGGGCATGATTTTCGTCCTGTGGTTTTGTCATTTCTAGCATGGGGAAACAAGCACTTCGCCCCAGAAGGTGCCAGCGTTCTGCTGAAACACACGAAGACGGGAAAGACGGCAGTACCGGTTCTAGTCGATCAGGTCAGCGGAGAGGAGATAACCTCATCGGGGCACTTCAAAATCAGTGCTGGGCCGGCTGCAGATGACATACTTAAAAAGCGGTTAGCGTCTAAATACGACACGCTCATTTAGCGACCGGCACAATAACTTAAGGAGAAACGAGAATGCATCGATAACATGGGTGATTGAATCTTATGGAATGTCTTCCACTATTTATTCGTAGTCGCTTGGGATTGACCGCGGTAGAGCGATCTCGCAAAATAACGGAATCTGCCAGGCATGACGGAGAACACTTCAGCAACTCCGTGCCATCTCCTGCGGGGGGATTCGGAAAAGTCGCGAAAATCGCGTGGAATATGTTGTTTAACAAGCCACAAGGTACCGTCCCAACCAAACATATTCCTGTGGATGAACTGACACGTTGTAGTCTCGATGAGGCTCCTGATAGAAGCGCGTATCGGCTGGGTCATTCAACTGTATTGTTAAAGTTGCATGGGAAGTATTGGCTTACTGATCCTGTGTTTGGCGAACGGGCTTCTCCGTTCAGCAGGGTGGGACCTAAACGATTCCATTTGCCTCCGATAGCTCTTAACGAACTACCACCCTTGTGCGCTGTCATTCTCTCGCACGATCACTACGATCATCTTGACCGGAAAACTATCATCGAGCTTGCCGATAAAACTGAATATTTTTTAACGCCACTTGGCGTCGGCGATCGGTTAGTTGAATGGGGCATTAACCCAGACAAAATTCAGCAGTTCGATTGGTGGAATGGTACAAAGATTGGCGGCGTTACGGTCACTGCAACACCGGCCCAGCATTTTTCAGGCCGTAGTCTATTCGACGGTAATCGCACATTGTGGGCATCGTGGGTCATTGATGACGGCGGCATCCGCATGTTTTTCAGTGGTGATACCGGTTATTCCGAAGATTTCAAATTAATCGGAGCTAAATTCAGTTACTTCGATGCGACGTTTATAGAAACAGGTGCGTACAACTCGCTATGGCCCGATGTTCATATGCTGCCGGAGGAGTCTGTGCAGGCGCATATCGACCTGCGTGGTCGTTGGCTCGTTCCGATTCATAACGGAACGTTTGATCTTGCATTGCACCGATGGGAAGAACCATTCGAGCGTGTGTCCAAAATCGCATTGAAGCGCGGCATATCATTGTGTACGCCACGCATGGGCCAACGGATTAATCTCGTGACCCCGCACCATGGAAACTATTGGTGGCGACTATCTGAGAAGAGCGATGAATGAAATCAAATGTATTGCGTTATTACCGCTGCTATCTACTTGTAACTGACGTCGAACTGCCACTGTTGATATGCTCTGATAGAAATTCATGAAAAAGCATCGACATATTTCATGTCAATGCTTGGTCTCTCATTAATCTGATCTGTCAGGATGCTTGATCGGCGTTTAGTTTTTCAATAGTTTCAGCTGCGGTCCATAACGCATGCGCTAGAAATCTAAAATTAATAATCGCGGCGAGATACCCGTCACCTTCTGGAATACGTGGCCCAGCTGTAGCGTCTCGTACCACGACAACTTCGAATCCTTGCTCAATCAACTCTCGCAAATGAGATTCAATGCACAGGTTCGCTGCCATCCCGGCAAGAATAATTTGCGATACACCTTTCTTGCGCAGTTGCAGAGCTAGATCATTACTTTCCGGCCCATAGACTTTGTGTGGTGAGGCGATGATGGTTTTCCCATCCAAGATATAGGGCTTGTATCGTTCCAGGAAGTCTGCGCCGGATCCTGCAAAGCCTTCCATTGTTAGCGGCCCACGACGACCGAACATGCCGATGTCGTGCATGACGTGTTCAAGTGGCCCACCAAAATTCCAATGATGATCTACTGGGTAATAGTAATGCGGCGATACCGCGACAGTAATATCAGCTTCTTTCGCAGCCGCAAACAGTTGCTCGATATGTTCGACTGTTCCATTCTCCGTAATGCTGTCACCGAAGAAAGGCCAGCTCACACCATCAGGACTCAGAAAATCGTTTTGAGGATCCACCACGACAAGAGCCGCACGGCGCGGATCGAGTTTAAAAGTGGATGGCTTAAATAAAGGATTTAGTGGATCGGCATAAGAGCCGACATTAGGGGCAAGTGTTGTCATCATTTTCCTTAGTTACGCTTAAATAAAGCTGACCAGTCGTCTATCTAAATAGTAAAAAAATTTAGACGATTAATCGAGCCAAAACCAAATTCTCAAAACGGTCAAACGGTGCCCGACTTTGCTCAACCTTGGCGCGCATTACTGCACCTTCATAAGCATCCACCAAAGCAGCAGCAATTTTCCTGCATTCACTAGATGTGGTTGACGGTAATGCTAAGACAATATGCTCCTCGATTGTCTCTTGCCAGCGTTGAAATATGTCCTGTAATTGAACACGCACAGGTTCACTACCGCCACCTAGCTCAAGTGCCAGATTCCCGATAAGACAGCCTCGTATAAATCCATTTTTCTCGTGAAAATTCGACAATGTGCGGAAATGCGCACGTAATGCGGCGACTGGATCACGGCTGGAACGGGCAGTGGATTGCAGCGTCTTAATCTCCGTCCAGTAGACTTCAAGAATCTCTACGGCAAAAGCATCTTTGCTTGCGAAATAGCTATAAAAAGAGCCCTTCGGGATGCCGGCGGCGTTTGTAATATCCTGCACACCACAAGCGTGAAAACCGTTCTGATGAACGACTTCTCTGCCATGTGAGAGCAGACGATCTTTAACTTCAGGATTGGCAGGACGAGACATTTTTAATTAGCCGACTGGTCATTTATGTTTATTGTGCGCTTTGTTCTATTGAAAGTCAATCGAATGAACCTCGTCGCCTGTGAAGATGCCCGAGTTAATTACTATGCTCGCGACGACCGTTCGTGAAGGATATGGATCGTTTTCTTCAGCTGCGGAGGTAGTTGCATTTATAAACTCTGCGGCCAATCAAAAACCTCTTCATATCATGGCAGCAACTGAAAATGACAGTAAGTGGAACGGAAATGATTTAATTCATAAAATTGAAGCTCACTATGTTGATTTGCATGCAAATGACCCACTGAGCAGACCAAACCCTATAGGGATAACAGATTCTAGACATGGTGATTTGCACAGGTGTCTCAAACCGGCCCTAAACAAACTGTTAACTGCCTGAAGAAGATAATGAGCCATTCTGCAAATGAAACTATCGTCAATTGAAAGCCAGATGATGCAATGCTTTTAATAGGACAGTCTTATGACTAATTGTTGTCCGATAAACCAATCTTATGCCTATATAAAGATCAACAATATGCCACGTAAAATCTGATAAACCATTGATTTTTAAGGGAGATAGGATCAGCGAATTGCCTAATCCCACATTGCTGCAAAAATTTGATCAATCCGCAGCAAATACGCCGCACCCCCAAGGATTCAGGGGTGGGATGGACAAATGCAGGAGGGGTTTGCGAATCTGATAGGAGCCGGAAAAGCGAAGAGAATTTAGATGAAAGTTTAGATGAAAAAGCCATTCACCGATTGATCCTGTCCGGTAATTCCCCGGGCAAACCGCATTGACTGGAAGGATCGGGAACCGGCGTACAGTATTTGTAGGCCTCTTCCCGGGTACCGCCTTCGACCCGCATATAGGGCGCAAAGCATTCCTGACTTTCGCGATAAGCTCGCATCAACTGCTCACAGTCGTCACTCTTGCCACTGGTTGCCGGGCGCGCACTTTTTTGATCGGCAGACTGAGTGGCAGCCTTCGCAGCGGCGGCCCTTGCCTTGTTTGCCTCGTCTATCTGCCGCTTCTCTCTGGCGACGCGCTCCAGTGCTTCCTGCCTTTGCTTTTCACTCACGCGCGATGCTTCGGTATCGAGCTTGGTTGCAACATCCTTGTAGCGCGCCGGCACCGTGTCGGAAATATGCGTGCGCCCGTTTTCATCGACCCATTGATAAATGGTCGCCGCATACGCTGTCGAAAACAGCATGCTGCATGCAAGTAAAAACACCGTTTTGGTATTCATGATTGCCTCATTTCTCGATCTACGCTGTCAACATAGTCAGAACCATCGCATGCAGAACATATACCTTCCGTTAACTCAGTAACGAATTCCAAATATTCCGATCAAGCCGATGGCGATCAAATAAATCGCAACGATAAAATTCAACAGCCGCGGCATCAACAAGATCAATACACCAGCAATCAGGGAAATCAGTGGGGCTAAGGTAATGTGCAAATTCATGGAAATTCCTTTTGTTAAACATCATGCATAGAATATGCATGTAGAACTAGCTTACATCATCTGTATATGATGTTGTGTGCGGAGACGAACTATCCGCAGCCGAAGGACCTGACGACCATTAAAATGACATACTCCTTAAAATGTAATCGCAAGCAATGATGAAACTAGATTCCCTGGACCATCTGGTGCTGACTGTCAAAGACGTGGAAACCACGGTCGATTTCTACCAACGAGTGTTGGGCATGAGTACTGTGACTTTCGGTGAGGGAAGAAAGGCACTGGCCTTCGGCTCGCAAAAAATCAATCTGCATCAGCACGGCGGGGAATTTGAACCCAAGGCTAAACGTCCGACGCCTGGCTCTGCCGACCTTTGCTTCATTACCTCGGTTGCGTTGAATGAAGTTGCAAAGCATTTTTCCGATTGCCATGTCGGCATAGAAGAAGGCCCGATACGCCGCACCGGCGCAACGGGCCCTATCATGTCGCTTTACATTCGCGATCCAGACTTCAACCTGATTGAAGTTTCCAATCAATTGTCCACTTAAAACCCTGCATTCACCCACTCAAGCAAGTACCTCCTGCCGTCCTGCGCTTGATGCATTACTGTTCGCCTTCTCTTGCCAGCAAAGCCTGCAAAACGGCTTCCAGCTCTACCTCTCCTTTACAAACCGGCGCTCCATCGTTTTCAAATTCGATCCAGCCCTCATTAAAGCCATCCAGCATTTGCATACGCGGCGTTGGATTTTTCGTGCCCTGCGACGTGAAAAGGCTCTCCCATGTTTGACGCGGCACCGCCTCTACCTGAACGGTATGACCCAACACTTTCGAGAATGCCGCCGCAATCTCAAGCGGCTTGATGCGGCGCGGACCCTCCAGATTGACGACGCGATGCCCGTTCCAGGTTTGCTGCAATAACTCGGCAGCGACGCGACCAACATCGGCGGTCGCCACCATGGGCGCCGGTTTGTCCAGCGGCTGCAAAAAGCTGGCAATCAAACCATCTTCGCGTGCAGCAGCCAGGTCCCATGCCGCATTTTCCATAAACCAGGCTGCGCGCAGAAATGAAATAGGCATAGCCAAAGTACCCAGCTCTTGCTCGAGAATACCAAGTTGGCTCAGTAAATTGGTTCGTGTCACCTGGGCGCCTATGGTCGACAGGCACACCACTTTGGCCGGCTGTGCGGCTTTCAACGCTGCGCGGATCGCCGCAATCGTTTGCCGCGACTCAGGAAAGCCGGAAGTAGGATCGAAGTTGGAAGGCAACATGACAAACACACCTTCCACATTGGAAAATGCCTTCTGCAATGCGTTCACATCGTTCATTTCCGCAATCGCAACATCACATCCGCGCACGGCCCATCCAGCACCCTTTTGCGCATTTCGTACGACGGCGCGTACATCCTTGCCGGCCGCCAGCAAGCTGCGTGCAAGTGCACCTCCAACCTGACCTGTAATACCTGTAACTGCAAACATTTCGATCTCCTGATAAAGCGACACCGCGCCGCGTTGGGAGAATTCTCTGCCTATCCAATTAATTTCGCTATAGCATGGAAGTCATTTAATAAATGACACAGGAGCATCAATCGTGGCTTTTGATGAACGAATATTGAATGGTATGGGCGTGCTGTCCGCCATCATCGATAGCGGCAGCTTTGCCGCAGCAGGCGAAATACTGGATATGTCGCAATCGGGCGTCAGCCGTTCAGTTGCAAGGCTGGAAGCGCGACTGGGAATAAGGCTGTTCGACCGCACGACACGCTCGGTGACACTGACCGATGAGGGGCGTCGTTTTTGCGAACAGATCATGCCGCTGCTGGCCGGACTGGAAGAAGCCGCTGCAATCGCAGCCGAAGGAACAACTGCGGTGCGCGGACGCCTGCGTGTAAATGTCGATCCGTTTTTTTCACGTCTGGTACTCGGTCCGCGTCTGGGCGCATTTATCGAAAAATATCCCGAACTTCAACTGGAACTGGTCACCCGCGATCAACTGGGTGACATGGTTGCAGATGGTTTTGATCTGGCAGTGCGCTTCGGCCAACCGCGTTCTTCAACGCTGATTGCACGCAAACTTTTAGAAACTCGCATCCTCACTGTCGCGGCACCGGCCTATGTGAAACGGCATGGTCGCCCCGCAACGCCAAATGATCTGAACGACGGCACACACGTCTGCCTGCAATTTCGCGATGCTACTAACGGTCGTGCCTTCGATTGGGAATTCCATCGAGGCAGAAAAAAACAGGTGATACAAACGAATGGCAGGCTGATGGTGAATGATGCCGGTACCTTGCACAGTGTTTGTCTGGCCGGGCATGCAATTGCCCAAATGTTTGCATTAGGTAGCGAACATCTGCTGGCCGATGGCCGTCTGATAGACCTATTCCCCGACTGGCCCGATGAGCACTACCCTTTGTATGCGCTCTATCCATCGCGCCATCATATGCCGGCGAAAACGCGCGTCTTTTTGGACTTTATATCTTCGCTAAGTCAGTAGAACTCATCAGCAATTTAAGCAGACCAAAACATAGCCAGTAATGGATATTTTTCTTTGACTTCGACCGTAACAAACTCGTTGCACAAAGAAAAAAGCGATGCGAATAATCGCACCGCCTTTGAATAAAGTTGAAGCAAGCCGATAGGCCGGATTCTGTTACGGCGCATGAGCAAGCCCATGCGCTATGACAACCATTCCTCTAGGCCGTGAATTACTCCACGGCTCAAGCTTTCTACCCGCACGCTCCGCGAGCAACGTCAACGCGTGCCTATTTGAAATTGCTCCAGGTGGAGGTTACCGCGTTTCACCGTAACTTAATACGCTCGTCTCTGTGGCCCTATTCCTCGCCTCACGGCGGACGGCCGTTAACCGTCACCCTGCTCTATGGAGTCCGGACCTTCCTCCCGCCATCACCGAAATGACAGCCAGCGGTTGTCTTGGCCTGCTTCAGACGACATTGTAGCCGCTCACGCAGGGAAAGACCCGGATAATGTCTTATCATGCGCCTGGCTCTACAGAGTCTTGTACTGTGTAATCACACTTCATCTAATAAGACACGCCGCATGAAATTGTACGAAACGCTGGCAGCCGAACTCGCGCAATCCATACAGGATGGCGTATTGCGGCTGGGCGATCGCCTCCCTTCCGTGCGAAAAGCCAGTTCCAGTCGTGAAGTCAGCCCATCGACCGTATTCCAGGCGTATTACTTATTGGAAGCACGCGGTCTGATACGCGCGCGCGAACGCTCGGGTTATTACGTGGCAATCGGTGCACAAACCTTGCCGCCAGAACCGCAGCATTCGTCACAGCCGAATGAGGGCTCGGCAACTGTCGATATCAGCGAACTAGTATTTGAAGTGCTGGAATCGACCAAGATGCGCGATGTCGTGCCGCTTGGCTCCGCCTTCCCCAGCCCGCTTTTATTTCCGCTGCCGCGCCTCGCCAAAGTGATGGCATCGAGCGTGCAGCAACTCGATCCTTGGAGTTCGGTCGACGATCTGACGCCGGGCAACCCGCAATTGCGCCGGCAAATCGCGCTGCGCTATCTGGCAGACGGCTTGCATGTACAGCCGGATGAAATCGTCATCACCAATGGCGCGCTCGAAGCCCTCAATCTTTGTTTGATGGCGGTCACGCGTCCGGGTGATGCCGTACTCGTTGAATCGCCGACGTTTTACGCCGCACTGCAATCACTGGAGCGCAATGGCTTGCGCGCGATTGAAGTGCCAACACATCCGCGTGAAGGTATCGATTTAGCAGCATTGACACGTGTGCTGGAAAGACATCAACCGCAAGCATGCTGGCTGATGACCAATTTCCAGAATCCGCTCGGCAGCCTGATGTCGGATGAAAAGAAGCGTGATCTGGTCGAATTACTGGCGCGCCATGAAATCCCTCTGATCGAAGACGATGTGTATGGCGAACTGTATTTCGGCAATAAACGGCCAGCACCGGCCAAAGCCTTCGATACCAAAGGTTTGGTAATGCACTGCTCATCTTTTTCCAAATGTCTGGCGCCTGGTTATCGCGTCGGCTGGGCGGTGCCGGGACGTTACACCCGCGCTGTCGCACGCCATAAATTGACGACGACGTTGGCGGCATCTGCGCCGGCACAAGCGGCACTTGCCGCGTATCTGGAAAAAGGCGGATACGATCGCCACCTGCGGCAGTTGCGCCATACGCTCGCGGTGCAGCAAACGCAATTCATGGAAGCGATCGCACGCTACTTTCCCGAAGGAACGCAGGCAACGCGACCGAAAGGCGGTTACTTCCTGTGGGTAGAACTACCGAATAATGTAGACGCATTGAACTTGCATGGACAGGCGCTGGCACTGGGCATCAGTATTGCGCCGGGACCGATTTTTTCTGCACATCACGGCTTTACGAATTGCATACGCCTGAATTACGGCCATACATGGGATGCGCGTACCGAAGCGGCGCTGGCAACCTTAGGGCAACTGGTCGCACAAAACGCGAGATGATTTGATGTGCCTGATGTTGCCATCTCAATCACAAAATCCATCTTCAAATCTGCAGATTCTTCAAACTGCTATGGTTTTTTATCCGGCTTCTGATGCTGGATAAAGCGCCGGACTGCGCTTACCCTTGCAGTATCATTGCTGAAGCTGCGATTTGAGTTGTAAGACTAAGCGGCAATTCATTGCCTCCACAGTGAATAATCCCGATCGCGTTCACAAGTTTATTTGCCGGATCATTAACACTGCTGGCAACGTTTGCCACGAGGCCATAAAAAATGAGTGAGCCATTCACCATGCGTACCAACCGCTACACGCTTGCCAGAGTCATGTTCGTCGCTGGCATCGCGAGCCTCCTCTTCAGTAGCAAATTTGCCCGCGCTGAAGAGGGTAAAGTTCATGACACCATCGCGCAGCGCGTCGCCGCTTGCGTGGTCTGTCACGGCAAGGAAGGTCGCGCCGGCAGCGATGGTTACTATCCGCGCATCGCTGGCAAACCTGCTGGCTATCTATACAACCAGCTGATCAATTTTCGCGATGGCAAGCGTACATATCCAGTCATGACAGCGATGCTGGAAAATATGTCGGATGACTATCTGCGCGAGATTGCACAATATTTTTCCGATCAGCATCCGCCATATCCTGAGCCACAACCAACGCAATCCACTCCCGCCGAGCGAGAACGCGGACGCGTATTGGTACATGACGGTGACAAGGCAAAGGGAATTCCGGCTTGCGTAGCCTGCCATGGCGCAAAGATGACCGGTATTGCACCGGCAATTCCCGGGCTGATCGGCTTGCCCCGCGATTATTTACTCGGTCAGATAGGCGCCTGGAAAATCGGCACACGCAAAGCAGCCACGCCAGACTGCATGGCGCACATCGTGCAAAAAATGGACGCCGCCGACATCAGTGCCGTGACCGCGTGGTTATCAGAACAACGCGTGCCGGCAGATGCATCGCCAGCACCTGCACTAAAGGTCAAGCTACCGCTGGAATGCGGCAAGCTGTCGCCTTGAGTTGGATCGCAAACTCATGCGATCCAGTCGTACCGAAGTAAGCAAAGAAAAAAGACCAAGCAGATGATGAAACGAAAAATCTTGTGGAGCATTCTTGCGCTGTTGCTGGCATCCATTGCCGTGGCCGTGATCTGGCTAGTGCTGGCAAATCGCAATCCAGATCTTGATCAAACTTCAATTCCGCCGACCAATCCAGCAGAGCAAATCAAGCAAGGTGAATACCTCGCTCGAGTGGGCAACTGCATGAGCTGCCACACCGCGCGCGGTGGCGAACAATATGCCGGCGGTCGTGCGGTACCTACACCTTTCGGCAATATCTACACGTCGAACCTGACGCCGGATGCAGAAACCGGCATAGGCAAATGGAACAATGCCGATTTTTGGCAAGCGATGCATAACGGCAAATCGAAAGATGGCAGCCTGCTCTACCCCGCCTTCCCGTACACCAACTACACCAAGGTGACGCGCGCTGATTCGGATGCGATCTTCGCTTATCTGCAAACCCTGCCAGCTGTTACGCAAAAAAATATCGCGCCAGAACTGCGCTTCCCCTACGACAACCGCGCACTCCTGTATGTGTGGCGTGCCTTGTACTTCCGCCCCGGCCAATATGCAAACGACGACAAGCAGTCTGTGGAATGGAATCGCGGCGCTTATCTGGCACAAGGTTTGGGACATTGCAGCGCCTGTCACTCGCCACGCGATTCTTTCGGCGGCACGGATCTGAAAGCTGAACTCGGCGGCGGCATGATCCCCGTCTTGAACTGGTATGCACCGCCGTTGAATAGCGACAAGGAAAACGGTTTAGGCAATTGGGAAGCAGCACATCTTGCCGCTTTCCTGAAAACCGGCGTCGCACCAAATCGCTCCGTCAGCGGACCTATGGCGGAAGTGGTTGCAGACAGCTTGCAACATATGAGTGATGCAGACGTCAATGCATTGAGCGCTTATTTAAAATCATTGCCGCAACAAATCCCAGCACCAAAAGCTGCGGTCGAAAACATCCGTCCCGAAGATAAAAAAGCGATGATCACTGCGGGTGCCAAGCTTTATGAAAATCAATGTGCAAGCTGCCATCAGGCCTCGGGCAAAGGTGTGCCCTCCGTTTATCCGGCATTGGCCGGTAGTACAGCGATCAACACGCCGATTACGACCAACGCAATCAGGATGGTCTTGCATGGCGGCTACGCTCCTAGTACAGTCGGGAACCCGCGTCCTTATGGCATGCCGCCATTCGGGCAAGCCATGTCGGATGAAGAAGTCGCAAACGTACTGACCTATGTAAGAAATTCATGGGGCAATCAGGGCAATGCCGTTTCATCCAACGACGTTAACCGCTATCGCTCGCGCCATTAATATGAATCAAACCATTGCAACAAAACACAAGAACAAAACACTCACCGCACTACTGGCTGTTTTTCTGGGCGGGGTCGGCGCCCATCGCTTTTACTTGTATGGTTCCAAAGATTTTTTGGCGTGGAATTATGTGATGGCATTCATTCTGTTTGCATCTGCAGTATTCCTCGCGCAGTCGCCGCATACACTGATGATCAGCATTATTGCACTGTTCCCGGTGTCGATTTTCGCCGGCTGGATAGAAGCCATCGTCACAGGCTTAACACCGGATGCAAAATGGGATGCAAAGCACAACGCACGGTCACAGAAAAAATCGGCATCTGGCTGGCCACTGATCGTATTGCTGGTACTGACGTTTGCCTTGGGCTTCACGACCTTTATCTTTTGCGTCGCGCGCGCCACCGATTTATTTCTGACGGGTGGCGCTTTCGGCTGAACGCCGTTTCAGCCGGCTCTAAAAGTAGCCCAGCAGTTTCAGCACCAACGGCAATAGTAAGGCGGTGAGGATGCCGGACATCCCCATCGCCAAACCGGAAAATGCCCCCATCTCCTGACTGACCTGAAACGCGCGTGCGGTTCCCACGCCATGCGCCGTTGCACCCAACGCAAAACCGCAAGTCAGGTCATCGTCTATCTTCATCCACTTGAACACATAGTGCGCGATGCCCGCGCCGAAGATGCCGGTCAACATGACCATCACTGCCGTCAGCGTCGGCAAACCGCCGATTTTTTCCGTGATGCCCATCGCAATTGGAATCGTCACCGACTTCGGCGCCATCGACAATATCGTCAGTGGCGATGCGCCCAGCATCCATGCCACGCACATTGCACACGTGATCGCGGCAGCGCCCCCGATCAAAGAGCCTGCCAGCAAGGCAAACCAGTTGCACTTCAATTTTTCTATTTGCTGATAAAGGGGTATGGCCAGCGCGACCGTCACCGGCCCCAGCAGAAAATGAACAAACTGAGCACCATCGAAATAGACCTTGTAAGGCGTGTCGCTGATATACAAAACAAGTACCAGCAGCGCGACTGAAATCGCGACCGGATTGGCCAAAGGACTGCGGTCTGTCCTCTCATAAATCCAGGTTGCAGTCCGATATGCAAGCAAGGTCGCCGTCAGCCACAATAGCGGCGAACCGGCTAGGTACACCCAAACCGTATTCAGATGCGGCATCATTTTGCACCCCGGCTTTTGAGCTTGTTGACAACGAAAGCAGTGACCACGATGGACACTAAGGTGCTAACTACCAGCGCGACCACAATCGGCAACCATTCATCAGCTATCCTGTGCATGTGTACACTGATGCCGACACCAGCTGGCACAAACAGCAAGGCCATGTGCGCCAGCAATTGCGATGTCGTCGGCGCCAGTTGCGCCGCCACATTCTTTTTCCAGATCAGATAAACCAGCAGCAAGAGCATGCCTATGACCGGACCTGGCACCGGCAATGACAGGATATAAACCAGACCTTCGCCCATGGTCTGAAAGATGAGCAGGATGAGCAGTGTGTTGAGCATGGCGGAACCCAGATTAGGAGAAGAAGCTGCATGACGATATACACGCAGACATCAGAGCATGAATATAGCTGCCTGAATGACCTGCATATCGTATCAGTCGCCGATAGAAATCGCGGCGCAGATTGGATGAAATCTTTTCAGCGAAATGTCTTCCGGTGTTTATGCAAAAACGCATACCAAGCTACATCCCTCCCCCGCTTTAGCTATCTGGTGTAGCTATCATCATCCAGCAGCATGTCTTCAAAAAAAGCACCAAACGGCTTTTCAGGATGACGGATGTGGATTTCCAGTATCCAGCGCATCGCCGACGGTGGCAGATCGTAATCGGCCAATGAGCCGGTGTGGAGAGCTGCATGCGGAAAGTCAGATACCCGATGGCCCGGCAAATCGAAGTTCAATTCCCAGCCCATGCTTTTGGCTTGCTGGTCAGCGTAACGATACAGGTCCTGCCCGCTTGATTTTTCTGCCTGCCACAAGGTACGCACATCATGAAATAGCGCTTCTGCATCGGCAGCGCAACGTGCATATTCTTCATTGCTGCCTACCGTGAAAGAAGCGCCACCATCGCCTTCCCATGCCTGGAAACGTGGTGCCATGTCGATGAAAAAAATATCGTTTTCTTTCAAAACTATGCCGGGTTCGGATGCCTGCTTCATCGCTTTCATCGTATTGCTGCCGAAGCGTACGCGTGTTGGATGCCAGGTCAGATCCAGACCGGACGCAATCAGGGTACGCTTTGCCATATCGACCGCATCTTCTTCCAGCATGCCGGGCTGGACCAGCGCAGCAATCGTGCGTATCGCTTCGCGAGTTGCAGCTCTCGCCTGCAACATGCCATCTACCGAAAAAGCCGGGCCTACGCGCTCAGGAAGATTCAATACAGATTCATTCATCATTCACTCTCCACATTTAAATGAAGGCGAGATGCCTTCAGGTCTTGGGATAAATTATGGTGAACAAGCGCAGGCAACCATAGCGTCGCATGGCGCTGCAAACTGACAACGATGGTGGAAATTCTGCCAAAGCACTGTGTATTGCTGACGCTACGCACACAGTTATCTATATCCTGAACGCTTTATGCATGTATCAATGAACGCGTCCAGATTCAATTCACATCAGACAGCAAGGAACAATCGTGCCCACAGTTGCAATACTCGTTTCCCCCGGTGTACAGGCACTCGATGTGTCGGGACCGATGGATGTTTTCGCGGAAGCGAATCGCTTTTTGCCGCGCGAACAACACTATCAACTCGAAGTGTTGGGCACAGAACGCGGGGTTATCCGCTGTTCAAACGGTTTGTCCATCATGGCGCACCGGCATTACAGCGAAGTCACAGAATCCTTTGATTTGATTCTGGTAGCAGGCGGCCCTGAGTTACCACGCATGCCGCGCGATGAAAAATTGCTGAGCTGGTTACGCGATACCGCAACGCGTTCGGACAAATTCGGTTCAATCTGCAACGGCGCATTTTTATTGGGGCATGCCGGCCTGCTCGACGACAAGCAAGTCACCACACACTGGAACGATGCGCCCGCGTTGGCGGTGATGTTCCCGAAAATCAAAGTCGATGCCGATCGCATCTTTCTGCAAGACGGCAATTTGTACACCTCGGCCGGCGTGACTGCAGGCATCGATCTGTCACTTTATTTATTGTCGGGTGATGCCGGCCCCGAAGTGTCATTGAATGTGGCGAAGCGGCTGGTGGTCTTCATGCAGCGGCGTGGCGGGCAATCGCAGTTCAGTCCTTACCTGACACCGTATGTCGAAGAAACCTCGCCAGCCAGCATTGCGCAGCAATACGTATTGGCGCATCTGGCGGAAGAACTGAATGTCGAACATTTGGCGACTGTAGTGGCCATGAGTCCGCGCAATTTCGCACGCGTGTTTGTGCGCGACACCAAAATTACGCCAGCAGATTTTATTGAAAGCGCGCGACTGGATGCGGCACGAGCATTATTGGAAGCGACCAGTGATCCCTTGAAGCGCGTCGCCTATCGCTGCGGCTTCAGCAATGCGAATCAAATGCGGCAGGTATTCGTGAAACGACTGGGCGTCACAGCGATGCAATATCGTGCCAACTTCGCGGGATTTCAAAAGGACTGAGTAACCGCTTTATTTAATTTCCTGCTTAGCAGCCTTCTCGTTTTTCGAGCACCTTCTTCTTTGTATTTGCGATCAAAATTTCAAACTGATCGCACACTCTTCCTGTCATTTTTCGGTAATTCCATCATTTGACGTCATGGCCGTTGCATGCTTTCTGTCTGATTAAAGCCACTCATTCCATTGTCCGTTTAAAGAAATTTAAGCAAATTCAGACATGCACACGTACATGCACTGACGCTTCTGTGACGATGCCAGCCAAGTCAAAAATAGACGTGGAAATGACAAAAAAGCCTAGGCAGAATCATTCCGAACCTGCTGAAAACGGCCTTGCGGTGGCCACGCAATGTTGTTGGAAGTGGGTGACATTTCTGCCGCAAAAAAGCTGTTTCAAATATTTTCAGTCTAGCTGAAGACAGCCAAATACGGACATAGCTAACGAAGAAACGAAGGAACATCAATCATGAGCAAAGCATTAGACGGCATCAAGATTATCGATTTCACCCACGTGCAAGCCGGCCCGTCCTGCACACAGCAACTAGCTTGGTTCGGCGCCGACGTCACCAAGGTTGAACGTCCAGGTTCTGGCGATGCAACGCGCACCTCGCTGCAGGATATCCCTGGTGCTGACGCGCTGTACTTCACCATGTTGAACTGCAATAAAAAATCACTGACGCTGGACACAAAGAAGCCAGAAGGCAAGGAAGTGCTGGAGAAGTTGATCAAGCAATCCGACATCATGGTCGAGAACTTTGCGCCGGGCGCACTCGATCGCATGGGCTTCACTTGGGAAACCATTCAGAAACTGAATCCTCGTTTGATTTTGGCTTCAGTCAAAGGCTTCAACGATGGTCACTTTTATGAAGACTTGAAAGTCTATGACAACGTTGCGCAGGCAGCGGGCGGCGCAGCCAGCACTACCGGTTTCTGGGACGGCCCGCCAACAGTCAGCGGCGCGGCACTTGGCGACAGCAATACCGGCATGCATTTGACAATCGGCATTCTGGCCGCATTGCAGCAACGTCACACCACTGGCCTCGGTCAAAAAGTAGCGGTGTCGATGCAAGATGCCGTGCTGAATCTGTGCCGCGTCAAACTACGTGATCAACAACGTCTGGATCGCACCGGCGTGCTGGAAGAATATCCGCAGTATCCACACGGCACCTTCACTGATGTCGTACCACGCGGCGGTAACGCCGGCGGTGGCGGCAATCCGGGCTGGATCCTGAAATGCAAAGGTTGGGAAAAAGATCCGAATGCGTACATCTACTTCACGATTCAAGGCACCGCATGGCCACAAACCTGCCGCGCCATCAACAAGGAAGAATGGATAGACGATCCTGCCTACATGACAGCGCGCGCACGTCAGGACAAGATTTTCGACATCTTTGCGTACATCGAAACATGGCTGCAAGACAAAGACAAATTCGAAGCGATTGAAATCTTCCGTAAATTCGACATCCCATGCGGCCCGGTATTATCGATGAAGGAAATCGCCAACGATCCATCTTTGCGTAGAAGCGAAACCATTGTTGAAGTCGATCACAAGGTACGCGGCAAATACCTGACTGTCGGCAGCCCAATCAAGATGTCCGCCAACAAAGTGGAAATCACACAGTCGCCATTGCTGGGTGAACATACCGATGAAGTCCTGGCCAAGCTCGGTTACAACGCGCAGCAAATTGCAGCCTTGCACGCAGCAGAAGCAGTTTAATGCTGGTGTAACTCTGGTTTTGAAAAGAGCGCCGGATGGCGCTCTTTTATTTACACCGCTGCATTTGCTATCTCCATCACAATTCCTCTATGACGCACAACTTGATATGATCGATGCACAATTCAATCTGTATTCATCGCCATCACGGCCCATATCATCCATGCGAAAAATTACTGTCGCCCTGCTGGTTTTCCCCCGCTTCCAGATGCTGGACATCGCTGCGCCCAGCGATGCATTCGCTGAAGTGAAGGTGCTCAGTCATGGCGAATGCGAATATGAAATCCTGACCATCGCAACCACACGCGGACCAATTCAATCATCAAGCGGATTAACCATCACGCCTGATCGCACCATCTTCGATCCGGCGCCGCATTTCGACACGCTGATCGTACCGGGTGGGCTCGGCGTGTTCGACCTATTGGAAGACACCCCGCTGATTGACTGGTTGCTGCAACAAGGTGAAAACTGCCGACGCGTAGGCGCAATCTGCAATGGCGTATTCGCACTCGGTGCGGCCGGCATGATCAATGGAAAAACCGTGACCACGCACTGGATGGATGCAGCGCGCTTGAGCACAATGTTCCGCAAAGCGATCGTTGAACCGGATCGCATTTATCTCAAAGACGACGCGCTGTACACGACAGCCGGCGTTACCGCAGGCATCGATTTGTCGCTGGCTTTGATTGAAGAAGATTTCGGCAAGAAGATGGCGCTGGATGTCGCCAAGTATTTAATCGTGTATCTGCGTAGAGCCGGTGGGCAATCGCAATTTAGTCCTCTGCTGGAACTGCAGGCAGAAACCGATTCACCAGTTGGCGCAATCCAGAGTTATGTATTGGCCAATCTGGATGTCGAACATACGCTGCCATCCATCGCAGAAAAAATGCAGATGAGCGAACGCCATCTATCGCGTATCTTCAAGCAGGAATGTGGGATGACGCTGATGACTTTCGTCAACGATGCACGCATTGATGCAGTACGTCGCTATCTGGAATCCACCGATATCAGCTTGACGGAAATCGCCAAGCGCTGCGGCTTTACCAACGCGGCAACCTTGCGCCGCGTGTTTGCAAAACGACTTGGTATCGGCCCTATTGATTATCGCGAACGATTCAAAACCGACGATACGGTGCAGAAGAAATCAAAAACAGAAAAAATTTAATCTCAAATTCCTGCAATCGCACATACTTCACGCGTGATTGCACCATCCGCCGCAGCCAACTCATTCAAAATAGTGAAGTGATTCAGCTGCGATAGAGGCACCAGATTACCGGGCAACCCGCGTCGCGCATCGGCATATTGTTCAGACTGTCTTTGCAGCTCCGGCAATTCACCAGTGCCATAAGTGATGGTCAGTGGCTTTGCACTCAAAGGCAGATGCAAAGGACTAAGCAAAGTTTCTTCTTCATCACTCAAACGCAATTTATCGTTCAGGTAAGAAAGTCGCACCGGCTCCAGATCGTAGATGCCGCTAATAGCGACACCACCAATCACACCCGGTTCATCCAAACTCATTGCCGTCAAGTGACCACCGGCCGACCAGCCGGAAACGATCATGCATTCGGTGTCACCGCCAAATTCTGCAGCATTATTTTTCAACCACGCGATCGCCGCGCGTACTTCCGCAACGATCTCGGTCAGAGTTGCATCCGGTGCAAGCGTGTAGCCGATCATTGCGACGTGCATGCCATGCGCAAGCGGACCAGCGGCGAGAAAACTGAAAGTTTCCTTCGCGCGCATTTGCCAGTAACCGCCGTGAATAAATATCAGCAGCGGCCCCGGTTTGTCAGCCGCAAAGTAATCGATACGATTGCGCGGTGCGGGACCGTAACGCAGATCGAGATGTTCGCCATGCGCAGCACGCAAGGTGGCACTGCGTTCATCGAAATCCTGCAGCAGCGCACTGCTATCACTGACCGCCAGCGTATTGTTATAGCCGGCGTCCAGCGCAGTCTGATCCATGCCGCGATAGATTGCAGTCAATCGTCCTGTCATGCCCATCATCACGCTGCGGCCTTGGTCGAAACATGGCTGGTCAAATACTGCGTGATATCGCGACGCACCTGATTGAACTCGATCGCAGTGATGTCACGCGGACGTGTCAACTCCAGCTTGATGTCTTCTTCAATGCGGCCTGGGCCCGCGGTCATCACGACCACGCGATCCGACAGCATCACCGCTTCTTCGACTGCATGCGTGACGAAGACGATCGTGACCTTGGTACGTTCCCAGATTTCCAGCAAATCCTGTTGCAGCTTTTCGCGTGTCAAAGCGTCGAGTGCGCCGAACGGTTCATCCATCAACAATACTTCGCAATCGTTAGCCAGCACACGAGCGATCGATACGCGCTGCTTCATGCCGCCCGACAATTGACCGGGATAGTAATCGGCAAATTTTGTGAGGCCGACCATCTCGGTGTAATACGCGGAAATTTCTTCCAGCTTGGCTTTCGGCAGATTGCGTTGACGCTGACCAAAGCCGATATTTTCTTTTACCGTCAGCCACGGGAACAGGCCGTAATCCTGGAACACCATGCCGCGCTCGGGACTCGGTCCGTTGATCGGCATGCCGTACATATTGACCATGCCGGACGATGCAGTTTCAAAGCCGGCCATGATGCGCAACAGCGTCGACTTGCCGCAACCGGAGGCACCGATCAGGCAAACGAATTCGCCTTTTTTGATGGTCAGGTTGACGTCACGCAAAGCTTGCACGGTTTGATTGCCAACCGAAAAAACCTTGCCGACGTTCTTGATTTCGATCGCCGGCAATGGCTGGCGATCTGCATACACTACAGGTTTGATTTCAGACATGATGTTGCGGGCTCCATCTAAGCAAGCGGTTATTGAGCAAGACCAGCAGGCGATCAGTCGTATAGCCGGTGATACCAATCACGACCATACCGGCGATTACCAGATCGGTACGCGACAGCATACGGCCATCCATAATCACTGCGCCCAGACCTTCAGGCACGCCAGTCATTTCACCAACCACAATCAATATCCATGCAAAGCCATGGCCGAGGCGCAAGCCATTCAAGATCGATGGAATCGCTGCAGGCAATACCACCTGACGGAACAGCGAAGAACCTGAGCAACCCAACATCAAAGCAGCTTCAAACAAACGACCATCGACAGCTTTCACACCAAAGATCGTGTTGAAAACGATAGGATAAAACGCGCCCAAGAAAACCAGGAAGATCGCAGCGTTAGGACCAATGCCGAAGAAAATCATCGAAAGCGGCAACCACGCCGTTACCGGTACTGGACGCAATAATTGCAATGTTGGATCAAGTAAATCGCGTATCAGCTTGATGCGACCTATCAGCAAACCCAAAGGAATTGCAACCAGCGCTGCGGCAAAAAATCCACCGTAAACGCGGGTCACTGATTTCCACAAATGTAGCCACAGGGTTTCACTAAAGGCATCATCGTAGATACCGCCGAATGCAAAGTCATACAGCATCAAACCCACATCTTTAGGCGACGGAATCAATTGCGTACCCGAGATGCGCACCGCTGCATGCCACGCGATCAGCAACAGAAACGGCACCACCAACGGTGTCACTATGCGTTTGATGCGAGGCAAAAATGCAGATTTGACGACCGCAGCGGCTTCCTTCGACACATCTACGGACGGATTGCTTTTCACATTCCCTCCCGCATCCTTGATCGATAATTCGGCGGTATGTTCCACGTTGTTTCCTTCCTGATTGACTGCACTTGCTGATTCACTAGCGTGTCGATTTACCTGCATTAGTTACTACATTAGTTACGACATTAATCATTTCGCTAATGGCCCAGAAAATTACTTGGCTTGCTGAATGAAACTGGTATTGATAAACGCGCTGTAATCCGGCAACTGGCGTATCTGTTTCTTGTCCAGCATTTGCGAACCGTAATACTTGGCGCGCTTGACCCAGTCGCCGTCCAGCTTCCAGGTCAATTCGACATTCGGCGCAGCCAGTTCGGCAGTCTTCGCAGGCAAGCCTAGCTTCTGCACGGACATGTTGACGAACTCCGCACGATTCGCCATTGCGTATTCAGTTGCCTGGCGGTGGATCTTCAGGAAGACCTTGATCAGTTCAGCCTTGCCCTTGACGTTATCTGCATGCGTGGTCATCACCATGTTGACTGTGCCGGTCGGAGTCGAATACGGATACTCGACGATCTTGCCTACGCCTTTGCCAACGGCTATCGATGGTCCTGGTTCTGCGCCTACGAATGCATCGATATCGTTACGTTCCAGTGCAGAGGCCATTTCGCTGAATGACACGCGTACCGGCTTGATGTCCTTGATCGTCATCCCCTCTTGTTTCAGACGATCGAGAATCACCACTTCTTGTGTGGAGCCCGGCAAAATGCCGACGCGCTGATCTTTCAAGTCCTTGATCGTGGCGATCTTGCTGTCTGCGCGCGCTACCACTGCCATACCGCGATTGCATTGCGCCGCGATGATGACCACCGGCTCACCAGCTGCGCCACCAAGTGTTGCAGCGGCGAGGCCGTAGGTACCGAAATCAACCGACTTGGTCACGACCGCATTCTTGCCATCGGTCGGCGTTTCGAATGGAATCACTTCGATCTTGTAACCGGGAGGCGTGAATTTATCGTAGAAGTAAGGCGTGATGCCATGCATCAGTTTGAGCGTACCGACCTTGATCACCTGGTCTGCTGCAAATGCAGAAGTGGCTCCTGCGGTAAGTGCGAAGGAGGCAGCGATCAGGGTGGCGATGAATGTTCTGCGTGTTTGCATGGCGGTTCCTTAGAGTGAACGGATGAGCGGGTGTAGACGCGAGCCGGCGATTAAATACCTTCTTGTGTACAAGTTTTTTAGTGCAAGGTCTGTGCCATGTCAGTCTGAAGCCGGCAATACGACAGAATCACGAGAGGGAGCCAAGGAAATTCAAGGTAAAAAGGGAAACGGCACTGCGAGAAGTGAGGGTGTCGCGCTGGTGCAAAATGTGCACCGCATGTGTGCGCCATGATGAACCCAAGTGCTACTGCCACTTTCGCATATGATGTGCACCTCCCTGCAAGCGGCATCAGACACGTATGCAGGCAATTAAATTTGGCGTGTGTAAAGAAAAATGACGATCATCGAACTACCATTTCGCGCAACAACCGAACAGGCTTGCTGCTGGCTGGCGCAGCAGACCGGCACACCGTGGACGCTGGCGCGCATGCTGGAGCATGGCTTGACGCCCTACATCTGGCTGGATTATGACGCCGACTATCCGGCGCTATTCGGTGATGCGAACGGTGGTTATGCAGCGCCGATATTTTTCGAGGACGACACGCGGCGACTTGCAGCCGGCAGCGAAGACGTACTCATCACGATTACAAAAGACGCTTACAAGATAGTGACGCAATTGCCGCCACCGGGCTTTCGCAGGCCTTTGCATGAGTTGCGTTTTCTGAAAAAGGATTTGGAGCACCTGTTAAAAAAACTCAAGCGCGAGGCGGAACCAGTCAAAGTCGAGGAAGCCAGGGAATCACAGGTCGGCATCAACAAGGAAGAAGTGGTGATCGCATTTTCCAGCCTGGTAAAAATCGATCTGGAGCAAGCGCTCGCCAGCGGCGGCGGCATATTCGGTGATGAGGGCGCGAGGATTAAGGGCAGCGGGAAAAAATCCAAGAACAAGGCCATGTGGAATCCGGTCACGCTGGCGCTGGGATTGAATGATGTGTATCGGGTACCGATGTCACACTTGAAACGATGCTTCAATACGCATCCGTTCTTGTACGCATGGGCTGCGGAATGGGAGCATACACTGACGCTGCTGGGAAAATAATTGCACTTGCAAGATGCGAATGCGCAGTCTAAGACTTGAACGGGATGCGGCCACAACTGCAGCAGCAGCCTCATCATTAGAGACTCTGGATAGAGTTGATACGAAAAAAAGCCGCACGAACTAAATCGTGCGGCTTTTTAAGCAATACCAATATTACTAATCACATGCGTTACTGATTACATGCTTTACTGATCACATACGTTCAAAAATCCCCGCAGCGCCCATGCCGGTACCCACACACATAGTGACCATGCCGTACTTCAGGTTTTTACGGCGCAATGCATGCACCACAGTCGCGGAACGAATCGCACCAGTCGCACCAAGTGGATGACCAAGTGCAATCGCACCACCCATAGGATTGACTTTGGCAGGATCGAGACCCAGATCCTGAATCACCGCCAGCGCTTGCGCAGCGAAGGCTTCATTCAATTCTATCCAGTCCATCTGATCCTGTTTCAAACCAGCAGCACGCAAGGCAGCAGGAATTGCTTCCTTCGGTCCTATGCCCATGATCTCCGGCGGCACACCGCGCACTGCAAATGAAACGAAACGTGCCAATGGTGTCAGGTTGAATTGCTTGAGAATTTTTTCGCTGACGAGAATCAGTGCGCCTGCGCCATCGGAAGTTTGCGAGCTGTTGCCAGCAGTGACTGAGCCTTTTGGTGAGAACACCGGACGCAGTTTTGCCAACACTTCCAGGCTGGTGTCGGCGCGCGCGCCTTCATCCATGTTCACCATGCGTGTCGCGATATCGATTTCGCCGCTAGACAGATTCGGAAAGCGTTCAACGATATCGACCGACGTCATCTCGTTGTTGAACTCGCCGCTTTGCTGTGCCGCCAATGCTTTCAAATGCGAGTTCAGCGCGAACTGATCTTGTGCTTCACGTGACACCTTCCATTGTGCGGCGACGCGTTCAGCAGTCAAACCCATGCCGTAAGCCATTCCGATATTTTCATCCTTGAAAATACCCATATTCATCGAAGGATGATGTCCCATCATCGGCACCATCGACATAGACTCGGCACCGGCGGCGATCATCACATCAGCTTCACCGACGCGGATACGATCTGCGGCCATTGCAATTGCAGTCAAACCAGACGCGCAATAACGATTGACGGTGACGCCACCAACAGTCTTAGGCAAGCCGGCCAGCAACACACCCATGCGTGCCAGATTCAAGCCCTGCTCTGCTTCGGGAAAAGAACAACCGACTATCGCATCCTCGATCAGATTCGGATCGAGGCCGGGAACTTGCGCCAAAGCCGACTGCAATACACGCACCAGCAAATCATCGGGACGGGTGTTCTTGAACATGCCGCGCGGCGCCTTGCCTATCGGTGTGCGGGTTGCGGCAACGATGTAGGCATCTTGAAGTTGTTTGCTCATCTAATGCTCCTAATATTTTTTTCTAATACGCTTGGAAGGGGTAAGAAAGCGTAGCGAGCGAGCCAAGGTCGGTGCGAGAAGCGCAGTCGTACGCAAGTACGGCGAGCATCACAGCGCTGAGATTGGATAGCGCAGTAGCTTTATCGACCCTTCCTTAGTTGCGAACTGGTTTACCGGTTTGCATCATGCCCATGATGCGCTCCTGGGTTTTCGGGTTATTCAGCAACTCCATGAACGCCTTGCGCTCACGATCCAGCAGCCATTGCTCATCAACCAGCGAACCTTGTTCAATATCACCGCCGCTGACAATCTCGGCGATCATCATGCCCAGCTTGTAATCATGCGCAGAGATGAAACCGCCATCGCGCATATTGACGAGTTGCGCACCTATCGTCGCCAGACCGTATTTGCCGGTAACGGGTACCAGTGCTTTACGCGGTGCGCGATAACCGGCATCGAACATCGCACGTGCCTGCACCTTCGCGATGTGCAGCAACTCGTATGGATTGAAGACAATCACATCATCGTTCTTCAGATAACCCATGGTCTGCGCTTCCAGTGCGGATTTGGAAACGGCCGCCGTCGCTGCGCTCATGTAATAGTGTTTGAGGAATTGCAGGATGTCGTTGCCCTTGGCTTCGTTCGCAGCACGCACTGCAGCTTCTTTCAAACCGCCACCGGCTGGAATCAAGCCGACGCCAACTTCCACCAGACCGATATACGATTCGATAGACGCGACGCGCTTGGCTGCATGTAACAACAATTCACAACCACCGCCCAAGGCCAAACCCGCAACTGCTGCGACAACCGGCACGTTCGCATATTTCAAAGCCTGATGCGCTTGCTGCAACTTGATGACTTCCGGCTCGATCGCCTTGACGCCGCCAGACATAAACAGCGGCAGCATCGATTGCAAATCAGCACCGGCCGAGAATGCGCCACCTTCGGCTGCATCCGCATGCCATATCACCAGACCTTTGTAATTCTTCTCAGCTTCCTCGATAGCCTTCGCGATACCGGCAGTTACCCCGGCACCGATCACATGCATCTTGGTCTTGAACGACAAGATCAGTACTTCATCGTCCTGATGCCAGATGCGCACCGACTCATCTTCGAATACCGTAGTGCCAGCTGTACTGCCATTGGCAGCCTTATCACCGAAAACACTCGCGCGGAATGCCTGGCGCTGATACACAGCTAGGTTAGAACGCGGCACATTCTTTTTCTGCGCTGGTGACCACGAGCCATCAGGCGCATGCACGCCTGCATTTTTCGCAACCGGACCGTCGAAGACCCAAGCCGGTAGCGGTGCATTGCTAAGTGATTTGCCTGCATCTATGTCTTCTTTGACCCAGCTTGCGATTTGTTCCCAGCCTGCGGCTTGCCATGTTTCAAACGGACCGCTGGTCCAGCCAAAACCCCAGCGCAAGGCGAAATCGATATCGCGTGCATTATCGGCAACTGACTCCAAATGCACGGCGATGTAATGGAACATGTCGCGATAAATCGCCCACAGGAATTGCGCCTGCGGATTGGTCGAATCGTGCAAAGCCTTCATGCGCTTGGCAGGATCTTTTTCTTTCAGGATGCGTCCGACCAGATCATCTGCTTTGCCACCACCGGCGACATAATCTGCTTTTGCTGGATCAATACGTAGAATGTCCTTGCCGACTTTCTTGTAAAAACCTGCACCGGCTTTTGCACCTAATGCACCGCCACCTATCAGCTTGGTCAGAATTTCCGGCGTCTGATACACAGGGAAGAAAGGATCGTCCTGCAAGGTGTTTTGCATCGTCGTGATGACATGCGCCATCGTGTCGAGGCCGACCACATCGGCAGTACGGAAAGTGCCGGATTTGGCGCGCCCCAGTTTGCTGCCGGTAAGATCATCAACCACATCAACTGTCAGTCCAAATTTTTCTGCTTCGTGCATCGTTGCCAGCATGCCGAAGATACCGACACGATTGGCGATGAAGTTAGGTGTATCGAATGCGCGCACCACGCCCTTGCCCAAAGTCGAGGTCAGGAAACCTTCCAGCTGATCGAGAATTTCCGGCTTGGTCGCAGCAGTTGGAATCAATTCCACCAGATGCATGTAGCGTGGCGGATTGAAAAAATGCACGCCGCAAAAACGCGACTTCAGATCAGCATCGAATCCCTCCGACAAAGCGGTGATCGACAAGCCAGATGTATTCGATGCAAAGATGGTGTTAGGACCTATATGCGGTGCGACCTTTTTATACAGGTCGTGCTTCCAGTCCATACGCTCGGCAATCGCTTCGATGATCAGATCGCAATCCTGCAATAACTCCAGATGATCTTCGTAGTTCGCGACTTCGATCAACGCTGCGTAATCGGGATTGGCAAGCGGCGCTGGATTGAGTTTTTTCAGATTCTCGATGGCGCGTAATACGACGCCATTCTTGACGACGCTTTTGTTCGCGTCCTTGGCTGGCAGGTCAAACAAGACGACCGGCACTTTCGCATTCACGCAATGCGCAGCAATTTGCGCCCCCATTACGCCGGCGCCAAGTACGGCTACTTTTTTGACAATGAAATTTGACATGCTTACCTCTGTAAAGATGCACAGTACAAGTCGCGCATAGTTCAATCGAAAGGATCTTTAAGTATTAGCCAAACTACTTATTCAAGCTCGCTTAACGCTTCGATGCGTTTGATTGTAGCCAATAGCTGGATCGTTGGATTTTAAAGACACGATCAACTCAGATTCCATTTTGCTGATTTCAATTTTATCTGGCGACTCAAAAATTATTTGCTTACGAATCGTAAAATCACGCAATTCTTCGTCAGTGAAATCTTTTTCCACGTTAGCGTTAAACCAAGAGCCGAAATAACGCAGAGAATGTCCTTCACCACCTATGTCTTTACCTACATAGATTTTTCCATTAGGGAAAGTCAACTTATACACAACATAATTAAATGACATACCTAACTCTCTGATTTATCGCACTGGTTAAAACAATTCGGCATCCAGTGCCATCAGATTGGCAGAACCGGAACGTGCCTGACGAATCAGCATCGCAGTTTCCGGCAGCAGACGGCCGAAGTAGAAACGCGCTGTTCCCAGTTTTGATTTGTAGAAGTTGTCGCCGCCATCCTGTTTCGCCAAAGCGATCTTCGCCATTTGCGCGAAGAAATAGGCGTAGATCAAATGTCCGACCACGCGCAGATACGGCACAGCCGCGGCACCGACTTCATCCGGATTCTGGAAAGCCTTCATGCCGATTTCCATCGTCAGCTTTTGCACTTTCTCGGCCAGATCAGCCAAAGGCGTGATGAACTCTGACATCGCTTCATCGGTACCGTTTTCTTCGATGAAGGCGCGAATTTTTTCGCCGAACTTGCGCAACTTGGCGCCGTTATCCATCAGGATTTTACGGCCCAGCAAATCCAGCGACTGGATCGTATTGGTGCCTTCATAAATCATGTTGATGCGTGAGTCGCGTACGTATTGCTCCATACCCCATTCGGAGATAAAGCCGTGACCGCCATATACCTGCATCGCTTCCGAAGTCGAGATCCAGCCATTGTCCGTGAGGAAGGCTTTGATGATAGGCGTCAGCAGCGCCACTTCATCGACCGCTTCGGCGCGGATTGCTTCATCTGGATGATTCAGTTCTTTGTCGATCTGCAGCGCCACATATGAGCTGAATGCGCGACCGCCTTCGGCATAGGCTTTTGCCGTCAGCAACATGCGACGTACGTCGGGATGCACGATGATCGGATCAGCTGGTTTACTCGCTTCTTTCGCGCCGGTCAGGCTGCGCATTTGCAAACGGTCCTTCGCGTAGATCAGGGCATTTTGATAAGCGACTTCAGTCAGACCCAGCGACTGCATGCCGACGCCCAGACGCGCAGCATTCATCATCACGAACATTGCGTTCAAGCCCTTGTTCGGCTCGCCTATCATCCAACCGATCGCTCCATCGATATTCATCTGGCAGGTCGCGTTGCCGTGTATGCCCATCTTCTCTTCCAGTGCGCCGCAGAAAATCGGATTGCGTGCGCCGATGGTGCCATCCGCATTCGGCAAAAATTTCGGCACGATGAAGAGTGAAATACCCTTGGTCCCTGCTGGCGCATCCGGCAGACGTGCCAGTACCAGATGCAAAATGTTTTGCGCCATATCGTGCTCACCGGCCGAAATGAAAATCTTGCTGCCAGTAATTTTGTAAGAGCCGTCGCCTTGCGGTTCAGCCTTCGAACGCAGCAAGCCGAGATCGGTGCCGCAATGTGCTTCGGTCAGACACATCGTGCCTGTCCACTCGCCGGAAACCAGCTTCGGCAAGTACAGCGCTTTTTGTTCATCTGTGCCGTGTTCATGCAGGCATTCATACGCACCATGCGACAAACCCGGATACATGGTCCACGCCTGATTCGACGCGTTCAACATTTCATAAAACGAGTTTTGCACCACCATAGGCAAGCCCTGCCCGCCGTATTCGGGATCGCAGGTCAGCGATGGCCAGCCGGCTGCCACGTATTGTTCGTACGCAGCCTTGAATCCTTTGGGTGGAGTGACTTCATGCGTCGTCGTGTCCAGCTTGCAGCCTTCACGATCGCCTGAATGATTGAGTGGAAACAGTACTTCTGAAGTGAACTTGCCGCCTTCTTCCAGCACCTGATTGATGATGTCGGCATCGATGTCGGCATGCTTAGGTAATTGCTTTAATTCATCTGCAACGTGCAGCAGTTCGTGCAGTACAAATTGCATATCGCGCAAAGGCGCAACGTATTGACCCATGTATGTCTCCCGGCAGCTATTTTGGTTTAAATGCTATTGAATACTATCATCTGAAATCGATTACTGATTCGTCTTGTCGAGCAGTCGTCGATCACGTTTAGTCGGCCGTCCCTTAAGCGTCAATCCCGGTTCCTTGAAGAATTTTCGTTTCTCCGCGTCCTGCTGTCGCTTAACGATACTTTGCTCGGTTTCTGCATAAAGTTTCTGCGCCATTTCTGCCGAACCCCGCACATCGGACAAAGCTTGCACCGTCACTTCCCATTCAGTCGCGCCATTATCGATGTGCAAAACCTCGCCCACCTTGACGTTACGCGCCGGCTTGATGCGATCTCTATCCAGCTTCACCTTGCCGTTATCGACGGCGTCAGTCGCCAGGCTCCTGGTTTTAAAAAAGCGCGCGGCCCACAACCATTTATCGATACGTACGTTCTCAGTTGCCATATTTGATGCCATCAAGCGAATTCGAAAACACCATTGTAGCGACGGCCGCAACCGATCGCAGTTTGGCCAGCTTTTACGTGCAAACACTGGCGCCATCGCCAATTCTTAACTCATCGAAATACACGAAAAAAGAACGGTCCAAACACGCGCGAATTGTTAAAAAGATGTTATTTTGCTTGCAACACAGAAACAATAATAAACAAGCAACAAAATGTTGCCTAGCCTCAATAAATTCAAGGGACATCGTCGTGGCATCGCCTCCATCCAATCTTGCGCCATCACATTTGGTAACGCCGGATTTTTCACTGGATAATATTCCGCCGCGCCCCGCGCTGCTGATGGCATTGCAACGCGAAATCCAAAAAGAGAATCCAGATACCAAACGCTTTGCCGACCTGATTAGACGCGATGTCGCAATGACGGGTACGCTGCTGCAACTCGCCAATTCCGCCTACTTCAATCCAGGCCGTCGCATAGCATCGATAGAAGACGCGATCGTGCTGCTCGGTTTGAATCAATGCAATGCCATCATGTCCGGACTAATCCTGCGCAAGTCGCTTAACTTCGGCAACAAGATGATGGCAAGGTTCTGGGACGGTTCGGAAAAGCGCGCGATCGGCGTCAGCATGCTGGCAAAAAGAACGCGCATACTCACGCCGGAAATCGCCTACACCTTCGGGCTCTTCTGCGATGCCGGTATTCCGCTGCTGAAAGGCGCGTTTCCGTCGTATCTGGAAACTCTATCGCATGCCAACCTCAAAGCGTCAGACGAGTTTCTGCAAGTCGAAAACGACAAGCATGGCGTCAACCATACAATGGTCGGCGCACTACTGGCAGAACGTTGGTCGCTGGGCCCTGAAATCGTGCTGGCAATCCGCATGCATCATTCCCATCATGTGCTGCTCGACAAAGCCTACTCACCAGTGGTGCGTACCTTGATCGCACTCAACTACATCGTGGAAAAAGCGATTCAGGAATATCGCGGACAGGCTGGTTCGCTGGAGTGGGTGGCGGCAGGTTTGTATGCATCAAAAGCCTTGCGCATCTCGCACCGCGAAGTCGATAGTTTATGCGAATCACTGATTAAAAAATTCCGCACTTATTAAACTCTGTCTCCGCGAGCGCAGCGCACGAATACCAACTTCACGGACTACACACGCCGCTGCAACTACTCGGCTGACTTACCCCAGGTGATCAATCGCAACAGGTTTTTATAAATCAGATAAGCGAAGCGATAGAAGGCTTTTTTGTACCAGGGAATCTTGTCGAACTCAGACAACTCCACCACCACGCCATCTGCCACGCCACGCTCGATGTGCGCGCGCAACTGTTTGGCAAAATCAGCGTCGATCACAACCACATTGGCTTCCTGATTCACGAACAAACTGAAGCCATCGTAATTGCTGGAGCCGACTGTAGACCATTTGTCGTCGACCACCGCAACCTTGCCATGCAATTGCGTTTTTCTATACTCGACGATTTTGACCCCGCATTTCAACAGTTCTGGATAATACGCGCGCGCAATCACATCCTGAAACTGGTAGTGCCCGACACCCAGCAACAAAGTCACCTTCACACCGCGCGACGCAGCGGACGACAATCCTTTGCGTAGTTTGCGCCCAGGTGCAAAATAGGGATTCGCCAGCAATACCGATTCGCGCGCACCACCCAATGCCTTTAAATATGCATTCTGTATCGTGCGGCGATTGCGTAAATTGTCACGCACCACCATGCCGGCCACTATCGGCACGCGCGCCTCTGTCGGCTGGCGTGCACGCTGCTCCTTGAATGTAGCCCAGCGCGTACGCAGACTGATATGACCCAGGCGTACCCAGTTCAATGCCATTTCCCAATGAATGGTCGCCACCAAGGGGCCAACAATACGCACGCCGAAATCCCAGCGTGGCGCAGGCAGGATAATGCGGGGATCGTCGTCATCGTGCATATCATCCACGATGTTAACGCCGCCCAGAAATGCCACCGAGCGATCCACCACACACAGTTTTCTATGCATGCGGGCGATGCCGCGCCTGAACCATGGATTGAAGCTGCGATGATCGACGCCCATTTCATCAAACTCGCGCTGCAAGGTGCGCGATGCCAGATTGCCTGTGCCTATCCAGTCCGTGATGACATTGACGATGACGCCGCGCGCTGCGGCGCGCGCCAGGCCCGCCTTGATTGCCTGCGCCGCTTCATCGTCTGCAAAGATATACGTTTCTAGATAAATTTCTGAGCGCGCCGCGTCAAATGCCTCGATCATTGCGGGGAAATATTCCACCCCGCCATGCAAGAGCTGGATATCGTTTTGACCGATAAAGCTGACCGGGCGCATAAGTGTGGGCTACCTTGCGAGAAGTAATTATTCTTATAAATGCACGTATAAATGCGTGCATAAGTACACGTATAAACGCACGTATAAACGCACGTGAAGTGCGGCTTGATCCGGGCCGATTTTTCGGAGCGCACAAAATACATGCACCCGCTTTTTATTGATGACTGTTCGGCCCGCCAGTTATTTCAACTGCAAATTCGCGACGATAGGCGCATGGTCAGATAATTTTGCCCACATTGCACCGTGCAAAACTTCCGCCGATTCTACTTTGAATCCACGTACATAGATTCTGTCCAATTGCAGGAAAGGCATCGCCGCCGGAAAAGTACGTGCTGGCTGAATCTTGGTACCGCGTCCACTCAACTGCCGCAGGTAAGTGCCAAAGCCGCGCCGCGAAAGATTCTCATCAAACACTTCAGTCACACCCAGTCTGGCGCGCAACTCCTCGCTCAAGTGATTACCCCAGTCGTTAAAGTCACCGGCAATGATCAATGGCGCGTCAGCAGGTGCGGATTCTGATACGGCTTCGATCAAGGCATCAGTCTGACGTTTTCTGCTACCGGCGAACAAACCCAGATGAATCACGAAGCAATGTACCTCTGCTTCGGGCGCCTGCACCACGCAATGCAGGATGCCGCGCGCTTCATATTTGTGATCCGAAATATTCTGATTGCGGGATGACAGGATAGGATGGCAGCTCAACAAGGCATTGCCGTGATGGCCGTGATCATAGATGGCATTCATGCCATACGCACAATGATGCGAATCACCTGCCAAAAAATCCTGCTGCGACAACTCCGGCCAATCAGTCGCATGTTTGAGCGCATGCAAATCGTGACGCCCCTGCACTTCTTGCAGAAACAGGACATCGGATTGCATGGAATTGATGGCTTGTTTTAATGCGTGTATGCGCGGTCGGGCTCCGAATGACGATACACCCTTGTGAATATTGTAAGTCGTGATACGCAGTTTCATGCAGTCTGTGCCTGACGAATTAAATTGAAGCGATGATCGAGTAAATCTGTTTCAGGGTGTTCAATTGCAAATATTTACACGCTCGATTGCAGGACTTGGTTTATCCAGCAGCATTGACATACTTGGGCAACATTAAAATTGCCTCGGCATTCGACGCAGAAAAACATTTATCCGCAGCTTCGCGATAAGGCAGCCACACGAAATTCAAATGCTCGCGCGGAGCCAGCACAATCCGAATGTCGCGTGGCACCTGCAAACCAAATACATGCTCAGTATTGCGTGTCACATCCGGGCCATAACGGTGCTGCCATACAGGATAGATGTCATAGACATTGGAAAGTTGCCAATCCTTGAGATTTTCCAGTGGTACATGGGCCCTTATTGTGGCCGGCTTTGAAGCGCGCTCTTGTTCAAAAGGCAAATTCCGGACGGCAATCCCGGTTTCTTCCTCCACTTCACGTACCGCTGTTTCCAGGAAAAGTTCATCCACACTATCCTTGGAACCCGTAACCGACTGCCAGAAACCGGGCCGGTCGGCACGCTCTATCAACAGCACTTCCAGCTGGGCGGTATGGATCACCACCAAGACGGATTCAGGAATTTTGTAAGGCCGGCTCATACCAATCGTGTCTTTCAAAGTGCAAACTACTCAAGCATTGGAGCGAAAAAAAGGCGCGGAATTCCGCGCCTTTTTATTATGCCGTAAAAAGCACTCAGCCTAAGGACTTAGCCTTTTACTGCTGGTGGTTCTACATTGCGCAAACGAATATGCAATTCACGCAATTGCTTCTCGTCGACTTCCGACGGTGCTTGCGTCAACAGACATTGCGCACGTTGCGTTTTCGGGAAAGCGATCACGTCACGGATCGATTCTGCGCCGGTCATCATGGTGACGATACGATCAAGGCCGAATGCCAGACCACCGTGTGGTGGTGCGCCATATTGCAATGCGTCCAGCAGGAAGCCGAACTTGAGTTGCGCTTCTTCTGCACCGATCTTCAATGCGCGGAACACCTTGCTTTGCACTTCGGCCCTATGGATACGGACAGAACCGCCGCCCAGTTCCCATCCGTTCAAAACCATATCGTAGGCTTTGGAAAGACATTTACCCGGATTGGTTTCCATCAAATCTTCATGACCGTCTTTAGGCGCAGTGAATGGATGATGAGTTGCCGACCAGCGCTGATTGTCTTCGTCGAATTCAAACATAGGGAAGTCGACTACCCACAATGGCCGCCATTCGTCATCGAACAAACCGTTCTTCTTGCCGAAGTCGCTGTGGCCGACTTTGACGCGCAAGGCACCGATCGCATCGTTGACGACTTTGGCCTTGTCGGCACCGAAGAAAATCAGATCGCCATCTTGTGCGCCGGTTGCTTCGATGATTTTTACCAGCGCTTCATCGTGGATGTTTTTCACGATAGGCGATTGCAAGCCATCGCGGCCCTTGGCTTTTTCATTGACCTTGATGTAAGCCAGACCTTTGGCGCCGTAGATCGCGACGAACTGCGTGTATGCATCGATCTCGGAACGTGGCATCGCGCCGCCGCCCGGTACGCGCAAACCGACTACGCGGCCGTTTTCCATATTCGCAGCACCCGAGAACACCTTGAACTCGACATCTTTCATGATGCTGGTCAGGTCGGTGAATTCCAGCTTGACGCGCATGTCCGGTTTGTCGGAACCATACATGCCCATCGCGGTGGCGTAATCCATTACCGGGAATGGATTTGGCAGATCGACGTTCAGACAGTTTTTGAATACCAGACGTATCATGCCTTCGAACAGATCACGGATTTCCTGTTCGTTCATGAACGAAGTTTCGCAATCGATCTGTGTAAATTCAGGCTGACGATCCGCACGCAAATCTTCATCGCGGAAGCATTTGACGATCTGGTAATAGCGGTCGAAGTTGGCAACCATCAGCAATTGCTTGAACAATTGCGGCGATTGCGGCAACGCGAAAAAGTGACCGGCGTTGACGCGTGATGGCACCAGATAATCACGCGCGCCTTCTGGCGTCGACTTGGTCAGCATCGGTGTTTCGATATCGATGAAACCTTGCGCATCGAGAAACTTGCGCACTTCCATCGTGACCTTGTAACGCAGGCGCAGATTGTTTTGCATTTGCGGACGGCGCAGATCCAGCACCCGATGTGTCAGACGTGTGGTTTCAGACAGATTGTCGTCGTCCAGCTGGAACGGTGGCGTGACGGAAGGATTCAACACTTCCAGTTCATGTGCCAATACTTCGATCTTGCCCGAAGTCAGATTGCTGTTGGTCGTGCCATCAGGACGGTGACGCACGACACCGGTGATGCGCAGGCAGAATTCGTTACGCACAGCTTCCGCTGCCTTGAACACATCGACGCGATCCGGATCGCACACCACTTGCACCAGACCTTCGCGATCACGCAGATCGATGAAGATTACGCCGCCATGATCACGACGACGATGGACCCAGCCGCACAGGCTGACGGTTTGGTCGAGCAGCGCTTCGGAAGTAAGGCCGCAGTATTGGGTTCGCATAGACATATTCAATTTCCAGTTTCAGGTTTCTTGTTTTCAATCGCAGAAAAAACGCGATTGCTCATTGCTAAACGTCGTCCGAGTGCACCTTGTTCGGATCGATGATGTGTGTTTTGTCGAAATATTCGGGTGTAACGACGCCCATGGAGACGATGTATTTCAACGCCGCATCAACACTCATGTCGAGCTCTATCGTATCCGCACGCGGCACCATCAGAAAGAATCCCGAAGTCGGATTAGGTGTAGTCGGTACATAGACGCTGACATAGTCGCCGGTCAAGTGATTGCGTACATCGCCGCCCGGCACGCCGGTCATGAAGGCAATCGTCCACGAACCCTGGCGCGGGTACTGCACCAGCAGCGCCTTGCGGAATGCATTGCCCGATGACGAGAACAAGGTGTCCGACACTTGCTTGACGCTGGAGTAAATTGTGTTGAATACCGGGATGCGCTTCAACACCGATTCCCACAAGGCGACCACACGATTGCCGATAAAGTTGCGTGTGGCGAGACCGGTCAGGAAAATGATCAGCAGCGTCAGTATCGTCCCGAGTCCGGGAATCGCAAAACCGAACAGTGCCTCCGGCCGCCAGCGTTCCGGCAGCAGCAGCAGCGACTGATCCATCGTGCCGACAATCAGGTTCAACACCCACAAGGTGATCGCGAGAGGAACCAGGATCAGCAAACCGGTAACGAAATATTTACGCATGATGATTTACCGTAAAAAAATCGGCCGGACTGTTCCGGCGCGATGCAATGTCATGAATCAGATTTGGTAGTCGCTGCAGCCGATGTTGCCGACGCGGCTGCAGGTGCGGGCGTGGTGCTGGCTGCCGGCGCAGCCGCATCGGACTTGGCAGCAGGCGCATCGCTGCCCGCCGTGTTCGCCACTGCAGGCGCGGTCGTGCCGCCCTGACCGCCCCGAAAGTCAGTGACATACCAACCGGTACCCTTGAGTTGAAAACCGGCGGCGGTCAACTGTTTCTTGAACGTGGCCTTGCCGCACTGCGGACACTCGGTCAGGACTGGATCGGACATCTTTTGCAACGCATCTTTGGCAAAACCACAGGCTTCACAACGGTACGCATAAATCGGCATGACAAATTCCCGCGAAAATCTTACAAAACCCTGAATTATAAAGGTTTTCAGCCCCGATTTACTGCGGATTTGCTGGAAGCTGCATACTGCCAGCGCGCAAAGTGCCGGATGGATTGCAGTGGCACGCCTGCCGCCCGCTGCATGACTGTCTTTCCTTGCAAAGACGACATCACAATGAGGCCTTCGCAAGGAACAAAGGCCTTATTTCGCGCGAATTTCGGTCCAGATACGGTTCAGTGCACGACGCTGTTTGCTGTTCAAGTCTTTCAGCATTTCCAGTTTTGCCGCATTGGCGGCATCCGGGAAAATCGCCGGGTTCTTTGAAATTTCAGGCTTGATGTAAGCCAGCGCAGCACTGTTAGGATTGCCGGTGCCTATCATATTGGTCAGTTCGGCCGAGTTTTTGCCATCCAGTACCAGGTTGATGAATTGATGTGCCAGATCCGCACGCGGCGCATCTTTTGGTATCACCAGACTATCCAGCGACATCGCTGCGCCCTCTTTCGGCAAGGCGTGACGTATGCGGAATTTTCGACCGGCTTTTTGCGCATCGATATCAGCTTGGAAAATATCGCTGGAGTAGCCATGCACCAGCCAGATATCGCCCACCGTCAAACCCTTGATGTAACTGGTGCCATTGAATGCTGCCCAGTAAGGCTTGGCCTTCAGGATGAGGTTCTTGGCTTCCTGCCAGTGTTTTTCATTGGTGTCATTGACCGAGTAACCCAGATACTTCAATGCCGCTGCCATCAGCTCATTGGCAGAATCCAGCACAGTCACCTTGCCCTTGATCTTGGCCAGAATCGCCGGATCGAAAATCGCGGCCCAGCTATCGACCGGCACACCTAGCTCTTTCATTTTCTGTTCGTTGTAACCGAGCAGCGTGATCGTGTACGCATACGGCACCGAATACTGATTACCTTTGTCAAAATCGGTATTCAAGTATTGCGAATTCAGATTCTTGAAGTTGCTCAACTTGCTCTTGTCGATAGGCTGCAAGGCGTTTTGCTTGATCAGCGATTGCAGCGCATTCCCGGTCGGCACGATCAGGTCGTAACCTTTGGCACCGGCAGCCAGCTTGGCCAGCATTTCTTCGTTGTCGCCGTAATAGCTTTGTACCAGCTGGCATTTACACGCTGCTTCAAAACGCTGCACGGTTTCTGCCGCCAGGTAATTATTCCAGTTATACAGATGCAGCTTGTTTTGCGCCTGTGCCGAAGTGGCGGCGGACACGGCAAGCAATAACAGCGAAGCGATAGAAAGTAATTTTTTCATGGCGAGTCCAGAGAAAGGATCAGGAACGGAATGCGTTAGGTGACAACTTGGAGGCAATAATAATCAGAAGCAAAGTCAATGCCATCAGCAGCGTGGACACCGCATTTACTTCCGGCGTGACGGCAATCTTGATCATCGAATAAATCTGCAATGGCAAGGTTGAAGTATTCGCGCCTGCAGTAAAGAAGGTAATCACAAAGTCATCGATGGACAAGGTAAACGCCATCAGCGCCCCTGCCACCACACCTGGCATGATCAAAGGCAAAGTTACACGGCGGAATGCCTGCCACGGCGTTGCACCACAATCGCGCGCCGCTTCAGTCAGGCTTTCATCCATCCCGCTCAGGCGTGAACGCACCACAATAGCGACGAAGCCCAGGCTGAAAGCGATATGCGCCAGCGTCACCGACAGCATGCCCAGGGTCAGATTCAGCATCACAAAGAAAATCAGCAGCGACACACCGACCAGAATTTCCGGAATCGCAATCGGGGTCAGTACCAGTATCTGCAAGGCACGAATTTTATATCGATGCAAAGCAAAGCCGGCCATCGTCCCCAGCACCGTCGATACCGCGCTCGAAACCAGCGCGATGATCAGTGAATTGCCTGCTGCGCGCAGCATCTCGTCATTGGCAAACAACTTCAAATACCAGTCGAACGTGAAGCCTACCCATTCTGCATTCAGGCGCGAATCGTTGAACGAATACACGACCACGATCGCCAGCGGCACATACAGAAAGGCATAGACCAGCACCGCTGCCAGCGTGAGCCAGATCGATTGGCGCTTATTCCGCGACTTAGCCATGCACCCTCCTGCGCGGTCTGGCCAGCAAGGCTGCCAAACCGGCAGCAGCCAAGGCTGCGACCGTCAGCATGATGGACAGCACACTGCCAAACGGCCAGTCGCGCGAATCGAGGAATTGCTGCTTGATGACGTTGCCTATCATGATGCCGCCGGTACCGCCCAGCAAATCCGACACTGCAAAAATCCCCAGCGCCGGGATGAAAACCAAGGCCGCGCCCGCATACACGCCAGGCAAAGACAATGGAAACGTCACCCGCCAAAAACGCTGCCACGCATTCGCCCCCAAATCCTGCGCCGCATCGAGCAAGGCCGGATCGTGTTTTTCCAGATTGGCATACAGCGGCAACACCATGAACGGCAGGTGCACATACACCAGGCCGACAATCACCGCAAAAGCGCTGTAAAGCAAAGTCACAGGCTCAAAACCGAATGCGCCCAGCACGGCATTCACGCCACGCGTCAACGCCGATTGCGGCCCCAAAAGAATAATCCACGCATAAATGCGTATCAGGAAATTGCTCCAGAACGGCAGGATCACCAGCAGTACCAGCAGGCTGCGCCACTTTTGCGGGCTGCGCGCAATCAGCAACGCCAGCGGATATGCCATCAGCAAACAAACCAGTGTTGTAATGACCGCGAACAAAAACGACTTCAGGAAAATCGCCGTGTAGACGAAGTCGGAGAAAAACGGCGCGAAGCTTTCCAGCGTCAGATCCAGCGCACCGCTCTCGTCGAACAAGGGCGCCAAGCCGCCGTAATCGCCGGGATAGCGAAATGCAGCAAACGCCATGATCAGCGTAGGCACTGCGAAGAAGAAAACCAGATACAGCAGCGGCGGCCCGCTGATCAGCCAGCGCGCCACGGATTGCTTGCCGCCAGGCGGAGTACTCACCGCTTTTTGCACAACATTAGCCATGAACAGTGTCAGCCAGGAAGTGACCGGCATCGACGCGCCATGCGACATCGACGGTGTCGCCGACTTCAAAGAAACGCGGCCTGCCGATGGCGGAATTGGCGAGCAGCGTTTCTATGCGCACGCCGCCTTCGGTCTCGACGATATAGACGGTGACGCCGCCCATGTAGAGCAATTCCTTGACGTAGCCATCGAAGTGATTTTCGTCCGGCACGCCACCCACGATCTCGGCGCTGACCTGGATTTTTTCCGGACGCAAGGCGATCGTACCCTTGCTGCCGACCGCTACGCCAGCCACCGTTAACGCCTTCACCGCGCCCATGCCCGGCACATCCAGCGCCATCATGTTGCCATCGATCTGCGTCACCGTGCCATCGAATAAATTGCAGGTGCCGATAAAGTCGGCGACGAAGCGGCTGCGCGGATAACTGTAGATACGCGTAGGCTCATCGAGCTGCTCGACCTGCCCCTTGTTCATCACGGCGATGCGATGCGACAGTGCCAGCGCCTCGGCCTGATCGTGCGTGACATAGATAAAGGTAATGCCGACTTCCTTCTGCAGATTGATCAACTCGATCTGCATCTGCTCGCGCAATTGCGCATCCAGTGCCGACAGCGGTTCATCCAGCAGCAGTAATTTGGGACGCGTCACCAAAGCGCGTGCGATCGATACCCGCTGCCGCTGACCGCCGGACAATTCATGCGGATAGCGCGCGGCAAAACCGGTAAGGCGCACATCTTCCAGCGCTTCATCGACTTTTTGCTTGATCTCGGATTTAGGTGTGTTCGCCATTTCCAAAGGAAACGCGATATTGCCTGCCACCGTCATGTGCGGGAACAGAGCGTAATTCTGGAACACGGTGCGTACCGCGCGCTGCTCGGGCGGCACACCAGTCAGGTCCACGCCATCGAGCAGGATTTGTCCCGCGTCCGGTTCATCGAAGCCGGCAATCATGCGCAGCAGTGTCGTCTTGCCGCAGCCTGAAGGACCGAGCAAAGTAAAGAACTCGCCAGCCTCAATCGAAAGACTGATGTTGTCGACTACGGTGTTATCGCCGAAACGGCGACTGAGATTGCGAATTTCGAGGAGCGCCATCTTGTCCTGGGCCGGGCTGCAAGGGGTTACAGGGAATGAAAAAAACGGGGCAATTGTAGCAAATAGCGGAATTGATTTCTGAAAAATGGCGCTCGATATAGAGTACCGCTTTTCATTTTAGGGGCAATAATTAAGCTGTTTTATTCACTAATTCACTCATTGGATGTTTCTCCATTGTCCAACGCGCCACATCACCGAGTGAACAAGAAAGATCCTCGAAAATGTGAGCAGTTCTAGGGCTGACACTAGGAAGAGTTTGAGAGAGCGGACTATCGCTCTTTATCGGCTCTAATCTAAACTCATAGGCCCAGTTTGCAATTGCTGCCAACGAAAGAGCTATATTTGTTTCCTTAATCAAATTCCAAATTTTCTTCTGATGCTCTCGGGACGTTCTTTCTCCAAGAATTATCGATTTAATACAATCTTGAGGTATGTCCATGACATAAACAGGGAATCCATCCTTCTCACCAACCTTCCTACAATCACTAAGTTGTCTGGCTAATCGAACTTCTTTCTCATACTCCCATTGCTTCGACTTTACACATAACTCGGCAATTGGTACTGCTTGTTCCGCTCGGACATATGTAGAAATATCTTTTATTGGGCGTGCCACCCTGTATTCGACCTCTATCTTTCCGCGAAAGAAATCATGTTCCTCATTAAACTCTATTACTGCACCTGCATATTCATCTGCATAGTGTGCCCACATCAAAAGTGATTCTGGGTTTCTGGAAAGACAAAGCACGCCGATGGAATTGTTTAAAGACGAGCGAATATCTCGTGAAGCAATATCACTGCATTGATCGGATTTAAAACCAACCGCTAACTCGCTAATCAGAGGATCTCTTCGCTGCGCAACAACATCAAAATTGATGGAAATTTGAGCCTGAGAAAAACCCGCTGGAATATGCAGTTCGGGCAACATTTCGAATGGATCATTAAACGCACCTGGCTGAGTGAATTTAATGCTTCCCGCTATGACCTTCTTCAACACGTCTATCGTCAGATATTTATACAAGCTCATAATGATCGATTCGAATAATTATGACTTCGAAAAAACGATGTAGGAGTGTGCGATAAGAACTGTGACCAATAAATTCATGCGTATTTCAGTTCACCCACCAAAAGTAAAGAACGCCAGCGTCAAAATTCCGCCGCCGACCAAGCCAACGCCAAAGTAAATCGCCGTTCCCAGCAGTAGATTGGTGCGCTTCTGCTCTTCCAGCAAGCGCTTCATCAACTCGGTATTGTCTTGCCGCGGCTCTGATGCTTGCGTCAGTGCTTGATGCGCAAGGCGTGGCAGTTGCGGCAGCAGTTTGCTGTAGCGTGGCGCTTCGGCTTTCAGGTTTTCCAGGAAGCCGCGCCAGCCGACTTGCTCGTTCATCCAGTTTTCAAGGTACGGTTTTGCGGTCTTCCACAGATCGAGCTCGGGGTCGAGTTGACGACCCAGGCCTTCAACATTCAGCAAGGTTTTTTGTAGCAGCACCAGTTGCGGTTGCACTTCTACATTGAAGCGGCGCGAAGTCTGGAACAGGCGCAGCAGGACCTGGCCGAATGAAATTTCACTCAACGGTCTGTCAAAGATCGGTTCGCAGCAGGCGCGCACCGCAGATTCCAGTTCATCTACGCGGGTTTCTTTAGGCGCCCAGCCGGATTCGATATGCGCTTCGGCCACGCGTTTGTAATCGCGGCGGAAGAAGGCGAGGAAGTTTTGCGACAGGTAGTCTTTATCGAAATCGTTGAGCGTGCCGACGATGCCGAAATCGAGTGCGATGTAACGGCCGAAGGTATCGGCGGCGACCGACACCTGGATATTGCCCGGATGCATATCGGCGTGGAAGAAGCCGTCGCGGAAAACCTGCGTGAAGAAAATCTCCACGCCATCGCGCGACAGTTTCTTCAAATCGATGCCGGCGGCTATCAGCCTGTCGGTTTGCGAAATCGGAATGCCGATCATGCGCTCCATCACGATGACGGACGTCGAGCAGTAATCCCAGTACATTTCCGGCACGACCAGCAAATCTGACTTGGCAAAGTTGCGGCGCAACTGGCTGCCGTTGGCAGCTTCGCGCATCAGGTCGAGTTCATCGTGCAAATACTTATCGAACTCGGCAACGACTTCTTTCGGCTTCAGGCGTTTGCCATCGGCCCATAATTTTTCCACCAGGCCGGCCACGATGTGCATCAGCGCGACGTCGTCATCGATCGATTTCTTGATGCCGGGACGCAGCACTTTGACCGCCACGTCCTTACCGTTTTTTAATCTGGCAAAGTGCACCTGTGCAATCGAGGCAGACGCCACAGGTTCGGCTTCAAAATGGGCAAACAGCACGTCAGGATGCGCACCCAGCGATTTGATGATTTGTGCTATCGCCAGCTCGGAAGAAAACGGCGGCACGCGATCCTGCAGGCGCGCCAGCTCATCGGCGATATCCATCGGCATCAGATCGCGGCGCGTCGACAGGACCTGACCGAACTTGACGAAGATAGGACCCAGATCTTCCAGCGCACGACGCAGGCGCACCGCGCGCGGCTCGGACAGGTCACGCCAGAACATCAGTTGATTCAGTAACTTGGTCGTGCGCGGGATTGCCAGGCCGGACATTGCGATGTCGTCGAGGCCGTAGCGGATCGCGACACGCAGGATTTTTAAAACGCGGACAAATTTCAAGATCATTGACGTCATTAACTAAGGCCCTTCAGCTTTTCTATTCGCTTGGCTAATCGCGCGACGTCGTCACGCAATCTGGTCACATCGGCGGTAAATTCGGCCACTGCTTGCGGACGAATCAACATGGGGTTTTCTTCCAGAAAATACTCGGCCACGTTTTCGCTCACAGACTGATGCAGGGATTTGGCTGCCTGCACCGCAGAGCGCGCACCACCCGCGATGCGGTTGGCTGCGATATCGCCAACAAATTTACTGAGATCGTCTTCCGCTTCCCAGCGCAAACCCTGGCTCAGTTGCGAAATCGTATTGGCGAAATCGGCGTCGCCGTCTATCTTCACATAAGAAAAAGCGCGCTCACGATTTTGCATGATGACAGGCAGATCGGATAAGGCGACGCGTATGGTCACTGTCGCTACGTTATCTGCTGTTGCCGACTCCAGCATGCCATCGGCCGTCACCTTCAAACGTACAGCCAATACACCGCCATCGAGTACGGCGATCTTGCCTGCATGCGGAATCAGTTTGGCGCGTGCCCATGCTTCCTGCGCAAGCAGGTGATTGATGGCAGCGGGGAAAATATTGGTGGGGGAAAAAGAAGTCATCGTCAAAATGGTCGGGCCAAAAACAAAGCCGCCGGTGACTATTCACGGGCGGCTTCAAGTTTAGCAGTTTGCCGTAAGGCGGCGCTAACTATCTACATATTGGCAAACCTCTGAGGGCTTGCCGATTTTCAGTGGCTGTTACAGCTGTTGAATACCAGCCAGTACCCAACCGCCATCACCTTGCACTGGCTTGGACAGGTTCCACGCTTCGGTGAACGGTTCTGTCGGTGCGCCGGCACCTTCATTGATCAAGCCGGTGAACTTGATGCTGGCAATGTAATCGTCGCCTACGGTTTCCACGCCGTAGAAAATGCCTTCCAGCGAAATAACATCGGTATGATTTTCCGACGCGCCGCGTTCCAGCAATTGCGCTTTCAATTCAGCAAACATTTCTGGTGTGGTGAATTCGCGGATGTCGTTGACATCGCCTTTGTCCCACGCCGCTTGCAGGCGGATGAAATAGGTTTTTGCATTGCGGATGAACGCTTGTACGTCAAAGTCGGCAGGCAAATCACCATCATTAACCGCTTCATGCGGTGTACCAAACGCCGAACCGGATGCCAAAGGCGCAGCCGATTGCAGGGCCGAAGGCTGACCGTAGGACTGGTCGATACGCGAACCGATTTCAGGCGTGTTGCTCTTTGCCGAGAAGTTGTTCGGGAACGAAGGTTGCAGACCGGATTGATTACCAGCTTGATTGCCTGCGCTCTTGTTCTTGATCATGCGATAGATGAACATCGCAGCAAACGCGAACAGGCCGACCATCAAAATGGTGCTGATCATGCTGGCCAATGCGCCGCCGATACCGAGGTGCGACAACAATGCGCCCAGACCCAAGCCCAGCAATGCGCCGCCCAGGATGTTGCGCATCATGCTAGGTTTAGCCGCTGCTGCAGCACCTGTCGCGCCAGCCGCTGCTGGTGCAGCTGCCGGTTTGGCGGTGTTGGTTGGCGAAGATTGTGCCGGAGCCGAACGCTGATAACTTTGCGATTGCTTGCCGAAAGAACCACCACTGCCCATGCGCTTGGCCTGGACTTCAGTCGCGATGAAGGTCATCGAACTGACCATGACCGCCACTACCAATAATAATTTCTTCATGCTGTCTCCTAAAGTTTTATACCGGTGTGTAATGCCGCCACGCCGGCTGTCAAATTGAAATACTCAACTCTTTCGAGTCCTGCATCCTGCATCATTTTTTTCAGAGTTTCCTGATCGGGGTGCATGCGGATCGATTCGGCCAGATAGCGATAACTATCGGCGTCGCCTGCAATGCGTTGACCCAACCACGGCAACACGGAAAACGAATAAACGTCATACGGTTTTTTCAAAGGCTCCCACACCTTCGAAAACTCCAGCACCAGCAACTTGCCACCGGGCTTTAAAACACGCCGCATTTCTGCCAGCGCCACATCTTTATGCGTCATGTTGCGCAGACCGAACGCCACGCTGACACGATCAAAATAATTATCGGGGAATGGCAATTTCTCCGCATCACACAAGGATGTTGGGATGATCATCCCATTATTCAACAGCCGGTCACGCCCGACGCGCAACATCGACTCATTAATATCCGTCAACCAAACTTCACCGGTCGGTCCCGCCTTTTTGGCAAATGCCTTGGCCAGGTCGCCGGTACCGCCCGCAATATCCAGCACCTTGAAGCCCGGACGTATGCCAGCCTGCGCAATCGTGAACGTCTTCCACAAGCGATGCAGCCCGGCCGACATGACATCGTTCATCACGTCGTACTTTGCCGCCACTGAATGAAACACTTCGGCGACCTTGTGTACCTTCTCTTCTTCAGCGACGGTTTGATAACCGAAATGTGTTGAATTTGTCATAGCTGGCAGCTCAGTTATTTAGATTATACATGCGTTAAGAAAATGTGAAATAAGCGTTAAATTTATTTCTGCGCGGGGCAAAAACGGCAAGTGGAATTAATGACTTCCGCAGCCACTGCCACTTGCAATCGCCTTGTTCATCGGCGCGTCGCGACCGCTTTCGCGCGTGAAACCGGCAGCCTCCAGGCGCCGCATATAATCTTCCCACAAGGCATCTTTTTCACTACCAAGGTGATGCAAGTATTCCCACGAAAAAATGCCGGTATCGTGACCATCGGAGAACACTGGTTTGATCGCGTAATTACCGACCGGTTCTACCGCCGTGATTTCCACATTGCGCTGGCCGGTTTGCAGGGTTTCCTGCCCCGGGCCGTGGCCGCGTACTTCTGCCGAAGGCGACCAGACGCGCAGCAATTCAAATGGCAAGGAAAAACTTTTGCCGTCATCGAACTCGACTTCCAGCACGCGTGATTGCTTGCGTACCGTCAAGCCGGTTGGCTGTGGCGTTGGAGCTGTTTGTTTGGAACCAGTCATGATCGTCTCTCGTTCGGATTAGGCAGAAGCAAATTATTTTTGCGTCTGCATTAAATATTTTTATTGAAATCGCGGCTCAGCTTGCGCAAGAGGCATGTCGCGCGACTGCGGCACGCAAGACCGGCAGCAAGGCGCGCCGGTGCGACAACACTCCGTCCGCAGTCTGGCGCACGGCAGGCGCCCAGATCGGATTGGGGAAATGCGCGTCGTCGCTAAAGCGTGGAATCAAATGCCAGTGCAGATGCGCCACCATATTACCCAGGCAGGCCAGGTTGATTTTTTCCGGCTGCATCACTTCACGCAACGCGGCTTCGACCTGACACACTGCGCGCATCAAGGTAGACCGATCTTCTATCGCCAGATCGGTCATTTCCTTGACGTGGGCATTCCAGATCACGCGACAAAAGCCCGGGTAATTGGCATCCGCAATCAATACGACGCGCAACTGCTCATTACGGAACAGGATTTCGCCGCCGGATTCTTCGCACAACTCGCAGACCGCCGTCATGCTTATACCAACACCCGTTCGATGCCGCCATTATTGGCGCGCGCAACGTAATCCGGCAACCAGTTAGGTCCGAGCAAATGCTTGGCCATTTCAACCACGATATAGTCGGCTGTGGTTTCGGAATCATCGTTGTAACGCGACAAACCTTGCAGACACGATGGGCAGGAAGTCAGTATCTTGACCTCGCCGGCAAAACCGTCGGCGCGCAATTTATCGGCACCCTTGATCATCTCTTCTTCCTTGCGGAAGCGCACTTGCGTCGAGATATCAGGACGTGTGACAGCCAACGTGCCCGACTCGCCGCAGCACCGATCATTCTTTTCAATCTTCTGTGAATCGACAGTCGTGATCAAGGCATTTACTGTTTTCAACGGGTCTTGCAACTTCATCGGTGTGTGGCAAGGATCGTGATACATGTAACGCACGCCATTCACGCCTTCCAGCTTGACGCCTTTTTCCATCAGATATTCGTGGATATCGATGATGCGGCAGCCCGGGAAAATCTTCTCAAACTCATACCCCTGCAACTGATCGTAGCAAGTACCACAAGACACGATGACGGTTTTGATATCGAGGTAATTCAGCGTGTTCGCCATGCGATGGAACAGTACGCGATTGTCGGTAATGATCTTTTCGGCCTTGTCGTAATTGCCGGTGCCGCGTTGCGGATAGCCGCAGCACAGATAACCTGGCGGCAAGACAGTTTGCACGCCAACATTCCACAACATCGCCTGCGTTGCCAAACCGACTTGTGAGAACAGCCGCTCGGAACCACAACCAGGGAAATAAAACACCGCTTCCGTATCCATCGTGGTGGTTCTAGGATCTCGGATGATAGGCACGACTTTATCGTCTTCAATATCCAGCAAGGCACGCGCAGTTTTCTTCGGCAGATTGCCCGGCATCTTCTTGTTGATGAAGTGAATCACCTGTTCCTTGATGGCCGGCTTGCCAACCGTCGCACGCGGTGCCGCGGTCTGCTTCTTCGCCCATTTTTTCAAAACGTCATGACCGAAGCGCTGAGCCTTATAACCCCAATCGATCATGACCTTGCGCGTCGCATTAATCGTGGCCGGATCGCTCGCCCCCAGGAAGAACATCGATGCAGCCGTACCTGGATTGAACGACTTCTTGTTCATCTTGCGCAGCAGATTACGCATGTTCATCGACACATCGCCGAAGTCGATATCGACCGGGCAAGGTGTTAAACATTTATGGCAAACCGTGCAGTGATCGGCGACGTCTTCGAATTCTTCCCAGTGCTTGATCGAGATACCGCGTCGCGTTTGCTCTTCGTACAGGAAGGCTTCGACCAGCAAGGAAGTGGCGAGAATCTTGTTGCGCGGCGAGTATAACAAATTCGCGCGCGGCACATGCGTAGCGCATACCGGTTTGCATTTACCGCAGCGCAGGCAATCCTTGACGCTATTGGCAATCGCGCCGATGTCACTTTGCTGCATGATCAACGATTCATGCCCCATCAAGCCGAACGATGGCGTGTAAGCGTTGCGCAAATCGGCACTCAACTCAGACATATCCATCAGCTTGCCCTTGTTGAAGTGGCCGTCCGGATCAATACGTTTTTTGTATGAACGGAAATCAGCCAATTCATCATTGGTCAAAAATTCCAGTTTGGTGATGCCGATACCATGTTCACCGGAAATCACGCCGTCTAGCGACCGCGCCAGTTTCATGATGCGCGCTACCGCTGCGTGTGCATCCTGCAGCATCTGATAGTGATCGGAGTTAACCGGAATATTGGTATGCACATTGCCATCGCCCGCATGCATGTGCAGCGCGACAAATACGCGGCCGCGCAAGATGCGTTTGTGGATCGCATTGGCTTCATCCAGAATCAGACGGAATGCAGCGCCACTGAAAATCTGGCGCAAAGGCACGCGCGCTTCCGCTTTCCACGAGATGCGCACTGTTCTATCCTGCACCACGTCGAACACGGTCGCGTTAGGCTGCGCTTGCAAACGCTCGTTGAATGCAGGCGCGAGCTTTTCCATACCCAGCGCCAATAGTTCATCTTTTGCATCGCCCAGAGGCTTGTCGAGATTAGTCAGCACATACGACCAGCGCGCTTGCGTTGCTGCGATTAACTCTTCAGCCTGATGCACGCGGTCTTCCAGCAATTCTGCTGCCGGAATATCGTCACCTTCTGCATCATCGCTTTTGCCCAAAGGCAGGTTACCTTTAGTGAAAAAAGCATACAGTTCATCGAGGAACTGCAATTTATTCTTGATCGACAGCTCAACGTTAATGCGTTCGATGCCATCCGAATATTCGCCCATGCGATCAAGCGGAATCACCACGTCTTCGTTGATTTTGAACGCGTTGGTGTGCTTGGAAATCGCTGCAGTGCGCGCTCTATCAAGCCAGAATTTTTTACGTGCTTCCGGGCTGACGGCGACAAAGCCTTCGCCTACGCGCGTGTTGGCAATACGCACCACTTCCGATGCGGCTTGCGCCACGGCGTTTTCATCATCACCGACGATATCGCCGAACAAAGCCATCTTCGGCAGTGTGCCGCGCTTGGATTTGGTTGCATAACCGACCGCACGCAAATAGCGTTCATCCAGATGCTCAAGACCAGCCAGAATCGCGCCGCCTTTTTTGGTTTCGGCATCGAGAAAATCCTTGATCTCAACGATCGATGGAATCGCATCGCGCGAATGTCCAAAAAATTCCAGACAAACAGTGCGCGTATGTTTCGGCATCTTGTGCAAAATCCAACGCGCTGATGTGATCAAACCATCGCAGCCTTCTTTTTGCACGCCCGGCAAACCAGACAGGAATTTATCGGTAACGTCCTTGCCCAGTCCTTCCTTGCGGAAAGTGCGGCCGACGATTTCCAGAGTTTCTGTTTTGAAGGGCTGGTTAGTTTTGCCCTTCTCGCTCGGATGCGTCCATTCCAGTTTGAACTTGGCGAGTGGCGCATCATGAATCTTGCCGAGGTTGTGCTCCAGGCGCGTGACTTCCAGCCAATCGCCGTTCGGATCGACCATCCTCCAGCTCGCCAGATTGTCGAGCGCAGTGCCCCACAAGACGGCTTTCTTGCCGCCGGCGTTCATCGCGATATTGCCGCCTATACAGGACGCTTCGGCAGAAGTTGGATCGACGGCGAACACGAAACCGGCTTTTTCAGCGGCATCGGACACGCGTTTGGTAACGACACCTGCACCGGAATAAATCGTCGCGTATTCGCGGTCAACGCCAGGGAGCATCGTCATTTCGACGGCGCCCAGGCCTTCCAGTTTTTCGGTATTGATGACAGCCGACATAGGCGTCAGCGGAATCGCGCCGCCGGTATAACCGGTGCCGCCGCCGCGCGGGATGATGGTTAAACCGAGTTCGATACAACCTTTGACCAGGCCAGCCATTTCATCTTCACCATCCGGTGTCAGCACGACGAATGGATATTCAACCCGCCAGTCGGTGGCATCAGTCACATGCGAAACGCGCGACAAGCCGTCGAATTTGATGTTGTCCTTGGCCGTATAGCGGCCCAAGACCTTGTTGGTGCGCTTGCGTAAATCGTAGGTATTACGGAATTCTTCAGCAAAATCGGCGACCGCCTTGCACGCAGCCTGCACCAATGCTTCGACTGCGACGGCACGGCGTTCTGCCTTGGCATCACCGGTATTGGCCAGATCATTCTTGCGGCGCTTGTCGACTTCGGCCAGACGATGGTTCAACGCATCAATCAGCGCCTGACGGCGCTTCGGGTTGTCCAGCATGTCGTCCTGCAGATACGGATTGCGCTGCACAACCCAGATATCGCCGAGCACTTCATACAGCATGCGCGCCGAACGACCTGTCTGGCGCTCACCACGCAATTCATCTAACAAAGACCAGGCTTCTTCGCCCAACAGGCGAATCACTATCTCGCGATCGGAAAACGAAGTGTAGTTATAGGGAATTTCGCGCAAGCGCGTAGGCACCGCGCCGCCAGGGGCATCTGCCAGGAGAGTCTGAATGTGTACCGGGGCGTTCATCAGTGTGCGTTCATCATTGGTTCGTTGCATTAACGCTAAATAAGCATTTTAGCTGATTGCAGTGCAACACGTTCGAACTGCATGCAGGGAAAACGGCGACAAAAATGACAAAAACCGGTGAGAAACTGCGGTGGCTTATCGCTGCCAACCATAGAAAAATCAGCGATTGGTGTTCAATCGCAACCAATTGCCGCTACGCTCAAAACAGTTTGATCAGATATTGCCAAACACCGTCAGGCACATACAACAGCAACCAGGTCATCGTCACATAGCGCAAGAATTTTCCTGTCGCCATGTAAGCCACACAGGGCCAGAACGGCAGTTTTAACCAGCCTGCCAACAGACAAATCGGATCGCCTATGCCCGGCAACCAGGCCAGCAACATGGTTTTGGGGCCGAAACGCTGCAGCCAGCCGAACCAGCGCGTTTCTCGCTCCTTTGCAAAAATCTGTTTGGCGCCGACGCCCATCCAGTAATTGATTACGCCACCGATGGTATTACCGACAGTTGCCACCAGTATCGTTATCCAGAACAAGGATGGGTTGGCCTTGATGACGGCAAATACTGCCGGCTCCGAGCCCATCGGCAGCAAAGTAGCCGATACCAGACTGATGACAAATACCGAAAACAGCCCGATTTCGGGCACGGCCAGGAAAGCCAGTAACCATTGCACACAGGCTTCAATCATGTATTGGCTGCAGTGAAGGTTTCAAATCGGATATCCAGACACGTAATCGTGATTTCGGCACAAAGGTGAGCATAGTAATGCGACACCGCAAAAAGCCGTCCATTATAATGAGCGGCTGCACAGCGTCACTCCGACTTTTATGGCTGTGCCAATCACATTGATTTCTATGACAACCGACTATCTGAAGAAAATCCTCACCGCGCGCGTATATGACGTGGCCGTGGAATCCCCACTTGAACTGGCGCCTACGCTGTCGCAGCGTTTCGGCAACCAGATTTATTTCAAGCGTGAAGATATTCAAAGCGTATTCAGTTTCAAGCTGCGCGGCGCGTACAACAAGATGGCAAATTTGCCACCCGCACAATTAAAGCGCGGCGTCATTTGCGCGTCAGCAGGCAATCACGCACAAGGCGTCGCATTGTCGGCGACCAAGCTCGGTTGCCGCGCGGTGATCGTGATGCCGACCACCACGCCGCCAGTCAAAATCGATGCGGTCAAGGCACGCGGCGGCGACAATGTTGAAGTCGTCTTGTTTGGCGAGTCGTACACCGATGCATATAACCACGCGCTGACGCTGGAGAAAAAACGCAAGCTGACCTTCGTCCATCCCTTCGACGATCCGGATGTGATTGCCGGCCAGGGCACGATCGCCATGGAAATACTGCGCCAGCATCCAGGTCCCATTCATGCAATTTTTGTCGCAATCGGCGGCGGCGGCTTGATCGCCGGTATAGGCGCTTATATAAAAGAGGTGCGCCCGGATATCAAGATCATCGGTGTGCAAACGACAGACTCCGACGCAATGGCACGCAGCCTGAAAGCCGGTCGCCGCGTCTCCTTGCCGGACGTCGGCCTGTTCTCTGACGGCACGGCGGTCAAGCTGGTAGGCGAAGAAACCTTCCGCGTTGCCAAGCTGGTGGTCGACGACATCATCCTGGTCGATACCGATGCTGTATGCGCTGCGATCAAGGACGTTTTCCAGGACACGCGCAGCATACTGGAACCGGCTGGCGCGCTGGCAATTGCCGGCGCCAAGGCGTACATCGAACGCGCCAAGCAGGAGAAAAAGCCGCTGAAGCATGAAACGCTGATCACCGTCGCTTGTGGTGCCAACATGAACTTTGACCGCTTGCGCTTCGTCGCCGAGCGCGCTGAAGTCGGTGAATCGCGCGAAGCGATTTTCGCCGTGACGATTCCGGAAGAACGCGGCAGCTTCAAGCGTTTCTGTGAGCTGATAGGCCCGCGCAATGTGACCGAATTCAACTACCGCATCAGCGATGCGAAACAGGCGCACATTTTCGTCGGCATGCAAATTGCCGATCGCGATGAACCGGGCAAGATCACCAAGCATTTTGAAAAACACGGGTTCAAGACGCTGGACCTGACACATGATGAACTGGCAAAAGGTCACATTCGCCATCTGGTCGGCGGCAAAAGCGAACTGGCGCACGATGAATTGCTGTACCGCTTTGAATTCCCGGAGCGTCCGGGCGCGTTGATGCGCTTCCTCGACAGCGTGGCGCCGAACTGGAATATCAGCTTGTTCCACTACCGCAATCAAGGGGGCGATGTTGGCCGCATTCTGGTCGGCTTGCAAGTGCCGAAGAAAGAAATGAAGGCCTTCCGCACTTCGCTGGCAGGACTCGGCTATCGTCATTGGGATGAAACCGACAATCCCGCATACAAATTGTTTCTATAAGGACGAGAGTTATGAGGAACCCTTTCGGACCAGCCGACTCGCCGCTAGGCAAGCCGTCGAGCTACCAGACGCAATACGACCCATCCCTGCTGTTTGCGATTCCGCGCCAATACAAGCGCGATGAAATCGGTTTGAGCAGTGGCACCCTGCCATTTTTCGGGGTGGATATCTGGAATGCGTATGAAGTTTCATGGCTGAATATGCGCGGCAAACCGCAAGTGGCGATGGCAAAGATCATCGTGCCGGCCGATTCCCCGAACATCATCGAGTCGAAATCCTTCAAGCTGTATTTGAATTCGCTGAATCAAACCAAACTCGGCGGCACCGAGGCCTTGCTTGAATTGCTGCGCGAAGATCTGAGTTCAGGTTTCGGCGCGCCGGTACAAATCACGCTGACCTTGCCGGAGAATTTTGCCCAGGTACCGATGGGAGAACTCGATGGCATGTTGCTGGACAGGCTGGATATCGAGGTGACGGAATATGCGCCGGATGCCTCGTTGCTGTCGTCGGCAGCTGACGAACCTGCGATTGAAGAAACCCTGGTGTCGCACTTGCTGAAATCGAATTGCCTGGTCACCGGCCAGCCGGATTGGGCGAGTGTGCAGATCAAGTATGTGGGCGGCGCGATCGATCAAGCGGGTCTGCTGCAATATCTGATCGGATTCCGCGAACACAATGAATTTCATGAGCAATGCGTGGAGCGCATCTTCATGGACATCATGCGTCAGTGCAAACCGCAAAAGCTGTCGGTGTACGCGCGCTACACGCGCAGAGGTGGTTTGGACATCAATCCGTGGCGCAGTAATTTCAGCACCGGCAATCAGCCATCCAACGCACGCAACGCACGTCAGTAACTTCTACCCGCATGCATCTGGATTGCTTGATCGGATCGCGCAATCCGGATGCTGCCACACATCAATTCGACTGGAAAATTCAGGCGCGCATGCCGTCTTCGATTCTGACGAAACGCAAATTCTGCTGCTTTAGTTTGTCTATAAGTTGCGGCAACACGTCCAGTATCACCGGCTGGCCATTTCTCTTGCGCGATGCATTGCCATCGTGCAGCAGCAAAATATCGCCAGCTTTCGCATTTGCCAGCAAGCGACGCGTAATCTTTTTCGCATCATGTACCCGCGTATCGAAGCCGCGCCGCGTCCAGCTCACCAGCTTCAAGTCCAGCCTGTGCAATACCGGATCAAGGAAGGGATTGCGCAAGCCTGCCGGCGCACGAAAGAATTGCGGCTTCCTGCCGGTCGCTTCTTCAATTGCTTGCTGCGCGAGCATGATTTCCTTTTGCATGCCGCCCAGACCCATGACGGAAAAATAATGACGATGCTGCATGCTGTGATTTTCGATGTGATGTCCTTCAGCGATCATTCTGCGTACCAGCTCGGGATGCTTTTGCACTTTGGACGCTATGCAAAAAAACGTCACCTTGATATTTTTCTCGGCGAGTATATCCAGCACACAAGGAGTCACTTGTGGATCGGGGCCATCGTCTATGGTTAATGCAATTTCTGCCCTGTCGCCCGACAGTCGCAACACGTTCGGTCCCAATAAGGAACTTCTGGGCCACAGGCCCGCCGCCGCCATCACCGCGTGATTCGCAATCAGGCTCGCGAGGCAGAATCCCATCGTGCTCGGCCACACCAGTGCCGACGCTGCAGCACCCGCGTGCAGCGCGGCGGATGCCTTGAGAAAAACACTGGCCTGCCATTTATTTTGCATAACGATGATTCATTTCCATTTGCTGCATGAGCATGTATTACTGCAGGTTTTGCAGGTTTAAAACGTGGCGGCCGCATTTGAATGCGCTTGTTTGCGCAATCAAGAGCTCACGCCTTGCGACTATTATTGAAATAGGCATCAATGCTTTCCTTGATAGTCGCGTGGGGGAAGTCACGATTCACCCGTTTTCTGCATGCATATTCAACTGCAAACATCAGGATCACCAAAGGCCAGTTCAGCACATTGGCAAACAGCGACCATGTTTCAATTGATCCAAAAATAAAGATAAGCAAGGACAACACAATCTGCAGCGCAAAAAACATTGCCCATGCCACGGTTACGCGGCGCGTATAGCGCTCCACGTTATCTGGCATCTCTGCATGTATCGTGCGTGCCAAAGTCGTAATGATAGGTGTGCGATCACCAAACAGTGTGTGTGCAAAAAACCAGCACAGCATCGAATTAGCTGCGATGTGTTCCGTCAGGTAAATCAGATCCAGACGCGCCAACAACAACGGCCAGAAAATCAATATGGCATAGGCGAGCGAGAACGCCATCACTATCCCGCATGAAAGACGCAGCAACTTGTTTATACCCAAATGCTTTAATGCCGTCACCACACCCCAACACGCAATACTGCTCATGGGCACAAGCAACATCAACATCGCGATCTGACGCCATATGTGATGCGCATCATGTACTGCGAGCGCGACATGGCTCAGCGTTACATAAATGATGATGAAGGCGATCACCAGCATGGTCTTTAAAAAGGACATCCTTGATCGCTTTACGAGTAAGAGTGGAATTCGTTACGAGAACCCGTAACGCGCTCAGATTTTGAGCGAGTAATATTATGCGGTCAGCGAAAATTATACGTGAATCACTTTAAAGCCAGATGTGCCGGATGCAATGCCATGAGATACGCAGGCGCAAGTCACTTGATCAGTAGACATAGAGCTAGCGGCATTAGCCATTTTCAAGAACAACATCCGCAGAAATGCAAGCTTGTCAAACAAAATGGGGTTATTGCACAACAATCCAGCGTAGCGCCCGCCCACGCTTCCCGATTCAAGCCCTATCGTAAAAAATAGGCCTATAATTCCCGCCAGAGCCCTTTCTTGTGCAGCGCACCATGAACCATTTAAGCCAGATTCTCCCTCCCAGCAATGTCGTGCTCGACTTGGATGTTTCCAGCAAAAAACGTACATTTGAGCAGGTTGGTTTGATTTTTGAAAACAATTGCGGCATCGCCCGTTCGGTCGTCTCCGAAAACCTGTTCGCGCGCGAACGTCTCGGTTCTACCGGCCTCGGCCATGGCGTTGCAGTTCCGCATGGCCGCATCAAAGGATTGAAGGCGCCACTGGCAGCATTCGTTCGACTGGCCCAACCCATTCCATTTGAGTCGCCAGATGGTCAGCCGGTCAGCCTGCTGATCTTCCTGCTGATCCCGGACAACGTCACACAACAGCATCTGGAAATTCTGTCAGAACTGGCAGAAATGTTTTCCGACGAAGCATTCCGCACCTTGCTGTCGACGACAGAAGATGCAGCGGCGGTGCATGCGCGTCTGATTACCTGGCAACCCAGCATGCAAAGTTCCAACTAAGCTGCTGCCGGTTTCTACAGCACGCATCTGCTTCCGTAAATTGTTTCAACACTTACGCACACCATGCCACTACCGACCCCGCTCACTATTCAGCAACTGTATGACGACAACCGCGAATCGCTGCAGTTGGGCTGGTTCGCGGGATTCCCGGGTGGCGAGCGCCTGATTTCCGGCGATGCCACTTCGGCAGCAGATCAGGTCGGCCATTTGAATCTGATCCATCCGGGTCGGATCCAGATTTTTGGCCATCAGGAAATCGAATACTACAAACGCCTGTCCCCTGCATCGCGTATGCATCAAAGCGCCGAGCTGGTTGCTGGTGAACCACCGGCCTTCATCATTGCGCAAGGTCTGGAAACACCGGAAGACATCATGGCAATCTGTGATGAAAAAAATATTCCCCTGTTCTCCACGCCGCTGCCGGCGGCACAGGTCATCGATTATCTGCGCGTCTATCTTTCCAAAAAACTGGCGCAACGTATCACCATGCATGGCGTATTCATGGACGTGCTGGGTGTGGGCGTATTGATTACCGGCGAATCAGGCTTGGGCAAGAGCGAACTCGGTCTGGAATTGATTTCACGCAATCACGGTTTGGTGGCGGACGATGCGGTCGAGTTTGCGCGTATTGCACCGCACATGATTGAAGGTCGTTGCCCACCGCTGTTGCAGAATCTGCTGGAAGTGCGCGGTCTTGGTTTGCTCGATATCCGCACTATCTTTGGCGAAACCGCAGTCCGACGCAAAATGCGCCTCAAGCTGATCGTACATCTGGTCCGCCGAAGCACGATGGAGGAAAGCTACGAGCGCTTACCCCTGCCATCGCAGAGTGAAGAGATACTGGGCCTGCCGATACGCAAAGTCGTGATTCCGGTAGAAGCAGGTCGAAATATCGCCGTTTTGCTGGAAGCCGCAGTACGCAATACCATCCTGCAGTTGCGTGGCATAGATACGCTCAAAGACTTCATGGTGCGGCAGCAAAAAGCGATGGAAAGCGACGATTAGTCAGCACGGCAATGGCTTTTCCTCAATGTAATTAGCGCTGCAGCTTGTTGCGCCAATTAGCCTCTACGCCACCCGTCCCTCCGCTATCCAACGCTCCGTCGCACATCCCCGCCCACTTTTGTGAGCCTATCAGGCTTGCGGTATGATGTTGCCATGCGGATCATTCTCATCACTGGCATCTCAGGCTCCGGCAAATCTGTCGGACTCAAAGTTCTCGAAGACGCGGGGTATTTCTGCGTAGACAATCTGCCGCCGAATTTATTGCGTGCACTGGTTGCCACCTGCACGGAAGAACATACCACCACGCTGGCGGTGGCAATGGATGCACGCAGCGCGAGTTCATTGCTGGGATTGCCAGCCGACATTGCGTGGTTACGTGAGCAAGGGCACGATGTCAAGATCCTCTTCCTGACAGCAAAAACCGACTCGCTGATCGCGCGTTTTTCTGAAACCCGCCGCAGCCATCCGCTGTCACATCGCGTATTCAGCAATCAAAATACGACAGACCCCGGCACCTTGACCGAATGCATACGCGAAGAACGCGAAATGCTTGCCGGCGTGGAAGAAATCGGCCATGTGATCGACACCTCGGGCATGAGTGCCAATAAATTGCGTGAGTGGATCAAGGGCTTGGTCGCCAGCGATCATGCGCCGCTGACGCTACTGTTCGAATCGTTTGCCTTCAAGTTCGGCGTGCCGCTCGATGCAGACTTGGTATTCGATGTGCGCGTATTGCCCAACCCCCATTACGATGCCACGTTGCGGCCGCTCACCGGTCGCGATGCGCCGGTACAGGCTTTCTTGCAGGCACAAAAAGATGCTACTGAATTGATTACAGATATACGCGGCTTTGTCGAAAAATGGCTGCCGTCCTTCAAGAAAGATAACCGCAGCTATCTGACTGTCGCCATCGGCTGCACCGGTGGCCAGCACAGGTCGGTTTATATCGTTGAACAGCTGGCGCAATTTTTTCGACCGACTGAACATGTATTGGTTCGCCATCGCGAACTCGACTAATGTCATAAAATCTAGGTAGCGTGCTGCTTGTGCAGACACTCGTACAAGCAAGCGCGCCACATTCACACTACCCCGCTTTCATCATGCCTGAAAACGAAAACTGGCTTCCGCTGTTCCCGCTCAACACCGTGCTGTTCCCTGACGGCATACTGCCACTCAAAGTGTTTGAAACGCGCTACATAGACATGGTGCGCAACTGCATGAAAAAGGAAATCCCGTTTGGCGTCGTCTTGATCAAATCGGGACAGGAAGTAGGCGTTGCAGCAGAACCGGAAGACGTAGGTTGTCTAGCGCATATTATCAATTGGGACGCGCCGCAACTCGGCGTACTAATGTTGCGCACGCAAGGCGGTGCACGCTTTCGTATTCTGGAGATACGTGCGCACAAGGATCAACATCTGGAAGCACGCGTTGAAATACTGGATATCATCGCCAGCGCTCTACCGCAGCAATATGCTCTCTGCGCCAGTACGCTTGAACTGGTGATACGCGATATCAACAGCAAGGAGCGCGCCGAACAGGGAGCGGATTTTGAAAATCCATTCCCGGAAAGCTTGCAGTTAAGCGATGCCGGCTGGGTCGCCGATCGATGGAGTGAGATATTGCCCATACCTTTGAAGGCCAGGCAAAAATTATTAGAGCTGGATGATCCGCAAATTCGTTTGACAATAATTGATCAATATCTACAGCAACATCGAATTATCTAAACGTCACTCAAACAAGATCAGATAGCAGATAGCAGATCCGGCTCACTAGTCAGCGCCAGCAATAATTTTTTGACAGGCGCAGGCAAAGGTGCGACCGCCATTCTGTGCAGCGGGTACCAGCTATGGGTGCCCTGCCCGGCGATCTGCAAACGATTTTCCAAGTTGATTCGATACGGCGTCACATGCAACTTGAAGTGCGTGAACGTATGGGAAAACGCCATCAGCTTTTCCACTGAGCCCGGCACACCAAACGCCGCCGTTGCACGCGCCACCGCGACATCAAAATCTGCATTACCCGGCTGCAGTGCCGCATCCATTTCCGGCAAGGATAGCAATCCGCCCCAGATGCCTTTGTCGGGGCGCTGCTCCAGCACTATCTGATCGTCATCAACGATCAACAGCATCGTTGTGGACTTTTCAGGCACGGCCTTCTTGGGTTTGCGTATCGGCAGCTCACTGGTTCTGCCCGTAGCGTAGGCAATGCAACGTATGGCCAATGGGCAGCGCTGACATGACGGCCGATTGCGCGTACACAAAGTTGCACCCAGATCCATCAAACCTTGCGTATAAGTTTCCACTCCGCTTGCGGGAAGCAGGGCCACCGCACGCAACCACATTTCATTTTCTATCGCTTTTTCGCCGGGATAACGTTCAACGCCAAAGACGCGCGCAAACACACGTTTGACGTTACCGTCCAGAATGGCTGCCCGCGTGCCATAGGAAAATGCCGCGATCGCTGCTGCAGTGGAGCGACCGATGCCGGCCAACTCTTCCAAAACCACAGGATCACTGGGAAAGACGCCGCCATGCCGGGCGACTACCGCCTGCGCACACTTATGCAAATTGCGCGCGCGTGAGTAATAACCTAACCCGCTCCAGTGCGCCATCACTTCTTCGGATGGTGCTGCGGCCAGCGACTCAACGGTGGGAAAAGTTTGCAGGAAGCGCTGATAGTAAGGAATCACAGCCGCGACCTGCGTCTGCTGCAGCATGATTTCGGACAACCAGACACGGTAGGCATCGCGCGTATTCTGCCATGGCAAGGCATGACGTCCGTGCTGCTTTTGCCAATCGATTACTTCTTTTGAAAAAGAAGGGTCAGCTAAATTCGCTGCAAGTGCGTCCTTTGCGGCTACTTTTTTTGCATTTTCTTTTTGATCTGAAGAACCTGCAACAGCTTGTTGCTGATTTGTGACTACTCGTTTCATCTAGGCCGCTGCTTTATACAAACCCAGCTGCGCCAGGATCGCAGCCTTCAATTCATTTTCCAGACGCTTCAATTCTGTCTTTTGCGCTTCAAGATCGGCTTGCATTTGTTCAAATGCCTGTACTTTTTCTTCCAGGCTATCGGTTGCCATATGAATCTTTTCGATGGATTTGCGGCGCCGTTTCAATTGCAATTTATGCTCGCCGATTTGCGCTTCCAGCGGCGCCATCACGACTTTCAGCCACGCTTCTACATCGCGATTGGCTTGCAGAAAACTTTGCTTGACGCGCGACGCGATGGAATCAAAGAACTTTTGCATCAAGACGACTTGCGGCGTGGTCAGGATAGTCGCAGCGCCAAATTGCTTGTGGTATAGCTTTTCGATCATGTCGATTTCTTTCATGTACTTTTCAAGCGAAAACGGCATTGGCGCAGATAAAGCCAAACCATGTTCAGTCGAAAACTTGCGGTACATGACAGACATCATCTCGCCGATTTCATCTGTCTTTTCGGCGGACAGATGCAGATTGGTCAACGCCTGCTGGAAAAATTCTTTGACTGCCATACGCAAGCCGGCAGAGAACTTGCTGCTTTCCATCGCGTCACGCGTTTTACGAATATTGTCTTTCAACACGCCCATGCCGAGATGGGTGAACACTTCATTCGACAAGCGGGTAAACACCGAACGCGTGGCCTGCAATTTAAACAGGCTGCCATCGAATTCTGTTTTCTCCATATCGATGCGCTTCATCATGTGATCAAGAATGGTCTGGTTCTTGCCACGCAAACTTTTCAATTCCAGTAACTGCTCGACCACATTGCGGGAGCGCGAAGAAAGCAAAGCCTGTTTGGACGCGGCCAGCTCTTTGACTTCAGTCATCAGTTGCGCGCGGATAATGTCTTGCTTGGCCGGGATCAACTCATTCGACAATGCACTTTCCAGCGCCGGCAAGCGACTCTTGGCAAGCAAGGGCGCATCCAGATTGATTTTGCCCACCAGACCCTTTTGCGCAGAAACCGGGAATATCTGACGCTCGCCTATGCCCAGCGTTTGTGCCACATTGCCGATCTGCATATTGATCTGCTCTTCAACCTCGGCTGGCGAACGCAACTCATCCCACATGCTGTCTATCTTGTTCAGTACCACCAGGCGCCCCGCGCCAGTGCCGCCTATGTGATTGCGCCAGATATCGATATCGCTCTTGGTCACACCGGTATCAGCAGCGAGGATGAACAGCACCGCATGCGCATTCGGAATCAAGTTCAGGGTCAGCTCCGGTTCGGTGCCTATCGCATTCAAACCCGGCGTGTCGATGATGACCAAACCCTGTTGCAATAATGGATGGGGAAAGTTCACGATCGCATGCCGCCATTGCGAAATTTCAACCATGCCGTTCTCATCCACACCCATCGCCATATCGAGATCGGTTTCGTCATACAAGCCATAGCGCGCTGCCTCCTCTACCGGCACACGCTTGGTCAGACTGACTTGCTTGAATGCTTCGAGCATGCCGTCACCGGATGAAGTATCCAAGGGCAGCACGGTCCACACTTGACTCTGCGACTTGAAATCGCTGGTCGATTGCGCTTCTGCACGCGTTTCTATCGGCAACAGGCGTATCGATGGCGGGAATGTTTCGTCATACAGCAATTCCGTTGGGCACATGGTCGTGCGGCCGGCCGATGTCGGCAAAATGCGTTGACCATAATCGGCAAAAAAGATGGCGTTGATCAGTTCTGATTTGCCGCGTGAAAATTCAGCGACAAAGGCAATCGACAATTTGTCTTCATTCAGACGCGCCAACATATGCATGAAACGCTGATCGCTGGCGCCATCGGCTAAATCAATGGCCTTCACGCAATCGCGATAACGCTGCAGCGAATTCTTGACGTCATCGCGCCAGCCGCTGTATTGCTGAAATTTCTGCACCAGATTACTCACACGGACCTCGTTTTTGGTGTTGTTATGCAAAGCACATTATTGGAGCCTGCCTGCTATAAAGCGACACTAGCATCTGTCTTCACTTTTGACAATTTGGACAGTAAAAGGTCGAACGCTGACCTTGCACAATTTGTTTGATGGGCGCATTGCAAATGCGGCAAGGTTCTCCCGCCCGCGCATAGGCAAAATAATTTTGCTGGAAGTAACCGGACTGACCGTTGACGCCTATGAAATCCTTCAGCGTGCTACCGCCTTGTTCAATGGCAGCAGCCAGGATTTCCCGTATCGCCTGTGCCAGACGTTCGTAGCGCTGCAGGCCGATTCTATGCGCTGGCGTCTTCGGATTGATACGCGCCTGGAACAAACTTTCCGATGCATAAATATTTCCAACACCGACAACTATGTCTCCCGCCAGCAACACTTGCTTGATTGCCGAACTGCGGCTGCGCGTTTGCTTATACAGCCATTCTGCGCTGAACAAATCTTCCAGCGGCTCGACCCCCAAAGTGCGCAGCAACAAGTGATTTTCGACCGCGCCCTCTTCCGCCGCATGCCATAACACTGCGCCGAAGCGGCGTGGATCGGTCAGCCGCAACACCTGACTACCAACCGACATATCGAAGTGATCATGTTTTTGCGGAGGGACGCCGAACGGAAGTATTCGGATATGCCCGGACATGCCGAGGTGGATGATCAAGGTGCCATGATCAAAATGTATCAACAGGTATTTGCCGCGCCTGCCGGTACTGCGCACCGTATGGCCAGCCAGCGTTTGCGACAAATCAGCCGGGAACGGCCAGCGCAAACCGCTATGCCGCAATACGACACTGGTGACGGTGTGCCCTTCCAGATGGGGTGCCACGCCGCGACGTGTTACTTCTACTTCGGGTAATTCAGGCATGACGACAACAACTTCCTTGGTGGCTCTCGCATGGCGTCTATCGGCACAGCACCGCGCACATTAGGCAACGGTTAAGCGTAGAATAAAAACCTGCTCGATTTGCTTGGACTTCAATTGAAAAATGCTCTCGTTATTGTAACGCTGTCCGTCCTGTTGTCTGCCGGTACCAACTTGCAAGCGCAGCCATTAGTGCCCGTCAAAGCGCCTCAGCCATCTCAATTGCTGGCTAAAGAAGGCCAGAAATCTTCCACGGCAAGCGGCAAAAGTACCGACAAGAAAGTGGTCAGCGACAAACAGGAAGATCCATTGCCGACACTCGACATGTCGGAGGATTTGCTATTCAAGTTGTTGCGCGCAGAGCTGGCTTATCAGCGCGGCGATTGGCAACTTGCCTATGTGACGATGCTGGTTGCAGCGCAGGAAACACGCGATCCCAGACTCGCACGTCGCGCTGCAGAAATCGCCTTGAGCGCCAAACAAACAGGGGAAGCCTTGTCTGCGGTCAGACTATGGCGCGAACTGGCACCGCATTCGGATGAAGCCAATCAGTTTTATCTCGGACTGGTTGTACTGGGTGAAAACCTGGCGGAAGCCAAACCTGTCTTTGTAGAGCGGCTGCGCGAAGTCAGCCCGCAAGCACGTGGCTTGCTTATCCTGCAAATTCAACGTCTGCTGAACCGCACCAAGGACAAGAATGCGGCGTTTACCTTGCAGGAAGAATTGACAGCGCCTTATCAAGGCCTGGTAGAAACGCATATCGCGCTGGCGCAGGCAGCACACGCCAAAGGTGATCTGGCACGTGCACGTATCGAGGCAGGCAAAGCACTCGCCATCAAACCTGATCTGGAAATCGCTGTCTTGATGCAGGCGCAATCCACACCCAGCCGCGAAGAGGCATTGCAGACGCTGGCGAGTTTCCTGAATAGCTATCCGAAAGCGCGCGACGTCCGCATCGCCTACGCAAAAATCCTGATCGACGACAAGCAATACGATGGCGCACGCAAGCAATTCGAGATTTTGCTCAAGGACCAGCCCAAGGATCTAAGCATCATGTATGCGATGGGTATTCTCGGTGCGCAAATGAACGATAGGGCAAGCGCCGAGAAATATTTGAGCGCCTATCTGAAAGAACTGGAAAATAATCCGGATGACGAACGCGATCCGGTACAGGCATTGCTGATCCTTTCGCAAATCGCCGAAGATCGCAAGGACTTCCCTGCAGCCCTTGCATGGCTGGCGCAAGTTGAACCTGGCCCGGCCTATCTAGAAGCACAGGTGAGAAGCGCACAAATCATGGCCAATACCGGCGACTTGAGTGGCGCACGCAATTTGCTCAGCCATTTGAAACCTGACGGTCAACGCGAACAGATTCAAATCATGGTGGCAGATGCGCAATTGCTGCGCGATGCCAATCGTGTTCCAGACGCACTGGCCGTACTGACCAAAGGTCTGGAACGCTTTCCCGAAGATACCGGCTTGCTGTATGACTACGCCATGCTGGCTGAGAAGGCTGGCCGTTTCGACTTGATGGAAGGCGCATTGCGCAAGATCATCAAGCTCGCGCCTAATAATCAGCACGCGTATAACGCATTGGGCTATTCATTCGCCGAGCGCAATATCCATTTACAGGAAGCCTACACGCTGATCGACAAGGCATCAAAACTGGCACCGGAGGATCCATTCATCATGGATAGCATGGGCTGGATCTATTTCCGCCTAGGCAAATTGACGGAAGCGGAAGATTATTTGCGTCGCGCCTACGCAGTTCGGCCGGATGTAGAAATAGGCGTGCACCTGGGTGAAGTGTTGTGGATCAAAGGTGAAAAAGAGGCAGCACAACAATTGCTGCGCGATGCAAATCTGAAAGATCCGAAAAACGATTTGTTGAAAAGTACCTTGGCGCGTCTGGGCATCAAGCTTTAATTCAAGTTCTGCTTCTAGCTGAACGCCAAAGCAAACCTTGCATACATTCTGGATTTGACAATGCAGTAGTCAAATCCAGAATTTCATTATTTCTATCGGCCCCAGTCGCGCCCGCTGTCGCTTACAATCATCCGCTCTATGCAAGCCACTACAAGCCTTGCAAATCCATTCAGTAGCTTGCTTTGCGTACGACACACCCGCAAAGCTTATGTATATATCTAACGCGATGCCCCGACAAACCACAAAGACGTTCATGCACAAAGCCGCCAGTTCCATTGCATTCTGCGCCCTCTTATTGAGTGGCTGCTCCACGATTTCGCCCGCCGAAAATAAGGACATGGCTGAACAAAACACCAGCCAACGCAGCTATAAGGACGCGCTGGAACTCGATGGACGCTTGTCGGTGCAGTATCAAAGAAACGACGAGGATCAAGCAATACACGCCAGCTTTAACTGGAAGCAGAGCAAGGACCGCAGCAGCATTACCATCCTGTCGCCACTGGGGCAAATTCTCGCGACCATAGACGTCAAACCGGGCAATGCCACGCTGACACAATCAGGCCAGGCGCCACGTAACGCAGCGGATGTCGATACTCTGGCAGAGCAGGCACTCGGCTGGCCTTTGCCGGTTTCAGGCTTGCGCAACTGGCTGCAAGGATTTGCCACCGATACAAATAACCAAAGCTTTATCGCAAGCTCGTCGAACACGAATGTGCAGACACGGGATGGCTGGAATATTCAGTACATGAGCTGGGAAGACGATAATCAGACACCCGTGCAAAGCCGCCCCAAACGCATAGACCTGACGCGCCAGACCGAACAGGCCGGCAAAGTCATGATCCGCATCGTGCTCGACAAATGGCAGTCACAATAGACATCCTATTCAACGATAGATATTCAACAGCCGCACAAGCATATGGTTCGCATACTCAACAACTGCCCGGCACCGGCCAAACTGAATCTTTTTTTGCACGTCACAGGCAGACGGGCTGATGGCTATCATCTGTTGCAAAGCGTATTTCAGTTGATAGACAAAGGCGATGTACTGCACTTCGCCGTGCGTGACGATAATGTCATCCAGCGCAGCACCGAACTGGACGGCGTGCCCGCCGAAAGCGATCTGGTGGTGCGCGCAGCACGACTGCTGCAAGCGGAAGCAAAAAAGCAGGGCAAAGTCGTGGGCGCAGAGATCGCCGTTGAAAAAAATCTGCCCATGGGCGGCGGCCTCGGTGGCGGCTCATCCGATGCGGCCACCACACTGATCGCCCTCAATCATCTGTGGCAAACGGGACTGGCGCGCGCCGAATTGATGGCAATTGGACTGCAATTAGGCGCGGATATACCATTTTTTATATTCGGACAAAACGCATTTGCTGAGGGTATAGGCGAAGCTTTGGTCGCGGTAGAAACGCCGAAACACTGGTTCATCGTCATCGAACCTGGCGTGTCGGTTCCAACGCAGCAGATATTTTCTGCAACTGAATTGACAAGGGATACGAAACCCGTCAAAATATCGGACTTTTCCGGGGCTCTAGAAAGCTTCGGTAAAAACGACCTGCAAGTCGTGGCTGCAAACTTGTTTCCGCCGATTGCCGAGGCCATTAAATGGTTGCAGCAGTACGGCGATGCAAGAATGACAGGTTCCGGCGCTTGTGTGTTTTGCCCATTTGAGCAAGAACAACAAGTCGATGCAGTACTGGCAACAGTACCGCCGCAATGGAAAGCCTGGAAAGCCCAAGCGATGTCGCATCATCCGCTCGCTTATTTGACGCAAAAGTAAATGCGGCAAACCTAAATGCAGTAGTCGTAAAGTCAGAATTCGTCGTTCGTATTATCCGCCGCTAACCAAGCGAAGATAATGCGGAAGACACAAAGGTTGCGTAGGGGAATCGCCAAGTTGGTTAAGGCACTGGATTTTGATTCCAGCATTCGAAGGTTCGAGTCCTTCTTCCCCTGCCATTCATATCTATAGCAAGAAAAACAATAGCCGCCAACGCAAGACGTCACCGTCAGGCTTTGGCGGCTTTCCAGCTTTTTACTGTCATCTAACTTTGTAGCGGGAATTCCATGGCACTCGAAAACCTGATGGTTTTTACCGGCAACGCAAATCCGGATCTGGCTTTGGGGGTTGCCAAACATCTAGGCATACCGCTCGGCAAAGCAGTTGTTTCCAAATTTTCCGACGGCGAAATCGTTGTTGAAATCAATGAAAACGTACGCGGCAAAGATGTGTTTGTCTTGCAGTCGACATGCTCCCCGACCAATGACAACTTGATGGAAATCATGTTGATGGTCGATGCACTGAAGCGCGCTTCGGCTGGCCGCATCACCGCAGCCATCCCTTATTACGGCTATGCCCGTCAGGATCGCCGCCCACGCTCGGCGCGTGTTGCGATTTCGGCAAAAGTCGTCGCTAACATGCTGCAAGAAGCTGGCGTTGAACGCGTACTCATCATGGATCTGCATGCAGATCAGATTCAGGGCTTCTTCGATATTCCGGTTGATAATATTTATGCATCACCGATATTGCTGAGTGATCTGGTTGCAAAGAATTACGACGACCTGCTGGTTGTTTCGCCTGACGTCGGCGGCGTAGTTCGCGCGCGTGCATTGGCAAAACGCATGAACTGCGATCTGGCCATCATCGACAAACGTCGCCCGAAAGCGAACGTGTCGGAAGTAATGAACATTATCGGTGAAGTCGAAGGGCGCAACTGCGTGATCATGGATGACATGGTCGATACCGCCGGCACATTGACGAAAGCTGCTGAAGTATTGAAGGAACGCGGTGCGAAGAAAGTCATCGCCTACTGTACGCATCCGGTATTGTCGGGCCCTGCGATCGAACGCATCACGAACTCGCCGCTGGATGAATTGGTCGTGACCGACACCATTCCGCTGAGCGATGCAGCCAAAGCCTGTTCAAAAATCCGCGTGCTGTCTTGCGCGAGCTTGCTGGCTGAAACTTTCAAGCGCATCAGCACCGGCGATTCCGTCATGTCGCTTTTCGCAGAATCATAGCAAGAACGTTGAACCCTGCACCTTCGGATGCAGGCAAGGATGTCGGCGAATTGCTGTTTCGCCGATATTCAAAACCCGGTGTGGTTGATTAACGAAGTTGAGTTAATTTGCTGCACCACTTTTCAAATCCCCTGGTCGCGGGGGATTTAACCGCAGGATGATTTTTCATCCCGCCTATTTGGAGTTCATCATGAAAGTAGTCGCATTCGCACGTAATGACCTGGGGACCGGAGCGAGCCGCCGCCAGCGCATTGCAGGCCTCACCCCTGGTATCGTTTATGGTGGCACAGCTGCACCGGTCAATATCTCGCTCGACCACAACGCGCTGTACCATGCATTGAAAAAAGAAGCGTTCCACTCGTCTATCCTCGACCTCGAAGTCGATGGCAAAACTGAAAAAGTATTGTTGCGCGACTTCCAGGTCCACGCGTACAAACAACTGGTCTTGCACGCTGATTTCCAACGCGTAGATGCCAAGCAAAAAATCCACGTTAAAGTGCCATTGCACTTCGTGAACGCTGAAACATCACCAGCAGTCAAACTGTCGGCCGGCATCATCAGCCATGTCACAACTGAATTGGACGTCACCTGCCTGCCAGCTGACTTGCCAGAATTCGTTGAAGTCGATCTGGGTGCACTGGAAGTCGGTCACTCGATCCACTTGGCTGACATCAAATTGCCAAAAGGCGTCGTTGCAGTGATCCACGGTGGTGAAGACAACCCAACGATCGCTACTGCTGCAATCCCTGCTGGCAAAGTTGAAGAAGCCGCAGCACCTGCTGCTGACGCAGCTGCAGCTCCTGCTGACAAGAAGTAATCGCATGATTGTCGGCTTGCCCGGCAATTGAAAAACCCGCCTTCATGGCGGGTTTTTTTATGATGCAGACAAACACAAGCCGTCTTCATCCCCGATAATCAGGTTTTCCAATTTTCACAACGCCATGCCTATTCGCCTTATCGTCGGTCTCGGCAATCCCGGCCAGGAATACGAACAAACCCGTCACAACGCCGGCTTCTGGCTGGTCGATGAACTCGCGCGCAGTACGCCGCGTTGCAATCTGTCACGTGAATCCAAATACAATGCGCTCGCCGCAAAAACAGCGATCGCGGGACAGGAAGTCTGGCTGCTGGAACCGCAAACGTTCATGAATCGTTCCGGCCTATCGGTCGGTGCACTAGCGCGCTTTTATAAGATCCTGCCGGATGAAATTCTGGTCGCGCATGATGAACTCGATATTCCACCCGGCGTCGCCAAGCTGAAAAAAGGCGGCTCATCCGGCGGGCACAATGGTTTGAAAGACATTACTGCGGCACTCGGCACGCAAGATTACTGGCGTCTGCGCATAGGCATAGGTCATCCGCGCACATTGAATTTGAATCAGCCGGTCGTTGATTTTGTTTTGCATAGGCCGCGCAAGGAAGAACAACCACTGATCGATGAGGCCATAGCCAAGAGCTTGTCGATTATTCCACTACTGTGTGAAGGCAATTTCAATGCGGCAGCGATGAAATTGCACACTGTCGAAAAATAGGCGGCATTCGAAAATCACCGAAATTGTGACCGAGATGAATCGCAATACTCATCTCAAAATCCTGCTCAATGTGCATAGCCTTCAACTAGTCATCCGCCAAACACGGCATACCCCGCTCGCTACGGTAAAATAGCGGGTTAATTCATCTCTCAGCAAAGCACAACATCATGAGTCTCAAATGCGGCATCGTCGGCCTGCCTAACGTCGGCAAATCTACCCTCTTCAACGCACTCACGAAAGCCGGCATCCCTGCTGAGAACTATCCGTTCTGCACGATCGAGCCTAACGTCGGCATGGTCGAAGTGCCGGATCCACGTTTGCAAGCATTGGCAGAAATCGTCAAGCCTGAACGCATCCTGCCAGCCACCGTTGAGTTCGTCGATATCGCCGGCCTGGTCGCAGGCGCATCCAAAGGCGAAGGCCTGGGCAATCAGTTCCTCGCGCACATTCGCGAAACCGATGCCATCGTCAACGTGGTGCGCTGCTTTGAAGACGACAATGTGATCCACGTCGCCGGCAAAATCAATCCGCTCGACGACATCGAAGTCATCCAGACCGAACTCGCACTCGCGGACATGGGCACAGTTGAAAAAGCAATCCATCGCGAAAACAAGAAAGCCCGTTCCGGCGATAAAGATGCAAGCAAGCTGGTCGAAATCCTCGAACGCATCATGCCGCACCTGAACGAAGCCAAACCAGTGCGCGCAATGGGTCTCGACAAGGAAGAGATGGAGTTGATCAAGCCACTGTGCCTGATCACAGCCAAACCGGCGATGTATGTTGGCAACGTGTCTGATTCCGGCTTCACCAACAACCCATTGCTGGATCAATTGACTGCGTATGCCAAATCGCAAAACGCTCCTGTCGTTGCTATCTGTGCTGCCATCGAATCCGAAATCGCCGAGCTCGACGATGCAGATAAAAAAGAATTCCTTGCCGATATGGGCATGGAAGAACCAGGCCTCGATCGTTTGATCCGTGCCGGTTTTTCATTGCTCGGCCTGCAAAGCTACTTCACCGCTGGCGTGAAAGAAGTGCGCGCATGGACCATCCACGTTGGTGATACCGGCCCACAAGCGGCCGGCGTGATTCATACTGATTTCGAGCGTGGTTACATCCGCGCACAAACCATCGCGTATGAAGATTTCATCAAGTTCAAAGGTGAACAAGGCGCGAAAGAAGCCGGCAAGATGCGCGCCGAGGGCAAGGAATATGTCGTCAAGGATGGGGACGTGTTGAATTTCCTGTTCAATGTATAAAGTGCGCTATAAAACCGATACAAAAACCGGCATAACGCTAGATAAAACTGCTCTACGATCTGGATTAAAAACCAGATTGGAGAACATTTAGAAACAACCGGTCTGATCCGGCATTGCCGTTGGTTTCGATATCGCGAAGCCAACGGCAATTTTCTAGACAATTCCAAACGCTCACGCCCGACATGCCCATCCTCACTGAACTCAATCTGTATCCGATCAAATCCTGCGCCGGCATTTCCTTGCGCGAAGCGACATTGACGCCGGCGGGCTTGATGAGCCAGCATATTTATGATCGCGAGTGGATGATCGTCGATGAAAATGGGCTGGCATTGACGCAGCGCGAATTTCCAAAAATGGCCGTGATCGAACCACGCATCAAGGCCGACACGCTGGAACTGCGTTCGCCCGGCATGCTGCGATTTGAAATTCCATTGGATCTACCTGACCCGGCAGATGAAAAAATCGTGCGCGTCAAAGTCTGGGATGATGAAGTCGATGCCTACGATTGCGACGATACGACTGCTTTGTGGTTCTCGAATGCATTGGGGACATCTTGCAGACTCGTGCGCTTTCATCCGAACGCGCAAAGACTCGCAAATAAGGAATGGACGAAGGAACTCGACGCTCCTACGCTGTTCTCAGATGGCTTCCCGATGCTGGTAATCGGCACAGGTTCGCTGGAAGATTTGAATGAAAAACTGGTGGCGCAAGGACGCGCTGCCTTGCCCATGAATCGCTTTCGCCCTAATCTGGTGTTCAGCGACATCCCGCCATTTGAAGAAGATTTTGCGAGTTTGTACAAAATCGGTGATGCCAGCCTGAAACCAGTCAAACCTTCCCCGCGCTGCCCTATTCCATCGATCGATCAGGCCACTGGTGAGTTCGGTCCCGACCCGCTGGATATTCTGCAAACCTATCGCACCAATCCCAAACTGGACGACCGCATCACGTTTGGCATGAATACCATTTTGCTCAGCGGTGAAGGACAAGTGATACGCGTGGGACAGACGGTTGAAGTGGAACTAGATTTCTGAGCTAACGCATAGCTGCATTTATCGCACAACAAATCATCTTCAACTTTAGACATCTGAATTGAGAGTAAAGCGATCTTAACCTCGCACGAAAATTGCCATGAGGTAAGCATAGGCGTAGTATGCAGCACTTACCTATCGCGACACCCCCGGCCATTGCAGTTTTGATCTGACGTCCATGACGAACACGCTGACTAACGAAAATTCGCAGTTACGCAATCAGTTGAAACTACTGCTGGAACAGGCACATCGCAATCAGCAAATCATGCAGCGCTATCAGGAGTTCGACCTGAAGTTCATAGGCTCGAACACCTTCCAGGAATTGATCGATAGCGTCTTCGATACGCTCACCGAAGCATCGGAACTCGATGTCGTCACGCTGTCACTGATCGATCCCGATGCAGAAATTCGCCGCATCTTGACCGACCTGCGGATTGATATCAGCGATTATCCGAATCTCATTTTCGTCGAACAAAACGTCGACGAGATCACGCATCCGGCGCGCAAGCCATCTATCGGCCCATACAGCACGATGCTGCATCGCCGTCTTTTCCCGGATACGGTATTAAAGCCCAGCAGCGTCGCAGTACTGCCACTGATACGCCGCAACATGCTGATAGGCTGGCTCAGCCTGGGCAGTCTGGATCCGACCCGCTTCACTGCGAACATGGCCAGTGATTTCTTGCAGCACCGCGCATCCATCGTCGCGATTTGTGTCGAAAACGTCATCAACAATGAACGCCTGCAGCATATAGGTCTGACCGATCCGCTGACCGGCGTCAACAATCGCCGTTATGTTGAGCGTCGCCTGCTGGAAGAAGTGGGACGTACGCAGCGACATGGCTACTCATTGTCGAGCCTGTACATCGACCTGGATTTCTTCAAGAAGGTGAATGATAACTACGGTCACCAGGGGGGCGACGAAGTACTGCGCGAAGTTGCCGCACGCATCAAGGCAGAACTACGTTTGAGCGATGCGCTCGGCCGTTTCGGCGGTGAGGAATTTGTCGTTTTGTTGATCGACGCGCCGTTGGATGCCGCTGTTGCAGTCGCCGAACGCATACGCGCCAGCATCTGCAACACGCCGATTACGCTGACCTCGGGTGAAAATCTGCGCGCAACCGTTTCCATCGGCGTCTCCAATCTGAAGGCCATAGGCCGCAAGGAAGAAATCGCAGCGGCAGCACAACATTTTTTGGCGAAGGCGGATCAGGCGCTGTATCTGGCCAAGCAAGGTGGCAGAAACAAAGTGGTGAGCGCAGAGTAATCTGCGAATAAAATTCAAATACACGCGCAATAAAAAAGGGACCAATCATTGGTCCCTTTTTTATTGATGAGGGATGTGACTGAAGTTTATGACACCGCTTTAAGTTCAGTCTGCAGTCTTTCATATTTGGCTTGCAGTTCTTCCTTGCTTTCCCGCCATGCAGGATTGAAGGGTATGCATTCAACCGGGCAGACTTCCTGGCACTGCGGTTGGCTGAAGTGGCCTACGCATTCGGTACACTTGGTCGGATCGATCTCGTAGATCTCCTGCCCCATATAAATTGCATCGTTCGGGCACTCCGGCTCGCATACGTCGCAGTTGATGCATTCGTCCGTAATCAGCAGCGCCATACTGCCTCCACAACTGAAGGAGGAATGCAGCAAACGCTTACAAGCGTTTGCTGCGCTGACCGGCACAAGGCACTGCCTTGTGAAACCCCGTTCAACGTATCCGTAATCAGCAAAGCCATGACAACTCCAGTTTCAGCTTACTTCTGCTCCAACGCTTGTGCAGCAATTTTTTCTTTCAGCCATTTATCGACTGAAGGGAACACAAACTTCGATACATCGCCGCCGAGTGCGGCGATCTCACGAACAATCGTACCAGAGATGAATTGATACTGATCAGAAGGAGTCAGGAACAGCGTTTCGACGTCAGGCAGCAAATATCGATTCATGCCCGCCATCTGGAATTCGTATTCGAAATCGGATACAGCGCGCAAACCGCGCACGATCACACGCGCATCGTGCCTACGCACAAAATCTTTTAACAAGCCGGAAAAACTTTCGACATGCACATTCGGATAATGACCCAGCACTTCATTGGAAATGGTCAAACGTTCTTCCAGCGAAAAGAATGGCTTTTTATTCTTGCTGTCGGCAACGCCGACAATCAACTTGTCGAACAAACCTGATGCCCGACGTACCAAGTCTTCGTGCCCACGTGTCAGTGGATCGAATGTACCTGGATAAATGGCTGTGACCATGATGGCTCCCGTATGGTGGCTAAGTGTCAGCTGGCGGAAAAAGCACGCGGCGCATGCGCCGGTTGAAGGGCCAATATGAGCGTTTTGCTTCTGGTTCCGGCATAGCGCAGGACGACACTATGGGCACCGCAAATAACTGAAAGCGCATTATGCCTGAAGTTCAGGCAGTTTTTTCGCTTGCAATAGATGGTAAAAAACCAAGCCAGCGCTATCGGCACGCACGACTTCCCAGCCTTGCAGCCAATCAGGTTGCGTCTGGACGTCCAGAGCAACTTCAGATTCAACATAAATCAAGCCATCGTTCGCCAACAAAGGCGCACATGCGGGCAATATTTTGGCGAGCCAATCCTGCAGATACGGTGGATCCAGAAAAATCAGATTGAACTGGCCATTGCCACCGCGAGCTTGCAAGCCCTGAACTGCGGACAAAGCATCACCACGCACGATACTGACTTGCTCTGCGCGCAGTTTTTCCTTGGTGGCTTCAAGTTGTCGCACTGCCGGTGTATGCATTTCCACCATTACAACTTGTTCGGCACCACGACTCGCCGCCTCAAAACCCAGTACGCCGGTACCAGCGAACAGATCCAGGCATTTGAGCGTGCTCCAGTGTCCGTCTATCAGATGATTGATCCAGTTGAATACTGTTTCGCGCACGCGATCAGGCGTAGGCCGCAACCCTTCTGCATCAATCACGACGAGCGGCGTACGCTTCCATTGCCCGCCGATGATGCGCACCTGATGCGTCATGACGGGACGCGGTGGGCGTTTGGCAGCAGGCTTGGGAGGTTTATTGCGTATTTTTTTGGACATGAATGAAGATGCAATGGGAGATATGATTAAAGCGATATGCTGAAAACCGCGCAGCATGGATTGTAATGACTACGCACCATGCAAGCCAGCGCTACGCGGTCTATTTATCCCATGGCCTATTCAATCTATTCATCACTTTATTTGTCGGCACCAACCACCACTATCGATAATTTATCCATTTGCAGCTTGCGATTGAATGCATTTTTTACCTGTGTTGTCGTTACCGCGGCAACCTTTGCATTCCAGGTATCCAGATAATCCAGCGGCAATTGGTAAAAACCGATGGCGGCAATATTCTGCAAGATTTTGCTATTGCTATCGATACGCAGGGAAAAACCACCGATCAGATTATCCTTGGCCGCTTTCAATTCCGCTGCAGTCGGGCCGTCGCGCAAGAATTCGGTCACGGTATCGCGCGTCACTTTCAAGGCTTCATTGGCCTGCTCTTTTTTGGTTTGCAAGCCAATCTGGAAAGGTCCGGGTTGCTCCATCGGATTGAAGTAACTGCTCACGCCGTAAGTCAGCCCGCGCTTTTCACGCACCTGCTGCATCAAGCGTGAAGCAAAACCGCCGCCGCCCAATACATAATTGCCGACCGTCAGCGCGAAGTGATCAGGATCATGACGCGCCATCGTCGGCATGCCGATCAATATGTGCGCTTGGGTCGCTTGATGCGGGATACGCTCTTCCGCACCTTTGGCCACCGGCACCGCAGGTAATTCTGGCAACGCCGCACCTTGCGGCAAACGTCGCGTTAATTCCTGCGCAATTTTGTCTGCCTGCTCGCGAGTGACGTCACCTATCAGCGCAACCACGGCGCGATTGGCTACGTAATGCGCGGCATGGAATGCCAGCAGATCGTCACGCGTTATCGCCGTTACCGATGCCACAGTCAACTGCTGGCCGTAAGGATGATCGCCATATAACAAGTGCGAAAATGCTTTATCGGCGATCGCTTCCGGCTGCGTCAAGCTTTCCTTGATCGAAGCAATCGTGCGTGCCTTGTCGCGGACCAAAAAATCTTGGGGAAAACTTGGCTGAGCAAGCAAACGCCCCAGCAAAGGGATGGCGACATCGCGTTCTGTCACCAGCGTACGCAAGGTCACACCCGAACGATCCTCGTCGACTCTTGCGCCTCGTACGGCAGCAGTATCTGCAAACCCATCGGAAATCTCCGCCTCGCTCAATGCCGGCTCATTCACACTCGGGCTTTGCACTGCGCGTAAACCACGTGCCAGCATGGCGTTTGTCAATGCAGCGACGCCGGATTTTCCGGTGGGATCTCGGCGCGAACCCGCATCGAAATCAACGCTGAGATCAAGAATCGGAATCGTGTGATTTTCGACGAACAATACGCGCGCGCCATTCGGCAAACTCCACGACTGTATTTGTAATGCAGCGTGAGCAATACTGCATGCGGCACACAAGGCGAGGCCGGCGATCATTTTGAACATGGTGACTCCAGAGATACTTTATTGGTTTTGAAAATAGTGCAGAACACGCTCCGCACTATCAATGCAGCCGGCCATCTGCTGGCGGTGCAGCTTTCTTGTCGGTCATAGGCAAAGGCACCAGCGTCGCTACCGTCAATGCATCATCGCCAAAATACTTTTGCGCCACTGCCTGCACTTGCTGCGGCGTCACCGCACGCAAGCGCTCGATGATCAGATCGATGTCCTTGTACGACAGGCCAGACATTTCCATCGCGCCGATTTCCATCGCTTGCCCAAATACCGAATCGCGTTTGTAGACCTGACCCGCGATCAATTGCGTTTTCACGCGCTTCAACTCGACTTCTGATACGCCATCGGTCGCGATACGCGTCACTTCCGCCCGCAATTGCTTTTCCAGTTGTTCAGTTGTATTACCTGCCGCTGGCGAACCATCCAGCAAAAACATCACGGGCCCACGCGCAACACCAGAATAGGATGCACCGACTTCATTAGCAACGCGCTCGGTACGCACCAGCTTGGCGGTGAGGCGCGCATTGTCATAACCATCGAGTACAGCAGCCAACACATCAAGCGCAAATGCATCATTGTCTTTTTTGACATCCTGCAATGCGGGCACCTTGAATGCCAATACGACATAAGGATTTTCTGCCGGCGCCTGCACCGTCACACGCTTGATGCCGAGTTGTGGCGGTTCGTTTTGCGGCCGGGTGCGCGTCAACGTTCTGCTCGCATAGTTGCCAAAGTATTTTTCTGCGAGCGCAAAAACCTGCTTCGCATCAACGTCACCGGATACCACCATCGTTGCATTGTTCGGCACATACCAGGCGTCATGCCATGCCTTTACATCAGCGACGGTCATGTTCTGCAAATCATCCATCCAGCCTATGATCGGATTGCGATAGGGATGTGCAGCATAAGCGGTCGCTGTCAGGGCTTCGTACACCATCGCAATCGGCTGATCGTCGGTACGCAAACGGCGCTCCTCCATCACTACGCGGATTTCCTTGGAGAATTCATTCTTGTCGAATTGCAGGTTCACCATGCGGTCTGCCTCCAGCGCCATCACCGCTTCCAGCTTGGATTTCTCGATTTGCTGAAAATAAGCAGTGTAATCCTTGCTGGTAAATGCATTTTCACGCCCGCCCAGTTGGGCGACGCGCTTGCTGAACTCCCCGACTTTCAACTTCTTGGTGCCTTTGAACATCATGTGTTCCAGCGCATGCGCCACACCCGTAGTGCCATTGCGCTCATCCACCGCGCCGACGCGATACCAGATCATGTGCGCCACCGTCGGTGCACGATGATCTTCGTTGACGATGATCTTCATCCCGTTTTTCAACGTGAATTCTTCAGTTTGTGCGGCATGGGCAAATGACGACGCCAAAATAATCGATCCCGCCAACAGCATTGTTCTGATTGTTCTAATACGCAATTTGATAGCCTTCGCTCTGATAGAATACGTCGATTGTATCCGCTTGCCTGCAATACAACCGCAAGCGCCTGTGACCGCTGTTCTGACCCCATTCCCGATGTTTAGTTTCTTCAAGAAAAAACCGCAAGAACCTGCCCCACTGGCGAACACGCCTGTAACGCTGGCGCCACCTCCCGAACCAGTTGCACCTGCCGCAGTCGTAACGCCAACTGAAATCGTTACAGCCGTTACGCCGGTAGAGCAAAAACAATCATGGGTAGCACGACTGAAGGTCGGGCTTTCCAAAACATCATCCAATTTGACGACATTATTTGTCGGCGCAAAGATAGGCGATGAATTGTATGAAGAGCTGGAATCCGCATTATTGATGTCGGATGCGGGCGTTGATGCCACGCAATTCCTGCTCGATGAACTCAAGCGCAAGGTCAAAAACGAAAAACTCACAGAAGCCGCGCAAGTCAAATCCGCATTGCGCAGCTTGTTGCTTGACATGCTGACGCCACTGCAAAAACCGCTGGTACTGGGGCAACATCAACCACTAGTCATGATGATCACTGGCGTCAATGGCGCAGGCAAAACCACCACTATCGGCAAGCTCGCCAAACATTTGCAGGCGCACGGCCAATCCGTTTTGCTGGCCGCCGGCGATACCTTCCGTGCCGCCGCACGCGAGCAATTGACGGTATGGGGACAGCGCAATAACGTCACCGTAATCGCGCAAGAATCTGGCGACCCTGCCGCCGTTGCTTTCGATGCGGTGCACTCGGCGCAAGCACGCGGCACCAATGTCGTAATGGTCGATACCGCAGGACGGCTGCCTACGCAATTGCATTTGATGGAAGAATTAAAGAAAATAAAACGCGTCACAGCAAAGGGCATGGCGTCTGCACCGCATGAGATTTTGCTGGTCATAGACGGCAACACCGGTCAAAACGCGCTGACGCAGGTCAAAGCATTTGATGACGCATTGGGTCTGACAGGTTTGGTCGTCACCAAGCTGGACGGCACGGCCAAAGGTGGCGTGCTGGCAGCAATTGCGCGGGCACGGCCGATCCCGGTTTACTTTATTGGCGTCGGCGAACAAATCGAAGATCTGCAGCCTTTCAATGCGCAGGAATTTGTAGAAGCACTCTTGGGATAACCCGACATCGATGATTGAATTTCGCCAGGTTTCAAAAAAATATACGCAAAACGTTACTGCGCTGTCCGACATCACTTTGTCGGTCAACAAGGGCGAGCTGGTGTTTCTGGCGGGCCCTTCGGGTGCCGGCAAATCCACGCTCTTGAAAATGATTGCTGCAGTGGAAAGACCGACTGAAGGCACGGTCATCGTCAGCGGCCACGATATTGGTCGCATCAAAAATTCCGGCCTGCCTTATCTGCGACGCAATCTCGGTTTGATTTTTCAGCAGCAGCGTCTGTTATCGGATCGCAATGTGCTGGCAAATGTGATGCTGCCGCTCATCGTCTGCGGTGCTTCACGCGCCGATGCCGAACGACGTGCGCGTGCTGCGCTCGACAAGGTGGGACTGCTAGACAAGGCCAGCTCCGCGCCGCAAACATTGTCTGGTGGCGAGCAGCAACGCGTGTCAATTGCGCGTGCCATCGTCAATCGTCCGCAAATTATTCTGGCAGACGAACCGACCGCGAACCTGGATAGAGAAAGTGCAAACAAAGTGCTCGATGCATTGAAAGCGTTCCACGCAGTCGGTGTGACTTGCCTGATTTCCACCCATGACGAACAATTTCTCGATACCGCAACCCGTGTGATTTATCTGGATCACGGCAAGATCATCGAAAGCTGGCGCAGAACGACTCCGCAGGTGATGGCATGAATAGCTGGTTCAGACAACATCGCTTCGCGCTAAGCGATGCGTTTCGCCATTTATTTAAAACGCCGGGTAATTTTTTACTGAACGTATTGGTTGTGTCGATTGCGCTGGCATTGCCGTTTGTCGGTCTGACATTGATTGAAAACGTCAGGCCTGTTTCAGAACAGTTGGCGGTGGAACCGGAAATCAGCATCTTCATGCAGATGGATGCGTCGCGTGAACGTGCTACTGCGCTCGCGCCGGAAATCAAACGCATTGCGCAAGAAGCCAAGCACCCGGTCAAGGTGGAATTCATCCCGCGCGAAAAGGCACTCAGTACACTCAAGGATAAAACCGGACTGGAAGATGCGATCAGCACGCTGGGCGCAAATCCCCTGCCGGATGCCTACGTCGTCAAAATGACGGGCTTCCAGAACGATGACGACACCCAAAAAATCAAGCGAATCACTGAAAAGCTGCAGTCATTGAACGGTGTTGAGTACGTGCAGATTGATTCGGCCTGGGTCGAACGGCTGGCGGCTCTGTTGCAAGTGATGCGCCTGGTCTTGCTATTTCTGGCGGCGACCTTGGGCGTGGTGGTAGTTGCGGTCGTGTTCAACACGATACGTCTGCAAGTCATGACGCAACGCGAAGAAATCGAAGTCTCGCGTCTGGTCGGCGCTACCGACTCCTTCATTTGCCGACCTTTTTACTACACTGGCGCATTGCTGGGATTGATCGCGGGCGCCGTCGCGCTGATCGCAGTTGCGATTACTCTAAACCCGCTGAACGCGGCTATCGCCGATTTCGCCCGTTTATATGCATCGGAATTCAGGCTAGTGCCTTTGGATGCAATGGCAACCTTGATCATGCTGGCGGCCAGCTCTTTCCTCGGCTTGCTGGGTGCATTGCTATCGGTGCAAAGACATCTGGCGCGACTAACCTAAGGCCATCGGATAGTATTGAAAATACGCGGACAATACTGTTATTTACCTAATTAGCTGGCAAGTATACATAGACGTCCTGACTGCCTATGCGTTGTTTAATATACAAGTCATTTTGCTGCCGGCAAACAGACGTTACTCGCTAAAAAATCATCCCTTGCACGCAACTTCATCGCTGAATTTTGCTCTAATCCCCGTAAGCCAGAATTTATTGTAATAAAAAATGCAATAGTGTTTTAGCTATGGGCTTAGTATAAAACGCTCATTAGCAGTCATTCTTATAGAGTGCTAATATAGCCGTTCTAACCGATTTACCTGCAAGCAAGACGAGTCGATTTTGAATAAAGTAAGCAAGGAGAAAGCATGAAAGCAGCACCTGCATCCACCGCAATGATTCCAGCAAGCAACATCATGGCACTGGGATTTTCTGGCGCGCTGGGCAATATTGACGCTTACATCTCGGCGGTCAATCGCCTGCCTATGCTGACGCATGAAGAAGAAATGTCGCTGGCACGTCGCCTGCGCGACGATAACGATCTAGGCGCTGCGCAAAAGTTGGTGCTTTCGCATCTGCGCTTGGTCGTATCGATTGCGCGCGGCTACCTCGGTTATGGCTTGCCACATGCGGATTTGATTCAAGAAGGCAATATCGGCTTGATGAAAGCCGTGAAACGTTTTGATCCCGATCAAGGCGTGCGTCTTGTGTCGTATTCGATGCATTGGATCAAGGCAGAAATGCATGAGTACATCCTGAAGAACTGGCGTTTGGTAAAAGTTGCGACGACGAAGGCACAACGCAAGCTGTTCTTCAATCTCCGCAGCCATAAAACGGGGCTTGATTCGATGACACCAGATCAGGTTGATGCATTGGCAAAAACGCTGAACGTCAAACGCGAAGAAGTCATTGAGATGGAAATGCGTTTGTCCGGCCGCGATATTGCCCTGGAAGCGCCAACCGATGATGAAGACGACAAGTTTGCACCTATCGCTTATTTGTCTTCGGATATGCAGGAGCCAACCAAGGTCTTGGAATCGCAGCACTACGACAAACTGCAAACAGAGGGTTTGTCGACGGCGTTGGGCAAACTGGATCCGCGTTCGCGTCGCATCGTGGAAGCACGCTGGTTAGCCAATGACGATGGTTCAGGCGCAACCCTGCATGAACTGGCTGATGAGTTCGGTGTATCTGCAGAACGCATACGTCAGATTGAAGCAGTTGCATTGAAAAAAATGAAAGGTTCGCTGGCTGCTTACGCGTAATAAAATATGTAGTTAAGCAAGCTGCAGTGAACAAAAAAGGCGCTCAATTGAGCGCCTTTTTTTATGACGGCCTACTGATTCGATCAGACCGGCTCAGCCAACAGAATCGTCAAGTCGTGCACGATAGGTTCTACCCCCTGACCGTGGCGTATGAATAAACGTATGCGTCCTTGCGGATCGAATACATAGCTGCCTGCAGTGTGATCAACCGTGTAACTACCTGGCGTTTTTCCCGGTACTTTTTGATAAAAGACCTTGAATTCCTTGGCGGTCTTTTCAGTCTCTGCCAAGTCGCCACGCAAACCCAGGAAGCGCTTATCAAACGCTGGCACGTATTGAGATAGCAGAGTCGCGGTGTCGCGTTCAGGATCTACTGTGATAAACAAAACCTGTACCTTGTCGGCGTCCGGCCCCAGGGCCTTCATCACATTCGCCATTTCCAGCATCGTCGTCGGACACACATCCGGGCATTGCGTAAAGCCAAAGAACACGACCACCGCCTTGCCCTTGAAGTCAGCGAGCGTGCGTGGCTTGCCATTATGATCAGGCAAAGAAAAGTCCTTGCCATACGCCAGCCCGGTCACATCGGTATTATTAAAAGCCACAGGCGCAGTCTTTTCGCCACATGCACTCAGGGCAAACAAAACCGTACAGATCAACAACAAGGAACGTAGACGCATCTTTTTCAAAACCTCAAATAGTGATCGACCAGTAATGCAGCAAACAACAGCGACAAATAAATAATCGAATACGTAAACATCTTGCGCGCAATCATGTCGGTGTAATGGCGATAAACCTGCCACGCATACCAGACAAAAATCGCGTCGAGTACCGCAGCTGACGCCAGATAAATCAAGCCGCTCATGCCTACTGCAAAGGGCAACATCGTCGTCGCCACCAAGGCTATCGTGTACAACCAGATGTGGAACTGAGTGAAAGCAGTCCCATGCGTGATCGGCAGCATAGGCAAGCCGGATTTAGCATATTCATCACGGCGATACAAAGCCAGTGCCCAGAAATGCGGTGGCGTCCAGATGAAGATGATCAAGACGAGTATCCATGCCTGCATAGGCAAATCATTCGCAACCGCAGCCCATCCCAGTGCCGGCGGCATCGCACCGGACAAACCGCCGATGACGATATTCTGCGGTGTGGCCGGTTTGAGAATGATGGTGTAAATCACGGCGTAGCCAACAAAGGTCGCGAAGGTCAGCCACATCGTCAGTGGATTGACGAAGTTATAAAGTATCCACATACCGGCACCGCCAATCACGCCTGAAAATACCAGCGTCTGCGTCACCGTGATTTCGCCACGCGCCATAGGTCGACGTGCAGTGCGCGCCATGCGTGAATCAATTTCGCGCTCGACCAGGCAATTGATGGCGAAAGCAGCACCCGCCAATAACCAAATACCAACAGTTGCAGCGACAACTATCTTCCAGCTCGGGAGTTCAGGTGTCGCCAGAAACATGCCGATCACGGCGCAAAAAACTGCTAGCTGCGTGACACGCGGCTTGGTCAGTGCCCAGTATTGAGCGATGCGATTGGGAGATGCGGTCAAGGTTGTCATTCGTTATCTTTTGATGCGGTCGATGAGTTCAAATCAATATGCAAAATCTATTTGATCTGACTCACGATGTTCCCGGGTTGACCCGAGATTCGAGTCTTGTAGTTTAACATGACCAGCAATAGCACAAGTAAGGCTGCACAACCGTTGTGCGCTACTGCAAGTGCGAGCGGCCATTTCAATGACACGGTGGCAATACCGATCGTGATTTGCAAAGCCAGCGCGCCCAGCAAAGCGCGCGCAATCGGTCGCATGCCTTCAAGCTTCAATGCTCGATAACCCAGCCAAGCCAAATACGCAGCCAGCACAAATGCAAAAATTCTATGCGTCCAATGGATAGCGGTCAGTGCTTCAAACGGTAGATACTCACCATCCGCCGTTTTACCCAAACTGCGCCATAGGGTAAAGCCATTATCGAAATCCATCTGCGGTATCACTGCGCCGTGACACAAAGGGAAGTCAGTGCAAGCCAGCGCGGCATAGTTGGTGCTGACCCAACCGCCCAACGCAATTTGCACGGTCAGCATTATCAAACCTATCAAGGCAGGGAGTCGCAATGCAGATGCCTGCTCTGCAACTGGCGCATGATCTTTTTGGCAAGCACCTACCCAGGTCAACATGCCGAGTAAAAGCATGCCTAGCAATAAATGAATGGTGACAATGATGGGCTGTAACTTCATCGTGACAGTCCATGCACCAAACGCACCTTGGATGCAAACGAAGACAAACAGCAGCATTGGATAACGCGGTGAGAAACGCTGATTCGTGCGCCCGCTTTGCAACCAGAAGCGCCAGGCAATTACCAGGATCGCGATGATCAATACGCCTATGCCCATCGCCAGATAGCGATGAATCATTTCTATCCACGCCTTCATGACCGTAACAGGACCATCAGGCATCAAGGCTTCCGCAGCGCGTATATGCTCCATCGCCTGCAAAGGATTGGCATGACCGTAACAGCCTGGCCAGTCAGGGCAACCCAGACCCGAATCAGTGAGCCGCGTAAAAGCACCGAACATGATTACATCAAAGGTCAGGAATACCGTCACCCATACCAACTTGCGATACTTGTCCGGATCTTTCGAAGACCATACGATCACAAATGCCAGCAATGCGACGAACAGTCCCTTGGTGGCCAACTGGAATAATATGTTGGAATCAACCAATGGATGAAGCTTTCAAAAGTTTGGTCACATCCTTCTTGATCTTGTTTGGGTCTGCGTCTTTAGGGAAACGCATCATTAAATTACCAAGAGGATCAATCATGTAAATATGATCGGACATCGTCGTGCCCTCTTCCACCGGCAACCATGCACGTACCGCATCCGCTTTTGCTCGCAGCATATTGGTCCCGTCAAACTCGCGCATCAATATCGTATCCAGCGGTTTATCGTCAGTGATCAGCCAGACGCGCTCTATACGTTCCATCTCTTTGCCTTGTGCGAGGCGCAACTGACGTATGTCATGCAGTTTCTTTTCGCACACCGCAGGACATTCCCCGCCATCAATCTGCAGCATGATCCATTTGCCCTGGTAGGCGTCCAATGCGATCGGCTTGCCATCCAGCGTCATGGTTCCGAGTACCGGAATCGGATAATCGCGCGGGTCGATGAATGCGCCGTAATTGGTGCGACCCTGCGGTTTGATCACGTAGTAAGTCAGATACGAAAAAATGATAGGCGAGGCGCAGACCAGCAGAACCGCCAGTAATTTCCAGCGCCCTTTGTGTTTATTTTTTTCCACGTCGAATTCCTGTCACAACAAAGAAAATGAAAGCCATTGCCGCCAGTGCATACCACTGGAAGGCATAACCGCGATGCTTCTCCACACCATTAGATGGCTGCGGCCAGTCGCGCACCAAGCCATCTTGCGTGTCGGATAACTGCTCAAGAAAAATCGGCTGCATCAGCAACTTGCTGGAAGCGGCAAAACTTGGGATATCGAGATTTTGCACAATCGCATGAGGCTGTGGCGCATCTACAGCACCCAATTGCATGACGCGGCCAATGCTCCGGCGCGCCACACCTTCAATTTCAATCGTGCCATCTGGTGTGGCGATAGCCGGCACTTTGGTACGATCGGCAACGTTGCGAGGAATCCAGCCGCGCGCTACCAGAACATGCTGATTGCTATCGACAATCTTGAACGGCATCAACAGATAAAAACCGGCAACGCCGTTACTCGGGCGATTATCCAGATAGACAGGCCAATCGCGCACGAACTCTCCTTTTGCTACCACGCGGCGAAATTCAAGGCTCTCGTCATCGGGCAAGGCCGCACTCAACCGAATCGCAGGCGCAGACTGCCTGGCCTGCAGTTTGTCTGCCAGCTCGATCTTCTCTGTCGCACGCCGGGTCTGCCACTGCGCCAGGGATAGTCCGACTGCCACTGCGACCGCTGCAGCAACAAATGGAATGAACCTAAATCGAAAGTTGATTCGCATTACAATATCAATTCACTCAAACCATACTGCGTTACTGACTAAGCTTTCTCTGTCAGGCGTACATTGCCATGAAAATCATCGTCGCCATCGCTTTTATCCTGATCATTGCCAGCCTTGGATCCGCGCTGTTTTTCATGATGAAGGATAAAGGTAAAAGCGATCGCACGGTCAAGGCACTGGCGATGCGTGTCGGATTCTCGATCACGCTCTTTATCCTGGTGCTGGTTGCTTATCACTTCGGTCTTATTCAACCGACCGGAATACGCTAAGCATCAATATACAATGCGTTTTTTGCATGTCATACAACATGTAAGTCGCTCGTAAAAAAGCCGCACCGAAGTGCGGCTTTTTTGTGCCCTGCTGCTTTACTCTCGACTCAAATTAACAAGCAATATTGAAAGCGAATACTTAGAGCCAATAAACAACAACGTACAAACCAAGCCATACCACATCGACAAAGTGCCAATACCATGCGGCACCTTCAAAAGCGAAGTGATTGTCTGCTGTAAAGTGACCCTTCAGTACACGATACAAAATGACGCTCAACATGATCGCACCCAGAGTCACATGAAAACCATGGAAGCCGGTCAGCAAATAGAAGGTTGAACCATAAACACCCGAGGTCAGCTTCAGGTTCAAGTCGCTGTAAGCGTGCATATATTCATAGACTTGAAAGCCCATGAAAATCGCGCCCAGCAGAATTGTCGCAGCCAGCCAGAAAGCCGTTTTACCACGATGATTTTCTCGAATCGCATGGTGTGAAATTGTCAGCGTCACGCCAGACAACAATAACAATGCGGTGTTGATGGTCGGTATCCAAAATGGGCCCATGGTGGCAAACGACTCCACGGTTCCCGCAGGGCCGACATTACCCCATTGCGCCGCAAAATCAGGCCACAGAATCTTGTGGTCAAGATCGCCCAGCCAAGGCATCGTGATGCTGCGCGCATAAAACAAGGCGCCAAAGAATGCAGCAAAAAACATGACTTCGGAGAAAATGAACCAGCTCATGCTCCAGCGGAAAGAGACATCAATACGCTGGTTGTACAGACCGCCCTCGGACTCGGCAATTGCCTCGCCAAACCATTTGTACAAAACGAACAGGAAACCGATCAGGCCGATCGCGTTTGCATAAGGGCCCCAGGCAATATCGTTTACCCAGGCCGATGCACCAGCCATCATTATGAGTAGCGAAATACCAGCCGTTACCGGCCATCTGGACGGGCCAGGCACGAAATAGTAAGGCGCATTCGCGTGTTGAGCACTCATCTCCATCTCCCAATACAAAATTCAAATAGTTACGATGCAACGGCAACTGCGACCCATGTCACAAGCACCGCAATTCAACTCCATTTAAACCTCGCGACATGACTGTCGTCGTATTTCCGCTTCTTATTTCTTATCCTGCTACTACTGGCTTCAACTCAACTGTTTTTTCAGGCTTGGCAATCTCAAAGAAAGTATAGGACAAGGTGATCGTCTTTACATCTTTGGGTAAGGCAGGATCCAGGTAAAACACAACCGGCATTTGCTTGGCCTGATTTGGCTCCATTGTCTGTTGCTGGAAACAAAAGCATTCCACCTTCTTGAAGTGCGCTGCAGCTTGCTGCGGCGCATAACTTGGGATTGCCTGCGCTTCCACACTGCGAGCTTGCGTATTCACTACCTCATACACCACTTGCGTCATTTCACCCGGGTGCACTTGCATGCTATTTACGGTCGGGCGAAAGCGAAATGGCCCTTGTGTATTTGCATCAAACTCAACCGTGATCGTTCTGCTCTTGTCGATTTGCGAGTTATCGATCGGCTTTACCTTCATCTCTTGCGAAGTAAGGATATTGACGCCAGTCAGCTCACAAATCTGTTTGTAAATCGGCACAAGCAGATAACCAAAACCAAACATCATTACCGCAATCACGGCGAGCTTGCCGAACATTCGGGCATTCAATCTGCCCGTTGGTTCTGTCTGGTTATCCATCTTGTCCTAAATAAACCAAATACGTTTGACAACCACGCTGAGCATGAAGACTGCTGCGAGTGCTACGAGCAGTAGCGCGGTACGCAAATTACGTTTTTTCTGATCAGTCATTTGAAGACGAACTCACTCGCGTGAATCCGTCGCTCCATTTACTTGACAGTCGGTGGTGTTTCAAATGTATGGAAAGGTGCAGGGCTAGGCACAGTCCATTCCAGACCTTCAGCGCCTTCCCAAGGCTTGTCCGCTGCCGGCACGCCGCCTTTGATCGATGGCAATACGACTGCGAACAGGAAATACAGCTGCATCAAACCGAAGCCAAAACCGCCGATAGATGCAATTACATTAAAGTCTGTAAATTGCGCAGGATAGTCAGCGTAACGACGCGGCATACCCGCCAATCCCAGGAAGTGCATAGGGAAGAAGGTGATGTTGAACAGAATCAGCGAGCCCCAGAAGTGAATTTTGCCGCGCGTTTCGTTGTACATGAAACCTGTCCACTTCGGTCCCCAGTAGTAGAAACCGGCGAACAGCGCAAACAGCGAACCTGCCACCAACACATAGTGGAAGTGAGCAACCACGTAGTAGGTATCTTGCAGCTGGATGTCGATCGGAGTCACCGCCAGAATCAAGCCGGTAAAACCACCAATCGTGAACACGAAGATGAAGCCGATCGCGAACAGCATAGGTGTTTCAAAAGTCATCGAACCGCGCCACATGGTCGCAATCCAGTTGAAAATCTTCACGCCAGTCGGCACTGCGATCAGCATCGTCGCGTACATGAAGAACAACTGCGCAGTTACCGGCATACCGGTAGTGAACATGTGATGTGCCCACACCATGAACGACAGAATGGCAATAGAAGCGGTTGCATACACCATAGACGCATAACCGAACAATTGCTTGCGGGCGAATGCCGGAATGATGTGTGACACGATACCGAACGCAGGCAGAATCATGATGTACACCTCTGGATGTCCGAAGAACCAGAAGATGTGCTGATACATGACAGGATCGCCGCCGCCGGCCGCGTTAAAGAAGGATGTACCGAAATGACGGTCCGTCAATGTCATCGTGATCGCGCCAGCCAGAACCGGCATCACGGCGATCAGCAGATATGCGGTAATCAACCAGGTCCAGCAAAACATCGGCATCTTCATCAATGTCATGCCTGGCGCGCGCATGTTCAGGATGGTCACGATGATGTTGATCGAACCCATGATCGACGATGCGCCCATGATGTGCATCGCGAAAATCGCCATATCCATGCCAGGACCCATTTGCGTCGACAGTGGCGCATACAGCGTCCAGCCGGCAGCAGTTGCGCCACCAGGAACCAGGAACGACGTTGCCAACAAAATCGCGGCAGGTGGCAACAACCAGAACGAGAAGTTGTTCATCCGGGCAAACGCCATGTCGGATGCGCCGATTTGCAGCGGCACCATCCAGTTGGCGAAACCAACGAAGGCGGGCATGATCGCGCCGAACACCATCACCAGACCGTGCATCGTGGTCAGCTGATTGAAGAATTCAGGTTGCATCAATTGCAGGCCAGGCTGGAATAGTTCTGCGCGAATCAACATCGCTAGAAAACCGCCGGACAACAGCATGATGAAGGAGAACCACAGATATAAGGTGCCAATATCCTTGTGGTTGGTTGCATAGACCCAGCGACGCCAGCCATGTGGTGCGCCGTGATGATCGTCATGCGAATGATCGTGCGCTGCGTCGTGTGAATGATCGACTGCGGTTGTGCTCATCTCAATCTCCTGATTCATTTACTTGCGCGCAGCCAGCACTTCAGCTGGTTGAACAATATTTTCCGCAGCCTTGTTGGACCAATGATTACGGGTGTAGGTAATAACGGCCGCAATTTCAGTATCCGACAACACAGACTTCCATGCCGGCATGGCAGCTTTGCCCTCTAGCAGGATTTCAATATTGGGGGCTTTGGTACCAGTAACGATAGGCGAACCGTCCAGCGCAGGAAAACTTCCTGGCACACCCTTGCCGTTTGCCTGATGGCAAGCGATGCAATTTGAGGTATAGACTTTTTCGCCACGCTGGACGAGCTCATCAATAGTCCATGTCTTGGCAGGATCGTCTGCATTTGCAGCCATTTCCTTTTTCTTGCCATCAACCCATGCTTTGTAATCTTCTTCGCTAACCACGTTCACGACGATAGGCATGAATGCGTGATCCTTGCCGCACAATTCGGCGCATTGACCACGGTAAGTACCGATTTTTTCAGCCTTGAACCATGTATCGCGGACAAAACCCGGGATCGCATCCTGCTTGACGCCGAACGCAGGAATCATCCATGCGTGGATCACATCATTGGCGGTCAGGACGATACGGATTTTTTTATTGACTGGAACGACGACAGGATTGTCGACTTCGATCAGATAGTTTTCGCCTTTGGTAACTGAGGAGTCAACGATCTGTTCACGTGGCGTAGCGAGATTGGACAGGAAATTGATGCCTTCGCCTTCACCGTTCAGATAGTTGTAGCCCCATTTCCACTGCATGCCGGTGGCTTTAATGGTGATATCGGCATTCGACGTATCCTTCATTGCCACCACCGTTTTGGTGGCGGGCAACGCCATACCAATAACGATCAAGAACGGGACAACGGTCCACGCAATCTCAACCAGAGTGCTTTCGTGGAATTTGGCAGACTTGTGGCCTAGCGACTTGCGATGTTTGAGTATCGAATAAAACATCACGCCAAAGACGGCGAAAAAAATGACCAGACAGATAATCAGCATCAATGTATGCAGCGAATATATCTGTTCGGCGATTTGCGTCACAGGTTGCTGAAAATTGAGCTGACGTACTGCAGGTCCGCCTGGACTATCGGTCACCGCCCACGACGGCAAAGCTGCCGTCAGGAGCGACGCACCGAGCATCAAAGATTGAAGGCGCTTCGCAAGTTCCATGATTTCCTCAAATGCCCAAATTAAGAATTCTGTTGACCGCCGGGCAAAATTTCCAGACCCAGCCTCTGGTGCAATTCAAATTCGAATGCCCCCTCTTGAACCATCAAGAATCACCCACATCTCATTGGTGTGTTTGCGATTCCGACCACACTTACTTGCTTATTGCACCTTACTGTCGGTGCAGTTACGGCACTTGCTTTAGTCTAAGCGCATGCTCGTTTACGGCCTGCATGCGTGACCGAACTCACTCCCGCGCAAAACCGTCGAAGTATAAGTCGTAAATGACAGTGTTATCAAGCGCACAGGAATTTAGCCACCTTTATTCGGGTTAAATGCTGAAAGTACGCAACACTTCACACCACACCATCAAAATTTACTGTAGCACTTGCTGCATTAAACTAATGTTATTTCAGCAAGTGCATTTGTCTGTCTTTCCGTCTTTTTTCTTATTTTTTTGGCAAATCAAAGCGGACTATAGACTCACCGCTTGAAGTAGTGCGCGGCGCAGGCCGGAATGCGTGTCCATAAATAATTTCAAACGTCAGTGGGATCTTGCCATCCGCTCGCCGATTTTGCTCCAGCACATCCACGACGCGCTGCCACGCCTGCTTGCCAAACAAGCCCCTCCGCCGTGTATCCAATGGATTGCCGCCACAGGCTCGGACGTCGGCCATCAGTTTTTCAACCGAGCTATAGGTTACGGTCAAGGTTTCCATATCCATGACCGGAGTTGAAAAGCCGGCGTTCACCAGCATATCGCCGAAATCATGCATATCCACAAACGGCAATGCATGGGACTCACTGTCCGCCACTGCAAACGCAGCGCGCAATTCCTTGAAGGTATCCGGACCAAAGCAGGAAAACATCAACAAGCCATCCTGTCTGAGCACGCGACGCCATTCGGCAAACACCCGATCAGGCTGCGGATGCCAATGCAGGGCCAGATTCGACCACACCAGGTCAACCGCGTTGATGCCTAAAGGAAGCTGTGAAAAATTACCGCACAACAAATTCGCGCTCGACTCCCGCCCCATAGCGACTGGCAACCACTGTTGCAGTAGCCGATTCATGGAGGACAAAGCGGCTGTTTGCGCAGCCTGCGCTTCAGCCAACATGGCCGGCGACCCATCCAAACCCAGCATTGCCGCTTTTGGAAAACGTTTTTGCAAGGTTGTCAGGTCCGCACCCTCGCCACAACCCGCATCGAGTACGTGCTCTGGCGCAAGCCGAACGAGCGCCAGACGCTCATGCATCCGAGCCGCTACTTCGCGGCGCAGAAAATTAGAATCGACCAGACGCGCAGGGTCATCGAACAAGGTGCGCACCCGGGTTAAATCAATCGGCGCGCTGAGGCTGGAGTCAGAATTGGAAGACACGAAATTAGGCAATGATTCAATGAGATAATGCCGCGAGTTTACACGCATGAAGGCTGGGCTGCGCGATGCATTATCGTTTTCTCGACTGGACTCGGCATTTCATCCGGAAACTGCCTGCGGCGTTGCCGTCATCATGCGCATTGTGCGGCATCAGCGGCGCAAACTCGCTTTGCCACAATTGCAACACTCAATTTTTCAGTCAACATCCGCATCGCTGCGCGCAATGTGCGTCGCCACTGGCCTACGCTAGCGACAAGGCTGAGCGCTGCGGCAAGTGCTTGAGTAGCCCACCCGCCTTTGATGCCACCATCGTCGCCAGCGATTACGCAGCCCCTATCGATCAGTTGGTACTCGCACTCAAATTCGGCAGTCGCCTGGCTTTGGCACCCTTATTTGCGCACAAATTACGGGATGCCATATTGCGCGAGCCGGTTTTCAGCATGCCCACTTTGCTGACCGCCGTGCCCTTGGGCGAAAAGCGGCTGGCCGAGCGAGGCTTTAATCAGGCGCTGGAAATCGCCAAGCCACTGGCGCGGGCGATCGCCATACCAATCGCACCTCAATTAATTGAACGTACCCGCGACACTCTGATGCAAGCAATGCTGCCGACCGCAGAACGGCATCGTAATATTCGCCATGCGTTTGCCTTGCCTGCCAACGCCGTGAAATTCGTGCGCGGCCAGCACATAGGTGTAGTTGATGACGTCTTGACCACCGGGGAAACCCTGAATGAAATTGCCGCCACGCTGAAACGTCATGGTGCAATACGCGTGACCAATCTGGTTTTTGCACGCACGCCGCATAAGTAATTCGCGCCACATCAGATTAAAATGCGCGATCCGATCCATCCACGATCTAATCGCACAGAAGACGAGCGGCATTTATCTTTAAGTCTAGGAGAATTTTTTTGTTTCATGTCGTACTGGTAGAGCCAGAAATCCCGCCCAACACTGGCAATATCATCCGTCTGTGTGCCAACACGGGTGCGCAATTACATTTGATTGAACCACTCGGCTTCCCACTGGACGACGCCAAGATGCGCCGCGCGGGGCTCGACTACCATGATTACGCGCAGATGAAAGTGCATCGCGACTGGCCAGCATTTCTCGCCTCGTTTCCGGACCAACAGCCTTTGAATCCGGCGCGCTTGTTTGCAATGACTACGCATGGCTCGACGTCGTTTGCGAATTTGACATTTCAGCCCGGCGATATTTTTGTATTCGGCTCCGAGACCAAAGGACTGGATCCAGCCCTGCGTGAATCATTCCCGAGCGAGCAGAGAATACGTTTGCCCATGCGCCCCGATAATCGCAGCCTGAATTTATCCAATACTGTTGCCGTCGTTGTGTATGAAGCGTGGCGGCAAAATGGTTTTATCGGCGGAAATTAATTTCGCCATATTTTGCGCTACGATGCTTGCTTGCAGCTACCGCCGTTGCGCTACGCAATCAAGCAGTCAGTCAGTTTCCATTCAAAGGATAGTATGAACCTACGAGTAATCCCATTCATTTCTGTCAGCTTGTTGATGTGTGGCTTAGCGCTTGCGCATGACTACCGTGCAGGTGACATCCATATCGATCATCCGTATGCGCGCGCAAGCATGCCTGGCCAGACCAGCGGCAGCGCCTATCTGACACTGGAGAACAAGGGCAAACAAGGTGACGAATTGATTTCCGCGCGATCGCCTGCAGCGCAATCTGTGGAAATTCACACCATGTCCATGACAGCCGATCATGTAATGCGCATGCGTGAGGTAAGCGGCATCGAACTCAAGCCGCAAGAAAAAATCGTGATGCAACCCGGCGACGGCTATCACCTCATGTTGTTGGGCTTGAAAGCATCGCTCAAGGCTGGCGATCAATTGCCGCTGACGCTGACTTTCAAAAAAGCAGGGAAAGTCGAAACATCGATTTATGTTGAGGAAAACAAAACCAAGAATGCCGACGCCAAACAAGAAGAGCATCACCATCACTAATTAAAATAATGCACTTCAAGTCGTGCTTATGATTGAACAAATAAGCAAACGACTGGTGGAATAAATAAAAAAGGGGTGTTATTAAAACGCCCCTTTTTTATTTACGGATTCAAATCATTTCGCTGCGTAATGGCGATACACGGTAGATTTCCCGTCTGCCTGGAATAACAAGACATCATAAGCATCCGCCGGTTCACCCGCCACTTCCATGCCGGGCGACCCCATAGGCATACCGGGCACTGCCAAGCCTTTTGCTTTCGGCTTTTCTGCCAGCAAACGCTTGATGTCCGCAGCCGGTACGTGCCCCTCCAGAGCGTAACCACCTATCGTTCCGGTATGACAACTGCCCAGTGATGGCGGTACGCCCAATTTCGTGCGATAGGCACCGGTGTTGGGCACATTCTGCACATTCACCTTGAAACCGTTGGCACGTAAATGATCTACCCATTGTGTACAGCAGCCGCAAGTCTCACTTTTGTAAACCGCGATCACAGGCCGCTCAGACTTGGCAAAACCGATAGTCGGCATTGCGCCAAGCAAAATTGCGATACGTAAAAAAAACCGTCTTTGCATTATTTTCTCCTGATGATTCTGCACGCTCACGAAAATCCTCAGCACATACATCGTGAATTGTTTAGACAAACAAAAAGCCGCAAAATTCTGCGGCTTTTTAATATTGCGAACCTGCCGCTCAGACTGCCTGTACGGCAGCCATGCGCGTGACGATTTCCTTGCGATAGCGATTCAATTCCTGTACCGAGCCGAAAGTACGCTCGAACAACAAAGACATATTGTGCAAGATGCGATCAACGACTTTCTTTTCCCATTCGCCGTCAAACTTGATCTGACCATCGAGCCAACGCTCTAGCCATTCCGGATCAGGCAAACGTGATTGCACGGTGTCGTTAGGGAACAGCGACTGGTTCACATGCAAATTGGTTGGATGCAGAGGTTTTTCAGTACGACGCGCCGAAGCCATTAACACACCAATTTTGGCGAAGGCAGCGCGCGCCGAATCACCTACTTCGTTCAACGCTTTTTTCATGTAGCGCAGATAGGCGCCGCCGTGGCGTGCCTCATCCTGGCTGATGATTTTATAAATCTGCTTGATGACAGGTTCGGTATGCCAGTCAGAAGCGCAGCGATACCAGTGATTCAGGCGAATTTCTCCGCAGAAGTGCATCATCAGCGTTTCCAGCGCAGGTGCCGGATCGAATTCGAAACGCACGTTGTGCAGCTCTTCTTCCGTCGGCACGAATTCCGGCTTGAAGCGGCGCAGATACTCCATCAGCACCAGCGAATGCTTTTGCTCTTCAAAAAACCATACGGACATGAATGCAGAGAAATCGCTATCGCCGCGATTATCGCGCAGGAACATTTCAGTCGCAGGCAAAGCCGACCATTCCGTAATCGCATTCATGCGTATGGTTTGCGCCTGCTCATCAGTGAGTTTGGAGCCGTCAAACTGATCCCACGGAATGTCTTTTTCCATGTTCCAGCGAACCTGCTCTAAAGATTTAAACAATTCTGGGTACAACATATGCGCCTTAAAAATTGAGTTAAGTCCTTGATTCTACCAATAAATTCGCGATTTACCCAGCAACAGCCCTGCAATTTACTTATGCAAAGCCTTATTTTCGCCATGGCATTTCATTTTTCTTGCGCCGACAAAAGCTCAATAGCCCTCCATTGGAAACATCGCATGCCATGCAAAACCTGCTCCCTTTTATAAAATGAATCATTCTGCGATCGCTTCAATCCGCGCCCAAAGTGGCTTGGCTGCTGAAAAAAGATGTCATGCGAAAAACTTCGCAGCACACGCCATGACAAATTTGGCATCTTGATGCAAGATGCATCCATTCATATCCGATAACAATACTCATCATGAAGACAATCAACACTGCCATCCTGCGCTGCACACTATTGTCTGGCTTGCTCATCGGCGCACATGCATTTGCGCAAACGCCTGCAAACTCTGCATGTCCGGCAACACTGAGCCATACTGTTCAGCGCCTGCAAGATGAGGCGCCGCAAAATCTTTGCCAGTACGCAGGTAAAGTCGTGCTGGTCGTCAACACAGCCAGTTATTGCGGCTACACGGTGCAGTACGAAGGATTGGAAAAACTATACGCAAAATACAAGAATCAAGGCTTGATCGTCCTCGGTTTTGCATCGAATGATTTCGGCCAGCAGGAACCCGGTGCGAACAAGGAAATCGCTGAGTTTTGCAATAATACGTATGGCGTAAAATTCCCCATGTTCGCCAAGACATCCGTGGTTGGCGCGAACAGCAATGCGTTTTATCAATCATTGATGAAGGCAGGCGCGCAGCCGCCAAAATGGAATTTCCATAAAATTCTGCTGGATCGCAAAGGCAATGTCCTTGACAGCTATCCATCGAAAGTGACGCCCGGCGATAAAAGACTGGTAGCAGATATTGAGCAGGCTCTGAACCAAAAATAAGCCATGCCTGTACGCAATTCCTGAAATCTTCTATTCCGCAGATAGCCGAAGAAAACAACGCGTGTGAACACCACGGCACAGCAAGCGCCGCACCGTGCCATCCGCAGGCATAATGTCAAACTTGACCAGATTCATGAATAAATGGCCATGCGGGTCCACCCGACAGCAATTTTGCATGAAACAAACCGAAACTGAAAGTGACTACAGGCGAACCGCGCCTCTCTACCATGCGCATTTTGATTATTGAAGACAACGCAGATATCGTCGCGAATCTGTACGCGTTTCTTGAGCCGCGCGGCTATGTACTGGATTGCGCAGCCAATGGATACGCAGGCTTCGCACTCGCGGCACAACATGAATACGATGCCGTCATTCTCGACATCAAGATTCCAGGCATCGATGGCCTGACACTATGCCGCAAGATGCGCGACGAGCTGCAAAACGACACGCCTGTGCTGATGCTGACTGCGCGCGATACGCTGGACGACAAAGTTGCCGGCTTCGACAGCGGCGCAGATGACTATCTGGTAAAACCGTTTTCTCTGCTGGAAGTAGAAGTCCGCCTGAAAGCATTGATACGCCGTGCACGCGGCAAAAATCAGGGCACCAACTTCCTGAGCGTCGGCGATTTGATATTCGACACATCGACTTATCAAGTCAAACGTGGCGGCATGCCGATCACGCTAACCAAAACCGGCTTCAAAATCCTGGCCTGTCTGATGAAAGAAGCACCGAAAGTCGTCTCACGCGAAACACTGGAACTGGAAGTCTGGGGCGATCATCCGCCAGACAGCGATGCACTGCGCACGCACATTCACGCCTTGCGACAGGCGCTGGATAAAACACATCCGTTTGCTATGTTGCGCACGGTTCAAGGCATAGGCTACCGCCTGGTAGGTTCGGATGAAACGACGTAGTTCGCTGCGGCGACGGATTGTCGTTGCCTACCTTTTTTTCGCACTCGCGGTGTGTACTTTCTTTGGCGCGGTCGTCGCCGTTGCCATTGAAGGGACTGAAGATCTACTGGTTGATGAGCACTTGCGCAGCATTGCTGCATGGGCGTCGCCGCGTCACGCGATAGGCATGCCGGTAGAAATGCCTTCCGATGTCAGTTTTTATCATGGCGAAAATATTCCCGAGCCGCTGCGCGGCATGCCACTTGGCGTCGCCAAGGAAAGTTTCGAAGGAAAAGTAGTCCATCTGCTGGTAGGCCAAGACGATGCCGGCGCCTATGTCGTCGTCGATCGCGCCAGCGAATACAAAAACATCGAGCACGTCATTTACGCAATGATCATGGCCGGTTTTCTCGGCTTCGTCGCGCTATCGTTGTTTCTCGGCAGTTTTATCGCGCGCGGCTTTGTCGACCCCATCGTCGAACTGGCTGCAGCAGTCAAGGATAATAACCACCCTACAGAATTGCCTCTGCTTAAAAGCAAGGATGAGCTCGGCGTACTGGCCCGCGCCTTTGCCGCCCATACTACTGAACTCAAGCAATTTCTGGCGCGTGAGCGCTTCTTCACCGGCGACGTCAGCCACGAACTACGCACTCCGCTCACCATCATCACAGGTGCCGCAGAATTATTAGTCGAGCAAACAATGACGCAACCGGCATTGCATGCGCCCGCCGACCGCATCCTGCGAGCAGCGAAAGAAGCCAACGATTGCATTGAAATCCTGTTGTTATTGGCACGTGCGCCAGATCAGATCAATCGGCCGGAAACTTCAGTGGCAGATGTAATTCACGCCGAAATTGCGCGCTGCCAGCACTTCATCGCAAACAAACCTGTCACGCTTAACTTCGAAGAAGGCGACGATTTTTTGGTAGCTGCGCGCAAAGAGTTGCTGACAGCGGCCATCGGCAATTTGATACGCAACGCCTGCCAGTACACAGAACAAGGCTCAGTCACCGTCAAGATGGCGGGACACGCCGTCATCGTCGAAGATACCGGCCCCGGCCTGCCTGAATCCATACAGGAAAGTCTGCAAAAACTCCCCTCAGCAAAACCACTAGTAGGTTCAGCCGGCACCGGACTGGGCCTCGCCCTCGTCGTTCGCATCTGCGAATATCTCGACGCCAGCCTACACGTCGAAAATAATCCAAAAAATGGCAGTAATTTCCGAATTGTTTTTAAAGCAATTTTAACGGAAATCTAACATTTTTCTCACGTCTAATTAAGTTCTTCAGCGCTAATCTGCGCCTGTGCAGTGGAGCGGCATTGTCTAGGCAATTCAACTTCTCCAATCGGTTTTTGAGTGTTTTTATCTGGGACCGCAGACATTCTGTTTAAAGCGAAATGTCGTGCACGCGAATACGTAGTGGCCATAAACGATTTTTCGGGTTTTCCTGATGATCGATAACTACATGGTCGTACGTCGACCGCCACTTTTACTTAATACACCTTGAGGAAGACATGGAATTTATTGGAACCGCGGCATTCTGGGCCGCACTCGGCAACATCATCCTGATCAATATCGTGCTGTCTGGCGATAACGCCGTTGTAATCGCACTGGCCGCGAAGTCGCTGCCACCGAAACAAAAGAAAATGGCTGTAATCTGGGGTAGCGCAGCAGCGATTATCCTGCGTATCGTTTTGACCATCTTTGCACTGCAACTGCTGACTCTGCCGTACCTTAAACTGATCGGTGCGGTTCTGCTGTTCTATATCGGCGTGCAATTGCTGGCCGAAAGTGGCGGAGAAGAAGATATCGAAGGTCATTCCAACCTGTGGGGTGCAATCAAAACCATTCTGATTGCCGATCTGGTCATGAGTCTTGATAACGTGCTCGGCGTTGCTGCTGCTGCCAACGGTAATGTCACCTTGCTGGTGATCGGCCTGGCGATCAGCGTTCCGCTGATCGTGTTCGGTAGCGCACTGGTACTGAAATTGATGGAAAAATTTCCTATCATCATCACCTTGGGCGCTGCACTATTGGGTTATCTGGCTGGTGAAATGTTGTTCTCGGATCCAATCGTCACACCATGGATAGCAGTAAACATTCCACACCATGAACTGGCATTGTTTGGCCATAGCCATATGAGCATCCCAGGCTTGGCATTGGCAATTGGCGTAGTGATTGTCGGCACTTATCTGAGCAAGCGTCACAGCCACGCTACTGCGGCGTAAGGTGATTCGGCTTGCAGCGATCGCCCGGTAGCGGTCGCTTTGTTTAAGTCTAAAAAAGGGCGAACCGGCCATGCCGATTCGCCCTTTTTCATATTTACCCGCATGTACGATCAGATCACAGAATTTTCTGCATTCTCACCGGATGCTATGCCAATCTAGTATCTCTTCTTCATATTGAAATTATGCTCGGCAACCAGGCGCGTGGTCGCAATCAGGCTGCTCAAGCCAAACACCAGTTGTGTCAGTCTATCGCCGGGTAAAGCCCATATCTGCCCCGATGGCATCTCGACTTGCGTGGCAGCAGCAATCAATGGTGCGACCCACTCCGCTTCCGGTGTGACATCCAGCAGCACATCGCCCTCTGAGGTCGTGTGCAAATAAATGTCGCCGCCCTCGATCAAACCAAAGCACAATCCCCAGCCAGTTGCCTTATTGCTACTGATCAATTGCTGGATCGCGCGATTTTGATGATCTATCCATGCTTCAACATCGTAAGTGGTTTTTAAGACAATCCACGGCCGTTCGACAGGCTCGCCCTGCTTTCTCTCGTCGTCTTCGAACATCTTGCATCTCATCGCTAATAATTAATTCAGGCGCACACTGTACACGTTGCGACACTACACTCTGTCCGGAAAAAAGATAAATAACCACAACTACAGGCAATAACGCGTCATCGTGATATCCTGCGCACCCTAGCTCATCCATTGCTCGACTGCTGTTCATGACGACTACAGAACCAACGCCTAACCCGTTTCAATCCGCCCGCACTCTGCTCAAGGAACTTCAGGAAAAATTCACCGTATTCGGCGAATTCCAACCTTTAGCTATCGGCATAGACAAGCAATTATTTGCTCAAATTCCTGAAGTCAGCCGGAAAACGCTGCGCACAGCGATGGGCATACATACCAATTCGCTGCGGTATTTGAAGGGAATGGAAAAAGCCACCGTGCGTTTTAATCTGGATGGCACACACGCGGATGAAGTCACCGACGTGCATCGTGCGCATGCAACCGCAACCTTGAAAGAGCGTTTTAAAAAGAACGCTGACCAACGCAAGGCGCAACGTCAGGTAGAAGAAACCCAACGCAAAGCGGAAGCAGCAAAAAAACAAGCCGAAGAAGCAGATCGCATGCGCGCTGAAAAACTCTGCCAGCTGGCAGAAAAATTCTCTCGCAAAAACTGATCAGCCATATATCCGCTTTTAAATCACCTTGTCGCTGGCGCGATACGTATCGCGCCAGCGACACAATCTAATACCTACCAATAAGTCCACAGCATCTTGGCTGCCAGCACATACAGCAGGCAGGCAAAAATGCGCTTCAATACCAGCACCGGCAAGCGGTGTGAAAGGCGTGCGCCGAACGGTGCGGTGACCACGCTACCGCAGACTATGCCGACCAGCGCAATCGTTGAAATAAAACCTACGGCATCAGATGGCAAGCCTGGGACGTTCCAGCCAGAGATGATGTAGCCTATTGTCCCCACCACCGCCAGCGGAATACCCATCATCGCGCCCGTGCCTATGGTTTTCTTCATAGGTACACCGCACCACAGCATGAATGGAATCGTCAGGAACGCACCACCCGCAGATACCAGCCCGGCGATAATACCGATCACAAGACCAACAAAGAATAACGGCCCTGCCGCCGGCAGAGTCCGCGCAGCTTTCGGTTTTTTATTCAACAGAATTTGGGTCGCGCCAAAGAACACGATCACAGAAAAACTCAGTGCCAAATGACGCTGCGGTATCCAGGCCGACACGGATGTCGCCAGCAAACTGCCGATCACCAAACCCGGCGTCATGCGCTTGACGATGTGGAAATCGACACCGTCGAATTTAAGATGCTCGCGCACGCTGGATCCGGACGTGAATGCAATCGATGCCATGCATGTTGCCAATGCCATATGCACGATGTGATCAGGCGCAAAATGCTGCGCCGCGAACAGAGCCGCCATGACAGGCACCAGTGTCATGCCGCCACCGATACCAAGCAAGCCCGCCAGCACGCCGACAAAAGCGCCAGCGAGAACGTACGCACCAAACCACATCATGATCGCACCTTGAGAAACAGGATCTTGTTGAAGAACTTGCTGACGATAACTTGCATGCGATTCGCCTTATTTTGACTTACTTGAATACTTACCTGGCCGAACGCAATCGACTGCCAGCGCAAGCGACACTATACGTTAGCCACCATGAAATTTCCTGTGCTGGCTTGCGGGATGCCAGCCGAGCAAGCGAGCCCCAAACCCGCTAGACTAGCGCATGGAAATCCAGCTTGCCAGGATGCATATGCTGATTTTTCGTTAATACATTTCAGCCATCAACCAAACCGGATTTTTTTACCCAAATATCAACTGGCAGACCCTCTTTGCAAGCAGCCTCACCAACACCTTTAGTAAAAAACGAACGCCTGTTCCTGCTGACGATCGCCGGCATACAATTTACGCACATTCTCGATTTCATGATCATGATGCCGCTCGGGCCGCAACTGATCCGGATTCTGCACATCGACACGCATCAGTTCGGCTTGTTATTGTCGTCCTATACGCTGACCGCTGCCGCCTCCAGTCTGCTGGCAGCGACTTATATCGACCGCTTTGACAGGCGCAAGCTGATGCTGACGCTGTACGCACTCTTCATCATTGCAACCTTGTGCTGCGGCCTTGCACCTAACTACACGGCATTACTGATTGCGCGCGCACTGGCTGGTGCATTCGGCGGCATACTCGGCGCACTGGTGCAAACCATGGTGGCCGATGTGATTCCATTTGAAAGACGCGGCAAGGCAATGGGTACGGTAATGACAGCGTTCTCGATGTCGACAGTAGCAGGTGTTCCGCTGGGCTTGCTATTGGCATCAACCTTCGCCGACATCGGCTGGCGCGCACCATTCTTTTTCATTGTCTTGCTGGCATCTATCTTTTGGCTGATCGGATACAAACTGCTGCCAAATCTGACTGCACATATGCACGACAATCGAGTTGGCAATGTTTTTCAGCAGTTGTACGCGGTAGCAAAGGAGCCCAGCCATTTGACGGCATTCGTTTTCATCGCCTTGTTGATGATGGCTGGCTTTACCGTGATCCCATACATCCCACTGTATCTGACCAGCAACGTCGGCATGACGGAATCATTCATCACCTTAGTCTATCTATGCGGTGGCGCAGCGACCTTTTTTACTTCGCAATTAATCGGCAGAATGTCGGACAAACACGGCAAGCTGAAAATGTTCCGGCGCGTGGCGCTGGTGTCTTTCATTCCACTATTGATCACGACACATCTTGTACCGGTCGCCTGGTGGCTGGTACTGATTAATTCGACACTGTTCTTTATCCTGGTGCCGGGACGCATGGTGCCGGGGATGGCAATGGTGAGCGCAGTTCCCGCATCACAGGTACGCGGCACGTTCATGAGCCTGATCTCTTCAGTGCAAATGTTGTCGTCTGGAGTAGCGACGCTGGTTGCCGGCTTGATTATCACCCGCACCCCTACCGGACAAATCGATCATTACGATACAGTCGGCTATATTGCCGTCGCATGTGGCGCGATCACAATCTGGATTGCTCGACATTTGCGCATCGCTGGAAGCGTTACCAAGACTGACGAAGAAACCTAAGGTGCTCGCAGTCTCAGGTTTTGGCAGATGGTCGGCGTTTTTTAACTGCAGTTTTCGCTGGTGTTTCGGCAGAGTTGCCAGCTTTGTTCTGTTCTGCTTGGGTCTCTGACTTTGCTGCAGATTTCTTCGCGGCAGTAGATGAGGCCCGGGCCGATGTATCTTTCTTCTTTGTGGTCGACGAATCGTCTGCCATCACACTATTCACCGCTTGATTGAACTGTGTCTGCAATGCAGACCACCATGCGGCTGTTGCGTCTGCGGCAGCATTGACATTTAAATGATTGGTATCAACAGTCGCCGCAGGTTGTTGAGCAGGAGCCTCTGTTGGCCAAGCATTGCCGGCAGTACTCGACGCTGTGTTTGATGTACCGGCTGATGCTTTATTCGGCTTCATCTCTGCACCGAATGTCGCGCCCATTGCATGCAACGAAGCAATCGTTGCACTCTGCACTTCGAGCGCCTGTATCGTTCCGCGCAACATGTTCATGTTGACGTTCAGCCACGACTCGACTGCCTTCAGGTCGGCAATTTGCTTGTTGATTTCTTCCAGCGATAACATGGGCATGGGCATGCCGGGAATCCCTGTCGCCCCCTGCATGCCGCCCCACATGTTTTTGACGAACTCCATCGTATCGGCCATCACGTCGAAACCTGGAAGATTAGGCATATTGGGTTGGGTCATGCTGCACCTCCGAAAAAAGGCAAGATGAAAAACCTAGCTTGTACATCTCAGCTTAGCAGAGAACGACCCTGCTTTAGTGTGTCGTTCTGCGCATCCGGCAACTGCTAGGCAAGGCCGTCTTTCCTGTGGGCAAATAAAGCTCGGTTTTGAAGCCATAACCGCTACCTTCATTATCGAAACGCAGACCGTCCGTCACCTGTTTACGCATGACAGAGACATACAAGGGTTGAATCAATTGATGATCGCCTGCCCGCATGGTCGCGTCATGAAACGCATTGCGATAGTGTGCGCCTTCCAGCGCTTGTGCCACCGCATCAGCATCGATCTTGCCGACTTTTTCAATCGCCGTGACCAGCATTTCTATCATTACGTGCATACGCAACAGCAGGTAATCATCCTTGGCTTGAGGATAGCGTTGACGGAAGCCTTGATAAAACTGGTCACTGGGAGATTGCATCGTACCCGCACCTGCGTTTGGATGCCATTCGGCGACTGCACGCACTTTATCCACGCCGGCGTCGCCTATCGCGGCTGGCGCGCCCAAACTGTTGCCGTAAAAAGTATAGAACTTGGCGTTCAAGCCAAACTCTTTGGCGGCCTTGACCAATAGCGTCAGGTCATTCCCCCAATTACCTGTGATGACGGTATCGGCACCACTCGCCTTGATCTTGGCAATGTAGGGAGCGAAATCCTTGACCTTGCCTATCGGATGCAACTCATCACCGACGATCAGCATGTCCGGCCGCTTGTGCGCTAATTGGCTGCGTGCCGTTTGCGCGACCATGCGACCGAAACTGTAATCCTGTCCTATCAGATAAACCCGCTGGGCACGCGTATCGCCTTTGATGACCTCGGTCAGCGCATGCATGCGCATATCGGCATTGGCATCGAAGCGGAAATGCCAGTAACTGCATTTTTCATTCGTCAAAGCCGGATCTACCGCGGAATAATTCAAAAACAGAACCCTACTACCGGGTACGCGCTGATTGTGCCTTTCGACTGCTGCCACCAAAGCGCTGGCAATCGCAGAGCTGTTACCCTGCGCCATGAAGGCGATGTGTTTGTCGGTCAGGCGTTTGAATTCCATCAGGGATTCTTCGACACCTTGCTTGTTGTCGAATATCTCCAGCACCAGCGGATGCCTGCCGTCCGGCAATCTAACGCCACCGCGCGCATTGACAGTCGCTATCGCGAATTGCAGATTGCGCGCGACGGCCTCACCGGCGTTGGCGAAGGCGCCTGACATACCTTCTATCATCCCGATACGGATAGCTTCCGCAGAGTGCGCCAGGCTGCCGGCAAACCAGATTAACGCTGCGACCAGAATTTTTTTGCTTTGCATAATCAAGACCACTTTTTAAAGAAGGCATTTTACGCGGCGCCCCAGGCCCTCGCCTGCCCCCCCCCAACCGCCGATCTTGCGTTTACACTGCTGATATGACGATGGCCCGCCTCTCGCAAGCAACGCACTACAAACGCCAGCACATAACCGTGCGCTGCTTGTCGTTATTGATCGCGGCGGCGCTATTGCACTTGATCGCCATCAGCTGGTTAAGCGGAACAATCGTTTTCCCGGTGCCCTCATCGTCGGAAAATGCAAGCGTGATTGTCGCGACCTTCGAAGCGTCGCCACCCAAGCCAGTGATCACGGCAGTGTCTAAGCCAGGCAAACCCAAAACACCAAACAGCAAAACCGCACCGCGTGTCGCTAAAGCGCCTGCGCTGCAAGCTTCGAGTGCTGAGCCAGCATTCGCTACCGAGGTCGTCGCTCCGCAGCCCGAGACCTCTCTCGCAGACGTGCCCGCAGCACAAGAAAATACAATGCCTACAGATGCACAAACAGAATCGAAAACGGTCGGCTACAACGTCGATTTACCACCCTCTGCCGATCTGAAATACGATGTACAAAAAATTCAGAAAGATGGTGCCCCCATGTATGGCAGCGGCACCATCAGCTGGCATACCGACGGCAGCAAGTACACGGTGGATGGCGACTTTGGCGTGCTGTTTATTACCGCGCTGCGTTTTCAGAGCAGCGGCACCATCGAAGACATGGGCATAGCGCCCGAACTGTATAGCGAAAAGCGTTTTCGCAAGGCAGAGACCAATACGCACTTCCATCGCGAACGCAATACAATCAGCTTTTCATCCTCGACTGCATCTTACCCGCGTACGGGTGGCGAACAGGACAGAGCCAGCATCGTGTGGCAACTGGCGGGCATAGGACGCGGCGATAGCGGAAAATTCATTGCAGGTTCCAGCATCGATCTATTTGTTGCCGGCACCCGCAATGCAGAAACCTGGCAGCTTCTGATCGTCGGACAGGAAGACATTCTGATAGACGGCATCAGCACACGCACCTGGCATGTAGCGCGCGCGCCGCGCGCCGGTTCACATGAACAAAAACTGGATATCTGGCTGGCGCCTGAGCAAAACTGGTATCCGGTGCGCTTGCGCTATACCGAAACCAATGGCGATTACCTGGACATGACGCTGACCAGCCTGAACGTTTCCGCAATACACTAGTCTGATCTTCTCAACCACATGATATTTGGTGATTCAATGAACCGCTTTGTTTCCACATCTTTGCTTTCCCGCTCCATGTTGAGCGCGCTGTTTGTCTTTGTCGCAAGTACTTCACATATCGCCGCTTTTGCTCAAACAAAAACCAAGGCAGCACTCAATCCGCCGCCCTCAGCTGCGCTGGACTACACCATTAATGCCAATCAAAAGGGCCTGCCCTTGACCGGCTCTGCCATTCTGCAGTGGACCAACAGCAAGGATAAGTACGCAATCAGCACGGAAACACGCGCCATGCTGCTCGGCAAAATTCTCGAAGCAAAAAGTGAAGGTGCAATCGATGCCTCTGGTTTGGCGCCGGCCACTTCAGTTGAAAAACGTTATCGCAAAGACGCGACCACTACGACCTTCAATCGTGAAACCCGCAACATTACCTTCAGCGCATCCGATGCCAGCTACCCGCTCAAGGGTGGCGAACAAGACCGCAACAGCGTCGTGTGGCAGTTGGCAACGATGGCGCGCAGCCTGCCCGCCAAGTTCAAGCAGGGTGCCAGCATCCCTATGGTCGTTGCAGGACAAAAAGATGCAGATCCATGGACCTTCAAAGTCGGCAAGGCTGAAACCATCAAAACGCCATTGGGCGATTTGAAAGCAGTCAAAGTCAGCAAGCTCATCAAGGATGGCGACCGGGAACAAAAGATCGATATCTGGTTTGCATCCAGCAAAGAGTGGTATCCGGTACGGATACGTTTTACCGAACCATCGGGTGACTTTATCGAACAAACCATTTCAAAAATCACGCCGCAATCCTGATCTGCAAAAGATAGCCGCGCCCTTACGCGCCGCAGTTACCCCCTATAATTCGGCTATCGATTTTGCTCGGCAAGGGAAACATGAACTCAGCAGATAGCGCACTGGTACTTTTCAGCGGCGGTCAGGACTCCACCACCTGTTTGGCATGGGCACTCGCGCGCTACAAGCGAGTGGAAACCATAGGCTTCGACTACGGCCAGCGCCATGCCATAGAGCTGACGGTGCGCCCGACCGTACTGCACAAGCTGCACGGCTTTTCGCCAGAATGGAATAACAGACTCGGTGAAGACCATATGATTGATCTGTCGCTGATTTCAAAAATATCCGACACCGCCCTCACCAGCAATGTCGAGATCACGATGCTGGAAAATGGCTTGCCGAATACCTTCGTCCCCGGTCGCAATCTGTTGTTCATGACAGTCGCGGCAACTGTCGCCTACCGACGGGATTTGAACGTGTTGGTGGGTGGCATGTGTGAAACAGATTTTTCCGGCTATCCCGATTGTCGCGATGACACGATGAAAGCCTTGCAGGTCGCGCTCAATCTCGGCATGGCCACCAATCTGCAGGTAGCGACGCCCTTGATGTGGATAGACAAGGCAGAGACGTGGAAAATGGCACAGGACTTAGGCGGCACAGCTTTGGTCGATCTGATCCGCTCTGAAACGCATACCTGCTATCTAGGCGAAAGAGGCGCATTGCATGATTGGGGATATGGTTGCGGTACTTGCCCTGCATGTGCATTACGGGCACGCGGTTATGCGGATTTTATTCAGCAATAATTTGGCAGCAAAATATTGAGAATATCTGCAGAACATCTGCTAGAGCATTTCAGCCGGGTAAAGAATCCGGTCGTCAAATAGATGACGCAAAAAAATCAAAGCCGTCTATCGAGCAAAGCGATAGACGGCTTTTTTATTTGCGGTTCTAGTACTGAGGACTCATTACAGGCGCTGGCTGATACTCGCTTCCCGCAGGCTGAGGTGCCGGCACGATGGTCCGCGTTTCACGAAGGACACCGCCGCCATCTACACTGCCCGATACCGTACCCTCACCCTGGATACGACGAATACAGTCATCACGATCTGCCGGTGGCAAGACATTGCAGCGGGTTTGCGCGTTTTGAGATGAAATAGGACTCTCAGTCAAGTTGCCACGCTTGGCTTCGCCACGTGCCGCACCCGCTTCTTTCAGACAAGTTGCCCTGTCCTGTTGCGTTTGGCCGCTCAAGCAAGCCGCGCGCTCCTGCTTATAGCTGCCGCTTGCATCCGCAGCAATAGCGGCTGTCGAAGCAAGGCCCATGCTGCAGGCAAACAAAGACAGTGCCAGTACGTATTTATGTGTATTGCATGCATTATTTTGAATCAATAACATGTCAGTCTCCCGCTATATAAACCACCAGATTATGTGCATGCATAGCCCTTGTATGTGCGGTAACCGGCTTATCTTGAATCGAAATTGCTTGATGATGAACAAGATGCGCCACCACTCGCTACCAGCACCCCTTGTTGAAGTTATTTCTGTGCACAATCATTTCATTCAATGACATACTTGCAATTCACATACCGATTACTGCATGCACTATCTTGTCGGCACACAGATCAAAATATTCTATTCAAAGAGACGCGATGAATTCACCCAAACCGCCCCGCAAGCACTTCTCAATGTTGCGTGGCTTTCACCTCGCTGATTTCTTTACTCTCGGTAATGCAGCTTGCGGTGTCGCCGCAGTGTTTTTTGCGATGCTCTACATGAACAGCCAGTCGCTCACGCATTTTTATGCGGCCGCGGCAATGGCGCCGGCCGCCTTTATATTCGATGTGCTGGATGGCAAGATTGCACGCTGGCGCCGCCAGCATTCGGCAATGGGACGCGAGCTGGATTCGCTGGCCGATGTAATTTCATTCGGGCTCGCACCGGTAACACTGGGCTTCGCTGCCGGATTGACGGGTGGTTGGGATTGGGTCGCGATGATTTATTTCGTTTGTTGCGGCGTGAGTCGTTTGGCACGTTATAACGTCACTGCAGAAACCTTGTCCGAAGGCGCCGACAAAGTCGCTTACTTTGAAGGTACGCCGATCCCGACCAGCGTCGTGATTACCGGCATTCTGGCGTGGCTGGCATCGCAAGACCGCATCGGCAGCGCGATTTATGGCGACATCCTGATGCTGGGCCCTTGGGAATTTCATCCATTCGCGCTGTTATTCGTGCTGTCCGGCAGCTTGATGATCAGCAAGACCTTGCATATCCCGAAATTTTAAGCGCCTTAACGGCTCAGCCCTACAAGCGATATATCAGCGCCGCAATCACCGTTGCGACCGCTGATGCTGCAGTTATGGCATCCAGCACATCCATATCGCACCTCCATTGAACGATTGCACAGCAAATCCAACATGCGTGAATTTGAATTCCTCACGTTTCAGTTTACACAAAGAATGCCGATCACCAACGAAGGCTTTCTTCCTTGCTTATGAAGAAAAGAAATATCAGATAGAAATGTAACAAGGCGTAAATAAATTGGCACATCAAGCGGAATAACTTTTCAATACGCTTGCAAGCGCGGATTCGTGCTTGAAAAGGGAGCCCTCATGAACGCCAAATTAATCGCAATCGCCACCGTTTTACTTAGTAATGTTGCGTTTTCACAACCAACCTCTGCTACTGACGTGCGCCGCGCTGCAGCCGAAAATGCTGTCACTGACAATAACAAACAGGCACCAAAAAGCATTACCAAATCACAAGCTAAAGCGGCCAAACTGGTCCGCGTTGTAGAAAATTTTGAACGTATCGACACCAATAAAGATGGCGTCGTAACACGCCATGAATTGCGTCTGTACGCGCTCTCCACGCGTCGCCATGTTCCGATGACCTGATATCCAGCTTGATTGAGTATGCTCGACTGCCACTTGTTTGGCGGCAGAGTAGTTTGTGTCAATCTGTTTATTCACCCTATTATTTGCGCCCGACTCTTCTCTACGCAAGCATCTCAACATATCAAAAACACATGTTGCACCCCAGCATTTCTGATTGAAAAATCAGTTGCCTGAGGTCGGCTATGGCATTCTTAGGCACCATCAAAAATGAGCCAGAAACGCTAACTGCGCATATGGCCGCCTAGGGGAGCACAACATGTTTGGTTCTTTGCGCGTATTAATTGTCGGTCTGATTTCCGCTGGTTTTTTCTGTCAGGCTTATGCAGAAGAAGGTGTGACCGATACCAGAATTCTGATTGGTCAAACGATAGGACTGACCGGCACCATTGCCGGCCCGGTCAAGGAAATGAATGAAGGCGCCAATGCCTACATTGCCAGCGTCAACAGTCGCGGTGGCGTCAACGGCCGCAAGATCGAGTTGCTCACACTGGACGACAAATTCGATGCCAAACTGGCCGCAACCAATGCAGAACAACTGGTGAAGAAGGAGCATGTATTCGCCCTGTTCCAGAATCGTGGCACGCCGCTCACTGAGGCGGTCCTGCCGATCCTCGCGGCAAATAAAATCCCCTTGATTGCCCCTAGTACGGGGGCCCGCATTTTCCATACACCAGTCAATCCGCTCATATTCAACGTGCGCGCAAAATATCAGGATGAAGTCAGAAAAGGGGTCGAACATTTCGCAACCATAGGCGCCAAGAGCATAGGCTTGCTACACGTCGATGATTCTTTCGGCATGGATGGATTGGCTGGCTTTGTCGGTGCAATGAATGACCGCAGCATGATTCCGGCTATCGTCGCGACCTTCCCGCGCGTCAAGCCTGATTACACAACGAGCGCTGACATCATCGTCAAGGCTAATCCGAATGCATTGATCATCGTCAGTTCATCCGCGCATACTATTGAACTCATCAAGGCGATACGCGCAAAAGGCAGCATGGTGCAAATCATGACCTTATCGAACAATTCCTCGCAATCTTTCGTGCAGGATCTCGGACCTGCAGGCACTGGCGTGATCGTGTCGCAAATTACCCCTGCGCCCAATTCGGTAACCACAGGCCTGGGCAAGGAATTCATGGCACTTGCAAAAGCCAGCAACACCACCGTGTCGTACGCTGCGATGGAAGGCTTCGTGGCAGCCAAGGTATTGGTGGAAGGATTGAAACGCGCCGGTCGCAATCTGACCCGCGACGGCTTCGTGCGGGCGATGGAATCGATGCAGAAATTTGACATGGGCGGCTTGATGATCAGCTACACCGCCACCGACCACACAGGTAGCGAGTTCGTCGAGATGACGATGATCACCAAAGACGGTCGCTTCATACGCTAGAAAACAGCGCTGTGATCAGATGTCGGTCTTCGCTTCATTGATGGCTGCAGCCACCGCCTTCACGCGCGCCTCGCGTATCGCATCGGGAATGCGCGCAGGCTGGTCTGGATAACGCTGTCGTGTCAGCGCGGCAAGCTCGCCGCCATTGACGGTTTGTGCCGCATTTAATGCCTTTTGCAAATAGGCGTTTTGTGGAAACGCTTTATCTGCAAAGCCGTTACGACCACGATGATCGCATTCGGCAGCCTGCAACATATCGATGAATCGTTGCGGCTTGCGGAAAGCGTCGCAACGCTCAAACAAGCTCACGATGGTCGCCGCGCGCAATTCCAGAGCACGGCCGATATTGCCATGTTCACGCGCCGTCATCAGTGCCAGATCACGACTATCATTTGGAATTTTCAAGCGCTGGCAAACCACCTCGACCAACTTCGCGCTATGCATTTCATGCCCGTGATGCTTGGGCCACAGCTCCGGCGACGTCACACCTTTACCTAAATCGTGCAAGAGCGCAGCACAGCGGATCGGCAAGCTGCAATTCTTTTGCGCGGCGTAGTCGACCACCATCATCACGTGCACGCCGGTATCGATTTCAGGATGGTGCAATGCCGGTTGCGGCACACCCCACAAAATATCCAGCTCCGGCAAGATGCGCTTCAAAGCGCCGCAATCGCGCAACACAGCAAACATGCGCGAGGGCTGTTGTTCCATCAAACCGCGCGCCAGTTCCTGCCATACGCGCTCAGGCACCAAGGCATCGACCTCGCCGGCTGCGACCATGGCGTGCATCAGGGTATTGGTTTCTGCCGCAACCGAAAATTGCGGAAAGCGCGCCGCAAAACGCGCCACACGAAGTATGCGCACAGGGTCTTCTGTAAATGCAGGCGACACATGCCGGAAAATATGTTGCGCAAGATCCTGCTTGCCGTTGAAGGGATCAACGATGATGCCATCGGCATCTTTGGCCATCGCATTGACGGTCAGATCGCGACGGATTAAATCTTCTTCCAGCGTGACCTCCGCATCGGTATGAAATACGAAGCCTTTGTAGCCAGGAGCGGTTTTGCGTTCGGTACGAGCCAGCGCATATTCTTCGTGCGTAACAGGATGAAGAAATACGGGGAAGTCCTTGCCTACTGGCGTGTAACCTTGCGCGATCATTTGCTCAGGCGTAGCGCCGACCACCACATAATCACGGTCCTTGACTGCGACGCCAAGCAACTCATCCCTTACTGCGCCGCCGACGATATAGGTTTTCATTTCAGTGCTATGCGATCCGAATTTGATCAGTCGGGATAGACGTCGTATTTTTCAATATGCGCAGTCTCGGCCAGCGCGCCGCTTATCCATTGCGCCACGGCCGGATGCGCAGCAACGCGTTCAACATAAGCGTCGAGCGCAGGGCCGAGCACGACTTCATAGGTACGGAAGCGCATGACCACCGGTGCGAAATACGCATCCGCAATCGAAAATTCACCGAACAGAAATGCGCCGGGGCCGGACAAGGCAAGACAGGTTTCCCATATCTCGCTAATACGGCCGATGTCGGCTTGTGCATCTATAGTGCGGCCTTTTCCGGGAAACTTGGCGCGGATATTCATCCACATCGCCGATCGCACACCGGTAAAACCGGAATGCATTTCCGCACAAATCGAGCGCGCCAGCGCGCGTGCTGCAACATCTTCCGGCCACATTTTCTTTTCAGGAAATTGTTCTGCCAGATATTCGCAAATCGCCAGCGAATCCCAAATCGTCGTTTCGCCCGCCAGCAAAATAGGCACGCGACCGGCCGAAGAATAGTGCGCGATCTGCGCCGTCGTATCCGAACGAGCCAGCAAAAGGGGGATTTCCTGAAACGGAATATTGAATGCCGTCATCGCAACCCACGGGCGCATCGACCACGACGAATAATTTTTATTGGCGATCACGAGTTTGAGGCCACCCTTTTCGGCATTGCCCAGCGTTTGCGAAAGGGTAGGATCAAGTTCTGTGGTTTGCATAAATGTGGTCGAGGAAAAAGTGGCGTGATCAGATGCAAGCCCGGCTCACCAGGAGCCGGACTTGCATTTCGCTTTTACGGCAAATCAGTCGGCACAAAGGCAGCAGGTGCAACACTGCCCAAACGGGCCTTCAATGATTGCGGCTTGCCATCGAACATAGCCGCATAGTAAGTTGCATTCGACAATACTTTTTTCACATAGTCGCGAGTTTCAGAAAACGGGATTGACTCGGCAAAAATTGCGCCCTCGACTTGGCGTGGCAGAGTCGAACGCCACGAACGTGGACGTCCAGGACCCGCGTTATAAGCCGCCGTTGCCATCGTTTGCGAACCCTCAAGATCACTCAACACCATATTCAAATAACTGGTGCCCAGCAAAATATTCGTTTCGATTTCATTGACCTGGCTATGTGAAAAATCTGTCATGCCAATTTTTTTGGCGACATGCCTTGCGGTAGCCGGCATCAACTGCATCAAACCGGAAGCACCTACATGTGAGCGGGCATTCCTGATGAAGCGTGATTCCTGGCGGATCAGGCCATAAACCCATGCCATTTCCATACCCTGCCGCTGCGTCGTGCTACGCATGATATCGCGATGCGGTGTAGGGAAGCGCTGCGTAAAGTCAAACTCGGCCTTGGTACGATCCGATGTATTGACCATGCGATCCAGTACATCGCTGCGACGCGCAAATTCGGCCGCCGCCAGCAACTGCCTGTCATTCATCTGGCGCAATTCCCAGTTCCATTCACGGTAACCTTCAAAGCGCAAATCCAGCTCGAAAAATTTGAGCGCACGGCGGAAGCCGGCATTGCTCGCCATAGGCGTAATCTCGTCATCCGTCACCGGTAAAGCGCGTGGCGGAATCGTAATTTTTTGTCCCAACTCCTCCAATGCCAGTTGCCCGTAAAAATTGGTTTGCGCTGCGATCAACTGAAAGCGTGCATTGGCAGCGTCGGCCTTGCCATCTTCGCGCAATGCGCGCGCCAGCCAGTAAGTCCATGTCGCGTCCTCGCGCAAGGATGCCGGCATCGCTTCGATACCAGACTGCACCAGCTTCCAGTCGCCGGCACGCAAGGCAGCGCGAATTTTCCACTGATGGGCTTCCGGCGACAACGGCGCGTTACCCGCCTTGCGCCAGTATTGAACGGCTTCCGGTGCCAGCTTCATCGACGCCTGATAGGCGATCTGCGCCCAGGCGAATGCTTCCTGCTTTTTACTCAGCAACAAGGTGTTGTTCGACAATAGATCCGCAGCTTGCGCTGGATTATTCTTGGCGATGCGTCCCAATGCGACAACATAAACTTCGTGTCGCACACGACGGAATCCAACGCCACGCGCAATGATAGATGCAGGTTTATCCATCGCGGCGACCAGCGAGCCGTCTTCAATACCCGTCAACGGTACAAAGCGGCGCACGTAATCGATGGAGCCGGTATCCGATGCAAGACGTATTTGTGCCCATAAATCATCTTCATCAAACTGCCTGGTTTCCATCAGGGTTGTCACCAGGGCGACGCAGGCTTCGCCAAAATCCTTGGGTACATTCAACAACGCACGCGCTTCATCGGCGACCTTGATGCCTTTCGCTGCTTTTGACATCAAGGCATAGCATTTCAGCTGCGTGTCATCGTTCAGCTGGAATTGCGGATACTGTTCATCGAACGTGAGCCAGTCACGCCGCTTGCCCAATTCCAGCAACCAGTCATTCCTTAAGCGATCCGCAATCGCGCTGCCGTTATAACGCGCCAGATAGGACTGCAACTCGCCAGGCGTTGCGTCCTTGATGCGCGGCTTAAGTTGATAATAATCAACGTAAGACGGGATAGGATAGTTGCCCAAATTCCCCGCAATATCCGCAGCGCGACCCGCATCATTGCGGCGCGAAGCATCGCGCAATGCCAGAAAGGCATCGTCATCGCTGGCAAAACCAGTCGCACGTTTTTGCGCATGCGCAGCCGGCAACAAGCATGCAGCCGACATCGCGACCAACAAGATACGAGAAAATAATTTATTTGAGAACATGAATTCCGTGACCCTTTTTTTGACTGTGCTTATACTGAGCACTGCGCTGAACACTGTGCTCAATACTTAGCCAAGTACTGAGCTAAGCAATAAGCTGGGCAATGCACTAACGATTGCGCTACGCATTGCTAGAAAATCTTGCGGCCCGCAGGCACGCATAAACGATAGCTAGAATAGCACGCGATCCCTTCAAATCCTTAACCCATCATATGCAAAACAAGAGCGAGTTACGCCAGCTATTACTTGAATCGCGCAAAGCAATCTCTGCCGAGCAAAAACTGCTTTGGGATAAGCAACTTATCGAGAAAATCCTGGCATGGTGGTCAGTAGAACGCATCCAAACAATAGGCGTTTACTGGCCCATGCGCGGCGAACCTGACTTGCTTGCAGCATATGCAAGATTGACTGAACTTGGCACAACACTCGCATTGCCAGTTGTTGTGAGTGATCATGCACCGTTAAAGTTCTATGCGTGGATGCCGGGCGATCCCGTCATCAAGGATAGATACGGCGCTGCCGTACCGGCAGATCAACATACAGAACTGCAGCCGCAGGCATTGATCATCCCTTGTCTAGGGTTTAGCCAGCAGCGCTTTCGACTAGGCTATGGTGGCGGATTTTATGATCGCACGCTGGCCTTGCTGCCCAGACCGCATACGGTAGGCGTCGCCTATGACGTTGCAGAATCCGCTTTCGCGGCCGATCCCTACGATGTGGCGCTGGATATCGTGATGACGCAATCGGCCACGTTTGCGTAAAATCGCGCAAAAAAAGCCGCATAAGCGACTTTTTTCTTTTTACCATCAAGCTTACTTCTGCGACAGGTTCAAACGGCTCCAGATTGCATGCGTCGCTGCTGCCTGATTCAATGTATAGAAATGCAAGCCTGGCGCACCACCGGCCAGCAAACGCTCGCACAAATCGGTGACCACATCCAGACCGAAAGCGCGTATCGAATCGGTATCGTCGTTATAGCTAGCCAGCTTCAAACGTATCCAGCGCGGGATTTCGGCACCGCACATATCCGAGAAACGCATCAGCTGCGAGTAATTGGTAATCGGCATCACGCCAGCGGTGACCGGCACATCGGCACCTGCCTTGCTCGCATCCTCGACAAAGCGGAAATAAGCATCCGCATTGTAGAAATACTGCGTGATCGCCGAGTTCGCGCCGGCCTTGACCTTGCGTGCAAAGCTGGCGATGTCGTCGTTTGGTGATTTCGCTTGCGGATGCATTTCCGGATAGGCAGCTACTTCGATATGGAACCAGTCGCCGGTTTCGGCACGTATGAATTCCACCAGTTCATTGGCGTAATGAAATTCGCTGGACGACGCATCCATCGCGCCATAGCCGCTAGGCAGATCGCCGCGTAAGGCGACGATGCGTTTGATGCCATGCGATTTATACTCCTGCAAAATCGATCGCAGGCTTTCACGCGAACTTCCCAGGCAAGACAGATGCGGTGCAGCCTCATGACCGGCACCGCGTATCTCCAAAACCGTATCAAGGGTGCCGTGTTGTGTCGAACCGCCGGCGCCGAAAGTGACCGAGAAATACTTGGGATGCAATTCGGCCAGCTTGGCGCAAGTAACGCGCAATTTTTCCACGCCGAGCGGCGTCTTGGGCGGGAAAAATTCTATGCTGAAATTCTGTTGTTTCATTTTTCTTTGAGTATGAGCGCGGACAGTAGCCACGAAATGATGCTGTACAGGATCGCACCGCCAACCGCTGACCAGAAACCGGCAACGTGGAAGCCGCCCACCATTTGCGACACTGCCCAGAACATCAAACCATTGATGACGAAGATAAACAAACCCAGCGTCAAAAAGGTTACAGGCAAGGTCAGCAACACGAGTATCGGACGTATCAGCGCATTCACCAGCCCCAACACCAGCGCGGCGATGATGGCCGTGCCTACGCTATCGACCGTAATCGACTTCATCAGATAAGGAAGCGCAAACAGCGCCGCTGCATTGATCGCCCAGATTAACAATAAGCGCATATGATTTCTCCATGAATTAAATTTCAGGAAATCGCCGTTCCATCGCAAGACAATGAAACGGCACGGCAACTAATGTCAAACACCTGCTCGAAAGCAGCGATGCTCAACACAGCGAATCCAGCCAGAATCAGCCAGACCGCTGCGCTTGCAACTACAATTTCTTAGTAACGATAGTGCTCAGGCTTGTACGGACCAACTTGCGCAACGCCAATGTAATCAGCTTGCTCAGTGGTCAGTGTCGTCAATTGTGCATTGAGTTTTTTCAATTGCAAACGAGCGACTTTTTCATCCAGATGCTTAGGCAAGGTGTAGACGCCAACTGGATAATTTTTCGTGTTGGCGTACAACTCGATTTGCGCAATCGTTTGATTGGCGAACGAAGAGCTCATCACATAAGAAGGATGGCCAGTACCGCAACCCAGATTCACCAGACGACCTTCAGCCAGCAAGATGATGCGTTTGCCATCAGGGAAAATCACGTGATCGACTTGCGGCTTGATGTTGTCCCATGTGTATTGCTTCAACGCAGCGACTTCGATTTCATTGTCGAAGTGACCGATGTTGCAGACAATCGCCTGGTCTTTCATCTTCTTCATGTGATCGTGTGTGATCACATGATAGTTACCGGTACAGGTGACGAAGATATCGCCATGTTCGACTGCGTAATCCATCGTCACAACGCGATAACCTTCCATCGCTGCCTGCAATGCGCAGATAGGATCGATTTCGGTAACCCAGACTTGGGCCGACAATGCGCGCATCGCTTGCGCTGAACCCTTGCCGACGTCACCATAACCGGCGATCACCGCAACTTTACCCGCGATCATGACATCGGTCGCGCGTTTGATGCCGTCAACCAGCGATTCGCGGCAGCCGTACAGATTGTCGAACTTGGATTTGGTGACTGAATCGTTGACGTTGATTGCCGGGAAAGCCAATTTTCCGTCTTTATGCATTTGATACAAACGATGCACACCAGTGGTGGTTTCTTCGGTTACGCCGAGAATTTCTGGCAGACGTTTCGAGTACCAGGTTGGGTCGATAGCCAGATGTTTCTTGATCGAATTGAACAGGCAGATTTCTTCTTCCGAACCTGGGTTATTCAATACCGATGCATCTTTTTCTGCACGGGTACCGAGATGCAGCAACAAGGTTGCGTCGCCGCCGTCATCCAGAATCATGTTCGAATAAACCGGTGCGCCTTTGGCGTCGTTCGGCCATTCAAAAATGCGGTGGGTGTAATCCCAGTAGTCATCCAGTGTTTCGCCTTTCACAGCAAAAACTGCTGTGCCGGCAGCAGCGATCGCAGCAGCAGCATGATCCTGGGTTGAATAGATATTGCACGAGGCCCAGCGCACTTGCGCGCCCAAGGCTTCGAGCGTCTGGATCAGCACGGCGGTTTGAATCGTCATGTGGATTGAGCCGGTGATGCGTGCGCCTTTCAAAGGCTGCGCAGCGGCGAATTCTTCGCGAATTGCCATCAAGCCAGGCATTTCGGTTTCGGCGATTTTGATTTCCTTGTCACCCCAAACAGACAGGGACAAGTCGGCGATTACGTAATCGGAAAATTTAGTAGTGGAAGTCATTACTGCGGCGTTCATCACGCCCTCCTTTCGTTAGAAAAAAAGAAACGTGAGCGCAGTTGCTGTTACTGACCGCATCAAGCCTGGTAGATCGAACGATCTATCGCAACGCTCCTTGATGCGGGTGCTATTTTAAACGAAAAAATGGCCCGCGGCCATGGTCGGCTGCGGGAATTACTTATTTGGCGCAGAGGTGCCAGGTAGCGAAACCGAGTGCACGCCTGGCGCGGCAGATTGCGATTCGACATTTTCCTTGATCCAACCCAGCATATCTATCCAGATACGCCTTACTTCGGCTTCCGGCGGCATTTTTTGTGCATTTGGCAATTCAATGGTGATCACCGGCACATTTTTGTGCACGCCACTGTAATTGCCTAGCGATCCCGGATAAACCCCGACCCGATTGAGCAACAGGCGACCAAATTTGCGTGGCGGCTGTGCCGGGCCATCGAAATCCAGTACGCCAAAAGGCGCATGCACCGAGATAATGACATCTGGTTTAAACGCATGCATTTCATCATCGACCCAGCGACTTTCCGGTTCCGACAACGGTGAATTTCCGGGAAACCGGCGCGGATCGGCGCGTGTCCGTGCCTGCCAGTATTTGGGCGCTTCCTTGTCCCAGTCAGGAGTAGGAAAATTACGATTCAGATCGACGCCGTTGGCATTCATACGCATGGCCTTTTTCGCCAGCAAACCGTCCGGATTCACAACTGGCATGATGCGCCAGTCTATGCGCTGCGCTGCGGGTCCATTCATGCTATCGACCCAGCGATACACGATCGCCGCCGAGGTAAGTTCGTCGCCGTGTATGCCGCCCATCAGTAGCACGCGCAAGGGTGGCCTTTTTTTGTTGCGATTGAGCGCAGGCACATCCTTGGCAAGCAAGGGAAAGCCTTGCAGCGAATAACGTCCGGTCGGCACAAAGCCGCCTTTCATGCACATGACTTTATTGACGGTGGGCATGCGTGCAATCAGTTGATCGCATAATTCACCCGGTTTCAACACGACTGCCTTTTCAGCCTGCGCAGAGAACGGCAATGCCAGTGCGCACCCCGCCACCATGAAAGTTACCCACCTGTCGATCAAGCTTGAAGCGCGCATCGAGAAAACCTTAAAAAGAAAAAGCCGGTCAACCCAACAGGATTGATCCGGCCACGCGCAAGTAAAGGCTTAGATTAGAGCCCTGCTGCTGCGCGCAATGCTGCTGCCTTGTCGGTACGTTCCCAGGTGAACTCTGGTTCTTCGCGACCGAAGTGGCCGTAGGCTGCAGTTTTTTGGTAAATCGGACGCAACAGATCCAGCATTTGCACGATGCCTTTTGGACGCAGGTCGAAATGCTCCAGCACCAATTGCGCAATTTTTTCATCGCTGATTTTGCCTGTACCAAATGTGGTGACCATCACCGATGTTGGTTTTGCCACACCAATTGCGTATGAAATCTGAATTTGCGCACGCTCTGCCAAACCAGCTGCGACGATATTTTTAGCAACATAACGGCCAGCGTAAGCAGCGGAACGATCGACTTTCGAAGGATCCTTGCCGGAGAATGCGCCGCCGCCGTGCGGAGCTGCGCCGCCGTAGGTATCAACAATGATTTTACGACCGGTCAAACCGCAATCGCCTTGCGGACCGCCAATGACGAAACGGCCTGTTGGATTCACCAGAAAACGTGTGTCTTTCAACCATTCAGCCGGTACCACTGGCTTGATGATGCTCTCGATAACCGCTTCTTCGATGTCCTTGTGTTGCATTTCCGGCGCATGTTGCGTCGACAATACGATGGTGTCGATCGACACTGGGCGGCCATCAACGTAGCGCAAGGTGACTTGCGATTTTGCATCAGGGCGTAACCAAGGCAGGCGGCCGTCTTTGCGCAATTCTGATTGACGCTCAACGATGCGATGCGCATAGTGAATCGCGGCCGGCATCAGTTCTGCCGTTTCATCGCAAGCGTAACCAAACATCAAGCCTTGATCGCCCGCGCCTTGGTCGAGATCGATGCCAGCGCCTTCGTCAACCCCTTGTGCGATGTCCGGCGATTGCTTGTCGTATGCGACCAAAACTGCGCAGCTTTTGTAATCGATACCGTAGTCAGCGTTGTCGTAACCGATACGCTTGATGGTTTGACGAGCGACTTCGATGTAATCGACGTTGGCGAACGTGGTGATTTCGCCAGCCAGCACAACCAGACCGGTATTGCAAAGGGTTTCAGCAGCAACGCGTGCTTTTGGATCTTGCTGAAAAATTGCGTCGAGGATCGCGTCGGAGATTTGATCGGCGACCTTGTCAGGGTGGCCTTCAGAGACGGATTCGGAGGTAAACAAAAAATCATTAGCCATCGCAGGTTCTTTCTATAGTTGGTTAGATGTCGCGGCCAACTGAATGAACCTGCGACGCTTTAGCGAAATTTATATACCGCCTCGCAAGTTGTCATTAACTCGGCGGTTGCTGCTTTGTGCTATTTTACGCCTCTTGAAATAAATCAGCAAAGTCTCTTGTAGAGGCCCGCTTGAATCGCATAAAAACTTGCATGCTCGTCCTCACTTTCCGCCTCTTGTCTTATTTGCCCTTGCCACTTTTGCATGCAATCGGCAGCGCACTCGGCTGGGCCGTTTATTTTTCTTCATCACGGTATCGCCACCGCCTGCAAGATAATATTCGGCAGGCTGGTTTTGGCGAGTACCTGTCTGCCGCCATTGCCGAAGCTGGCAAGAATATGATGGAGTTACCATTCGTATGGTGCGCTTCGCCAGAACGGGTACTGAAAACCCTCACAATCAAAAACTGGGTTTTGGTGCAACAAGCGCAAGATGCCAAACGCGGCATCATTTTTTTGACACCACACCTAGGCTGCTTTGAAATTTCTGCACAGGCTGCCGCTGCACAGTTGCCGTTGACAGTGATGTACCGTCCACCGCGGCAAGCCGCATTGAAGCCGCTAATAGAGGGCGCACGCGCACGCCACAACTTGTCTTTGGCGCCAGCAAATCTAAGTGGTGTACGCAGCCTTTTTAAAGTACTGAAAAGAAACGGTGCCATCGGTTTGTTGCCCGATCAGGTGCCGCAAGATGGCGAAGGTGTTTGGGCCGACTTCTTCGGCAAACCTGCTTATACAATGACCTTGCCAGCCAAGATGCTGGAAATGAGTGGCGCCACCATGATTCTTGCATTCGCCGAACGCTTGCCGCGTGGCCGCGGATACACCCTGCATTTCCATCCGTTCAGTATGGCTGAAGGATTAACGCCGCAACAGCAGGTGCGCGCAATTAACGTAGCGATGGAACAGTTAATCTCATTTTGCCCGGCACAGTATTTTTGGAGCTACAACCGTTACAAGATTCCCGCCGGCGTAGTCGGTCCAAATGAATCCGATGCATCAGTTCAAAAGGACCTCGCATGAGAATGCTGGTCATCTTGATGTGGTTATTGCACTGGCTACCATTACCGGTGATTGCCCGCTTGGGCGAAGCAATCGGCAGCCTGCTGTTTATCTACAAGAAAAAACGGCGCCGCATCACACTAATCAATCTCGAATTATGTTTTCCTGAATGGACGGCCGAAAAACGCCAGCGCATCGCGAAAAAGCATTTCCAGTATTACGCACGCAGCGTACTGGAGCGGGGCATTCTTTGGTGGGGCTCCGAAGCGCGTTTGCGCAAATTGATCGTGGTGGAGCCATCCGTGCCGCTGGCCGCGATTAACGCCAGTCCGACAATACTGTTATGCCCGCACTTCGTCAGCCTGGATGTAGCCGGTGTCGCGGTCATGCTGGAATCATCGCTGTGCTCTATCTATACACAACAATTGAATCCGGTATTCGATGAAGTATTGCGCAAAGGTCGTTCGCGTTTTCGACCGGTCAAATTATTTTCGCGCAGCGATGGCGTCAAGCCCATCATCCGCGCGATGCGCGAGAATCTGCCTTTCTTCATGTTGCCGGATATGGATTTCGGCGAGAAGGATGCCGAGTTCGTGCCCTTCTTCGGGATTCCTGCAGCAACACTGACGGCGCCTGCGCGCATCGCTGCCGCGACGAATGCCAAAGTGATTCCAGTGGTCGCCACCTACCTGCCGAATTACCGCGGCTGGACTGTCAAGTTTTATCCTGCATGGGAAAACTTTCCCGGTGACGACATGATTGCAGCAACCCGCACAATGAACGCATTCATCGAAGACCGGGCGCGTGAAGCGCCAGCCGAATATTTTTGGACACACAAGCGCTTCAAGACCCGACCAGCCGGCGAACCCAGCTTTTACGCTGCCAATGCACCGGATGAAGCACCACCTGCTTACTAAAAACGGATACGTGCAGGCATTTTTACCCTGCGCGGCCAGCGGCTTTATAATCGCCACATGAAAATCAAATTCACAAAAATGCACGGTGCCGGCAACGATTTCGTCGTCATTGATGCAATCAATCAGTCCATCGATTTCACACCCGCACAATGGCAATACTTGGCAGATCGCCGTTTTGGTGTCGGTGCCGATCAAATGCTGGTGGTAGAAAAACCGCTAGCAGCTGACGTCGATTTTCGCTATCGCATCTATAACGCTGATGGCGGCGAAGTCGAGCAATGCGGCAATGGCGCACGCGCTTTCGTCAAATTTGTGACGGACAAAAAACTGACGAATAAACATGCGATCAAGGTAGAGACCATGTCCGGCATCATCGAGCCGCGACTGGAAGCGAATGGCCAAATTACCGTCGATATGGGCCCGCCGATCTTGACCCCGGAAGAGGTGCCTTTCGACACTACCGATCTGCTATGCAAAGCCGATGGCGCAGAAACCTTGTGGCCCTTGGATATCAAGGGCGAAACTTACTGGATCGCAGTATTGTCGATGGGCAATCCGCATGCAGTACAAGTTGTCGCCGATGTCGAGACCGCAGCTGTACGCGAAGATGGCGTGCTGATAGAACACCACCCGCGCTTTCCAAAACGCGTCAACGCAGGCTTCATGCAAATCATAGATGCACATCAAATCAAGCTGCGCGTATTTGAACGTGGTGCAGGCGAAACATTGGCCTGCGGTACAGGCGCTTGCGCAGCCGTGGTTTCAGGTATTCGGCGCGGCTTGCTGGCTTCGCCAGTCAAGGTGCAAACTCGCGGTGGCGAATTATCAATTGCATGGGCAGGCAACACATCGGCTGTCATGTTGACCGGCCCGGCCGTGACCGTCTTTGAAGGCGAAATCGAGCTTTGAGATTGAGCCCAAGAGACAGCTTGAAATCCGGCTGCATCCGGAGCGAGCAGAATTGCTTTCCGGATGCCGATGTCGGTTAGAATCATGGCCAACTCTTGCGCAATTCATAAGCCATCGATGACTAAACACCACAATCCCGATGCCGAGCTTTTATTCAGACAGTTTCTTTACGATTTAAATTACGACACATGACTTCTCCACTGGATTCCAACACCGTTGCCGACTACTTGCTGAACCATCCGCATTTTTTTGAAGAACATGCGGAAGTGTTGGCACAGGTAAAGCTGTCCAGCCCTTTAGGCGGACGCACCCTGTCTTTGCAAGAACGGCAAATGGATGTGATGCGCGAAAAGTTCAAGATCATGGAAATGCGCTTGGCTGATCTGATACGCATAGGGCAGGAAAACGATCAGATCACGCGCAAGTTTCATGCATGGACACGCTCATTATTACTGGCGCGCAACGATGTCGATCTGCCGCACACATTAACCACTGGCCTGCAAAACGCGTTCTCGGTACCGCACGTCACCTTGCGTTTGTGGGGCGTGTCGGAAGAATTCGCACACACTTGGTTTGCGGCACCCGTTTCTGCCGATTCGCGCCTGTTTTCGAACGGCTTGACCGTACCATTCTGCGGCAGCAACAACGATTTTGAAGCCGCCTCCTGGCTGGAAGACGCACCGTCGATTCAATCGCTGGCCTTGCTGCCTTTACGTCTGGATGATGCGCCTGAAGCCTTCGGTCTGCTGGTACTCGGCTCATCCGATCCGCATCGTTTCACCTCGGATATGGCGACCGACTTCCTGACCAATATCGGCCAGACCGCCAGCGCCGCGCTGTCGAGTTTGCTCGACTAAATCCGTATCGTGAACGTTGCAGGCAATCAGGCTTATCTGGATGGTTATCTCGATAACCTGATCAGCCAGCGTCAATTGTCACCGCTCACCACCACCAGCTACCGCCGCGACCTGCTGGAGCTGATCGCATTTGCAACAGTCACTGACAGGAACACATCTGTCACTGCCATCAGTCATTTCCAAATTCGCAAATTCGCCGCGCAATTGCACGCGCACGGCTTGAATGCACGTTCGATTGCACGCAAGCTTTCCGCATGGCGCGGTTTCTTCAACTGGCTGTCCGAACAAAATGCAATGACCGCTAATCCGGTCGATGGCATCAAGGCCCCAAAGCGTACCAAGCTCTTGCCGAAGGCATTAGCGGCCGATGATGCCGTGCGTCTGGTATCAGAAACCAGTCCCGGAAAAAATGCCGACTCTGGGATGCAGCGATGCAATCACGCAATGTTCGAGTTGTTGTACTCGAGCGGCTTGCGCGTTTCCGAACTGGTCGGACTGGACGTCAGATATGCACAGGAAAATCGCTACGTTTCGGCAGGATGGATAGATTTCGACGCGCATGAGGTGATGGTCACCGGCAAAGGTAACAAGATGCGCAGCGTACCTATCGGCCAGGCAGCCATCGATGCACTAAAGTCATGGCTGGCGATACGCGATACTTTGGTAAAGTTGGATCCGCATCCACTGTTTTTAAGTGAGCGCGGCACCCGCGTATCGGCGCGCGTGGTGCAACTTCGCTTGAAGGCGCATGCGCAAGCCGTCGGCTTGCCTATGGATGTGCATCCGCATGTACTGCGTCATTCTTTCGCGTCGCATGTGCTGCAATCATCCGGCGATTTGCGCGCCGTGCAAGAAATGCTGGGGCACGCATCGATTGCCGCCACGCAAATTTACACCTCGCTTGATTTTCAGCGGCTGGCACAGGTTTACGATGCCGCCCATCCGCGCGCAAAAAAGAAGCCCTGAACTATACCCATCTGCATCCACAAAATTTCGCAGCAAACGGATATATTGCAACTGAATTGCAAATTGCGGCATAATCAGGCTATCACCTCGCCATACAACCCGTCATCGCATCATCATGAAAAAAAACACCGCCCCGGATTTTCTGGCAATGGCTGAAAGTCAGTTACGCACCACGTCAGTACGCGCCACCGACGCCCGCATCAAGGTGTTGGCCGCGCTACTCGGCGCCCGTTATGCATTTTCGCATCAGGATATCCAGGACACGCTAGTCGATATGGACAGGGTAACCCTGTATCGTGCGCTGGATAGCCTGACCGATGCCGGACTGGCGCACAAGATCGCCGGTGACGATCGCGTATTCCGCTATAACGCAGGAACGGAAGAAATCGCACACGGCACGCATCATGCACAACAACATCAGCATGGCCACTTCAAATGTACGCGTTGTGCCAAGGTTTTCTGCATCGACAATATCGATGAAAAGTTGCTCGCTACCGATGCAAAACAAAATAGCCATCCATCGGCTGCGACGCTGCGCCAGCAATTGCAAAAGGTATTGCAAAGTACCCTAGGCAAAGGTTTCCAGAGTCACGAGATCGAACTCACTATTAAGGGATGGTGTGCCGACTGCGCAGCGCAGTCAATTTAACGCTGTATTTCACATTCAATTCCCGCACCCGCTTTCAACGCAACGTAAAACTCATGGCACTCATTCCCACTACCATTCTGACCGGCTTCCTCGGCGCAGGAAAAACGACACTCCTCAATCGCATCCTGCAAGAACCGCACGGCTTCAAGATTGCCGTCATCGAAAATGAGTTCGGCCAGGAAAATATCGATAACGAAATCCTGGTACAGGATGGCACCGAGCAAATTGTCGAAATGAACAATGGCTGCATCTGCTGCACGGTACGCGGCGACCTGATTGTTGCGTTGACCGCATTGGCGCAACGCCGCCGTGATGGCGAACTGCAGTTCGATCATGTAGTCATCGAAACCACAGGACTCGCCAATCCTGGTCCGGTCGCACAAACTTTCTTCATCGATGAAGAAGTTGCGAGTGATTATCTGGTGGATGCCATCATCACGGTAGTCGATGCCAAGCATGCCATGCATCAACTTGATAGCTATGAAGAAGCACAGCGCCAGATCGGCTTTGCCGACAAATTGCTATTATCGAAAACCGATCTGGTCAGTGCAGATGAATTGAAAACCCTGACCGAACGCATCAAACGCATCAATCCGCGCGCACCGATCAGCACTATCGATTTCGGCAAGGTAGCCATTGCAGACGTGCTGGACCTGCGCGGTTTCAACCTCAACGACAAACTGGAAATCGATCCCGACTTCATCGCGGCCGAAGAACATGCACACGATCACGCGCATCACGACCACGCCTGCGATGCAGCCTGCACTCACGATGGCGACCATGCGCACCATCACCACGACCACCATCACGGTCATCACAGCGACAATATCGCCGCTTTCGTATTCAAGAGCGATAGACCATTCAATACCGAGAAGCTGGATGAATTTCTGGGCGGTATCGTGCAGGTATTCGGACCACGCATGTTGCGCTACAAAGGCGTACTGTGGATGGATGGTGCCGACCGCAAAGTAGTATTCCAGGGCGTGCATCAAATCATGGGCACCGACATAGGCGGCAAGTGGGGCGACAACGAAATCCGTTCGAACAAAATGGTATTTATCGGACAGAATCTGCCAAAAGAAACTTTTATTTACGGATTGGAACAATGTTTGGTATAAACTAGCCCAGTTTTGAGCTCAGGATAGAGCGGCCGGGACGATGCGAAAGGGTGTGATTCGCACGCAGAGCACGATATGATCCGAGTGTGGGAAAGTTCATTGAGGACAAGGGACTATGAACGCAACCGTCACAAAATCTGCAAAAAGCACAAAAAAAATTGCCGTGAAAAAGGCCGTTACGTCTACTCGCTCCCAGCCGACAGGTAAAGCAGCTACAGCGAAACCAGCCGCAAAGTCGACGGCGAAAGCACTTGCGGGGAAGATCGTCAAGGCAGTAAACAAAGCGATTAAACCGGCAGTTAAATCGGTCGCAACAGCCGCGAAAAAAGCGCCGGCGAAGAGTGCGGTAAAATCCGGCAAGGTCACGGCAAATGCAAAAGTCGTGGCAAAAAAGTCAGCCGCCGCAAAAATTGTGCAACCAGCAGCCAAACCGGCAGTCAAAGCAAAAGCGGCTGTTAAAGAAACAGTACAACCAATTAAGAAAGTTACTGCCAGCGCGCCCAAGGCAATTGCAGTAACCGCAAACAAAGACGCATCTCGGTCTGGAGCAGACAGCAGCAAGAAAGTCATCTCCGCACCAGTAGATAAAATTGAACAACCTGTAGTTTCGAAAGTACGCGAAGTGGCAACTAAATCAAGCAAAGCAACCCCGACCGACGCTAATGACGGCGCCCTGTTAACCGAAGCGCAAATCATGAAGATGGGCGAAAAGGATTACATGAATGCGGCGCAACTCGCATTCTTCAAGAACCGCCTGCAACAGCTTGAAAAAGACCTGTTGAAAAATGCAGATGAAACCACCGAACATTTGCGTGAAACTGTTCTCGTCCCCGATCCGGCCGATCGCGCCACGATTGAAGAAGAACATGCCCTGGAATTGCGCACTCGCGATCGTGAACGCAAACTGCTGAAAAAAGTGCAGCAATCGATCGCCAGCATAGATGCCGGCGATTACGGCTGGTGCGAAGAAACCGGCGAGCCTATCGGCGTACCGCGTTTGCTGGCTCGCCCTACCGCAACGCTGTCGCTGGAGGCTCAGCAACGCCGTGAATTGAAACAAAAATTGTATGGTGACTGATTCCCATCGGGATTAATCGCCATTCATCCCTAAACAAAGCGCGCGGCCCCCTATCCGCGCGCTTTGTTTTTTTGTAAAATGCAATTCTGTTGCAATACAAGATTTTTGTATCGACTCGCAACGGCTATTCGAATCCGTTGCTCAGGCCCCAATATCTGGCGCAACCGATGTAAACCGCGAGTCCCTGCCTTGATAGTCGATTGATCTGGCACACACGCCCCTACAAATAGACGAGTTTTTTTGAAACCTGCACTTTCATCCCGCGCACCAACAGCGACCCGACTTTGCTTCGCCGCATTGTTGATTATCGCTGTGCTGTTCGCGCAATGGATGGGACTACAGCATCGGATCGAACATGCGGACGGTGCAGATAATCTGCATGCAGCGCAAACCATCAGCGCAAGCTCATCTGCCACAAGCTCCGACATCCCGGTTGCCGTTACTGAATATGCAGGCGACAAATCGCACTCATGTACGCTGTTTGACGGTATGGCGCTGGCCGATAGCGCAGCTGTGCGTCCATTCATTCCCCTGCTACAAACCAGCGTGCAAATTCTGGCGCTGCGGGCCGCTCATGCTTCTTGGGATGCGCCCTTTCTCTGTCATTTTTCTTCCCGTGCACCGCCAGCGGCGTAACTGATTTTTCCTGTTTGTACTGCCATGCCTGATCGCATTGCGATTCAGCGCGGCCGTTTCTATACGATTTTTCAAGGAAGTCTCATGATCGCCCAACGTACCCTGTTGGCCAGCGCCGTTCTATCCGCGCTTGCCTCATTGTCATACTCTGCTTTTGCGCAAACGCAAGAACAAACCCTGCCTGCCGTCGTCGTCACCTCCACCCCGTTCAACAACGATGAAGGCGCACAGATACTCGCACCAGCCAAAGTTTTATACGGCGACGAATTACGCGAAAAACTAGGCAACTCACTCGGCGACACCCTATCGCAGGAGCTCGGCGTTTCTGCATCCGCATTTGGCGCTGGCGCATCGCGCCCCATCATTCGCGGGCTGGAAGGTCCACGCGTCAAGATCCTGCAAAACGGCATGTCGATCCAGGACGTATCCAGCCTGTCTAACGATCATGCAGTCGGTAGTGAAGCATCGACTGCACGCCAGATTGAAATTTTGCGCGGACCTGCCGCATTGTTGTACGGCTCGGGCGCGATTGGCGGTGTGGTCAACATCGTCAATGACCGGATTCCTACAGTCTTGAATGCAAAACCAACTGGTGATGCTGAAGTACGCTATGGCTCAGTCGACAATACAAAAAACATGTCGCTGTCGGTCGATGGCGCGGCTGGCGATATTGGCTTGCATCTGGACGGCAATCTGCGCGACGCAGATGACTACAAAATTCCAGGTAACGTCAGCCTGAGCGATCCGAGCGTGGGCACAGGTCGTTTGCCTAATTCGTATGCGCGCGCCAACAGCATAGGGCTGGGAGCTTCGTATATTCAAAACTGGGGCCACATAGGCGCATCGGTCGGCGTCAACGACGATCGCTACGGTATTCCAACCGAGGAAAGATCTTTCATTACGTTGAAACAAACGCGTTTCGATATCGATGGCTTGGTCAAGGAACCATTCGGCAACTTTGAGTCCTTGCGCTTCAAGCTGGGCCATACCGATTACAAGCACACAGAAAACCTGCAAGACGGTACGCCAGCCACCGATTTCAAAAACAATGCATTGGAAAGCCGCATCGAACTGACGCACAAGCCTATGGCAGGCTGGCGCGGCACCTTCGGTCTGCAAACCGAACACTCGGAATTCTCAGCGCTTGCCGCAGATGGTAGCGGACCGGAAACAGTACCGTTAACCAAGAGCAATTCGATCGCCGGTTTCCTGGTGGAAGAACGCGACTTCGGTCCGTTACGCGTCAGTGCGGGCGCACGCATGGAATCAGTTGAGCGCAAGCCTGATGCAGCATCGGGCTTGGCTCAACGCGACTTCAACCTCGGTTCCTACTCACTCGGCGGCCTGTGGGCATTCACACCGGGCTATGGCCTTGGTGCCACAGCGTCCGTCGCACAACGCGCACCGGCAATCGAAGAACTGTATTCCAACGGTCCGCATGAATCGACGGCGACCTATGACATCGGCGACAACCAGTTGAACAAGGAGACTTCCCGCAACTTTGAAATCAGCCTGCAAAAAACCGAAGGCCTGCTGCGCTGGAAAACCAACCTCTACCAAAACCGTGTGAAGAATTTCATCTATGGCCGTACCGATGGCACCAAAGTCGGTGAAGATGGCGCAGCAGATCCAGACGGCGAATTCACTCAACGATTCTGGTCGCAAAACAGCGCGACGATACGCGGAGCGGAAGCAGAAATCAGCTACAACCTGCGTGGTCAGGGCTGGTCCTGGCGTGGTTTTGCCGACACATCGCGCGGCAAGCTGAGCGGACTCGATAATCTGCCTTTACAACCGGCAACTCGGTTCGGTGGCGAGGTCGGCTATCGCCAAGGTCCATGGCGCTCAGGCGTCAAGGCATTGCACGCGCAACAGCAAGACAAACTGGCCAGCTTTGAGAACTTCGTCACGCCCTCCTATACTCAGGTCGACGCCAATTTGTCGTACACGCAACGCATTAATGCAAACGACGTCACCTGGTTCGCCATTATCAAGAATCTGCTGAATGAGGACATCCGTCTGTCGACCTCAGTATTGCGCGAAAATGCACCACTACCGGGCAGAAACCTGATCGTTGGCGTTCGTACAAGTTTTTAAAGATAGTTCCTCGTTTTTTGGCTACACTAGTGACCTGCAGACAATCTGCGGGTCGCTTTGTGCCGCTTGCCTGTGTTACCTTTAGACGAGAATTTTTGCATAGCCATCATCGGAGAGAAAATCCCGATCAAGGCACTTTATAAACTTGGCGCACTGTTAAAATTTTGGCAAGTGCAGGCCGTTGCTGACCAGGACAGACGTGGGGATTTTTTCGCTATTTGGCAAAAAAGACGGCCAGTCGGCCCGCAAACCGACTGAGCAAGAGTCTTCGCAAAAAAAGCGTGACGAGAGCGCTGCTCGCGCCGCAAAGACCGAAAACGAACAGACGCAAAAAGTGCAGCGCAAGGCAGCACATGCAACCGCGCTGAAGATCGACGCCATCGAATCTGAAATGTCGTCTGAATTCGTCAAGCCGTTGCCTTTCAGCGGCAATACGATGCCCGGCCCGGCCAGCCAGTTCATGAATACCGAACAGCGCATGCCAGATGCACGCGCTCACGCAAAACCAAAAAACAACAATGCCGTCCCGCTAGAACAGCCATCGATGCTGCCCGACATCATGGGTGCCAGTACCGCCTTCCTGCTGGGCGCAGAAACGGTGATCGGACCGGTCGCGATCTCGGCCTCCGAAGCCGCACCCGTAATAGAAGAAGCTGCAATCCTGTTTGCCAATGGCCAGACCGATCTGGTCGAACCTATCCTGTTGAATGCGATTGCAGAAGATGCGCTGGGCAACACCCCGCTAACGGTGTGGGGCATGTTGTTCGATCTGTATCAAGTTACCGGCCAACGCACATCGTTTGAAAACCTGTCTATTGAATACGCCAACAAATTTGAAATGTCGCCGCCTGCGTGGATAGACAGCAATGGCGTCGAAGCCAAGGCACACGCCGCCGCGCCGCGCGTCGGCAGTACGCCTGGGGTTGCATTTTCCGGCAAGCTCGATGCCACCAGCATCAAGCAGTTGGAACGCATCAAAAACATGGCGGAGATGAGCAATGTCATCAAACTCGAATTTGCACGCGTCACCGAAGTCGATCCTGTCGGCTGCGGCTTGCTGTTCAGCATATTGCAGAAGCTGCAAAAATCCGGCCACAACCTGATCCTGGTTGGCGCGCCGGAACTGGCAGAAAAAATCCGTGCAATTCTGATGGTAGGCAGACGCGATGAAACAGAAGCGCCTTGGCTATTGCTGCTGGAAATTTTACGCCTATTGAATCGCGAATCCGACTTTGAAGAAACCAGTATTGATTACTGCGTCACCTTTGAAGTCTCACCACCCTCCTTCGTGTCGCCGCAAAACAAAGTGGTTACCGCAGCGGAAGAAACAACCGAACCTGACGAAGCAGCCAGCGACCATTTCGCGATGCCGGTTGTGATTGATGCACGAACAGATACGCTGGTACAAAGCATCACTGCATATGCGCACACGCACAATCCCGTCGTCCTTGATTGCACACGCCTGACGCGCATGGATTTCAATGCAGCCGGACGCTTGTTTGGCGGCTTGACGCCTTTGATCAGTGCGGGAAAAAATATCGAATTGCACAATGCAAATCATTTTATCGTCGCCCTCTGTCACGTGATGGGTGTCGCCGAACTTGTACGTATCGTCCCGCGTAAAAACTGACTCCTGAATCAAGGACGCAATTTCGACTTGTAATCGCACCGTCCGCCCCCATTTTTTCTAAAATGCCGCTCTGAGCATCGAGCGCGCGAGATTCACCAAACATCATCCGTTTTGCAGCACTGCTTTGCATTAAATCGGCCACTTCATTTCAGAGGCAAGCATGGAACAATTTCACGGCACCACCATACTCTCGGTAAGACGCGGCAATATCGTCGCGCTCGGCGGCGATGGCCAGGTCACATTAGGCAATATCGTCATGAAAGGCACGGCGCGCAAAGTCCGCAAGGTCTATGGCGGCAAGGTACTGGTCGGTTTCGCTGGCGGTACTGCAGACGCATTCACGCTGCTGGAACGCTTCGAATCCAAACTGGAAAAGCATCAGGGACATCTGATGCGTGCATCAGTCGAACTGGCCAAGGACTGGCGTACCGATCGCATGTTGCGTCGCCTTGAAGCCATGTTACTGGTCGCGGATCATGAAACAACCTTGGTCATCACAGGCAATGGCGATGTACTGGAACCGAACGACGGCATAGGCGCGATCGGCTCGGGCGGCAGCTATGCACAATCTGCAGCCAAGGCCTTGCAGGAAAATACCGAACTATCGCCACTAGAGATCGTCAAGAAATCCCTGACCATCGCCGGTGAACTGTGCATCTATACCAATCTGTCGCACACGATAGAAACTCTGGACTAATTTGGAAGGCGCCCGACTCAGGCGAACACATCATGAACATGACCCCAAAAGAAATCGTTTCCGAACTGGATAAACACGTTGTTGGCCAAGCCAATGCCAAACGTGCCGTCGCCATCGCACTGCGCAATCGGTGGCGGCGTCAGCAAGTACAGGAACCTCTGCGCCACGAAATCACGCCCAAGAATATCCTGATGATAGGGCCAACCGGCGTTGGCAAAACCGAAATCGCGCGTCGCCTCGCCAAGCTCGCGGACGCGCCTTTCATCAAGATCGAAGCCACCAAATTTACCGAAGTCGGCTACGTAGGCCGCGATGTCGACACCATCATCCGCGACCTGATCGACATCGGCATCAAGCAGACCCGCGAAGTGGAAACACGCAAGGTGCGCGCGCGCGCCGAAGATGCTGCCGAAGATCGCATCATCGATATTCTTGTGCCACCGGCACGCGATTTCGGCTTCAGTTCGTCACCAGTTGCAAGCGCAACAAGCACCCCCGACAACACTGCACGCCAAACCTTCCGCAAGCGTTTGCGAGAAGGCTCGCTCGACGACACAGAAATCGAAATCGAACTGGCAGAAGCAGGTCCGTCCATGGAAATCATGGCGCCACCGGGCATGGAAGAAATGACCGAACAGATCAAATCGATGTTTTCCGGCGTGGGTGGTACACGTAAGAAGGCGCGCAAAATCAAGATCAAGGAAGCACTCAAGCTCTTGATTGAAGAAGAAGCCGGCAAGCTGGTCAACGAAGACGAACTCAAGCAAAAAGCGATTACCAATGTCGAACAAAACGGCATCGTTTTTCTCGATGAAATCGACAAGATCGCTACCCGTTCGGAAACCGGCGGCGGCGAAGTGTCGCGTGCCGGCGTGCAGCGCGATTTGCTGCCGCTGGTGGAAGGCACCACCGTCAACACCAAGTACGGCATGATCAAAACCGATCACATACTGTTTATTGCATCCGGCGCCTTTCATCTGGCCAAGCCATCGGATTTGATTCCGGAATTGCAGGGACGCTTCCCGATCCGCGTTGAACTGGAATCACTGTCTATCGCCGATTTCGAACGCATTCTGACCGGCACCGATGCCTGCCTGACCAAACAATATGAAGCACTGCTGGCAACCGAAGGAATCAAGATAGAATTTGCGCAGGATGGCATTCAACGGATGGCGGAAATCGCTTATTCGGTCAACGAGAAAACCGAAAACATAGGCGCGCGGCGTTTATACACGGTGATGGAAAAACTACTGGAAGAGATTTCTTTTTCCGCCAGCGATAGTCCGGATCAAACCCTGGCCATCGATGCCGCCTATGTCGATGAAAGACTCGGCGCCTTGTCGGTTGACGAAGATCTATCCCGATACGTACTGTAGATATAGACTTGAGTGAAGTGCTGTCATTTAATCATGGAGAAAAAGTGCGCCTCGCAGCATGCGCACCATTCACATCATGGCCAATAAAGCGCTCGCCAAACGGCAAAAGCTGACGATACGCATAGAACCTTCACAACAGGCGCTAAAACCGCGCAACCACGTCGCGCTCGCGGCCAAGCAACGCGTGGGTGGCCCGCATCAAAAGTCCGTCTCGGCACAGCGGCAAATACAAAAATTGCAGTTGAAGAAAAAACTGACTGCTCCCGACGAGCAGTAAAGCCTTGTGTTCCTGATTCCACGGGTCATTGCGCGATTGATTGATTCAGCGCGGTTTGTTTGTTATAACAAAGAAGAAATCGCAAAGGTGATATCGCGCAAGCCTGGCATGCATTGCCTAAACAATGATCGCAGTGGGACTACGTTGAGGAGAAGACAATGGCTTTACCGCACGCAACATCCGGCCAGTTAATAGATGTGAGGCCGCTAGGCCAGCGGATTACAACTTCCGTTTCCACCGCTCTTTTCAAAGCTCCACAACTAGAATTAATGCGCCTGGTACTGCCACGCGGCAAAGGCATGCCTGAACATTCCGTTCCTGGCGCAGTCACCATCCAATGTCTGGAAGGCGCAATTGAATTGTACGCGCATCAAAAGACTCAAACCTTGCAGGCAGGTGAGCTGGTTTATCTGGCTGGCGGTGAACCGCATGCACTGCATGCGCTGGAAGATTCGTCGGTTTTATTGACGCTGCTGCTGCAGCATTGATAATGCCACGTCGACAGATCAGCGTAATGTCGCAGGCTTGATTGCCGAACTTGCTGCGGGTGGGAGCTGGATCAGGCAGTTTCATTCCGCGCGTCGCGCGCCAACAGACTGTCCACCATATCCCTGGGTGAGTAGCCATCAAACAGGACTGCCGCCACCGCACTCGTAATCGGCATGTCTATCCCTTGTTTGTTCGCCAGTGCGCGTACGGCTTGCGCGCAACGCACACCTTCCGCGACATGGCCCAGCTCGGTCACGATCTGCTCCAGTTTTTTGCCCTGCGCCAAACCCAGCCCTACCTTGCGATTGCGCGACAAGTCACCTGTGCAAGTCAAAATCAAATCACCCATGCCAGCCAAACCCATGAAGGTTTCGGCACGTCCGCCCAAAGCAACGCCAAAGCGCGTAATCTCAACCAGACCCCGTGTAATGAGCGCGGCACGCGCATTCAAACCGAGCTTGAGACCATCGATGATGCCGGTAGCAATCGCCAGAATGTTTTTTACCGCACCGCCAACCTCCACTCCGATCAAGTCATCCGTCGAATAGATGCGGATGGTGGGTCCGTGCACGGCAGCGACGACCAGTTCACGCAATGCTGCGCTATCAGAGGCAATCGCCAATGCGCATGGCAAGCCCTGCGCTACTTCCTGTGCAAACGAAGGGCCGGACAATGCGCCAGCCGGAATATCGCTGCCCAAAACCTGGCGTACGATTTGATGCGGCAGCAAATGCGTGTCTGCCTCAAAACCTTTGCACAGCCAGACAATATTGGGAATGGCATGTGCCTTCAACTGCTCAGCCAACGGACGCAAACCGGCCAGCGATGTCGCCACCAGCAACAAACCCTCCGAACCGACATGCGCAATGGCAGCTGCGAAGTCAGCGCTCACGGACAAGCTATCCGGCAAGCGAAAACCCGGCAGATACGCTGCGTTCTCACGTAGCCGTTCCGCTTCCTGCATCGCTACCGCATCGCGCCCCCACAACACAACGGCATGTCTGTCAGCCAGTGACATCGCCAAAGCCGTACCCCATGCGCCTGCGCCCAATATTGTGATATTCATGCAGTGAATTTGCTTAAGAAGATTAGATATCGAAGATTGAGAATTTCGAGCATGTACCAATCACGCGTTCATGGTCGAGTGACAGCTCAAGAAAAAATCCGCTTTTTGGCAACGGCGCGATCGCTTCAGGCAGTGACTATCTGGCTTACTCGCCCCACACTTCCGCAGTTTTTGCGAAACCGACTGGTCCGTCTTTGTGCTTCAGCTTGACCCAGCCTGCGGTCGGCGACGCCAGCAATTCCAGCAATACACCCTTATCCACAGTCGCAACAACGGCAGCATTCTCTTCGGCCGTGACATGCAGCTTCAAATTGGCCGAGGTGACAATGACATTGCGTTTCGACGTCAAGGCCGAGGCATTAATCCAGGATAAATCGCCTGCCACATCACGCACTTTGCTCCAGCCGTTTTGCGTCAAAATGATTTCCACAGGCATGCCGCGCGGCGCAATGAACATTGCGCGGCCACGCTCAGACGGTGCGTTATACAAAACAGCAGGATTCAAACCTACCGATTTGAATTCAGCTGCCTGAGTCGGCACCGTTACCAGCATCGACATCAGCAATGTTGCATAAGCCGGGAGGGACCATTTCATGCGATTACTTTCAAGACATTATTCGAAAAATACCGCACACCAATGCATAGCCAATCTCAACGGTGCGCGGTGAAAATATGAATTAATGCTTTGCTGCCGAACCGTCCGCCATCACGATGCCAGAACTGCTTTCAGCCTGTTGCTGCGCCAACGCTGCCAGGCGTTGCTGATAGAACACTTCGAAATTAATTTCGGTCAAATGCACAGGAGGGAAACCGGCGCGCGTGACCATATCGGCGATATTCGCGCGCAGATAAGGGTAAATCGTGCTTGGGCAACCGATACCGATCAAAGGGTCGAGTTGTTCATCAGGAATATTGCGCGCCTCGAAAATACCGGCTTGCTTGCCTTCAACCAGAAACGCGATCTTGTCCTTGATTTTTGCCGTGACGGTAATCGTTACTGTCGATTCAAAAATGCCATCAGCGATTTGCTCTGCACCGACATCAACTGCGACTTCGATTTCAGGCGATTCTTGCTCAAGGAAAATTGCCGGCGAATTAGGTTGTTCCAGCGACAGATCTTTCAGGTAAACACGTTGGATCTGGAATACAGGTTGCAGATTTTCGTCAGCCATGAAGCACTTTCAGTCAAATTAAAAAATAGAGGGCGATCAGCCCTCGAACAGTTACTGCTCAATGTGGTTTGCATATGGTCGACTCACTATGAGTCCAACGCATCAGGCAGCTTGCAATAATGCATCCAGTTTGCCGGCGCGTTCCAGCGCATTCAAGTCATCGAAGCCGCCCACATGCGTATCGCCGACATAAATCTGCGGCACGGTGCGGCGACCGGTTTTTTCCATCATCGCCACCCGCTGTGCAGGATCGAGATCGATGCGAATTTTTTCAATATTGGCGATCCCTTTGGCGGTCAACAAACGTTCCGCCATCGTGCAGTAAGGGCAAACGCCAGTGCTATACATCGTCACATGCGCAGTCATAATTTTCTTTCTTAGCTTTGATTCACTTGGTGCTACTTGCTTACAGGCAGGCCTTGCGTTTGCCATGCATCCAAACCACCTAGTAAGCTGGCAGCTTCTGTGTAGCCGGCCTTTCTCAGTTGTGCGGTTGCTTTTGCCGATTGCAAGCCCTTGGCGCAGACAACAATCACGGGCCGTGCCTTGAATTTTTCCAGCTCGGCGATACGCGTTTTCAATTCTTTCAATGGAATATTTTTCGCGTCACGGATGTGGCCGATGGCAAAATCGGCTGCACTTCTGACGTCGAGAATCAGGACTTTTCCCTGATTAATGATCTGGGTTGCCTGTAATGGAGTAACTTTTGCACCAACGCGTTGCAGTGTGTGCGCAATCAACGCGCCGCCCGATACCAGCACGACGCCGATCAGAAAAATGTTATCAATGATGAATTTCACGTTGTTCCAATGAGTAGAAAGAATGTTCGCATTATAAAATAGAAGACCGAATACAATTCGGATTCGGCATTTTGCATCAAAAATCCATTACTTACCTATTAGAACCATGTACAAAATCGTATTGATGCGCCACGGCGAGTCCACATGGAACCTCGATAATCGTTTTACCGGCTGGGCCGATGTCGATTTGACTGAAAAAGGTTGTGCTGAAGCAAAGCACGCTGGCCAACTGCTGCGCGAAGCCGGATTTACCTTTGATCTGGCGTACTCCTCAGTCTTGAAACGCGCGATACGCACCATGTGGATCACGCTCGACGAAATGGATCTGATGTGGATACCGGTCGTCTGCGACTGGCACTTGAACGAACGCCATTACGGTGCGTTGCAAGGCATGAACAAGGCGGAAACGGCAAAAGAGTACGGCGCTGACCAGGTTCTGCAATGGCGGCGCAGCTATGACATTCCGCCCAAACCACTGGCGGAAGATGATCCACGCACGATGTATAACGATCCGCGCTATGCTGGTTTGAAACGCGAACAGATTCCATTGGGCGAATGCCTGAAAGACACACTGCTGCGCGTAGAGCCTTACTGGAACGACACCATCGTTCCATCAATACGCGCCGGCAAACAAATCATCATCTCGGCGCACGGCAACAGCTTGCGCGCGCTGATCAAGATTCTGGACGGCATCAGCGATCAGGATATCGTGTCTCTCAGCATTCCAAACGGCCGTCCCATCGTCTATGAACTGGATGAAAACCTGAAGCCGATCCGCCACTACTATCTCGGCGATCAGGCATCGCTGGAAGCGGCTGTCAAAGCGGCCGCCAGCCACGGAAAAGTCGCATAAACTCCGTGCCAATTTCGCTTCTTTCGTCCTTCATATCCACTACGCGCATCCCCATCGGTCAACGCAAGCAACGATTCACGGGTATGCGTTTCATCACTTCGTGCATCGTATTGGCGCTATGTGCGGGGACATATACCAGCGCGCATGCCCAAAAAGCGACCGACCGCAGCAAGCAAAAAGTCGTCGCCGAGAGCGAACGTGCGGATTTGCGTCAAAAACTGACGACACTCAAACGCAGTATCGACAAGACAGAAACAGCAAAGAGTTCGGCCGCCGACGCCCTCGCCAAATCGGAAGAAGCAATATCGGATGCACAACGCAATTTGCGCGACCTTGCCGAAGAACAGCAACAAACCCAAGCCAAGCTCAGGGATCTATCCAGCCAACAAACTGCACTGAAGAAAATTGTAGAAGCACAGCAAAACCAGCTCGCCAAACTGTTGCGCGAGCAATATATCGCCGGCAATGAAGATCGCATCAAACTGCTGCTATCCGGCGACAACCCGAATCGCATCAATCGCGAACTGCAATACATGGGCTACGTTTCGCGCGCACAAGCCACGCTGATCGAATCCTTGCGCGCCAACCTGCAGGCAATCGCAGACAACCAGGCCCATGTACAAAACGCCAAGGATGAACTCGACGAGATTGCTGGCGAGGCACGCGAACAGCATGCGATTCTGCAAAAGGAAAAAGCACAGCGCGCCAGCTTGCTCGCGCAGTTATCAACCAAGTTGGTCGCGCAGCGCAAGGAAGTCGGCAATATTGAGCGCGATGAAAAGCGACTCTCCAGCCTGGTCGATAAACTTGCGATATTGATTCAGGAACAACGCAAGGCACAAGCCGCTGCGGCAGAAAAACGCCGGCAGGAACGCGCAGCCCGTGAGCGCGAAGAGCGCGAAAAACGTTTGGCACAGGCAAAAAAACGCAGCACGCCGGAAGACAAAACCTCCAGTGGCAAAATTAGCAACCCGAATGCAATTGAAGACGATGAACCGCCAGCGCAAGAAAAACCGACGCGAGCCCTCGCCAGAAATGAACTGACTCCCGATGCCAGCGTCCAAGATGGTGTTTTCGCCGCATTGCGCGGCAAGTTGCATCTGCCTATCCGTGGCGACGTGACTGCCAAATTCGGTGGCAAACGTGGCGATGGCCCAACCTGGAAAGGCTTGTTCATACGAGCTAATGAAGGCACGGAAGTCAAAGCGGTGGCACAGGGTCGCGTAGTGTTTGCAGAATGGCTACGCGGTTTTGGTAATTTGATCATTGTTGATCATGGCAGCCAGTACATGACGATTTACGGCAATAATCAATCCGTTTTAAAACACGCTGGCGATGCCGTCAAAGCCGGCGACGTCATTGCCAGCACAGGTAATAGCGGCGGCAATGAACAATCAGGTTTATACTTTGAAATGCGACACCAAGGTCGTGCGTTTGACCCGCTCAGTTGGGTAACTATTAGGTGAACATGGGAACGAAACTCAAGAATATCGGATTGATCGGTTTAGGCATGGTTGCCGGCGCGATCGGTATGGGCACGCAGCTGGATGCAATGGCACAGAAAAGTGCCGGCAATCCATTGCCTATCGAGGAATTGCGCCAGCTGGCTGATGTGTTCGGACTCATCAAATCGGATTACGTTGAACCGGTCGAAGACAAGAAACTGCTGACGGAAGCGATTTCAGGCATGGTGTCGTCGCTGGATCCGCATTCCGCCTATCTGGATAAAAAAGCATTCAAGGAATTGCGTGAAGGTACGCAAGGCAAGTTTGTCGGACTCGGCATCGAAGTCGGCATGGAAGACGGCTACGTCAAAGTCATTTCACCGATCGAGGATTCGCCTGCTTATCGCGCCGGCATCAAGGCAGGCGATCTGATCACGCGTCTCGATTCCACGCCGGTCAAAGGCATGACGCTTGATGAAGCCGTCAAAAAAATGCGCGGCGAACCGAACACCAAGATCACACTGACGATTGCACGGAAAGACGAAGACAAACCTATCGTCACCACGATCACACGTCAGGAAATACGTGTGCAAAGCGTGAAGGCCAAGATTGTCGAACCGGGTTATGCATGGTTGCGCGTCGCGCAGTTCCAGGAACCGACTGTGGACGACATGGCGAAGAAAATCGCTGCCTTGTACGCACAGGAACCAAACATGAAAGGTCTGGTGCTTGATCTGCGCAACGATCCGGGCGGTGTCTTGCCGGGTGCGATCGGCGTCTCTGCAGCCTTCCTGCCAAAAGATGTGGTCATCACGTCGACCAACGGTCAATTGCCTGACTCCAAAGCCAGCTTCTACGCACGTCGAGAATTCTATGCGACACGCGCTGTCGGCGATCCATTGGCAAAGCTGCCTGACGCAATCAAAAAAATCCCTATGGTTGTATTGGTGAACTCCGGTTCTGCCTCTGCATCCGAAATCGTGGCTGGCGCACTGCAGGATTACAAACGCGCCACCATCATGGGCACGCAAACTTTCGGCAAGGGCTCGGTACAAACCATCCGTCAGCTTTCCGCTGATACAGCAGTCAAGCTGACGACAGCACGTTACTACACGCCTAACGGCCGCTCAATTCAAGCCAAAGGTATCGTGCCGGATCTGATGGTCGATGAAACCGCAGAAGGTGACGGCTTGAATGGCTTGCGTCTGCGCGAAGCCGATCTGCAAAAACATTTGAGCAACGACAAGGACAAGGAAGCCGAAGCACGTCCTGCTGTTGATGAATTGGAAGAAGATCAACGCCTCGCCGCGCTCGAGAAAAAACGCAAACCACTGGAGTTCGGCAGCAAAGATGACTTCCAGCTGGCGCAAGCGCTGAATCATTTGAAAGGCTTGCCTGTGATTCTTTCGAAAGCAAAAGTCGAAGTGAAAAAAGAACCTGGCATCAACCAGCCAAAAACAGAATCAAAAACTGAACCGAAAACCGACGACAAGAAATAGTCGCCAGCATTCGCAAAAAAGCCGCAGCGATGCGGCTTTTTTGATTGCGGCAAAGTGTTTTCTTCAAACATCTAGTGCACATGATTTGCGCAGCATGCATCTCTCATCAAGCAACACGGAACCCTTATGAACGATCAACAATTACTGCGCTACTCGCGCCACATCCTGCTCGATGAACTCGATATCGAAGGCCAGGAGAAGCTGCTCGCAGCGCATGCCTTGATCATAGGCGCAGGCGGCCTGGGCTCGCCTGCGGCATTCTATTTGGCGTCGGCCGGTGTCGGCACCATCACGCTGGTCGACGACGACACAGTGGATCTGACCAATTTACAGCGTCAGATTCTGCACACCACGGAACGTGTCGGACAAGCCAAGGTTTTATCGGGACAACAAACGCTGACTGAAATCAATCCGACCATCAAGATCGTCGCGCTAGAAGAACGTGTATCGGGCGAACGTCTGAATGAACTGGTACGGAGTGCATCGGTGGTATTGGATTGCAGCGATAATTTCGCCACGCGACATGCAGTCAATCGCGCCTGCGTTGCCAATCGCGTACCGCTGGTTTCTGGCGCAGCGATCAAGTTCGACGGTCAGATCAGTGTATTCGACAAGCGTGATGAAAACGCGCCATGCTATTCCTGCCTGTTCCCGGAAGATCAGCAGTTTGAAGAAGTCAATTGCGGCACCATGGGCGTATTCGCGCCTCTGGTCGGCATCATCGGCAGCATGCAAGCTGCAGAAGCATTGAAAATGCTGGCAGGCATAGGCGAATCACTCACCGGTCGCCTGCTATTGCTGGATGCACGGACGATGGAATGGAGCAGCATCAAGTTCGCACGCAATGCCAGTTGCAGCGTCTGCGGACATGCGCACTAAGTCATCCTTGCCGTACTGATCGCCGCAAAAAACGGTGCGACACAGAGCGGCCTGCACTGGCGGCATGCTTAACTCAGTTGCTCGTACATTCCGGTAATTCTGTCCATCGTTTCCAGGATCCGCTCACTGGTGGTTGCCACATTGGTCGCGAAGCGCACCTTGGCTTCCACACTATCGGCACTGCTCTTCAGGGCTTGATCGAAGAAAAACCATTGCTGCTGCGCCAGCGTCATTTCCGCATTGATGGCAGGCGTATTTTTCGGCGAGTTGCCGAGTTCCGTCATCGCCAATAAAAATTCATCGCGCGCCTTGGCCAGGTTGATCAAGCCATCAGACGACGCCACACCCCAGTTGATTGCCTGGTAAAACTTTGCCATACGTTGTGACAACATGCGCTGGCGGCCCGAAATATTTACCAGTCGCGCCGCCACCGAGCCTGATGCTCGCTCCAGTTGCACAGTGGATGCGTGCGCCAGGGTCAGCACTTCCTCATTGATCACCATAATCGCTTTCGCATCCTGGCGATTCGGTGTCTTGCCTGCCAAGACGGTCCTGTACGCAGCCCATGTTTTTCGCAAGGCGGCCAGCGTCCCCTTGTTTTCAGAAGTAGGTGCAAACGCTTCCAGCTCATACAACTGACGTTCAAACAGAGCAATTGAGGCACTGAAGATCTTTTTCGATCGCGGCAGATCAATCGACTGACCGATCTGCAAATAACTTTTTGCCACGCGCTGCGACAGCATGCGCTGACGACCCGATTTGTTGATGGCGTCGTTAATGTGCGTGATGGTGCCATCGGCATAGCCATAGGGAATAACCAGCAAACTCCCGCTGGCAACCAGGCTGGCCTGGAGGAAGTGACGCCTGTTCATTTTTATTCCTTATTATTTAGGGCTAGAGTCAAATGGCGGAACGAGGCAGTACCGGCATAGATTCCTGAGTGCAAAAGATGTGCCAGCAACACCCGGCAAACTCGACCAAACCCTAGCACCGGTCATCGCCAAATTGGTGCGCGATGGCCTTGTGCCAGCAAGCCACTGCACCAACAAAGACAACGCCCCGCCTTTACATAACTTTACGGCTCGCAAGCATGCCCGCAACAGAGCCGCACTAAAGTACCAACATGCCTGTAAAGAACAGCAGGCACCACTTGATACACAAAGGAGTTTTGAATGAACAAGCAAATCCCAAGCAACGTATCGGCTCAGCTGAAAAATACACGTCATGGCCGCCGCATGATCATGATCACCGCCGGCGCTGCTCTGGTCAGCGCACTTTCGATGGTTGGCGTCAGCTACGCGGAAGAGGGTCAGTCACCACAAAAAGCGCACGCAGCACGTCACCACGGCGCACACGGGAAAATGGATCCGGCAAAAGCAGAAAAGCGCATGGAGCGTATGTTGAAACGTTTGGTGCCTGATGCAAGCGCAGAACAGAAAACCAAGCTCAGCGCCATCGCAAAAGCTTCGTTCAATGATCTGCGTCCCATCAAGGAAAAAAGTCGCGAAGCACGTGCACAAGGCATGAAATTGCTGGCGCAGCCGACGATCGATCGCCAGGCGCTCGAGCAGGTGCGTCAAACGCAGCAGCAATTGGCTGATCAGCGTTCACGTCGGATGACTCAGGCGTTTGCAGATGCGGCCGAAGTGCTGACACCGGCTCAACGTGTGAAAGCTGCCGAGGAACTGGGCAAGCGCGGCCATCATTTTGGCCATCATGGTCCACGCCACGGTCAACACCATGGCAAAGGTGAAGGACGCGCTGCAGAACCAGTAGCAAAACCATAAGCCAGAGCTTAGATGAAAGCGCCAGCATGACCGGGCAACCGGCCATGCTGGCGCTTTTGGTTCTTTGAATGACTCACCGTACTACTGATTTTCCTGTCACATTGAAGCCAATCAAAAACCGACTGCGCAACATCATTCATCGTTCTGATTGCGAAATGGATTTACACTGACAATATGACTCTACGCTTACTGATGATAGAAGACGACCAGCGCCTCGCCAGCATGGTCGCCACTTACCTGAACCAGAACGGCTTCGACGTGCAGCACAGTGCGACGGCCAAGGATGGCTTGCATCAACTGCAGCAAGCCGATACCACACAACCTTTTGCCATCGTGCTGCTCGACCTGATGTTGCCGGATGCGGACGGGCTGGATGTCTGTCGGCAGATACGCGCGCAACCGCAACCTACCGGCGCGATGCCCATCGTCATGCTGACCGCCAAAGGCGACCCGATGGATCGCGTGGTCGGACTGGAGCTCGGTGCTGACGACTACATTCCCAAACCGTTTGAACCGCGCGAATTACTCGCAAGATTGCGCGCCGTGTTGCGCCGCCAGCAAGGCATCGCAGCTACCGGCGACCGCGTATTGCGTTTTGGCCGATTGGAAATCGATCTGGATGCGCGCGTGATTCGACTCGACGATCAAGACAAGCCGGTCACCGCCTATCAGTTCAATCTGCTGGCCGCGATGGCAGACAGGGCCGGACGCGTTTTATCGCGCGAGCAATTGATGGATGCCGTCAAAGGCGAACCGCTGGAAGCATTCGACAGATCGATAGACGTCCACATAGGTCGCTTGCGTGCCGCGATTGAAGATGATCCGAAACAGCCCAGGCGCATCATCACCGTACGCGGCGCAGGCTATGTATTTGCAAAGGCGCAGGATGTCTGAAACATCAACACGCTCGCGTTTCAGCTGGTCGCACCGGCTGTACGTGCGCATCTATCTGGCGATGCTGATCAGCCTGACCGTGGCCGGCCTGCTGTTCGCCGCCGCGTGGCGCATGAATGCCGATTCACGCCAGATCGGCCCGAGCCTGGAATCTTTTGCGGCGATCGCCTCAGATGTATTACCGCCACCCGAAGCCAGCAATGAAGAACAGCAGCAGGCCCTCACGCGGTGGCAATCGCGCATGCGTGCAGACTTGACGCTGTACTCGGCGAAGCGCGAAAAAATTGCCTCCGCCGGGCGCGAGTTGCCGCCGCTCGATGCAACGCAAACCACCAGTGGCTGGCTGGGTGGCGGGCCGCCGGTTTTTGCCGTCAAACTGCCGGACGATCGCTGGCTGGTCGGCCAGCATCCGGGACGACGCAAACCGCCCGTCAGTTTTTTTACCGCGCTGGTATTGATAGGTCTGGCAATGGGCATAGGCTCCTACCCGATCGTGCGTCGTCTGACACGCAGACTGGAACGTCTGCAAACCAGCGTCGAAGCGCTGGGGGCAGGCCAGTTATCAACGCGCATTGCGGTGGAAGGACAGGATGAAGTCGGGCGCCTCGCCACCAGCTTCAATCGTTCAGCCGCGCGCATTGAAGCGCTGGTTGATGCGCAAAAAGCCTTGCTGGCAAATGCCTCGCACGAATTACGTTCACCGTTGGCACGCATACGCATGGCCATCGAATTGATGGGTAGCGAAGCGCAACCGGAAATCCGTAGCGAGCTGAAGCGCAACATCGGCGAACTCGATCAATTGATCGATGAAATCTTGCTCGCCAGCCGACTCGATGCAACTGCTGACACGACACAAGCATTTGAAAAAATCGATCTGACTGCGCTGGTGGCGGAAGAATGCGCACGCCTCGACGCGCAACTGGAAGCACCAGCAATTGAACTAGCCGGCGATGCACGTCTGCTGCGGCGCATGGTGCGCAACCTGCTGGAAAATGCCCGACGCTACGGCAATGGCACAGAGATCAATGTGGCGCTATCGACGGTACCCGGCAATCGTATCTTGCTGCAAGTCTGCGATGGCGGCCCCGGGGTACCTGCGACAGAACGTGAAAAAATCTTCGAACCCTTCTATCGGGTAGCCGGTGCCAGCGAGCGCGAAGGCGGCGTCGGCCTGGGTTTGAGCCTGGTACGGCAAATCGCGCGCCGGCATGGTGGCGATGTCGTTTGTGTCGCGCGCAAGGACCCCGGCAGTTGTTTCAATGTGACTTTGCCGGCATAAGCTGCTTTCCTGCCACGATCGTCTGTTTAGTTATTCCAGACTATCGTGGCCGGCAATACACCGCGCAAGGCGTTGCAAACGATGACCTCTTCTGCATTGCGCAGATCGCTCAAGGTCAATGTCTTTTCCTCCGCGTTCCACGCAGGATCTTCCAGCAATACCGCGCGCATCACGCCGGGCAAGACACCTGCGCTCAAAGGCGGCGTATACCAGCGGCCATTGAGCTTGATAAAAACCGTGCTGCGTCCGCCTTCCGTCACCTGCCCTTGTTCATTGCAAAACAATTGATCGAATGCGCCCTGCTGCTCGGCTGCACGCCATGCGGCGTCGTAACCGGTTCTGATCGTGGTCTTGTGGCGCAAGAAGATGTCGCCTGCGTCAGTTGTTGTTTGCGCCAACAGAATTTTTACCGGTTCGGCCATTGCCGATAGCGACGCAGTTTGAATCACGCAAGCACCGTCCGCTTGCAAGGCAAGCCGCAGGCGGTACGGCATCGCTTCCTCGAAATGCGAGCAGGTATCGTGCAAGGCGGCGCGTATCCCGGCTTCATCAAATGCAAAACTGAAATACTTCGCCGAAGCTTGCAAGCGTTGCAGGTGACGCTCAAGGTGGCGACAGCCAGCGTCACGCGTTGCATATATCGTTTCAAACAATTCAAATTCGGCCGGCATATCGATCAAAAAACCAGCCTTGAGCCGACATTCCTCATACTCGGCCCGTGCCACGCTGTCATGTACTATCCCCGCCCCCACGCCCATTTCGCCGCGACGAATTTGCAACTCGTCTTGCGCCTGCAGTTGCAAGGTGCGTATAGGTACCGACAAACAAAAATTGCCGAGTGAACGCGCCAACTGCGGCGGATCGAACCAGCCTATCGCGCCGGTGTAGATGCCGCGCGGATGCGCTTCCAGTTCTCGAATGATTTGCATCGTTCTATGTTTGGGAGCGCCGGTAATCGAACCGCAGGGATACAGCGCATCGAAGATCTCGGGCAATCCAGTGTCGCTGCGCAATTGCGCATGCACGGTCGAGGTCATTTGCAGCACGCTGCTGTAGCGCTGCACGTCGAATAGTTTATCGACGGTTACCGTACCGACTTCAGCGATGCGCCCCAGATCGTTACGCAGCAAATCAACAATCATCAAATTCTCTGCACGATTTTTTTCATCCGCCGCCAAGGCAAGTGCAGCAGCATCATCCTGCTGCGGATTGCCGCTGGCAGCAGCCGTGCCTTTCATGGGCCGCACGATCAAGATGCCATCATCGTGTCGCACAAATAACTCAGGCGATAGCGACAAGATAGCGCGACCGTCCGGCAAACCTATCAATGCACCATAGGGAACAGGTTGGCGTTCGCGCAAACGACGATACAAGGCATGCACGGAACCATATGCATCGAAGCGCAAGCGATAGGTGTAATTGACTTGATAGGTGTCGCCGGCAGCAATGTAATCGTGTATCCGTGCCAGTGCGGAATCGAAAGCGGCTTGATCGACATCCGGATGTACATGGGCAATCCCGGCGGGTGACGACCCCGCACGCTCGGCCAGCCATGCACCTACCTGGTCGGCCGAGAGTTTTTGGCAATGCTCGAACAACAGCACTTCCGCCAATGGCAGCATCTCATGTGATGACAGCTGATGCGATGCAATGCCATGCATGGCAGCCCCCAGCTCATAGGCAAACAGGCTGACCGCATAGCGGCCTTGCTGCAAAGCCTGCTGCAGCTGCTGCAGCATGGACGGCAATTGATCAGCATCGCGGCAAACCAGCGTACCGATATGCGAAGAATAAAGCCGTGAGCGCGCGTCTGCCGCACTTGCATCGCAATCATCGAGCAGAGCGTAGCAGTCGGAAGATGAATCGGCGGGAACAAACAGGGACATAAGTCAGTGCAAGCGATGCTGGGCAAGGCATCTATTGTACGACCAAGCGACAACAGCTTGCAGACGCCATCCGCCGATTTTCATCAGCGACGGCGAGTCGATTATCAAGCCAGCAGCATCGCGATCTGTGCCGGCGCGTAAGTGGATGGATTTTGCTTGAAACCGGTCTTGGCGTAACGCTGCCAATGTCCAAGCACGCTACTGGCAATCAGGTTGGCACGCGCCGCGACTTCTGCTTCGTTCGCCTGGCCCTGGCTTGCGGCCACGCGCAGCGCTTGCTTGATCGCCAGTTCGATACGCTCGATGAATTGATTCATGCGCGCCTGCAAGCGCTCGTCCTCATTGACCAGTGCGTCGCCTATCATCACGCGCGTCATGCCGGGATTGCGTTCTGCGAAATTGAGCAGCATGCCCACGATAGCCTGCACCTGGGACAAGCCATTGTCCTGTTGCTCGGTGATCTTGTTGATCAAGCCGAACACGGTAGATTCGATGAACTCGATCAAGCCTTCGAACATTTGCGCCTTGCTGGCAAAATGTCGATACAAGGCCGCTTCTGAAACTTCAAGACGCGCAGCCAGGGCGGCTGTCGTGATTTTTTCCCCCTTGGGCTGCTCCAGCATCGTCGCCAATGTCTGAAGTATCTGCAGCTTGCGTTCGCCTGGTTTGGTAGTTGCCATATTTTTTATAAGTATGTGAACAATCGGACTAGCGCAGTCGGTGCAAATTCCTGAATAGTTGCCCAACGGATTTTACTTTGACATCGACATAAATAGGGCGTTTTGTGTGCGCGACTGTTGCGTGCGTGCCAGTCGCGCCGCCTTTGATCGAATCGCTGGCCAGATATTGCGTGATCCATGCGGTACTCATACCGAGTTCTTTCGCACCCTTTAAATGCGCGACTGTATCTTCTACCAGTACGCAATCACGCGGTGAAATACGCTCGCGGGCGAGCAGTTTGCGCAACATCTGTTTCGATGGTTTGGGCCGCAAGCGACCATGCACATGCATCGCCTCTATCGGCACATGTTTGGCGAAATGCCTATGCAAACCCAGATGCCGCAACACGTCGCGCGAATAACGGCGCGGCGCATTCGTCAGCAAGATCTTGCGTCCGGGAAGACGGCGCAACAATTTTCCCAGCCCGCGTTCGGCACGTATCATCGTCGCCAGATCATCGAAGCGATGCGCCTCACGCAAGAAATCTGCAGGCCTTACCTGATGATGATTTACCATACCGAGCAAGGTTGCGCCGTAGCGCTGCCAGTAAGCGATGCGCGCAGCATTCACTGCCACCTCATCTGCCGGCAAGCCATCTTTGTGCAGCACCAGCGCGATGAAGGCATTCATGTTGAGATTGATTGCCGGGAAAATCGCATGCGAGGCATCATGCAGCGTATTGTCCAGATCGAACAGCCAGGTCAGCTTACGCATGATGCAGAGATCGCACCATCAACGCAGAAGAAGGATATACATGCATCGTCATTTTGTTCTTGTCCTTAGCCTACTATTCAGTTGCCTCTTGTCGCAGGCGCATGCGGATACTCGCGCTGAAGCTAATGCCAAAAACACTGCTCTTAAAACTCCCACCGCAAACTCGCAGAAATCGATAGCGCCACAGCGCGGCGTTCTGTATCGCGTCAGCCATAAAGGCAACACCAGCGACCTGTTCGGCACCGTCCATGTCGGACAAGCAGCATTCTACCCACTAGAACCGCAAGTGACACGCGCCTTGTCGGCAGCCGACAAACTGGTGCTGGAAGTCGACATACGCGAAACCGCAATGCTGCAGCAATCCGTAATGCGACATGGCATCTATCCGGAAGGACAAATTATCACCCAGCATCTATCGAACGCGAGTCTGGAAAAATTAAAGCAAGCCTTGCAAGTCGCCGGTATCCCATTCGACAACGTCGCAAGAATGAAACCGTGGATGGTGACCAATCTGCTGATCGTGCAAGCAATGGCGCGCGCCGGATACCCGACCGAACAGGGAATAGAACTGTATCTTCTTGCTGTCGCCAAGAAGGAAAACAAGCTCGTGCAGCAACTGGAAACGGCCGACTATCAACTTTCGCTATTCAACGGTCTGAGCGATGCGCAGCAGGAAGAATACTTGCTGGAGAATCTGGCGCAACTGGCTGATGGTAGCGCAATCAAGAAAGGACTGGCCTTGATCACTGCCTGGCAACATGCCGATAACAAAGCTTTACACGCAGAGTTGCTAGAGCTGCAAAGCGAGCAATCGACGTCAGCCAAATTCCTGCAACGTGTGCTGCTGGACGAACGCAATCCGAATATGGCAAACAAGATAGAGGCGCTATTGAAAACCGACAAGAAGAGTTTTGTCGCAGTCGGGGCCTTGCACTTGATCGGTGATAAAGGTGTGCCTGAGTTGTTACGGCAACGCGGATATAAGGTGCAAAAAATATATTGAAGTTAGTTTGGATTAGCTCACATCACAACATCTATTACGTCAAAGTGCAACAGCGTTATACATAATTACCTATTCAATTTATTAATCAAGACTTTTACCGTTTAATAGGTTGCACTACTCAAGCCGCTCCCAGTAAAAGACGCCTTTAACTGGAGGTTGTAAGTCTGGTCCTTTGTATTGATAATTTTCTGGATACAACGTTATATCGTTGAATAGTCCTGCCAAGTTGTCGGCCAATAGATCAATAGGCTGATCTTCGTTCCCTGTGAATCCACCCCAAGTAAATCTTCCATGAGTGGATGGCCCTCCAAGTAGCAGCCAAATTAACTTTGCATATCGACCACCAAAATCATTTGGTGGTTTGTCAGACATCACTTGTATCCACAAATTAAAGTCTGATGCACCCACGCCTAGTTTTTCACAAGCAGCCGCTTTTAAAGCCGAATGAATGCGACGAAGGTAGTTGGCATTGAAGATCGCCATGGGGGCCTGCTTTGAAGTAATGACTAACGTTTCAAGTAGATCTTCGTCTGAGCCTACATACGGACCAAACTCCACCTTAATTTGCCCGTCTAGTTCGACACGTCGATAATGATTTGCAATTTCTAATTCTTGTGCAAGGTCTTGTTCATTTGAAAGTACCGCCGATTCCTTGGCTGAAACCACAATAGCCAAGATTGGGTGGTTCTTAAGCTCATGAAAGAACTCTTGATGAAAGTTTTTACGATACCGTTGGTCGGTAGATTTCCATTGCTTCAATATTTTTATGCTTGGATTAAGCTTTTCCCCCAAAACATCAGCTAAATTTTGATGCTCAATATTCGGTGACATTATTAAAGCAGAATGATGCCACTCCGATCCATCTATCTGTTCAGAGGGTGAGTGGTCTATTGATAGTAAGTAGGGAGTTGACGCGGGGGACTCTACGTTCGAGACGAACCACCTCATTGCGGTGATTAAATCCGGAGCGGCAATACTTCGTTCATGCATACGGGTTTCATTCCTCATTGCAAGACAATACCCGTAATAAGTATTTAGCATTAGAACTGTAAGTTGGGCTAACTCTTTATCAACCCAACATAAATACCTCTGACGAGTTACTACTGACCGGTGAATCAGCGCCACTTATCAATTCATCTAGAAATTACGAGAGCGAATATAACTGAAAGTTAGGGGGATTTAAAGAGACGGAAATAGCAAGCGAATAAGCCTCGTTGGTTTTAAATGTTGGGCTGATAAAACGTTAGCCCAACCTACTTCACTAATCAAAAACGTAAGGCAATCGCCACTACCATTTTGCTTAACGCAGTTGTAAAACAGCCTGCTGATTAGTACCCGACAATTTAAAAACGCCGACCACGTCATTTAATTTACGCGCCTGATCCTGCATCGCTTCGGCTGCAGCGGCAGCTTCTTCCACCAATGCAGCATTTTGCTGGGTCACCTGATCCATCTGCGCGATGGCCTGATTGACCTGTTCGATACCGGCGCTTTGCTCTCTGCTGGCCGCCGTGATTTCAGACATGATGTCGGTCACACGTTTGACGCTGCTGACGATTTCATTCATCGTGGTACCAGCTTCAACAACCAATTGACTACCTGAATCGACCTTGTCTACCGAGTCGCCGATCAGGCTCTTGATTTCTTTCGCGGCGGAGGCGGAGCGCTGTGCCAGATTTCTGACCTCAGTTGCGACGACGGCAAAACCACGCCCCTGTTCACCGGCGCGCGCTGCTTCTACGGCGGCATTCAAGGCAAGAATATTAGTCTGAAAGGCGATGCTGTCGATGACGCTGATGATGTCTACAATCTTCTTGGATGACTCTGTAATTGATCCCATCGTATCGACCACGCGGGCGACAACCTCACCGCCTTTGACGGCAACTGCAGATGCCTGTGCCGCCAGTTGATTGGCTTGCTGTGCGTTGTCTGCATTTTGCTTGACCGTCGAAGTCAGCTCTTCCATCGAAGATGCCGTTTCTTCCAGCGAGCTTGCCTGCTGTTCAGTACGTGATGACAAATCCAGATTACCGGCGGCGATCTCTACCGAAGCAGTTGCGATGGTGTCGGTACCCACGCGCACTTCTCCGACAACTTTTGCAAGACTGTCGCGCATGCTCTTCATCGCAAATATCAGGCTGCTGCTGTCTCCCGAGCGCGTCTGCACATCTACCGTCAAATCGCCGTTCGCAATATCTCCAGCGATGGCCGCAGCGTAACCTGGTTCGCCTCCAAGCTGTCTGATCAAGCCACGTGAAATCACCATACCGATTGCCAACAGAATTAGCCCAAGAATCGCGGCTCCTATCGCAAAGTAAATCAGTCGCTGCATGATTGTCGCTTCAACCGTATCCATATAGACACCGGAACCGATAATCCAGCCCCAAGGTTCGAAACCTTTGACGTAAGACACTTTCGGGACCGGCTCAGGATTGCCCGGCTTGGCCCACATATAAGGAACGAAGCCAGCTCCCTCTGCCTTGACGATTTTGACAAATTCAACGAACAGGTGTTTGCCGGTCGGATCTTTGTTCGCCGTCAGGTCTTTGCCATCCAGTGCGGCATTGATAGGATGCATCACCATGCGCGGCTGCATGTCATTGATCCAGAAATATTCGCTACCGCTATAACGCAAGCCCTTGATGGTTTGCATCGCTTGCTGCTGGGCTTGCGTTTCTGTCAGCGTACCTTTGCTCGCCAGTTGCTGGTAATACGCCAGAATGCCGTGCGCAGCTTCTACCACTTGTCGCACATTGCTTTTTCGTTCTTCGAGTATGAGTTTTCGTTCTGAAATGAGGGAGAGCGCAGTCAGGACCACAATACCGAGGATGGCGCTGACGATCAGCAGACCCAGCTTTTTGGCGATCGTCATGGAACTGCGTTTTTGCAGGCTAGACATAGGTCACTCCAAAAATTGAACTACTGCTGTATGGCTCGGGCAGCTCGCGATCAAGTTGATTAATCGCCACCATCAGCTTTTATAAATGTTCCGTTAGAAAGTCGCCAGGTAGGTGATCCTGTGCCGTACTGCCTTTCCATCTAACGACAGGTATTGAAGTATTGCTGACAGAATGCAACATTAATATCCCATGTTTATGGGATAAAAGAACAATATTTCCTTAGAGAACGCGCAGAAAAATGAGCGCAACAACACTTTTCCTTCGTTGTAGTCGGCTATGTGTTCTTTCCTTAAAATATTCGTTTGGAAAGCCAAAGATCAAACTTAAAGAGTTAGTTGCTGACAGCCAATGCAATCAGAAATTTAGGCAAAAAAAAGTGCCTACAATCAAGTCGGCACTCTTTTTTAAATACAACGCTAAAGCGAAATTCTATTTTAATGAGAACGGATCATCGTACCGAACGCCTGTTCAGTCAGCACTTCCAGTAACAAGGAATGCTCGATACGGCCATCGATAATATGCACGGTATTGACGCCCGATTTTGCGGCATCCAGCGCGGAAGAAATCTTCGGCAGCATGCCGCCGGAGATGGTGCCGTCATCAAACATTTCATCGATTTCGCGCGCTGATAGATCGGTCAGCAGATTGCCCTGCTTGTCCTGCACGCCGGCGATGTTGGTCATCATGATCAGCTTCTCAGCTTTCAGGATTTCTGCAATCTTGCCTGCAACCACGTCGGCATTGATATTGTAGGCCTGGCCATCGTCACCAAAACCGATAGGAGAAATAATCGGAATGAAGGCATCGTCCTGCAAAGCTTTGACGACCGCTGGATTAATCGCTTCGATCTCGCCGACAAAACCGATGTCGAGGAATTGACCTGGGTTTTCGCGATCCGGCATTTTCATTTTGCGCGCGCGTATCAAGCCGCCGTCTTTACCTGTCAGACCGACTGCCTGGCCACCGTAGTGATTGATCAGCATCACGATGTCTTGCTGCACTTCGCCGCCCAACACCCATTCAACGACTTCCATCGTTTCTTCATCGGTAATGCGCATGCCTTGAACGAAGGTGCCTTGCTTGCCGATTTTTTTCAGCGCATTGTCGATTTGCGGACCGCCACCGTGGACGACGACCGGGTTCATGCCGACCAGCTTCAGCAAAATCACATCGCGTGCGAAGCTGTGCTTCAGACGCTCTTCGGTCATTGCATTGCCGCCGTATTTGACGACGATGGTCTTGCCGTGGAATTTGCGGATATACGGCAGCGCCTCGGCCAGGATTTGCGCCTGTATTTGCGGCGAAACTACAGTAAGATCGGCATTCGTGTCAGTCATGGCAAGTCCTGAAAATAGATGACCGCGATTTTACAGCGAATGCCGGATGTTTTCCCGGCTGTTGTCCGGATTTCCACAAATTTTCCACGTGTGGATTGCGCGATTGTCAAAATGGCACAGAAATTCCGGGCGATAGCTGCCACTCCCGCAGCATCTGCTATCCATACTGGCTATTTCGCCCCACTTTGATGCGTCCGACACTGCCACCACTGACAAGCGCAACCCATGTATGACACCACGACAATTCTCTGATGCTGAAAAGTGCCCGATAGGCCATTGCAAGAATGCGGGATTAAAACAGGAACAACAATGAGTCTTTGCTCACAATGCGGGATTGAATTTTCGTGCGGCATGGTCGATGCCATCCCGACGCAACAGTGCTGGTGCACCGCCTTGCCGACAGCGCGCAAGTCTGAGTTGGTATTGGATGCGAATGGTCAGGCAAAAACCTGCATGTGTGAACAATGTCTGGCGAGCTTGCGTGCTTCGCGCGCCAAACCTGGCTGCTGAGCCGATACCCCAAACGATTCGTTGCATGCTGGCGCTTGAGTCGCCGCTAGCGATTGCCTAGCCTGCGTCGACGCTGCAGTCGCGCAGTTCCTGCCTGGGAAAACCTTCCTTGATCTTGACAACGCTGCTCCTGGCGGCCGCGTCCAGTCCACGCAGTTGGAATGCCACTTTGCTCGCGCCTGTCGCCTGCGCCGCTATGCGTGCGCTACGTACGCCTTTTTGATTGAGGGCTGCCAGTTGATTGCGCGCGGCCTCCTCCGATTTGAAGACGCCCAGCGAGATGCTCCATTGCATGGCGGAGTTATCTTGAATCACGAAAAAATCCTGCACCCCCAGGCGCTTGAGTTCGCCGGCCTTTTTGTCTGCGGCTTCCTTGTTGGGTTGCGGCGGGATGTAGACCATGTGCCGCACATTTTCCGCGATAGAACGGCGCGTCAGGCGCTCGCCGAGCGCCAGTCCGGCCAGTTGCGTTTCGAATTTTTTCGCTTCCGTCGCATCAAAATTGCCGACCTCGGCACAGACCAGCGCATTCGACATCTTGTCTGCACGGGCCAGGTTTTTTTCCGCTTCAAGTGGGGCGATCACTGTCGTCGCTTTTGTATCCGGCTTGGCCTCGGTCTTGGCGTCCGCATCGGTCTTCGCTGTCGCCGGAATCAGCTGAAGTTTGTCCGCATTCAGTTGCTGCGTCAGCCTGGATGGCTCGCGGCTCGGCGGCGACAAAGTATCCAGATAGCCCTGCTGATAGGCAAACAAGCCGCCGTTGATCACTAACAGTAAGCCGAACAGAATTTTTAGCATGTTGGTAGAGTGTGAGTTGCCACAGTATGCAAACCGATCAACACCAGATTATCGATGCGCTGGCAGGCAATCGATAGCTGTGGCGCAATCAGATCCGCTGCGCCGCCAGCCAGAATACAGCAAACCTCATCGTTCGGATGCGCGTTTGCATGGGCAGCCACCGCACGTTCGATCGCCCCCGCCTGCGCCGCCAGACACCCGCTAACGATCGCCGCCTCGGTATGATCGGCAAACGGTTGCGACGCTTTTGCATGCAAGGCGACTTCGGGCAGTTGCGCAGTATTTTTTGCCAGCGAGGATGCCATCAAACCGAGGCCAGGCAGAATCATGCCGCCAATGAACGCACCATCTGCATGCACCGCATCGATCGTGGTCGCGGTGCCGCAAGTCGCGACGACCAGATGCCGATTCGGGAACAAGGCATGCGCGCCTATGACTGCGGCGAACCTGTCGCTGCCCAGTTGCGTCGGATGCAGATATTGATTGCGTATGCCAGCCAGCGCAGCCACGGATTGAAACCATTCCATCGCGACCGGCTTGATGCCAGTCAGGCGCGCCACTATTTTTTCCAGCTCGTCACGCATCGCCGCGCCGGCCACGTTCGATAACAGGATGCGTTCTATCTTGAACTGACGCCATGCCTGCACCAGTTGCGCAGCGTCGGTGTGCGCCACGCTGCCGGACGCATGCCAGTTACCTGGCGTCGGCGTGTGCGCGCTATCAACCACCGCCCATTTGATACGCGTATTCCCTGCGTCTACCAATAACAGCATCGCCTTATTCCTCCGTATATTCTTCTGTGTATTCTTATGCAACTCGCAGCGATACATCGCCGGCGACTATCGCAATACGACCTTGTGCGGTATTCAGCAACAGGTGGCCGCTATCGTCGACGCCAGCTGCTGCTCCGCCATATAGAATTTTTCCCTGATCGAGAATATTCACAGTACGTCCGGCATAGGCATCCAGCGCATTCCACGCGGCCGCAAATTCCTTGAATCCGTTTTGCGCAAATGCCGGCAACGCAATACTGAATCGATTCAGCAAAGCGGCCATCACGAGCTCGCGTTGCGCCAGCAGTTCAGGAGCCTCCGCCACTGCGCGCCCGATCTGTTGGCTCAGTTGTGATGCCTGCGCGAGATTAATACCGATGCCGATGACCGTCCAGATCGATGAGCGATCTGTCTTATCCATCGCCGTTTCAATCAGAATGCCGGCCAGTTTATCGCCGTCCTTGAGTACATCGTTCGGCCACTTCAAGCGCGCCTCTACACCGAACGATGCCAGGGTTTCCGCCACGACGACGCCGATTGCAAGCGACAAACCTGCCAGCGCCTGCAGCGGCAAGGAAAATTTCCACGCGAGCGAGAATGTCAGCGTAGCACCCGCTGACGAGTGCCAGCTGCGCCCGGCCCGCCCCTTGCCCGCAGTTTGTGATTCGGCCCATAACAGGGCCGGGCCATCAAGGCGAGCCACCTCGGCCAGCAAGTCGGCGTTGGTCGAACCGGTCTCGGCAACGATGCGAATAGCAATATGTTGCGCGTCCGGTGTGCACAATGCGGTCAGGTTTTGCGCGGAGGTAGTCAATGTCATGTGCGCATTGTAGCGGGATGACTACAAGGGCGGAACCAATCCAGTGCGAATGCCGCTGGCGGATGTGCGGTGCCGTACGTGACGCCTGGGCGTTTCTCCCTTACACTTCCCGCATGCCCAACGATGCATCTCCCACACTCAGCTATACACCGGACGACAATGGCAGCGCCACGCTAGCCGGATCGTGGCAGGTTCGCGCACTGGCCGAAGGCAATACGATGCAAACCATCACCGCTGCGCTGCGCCCCGCGTGCAAAGCAGGCGACCAGGTACGCTGGGATCTGTCGCAAGTGCTGGCGCTGGATTACATAGGCGCCCAATTATTATGGGATGCATGGGGCAAGAAACGTCCGGCACAATTAATACTGGTACCGCAACATGAAGATTTTTTCCGCCGTCTGGAAGAAACCGGCACGCTGACTTTAAAGAAGCCGCCCAAAATCTACTGGTATGCACCAACTTCCTTGCTGCAGCTCAAGCACAGGATGCTGGATCATCTGATCGGCTTCGTCAGCCTGATCGGCCAGTTGGTGATGGATCTCGGTCGCTTCGCAAAAGAACCTGCACGCGGCCCGTGGAAAGAAATTTCTGCCAATATTTTCCATACCGGCTATCAGGCGCTGGGAATTACCGCGCTAGTGGGATTTTTAATCGGCGTGGTGTTGTCTTATTTATCGGCACAACAATTGCATCAGTTTGGCGGCGATGTGTTTCTCGTCAACATTCTGGGCATGAGCGTGATACGCGAACTCGGCCCCTTGCTGGCAGCGATTCTGGTGGCCGGCCGTTCAGGGTCATCGATCACGGCGCAACTCGGCGTGATGCGCGTCAACGAAGAACTGGATGCCATGCTGGTCATGGGTTTGCAGCATGGTTATCGATTGATCATGCCGAAAGTTATTGCACTGGCAATTGCCATGCCCTTGCTGGTAGTGTGGACCGATGCGATGGCCTTGATAGGCGGGATGGTGGCGGCCAATCTGGAACTGGGTTTGTCGTATAAATACTTTATCCGCGAATTGCCGGATGCCGTCCCGCTCGCAAATTACTGGATAGGTTTGGGCAAGGGCGTCGTGTTCGGCGGACTGATTGCCCTGGTCGCCTGTCATTTTGGCTTGCGGATAAAACCGAATACAGAAAGTCTGGGTGAAGGCACCACCATTTCAGTCGTCAGTGCGATCACCATCGTGATTCTGGCGGATGCAGTGTTTGCCATCATTTTTACCGGAGTAGGGTTTTAATGGAAAAAACGCCAATACATGTACCCGGCAGCGTGAGCGACTGTCCCGCTGCAGAGGCAAGCACGCAACCCATCATCCAGATTGAAAATCTGAGCACGCAATTCGGCGATGTCGTGGTCCATGAAAATGTGAACCTGACCATCAATCAGGGTGAAATCGTTTCACTGGTGGGTGGCTCGGGCTCAGGCAAAACAGTATTGTTGCGGCAGATGCTGGGGCTGAATCATCCGGCGAGTGGTACGGTGCGCGTTTTCGGCGAAGACATTAACAAAATCAGCCAGCAAGAGCTGCAAAAACTACGCAACCGCTGGGGTATGCTGTTCCAGCACGGCGCGCTGTTCTCGTCATTAACCGTATTCGACAACGTGGCGCAACCCATGCGTGAATTGCGCGTACTGCCGAAACAATTGATACGCGAAGCCGCACTATTGAAATTGCAAATGGCCGGCATCGGTCCCGAGCATGCGTTAAAGATGCCATCTGATTTATCCGGCGGAATGATCAAGCGCGTGGCCCTCGCGCGCGCGCTGGCGCTGGAACCGGAGTTGCTGTTTCTCGATGAACCAACTGCCGGACTGGACCCGAATGCATCAGAAAGTTTTGTCGACCTGATCCGCACCTTGCACGATGAAATGCGCTTGACGGTCGTGATGGTCACGCATGATCTGGATACGCTTTTTTCGCTTTCATCGCGCGTCGCCGTGCTCGCCGACAAACACATCATCGCTTATTGCGAACCAGCCAACGTGGTCGAGTTCAAGCATCCGTTTATTGAAACGTTTTTCCGCGGCGAGCGTGGCTTGCGCGCCATCGAAGCGATGCCCGATGCGCAGGAAAGTCAGTCGGATCGCAACGAAGAAAAGCGTCAGGAAAGTCAACCGCAACATCATCAGGATCATGCATCGTGAACAATGTGAATAACCATTATGGAAAATAAAGCGCATGCCTTGCTGGCTGGTATTTTCACGATCGTTTTATTGATCGCTGCCGTGTTTATCGCACTCTGGTTCAACCGCGATCGGGTAGAACGCGTCCCGTATGAAATCGCCACCACCCTTTCGGTGCCGGGCCTGAATCCACAAGCCGGTGTGCGCTATCGCGGGCTGGACGTCGGCCGTGTGGACGCGGTCTTGTTCGATCCGCAAAAACCCGGCCAGATCCTGATTCGTTTCAGCGTATCGAAAGATACGCCGATCACACAATCGACCTTTGCCGTCCTTAATTATCAAGGCGTCACTGGCCTCGCTTATGTACAACTGGACGACGATGGCAGCAAGCCTGTCTTGCTGCCATCAACCAGCAAAAAAGTCGCACGCATAGAATTGCGTCCTGGTTTCCTCGATACCTTGCAGATGCGCGGACTGGAAATACTCAAGCAAACCGAGGCCACGATAGGCAAGATCAACACCTTGTTATCGGATGAAAATCAGAAAGATATTCTGGCGGCCTTCAAGGATGTCAGCAGCGCGGCAAACAAGGTAGGCACTATCTCGGATCAGTTGGAACCGACCTTGAGCAAATTGCCGGCATTGACGTTGAAAGCAGATAACGTGTTGCTATCGCTCAATAAATTGTCCGACGACGCAACCCGCCTGACCGGCAACCTGAATGAATTCACGACGCGCTTGAATGGACCGGATGGCGCACTGAACGGCTTCAACGGCGCAGTCGACAATATCGGCTCGGCTGCTTCTACCGTGGAATATGAAGTCGTACCGCTGATCGATGAAACCCGCACCACCATGCGCGCGCTCAATCGCACACTGGAAACACTCAATCAGCAGCCGCAAAGCATCTTGTTTGGCGCCAGCCCCGCACAGCCAGGACCGGGCGAAGCCGGCTTCAGCGCACCTGCAGGTAAATAAAATATTGCTCAAGGCTTACGATGAAAAACCTACCCCGCCGATTTTTGACCGCGCACACCACTGTGCTCACCGCTGTACTCATATTAGGTAGCAGCTTGCTGCTCACCGCATGCGCGACCAGCCCGCAATCCACCGCTCTTTTCGATCTGGGTCCGCTACGCGGACAGACTACTGTGCATGCAGGTGCATCCTTGCCGGCCATCAGTATTGCCGATATCAAGGCACCGACCTGGCTCGATAGCCAGGCCATGTTTTACAGACTCAATTACGCCAACGATTTGCAACCGCGGCCGTATTCAGCCAGCAAATGGACGATGGCGCCCGCCCAATTATTTCTATTGCGTCTGAAGTCGCGCCTGTCGCAAGCCGGCGGCGTGGTGGTTCCTGCATCGGATGGCGCAGTCAACCTGCCAATCTTGCGCATCGAAGCCGATGATTTTTCGCAAGGCTTCGATAGCGCCGGACTAAGCAGTGGCAATATCGCGATGCGTGCTTCAGTATTCGATGGCCGCATCCTGCGCGCGCAAAAAATGTTTGTGAAGCAGGTTCCAGCCGCCAGCGCCGATGCGCAAGGCGGTGCCGTTGCACTGGCTGCGGCAAGTGATGCAATCATCAATGAAATGGCCGTATGGTTAGCGACACTGCCGCCGAAGAAATAAGCCCGCTGCCACCGCTCGCGCCGACGCCGCAAGCGTCGCCATTCTCGCGCGGCGCGCTACTGGCATATCTACTGCTCATCATCTATGCCAGCCTGTATCCTTTTACAGGCTGGCAAAGCATGGGGTTGCCGCTAGAAACCTATCTGCTTGCAGGATGGCCGCGCTACTGGACCGGTTTCGACGTTGCCATCAATGTACTCGGCTACGTACCGCTAGGCATCCTGACTGTATTTTCGCTACACCCCACCATTCGTCGCACTGCTGCCGTTGTACTCGCACTACTTTTAGGCACGATTTTGTCCGGCTCGATGGAGGCAACCCAAACCCTGCTATCGAATCGCGTCGCCTCTAATCTGGATTTCGTTACCAATAGTGCGGGTGCATTGATAGGTGCCGTGATCGGCAGTGCCAGCAGCCATCTGGTGCTGGAACGCAGCCGCTTGCGCTATTACAGACAGCGCTGGTTTTCGGCACAAGCCAGTCGCGGCCTGATCATTTTTGCACTGTGGCCATTGGCACAGATTTATCCGCAAAGCTATTTGTTCGGCAACGGGCAAATTCTGCCGATCTTGTCAGACTGGTTATCCATGCTGCTGGAAGCGCCTATCGATCTGGGCAGCTGGTTGCGCAATGGCGTGCAATTTTCGGTTGAACAATACTGGCTGGCCGAAGCCATCATTACCGCCCTGAGCATGACTGGCGCCATGCTGGCGTTTCTCTGCATGTTGCGCGACAAGGCGCCGCGCGTGCTTCTGCTGTTTGCTTTGCTGGCGGCGGCGCTGGCCGTCAAATCGCTTTCGACCGCCCTCTTCTTTACGCCGGAAAACGCCTTTACCTGGATCACGCCAGGCGCGCAAGGCGGCGTCTTGCTGGGACTGGGATTGATGACCGGCTTTGCCTTCCTGCCATCGTCCACGCAAAGACGCAGTGCCGTCGCGCTGCTGATTGCGGCGTTCATCGTGATCAACCTGGCACCGACCAATCCTTATTTCGTTGCCACGCTGGAAACCTGGATGCAGGGAAAATTCCTCAACTTCAATGGCGCCGCACAATTTCTATCCTTGCTGTGGCCAGCTGCCGCGCTATGGTTCTTGCTGCATGCGAGCCATCGCGTGAAACGAAAATGATGCGGGTGTATCATTCCGGTCTTTGAAGCGAGCACCGTGATGACAGAAGACAAACAACATTTTGGCCAGCATCTTTTCATTTGCATGAATCAACGCGACGATGGCCGCGAATGTTGTGCCGAAAAAGGTGCGCAAGCCGCGCAGCAACACTTGAAGGCACGCGTCAAGGAACTGGGCTTGAGCCGCAGCGGCGATGTGCGCGTCAACCAATCCGGCTGCCTCGGCCGCTGCGAAGAAGGTCCGGTACTCGTGATTTATCCGCAAGGCACGTGGTACACCTATGTCGACAATCACGACATCGATGAGATCATCGACGAACATCTGGTCGGCGGAAAAATTGTGACGCGCCTGAAAATCTAGTTTCTTCAGCGATATTCGAAGCACACTACTTGCACTGCAAATCAGCACTACAGCCTTTCATCAATCAATATAAAAAATGAACGCCCAAACCCAACGCTTTTCCTTGCAAGGTGCAGCCGGTGCGCTGGAATGCGCGCTGGATCTTCCCGACGCAACACCGCGCGGCATCGCGCTGATCGGGCACCCGCATCCGCTGTTCGGCGGCACCATGGATAACAAGGTCGTGCATACGCTGGCGCGCGCATTCGTTGCGCTGAACTACGTGTCTGTGCGCATGAATTTCCGCGGTGTTGGTACGTCCGAAGGTGCCTACGATGAAGGTGTAGGCGAAACCGACGACATGGCACAGCTGCTGGCACACATGCGTGAACAATATCCGGATATGCCGTTCGCGCTGGCCGGATTTTCTTTCGGCACTTTCGTACAAACCCAATTGCAAAAGCGCCTGGAAGAACAGGGAACGCCGGCCGAACGACTAGTGCTGGTCGGCTCTGCACCGGGAAAATGGCCTTTGCCTGACGTGCCGGCCGACACCATCCTGATTCATGGCGAGTTCGATGAAACGATTCCATTGACGAATGTCTTTGAGTGGGCCCGCCCGCAGGATCTGCCGGTAATCGTGGTGCCGGGCGCAGATCATTTCTTCGGCCGCAAGCTGCATCACATCAAAAATCATGTCATCGCATTGTGGCGACGATGATGGAACTTGTTCCCATCTGTGTCCGTCCAACGGCCGCAAGTCTATAATTACCCTTTCTTCAATCAGCATATGCATGATCGGCATGGTCACCGCGTGCGCTTAATACAAAGTCTTATGAAAAAATTATTTGCGGTCATCGCAGCCACCGTCTTCTCACTTTCCGCCGCAGTCACCAGCAACACATGGGCACAGACGTCTTTTGCACAAGCCATTCCGGCGCCGACCATCGCCGCCAAATCGTGGCTGTTGCTGGACTCAACCAGCAACCAGGTACTGGCATCGAACGAAGCGGACATGCGCATCGAGCCAGCATCGCTGGTCAAATTGATGACCGCCTATGTTGCCTTTTCCGCCATCCAGGAAAAACGCATCAGTCTGAATCAGATGATCACCGTCTCGACCAATGCATGGAAGGTTGATGCCGAAAGCTCGAAGATGTTTATCGAACCGCGCGTCCCTGTGTCGGTCAATGATTTGCTGTATGGCTTGATCGTGCAATCGGGTAATGATGCTGCTGTGGCATTGGCGGAAGCGGTTGCCGGCACTGAAGAAGCATTCGCGACACTGATGAATCGCGAAGCGGAACGCATGGGCATGAAGTCCACCCGCTTCTCGAATTCGCATGGCTTGCCTAGTCCGAACAATTATTCGACCGCTCGCGATCTTTCGATACTGGCGACTCATCTGGTGAACGATCATCCAGAGTTTTATAAAATCTATTCAACCAAAGAATTCACTTACAACAAGATCAAGCAAGCCAATCGCAACCGTTTGCTATGGCTGGACCCTAGTGTGGATGGCATGAAGACTGGCCATACGCAAGAAGCCGGTTACTGTCTGATCTCGACCGCAAAACGTCCGAACGGCACGCATGAACGTCGTTTGATTTCGGTCGTCATCGGCACCAACTCTGATCAGGCGCGCTCGCAGGAAAGCCAGAAGCTGTTGAACTGGGGTTTCCAGAATTTTGACACGGTCAAACTGTATGCAAAAAATGTGGCGATCGCCACCCCGAATGTCTGGAAGGGTTCGCAAAACAGCATCAAGATCGGCTTTACACGTGATGTGTATGTGACGGTACCGAAAGGCCAGGGCGCAAAAATCAAACCCCTGCTTTCACGCAAGGATCCATTGGTCGCGCCCATAGACAAGAACAGTCAGGTCGGCACCGTCAAGGTGATGTCGGCTGACAATAAAGTCATCGCCGAATTGCCGGTACTGGCGCTGGAACAAGTGGCGCAAGCCGGCCTGTTCGGTCGTGCACTCGATTCGATACGTTTGTGGATACATTGATACTGTCAGACTTATTTGCATGACGCGCTGGCAACTGCGCGCGTCATCGGCGGCACATTCAATCAACTTGAATGTGCCGCTTTTCTTTTGTGCTTGGCGTTAGCGCCTTTCTGGCCGCTGCGTTTTTAGTCTCCCGCCTGATGCAGGTTGCAAGGTTTTCAACGCGCGTCGGGTGCGTTTATGCCAAAATCACTGCTTCAACCGCGATTCGAACAGCCATGGACGACCCCTTCGTATACCTGAACGGCACGCTGACCCCGCTTTCCGAAGCGAAAGTTCCTGTGCTGGACAGAGGGTTTATTTTCGGCGACGGCATATACGAAGTCATCCCGGTGTATGGCCGCACATTGTTCCGGCCCAGCCAGCATCTGGCACGCCTGTTTCGTGGCCTGGCTGCCGTCAGCATCGTCAATCCGCACAGCGAGCGACAATGGCTGGAGCTGATCGACGAAGTCGTGCGCCTGCAACCGGCAGCCGATCAACTCGTCTATATTCAAGTCACGCGCGGCGTTGCCCCGCGCGTGCATGCCTTCCCGCACAGCGAGCCGACGCCGACCGTCTTTATCATGAGCAATCCGCTGATACCGATCCCTGCAAGCACACGTGAGCAGGGCGTGGCCTGCGTCACGATGGAAGACCAGCGCTGGCTGCGTTGTGAAATAAAATCCATCTCGCTGCTAGGCAATGTACTCGCCGCACAAAACGCTGCGGCCAATGATGCGAATGAAACAATACAGTTTCGTGACGGCTTTCTGACGGAAGGGTCGGCCTCGAATGTGTGGGTAGTCAAGGATGGCAGCCTGATCGGTGCGCCGCGCGACAACCTGATTCTGGAAGGAATACGCTATGGTTTGATGGAAGAGTTGTGCGCCGCCGACCACATTCCGTTCAAGACGCAACGCATCTCTCGTGCAGAAGTTTTTGCTGCCGACGAAGTATTATTGTCTTCGGCGTCCAAGGAAGTGCTGCCGGTTGTGTCGATTGATGGCCACACCATAGCAAACGGCAAACCCGGCCCCATATATAAAAAGTTATATGCCGCTTACCAAGCGGCGAAAATTGCGTGAAAATCTACGCGACTCACACCATCACTCACGCACACTATTGACCGTTGCGCGACTCGGCAACCACAGAGAACATCATCATGACTGAACCGAAAAAACCAATCGATCTGACCAAACCAATTGACCCGAGTGAAAGCCTGATCGAATATCCGAGCGACTTCCCTATCAAAATCATGGGAGCGATGCAGGATCAATTCGCCCAAACCATCGTGGAGCTGGTGACGCTGCACGATCCGGAATTTCACGCAGGCAAACTGGAAATGCGTCCATCCTCGGGCGGCAATTATCTGGCGCTGACCGTCACCGTGCGCGCGACCAGCCGCGAACAACTAGATAATTTGTATCGTGAGCTGTCGTCGCACCCGATGGTGAAGGTGGTGCTGTAATCAGCTCCAGCGCAATGACTGCAACTGCACTTCATCGTCCGCTCGTTCTGCAACGGGGTCGGGAATCCTACGACATCACGTTTGCCGCGATGCGCGCATTTACCGATGCACGCACCTCGCACACTGCCGATGAATTGTGGATAGTTGAACATCCGCCGGTCTTCACTCTAGGGCTGGCGGCCGATCCTGAGCACATACTCGACGCGCACGACATTCCGGTTGTACAAACTGATAGAGGCGGTGAAGTCACGTATCACGGCCCCGGTCAGGTGATCATTTATCTGCTGCTGGATTTGCGACGCAATCAAGCCGACGCCCGCATCTTTGCGCGCGAACTGGTCAACAAAATCGAGCAGGCGGTGATCGATACGCTGGCGGCGTATAATCTTGCCTGTGAGCGCAAGCTAGGTGCGCCCGGCATTTACCTGTCGGATGGCCCGCTGCAAGGTGCGAAAATCGCCGCACTCGGTTTGAAGATACGTGGCAACGGCTGCACCTATCACGGCGTATCGCTGAATGTCGCGATGGATTTGACGCCGTTTTCGTGGATCAACCCCTGCGGTTATGAAGGTTTGGCCACGATAGACATGCAAAGTCTGGGTGCGCACGCAACATTAAGTGCCGTGCAAGATGCGCTGGCTGAAAAATTGACGCGCAGCCTGTCCAGATAACTGCAGCACAAGCATTCGGCATCACATCTGTTTTACTGATTTGAATTACCGTTTTACCCCTTGCATCCATTTTTATCGTGGCAAAGACGAACGTCAGCGCCACGCGTTGTTATCCAGCGCTGCACCCTGCGCTGTCATGGCAACATCTGACCAAGAGCGACCAGCCCAATGACGATCGATACCACTCCAGAATCCTCCGCAGCCCCTGCTTACAATCCGAGCGAAAAGCAAAAAGGCTCAGCCAAAACCATACGGATCCCGATCAAGGTAGTGCCGATGGAGCGACTGCCAAAGCCGGACTGGATACGCGTCAAAGCCGCATCGCCGTCAACCCGCTTCTACGAAATAAAAGACATCCTGCGCGCCAATAATCTGGTGACGGTATGCGAAGAAGCCAGTTGCCCGAACATAGGCGAATGCTTCGGCAAAGGCACTGCGACCTTCATGATCATGGGCGACAAGTGCACGCGTCGCTGCCCGTTCTGTGACGTCGGCCACGGCCGCCCCGATCCGCTCGATGTGAACGAACCCGAGAATCTCGCAAAAACCATCGCCGCCTTGCGTCTGAGTTATGTCGTTATCACTTCAGTCGATCGCGATGATTTGCGCGATGGCGGAGCAGGCCATTTCGCCGAATGCATACGCCGCGTACGCGAACTGTCGCCGAACACACGGATTGAAATTCTGGTGCCGGACTTCCGCGGTCGCATGGATAAAGCACTGGAAATTCTGAATCTCGCGCCACCAGACGTAATGAACCACAATCTGGAAACCGCGCCGCGCCTGTACAAGGAAGCACGCCCGGGTTCCGATTACGCATATTCGCTGAACTTGCTGAAGCGCTTCAAGGCGCTGCATCCAAACACGCCGACAAAATCCGGCATCATGGTCGGCCTAGGCGAAACCGATGAAGAAGTATTGCAAGTCATGCGCGACATGCGCGCTCACGACGTCGACATGCTGACCATAGGCCAGTACCTGATGCCTAGCGGCGACCACTTGCCGGTACGTCGTTATGTGCATCCCGACACCTTCAAGATGTATGAAGAAGAAGCGTACAAGATGGGCTTTGCACATGCAGCAGTTGGTGCGATGGTAAGGTCAAGTTACCACGCAGATCAGCAGGCGCATGGGGTTACAACCGGCGTCAAAAATCAGTAGTGAATGCAATAGCGGTAGCAGACTCGCATTGACCGTCAAGGATCAAAACTATGCATCTTCACGGAGATGCATAGTCTTGTACTTACCCACACCAAGGACAGCATGAAGCACTCATCCATTTTTGCGCTTGCAAACAATGCCATCACTGCAAAAACCAGAAATTTCTTGTCAATCGCCGGCTTGATGTTGGCCTGCAGTATTGGCGATTTTAGCCATGCCGCTGAAGACATAAAAAAATCGCCTGCCGACAAAAAAGTCGATACCGACTCCATCATCAGCACCACCAGTGCGGCGGATCGCACGCGCCCTTTTCCTGTTGGTGAAAAACTCGCCTACTTCGTCAACATCAAAGATGGCGACCGCGTAAAGTCACCATTTCGCGTGGCGTTTGCCGTAACCGGCATGGGTGTATCGCCAGTGGCTGCAGGAAACATTCAAAATACCGGCCACCATCACATCCTGATCGACATGCCGCTGCCGGTTGACATCAAGGCAGCGATTCCTTTCGACAAGCCAGGCGAATATGCCAATCAGCATTACAAGCACTTTGGCAGCGGCGAGACTGAAACCCTGCTCGATCTGCCCGCCGGCAAGCACACTTTGCGCTTGTTGTTTGCCAATCACATGCACATTCCGTATTACATCTCCAGCAAAGAAATTACGATCTTTGTTGAAAAATCCAAATAGAAAAGCGGCTTCCGGAAAGAGATAGGCCGGCATGCTTTAATGCCGACCAGCATCTTTCCTTACCCTGCCTTGCACTCTCAGATGCGCTCTTGCGGTGCAGCACAATATAATCAATTCCCGCATTGAAAAACAGTCGCCCACCCCCTAGACTGAAAATACCAATACAAGCGGAGAATAAAAATGTTCAAGCATATTCTGCTCCCCACGGATGGTTCGTCCCTGTCTGAACAAGCCATTCAACAAAGTGTGTCTTTGGCCCGCGCACTCGGCGCCAAGATAACGGGGCTGTATGTGATACCGGAATATCACACCGTCACATTGCAGGCCGAAATGTTGACCGATACAAGTGAGGATTTCACCAAATTCGGATTGACTCAGGCAAGGAAATTTCTGGACGTAATTGAACAAGAAGCCAAAGCGGCTGGCGTGCCGTTTACCGCCGCTCATGCAACCAGCGATCATCCTTACGAAGCCATCATTCAGGCAGCCAATGATCATGGATGTGATTTGATTACCATGGCATCACATGGTCGCAAGGGTATTCAGGGATTGTTAATCGGCAGCGAAACTCAAAAAGTTCTCGTCCACAGCACGATACCGGTTCTGGTATATCGATGATGCACTGAACGTACTGTTTCCATTGATACCTGCCCACCCCGAGAATGTTATTGCGGGGTGGGCAGGTCTTATTTGACGCGGCCTCTTTTCGTTCATGTGCGTCAGGCCGGAGACAACAGCTAAGCATTCAGCCTCACGCACGATTTTCCTGCTTCCCATCCCAAGACCTGATCACATCGGTTTGCACACATCGCCGGAGATGCCGCCAAGACGGATATCCCCTATACTGCTGCGGGCAGCGATGTACCGATTCAAGAAGAAATATAGCAATCGTGACTTGCTGCATTACTTCTGTTCATGCCACAAGCGAGACATACGCTGTGCGTCAATATTGAGCAGATATACCAGCACACATCAAAGAATGAGGGAAAGCAGCAATGAACGATCTGAATGCTGGCGCCAAGAAAATCAATTCACCAAGTACCGTCCTGTTTGCCAGCCTGATCGGCACCACGATCGAATTCTTTGATTTTTACATTTACGCCACTGCGGCGGTGCTGGTTTTTCCTACGCTGTTTTTTCCATCCTCCAGTCCGACTGCGGCCATGCTGCAATCACTGGCGACGTTCGCCATTGCGTTTTTCGCGCGTCCCATCGGCTCCGCAGTGTTCGGCCATTATGGCGATCGCATAGGACGCAAGGCCACGCTGGTTGCTGCGCTGTTGACGATGGGGATCTCGACGGTAGCAATCGGCCTGCTGCCGACCTATGCTGCGATCGGCACAGTCGCCCCCTTGCTGCTGGCCTTGTGCCGCTTCGGGCAGGGCTTGGGTCTGGGTGGCGAATGGGGCGGGGCGGTATTGCTCGCAACCGAAAATGCGCCGCCGGGCAAGATCGCCTGGTATGGCTGCTTTCCGCAACTGGGGGCACCGCTGGGCTTCTTCATGTCCGGTGGAATTTTCCTGGTACTAGGCGAAACGCTGACCAATGAACAATTCTTCAGCTACGGCTGGCGTATCCCCTTCCTTGCCAGCGCCGTGCTGGTACTGGTCGGTTTGTACGTGCGCTTGAAAATCACTGAAACGCCCGCGTTCCAGAAAGTGCTGGACAAGGAAGAGCGCGTCAAGATTCCATTGGCAACCGTATTCAGCGAGCATGGTCGCATGCTGGTGTTAGGCACCATCATCGCCCTCGCAACTTTTGTGTTGTTTTACCTGATGACGGTATTCGCATTGAGTTGGGGGACGACGGCGCTCGGCTATTCACGCCAGCAATTTCTGATTCTGCAATTGTTTGCCGTCGTCTTCTTCGCACTGACCATCCCTGTCTCCGCTTTGCTGGCCGACAAATATGGCCGTCGCATCACGATGATTCTGGTGACTATAGGCATGATCCTGTTCGGCCTGTTGATTGCGCCCATGTTTGTCGCAGACAGCGTGATCGGCGTGACGATATTTCTGTCGCTGGGTCTGGCACTGATGGGAATGACGTATGGCCCGCTAGGTACGATGCTGTCCGAACTCTTCCCTGCTGAAATTCGCTATACCGGCGTGTCGCTAACCTTCAACCTCGGCGGAATTTTTGGTGCATCACTGGCTCCGTACGCCGCGACATGGCTGGCGACAAATTATGGTTTGCACTATGTCGGTTTTTACCTGTCAGGCGCTGCGGCCTTGACGCTGGTTGCATTGTTACTGGTGAAGAATCGCGTCTAGGTGTTTCGCCACAAGCCTGTCGAACCTGAAATAAAAATGCCCTTGCACGATACACGCAAGGGCATTTTTTCATTCAACAGAACAATCAGACATTGACGGTCAACTGTTCGTCGTCTGCTTCCTCACCCAGGAAGCCGCCACTCTGATGCGCCCACAAGCGCGCATACAAGCCATTTTGTTGCAGCAATTCGCGATGTGAACCCTGCTCAACGATGCGGCCTTTGTCCAGCACGATCAATCTATCCATCGCCGCAATTGTCGACAGACGATGCGCAATCGCCACCACGGTTTTGCCTTCCATCAGTTCGTACAGGCTGGTTTGAATTGCAGCTTCGACTTCCGAGTCGAGAGCACTGGTCGCTTCATCGAGCAAAAGAATCGGTGCGTCCTTCAGCATCACGCGTGCAATGGCTATCCGTTGGCGCTGACCGCCGGATAATTTGACGCCCCGCTCGCCGACGTGCGCATCGTAGCCGGTGCGCCCTTTTGCATCGCTCAAGGTCAGGATGAAATCGTGGGCCTCTGCCCGTTTCGCGGCATCTATCATGTCGGCGTCGCTGGCATCCGGACGACCGTACAGGATGTTATCGCGTACCGACCTATGCAATAGCGAAGTGTCTTGCGTCACCATGCCGATTTGTGCGCGCAGACTGTTCTGCGTAACGTGCGCGATATCTTGTCCATCGACCAGAATACGGCCGGACTCCAGATCGTAGAAGCGCAGCAGCAAATTGACGATCGTCGATTTGCCCGCGCCCGAACGACCGACCAGGCCGACTTTCTCGCCCGGACGTATCGTCAGGTCCATATGATCAATCACGGACCGCGTGCCGCCGTAGGCAAAACCGATCTGCTCGAATTTCAATTCGCCCTTGCTTACCTGCAAAGGTATCGCATCGGCGGCATCGGTCACTGCGTGTACGCGTGACAGCGTATTGATGCCATCCTGCACTGTGCCTACCTGCTCGAACAGGGACGACATCTCCCACATCACCCAATGCGACATGCCATTCAGACGCAGTGCCATCGCCGTCGCCGCAGCGACTGCGCCGACACCGATCTGGCCCATCGTCCATAGCCACAAGGCGGCACCGGCGGTGCCAAGTATCAGCAACATGCTGAGGCTGTGATTGACGATTTCAAAACCGCTGACCAGACGCATCTGGCCGTGCACCGCCACCATGAATTCCTTCATCGCGCTACGTGCGTAACCGGCTTCGCGACCTGCATGCGAGAACAGTTTGACGGTACTGATATTGGTGTACGCATCGGTGATGCGGCCCGTCATCAACGAGCGCGCATCAGCCTGCTTGCGCGACACCTTGCTCAGACGCGGCACGAAATAACGCAAGGCACACAGATAGAAAAATGCCCAGGTCAAAAACGGTACCAGCAGCCAACGATCGAAAGTACCGACCACGCTGACCAGCGTGACGAAGTAAATGAATACGAACACCAGAATATCGCCGGTGATCATGCACACATCGCGCACAGCCAGTGCGGTCTGCATCACCTTGGTCGCAACCCGGCCGGCAAACTCATCCTGATAAAAGCCCATGCTTTGATTCAGCATCATCCGGTGAAAATTCCAGCGCAACTGCATAGGGAAATTGCCGGCCAGCGTCTGATGCTTGAAGAAGGTCTGCAAGGCAACCAGCACCACGCTCAGCATGATGATGGCCGCCAGCCATAACAAATTGTCGCCTTCCTGTTCCCACAACAACTCCGGCGGCACATGCGCCAGCCAATCGACTATGCGGCCCATCATCGCAAACAGCAATGCTTCAAACGCACCAGTCGCTGCAGTCACGACCGTCATTGCCAAAATATAGCGGCGCGCGCCCTTGGTACATGCCCACACAAATGCAATGAAGCCGTGCGGCGGTGTCGCCGGCACTTCTTCCTGATACGGATGCAACAATTTTTCAAACCAGCCCAGCATTTCATTCTCCAGATCGCAATCACAGCCTTGGCGCTGCAACTGCTGCAACTTTTGCTTCATTTTCGCAAACCGGGATTATCGCCTACTCGCCACATCGATGCCGGCCTGCATCGCCCTGAACTGCTTTGCGATCTGCGGCCCATCGACTACTCTATGGCTCTCGACATTCATTTCCCAAAGAAAATCCCATGCTCATCGCGAAATTTCTTCATATCCTAGGATTCACGGTGTGGGTCGGCGGCATGTTCTTCGCCCACAATGCTTTGCGCCCTGTTGTCGCTGTGACACTGGAACCGCCACAACGTCTGACTTTGCTGGCAGGCGTATTTGCCAAATTTTTCTTGTGGGTGTGGATTTCAATTACACTGATTTTTGCTAGCGGTATGGCACTGATGGCCGGCATGGGCAAACCACCACTGCATGTGATGTTGATGTTTGTACTCGGCGTTGTCATGATGCTGATCTTTGCGCATATATTTTTTGCCCCATATCGCCGTCTGAAACGTGCAGTCGCAGCGCAGGACTGGAAAGCCGGTGGTGCGGCAATGGCAACCATGCGCAAACTGGTCGCAGTCAATCTGGCGATCGGCTTGCTGACGATTGCGATCGGCGTGTTGGGACCGCTCGCACTGTAAAAATAGATCGTCAAGAAAATACGCACATGATTTTCTGCACGCGTATTTTCATCATGCCCTTATAATATTGGCTGAAGCAAACCTGATGCACGCGCATCAGGCTTCAGTATTAAGTAGCAAAACCGCAATGCGTTGTACGCATTGCACTCAACGCAAACCTGTCAGGCCTTTAGTCTGGTTGTTGAGAGTTATATCCAGTCCTGGACTGTGACCGACGCAAGTCATACGCTCATCTCCGAACATTGCGGAGATATTTTTATCAATCAAGAATTCTCGCGCCCATGCGATGCGAGCCTTATTTTCTGATCTCTGCTGATTTCTACTGATAGCGGCTGAGCGTTTTTCCTGAAGACTCCCTGCGCATGTACAGAATTCCAGAATCCATATTGCTGCTCACCATCTTGATCGCGCCCTTCCTGGGCAGCGTGATCGCCGCATGCATGCCGGCCACCGCGCGCAATCGTGAATCCATTCTGGCTGGTGGCGTCGCCTTGTTCGGCTTATTGGTATCCGCCTATCTGTATCAACAAGTCGGCGCCGGCGAGGTCATACGCTATCAAGCCGCATGGATGCCTGCGTTCGGCGTGGAATTCATGTTACGCATGGATGGGCTGGCGTGGCTGTTCGTCATGCTGGTACTGGGCGTGGGCTTGCTGGTCGTGCTGTACGCGCGCTATTACATGTCGCCGAAAGATCCGGTACCGCGCTTCTTCGCTTTTCTATTGGCGTTCATGGGAGCAATGCTGGGTGTGGTGTTGTCCGGCAATTTGATACAGCTTGTGGTGTTCTGGGAGCTGACCAGCATCACGTCATTTTTGCTGATCGGCTACTGGCATCATCGTATCGATGCGCGGCGTGGCGCACGTATGGCGTTCACCGTTACCGGCGCCGGCGGCCTGTGCCTGCTGTGCGGTGTCTTGATCATCGGTCATATCGTAGGCAGCTATGATCTGGACACTGTGCTGGATGCTGGCGACCTGATCCGTGCGCATGACTTGTACCTGCCTGCGCTGATACTGGTTGCGCTGGGAGCCTTGACGAAAAGTGCGCAGTTCCCTTTCCATTTCTGGCTACCGCATGCGATGGCAGCACCGACGCCGGTATCCGCGTATCTGCATTCAGCGACGATGGTCAAAGCCGGTGTGTTTTTGCTGATGCGATTCTGGCCTGCTTTATCCGGTACCGAAGAATGGACCTGGATCATCGCCGGCGCCGGCGTCTGCACTTTATTGCTCGGTTCCTTGTTCGCGATCTTTCAGCACGATTTAAAAGGCTTGCTGGCGTATTCCACCATCAGCCATCTGGGGCTGATCGTCGTCTTGCTGGGGATCGGTTCGCCGCTTGGTATGGTGGCGGCAATTTTCCATACAGTGAATCACGCCATTTTCAAGGCCTCACTCTTCATGGCGGCCGGCATCATCGACCATGAAACCGGCACGCGCGATATGCGGGTCTTGCGCGGATTGCGCCATGCCTTGCCGATTACCGCGACACTGGCGATCGTTGCCAGCGCCGCCATGGCGGGCGTGCCTTTGCTGAACGGTTTTCTGTCCAAGGAAATGTTCTTTGCCGAAACCGCACTGGTAGGCGGCAGCGACAACTGGTGGATGTCGTATGCGGCGGCCGCGATGGGTATTTTCAGCGTGACCTATTCCCTGCGCTTCATCAGCGTGTTCTTCGGCAAGCTGCCGCAGGATTTGCCGAAAACACCCCATGAGCCGCCGCGCTGGATGCGTTTTCCAGTTGAGTGTTTGGTTCTGCTTTGCCTGATCGTCGGGATCGCGCCCGGCATCAGCATCAAACCGTTTCTGGATAGCGCCGTGGTATCGGTACTGGGTGATGGTGCGCCGGAATACGATCTGGCCATGTGGCACGGCTTCAATCTGCCGCTAGCAATGAGCTTTGTCGCGCTCGTCGGCGGTGTGCTGCTGTATGTCATCTTGCGTAAATACTTCACCTTGCAGTCACGCGATCGCGTACCGGTATTGCATCGATTGAGCGGCGCGCAAGCATACGAGAGCACGATGTTGCGCTTGTCTGCCGGCGCGGCATTACTGGTGAAGGTGCTGGGTACGCGCCGCCTGCAACCGCAATTATTCCTGGTGATCGCGGCGATGATCGCAGTGCCGCTGTTACTGGTGCGACCGCTACCTGTGTTGGGCGACATTTCATTTTCAGACATCGATCCGCTATTTGCGCTGATGTGGCTGATCGGTTGCGCCTGCGCAGTAGCGGCCGCATGGCAGGCGAAGTATCACCGACTTGCTGCATTGATCTTGATCAGCGGCACCGGCGCCGTGGTCAGCATGACCTTCCTGTGGTTGTCGGCGCCTGATCTGGCCTTGACACAATTGATGGTGGAAACCGTGACCACAGTGCTGATCCTGCTCGGCTTGCGCTGGCTGCCGCGACGCCTGGTGCCGCGCGAATTGAATATGCAGATACCGCGCACGGTATGGTTGCACCGTTCACGCGATATGGCGCTGGCGATCATAGGCGGCCTGAGTATTGCCGCTGTCAGTTACATCGTGCTGACACATCCGCAACCGGGCAGCATAGGCGACTTCTTCCTGCTGCGCGCCTTGCCGGAAGGCGGCGGCAGCAATGTGGTTAATGTACTGCTGGTCGATTTCCGCGGCTTCGATACGATGGGTGAAATTACCGTGCTGGCAATCGTCGCCTTGACCGTTTATGCATTGTTGCGACGCTTCCGTCCCGTGCCGGAAAGCATGGTGCTGCCGGAACAGCAACTCAATAACGTCGACCCGGCAGCAAAGCAAACCCCGGCCGAACAGGTTGATAGCGGCTACCTGATGATTCCTGCCGTGTATCTGCGTTTTCTGCTGCCGTTCATGGGCATGATCGTCGTGTACTTTTTCATGCGCGGTCACAATCTGCCGGGCGGCGGTTTTGTCGCAGGCTTGATCTTCGCTGTTGCGATCATCGTGCAATACATGCTGGCCGGTACAACATGGGTCGAATCGCACCTGCATCTGCGTCCGCTGCGCTGGCTGTCTTTCGGCTTGATCACGGCATGCGCAACCGGGCTCGGTGCGGTCGCGCTGGGCTATCCTTTCCTGACCAGTCATACCGCGCACGTCACCTTCCCTGTATTGGGAGAAATTCATATCCCTAGTGCGTTCTTCTTCGACCTTGGCGTATTCGTAGTCGTGGTCGGTGCCACCATGTTGATCCTGGTCGCACTGGCGCATCAATCCATACGTAGTCGTCGTCCGCAAGCTGGCAGTGCCAGCGACACACCTGTCAACAAGCGAGGAGTCATTTAATGGAAATTGTTATCTCGCTCGCCATCGGTGTGCTGTTCGGATCTGGTATTTGGCTGATCTTGCGGCCACGCAGTTTTCAGGTGCTGACCGGCTTGATGTTGATGTCTTATGCAGTCAATTTGTTCATCTTCATCATGGGCCGGTTGTGGGTAAATCGTCCGCCGCTAACGTTGGGCGCTGGCGCGCCCGATCCTGCTCTGTTCAGCGATCCCTTGCCGCAAGCACTGGTATTGACGGCAATCGTGATCGGCTTTGCGACGACTGCCTTGTATCTGGTCGTGATGATAGGTTCGCGCGGCTTGACCGGCACCGATCACGTTGACGGTGAGGAGCCTGATCAATGAAGCTCGATTGGATGCAACACCTGATCATCCTGCCGGTACTGTTGCCGCTGCTGTGCGGCGCATTGCTGATACTGATTAACGAAAAACGTCATCAATTCAAATTCATCGTCAATCTTGGCTCCGTGCTGCTGCAACTCGCCGTTGCAATCGCACTGATCTATCTGACTGATAGCGGTCAGTGGACAAAGGGCATGGGCGTCTACCTTGCCGCCAACTGGTCGGCACCGTTCGGTATCACCTTGGTCGCCGACCGCTTGGCTTCGTTGATGTTATTGCTGACCGCCGTACTGGCTGCGGCCGCATTGCTGTTTTCAATGTTGCGCTGGAGCCGGATCGGCGTGCACTTCCACACCTTGTTCCAATTCCTGCTGATGGGAATTAACGGTGCCTTCCTGACGCATGACTTGTTCAATCTGTTCGTGTTCTTTGAAGTCATGCTGGCGGCATCTTATGGTTTGGTACTGCATGGCTACAACACCAATCGCATACGCGCGGGCATGCAATACATCGCCGTCAATCTGGCGGCCTCGCTATTGTTCCTGATTGGCGTTGCGCTGATTTATGCGAGCACCGGCACCATGAATATGGCGGATCTGGCGGTGCGTCTGGTCGAGATAGATACGACCGATCTGATTTTGTTGAAGATAGGCGTGGCGATACTCGCGATTGCCTTCCTGATCAAGAGCGCGATGTGGCCGCTGGGCTTCTGGCTGCCGACAACCTATGCCGCCGCATCACCGCCAGTCGCCGCGATGCTGGTGTTGATGACCAAGGTCGGTGCGTATGTGATTCTGCGTTTATGGTTGCTGGCGTTTTCTTCCGATGCCAGCGCCGCCGTCGGCTTTGGCTTCGACGCATTGTTGTGGGGCGGCATGGCAACCATCGTGTTCGGTGCTGCCGGCATGCTGGCGAGCCAAACCCCGGGACGCATGGCGGGTTATGGCGCGATCATTTCTTCCGGCACGCTGCTTTCCGTGATCGGCTATGGACAGGCATCGCTGGTGACTGCCGGTTTGTATTATCTGATCGGATCGACGCTGGCGATGGCAGCTTTCGTATTGCTGATTGAACTGGTGGAACGCATACGTTCACCGGGTGCCAGCATGCTGGCGCTGACGATGGAAGCGTTCGCGATTGAAGAGACGCCGGAAGAAACAGCCGGCGTAGGCATTCCCGGGGCGCTGGCGTTTCTGGGGCTGGCATTTGCCGCTTGCGCATTGATCATCACAGGCTTGCCGCCTTTGTCCGGTTTCGTCGCAAAGTTCGGCCTGTTCCACGCATTGCTCAATCCTGAATCGGCAGATACTGTCCTTACTCCTTACACCTGGACGCTGATGGCACTGATCGTACTGTCTGGTTTGGCCGCGATCATTTCCATGCTGCGCTTCGGTGTGCGGACCTTCTGGGCTGCGGGCGCCATCGCGGCACCACGCCTGCATGTTTCTGAAGTCGCACCAATCAGCCTGCTATTGCTGTTGTGCGTAGCGTTGACCATCCAGGCCGGACCGGCCTACGATTATCTGGCGCGTACCAGCAAGGACTTGCATCAACCTACCCAATATATTCATAAAGTGCTGGGCGAACCGGTAGTACCCGCCCCTCAACAAGAAGGCGGTGCAAAATGAGACGTTGGCTGCCTTCGCCTTTCATGTCTGTCGCCCTTTTGCTGCTCTGGCTGTTGCTGAATGAAAGTCTGGAGCCGGCACATCTGTTATTAGGCAGCATCCTTGCAGTAGTGTTGCCGCATCTGACAAGACCACTGCAACCAATGGTTTATCCTCGTGTGGCAAAACCTTTCAAGCTGTTCCGTTTGCTGGGGAAAGCGTTGGTCGAAATCGTGCGCTCCTGCTTCAACGTCAGCAGCCTGATTCTTTTTACCTCGCACAGAAAACTGAACTCGCAGTTCATCAAGATCCCGCTCGATATGCGCAATCCCTATGGACTCGCCGTGCTGTCGTGCCTGATCAATTCGACGCCGGGAACCGTGTGGGTGGAAATTCTGCCGGACAAGCATGAGCTGGCGCTGCATGTATTCGATCTGCATGACGAACAATGGTGGATAGATACCATCAAGACAGAATACGAACAGCCCTTGATTGAAATTTTTGAACAGGAGAAGACAGCATGACGACGCTACTGCAATGGTCGATCGGCTTCGCCTTCATCTGCATCTTGCTGGCAATGCTGTTTTGCACGGTGCGCTTATTGATCGGCCCTACTGCGCATGATCGAGTGCTCGCACTCGACACCTTGTGGATGTGCGCGATGCTGCTGGCATTGATGATGGGCATCACCTTCGGCAGCCTGATTTATTTCGAGGCAGCGATGCTGATTGCACTGCTCGGTTTTGTTTCCACCATCGCGCTGACCAAATTTCTGATGCGCGGGGAGATTATTGAATGAGTAATGTTGAAAACATACCCGCCTGGGCTGCATTGCCGGTATCCCTGCTGCTGATACTCGGCGGCGGCATCATCCTGATAGGCGCGCTGGGTTTGATGCGCCTGCCAAATTTTTATCAACGCATACACGGACCTGCGATCACGGTCACGCTGGGTGCCGGCTGCATATTGCTGGCATCCATGCTGTATTTCAGCGCGCTGCAGTCACGGCCGGTGATCCATGAAATCATCATCGCGGTTTTCCTGCTGCTGACCGCTCCGGTTGTCACCATGCTGATTATGCGGGCAGCGGTTTATCGCGATTTGCGTCTCGGCAAGCGCGCGACGGGCGCCGACGCTGACGAGGTGTATCAGTTCTCGAAGAAGGATTGAATTTCTTCCCCTGTATTTTTCAATGCAGGGGCGTGCGTTGAAGCCAGCCGCTTGAGTCACCGCGCTGGTGACAACGGCAACGCCAGCTGACTCTACGCTTTCAGTCATGCCGATGGCGCCGCACGGAAGCGTTGAGCTAGCCACTAAAAGCGTATCCAGATCAGCAACATTTCAGCGAGTGCGCTGGTAGAATCCACCTACCACCACTCTCGGTCCATGCTGACTTCCATGCAAAAATCCCTACAGCAGCTGCCGCACTACTTACGTCAACTTTCCGGCAAACGGGCCTTCAGACGGACTGCGATCGGACTGGTGATCTTCATCGTTTTTATCGGCTTGTTCGGCTACTTTGCGCTGCCGGGCATCATCAAGTCGCAGGCGGAAAAACTGATTTCCGACAAGCTGAACAGACAAACCACGATAGGCCAGGTAGAAGTCAGCCCGTACGCGATGCGTGTCACCTTGCGCGATGTCAAGATGATGGAACCCGAAGGCGATGTGAAGTTTGCCGGCTTCGAAGCGCTGACCGTCAATGTCTCGTACAAATCGCTGTTCCGCTTCGCGCCGGTGGTCGAACAATTGCAACTCAGCGGCCCCTATGTGCACTTGGTGCGCAAGGATGCGACCCGCTACAACATCGATGACATCATCGCGCTGATCAACAGCCAGCCACCGTCGCCTGAACCTGCGCGCTTTTCCATCTTCAATATCCAGATCGACAAAGGCCATATCGAATTTGACGATAGACCGGCAAAGACCCTGCACAAAGTAACCGATCTGAAACTGGGTGTACCCTTCATTTCATCGCTGCATTCGCAAATCGATGTTTTCGTTGAACCGCTGTTGAGTGCCAACGTCAACGACACGCCCTTGCTGATCAAGGGCAAAACCCTGCCCTTCGCCGATCCGGTGCAAGCCGTCGTCGATCTGAATCTGGATAATCTGGACCTCACCACCTATCTGAAATACATACCCGGCACGCCGCACTTCAAGGTACCCAGCGCGCGCCTCGATATGCATTTGATCGCGAATTTCCAGCAACCAAAAAATCAGGCGCCGGCTCTGCTGCTGAGTGGCGACATCAAGCTGAAGTCGCTGCAACTGAATGATCAGGCTAATAAATCCATCATCAAACTGCCGGAACTGACGGTCACGCTAAAAGATGCGCAGCTATTGAGCAAACGCATCGAAGTCGCCAAGCTGGCGATCAACGGCATCGAAGCGGATATCACGCGCAATCAAAATCAACAGTTTAATTTTGAAAATCTGCTGACGCCGCCAAATGCTGCAACAGCGAATACGAAAAAAGGCACAACACCTGTAGCAGTGCAGGCAGTTGCAGCACGTGCAACAGGCACTCCGGCTGCACCCGCTGCAGGCAAAGCAGAACCCGCAAAACCTGAAGCCGCGCTCAGCTTTGCGCTGGCTGAACTCTCTATTCAAGATGCCACCCTGCGTTTTACCGATATGCAGGCAGCCCATCCGATGCAGGCCAAGGCAGAAAAATTTGACCTGGCCGTCCACAAGATAAACGTCGATACCGGCAGCAAGGTCGTTAGCGTCGACGAAGTGGTATCGAACAAGGCCACGTTCTTTTTGCAGCAAGACAAGTCACGGACGGATGCGGGCAAAGCCGGCAGCGTGGCGCGCAGCGACAAAGCCAAGGGCGACGCCGCCAGCGCACCCTACGTCATCGATATCAAAAAAATCGGCATCGACAACTGGTCTGCAAGACTGGAAGACCGCAGCCTGAAACGTCCGGCCATCACCACCATCGAGCCGTTGAAGTTGTCCATGCAAAACGTATCGACCAAGGCGGGTGCGCGCGGCAAGCTCGACCTGCAGGCGGCAGTCAACAAAACCGGCAAGGTCGCCATCAGCGGCGATCTCGGCATGGCTCCTCTGCACACCAATCTGGCGCTGGATTTGCAGAGCGTGGACATCATGCAAGTGCAGCCCTACATCACCGATCAAATCAATATCTTGCTGACGCGGGCCGACATTTCCGGCAAGGGCACACTGCAAATCGATCAAGGAAAAAATGGCGAATTGCTGGGCGGCTTCAAGGGCGATGTCACGTTGGGCAATCTGGGCACCGTGGACAAACTCAGCGCCAATGAATTCCTGCGCTGGAAGTCGCTGTACTTCGGCGGCATGGATGTACGCCTCGCACCGTTCGCACTGAACATCGATCAGGTTGCCCTCAGCGACTTCTTTGCCCGTGTCATTCTCGATGCAAACGGACGCATCAATTTGCAGGATGTCAAAGTCGCCAATACCGGCGGCGTACAAAAAAGCGTAACGCAGGCAGAGCCGACTACTGCGCCTGCCGCGGCACCCGCTGCAGCACCAGCAAAAGAAAAGGTTGCCGTACTGCCGCCTGCAAAACCCGCAAGCGACATCCCGCCCATCAAGATCAAGAAGCTGACGCTGCAGGGCGGCCATGTCCGCTTCACCGATAACTTCATCAAACCGAACTACACCGCCAATCTGATGAAATTTGGCGGCGTCGTCAGCGGCCTGTCATCCGATGCGAACTCCAGCGCCAACGTCAATTTGAAAGGACAAGTCAACAGCGCGCCGCTAGAGATTGACGGCAAGATCAATCCGCTCAAGGGCGATCTGGAGATGGATATCAAGGCTGCAGTGCGTGGCATGGAACTGGCGCCGCTCTCGCCTTATTCAGGTCGCTACATCGGCTACGGCATAGAGAAAGGCAAGCTCTCGTTCGAAGTCGCCTACAAGATAGAAAACCGCGTATTGACTGCGCAGAATCGCCTGATCCTGGAGCAACTGACACTAGGCGACAAAATTGAAAGCCCGACCGCCACCAGCCTGCCGGTGAATTTTGCGCTGTCGCTATTGCGTGACAGAAACGGCGTCATCGACATCAATCTGCCCATAGGCGGCTCGCTGGACGATCCACAGTTTTCAGTAGGCGGCCTGATCGTCAAAGTCATCGTCAACGTCATCACGAAAGCAGTAACGGCACCATTCACCTTGCTGGGTTCGCTATTCGGCGGCGGCGAAGAATTATCGATACTCGAATTTGATCCGGGCCGTGCGCGTATCACCGACGCCGGTGCCGCCAAGCTGACCAGCATGTCCAAACTATTGCTGGACCGCCCCGCCCTGAAACTGGAAATCACCGGCCGCGCCGATCCTGAAGTCGATCGCGAAGGCTTGAAAAAAGCATCGATAGACCGCAAAGTACGTGCGTTGAAATTGAAGGACATGGTCGGTCGCGGTGAATCCGCTGAAGCAAACAGCATCACCATTACGCCGCAAGAATATCCAGCCTTGTTGAAACGTGTTTATAAAGATGCCGACTTCAAGAAGCCGCGCAATATGGTCGGCTTGCAAAAAGATGTACCGGTTGAAGAGATGGAAAACCTTTTAAGCACCAATGCCACTGTCAGCGACGACGACCTGATCTCGCTCGCCAATCGCCGTGCGCAGGCAGTGAAAGACTGGCTGACCGGCGAAGGCAAGGTACCGGACACACGGATTTTCATACTGAGTTCGAAGTCGGGTAATCAGGGCGCTAAAGATGACGCAGCCAAAGCAAAAGCGAATCGCGTTGATTTTTCTTTGAAATGACTGCGATAGAAATGTCAACCATGCCGGCGATTGAGTTGGCATTTTTGGGTTTCGTTTACGGCTAGTAGTTTGAGCAGTATTCCTTTTTTTTCAGAAGTAACCATGCGGGTTTTCAAGGGAAGAGAGGTAATTTTTTCCTAGGCTACCCATTTACTTTTTTGTTTAACCAATTTGGCGTGCGATCATTCATCACACCAGCTCATAAAGCAAAACCTATGAAACGATATACATTAATTGCAATATTAGTCTTGTCTGGCTGCGCGTCAAATTCAGGAATTATGCCTATCGGGAAAGACACCTTTATGGTGTCCCGTCAGGCGGCCACTGGATTTTCTGGATCCGGCACATTGAAGGCGGAAGCATTTCAAGAAGCAAATAAATACTGCGAAGGATTAAGTAAAAATTTGCAGGTCATCAACACTCACGAAGCCTCACCGCCCTACGTGTTTGGCAACTTTCCAAAAGCCGAAATTCAGTTCATGTGCCTTGACTCAATAGACGCCGAACTTAATAGGCCCAAGTTGAAGAAGGAAGCAAACTCGATTATAGAAATAAAGTCTGAAGTCAGGACAAAAAGTGACCAGCCTAAATCAGTAGACACCTACACTGAACTAATGAAGCTTGATGATTTGCGCAAGAAAGGTATTCTCACGGACGCAGAGTTCGAAATACAAAAGAAGAAAATCCTTTCTGGAAGTTAAACAATGCGCACCTTGAACCTAGGTGTAAGCAAACTTTCAACGCGAACAAAATACTTCACGTTCTACTGAATAATCTGACGGTTCGCCATGAGCTTTCCTTGGAATAAAACGAGTATCACTTCGCGCCCTGAGTAGTCCGCTGTGACGCTGCCGTTTGTGCAAATCAAAAAATGGAAAAAGAAGTGAACGTTGTTTGAGCGCAGCGAGTTTCGTTCGCTTCCCATTTTTTGATTTGCACAGACGGGAACCCGAAGGGCAGCGGCTTGCGGTCGCCTTTTTTGGGTTACCTTTTTTGGCGAAGCAAAAAAGGTAACTAGCCGCCGGGCTACCCCGGCAACTGAGCATCAGCGAAGAAAACACCCCATCAACTACCAGCAAACATAACAACAAGAAACATCCCGCAATAATCCACAATTTCTCTCCCGAGTTTTCCCCTCTGTCAAGACTGGCACAATCCCCCCAATTGCGTATCATCTAGCGCTCGCTACACTCATTAATCAATATTCATGCTGCCTTCCATAGAACAACGTCTCGCCGTCGAACTCGCGGCCAAACCCGTACAAGTTGCTGCGGCCATCGCCCTGCTAGATGAAGGCGCCACCGTGCCGTTTATTTCACGTTACCGCAAGGAAGCAACCGGTGGCCTGGATGACATCCAGTTGCGCTTGCTGGAAGAACGCCTGCGCTATTTGCGCGAACTGGAAGACCGCCGCGCTGCCGTCATCGCCTCCATCGAAGAACAAAACAAGATGACGCCGGCGCTACTCGACGCCATCACGCACGCAGAAGACAAAACCCGACTGGAAGATTTGTATTTGCCGTACAAACAAAAACGTCGCACCAAAGCGCAGATCGCGGTCGAAGCAGGGCTGACGGAATTAGCCGATGCATTACTGGCTGATCCAACGCTGAATCCTGAAGAAGAAGCGGCGAAATATCTGAAGCCTGCATTCACCGTCGATGGCATCGACAATCCTGGCGTCGTAGATACCAAAGCCGCACTCGATGGCGCGCGCCAGATTTTGATGGAGCGCTTTGCCGAAGATGCAACGCTACTGCAATCCTTGCGCGAATATCTGACTGAGCACGGCATCGTTGAATCCAAAGTAGTCGAAGGCAAGCAGGATGCCGGTGAAAAATTTGCCGATTATTTCGATTACTCGGAAACTATCGGGACTATCCCATCGCATCGCGCGCTCGCCCTGTTCCGCGGTCGCCGTGAAGAAATGTTGAACGTGAATCTGCGTCTCGACACCGAAGAAGAAAAACCAAAGTGGGACGCGCCACACAATCCTTGCGAAGGCCGCATTGCGGCCCGCTTCGGCATCAGCAATAAAAATCGCCCTGCCGACAAATGGCTGGCCGATACCGTGCGCTGGACCTGGCGCGTGAAAACTTTCATGCATCTGGAAACCGAGTTGATGACCAACTTGCGTGAGAAAGCAGAAGTCGAAGCGATCCACGTTTTTGCATTGAATTTGAAAGCGCTCCTGCTGGCAGCACCGGCTGGTCCGCGCGCGACCATGGGGCTGGATCCTGGCTTGCGTACCGGCGTCAAGGTTGCGGTGGTCGATGCGACCGGCAAAGTGGTTGATACCGCCACCGTTTATCCGCATCAACCGCGCAATGACTGGGAAGGCACTTTGCACACGCTGTCGCAACTGGCAGAGAAGCACAAGGTCGCATTGATCTCTATCGGCAACGGCACCGCATCGCGTGAGACCGACAAGCTGGCGCAAGACTTGATCAAGCTGCGCCCTGAATTGAAGCTGACGAAAATTGTTGTGTCCGAAGCCGGCGCATCGGTGTATTCCGCATCCGAATTTGCGTCGCGCGAATTGCCGGATATGGATGTCTCGATACGTGGCGCAGTATCAATTGCGCGTCGCTTGCAAGATCCGTTGGCAGAACTGGTTAAGATCGATCCAAAATCCATCGGCGTCGGCCAGTATCAACATGACGTCGGCCAAACCCAGTTGGCGCGTTCGCTGGACGCCGTCGTTGAGGATTGCGTGAATGCCGTCGGCGTTGACGTCAATACCGCGTCCGCACCGTTGCTGGCGCGCGTATCGGGCTTGAACAATAGCGTGGCGCAAAGCATCGTCAGCTATCGGGACATGAAGGGCATGTTTGCATCGCGTGCCGATTTGCGCTCCGTGCCGCGCCTGGGCGATAAAACATTCGAGCAAGCCGCCGGATTCTTGCGTGTGATGGTCAGCGACAATCCGCTTGATGCGTCTGCCGTCCATCCGGAATCGTATCCGCTGGTGGAAAAAATTCTGGCTGACATCAAGCGTGATGTAAAAAGCATCATTGGTGACGAAAAGACATTGAAGTCCTTGAATCCGGCCAAATATGCGGATGAGAAGTTTGGCGTGCCGACGATTACCGACATTTTGAAAGAGCTGGAAAAACCAGGTCGCGATCCGCGTCCAGAGTTCACAACAGCTACTTTCAAGGATGGCGTGGAAGAGATACGCGATTTGCGTCCTGACATGATTCTGGAAGGCGTGGTGACTAACGTAGCGGCCTTTGGCGCGTTCGTTGATATTGGCGTGCATCAGGATGGACTGGTGCATATTTCCGCGCTGTCGAATACCTTTGTCAAAGATCCGCACACGGTAGTCAAAGCGGGTCAGGTGGTGAAGGTCAAAGTTCTGGAAGTGGACGAGAAACGTAAACGTATCGCTTTGACAATGCGTTTATCCGATGCCGCACCAGTGGCTGGCAGCAAGCCCGAGCAACGCGCAGATCGAAATGACAGCAAGCGCCTGTCTCAGCATCAGAACCAACAAGGACGGCAGGCGGAGTCCGGTAGTAGCGCGATGGCAGCGGCTTTTGCCAAACTCAAGGGATAAGCAGCAGAAGCTCCCGGTTTTTCTTATAATGACGCATTAACTTACACAGCGAGGCAGTAATGAGCGACGACGTACAATCCTGGATCAAAGAAACCGTAACCCAAAATCCAGTGGTTTTATTCATGAAGGGCACGGCCCAATTTCCACAATGCGGCTTCTCAGGCAAAGCGATTGCATTGCTGAAAGAAAGCGGCGTAACTGATCTGATCACCGTCAATGTATTGGACGATGCAGAAGTTCGCCAAGGCATCAAGGATTACTCCCAATGGCCTACCGTTCCTCAGTTGTATGTCAACGGTGAATTCATCGGCGGCTCCGACATCATGAACGAAATGTTCGCGTCGGGCGAACTGCAAACTTTGTTGAAAGCTTAATGTGACGGCGTCTGCTGACGCACTCTCATTAGCGCAGCCGCAAGCACCGCGCCGGAAGCGATTAATCATCGCGATCACCGGCGCGACCGGTGTTATCTACGGCGTGCGCCTGTTGCAAGTACTGCGCGATCATGCAGATGTGGAAACGCATCTGCTGATTTCTGAAGCGGGCATACTCAATCTGCATCAGGAACTCGACATGAAGCGCAAGCATGTCGAGGCGCTGGCAGATGTCGTGCACAACGTACGCGATGTGGGCGCATCGATCGCCAGCGGCTCTTTTCAGTCCGACGGCATGATCGTCGCGCCCTGCTCTATGAAGACACTGGCGGCGGTCGCACACGGCCTATCCGACAATTTGATTACACGCGCGGCGGACGTGGTTTTAAAAGAACGCCGCCGTCTGGTCTTGATGGTGCGCGAAACGCCTTTCAATCTGGCGCATCTGCGCAATATGACTGCCGTGACCGAAATGGGCGGCATTATTTTTCCACCTCTCCCCGGTTTTTATCACCGCCCTGCATCGATTGCAGAAATGGTCGATCACACAGTAGGTCGCGTACTGGATTTATACGACATACAACACGCATTGACGCCGCGCTGGTCGGGCATGAAGTCCGAATAATTCGTGCTCCCCGCACGACAAGTTTTCAGCAAGTCCGACTCTTGCAAACTGAGCATCATTGCCAATCTGAATTACTCCCACTCCCTATCTTTGTATCGCTGTAACCTTTTCGCCCACACAACGAAATAACAGGTGTAGGCGAATCCGCTCAGGCGCGCGGAACGTATACGTCTACAAGCGCGAATTTTTCGCATGCTTTATCAAGGAGACATGATGATCAAAGAAGACCCGTCCATCCGCAAAGCCGACAAGCAGGATGACGACAGCAGCTCACGCCGCACTGTATTGAAAGGGGGCGTCGCTGCCTTGTTTGCAGGTTTCTTTTCACGCAACGTGAGTGCGGCGAGCAATCCGAAGGAATCTGCGACAACAACACCGAGAGTCGTTTCAATAGAAATTTTTTCGGCATCGGGCAAGAGCGAGAAAATTGTAAATATTCCCAAAGTCGTCAAGACTGACGAGCAATGGCGCAAGCAACTCTCGGTGCAGTCATTCAAAATCACGCGCAGATCGGGCACAGAACGCCCATTCAGCGGCGAGTATGCAAAGAGCCATGGCGATGGCTTGTATCGATGCATTTGCTGCGGCAATGCCTTGTTCGATTCCAGGACAAAGTTTGAATCCGGCACCGGCTGGCCTAGTTTTTGGCAAGCGATCTCTTCCTTGAACGTGATCAAAAGTTCGGATCGCAGTTTTGGCATGCAAAGAGATGAAATTTTGTGCGGACTATGCGATGCGCATCTGGGTCACGTATTCAACGATGGCCCCAAGCCTACCGGCTTGCGTTACTGCATGAACTCGGTGGCGCTGAACTTTGTGCCTCGCGGCTAAATATTGCCGACAACGCAGATATCGACTGTTTTCTTTTGCTGAATTATCAGGAGTACGCAATGAAATTACCCAATACCAAATTCGTCAGCAAAGTCGCTTTTTTGTCCCTGCTGACGCTGGGCAGCTTTGCCTCCCACCCCCTCCATGCTGCCGAAGCACCAGTAGTGATCGCATCGCCTGCGCTCGATAATCCAAAAGCCAAAGGTGCATTACAAACGGCCGTGTTTGCCGGCGGATGCTTTTGGGGAGTGGAAGGAGTATTCGAGCATGTGCGCGGTGTGCGCAATGTGATCTCCGGCTATGCCGGCGGTGACAAGACAGACGCGACTTACGGCCTGGTGAGCCGCGGCCGCACGCGCCATGCCGAAGCGGTGCAAATTACCTTTGACCCGGCCGAAGTATCTTACGGTGAGCTATTGCATATATTCTTCTCGGTTGCACATGATCCGACTCAACTCAACCGTCAGGGACCGGATACTGGACCGCAGTACCGGTCGGCCGTTTTTTATGCCGACGATACACAGAAAAAAGTAACTGAAGGATACATAGCGCAATTAAATCAGGCTCGCGCTTTTCGCCGCGATATGGTTACGCAGATCAATCCTCTGAAAGAGTTTTATGCAGCAGAGACATATCATCAGAATTTTTTGCAACGCAATCCGCGACATCCCTACATCGTCCGCCACGATTTGCCAAAAATTCGCAATCTCGAACGCATCTTCCCGACTCTATACGTTCAAGAGTCGGTCGCCTTGAACAAGGCTGCTGCAATCAAGTAAAAGAAAGCGGCAAGAAAAAACCCTCTGCAACTTGACGTTACAGAGGGTTTTTATTTTGGTGCCGACTGCCGGTTTCGAACTGGCCACCTGATGATTACAAATCAACTGCTCTACCAAATGAGCTAAGTCGGCGAAACTTTTCGCAGCGCGTATTCTACGCTATTTAATGCGGGTAAGTGTAGGTCTTCCACCTTTTTTTGGTGGATCTGGCGCATCACCGGCTTCATCGCCTGTATTTATCTCGTTCGGCTTTTGTGCCATAGGCACCGAAATCAACGCAGGACCCGAAGAAGACTGTACCGGTTGACCGGAAATATCCTCGGGCTGCTGGTCCGTTGACTGCGCAGCCTCCGACTTGCTGCCGGCTTCAAATGCCATGCCCTGCCCGTTTTCACGAGCATAGATGGCAACAACATTATCGACAGGAACCGAAATATCGCGCGAGACACCGCCAAAACGTGCGCTGAAACGAATCAAATCGTTTTCCATCTTCAAGCCGCTAGTGGCACTGAAGCTGATGTTAAGCACGATCTCGCCATTCTTGACGAATTCCATCGGAACCCGCGTACTCGCGTCCACTATGGCAGCCAGATACGGTGTGTAGCCGTTGTCAGTACACCATTCGTAAATGGCGCGCAGCAGGTACGGTTTGGTAGAAGTTTCAGACATGATGCCTATCGATGCAACGCATGTAAAAAGTGTGCCATGAAATCAAAGCAATGTCGTTGAATGAAAGGCAAGATGAACCATCAGTCTCACTCAACGACATTTGATGCATGACGCAAATTTTAACGACGCATGACTTTTTCAGAAGGGGTCAGCGCTTCGATGTAGGCAGGACGCGAGAAGATGCGCTCTGCGTATTTCATCAAAGGTGCAGCGGTTTTCGACAATTCGATACCGTAGTGATCCAAACGCCACAGCAATGGAGCGATCGCGACATCCAGCATCGAGAATTCATCACCCAGCATGTATTTGTTTTTGAGGAACAGCGGTGCCAGTGTGGTCAGGCGATCGCGGATTTCATTGCGTGCTTTTTCCTGCGCTTTTTCACCGCTACGACCTTTGTCGTTTTCCAATACATGGACGTGGATGAACAATTCTTTTTCAAAATTGAACAACATCAGGCGCGCACGCGCGCGCATCAATGGGTCAGCCGGCATCAATTGTGGATGCGGGAAACGCTCATCAATGTATTCATTGATGATGTTGGATTCGTACAGGATCAAATCGCGTTCAACCAGAATCGGCACCTGGCCGTACGGATTCATTGTCGAAATGTCTTCCGGTTTGTTAAACAGATCCACATCGCGTACTTCAAAGTCCATGCCTTTTTCAAACAGGACCAGACGGCAGCGTTGGGAAAATGGGCAAGTCGTGCCCGAATAGAGAACCATCATTTTTTATAGTTCCTTAGAAACAAAGGGGTGAGACGCAGGCGGCTCACCCCGAAACAAATGCCCGCAGATTATACGGGCAACAAATTACTTGATATCTTTCCAGTAGGAAGCGTTCAAGCGCCAGGTGATTACGATAAATACACCCAGGAACATCAATACCCAAGCGCCCAGGCGCTTGCGGGTATTTTGTGCAGGCTCAGCCATCCACGTCATGAAAGACACGAGATCAGCGATTGATTTATCGTATTCAAGTGCAGTCAGCTTGCCAGGTGTAACTTGCTCGAAACCGGCAAATTTATGGATCACCTTGCTTGCATCATGCGGATCTTTTTCATCCACGAACTTGGCTTCGCGTATGCCCTGTAGTTCCCACAGGGCATGCGGCATCGCGACACTCGGGAAAGCCAGATTATTCCAGCCAGTCGCGCGCGTATCGTCCTTGTAGTAGGTACGCAGATAAGTGTAGAGCCAGTCCGGTCCCGAACCTGCGCTGGACGCTTTTGCGCGGGCGATCACCGACAAATCCGGTGGCGCTGCGCCAAACCATTCCTTCGCATCTTTCGGCGTCATCGCAATGGTCATCATGCTGCCAACCTTGTCCGACGTGAACAGCAGATTATTCTTGATTTGCTCTTCAGTCAGCCCCAGGTCTTGCAGCTTGTTGTAACGCAAAGCCGATGCCGAATGACAGCTCAAGCAGTAGTTTACAAAAAGGCGGGCGCCGTTCTGCAAAGCAGCCAGGTCCTTGGTATGGTCAGGTGCCTTGTCCAGTGGAATCCCACCTTCCGCAGCCAATGCCAAGCCCGGCAAAAGCACCAGCGTCGCAATCAGTTTTTTCATCAAGTTCATGATTCTTTTATCCTTTTGCGGCTTAGTGCGGATGGAAAACAACACGATCCGGCACCGGCTTGAATGTTCCCATCGCACTCCACCATGGCATCAACAAGAAGAAGCCAAAGTAGATGAAAGTACCGATCTGCGAAACCGCAGTACCGATAGGCGTAGGAGCTTGCACACCAAGATAACCGAGGACGACGAACATAATGCCGAAAACGATATAAATGTATTTGTGCCAGCTTGGGCGATAGCGTATCGATTTCACCGGCGATACATCAAACCATGGCAAACCGAACATGATCATGACTGATACACCCATCAGCACCACGCCCCAGAATTTTGCATCGGTAACAAACATCGTGACGATGACAAGCAGACCGATTACCGCAGCAGCAGCTTTGAACTTGGTCGCCAGACGCGTTTTCAGAATGATCAGCGCGACGTAAGCGGCTACACCAGCCGCCAGCCACACCATGAAGTCTGAAGTAACTGCACGCAAAATCGAATAGAACGGCGTGAAGTACCAGACTGGCGCAATATGTGGCGGCGTTTTCAGCGGATCCGCTGGCACGAAGTTGTTGTACTCGAGGAAGTAACCACCCATTTCCGGCGCAAAGAACACCACACTGGTGAACACGAACAGGAAAATCGATACGATGAAAATATCGTGTACCGAGTAGTAGGGATGGAAAGGAATGCCGTCGAGCGGTACACCTTTTTCATCCAGCTTTTCCTTGATTTCAACACCATCAGGATTGTTCGATCCTACTTCGTGCAAGGCGACGATGTGAGCAACAACCAGACCGATCAATACCAGTGGAATCGCGATCACGTGAAACGCAAAGAAGCGGTTCAAGGTTGCATCTGAAACGACGTAATCACCACGAATCCACAAAGACAGATCAGGACCGATGAAAGGGATCGCGCCGAACAAGTTGACAATAACCTGCGCACCCCAATACGACATTTGGCCCCAAGGCAGCAAATAACCAAAAAACGCTTCAGCCATCAGGCACAGGAAAATGCCGACGCCAAACAGCCAGACCAGTTCACGCGGTTTGCGATATGAGCCGTACAACAGGCCGCGCAGCATATGTATGTAGACCACCACGAAAAACGCCGAAGCACCAGTCGAATGCATGTAGCGCACCAACCAACCCCAAGGCACATCGCGCATGATGTACTCAACCGAAGCGAATGCCAGAGCGGCGTCCGGTTTGTAATGCATGACGAGGAAAATACCGGTCACGATCTGGATCACCAGCACTAACAGCGCCAGCGAACCAAAGACGTACAGGAAGTTGAAGTTTTTTGGAGCGTAGTACTCGGACAGATGTGCTTTATAAGTCGACGACAGCGGGAAACGTGCGTCGACCCAGTTCAATGCCTTGTCTGCAATAGGCGCATCGGCAGGAAGTTGTTTTTCGTGGAAAGCCATGATTACGCCTCGCCTTTCTCGTCTTTACCGATGACCAGTTTGGAGTCGCCTACAAACATATGACGCGGCACTTCGAGATTATCTGGCGCAGGCTTGTTTTTGAATACACGACCTGCCAGATCGAAGGTTGAACCGTGACATGGGCACAAGAAACCGCCATGCCAGTCATCTGGCAACGAAGGTTGCGCGCCGGTCTGGAAGCGGGTTACAGGCGAGCAGCCCAGATGCGTACAAATACCGACCGCAACCAGAATTTCCGGTTTGATCGAACGGTATTCATTGCGGGCATATTCAGGTGTCAATTCATCCGGCTTGCGTTCCGAGTTCGGATCCGCCACTTCACCGTCGACCTGCTTGATACCTGCCAGCATTTCGGGCGAACGTTTCAGTATCCAGACCGGCTTACCGCGCCACTCCACCGTTTTCATTTCGCCCGGCATCAAACTGGCGATATCCACCTCTACAGGTGCACCAGCAGCTTTCGCACGTTCCGAAGGCTGAAATGTAGATACTAAAACGCCTGTTGCAGCCAACCCTGCCACACCGCCTGCCGCGCACGTGGCGACGAGCAAGCCACGTCGACCGGAGTCGACCTGCTTTTCGTTACTCATACCAACCCCAATCGTCAAAATGCGAAATCTGTACGAAACTTCTAGCAACCTTTGATTATATCGAAGGCAACGTCCGTTTTGAAGAGAATCGATGTCTCAAAGCCAATTTTGCTCAGCTTTTCTAATAATTCTGTTGTTCTATTTACTTATTTGCGACGCATTATCCATCGAATTTGATTGGAATAGCGGAAATTTAATTTGACGTTTAAGCACCCCAAATCTAGGATACGCTGGTGAATTGCACTTTTACAAACATGTTGAACGGAGAACTGCCATGGGCATGATGCAGGAATTTAAAGCTTTTGCAATAAAAGGAAATGTAGTTGATCTGGCAGTTGCCGTCATTATCGGCGGAGCATTCGGCAAGATTGTCGATTCAGCGGTCAAGGATATCATCATGCCCATCGTAGGCAAGATTTTTGGTGGACTGGATTTCGCAAACTATTACTTACCCTTGAATAATCAGGATCCAAGCCTGACCTTGGTGGAAGCGCAAAAACTGGGTGCTGTTTTTGCATATGGGAACTTCATCACGATTTTGATCAATTTCCTGATTCTGGCCTTCATCATTTTTCAGATGGTGCGCCTCCTGGGCAAATTGAAAAGAAGCGAGCCGCCAGCAGAAGCGCCAGCAACTCCTGAAGATATCGTGCTATTGCGCGAAATCCGCGACTCACTAAAAACAAAGTAAATAAAAAAGCCGCCAGACTTGGCGGCTTTTTTATTTACCTGCGCGCAAAAATACGGGCAGATAGAAACAGCCCGTATCAGCGCCTGGATTTGAGCTGATCCATCTGCAACAGACCGCGACGATTGGCCTCATACACCGCCTCGCCGCGTGAATGCACGGATAATTTGTCGTAAATATTCTTGATATGGGTCTGCACAGTACCTACAGACAACGTCAACTGCCTGGCAACCTCACCGTAACTGTCCCCACGCGCAATCAGATCGAGAATTGCCGCTTCACGCTTGGTCAAGAATACCTGCGCACCGGTTTCGCGGTCCGCTTGCTCGGGCAAAGTATCGCTCTCTTTTTTGTCGTCGCGCATGCGTGCCAACAACTTGCGGGCAATTGTCGGACTGATCGGCGAGCCGCCAGTATGCAACTCCAGCAAAGAACGACCGATATCAATCGGTCCGGCATCTTTTAATATATAACCAGACGCACCCGCCTCTATGCTATCGACCACGCTGTCTTGATCGCTGGATGTAGTGATGACCATGATGTTGCAATCCGGATAACGTTGCGCGCAGAAACGAATGATGTCTATCCCCGATCCATCCGGCAAACCCAAGTCAACCAGCAAAACATCGACCGGCTGATGTAGCAGCCAGCTCAATGCTGCCTTCACGCTATCAAGCGCATCCAGTAGCTTGAATGCAGGCTCTTTTTCTATGCCGAGGCATAAGGTACGTCGCGTTAGTGCGTCGTCTTCGACCAGCAAAACGGTAATGGGTTTGGCCGGTTTATCCGTTATAGGTTGCGACATGATTGATCGTTATCCCTGTCTCTGGCACGCATGTGGTGCGTGCTCTGTCTATTTTTGAATTGCTAGTTATACCATAGCAATTTACACATTTGTCACACAGGCAGCATTGAAAGCCATCAATCAGTTCGCCAATAAAATTACACAGGATTATCGATATCGATGAAGTGGTGCGTGATGCCGAATTGCACCGCCAGATGCTCACCTAATGCCTGCACACCGTAGCGCTCGGTGGCGTGATGTCCGCATGCAAGATAGGCGACACCACTCTCACGCGCCAGGTGCACAGTAGGTTCCGAGATTTCACCACTTAAATACACATTGGCACCGGCCGCAATCGCGTCAACCAGTAAGCTTTGCGCTGCGCCGGTACACCAGGCGACCGGCCCCAATTTTTGCGCCGGGTCACCAATTACTAACGGTCGTCGTCCCAGTTGGCGTTCAATCTGCTGTGCCAGATCAGCAACTGTTGAAAGTGACGCATCCGCCATCACCCCCAACCAACCTATATCATCTTCACCGAAACGCGATTCGACCCGCAAACCGAGGCGACGTGCCAATTGAGCATTATTGCCATACTCTGCATGCATATCGAGTGGTAAATGGTAGGCAAATAAATTGACATCACTCGCCAGTAATAATTTCAAACGTTTATGCTTTTGTCCGATCACGCGCGCGTCTTCACCGCGCCAGAAATAACCGTGATGCACAAGAATTGCATCCGCACCCATTTGGATTGCTGCTTCGAGCAGGGATTGGCTCGCAGTGACACCGGTCACCAAAGTTTTAATTTCTTGACGCCCTTCAACCTGCAAGCCGTTTGGGCAAAAATCCCGAAAACGAGTAATATCAAGCGTTCTCGCCATATATTTGGCAAGATCATTTCTATCTATCGTTTTCTGACTCATTTTCCCTACCCTTATGCGACGTCTCTGGCTGTTGTTTGCGCAAACCGTAACTGTCGGTTTAGCGATCCTGTTTATTGTAACGACCTTGAAGCCCGAGTGGGCAGGCAGCGTATTCGGTGGCTCGCAAAAAGTGCGCAGCGCGACCTCGGTACCGATGCTAGAAGCACCACCGAATACTGCACCGACCCAAGGTTCATTCCGCGATGCGGCCAAACTGGCGATGCCATCTGTCGTCAACATATTCACCAGCAAAACCGCAGCACCCTCGCAAAACCCCTTCCTAGACGATCCATTCTTCAGGAAATTCTTTGGTGATCGCTTCGATGACCAGCAAGAGAAGCAAGTCAGCCTCGGCTCTGGCGTCATCGTCAGTGCGCAAGGCTATATCCTGACCAACAATCATGTCGTCGAAGCGGCAGATGAAATCGAAGTCGCCTTGGCAGATGGCCGTAAGGCGATTGCCAAAGTCGTCGGCTCCGATCCGGAAACCGATCTCGCGGTCGTCAAGATTGATCTCAACAACCTGCCCGCGATCACGCTCGGCCATGTTGAAGACGCGCGCGTAGGCGATGCCGTACTGGCCATTGGCAATCCATTCGGCGTCGGCCAAACGGTCACCATGGGCATCATTTCGGCGCTGGGCCGCAACCATCTCGGCATTCTGGATGCGTTCGAAAACTTTATTCAGACTGATGCCGCGATCAACCCTGGCAATTCCGGCGGCGCTTTGATTGATGCCAATGGCAACCTGCTTGGCATTAACACGGCAATCTATTCACGCAGCGGCGGCTCGCTCGGTATCGGCTTCGCGATTCCTGTCACAACCGTTAAATCGGTAATGGATGCAATCATCAAAAATGGGCAGGTAGTACGTGGCTACATAGGCGTCGAACCGCAAGACATCACGCCAGAACTGGCTGAAAGTTTTGGCTTGAAGAAAAGCAACGGTGCCATTATTGCGGGCGTATTGAAAGGCGGCCCGGCGGACAAAGCAGGCATGCAGCCAGGCGACATTCTGGTTTCCGTGGAAGACAAAGCCGTCACTGATATGGCCGACATGCTGAACCAGATCGCGCAGCTCACGCCTGGCAAGAAAGCGAAAATGGTGGTCTTGCGCAGAAATCAGGAAAACACGCTGAACGTCACAATAGGCATACGACCAAAAGCGCCGCCACGTGCTGCCGAATAGAAATTCAAGGGCAAAAGCACGTCATGCATATTCGCGACCTTACACAATTCCTCGCCGAGCTGTCGGAAAACAATAATCGCGCTTGGTTTGTGATGAACAAACCGCGCTACGATATTTTGCGCGCCGAATTTCTGGACTTGGTGACGGCCTTGATCGCAGACATCAGCAAGTTCGATCCGGCAGTGGCCAGCTGCAATCCGAAGAAAGCACTGTTTCGCATTAATCGGGACATGCGTTTTTCGAAAGAAAAGATTCCGTACAAAACGCATTTTTCTGCCGCGATCAATGCCAGCGGATTGAAGAAGCCCAGCCAGGGCGGTGGCCCAACATATTACTTTCACATCGACCAGACCGGCACCCTGCTGATTGCAGGGGGTGAATGGATGCCGCCAGCCGATCGCTTGCGTGCCATTCGTGAATACGTGATAGCCGATGCAGCAGGCTTCTCCAAGCTATTGAAAAACAAGAAGCTGAAAGAAACTTACGGCGATTTACAACAAGAAGGGAAATTGACGCGCCCGCCTAAAGGCTTTGACGCGGATATGCCGCATCTTGAATATCTCAAGTTGAAAAGCTTCATCGTGTGGAAAGAAGTCGACGTCAAGAAAGTCGCTGCCAATCTGGAAGAAACCTTGGCCTCGGACTTCCAGGATGCCTATCCGCTGATTACCTGGTTACGCCAAGCATAGCGATTAAATCGATTCGGATTCTTTTGGCGCCTGCGTGATTTTTACGAACAAGGGCGCCAGCAGCAAACCTACTTCGTACAAGATGCACAAGGGTACGGCCAGCAGAAGTTGGCTCATTACATCCGGCGGCGTCACAATCGCGGCAATCACAAACGCACCGACAATCACGTAAGGACGTATCTCTTTGAGCTTTTCAACAGAGACCAGTCCCATGCGCACCAGCACGATCACCACGACCGGCACTTCAAACGTCAAGCCAAATGCGATAAACATCGTCATCACGAAACCGAAGTAGCTATCAATATCCGGTGCGACCGAAATCGATTTCGGTGCGAAGTTATTGATGAAGTGGAAAATGACACCGAACACAAAGAAATAGCAAAATGCGACGCCAATCATGAACAAGGCGGACGATGACACCACCAGCGGCGCGATCAGTTTCTTTTCATGCGTATACAAGCCGGGTGCAATGAACGCCCACAACTGATACAGCACCCACGGCAGAGAAACGAGGAAGGCCACCAGCATCGTGACCTTGACCGGAATCAGGAATGGCGTAATCACGCCAGTCGCAATCATCTTGCTACCTTCAGGCAATGCCGCCATCATCGGGTGCGCAAGGAAATCGTAAATGTTTCCGGCCCAGGGCATCAGACAAACAAAGATCACGATCACCACGATAGACGCTTTCATCAAGCGGCTACGCAACTCGACTAAATGCGAAATGAACGAATCTTCGTTACCTATCATGTCTTTTTCTTCATTCAGTGTGTTGCAGCGTTGCCAGCGCCGGAGAGAATAATTAATTATTCAAATTAAACGGCAGCGCAAACATACTTTCTGCGACCGCTTATTTTTATTGATGCGTCAATGAAAAAAAGGCGTCGACTTGCGCGCACTCGCAGGGCGAAATTTTGCCATGCGTGCAGCACCGGAAATGACACGCGATTTCTGCCCGCTTTGACGCTTGTACCAGGATGGCACTGCGGAAGTGGCTGCCAGTTTTTTCTTGCGAAAATTTTTCGATTTATCTGAAGACTGATCGTAGGTCGGCGGCTCCATCAAGGGGTTGATGTCTGTATCGGAACCGTCCCACGCAGAATGCAAACCGCTGTCGGCCGCCGATATATTCTGCGCAATGCTACGCTCAACATCGGTAGCGGCATCCTGCACATCTTTGTGCATCTTGCGCAGCTCATCCAACTCCATCTCGCGACTTACTTCGGATTTAACATCATTGATATAGCGTTGCGCGCGGCCGAATAGAGTGCCGGCCATGCGCGCTACTTTGGGTAGTTTTTCCGGACCGATGAATACCAGTGCGGCAACACCAATGATCGCAAGTTTGGAGAAGGCAATATCGATCATAGGATGGGCGATAGGCTGAATAGTTTGCGCGCAACGCTACGACCTTAATCGTAGCGAACGCGCAAGACATCAGCTGTTCGACTTCTCTTTCACTTCAACGTCAACCGTACCTTTGTCCGCAACTTGTGAAGGCGCTGCATTCTGGGCAGCTGGCTTGTCGTCTTCACCCTTCATACCATCCTTGAATCCTTTTACCGCCTTGCCGACATCGGTACCCATGCTGCCAATTTTTTTGGTGCCAAAAACCAGCGCCACAATAACCAGTACGATCAGCCAGTGCCAGATACTAAATGAACCCATTGTTTTCTCCTCGAAGGACGTCGCCGTCCGGAATTCAGAATTATTCGTTAAGCCAATGAACGACGCCACGGACGTGGTCCACCGATCACATGCATATGCAGATGGTACACCTCTTGCCCGCCATCGGGACCGGTATTGAAGAGTGTTTTAAAACCACCTTGCGGGGCACCGTTTGCATCTACGCTGTAACCGCAACCAAGCTCTTTTGCCAACTTGGGAGCAAGCAGAGATATTTTACCCAACAAAGTAGTATCGCTCACGGTGCAATCGGCCAAAGTAGCCAGATGTTTTTTGGGAATAATCAGAAAATGAATAGGCGCCGCCGGATTGATGTCATTAAATGCGAGCAGATCGTCGTCTTCATAAATAATGTTCGCAGGAATTTGTTTGGCAGCAATTTTACAAAAAATACAATTATCCAAATGAGACTCCATTCTGGCATTTATACAATGAAATATTTACGATCAACTATCTATCAATCCTAATTTCGACTGGCCTTTTCCTCAATTCCGGAAATACCTTCACGGCGCGCCAGTTCATTGAGTACGTCTTGCGGTTTCAGATCGAATTGGGCCAGTAGAACCGCAGTATGAAACCACAGATCGGCACATTCATACAGCACATGTGACTTGTCGCCATCAACCCGCGCATCCTTGGCTGCCATGACCAGCTCGGTTGCTTCTTCACCGATTTTTTTTAAAATCGCGTCGTCGCCCTTGGCAAATAGCTTGGCCACATACGATTTTTCCGGGTCGCCACCATTAGCAGGTTTGCGCGACTCAATGACAGCGGCCAAACGTTTCAATGTTTCACTCATGACGAGTTTGCCTTGTTGGTAAAACTTTATTTGTAGAAGTGTATTTGTAAAAACTTATTTGTAGAACGTCTGCGGGTCTTTCAACACAGGTTCAACCGTTTGCCAGTCACCTTCTTTTACATCGCCGTCAAATTTCTGGAAGAAGCAAGAATGACGTCCGGTGTGGCAAGCGATCACACCGACCTGCTCTACTTTCAGCAAGACCACATCTTCGTCACAGTCGAGGCGTACTTCATGCACTTTTTGTGTGTGGCCGGATTCTTCACCCTTGTGCCACAACTTCTTCCGCGAGCGGCTCCAGTAGATTGCTTCGCCCGATGTGATGGTTTTTTCCAATGCCTCGCGGTTCATCCACGCAAACATCAACACATCGTTAGTACCGACTTCCTGTGCGATAACCGGCACCAAACCGTGCTCGTCCCATTTCACCTTGTTCAACCATTTTGCGCTGCCGCTCATACCAACCTCATCGCAATACCCTGATCAGCCATGAAACGCTTGGCTTCCTGCACTGTGTGCTGACCGTAATGAAAAATGCTCGCTGCCAACACAGCATCTGCACGCCCAAGTTTTACGCCGTCTGCCAAATCCTGCAAACCACCGACGCCACCGGAAGCGATGACCGGAATGCTGATCGCATCCGACACAGAACGCGTCAAATCAAGATCAAAACCGCTCTTGGTGCCATCCCTATCCATGCTAGTCAGCAGAATTTCGCCCGCGCCCAGGCCTTCCACTTTCTTCGCCCATTCAATCGCATCCAGCCCGGTTGCCTTGCGACCGCCATGTGTAAACACTTCCCAGCGACCATCCGATGCTTTCTTCGCATCGATAGCCACGACTATGCATTGCGACCCATATTTCTGCGAGGCATCGAATACCAGTTGCGGATTGCTGATCGCAGAACTGTTGATGCCGACCTTGTCTGCACCTGCATTCAATAAGCGCCGCACATCGTCAACTGCCCGTACGCCACCGCCGACCGTCAGCGGAATAAACACTTGCGACGCCACTGCTTCAATAATATCGAGTATCAGATCACGACCATCCGAGGTTGCGGTAATGTCGAGAAAGGTGAGCTCATCCGCACCCTGATCATCGTAACGCTTGGCGATTTCTACCGGATCGCCGGCATCGCGCAATTCCAGAAAATTGACGCCCTTGACGACACGACCAGCAGTGACGTCGAGACAAGGGATGATGCGTTTTGCCAATGTCATTCGTCTGCTTCCGGTTCGAGACCGCTCAACTCATCTGCTCTATCCTGCGCCGAACGCAGATCCAGCGTGCCTTCGTAAATCGAACGGCCGCAGATCACCCCTTCAATGCCTTCGTCCTGCACCGCGCACAAGGACTCCACGTCCTTGATGTTGTGCACGCCACCGGATGCGATGACAGGGATCGTCATGCTTTGTGCCAGTTTGACAGTCGCTTCGATGTTCACGCCACCCATCATGCCGTCGCGGCCGATGTCGGTGTAGATGATCGATTCGCAGCCGTAGTCTTCAAATTTTTTCGCCAGGTCGATTACTTCGTGACCAGACAATTTGCTCCAGCCATCAGTCGCGACTTTGCCGTCTTTGGCATCGAGGCCGACAATAATTTGGCCTGGGAATGCGCTACAGGCATCGTGCAAAAAGCCAGGATTCTTGACCGCAGCCGTGCCGATGATGATGTAGCTCAAACCATCGTCGAGGTAACGTTCTATCGTATCCAGATCACGGATCCCACCGCCGAGCTGAACCGGAATTTCTTCAATCCCGTTTTTCTCTGCGTATTCGCGGACTGCTTGCAGAATGGCTTTGACTGCGGGCTCATTCTTAGGCTTGCCAGCGAAAGCGCCGTTCAAATCGACCAGATGCAGGCGTCGCGCACCTTGTTCGAGCCAGTGGCGCGCCATATCGGCTGGGTCTTCGGAAAATACGGTGGCTTGTTCCATATCGCCTTGTTTCAGGCGAACGCAGTGACCGTCTTTGAGATCGATGGCAGGTATGAGCAGCATGGATACGTTGAATAGTTAGGTTAGAGAAAGGGGTGTTGCAGATTAACGCTTACGGCTTCCAGTGAACAAAGTTTTTATACAGTTGCAAACCGGCGCTTGCGCTTTTTTCCGGGTGGAATTGCGTTGCAAAAATATTGTCGCGAGCGATCGCGCTGCAAAATGGTGCGCCATACGGCGTTTCACCTGCGATATGTGCGCGCTCCGCAGGAACTGCGTAGTAACTATGCACGAAATAAAAGTAGCTGTCGTCAGCAATCCCGTTCCACAAGGGATGGGACAAGGTTTGATGCACGCGGTTCCAACCCATTTGCGGGACTTTGAAGCGCGAGCCGTCTTCCTGTAGGCGATCTTCGAAACGGAACTTGATGACCTTGCCGGGGAATAATCCCAATCCCGGCGTATCGCCTTCTTCGCTCCAGTCGAACATCAGTTGTTCGCCTACGCAGACGCCGAATAATGGTTTGTTGGCTGCAGCTTCCAGCACCGCTTCTTTCAAGCCGGATTCTTGCAGCGAACGCATGCAATCCGGGATTGCGCCTTGCCCTGGCAATACGATGCGATCGGCGGAACGAATATCAGCAACCTCGCCGGAAATGCGCACATCGGCTTCTGGCGCGACTTGGCGCAAGGCCTGCGCAACCGAGCGCAAATTGCCCATTCCGTAATCCACTACAACTATTTTGTTCATGCGATGGTTCAGATTTCAGTGAATTGAAACGTACTTGTTCGCTACCAACAGCTTACAGGCTGCCTTTGGTCGATGGGATCGTGCCAGCGGAACGTGGATCCAGCTCTGCAGCCATACGCAATGCGCGGCCGAATGCCTTGAATACAGTTTCGCACTGATGATGCGCGTTGACGCCGCGCAGATTATCAATGTGCACGGTCGCCAACGCGTGGTTGACGAAGCCATGAAAGAATTCGCTGGTCAGATCGACGTCGAATGCACCGATCATCGAGCGCGTAAATGGCACGTGGAATTCCAAGCCTGGACGACCGGAGAAATCGATAACGACGCGTGACAACGCTTCATCCAGCGGCACATAGGCATGACCATAGCGACGGATGCCTTTTTTGTCGCCTAGCGCTTTGGCAAAAGCCTGGCCGAGTGTGATGCCGACGTCTTCCACCGTGTGATGCGCATCGATATGCAAATCGCCTTTGGCTTCGATATCCAGATCGATCAGGCCGTGACGTGCAATCTGATCCAGCATGTGATCAAGGAAAGGTACGCCGGTGTTCAGTTTTTGCTTACCTGTACCGTCGATATTGATCGCGACGCGAATTTGCGTTTCGTTGGTATTACGGGTGATTTCTGCGGTGCGTGGCGTAGACATATTCGAGTGACCGTTACGATGAGAATGAGGTTTTAAAACCGTCGAGGGTGTAGATCTTTCCTGATGTTGCTAGGCTAAGCGTTTTCTGACAATACATGCATTTTACCCATATTTTCAGCTAGCACTTTGCGTTCCAGCCACTGATTCTGTCTATCCCCGCAATTTTTACATTTGCAAGCGGCAAAACAACTTGTGCAGCAACACGTGGCTCAATGAAACATAAGCTGATGAATCGGCGGAAAACTCGGCAGTCAGGTCTCTTCCGACACCGATTTATCTTGATCCAGCAAAACTGCAAGCGCGTCCGCATCGTCCACATCGAGCGCCGCCAGTCGTTTTTCTATCAAATCGCAATATTCGGCATTCAGTTCAAAACCGACAAAATGGCGGCCGCAACGTTTTGCGGCGACTGCAGTGGTTCCGCTGCCCATGAAGGGATCAAGCACTACGCCGTCCGGCGGACACGATGCCTTCAGCATGCGCTCTATGATTTCCAGCGGCTTTTGGGTTGGATGATCGGCGCGTTCTTTATGCTCTTTATGCAGTCGCGATACGCTCCATACGTCTTTCGGGTTGTAGCCCAGTTCCAGCCATTTGGCGCCAACAAAAATGGAACGCGAACGTGCCTTCTTGGTGACGGCATCGTAGGGAATACGAATCGCATCCAGATCGAAGTAATAATCCTTGGCCTTGGCGAAGAATCCAACCGTGTCATGCACTGATGAAAACCGGCGTGTACTGCCACCCATCGATGGCACGCGTCTATCCCAGATAATTTCATTCACCATCATCATGCGCTTCTTCAGCATGACAAACACTTCTGGCGAATAGCGCCACGTCAGGAAAATATACAGGCTGCCGTTAGCCTTGAGCTTGGGTAACGCCGCGTCCACCCACTGTTCCATCCACTCCAGATAAGCATCGGCGTCCATCTTGTCGGAATCGTTACCGTAATCCTTGCCTAGGCCATAAGGCGGATCAGCAATGATCAAATCGATGCTGCCATCCGGGATGCGCGCCAGACCGGCCAGCGCATCTTCGCAAAAAATGCGATCGCGCCAGTCTGTCATTGTGAGACCCGGAAGCACATCATTTTTTGAGCCGATACTCTGCCGAGCGCGCGTGCGCCTGCAAGCCTTCGCCGTAGGCAAGTTCTGCAGCGACTTTACCTAAAGTTTGTGCACCGCCTTCACTTACCTGCAGCATGCTGGAACGTTTCTGAAAGTCGTAGACGCCGAGCGGCGACGAGAAGCGTGCAGTGCGCGATGTCGGTAAAACGTGATTAGGACCGGCACAGTAATCGCCCAAGGATTCAGACGAAAAACGACCGAGGAACATGGCGCCTGCATGACGAATCTTGTCGGCCCACTGTTGCGGATTTTCTGTAGAAATTTCCAGATGTTCGGCTGCGATAGAATTCGCGATCTCGCACGCTTCATCCATATCGCGTACTTTGATCATTGCACCGCGATTGGTCAGCGAAGTTGCAATCACATCCTTGCGCGGCATATCGGCCAACTGGCGATTGATGCTTTCCTCAACGGCCTCGATGTAAGCAGCATCAGGACAAATCAAAATCGATTGCGCCAATTCATCGTGCTCGGCTTGCGAAAACAGATCCATCGCGATCCAGTCAGGATCGGTGGTGCCATCACAAATCACGAGAATTTCCGACGGCCCTGCGATCATGTCTATGCCGACCGTACCGAACACGCGACGCTTGGCTGCAGCCACATATGCGTTACCGGGACCGACGATCTTGTCGACTTGTGGAATCGTTGCTGTGCCATAAGCAAGTGCGCCAACTGCCTGCGCGCCACCGATTGTGAATACACGATCGACGCCAGACATTGCGGCGGCTGCCAACACCAATTCATTCTTCACGCCGTTCGGCGTTGGTACCACCATGATGACTTCTTGCACACCGGCCACCTTGGCCGGAATTGCATTCATCAACACCGATGATGGATACGCGGCTTTACCGCCAGGCACATAAATACCTACGCGATCCAGTGGCGTGACTTTCTGTCCCAGTACGGTGCCATCTGCTTCGGTATAGCTGAAGCCGTTGGAACCGATTTCAGCCTTTTGACGTTCGTGATACACGCGCACGCGATCTGCAGCAGTCTGCAATGCGGTACGACGTGTAGGCGATAAGTTATCCAGCGCAGCCTGCAATTCGTCCTGTGTGATTTCCAGCGCAGCCATATTCGCAGCAGCGACATGATCGAACTGCTTTGTATATTGCAATACCGCTGCATCGCCCTCGCGCTTTACATGATCCAAAATCAGCATGACGCTGCGATCAATCGCTTCGTCTTCGCTCGCCTCGAATGCCAACACATCGGCGAGTTGCGCCTTAAAGTCAGGATGAGTGGAATCAAATTTTCGGATTTGTATGGACACGTTTTGTATGGACATCGTTTTCTCTATCTAGTCATTTAGAAATGAAGCTGCTCGTTCATTATTTCAAGACTGGCGTTTCGACGCCTTTTCAAATGCTTCAAGTATTGGTTGCAAGCGTTCACGCTTCAATTTTAGAGCAGCTTGATTCACGACAAGGCGCGATGAAATCTCCATGATGTGTTCGACTTCAACCAGATGATTCGCGCGCAAGGTGCTGCCGGTGCTAACCAGATCGACGATGGCATCGGCCAGGCCAACCAAAGGACCCAGTTCCATCGAGCCATACAGTTTGATCAAATCAACGTGCACACCTTTAGCCGCGAAATGTTCTCGTGCGGTTTGTACATATTTGGTGACGACGCGCAGACGCGCACCTTGGCGCACTGCCCTGGCGTAATCGAAACCATCCTTTACCGCAACCGACATGCGGCATTTTGCGATATTCAAATCAATAGGTTGATACAAGCCTTCGCCGCCGTGTTCAAGCAACACGTCCTTGCCCGCCACACCAAAATCGGCCGCACCGTATTGCACGTAGGTTGGCACATCGGACGCACGCACAATGATTACGCGCACATTTGCATCGTTGGTTTGCAAAATCAGTTTGCGCGAAGTTTCCGGATCTTCTGTCACCTTGATGCCGGCCGCCTCCAGCAGTGGCAAGGTTTCTTCAAAGATGCGCCCCTTCGACAAGGCGAGCGTCAATTGTTGCGGATTATTTTGTGCATCAAGCTTCAAATCTGATTGCGTCATTATTTCACTCGCTGTATGTGTGCACCGACGGCGGACAGTTTGACTTCCATACGATCGTAACCGCGATCCAGATGATAAATGCGATCAATCAAGGTTTCGCCTTCAGCTGCAAGTGCAGCAATCACCAGCGAAGCTGAAGCGCGCAAATCGGTTGCCATCACGGGCGCGCCTATCAATTTTTCAACCCCATTTACGATCGCCGTGTGACCTTCAATCGTAATCGATGCGCCCAAACGATTCATTTCCTGCACATGCATAAAGCGGTTTTCGAAAATCGTTTCGATCACGCTGCTGCTACCTTCGGCAATACAGTTCATCGCCATGAATTGCGCCTGCATGTCGGTCGGGAAACCCGGATATTCAGTGGTGCGGAAACTCACTGCTTTAGGACGCGAAGACATTTGCACGCGTATCCAATCATCACCAGCAGTCAGAATCGCGCCAGCTTCACGCAGCTTGTCGAAGGCGACGTCCAACGTATCGGTACGCGCTTTGCGCAAGGTTACGTCGCCACCAACCGCCGCTACGGCACAAAGGAAAGTGGCAGTTTCAATACGATCAGGGATCACTGCATACGATGCGCCATGCAAACGCTCTACACCTTGGATCACCAACCTGTCGGTACCGATGCCAGCGATCTGTGCGCCCATCGCTACCAGCAGATTTGCAAGATCGGTTACCTCTGGCTCACGCGCCGCGTTTTCCAGTATCGTCTCGCCATCGGCCAACACCGCTGCCATTAGCAAATTCTCGGTGCCGGTAACGGTAATCATGTCTGTGACGATACGCGCACCCTTCAACCGCTTTGCTTTTGCATGAATGTAACCGGCTTCTATCGTGATCTCGGCACCCATCGCCTGCAAACCTTTAATGTGCTGATCGACCGGACGCGAACCAATCGCGCAACCGCCTGGCAACGATACCTTCGCCTCACCGAAACGTGCGAGCAACGGGCCGAGTACGAGGATGGATGCGCGCATGGTTTTCACCATTTCATACGGCGCTTCGAGATTGTCGATGGCGCCGCCATTCAATGTGACGTTCTCGCCATCCTGCTCGACCTGCAAACCCATTTGGCGTAACAACTTCAACATCGTCGTCACATCCTGCAAAAGCGGAACATTGCTTAGCTGAATAGAGTCAGCCGTCAGCAAGCCCGCGCACAGAATAGGCAAGGCAGCGTTCTTCGCGCCGGAAATGGCGATGTCGCCCGAAAGACGATGACCGCCTTGAATCAAAAGCTTATCCATTTAAAGCTTGTCCATAAATGAGTTGGTTTATGTATTGCATGCGAATTCTGACAGCGAGTAAATTTACAAGCGCATGAATTCTGTACGCTTATTACTTCTGAAATTCTTCCGGGGTCAGCGTCTTCATCGACAAGGCATGAATTTCTTCACGCATACGATCGCCGAGCGCAGCGTAGACCAACTGATGACGCTGGATCAAACGCTTGCCTGTAAATGCATTCGATACGATCACTGCCTCGAAATGCGCGCCATCGCCACTTACTTCAAGGTGAGTGCATTCCATGCCTGCGGCAATATAACTTTTAACTAGTTCTGGTGTGGGCAACATGATTTTGCCTTTTTAATTAGGTGAAATAAAAAAATAAAATTGATGGGTTGACGATCAATGCCGCAGCTTATAACCGTTTTTCAGTAATTGAACGGCCAATCCTGAAAGCAGTATCAGAAAGAACGCAACAGCAAGACAGCTAATCATAGGATCAACGTCCGATTGACCGAAGAAACCGTAACGGAAACCATCGATCATATAAAAGAACGGATTGAGGTGCGACACGCTTTGCCAAAATGGCGGCAAGGAATGTACCGAGTAAAAAACACCGGACAAGAATGTGGCCGGCATGATCAGAAAGTTTTGAAATGCCGCCAACTGATCAAATTTTTCCGCCCATATTCCTGCGATCAAGCCCATGGTGCCGAGCATGCTCGCACCAAGAACGCCAAAAATCAAAATCCACCAGGGCGCCGCAAACGACATATCCGCAAACCATGCAGTGACCAGAAACACGCCACTACCGACGACGACACCGCGTACAACCGCGGCGAGCACGTAAGCGCCGAACAACTCCCAATGTGACAAAGGCGTCAGCAAAACGAACACCAGATTGCCGGTAATCTTGGATTGAATCAGCGACGATGACGAGTTTGCAAATGCGTTTTGCAACACACTCATCATTACCAGCCCAGGCACCAGAAAAGCGGTGTATTTCACGCCGGGATAAACCTGCACATGATCTTCCAGCACATGACCGAAAATCAGCAGATACAAGACCGCGGTCAAGATAGGCGCAGCGACTGTTTGCGTCGCCACTTTCCAAAAGCGCAGCATCTCTTTATAAAACAAGGTCTGGAAGCCGGTCATTTCTCACCTTCCATGATCTGGATAAAGACGTCTTCCAGATCGGCTTGCTGCAATTGCATGTCTTCTATGACGGCACCTGACATACGCAGTTTGGCGAGTATCGGCTCTACGTCTTTGTATTCGTTGACACGCAAAGTATATTTATTACCCAGCACCAGTTCTTCCGGATGCGAAATCAAATCTTTCAGTTCATCCGGCAAAGAACCAGACGCCAGCTGCACCACCAGTTGTGAACCCGAGATACGTTTGATCAGTGCCGACGTTGAATCGAGCGCAACCACTTGCCCAGCCTTCAACATCGCAACGCGATTACACAAGGCTTGCGCCTCCTCCAGATAATGCGTGGTCAGGACAACCGTATGTCCTTCGCGATTCAGGCGCGAAATGAACTTCCATAAAGTCTGACGCAACTCTACGTCGACACCTGCGGTCGGCTCATCCAGCACAATCACAGGCGGCTTGTGTACCAAGGCCTGTGCGACCAGCACGCGACGTTTCATGCCGCCCGACAAGGCACGCATATTCGCGTCGGCCTTGTTGGTCAGATCAAGGTGATGCATGACCTCGTCTATCCACGGATCGTTATTCTTCAAACCGTAATAACCGGATTGCATGCGCAGGGTTTCACGCACGGTGAAAAATGGATCGAACACCAGTTCCTGCGGCACCACGCCAAGCAGCTTGCGCGCCTGGCGATAGTCGCTCACCACATCATGTCCATGCACGGTAACTGTGCCGGAGTCTGCGCGATTCAAGCCGGCGATGATGGAGATCAATGTAGTTTTGCCAGCGCCATTCGGTCCGAGCAAGCCAAAAAATTCACCCTCTTCGATAGACAGTGAAATGCCATTGAGCGCTTTCAGCGAGCGATAGCTTTTTTCGACATTGTTAATTTGAATTGCAGCCATGGTGGCTAATAGCACTTTACGGAAAATGAAACGCTGATACCGCTATTCGTTGCGCAAGCAATATTGAAATTACGCTGATCGAATGGCGAAACCCTTGATTATATTGGATTTTCGCCAGCCATCACCGTTTTAGGACGGTTACGCAGCGAGCTACGACAGGGAATTGAGAGAGTTGAGCGCTGAAAAGTCAATGATGCAGCAGATCCGCACGCGCAATATTCGGCGCGATCAGCGCAGTCACATCATAGAGAGAAATCAGGCTGAGTAAATTGCCGGGAATATTATGAAAAGACAAAGATATTGCCTTGGACGCAGCCACCCGCTGCCAAGCCAGCATGGTTGCGACTGCGGCCGAATCAACTGTGACCAAAGCAGAAAAATCTATCTCCGTCTGACCCGCAGCGATCGCCTGCAGGCCCGCATCCAATGCCGCCTTGGCATTGTTGAAGGTGAGCGATGCGCCGGGTTGAAACATGTTCACTTATTGTGCGACTACAGTGGCCTTGCCAGTTTTAGCGATGCTACCGGCAAGTTTCTTGTTCTTATCCGACAACGCCTTGATCAAACCGTCGATGCCGCCCTTGCTGATTTCTGCAGCAAAGCTGCCTTTATACGTTTCTACCAGCCAGGCGCCCAGTACATTGACATCGTAGATTTTCCAGCCATTAGGCGACTTTGCCAGACGATAACTGAGTTGGATCGGTTCGCCACGCGGTTGAATCACTTGCGTATTCACGATCACTTCCGTGTCAGCTGGATCAGCACGCAAAGGACGATATTCCAGCTTTTGATCGCGAATTTGCGAAATCGCACCTGAATAGGTATACATCAACAGGCTGCGAAATTCTGTCGTCAATTGTTTTTGCTGCTCCGGTGTCGCGTCACGCCAGTGGCGTGCCGCAGCCAGAGATGTCATGCGCTGGAAATCCACATTCGGCAGAATTTTTTCTTCCACAACCTGTTGTACGCGCTTTGAATTTCCGCTTTGTATATCTTTATCGGACTTGGCGATGGTCATGACATCTTCACTGATGCGCTTAATCAATACATCAGGTGCCTCTTGCGCTGCTGCTGTTACTGCAGAGGCAGCGAAGGTAATCGCTGCGGCCGCAAACATAAACTTTTTCAAAAATTTCATCTTTTCCCGATTCTGTTTGTAACGAGTCCTACTCTTGCTTTTGCCATCTGCGCCGGACCCAAAAAATCCGGCGGAGTGGTTCACTCCTTACACACTACATCAGTGCGACCGGCTCGTTTGCAAGGTTTTCGACAGTTTCCAATACGTGTGGTTCCAATACTGTCTCAACAGCAACAGTCGAATCCGCTGCAGGTACGAATGGCGCCGCATCACTTTGCGGACCGATAGTCTTGTCAGCTGCAGGCTTGGTCGAATCGGCACCATCATTGACCTGGCTTTCACGACGCTGCAAATAAGCGCCGCGAATAAATGTGTAACGATCCAGCGCAACCTCTTCCAGCAAATTGGTGGCTTTCAAGGCCGATGCACGCAAATCGATCACACGCACTACGGAACCAACATTACGCACGTCAACCGGCGTAGTGTAAGTCCACAAATCACCGGCAATATCGACCGGCAAAGCAGCCGTATCACGCACTGTTGATGGGCCAAAAACCGGCAACACGACGTAAGGACCGGAAGCGACGCCCCACTTGCCCAGAGTTTGACCAAAATCTTCCTTGTGTTTCGGAATGCCCGCTTCCGAAGCAATGTCCAACAAGCCACCCAAGCCGAATGTACTGTTGAACGACACGCGCATCACGTCCGAGAAACCCTGATCAACCTTTCCTTGCAGGAAATTATTAACCATGGTCCACACGTCACCTATGTTGCCGAAGAAGTTATTTACGCCGGTTTGCACAAAGGTCGGCAAGACCTCTTGATAAGCCGTAGCTGCCGGTTTCAATGCAACACGGTCAAGACCATCGTTAAAGTCAAACATCGTACGATTGAAACCTTCCAGAGGATCATCCGGATTGCTGCCATTGGTAGTTGCGCAGCCGCTGAGAAGTACCGCCGAAGCGAACAAGATGGTTTTGCTCATGTTTTTCATTTTTGCTCTTCTTTCCCTTCGGTTGCCTTGCTAAAGAGGAATTGACTGATCAAATTCTCCAGCACCATCGCCGATTGTGTCATTGTAATTCTGTCGCCTGCGACCAGATTAGCGGTATCGCCACCAGCTTCAAGCCCTATATATTGCTCACCCAACAAACCAGACGTCAAAATCTTGGCTGACGTATCTTTTGGAAACTGATAACGACTTTCAATATCCAGCGTCACTGATGCCTGATAACTCTTGTCATCGAATTTGATATCGGCCACCCGACCGACTACAACACCGGCACTTTTAACGGGTGCGCGCGGCTTCAAGCCGCCAATATTGTCGAAACGGGTGATTACCGTATAATTTTTTTCGAACGACAACGAACTCATGTTGCCTGCCTTCATCGCCAGAAACAGCAAGGCAGCGGCACCCAAGCATACAAAGATGCCTACCCATAAGTCTAATGATTTTCGTTGCATAAACAGATACCTCAAATATGGGAGAAAGCGCTTTTATCTATGTGAATTATCACTATAAATCGCCTCACCATGCATTACGATCAAAGCGTAAGAGGGGGCGCACATTTTAATCGAAAAGCAAAATGCCCGCTCCTTACACCTCTTAGCTGAACATCAATGCCGTTAACAAAAAGTCTAGCCACAGCACGGATAAGGATGCAATCACGACGGTGCGCGTGGTGGCTCGTGCCACGCCTTCCGGCGTCGGTTGCGCCTGATACCCTTGATATAAGGCGACAAATGTGACTGCAAAACCAAACACGATGCTTTTAATGACGCCGTTCATTACATCATTCCAGACATCGACACCACCTTGCATCTGCGACCAGAACGCACCTTCGTCGACACCGATCATTTGCACGCCGACGATGTAACCGCCAATAATGCCGACGGCGCTGAAAATTGCTGCCAGCACTGGCATCGCGATGACGCCCGCCCAAAACCGCGGCGCCAGCACACGTTGCAGCGGATTGACCGCCATCATTTCCATTGCAGACAATTGCTCTCCGGCTTTCATCAAACCGATTTCTGCCGTCAACGAAGTCCCTGCGCGACCTGCAAATAATAATGCTGTCACGACCGGCCCCAGTTCACGCGTCAGCGACAATGCAACCAGCAAGCCCAGTGCCTGCTCGGAGCCGTATTTGTTTAATGTGTAATAACCCTGCAGGCCAAGCACAAAGCCAACAAACAAGCCTGCCACCGCAATCAACACCAGCGAGTAGTTACCAATAAAGTGAATCTGGCTAACGACCAGGCGCGGACGGCGCAGCAAGTCGCCCGAAGCACCAATGACAGCAAAAAACGTCCGCGTAGCAAAGCCAAGATTCGTCACGAATTCACGTATGCCACGCCCGATCATTGTCAGAAATGTGACTATCATGCGCCGCCCCCCAAACCCAGATCATCGGCAAGAGACGTACCGGGATAGTGAAATGGTACTGGGCCATCAGGCTCCGCATTCACAAACTGCTTCACGTACGGGTCGGTCGAACTACTCATTTCTGCCGGCGTACCTTGCGCCACCACTTTGCCGCTCGACAGAAAGTAAACATAGTCGGCGATCAAAAACGATTCATGCACATCGTGCGACACCAGAATTGTGGTCGAACCCAGTGCATCATTTAATTTTCGAATCAGATTAGCCGTCATGCCCATTGAGATCGGATCAAGGCCGGCAAATGGCTCGTCATACATAATCAGTTGCGGATCGAGAGCAATCGCACGCGCCACTGCAACGCGGCGCGCCATGCCGCCGGAAATTTCAGCTGGCTTCAATTTTGAAGCATTGCGCAAACCAACTGTGTGCAACTTCATTAGAACGAGGTCGCGAATCAACTCTTCAGAAAGATTAGTGTGTTCGCGCAAGGGAAAGGCGACATTATCGAAGACCGACATATCGGTGAACAATGCACCGTGCTGGAACAGCATGCCCATTTTGCGGCGCAGCTGATACAAGGCATTGGTTTCCAATGTGTGCACGACTTGACCGTCGACTGTCACTTTGCCGGACTGCGGCTGCAGCTGACCGCCTATCAAGCGTAAAACGGTGGTTTTACCCGATCCAGAACCACCCATGACGGCAATGACTTTGCCACGCGGGAAATCCATGGTGAGTTCCGACAAAATCGGACGCTCTCCATAGCCAAAATGTAGATCACGGATTTCAACAAGATTAGGCACAGCGACGTATTTCTATTGCAATGCCGTAATTGTAGTTCAGAAATGCGAAGCACTCTTGTGGCACCCTCTTTTGAGTCTATGCCCATGCTTGAAAACGTTGTAAAAAAACCCGCTGCATCAAATTGAGGCAGCGGGTTTTTAGCAGGCGAGTGTCGATCAGCGTGGCAGAACCGACTCGCCCATCAGGAACATATCAACTTCGCGTGCGCATTGACGTCCTTCACGTATTGCCCAAACGACCAGAGACTGGCCGCGACGCATATCACCCGCAGCGAAAACTTTATCGACTGAAGTACGGTAGCAATTTTCGCCATCGGTAGTCGCCTTGGCGTTGCCGCGTGCGTCTTTCTCGACACCGAATGCTTCCAGTACCTGTGCGACTGGCGAGACGAAGCCCATTGCCAGCAAGACCAGATCAGCTTTCATTTCGAATTCCGAATTCGGCACTTCTTGCATGCGACCGTCTTTCCATTCCACGCGCGCAGCAATCAGTTTTTCCACCTTGCCATTTTTACCCTCGAGACGTTTGGTCGCAACCGCCCAATCACGCTCGCAACCTTCTTCATGCGAAGACGATGTGCGCAATTTGGTTGGCCAGTAAGGCCAGACCATAGGCTTGTTTTCTTCTTCAGGGGGCTGTGGCAGCAATTCAAATTGGGTAATGGATGCAGCGCCATGACGATTCGAGGTGCCGACACAATCCGAGCCTGTATCGCCGCCGCCGATTACAACGACGTGCTTGCCTGTCGCTACGAGCTGATCCTTGACCTTGTCGCCAGCATTGACCTTGTTTTGCAAAGGCAGGAAATCCATCGCGAAATGCACGCCTTTCAACTCACGGCCAGGAACTGGCAGATCGCGTGGCTGCTCTGCACCGCCGGTAATGATCACTGCGTCGAAATCCTTGTTCAACTGCTCAGGCGAAATGATTTCTTTTGCCCAGTTGATGATATTCGATGGGAAGTCCTTACCGACCAATACGCTGGTGCGGAACTTCACGCCTTCGGCTTCCATCTGCTTGACGCGCAAGTCGATGTGCGATTTTTCCATCTTGAAGTCAGGGATGCCATAACGCAGCAAGCCACCGACTCTATCGTTTTTCTCGAATACGGTGACATCGTGACCCACGCGCGCCAGTTGCTGCGCTGCTGCCATACCTGCAGGACCGGCGCCAACAACAGCGACTTTCTTGCCAGTTTTAACAGTTGCCGGTTGCGGTACAACCCAGCCGCTTTCCCAGCCTTTGTCGATAATGAAATGCTCGATCGATTTGATGCCAACTGGATCGTCGTTGATGCCGAGTGTGCATGCCGACTCGCAAGGTGCCGGGCAAATGCGACCGGTAAATTCCGGGAAGTTGTTGGTCGAGTGCAGGGTATCCAGCGCTTGCTTGTAAGCGCCGCTGTACACCAGATCATTCCAGTCCGGAATAATGTTGTTGACCGGGCAGCCGTTATTGCAAAACGGAATGCCGCAATCCATACAACGTGTCGCTTGAATTTTTGCTTCGGAATCGCTCAAATGCAGCGTGAATTCCTTGTAGTGCGCAGTACGTTTTTCCGGTTCTTCGCTCGTTTCACGCAAGCGCTGAAATTCCATAAAGCCGGTAATCTTTCCCATGTTTCTCTCGCCTTCTAAACCATTCGTTGCGGCCAGCCCTATTCGAGCTGGCCATGACATCGCTTGTAGACGCAGTCTTAAACTGCGACCTTGGTGGACACTGCCAGCTCAGCCTTGTTAGCGTGCATTTCGGCCAGCGCGCGTTTGTATTCTGATGGGAATACTTTGACGAACTTGCTACGTGCACTGCTCCACTCATCCAGCAAGGCGCGTGCGCGCGTGCTACCGGTGTACTTGAAGTGACGTTCGATCAAACCTTTGAGAATTGCTTCATCGGTTTGTGCGTCCGCACCACGTACATGGCTGTGCCAGGAATTGTGTTCCGCCTTGTCTTCCTGCTCAGATGCCGATTGCACAGGGTGCAGGGAAACCATGGACATATTGCACTTGCCGGCGAAATCGCCTTTCGGATCGTAGACGTATGCGATACCGCCCGACATACCGGCAGCAAAGTTACGGCCGGTTTCACCCAACACGACAACGGTGCCGCCTGTCATGTATTCGCAACCGTGATCGCCGGTACCTTCGACAACTGCAATCGCACCGGAGTTACGAACAGCGAAACGTTCGCCTGCAACGCCGTTGAAGAATGCTTCGCCAGCAACCGCGCCGTACAACAGCGTGTTACCGCTGATGATGTTCTCTACTGCGCGACCGCGGAACTCGGTGTTTGGACGCACGATGATGCGACCGCCCGACAAGCCCTTGCCAACGTAATCGTTACCTTCGCCGACCAGATCCAGAGTAATGCCATGTGCGAGGAAAGCGCCGGCCGATTGGCCTGCAGTACCTTGCAACTGGATGTGGATGGTGTCCTCAGGCAAGCCTTCATGGCCGTATTTCTTCGCGACCTGACCAGACAACATAGCGCCGACAGTACGGTTGACGTTTTTGATCGTCGAAATGAACGAGACTTTTTCGCCATTGTCGATTGCCGCTTTTGCTTGTGCGATCAGCTTGTTGTCCAGTGCTTTTTCCAAAGCATGGTCCTGGACTTCGGTGTGATAACGCGCCACGCCTTCCGCCACTGCTGGCTGATAGAACATGCGGCTGAAATCCAGACCTTTGGCTTTCCAGTGTGTAATCGCTTTCGATTTATCCAACAGATCAGCGCGACCTATCAGTTCGTCAAATGTGCGAATACCCAGTTGCGCCATGATCTGACGTGCTTCTTCAGCGATGAAGAAGAAGTAGTTAACCACGTGTTCTGGTTTGCCGGAAAACTTGGCACGCAACACAGGATCTTGCGTAGCTACACCGACCGGGCAAGTATTCAGATGGCATTTGCGCATCATGATGCAGCCTTCAACCACCAGCGGTGCAGTCGAGAAGCCCATTTCATCAGCACCAAGCAGCGCAGCGATGACAACGTCACGGCCGGTTTTCATCTGACCATCGGCTTGCACGCGAATACGTGTACGCAAGCCGTTCAGGATCAGCGTCTGCTGTGTTTCAGCCAGACCCAATTCCCACGGTGAACCAGCGAATTTAACCGACGATAATGGCGATGCGCCTGTGCCGCCGTCGTGACCAGCAATCACAACGTGATCTGCTTTCGCTTTAGCTACACCGGTTGCAACCGTACCGACGCCGACTTCAGCGACCAGTTTGACCGAGATCGATGCTGTCGGATTGACGTTTTTCAAATCGTGAATCAGCTGTGCCAAATCTTCGATCGAATAAATATCGTGATGCGGTGGTGGCGAAATCAAACCAACGCCAGGTACCGAGAAACGCAGACGCGCGATGTATTCGGATACTTTATGACCAGGCAACTGACCACCTTCGCCAGGTTTTGCACCTTGCGCCATTTTGATCTGAATCTGCTCAGCCGATGTCAAGTATTCAGTGGTAACACCGAAACGACCTGAAGCGACTTGCTTGATCTTCGAACGCAGCGAATCGCCAGGCATCAAAGGCATGTCGACTTCAACTACATCGTGACCAATTACTGACGCCAGCGTCGAACCATCCTTGATAGGAATGCCGCGCAGTTCCGAACGATAACGTTTGGTATCTTCGCCGCCTTCGCCGGTATTCGATTTGCCGCCTATGCGGTTCATCGCAATCGCGAGCGTTGCGTGCGCTTCGGTCGAGATCGAGCCGAGCGACATCGCACCGGTAGCGAAACGTTTGACGATCTCTTTTGCCGACTCGACTTCATCCAGAGGAATTGCGCTGGCTGGATCGAACTTGAATTCGAACAAGCCGCGCAAAGTCATATGACGTTTCGATTGATCATTAATGATCTGCGCATACTCTTTATATGTGCTGAAGTTATTGGCACGGGTCGAGTGCTGCAATTTTGCAATCGCATCCGGCGTCCACATATGTTCTTCACCACGTACGCGATATGCGTATTCGCCACCTGCGTCGAGCGAATGTGCGAGTACCGGGTCAGCGCTGAATGCCGACTTGTGTAAGCGCAGCGCTTCTTCCGCCACTTCAAATACGCCTATACCTTCGACGTTAGACGAGGTGCCTTTGAAGTACTTCTGGATCAGCGATTTGTTAAGACCGATGGCTTCAAAAATCTGCGCGCCGCAATACGACATATAGGTAGAGATACCCATTTTCGACATGACTTTCATCAAGCCTTTTCCGACTGCTTTCTGGAAGTTGGCAATGGCTTTTTCTGGCGACAAGTCACCTGGCAAGCCTTTGGCCATTTCGCTAACGGTATCCATCGCGAGGTATGGATGGATCGCTTCTGCGCCGTAACCAGCGAGCAATGCGAAGTGATGCGTTTCACGTGCCGAACCTGTTTCCACAACCAGACCGGTCGAGGTACGCATACCTTTGCTGACCAAGTGCAAGTGAATTGCAGAGGTTGCCAGCAACGCAGGAATCGCAACATGATTTTCATCGATCTTGCGATCGGAAATGATCAGAATGTTGTGACCCGATTGCACTGCATCGACAGCTTGCGCGCACAGCGATGCGAGACGTGCTTCGATACCTTCTTTGCCCCATGCAGTTGGGTAGCAGATGTTCAATTCATGCGATTTGAATTTGCTGCCAGTGTGTGCGCCGATGTTGCGCAACTTCGCAATATCCGCGTAGTCGAGCACAGGCTGCGACACTTCCAGACGCATCGGCGGATTGATGTTGTTCGTGTCGAGCAAGTTAGGCTTAGGTCCGATGAAGGATACCAGTGACATCACCATCGCTTCACGGATCGGATCGATAGGCGGATTGGTGACTTGCGCGAACAACTGACGGAAATAGTTGTACAGCGTCTTGTCCTTGTTCGACATTACAGCCAGCGGCGAATCGTTACCCATAGAGCCGGTTGCTTCTTCAGCCGTGATGGCCATAGGCGACATCAGAAATTTCAAATCTTCCTGTGTATAGCCGAACGCTTGCTGCAAATCGAGCAATGGCGTAGTCGGTTTGGCTTCTGCCGCTTCCTTGTTCAGTTCGTCGAGCTTGATGCGTACCGATTCAATCCACTGTTTGTATGGCTTGGCATTCGCGTACGTATCTTTCAATTCCTTGTCGTCGATGATGCGACCGGCATCCAGATCGATCAGGAACATTTTGCCTGGTTGCAAACGCCATTTTTGAATGATCTTCGATTCTGGAATTGGCAACACGCCTGATTCCGATGCCATCACGACCAGATCATCGTCGGTCACGATGTAACGCGCTGGACGCAAACCGTTACGATCCAAAGTGCCGCCGATATGACGACCATCGGTAAATGCCATCGCAGCCGGGCCATCCCATGGCTCCATCATTGCAGCATGGTATTCATAGAAGGCGCGACGATTGTCATCCATCAAAGTATGGTTTTCCCATGCTTCTGGAATCATCATCATCATCGCTTGTGCGATTGGATAACCAGCCATCACCAACAGTTCGAGCGCATTGTCGAAACATGCGGTATCGGATTGACCTTCATAAATCAGCGGGAACAATTTTTTCAAATCGTCGCCCAACACAGCCGATTTCATCACGCCTTCACGTGCGCGCATCCAGTTGAAGTTACCTTTAACTGTATTGATCTCACCGTTATGCGCGAGCAAGCGATACGGGTGAGCCAGCGGCCATTCAGGGAAGGTGTTCGTCGAAAAACGTTGATGCACCAGCGCCAACGCGGAAACGCAACGTGGATCTTGCAGATCTTTATAGTATTCACCGACTTGATCTGCCAACAGCAAACCTTTGTACACAACGGTACGTGCCGACATTGATGGGACGAAAAATTCTTGCCCGTGCAACAAGTGCAAAGCTTGAATCGCGTGGCCGGATGCTTTACGGATAACGTACAGCTTACGTTCCAGCGCATCCGTGACCATGATGTCTTGACCGCGCCCAATAAATATCTGGCGAATCACAGGCTCTTTTTCGCGTACGGTTGGCGACATAGGCATTTCTTTGTCGACCAGCACATCGCGCCAGCCCAGAACGACCTGGCCTTCAGCCAAGACCGAGCGTTCGAGCTCTTGTTCGCAAGCGATACGCGAAGCGTTTTCCTTCGGCAGGAAAACCATACCTACGCCGTATTCGCCAGCTGGCGGCAAGGCTACACCCTGCTTCGCCATTTCTTCACGGTAATACTGGTCCGGGATCTGAATCAAGATACCGGCACCGTCGCCCATCAGCTTGTCGGCACCAACAGCGCCGCGATGGTCGATATTTTTAAGAATGAGCAAACCTTGCTCAACGATGGAATGGCTTTTTTTTCCTTTGATGTGGGCGACAAAACCTACGCCACAAGCATCATGTTCATTAGCCGGATCGTACAAACCTTGCGCATGCATAGCCTTCTCCACTACTTTTAAGTCGAGGCTGAAGGATAGTGCAGCGCAACAGTAAATTCAACCTCAAAAAATAGGGTCAGAGTAAATTAAATTAACCACAAAAATAGACGAGGAATTAAATAGGGACGGAGTAATGAATTTTGCACCAAATTGTGCTGAACTCGGCGTGCTACTTAGTATATTTTGGTGCGAGCTTCAGCTATTTTGGTGACCGGCCGCCCGCGTTTTGCTGGTCGCACACGTCGCGCAACTTGTTTTTCCAGAGAAGACTGAAATTGCTCAGAGCCAAAAGCCCAACCTTTTAAAGTCGCCTCGGTCAGCCGCCGAACCTCATCTTCGTTGACCCCATTTTCAACTAGCGCCTTATAGGCAGCCTCGCGTTCAAACGGCGTATTGCCAAGAGACCAATACAAAGGATGATCAGAAATAATCGGATCCGGCCTGATCCCGATGTGATGCTGATAACTGGACCACGGGTATTCGGCTGCCGTGTGCGCAATCCCGCCACGCACCGGATTCAACTCGATGTAGGCAGAGCAAGTCATGAAGTAACGCTCAGGATCAATCACCGTCGCCTTGTAACGACCTTGCCAAAGCGTGCCGGTACGCAAATGCTTTTGATTGAAGTAAGGAACATAAGAACGCCCTATCCACTGCATCATTTTGCCCAAACCTTCCGCATCGCCGGGAGTGACCAAAAGGTGCAAATGCGTGGGCATCAAGACGTAGGCGTGGATGGCAACCTTGAACTGCCTGGAAGCATCCTTCAAGCGACTCAGAAATGCGGCGTGGTCAGCAAGATCGCGAAAAATAACCAACCCGTCATTGCCGCTCTGGATAACATGATGTGCTTGATTGGGAATTACAAGACGGGGGAGTCGGGCCATAAGTTGTATTGGACCACAAGAATTGCAAACGGACGCAACCATCACGCCCACTTGCATACATCAGTGCATTGCGCGCGCCCAGGACGGCTCGGAATGGCAGCGACGCTCGATTGCCTTGACCATTAACGCACGCAACTCATCCAGCAACACCACTTCGTTCGACGATATCTCTGCCGTCGGCAAAGACGCACTCCAATCCCCATAGATAAAACCTACCGGATGGAAGTTCAACATGAGCGGCAAGATCATGAAGCTGCGCGAAGCACCCAATTCTTCACGCCACCAGCGCGGCAATTTATTGATAAAGCCAGGGGCTTGCGCATCTTCGACAAAAATCATTTTATCGTTTGCCAGCGCCGCGTGAAAAACATCAGGCTGATAAGCATCATTGAATCGCAAACGCGGCAACAATTCTTCGGCGCCGTCACCAAACGACTTGCGTGCGATATATTTTCCCTCATCGTGATTGCGTAAAAATGCAATCGCGCGGCTCAGGCCCAGCCCCTGATAAACAGTCTCCAAAGCCACTGTCATCAATTGACCTGTATTGGTGCTGGCTGCTGCGCCGCTACCCATATCGCCGACGCCGCGTTTAAGAATTTGAATCGAATCTGCCGGCTTGCCCAATGGCAGTGCCAATTGCTTTTTCTCGTCACCGGCGGAGGCCGCCACACTCTCGAGCAATACCTCGTCCGCAGCCACTTTTTGCGCGTTTTCTATCGCCAGCAAAACAAAGGTCGCATCCAAACCCAGCATGTCTGCATAATTTTCCGCAATGCTGGTCAGATCGGCCTGCACCACGTCACCTTCCACACTCAATACGCTGGCACAACGCGTCGACATGGTGGAAACCGCCGCCAGCCAATCCGCATGCTCCAGTGGTTCGTGTGAGATACCAGGTGCAATGCGCGGCGGCATATCCTTCAAACTTTCAACCAGGCCATTCGGCAAGCCCCAACGTTTGCCCACTGCGCGGCCGATTTCATCCAATGCCAAGCCGAGAACTTCTTGGGCAGCCTCATTTTCGTCGAGATTTTTTTGCGCAACCAAGGCCTGAACTTGCGCCCACTGCTCAGGCAAATAGAAAGACACCATCAATCGCCCCAGCGAATGCAGGATCGAACATACGACTGCCTCTTCTGTATCGCGTTGCGTTGATGACGATGCGACTTGCCGCGCGATTTGTCCGGCCAGTACGGCCTTGCCCATTTCATTACGTGTATTCGACGTATCGGGTGAAGCTGCGGCCAAGCCATCTATCAGCTTTAAACCCAAAGCCAGATGTCCGATGGTTTCTGTACCCAGCACGATCACTGCTTTTGAAACGGTATTGATGCCTTGTCCGAATGCGGAATACATCGCGCTATTTGCCAGACGCAACACGCGTTGGGTCAGCGTCGGATCTGACAACACCGTTTTTGTCATGTTGAATTCGCGATCATCATCGCCGTGCATGGCACCGACAATTGCAGTGACGACTTTGGAAAAACCCGGCATGTCACCGCGCTGGCGCACCCGCGCCCACAGTAATTCCAGTGTCTTGTCGGATAGCGCAGAAGGACTGATTTGTGTTGTCATGAATCGATTCTTTTGCCTGGCAAATTAATGTTGCAGCGCAGCCACATCTGCCTTCAGTTTATCAATCAAGGCATCCGGCAATTCGGGATAACCGGTATAAAAACCTTGGATCAAAGAGCATCCTTGCGCCGCTAGAAATTCCATCTGTTGTTCGTTCTCAACGCCTTCAGCAACCGTCAGCAAACTCAAATGACTCGCAAGGCTGAGGATCACATTGCAGATGGCAGCATCCTTTACGGACGACGGCAAATCCTTGATGAAGGTACGATCGATTTTGAGTGCGGCAATCGGAAAGCGCTTCAAATAAGTCAGCGACGAATACCCGGTACCAAAATCATCAATCGCAATACGCACGCCGCGCGATGCAATTTTCGTCAACAACTGTTCCGCATGCTCAGGATCGGACATCAAGATGCCTTCAGTAATTTCCAGCAGCAGCTGACTTCCCTTCACTCCTGAGAGCTTGAGAGCGTCGTCCATCATCTTGAGGAACTGGTCATTGCGGAACTGGCGCGGACTGACATTGACCGACACATAGAGTTGACGACCGGCGATTTCTTCAAACCGTTTTAATTGCACGCAAGCCGATTTCAGCGCCCACGCACCGAGCAAATTGATCAAGCCATTGTCTTCCGCCATCGGAATGAACTGGCTCGGCGGCACCAAGCCGATATCAGGCCGCATCCAGCGCATCAATGCTTCAAAACCGAGAATCTGTTTGCTACGCGCATCGACGATCGGTTGATAATGCAGCAAAAATTCACCGTTTCTGACCGCTTCAAACATCGCAGCCTCCATCGAGACATCATGCTCGATGTGATTAAAAGCGGCCTCGTTATAAATGATGCAGCGTGACTTGCCGGTTTCTTTTGCCCGATACATCGCAGTATCGGCGTGCGCCAGCAATTTGACTTCGCTATCGCCATGCACTGGATATACTGCAGCACCAATCGACGTGCTCACATACAAGGCATTGCCATTTATTTCAAATGGCAGTTGTATGGCTGAAATCATGCGACGCGCGACATTTTGAATTTCCACTTCATCGACAGCACTTGGCAGTACGGCAACGAACTCATCGCCACCGACGCGCGCCAGGGTATCGACATCGCGTAGCGTTTCACGCAAACGTTTGGCTGCAATACGCAGCAGTGCATCGCCGACCGGATGACCCAAGGCATCGTTCACCTTCTTGAAACCATCAAGATCGAGTGCGATAACGGTAAATCCGATATTGGTTCGCCGCGATTGCGCAATCGTCATTCTCAAACGATCTGCCAGCAAGGTGCGGTTAGGTAGATTGGTCAACTCGTCATGGGTTGCCATGTGGCGCAGACGTTCTTCTGTGCGCTGCTGAATCGAAATGTCGCGCCCGACCACCACTATTTCCAGTTCGGTCGTATCTGTCGAGTATGCGACCATCTGCAGCTCGAACCACAAGAGTGCCGTTTGCGTCGACATCCGCACGCTGACGCGTGTCACTTCGAGGGATTGTACGGTTTGCCGTAACGCGGCTTCGATCGCGTGCCGATCTGCCAAGCGCACCATCTCTAGCAGGTTTCGGCCTACCAGCTTGACGTCGTGCCCAAGCGCATCCGCCGCGCGATTACTTGCGAACAAGATTTCGCCACGCGTATTCAAGCGCAGCACAATTTCGCCTGCAACCTCCATCAAGCTGGATAACTGATGGTTATGAATTTCGTTACGCTTTGGCAACATATTTAATACGGCTAGGGTTTGGCTGAGGCTAAGCAAATGTCTTTGTGCTTTTCATTAATTTTTATGACAAAAATGCTTTAAGGCAACAAATTTGATAAATAAAAGTAATCGAATTGTAAAATTACGTTACTTTTACCATCAAATCTTAATGCAGCGAAAAAGAAATGAATAGAAAAGATTGCATTAAAAAAAAATAAATTCACATTTGCACTATTTTCATGCGTAGCAAGATTAGCTGCATTAGAAATGGATGTTAAATAACAACGTTTCCAAGACGAAATTCTGAGCATCACCTGAAACGACTCACATTACGATCGATTCACCTCCTTGAGCCTCAAGGCCATTCACCCATCGTTCTCACTTTCATGCGCACGATTCAGCTTACATAGCATCGGATCCAGTGCTTTCATTACCGCCCGAAATTACATGTAAAAAAAAGCCCACGATATTCATGGGCTTTTTTATAGAAGTCAGCAATATCAACGGACTTAAAACTCTTCCCAGTCATCCGACGCAGCTGCCCGCGGTTCGCTGCTTATTTTTTTGGGAGCTTGCGCCACAGCAACTTGTCGCGTCACTGTCGCTTTTGCTGCCACAGGGGCGCTCGCCAATTTCGGCGCAGCAGAAACACTGCCCCTCATTCCATCAAGCTTAAAGACGCTGACAGCTTGCGCGAGACGACCGGCTTGTTCATTCAAGGATTCAGCTGCCGCTGCAGCCTCCTCGACCAAAGCCGCATTTTGCTGAGTTACCTGATCCATTTGCGAAATAGCCTGATTTACCTGCTCGATGCCCGCACTTTGCTCTTGGCTCGCGGCCATGATTTCAGACATGATATCGGTGACGTGCCTGACACTATCCACCACTTCAACCATGGTGGTGCCGGCTTCGGCAACGAGGCGACTACCCGCATCAGCCTTGTTAACCGATTCATCGATCAAGGACTTGATTTCCTTGGCCGCCGCGGCTGAACGCTGTGCCAGGCTGCGGACTTCAGATGCGACCACGGCAAATCCGCGACCCTGTTCGCCAGCGCGCGCCGCTTCAACCGCAGCATTCAAAGCAAGAATATTGGTTTGGAAGGCAATGCCATCGATCACGCCAATGATGTCGACAATCTTTTTGGAAGATGCGTTGATGCCATCCATCGTATCGACCACTTGCGATACCACTGCACCACCTTTTACAGCGACGCTGGAAGCCGTTATCGCCAGTTGATTCGCCTGACGTGCATTGTCGACGTTTTGCTTGACGGTAGATGTCAACTCCTCCATCGAGGATGCTGTTTCTTCCAGCGAACTGGCTTGCTCTTCAGTACGCGAAGACAGATCCAGATTACCGGATGCAATTTGATTTGCTGCAGTCGCAATCGTGTCAATACCGGTACGCACCTGGCTAACGCTATTAACCAAGCTATCGTTCATGTCTTTCAGTGCCTGCAGCAACTGACCGGTTTCATCGGTGGATTCCACCACAATCTGACTGCGCAGATCGCCGGAAGAAACAATGCGCGCCACATCAACGGCATAGCCTAAAGGTTTGGTAATACTGCGTGTCAGGAAGAATGCCAGCAGCACCCCCAATGCCACCGCAACAACGCCGAGCATGATCAGCAGATTGCGGCCGGCTTCATAAATTGCATCGACCTGTTTTTTTGAATTCTCAAAAATTTTCTCCTGGAAGGCGGCTACATCCCTGACGGATTGGATGTAGGTCTTGGCGGCAGGAGCCAGTTTTGTTTCAATCGCCGTTGTCAGTTCAGGGCCTGCGCCACTCTCTGCCTTGAGCTTGAAAGTCGCATCGCGAATCGCGCTATATGTTTTGCGCTGATCCGCGACAAGGGCGATCATTTTTTTACCGTCCTCACTACTTATCAACGGCTCCAGTTCTTTTTGGACTCTGCTGACATCCGCGCTCACTGCGGTCATTTCTCCCTGCAGCGCTTTTTCTTCTTCCGGGTTATCAGTTTTGATACGCGCGAAGGTACGTACCGTGTTAGTGGCGATGCCTTCCACCCATTGCTGCGAAAGCCGTTCTTTAATCGTCGCCTCTTCCATCACCGCAGTTGCGCTCGCCACATCCTGCAAGCGCGCAATACCCATCACCGTCATGAAGGCCATCAATAGCAATATCAGCGCGAAAGCCATACCCAGTCGCACGCCTATTTTCAAATTTTTAATTTTCATTTTTTTCTCGCTATTCATGCATTAAATACTGATGGAATGGGAAACACCACACGACTTCCGTCTGGCTCACCTTTACCGCCTGCTGCGCACTCAAGTGTGCCAAACAAGTGACGCACGGCGAACTCAAAAAACTGAAGAAGCACGCGGCTGGCATTGGCAACGGAATTGCAACTTGTCGCTCTATAACGACCGTCGTTGCAACAAACTTTAGTTGCTCGAAAGAAAATTAGACGATGAATCGAAAATTAATTTGAGGCATATGCAACACGATCAGGTGCAAATCGCTTGAAAAGCCATCGACATAAATGCCGTAAGACGATGAAGTTATTTACACAAGTGCGCAAAAAAAAGCCCGGTTCTTATTCAGCACCGGGCTTTGCTTACAAATTGAGTTTAGGTAGATCCTAGAATGGAATGTCGTCATCCATATCATTGAAATTAGATGCGGCAGGTTTGGCCGCAGGACGCGCTGGACTACTGCTGCCACCACCAGAACTTTGACGCGGCGCCGGGGCGCTGCTGCCATAGTCGTCATCCATGGATGCACTGCCACCGCCTGCACCTGGACGTCCGCCCAGCATCTGCATCGTATCCGCAATGATCTCGGTCGTGTAGCGCTCGACGCCGTCTTTATCCGTCCATTTGCGTGTTTGCAAACGACCTTCGATATACACCGACGAACCTTTTTTCAAATACTGACCGGCGATCTCTGCAAGTTTGCGATAGAAGGTGATCCGATGCCACTCGGTGATTTCTTTTTTGTCGCCACTATTCTTGTCTTTCCAGCTTTCCGTGGTGGCAACAGCCACGTTGGTCACAGCTTCGCCATTTGGCATATAGCGTGTTTCAGGATCCCGACCCAAGTTGCCGACGATGATGACTTTATTAACTGATGCCATTAAATTTTCTCCGATTAAACTACGGCAGCCTGAACCTGACTGCGGCGCGGTACGTTTTTCATATTGGCAGCAATTATAAGCCACGCTACGGTTAACACTGCACCCAAAACAAAGACCGACGCACTGCCTGCATGCTGCGTCAACCAACCACCCAGCGCGCCACCACAAAACAAGCCCAGCGCTTGCAGAGTGTTATAGACACCCAAAGCAGCACCTTTGCTCGCTGGCGGCGCAATGCGCGATACGAGGGAAGGTTGGCTGGCTTCCAGAATATTGAAGGCGATGAAAAATGCCAGCAATAACCCCACCAGCCACGCCCAATGCGTCTGAGTTTGCGACATTACCAACCACATGCCGATCTGGACCAGCAATAATAGGGCAATCGCACCGACAAAAACCTGTTTCGATTTTCCACGTTTTTCACCAATGAAAATCGGCGGCAACATGAAAATAAAAGACGCAATCACAACAGGCAGATAAATTTTCCAATGCTCGGTCAGTGGCAAGTTGCCAAATCGAATCAATGCCGATGGCATCACGACAAACATTGCCATTTGCGTCAAATGCAATGCAAACACGCCATAGTTAAGTCGCATCAATTCGCCATTGGCCAACACTTCGCGTATCGACACACACCCCGGCGGCAAGGCTGGCGCGGCAGGGACTATGTAAATAACAACCAGAATCGCCAGCACAGACAGGATGCCGGTCAACGCAAAAATACCGTCCATGCCGATCGCCTGATACAACAGAGGAGAAATCACCAGCGATGCGGCAAATGTCAGGCCGATGGAAGCCCCGACCATTGCCATCGCTTTGGTGCGGTGCTCTTCTCTGGTTGAATCGGCAATGAAAGCTGTCACTGCCGCAGAAATAGCGCCCGCGCCCTGCACGGCACGGCCGATGATGACCCACACGATCGTGTCCGCAGCAGCGGCAATAAATGAGCCCAGCGCAAACAGGATCAAGCCAATGACGATGATGCGCTTGCGCCCATATTTATCCGAAGCAATACCGAACGGAATTTGTCCGAACGATTGCGTCAAGCCGTAGATACCCAAAGCAAGTCCGACCAGCGTCGCACTCTCGCCGCCAGGCAAGCCTTTTGCGTGGACAGAAAATACCGGCAGGATCAGGAAAAGACCCAGCATCCGCAACGCAAAAATCGACGCTAGCGAAGTACTGGCGCGGATTTCATCACGGCTCATGCCGCTACTGACGTCGTTTGAAGAGTTGGATGACATGGCAAACAGGAAATAAGCAGAGAAGAACCGCAAAAGCGGTTTTACGACCAGCTTTAAAACCCGCTATAGTAGCAGGTTGACCCGTTTTAACCCGTCGCGCGACTTCAAAAAGGACGCCCGGCATCGGAAAAGCCTAGCTGAAAGAGTGAATGGACGAAATTCGTATCCGAGGTGCTCGCACGCACAACCTCAAAAACATCAATCTGGATTTGCCACGCAATAAGTTGATCGTGATTACCGGCTTGTCCGGCTCCGGCAAATCCTCGCTTGCTTTCGATACGCTATACGCAGAAGGACAGCGCCGCTATGTCGAGTCGCTGTCTTCATATGCGCGGCAGTTTTTGCAATTGATGGAAAAACCCGATGTCGATTTGATCGAAGGCTTGTCGCCGGCAATCTCCATCGAGCAAAAAGCCACTTCGCATAATCCACGCTCCACAGTCGGCACCGTTACCGAGATTCACGATTATCTGCGCCTGCTGTACGCCCGCGTCGGCACACCGTATTGCCCTGACCATCCGGAAAAACCGCTGGCGGCGCAATCCGTATCGCAAATGGTCGATGCCGTGCTCGCGATGCCGGAAGACACCAAGCTGATGATCATGGCGCCGGTCATTGCCAATCGCAAAGGTGAACACGTTGATCTGTTCGAGCAAATGCAGGCGCAAGGTTTTGTGCGCTTTCGCGTGCAGAGCGGCACTGGCGATGCAAAAATTTATGACGTCGATGATCTGCCGAAATTGAAAAAAGCAGAGAAGCACACGATTGATGTCGTCATCGATCGCATCAAGGTCAAGGCTGATATCAAGCAGCGTCTGGCAGAAAGCTTCGAGACCGCATTGCGTCTGGCTGAGGGGCGCGCATTGGTACTGGAAATGGATACAAGCGTCGAACATTTGTATTCGAATAAATTCGCCTGCCCGGTTTGTGGCTACTCGCTGCAAGAACTCGAACCACGTTTGTTCTCGTTCAACAATCCTATGGGCGCGTGTCCGGAATGCGATGGCTTGGGTCATATCGAATTCTTCGATCCAAAACGCATCGTCGCCTTCCCTAACTTGTCGCTCGCCAGCGGCGCGGTCAAAGGCTGGGACAGACGCAATCAGTTTTACTTCCAGATGCTGTCGAATCTGGCAGACTTCTACGGCTTTGATCTCGACGTACCGTTTGAAAAACTGCCGGAAGCCGCGCAGCAAGCGGTACTGTTCGGCTCAGGCAAACAAAAAATACCATTCACTTACGTCAATGAAAAAGGTCGCACCGTCATACGCGAACATGAATTTGAAGGTGTCGTGAATAATTTGCAACGCCGTTATCGCGAAACCGATTCGATGGCAGTAAAGGAAGAGCTCGCCAAGTTCATCAATGAAAAAGGATGTCCGAGCTGCGATGGTGCGCGCTTGCGCGTTGAAGCACGCAATGTGCTGGTTGGCAACGGCGCGCAAAAACGTGCCATCTATGAAGTTGCGGCGACACCTCTGCGTCAGACACTGGAGTTTTTTGAAACACTGACTTTGATCGGCGCCAAGAAAGAAATCGCCGACCGCATCGTCAAGGAAATCGTTTCGCGCCTTAAGTTCTTGAACAACGTCGGCCTCGATTATCTGTCGCTGGACCGCAGCGCAGACACCTTGTCAGGCGGTGAAGCACAACGCATACGCCTTGCATCGCAAATCGGTTCCGGCCTGACCGGCGTCATGTATGTATTGGATGAACCGTCTATCGGCTTGCATCAACGTGACAACGATCGATTGATAGAAACACTCAAGCATTTGCGCGACATCGGCAACAGCGTGTTGGTCGTCGAGCATGATGAAGATGCGATACGCTGCGCCGATTACGTGGTCGATATGGGCATAGGCGCGGGCGTGCACGGCGGTGAAGTGATCGCCGAAGGTACGTTGAAAGATATCCTCAAAAGCAAAACCTCGCTGACGGCACAATATCTGAACGGCACACTCGGCATCGCCGTGCCGAAAAAGCGCACCTCATTCAATGCCAAGAAGCAGTTTGTGATCACAGGCGCGAGTGGCAACAACCTGAAGAACGTCACTCTGGAATTGCCGGTCGGTTTGCTGACCTGCGTTACTGGCGTATCGGGCTCGGGCAAATCAACGCTGGTCAACGACACGTTGTATCACGCCGCATCGCGCCATTTGTACGGTTCGCAAGCGGAACCGGCGGTGCACGAATCGATCAGCGGCTTCGAGCATTTCGACAAAGTGATCTCCGTCGATCAGGCACCTATCGGTCGTACGCCACGCTCGAACCCGGCAACCTACACCGGCTTGTTTACACCAATACGTGATTTGTTTGCGACTGTTCCGACCTCGAAAGAACGTGGCTATTCAGCCGGACGTTTCTCCTTCAACGTCAAAGGCGGTCGTTGCGAAGCGTGTCAGGGAGATGGCGTGATCAAGGTTGAGATGCATTTTCTGCCGGACGTCTATGTGCCCTGCGATGTCTGCCACGGCAATCGCTACAACCGCGAAACGCTGGAGATTCAATACAAGGGCAAGAGCATTACCGAAGTATTGAGCATGACGGTAGAAGAGGCGCATGTGTTCTTTAAACCGGTGCCTGTGATTGCGCGCAAATTGCAAACCTTGCTGGATGTCGGTCTCGGCTACATCCGTCTCGGGCAAAGTGCAACGACCTTGTCCGGCGGCGAAGCGCAACGCGTCAAGCTGTCGCTGGAATTATCAAAACGCGATACCGGCCGCACGCTCTATATTCTGGACGAGCCAACCACAGGCTTGCACTTTCACGATATCGACTTGCTGTTGAAAGTGATACATCGCTTGCGCGACCAGGGCAATACGGTCGTCATCATCGAACACAATCTGGACGTGATCAAGACAGCCGACTGGCTGATCGACATGGGACCGGAAGGTGGCGCTGGTGGTGGACAGGTAATCGGTACCGGCACGCCAGAAGATCTGGCGAAGAACCCTGCCAGCTTTACGGGCAAGTATCTGGCACCCTTACTGAAGCAGAAAAAATCAGCCGCATAAATATCAGCTGAACATCAATAAAAAAAGGGCGAACTTCGGTTCGCCCTTTTTCTTTTTCTGTGCAGATTTATTTGGGAAGGCCCATCCATAAACCAACAGGTACGAATAGCAGCGCAGCCAGATTACCCAGCAAGACTATCGATGCGACTTTGTCCGGTTCCTGCTTGTATTGTTCGGCCACCATGAAACAGAACACTGCCGGCGGCAACGATGCAAACAGGAACATTTGTCCGCGCTGCTCTGCCGTCAAACTGATGAACTGATCCAGCAACATGGCGACTGCCAGACCAGCGATGGGACAAACGATGGCGCCCATCAAACCGATATTCCAGCTTTTTAAACTGACATCAATCATACGCACACCGAGTGCAAACAACATCAATGGGATGCAGGCATCGCCCAGCATTTTCATCGCGATGAACAAAGGTGGTGGCAAAGGCACGTGGATAATCGCGAATGTCATGCCGACAATCATTGCGATCATCATGGGATTCGCGAGGAATTTCCAAGGCGATGTGCGCACACCGTTTTTATCGCGACCGCTTTCGATAATCTTGATGCCGACTGAAAAATAAACCAGATTACAAGCCATGAACAAGGCCACTGCGGAACCCAGGCTGGATGTACCGAACGCGAGTATCGCCAAAGGCAAACCCATATTGCCGCAATTGTTGTACATCATGGGCGGAACAAAACTGCGCACGTCGTAACCAAGCCAGCGCGCAATCGGCCACGCCAGCAAACCCGAACCGAGCGAGATCAAGGCACCGGCAAGGATCAGCATGCCGTTGTGCGCCAGATCGAAATCCTTGGCCGCCAACGCAGTGAATACCAATAGAGGACACAACACATCCATGCTGACGCGATTGACGGCAGTCATATCCGAGCGCACCGACTCGCCGCGCAAGCGCGCGTAACCATAGCCCAGCGCGATGATGATGAAGACCGGCAAAATAATGCCGAGTATGCGTTCAAATATTTCCATTTATCCAACCATGTTGACCGCAATGAAAAATGCCGAACAGGAGTGCTCCCATTCGGCATAGCTATCCTCGCACCACCTTACTACAACAAGCTTATGCGCTGCTTACAGCATCTCGAAAATCAAATTACGGACGCTTGATGTCGTAACGCGCAAGGAATTGGCACCCGTATACAGGCAAGAATGATGGAATACGGTAATAGCGATCAGCAATCGTTTTGAGGATGCGCTCGCGATACACCTCATAGTTGAAATCCTTGCCATCGGCGTACCAGAAGGTGATGCCATCCGCTTGCATCGTATGCACAGTCACCGTCGCAAAATAAGGCTTCAATTCATCCGCATTAATTGCGCGTCTATCAAAAATACGTATGGTCTTGCCCGCATATTTTTTGAAATCGACATTTAAATCATCCTGACGCGCATGGAATTTACCTGTGCCGAAGGTCGGCAAATATTCACCCGCGTGATACGACAATAAGGCAGATGGCGTGTAAGCGCGCGCCATGATCGCGCCATCCGCAGGCAAACCTCTGCGCAAGGTATTGACGATAGTTGGCGCTTGCTTGTGGAAGACGATGTCATCGTGCAGCGCATAGTCTTTCCACATCGTGGTCGGCAGCAAAATAATCGCTGCCAGGAACAGGAAATGCGGCACGGCAAACCATGCAGTCCATTTTGCATACTTGCGCAAATCGTCTGCATTGGCAGTCGTACCGATGAACAAAAACAAGAAAGGCATGAAGCCCAGCACCCAGTGCAGGCCTATAGTCTTTTCCATAGACAGCAAAAGGAACAAGGCAAACGGCACCAAGAACAACACCACGATGGCGCCGCGCTGGATCATCATGCCCCCCGAACGCAACAACTTGACGAATACCCAAGGCGTGATCAGGTAAATCATCATCAAACCATATTCGGCAACCGTATAGAATGAAAACTGCGTGTTCTCGTTGCGATTGATCATGTTGAACATCACATTGGTCCAGCAATTATTCGCATTGAAAACCACGGTGATCGCGAACAAGGGGGCAGAACATGCGGCAATGATGATCAGCTTGAGCCAGCCACGACGCGAGCGGCAAAGATAGACGAAGTAGGCGATCGCCAGCAAACCGGCGAAGTATTTCGACAACAGCGCGAAACCAAGAAAGATGCCTGCACCGAAAAACCAGGAAAGCTTGTCAGATATCGTGCCGCGAATAAAGCAGTAGCCACTCAGGAAGATGAAGAAAATCAGTGGCGTATCGGTCGTCACCAGATTCAGCAACAGCGTGAATGGCAACAACAGAAACAAGGTACCGAGGCGATATGCAGCACCTTCCTGATACGGCGACAGCCTACGTAATAAATCCACCAAACCCAGCGCAATCAGACTCCACATCAGTACAGTAAAAAACCGCAGCGACAAAGGGTGGGCAGAAACGCTATTCAGCACAAACAATAACCAGCCGACCATAGGCGGATGATCGGAATAGCCCCAGGCCGGGAATACGCCCCATTGATAGAAAAACGCTTCGTCGCCGGTCATCGGGAAATAGGCGGCCAGCCACATCTTGATCATCAGCGTGATCACAAACGTCCACTTGAAAACCTGACGCGCACGCACCGGATCGGCACCAGCGTACAGTGAACGTGTTGAATTCAAATTCATTGCAATTCCTTAATTCTTTACCGACAGGACAAGCACGCCTGCAATTACCAGCGATACGCCAAGCACCTTGTACAGGCTGACCGATTCGCCCAAAATAAATATCCCCGCCAGCGTCGTCAAGACGACGCCTAGCGAAATCAATGGATACGCCATGCTGACGTCCAGTTTGCCGAGTACCAGCAGCCACAGCCCGGCACTCGCGCCAAAACAAATCATGCCGCCCCAGATCAAGGGGCTGGTCAGCGCCAGCCAATAGACAGAACGCATGCCGTTCGACATCGCCTGCTGAATCGCCGGTGATGACATGCCCATCTTCAATAACACTTGTGCTGCAGCCGTCAGGCATACGCAAAATAGTGCCAGCCCCAAAGCGCCCATCTGGCTCATGGCATCACTCCCATCGTTGCTGCCAATGCAACGCAGGCAACCAATGCCGCGACTATCCAGCTGGCACGATCAGTTATCGCAAACAGCAGTGGATCATCATGGATTTCCATCCTTGAAATTTTTAGCCACAAACGCATGATCCAGAACAGCATCAGCGGCAGAATCAGCCACAAGATTTCTGCATGCGGATACATGGCACCGCCGACCTGACTATCCACATATAGCGCCAGCAACATCACCGCGACAAATCCACTGGCGATGCCCATCGATATCAGATAAGACAAATCGCTGGTGCGATAGCCGCGTCCGGCCAGCGAAACCTTTCCATCGCCGCTCATGAACTCCAGCTCGGCGCAGCGCTTGACCAATGCCAGGCTCAGGAACATGAACAGAGAAACCGCCAGCAGCCAGTTGGAAATCACCACCGTGCTGACCAGACCGCCGGCCAGGATGCGGTGCGTATAAAGCGAGGCAAGCACCAGCACATCAACAATCGCCACCTGCTTCAGGCGCGCCGAATACAGCAAGGTAGCGACCACATACAACACCATCAGACCAAAAAACGGCAGGGAAATGGCAGCCGCCAGCCACAGGGACAAAGGCAGCAATACCAGCACCAGGACGACGCCGAACTGAATCGTCAGTGTCGCCGCAGCGAAAGGTCGTGCACGCTTGCGTGGATGCGCGCGATCGGATGCCAGATCGAATAAATCGTTGATGACATACGTCGCCGATGCGCACAGTCCGAATGCAATGAATGCCAGCAGCGTGGCCAACCAGCTATCCCCACTCAAATCATGCGCAGCCATCAAAGGCACGAACAGCAAGGCGTTCTTGGCCCATTGATGCAGGCGCAAGGCTTTGATCACCAGAAGCAACGTGAACGGGCGTGGCGGAACGATCAGAGTCGGCGTTTTGATTTTTTGTGCTTGCGCGACGATAGAGGACGATGCATTGACGACGATGATTTCTGTCGCACTGCGCCATACCGATAGATCCGCAGCACCATTCCCCGCATAAGCGAAACCGCCAGCGCCAGCATCTGCGATGATCGCTTGCAGCTTGGTGCGGGATTTCAGATTGGTCGCCTCGTCGCTGCCGAGCACCGTATCGAAGATACCAAGAAAATCAGCAACGCGCTGCACCAGCGTTCGATCGGATGCACTGGCCAGAATCAAGCGACGACCGGCTGCACGTTGCTGCTGCAGATAGCCCAGTAGCGCATCGTTATAAGGTAGCAGCGACACATCAAGCTGGATGCGTCTGGCGATCTGCGATTTCAAATTGCCGCGTCCACGCAACAGCCATACACAGCAAAGAAATAGATAGAGAGGATTGCGTTTGATCAGCAGCAAGACCGACTCGAATAAAAGATCGGTATAAGTCAACGTGCCATCAAGATCGACATACAGAGGCAGCGCAGCGTTGTCTGCCGCGTTCGGCACATCGTCACGCACGGCATCGGGCGCTGCAAATGAAGGACGAGAAAAACTGCCGGGGGAAACGCTCAAATCACCACCATGGGAACAAGAGAAATTTTAAGAAACGAACAATCGCGTTGCCAGGGACGCTGACAGTGAAATACATCAGCGAAGTTCATGATCGGGAAAATGCAAGTGCCACTGCATTACTGGCAAATGCATTTACAGGTGGGCAATTTTCCGTCTTCACATAGCCAGCGTCAACCACAAATGCCGGCCTATGCTTTTAGCAAACGCGCTTCCGCACGTGCGAGCTCTTCGACGGCACCGCGCAAGACCAGAATGTCACCTTCCAGCAGTGTCGTATCCGGCGCCCAGTCTATGCGCACGCCGTTGCGTCGCAGCGCGGTCACTTCTGCGCCCAGCGCATCCAGCCCCAATTGTCCCAGCTTTTTGCCAAGCGCGTTCGCGCTATCGGTCAGCAGCACGGAGCGCAAGCGCACTTGCAAATGCTCGGGCGTATCCGACACATCGCTGGCACCATGGAAAAATCCTCGCAGCGACGCATAACGTTCGCCGCGCGCCATTTGAATCGTATGCACGACACGCCGCAAAGGTACGCCCATCGTCAGCAATGCGTGCGAAGCCAGCATCAGACTGCCTTCTATCGCTTCGGGCACGACTTCCGACGCCCCGGCAGCGCGCAATTTATCCAGATCCGAATCATCGTAGCTGCGCACAATGACTGGAAGCGTCGGTGCCAGATCCTTCATATGATGCAATACCTTCAATGCCGACGGCGTACTGGCATAGGTAATTACTAGTGCCGCCGCACGATTGATGCCGGCTGCTACCAGGCTTTCGCGACGACCCGCATCGCCATACGACACGTTCACACCAGCTGCCTGCGCATCGCGCACGCGATCGGGATCCAGATCCAGCGCCTGATAAGGAATACCCTCCTCATCCAGCAACTTGGCCAGACTCTGGCCGGTGCGGCCAAAGCCGGCAATCACGACATGCTGCTGTGCCGACATCGTGCGCGTCGCAATCTGCGTCAAGGCCAGCGATTGCGCCATCCACTCGTTCGACGACAATTTCATCACGATCGCATCGGATTTGGCGAGAATGACGGGTGCGGCCAGCATGGACAGCACCATCGATGCCAGAATCAATTGAATAATCAGGGGCTCAATCAGATTCAAGGCGCTGATCTGATGCAGCAGTACAAATCCGAATTCGCCCGCTTGCGCCAAGGCCAATCCGGTACGCAATGCCACGCCGACCGGCGCGCCAAACCATTTCGCCAAGATTGTCACCAAACCGAATTTAAGCAAAACCGGCCCGGTCAGCAGCAGCAATACCAGCCACCAGTATTCGATCACCAGACGCACATTCAGCAACATGCCGATCGAGATAAAGAACAAGCCGAGTAATACATCGCGAAACGATTTGATGTCCTCTTCCACCTGGTGCTTGTATTCGGTTTCGGAAATCAGCATGCCGGCGACAAATGCACCCAAGGCCAGCGACAAGCCGGCCATCTCGGTAATCCACGCCGCGCCCAAAGTAATCAGCAATAGATTCAGCATGAACAATTCTTGCGAGCGTCGTTTGACGACAATGCGGAACCAGCTGCGAATCAACTTATGTCCGACGAAAAAAAGCAGAAACAGCACAATGACCGCCTTGAATGCCGCCCATAAAAGCGTGGCAACCAGATCACCGTCGGGATTAGCCAGCGCAGGAGTCAGGATTAACAGCGGCACCAGCGCCAGATCCTGAAACAGCAATATGCCGATGATGCGACGGCCGTGTTCGCTTTCCAGCTCCAGGCGCTCGGTCAATATTTTTGAAACAATGGCGGTCGAGGACATCGCCAGCGCACCGCCAATGGCAAACGCAGCTTGCCAACTGATCGCACTTAAACGCGTGGATAGTTGTGCCACCAGCCAGCCAAAGATCATCGTCAATATGATGGTCAGCAACACCTGCGCCATACCGAGCCCAAAAACGGTGCGCCGCATCGCCGACAACTTCGCCAGAGAAAATTCGAGCCCGATGGAGAACATCAGGAACACCACGCCGAATTCGCCCAAGGCATGCGTAGTAGCATTGTCTTCCGCCCAACCCAGGGTGTGCGGGCCGATCAAGATACCTGCCACCAGATAACCCAGCATCGGCGGCAAATGCATCATGCGGAAAGCCACCACGCCCAAGACCGCAGCAGCAAGCAACAGAAGGGTAAGTTCTAAAGGGGAAAGCATAGTGTGATGCCGGCTGGGGTTATTCGGGAAATGCGCGTAGAAGCATCAAAACATAATTTTCTGCGTCTGGCAGGTTTTTTGCTTAGTCAGCTCTTCTTGCCAGATGAATTCGTTTATACTTTCGGCATGAGTGTACCCCATGCCAAAACCGTGCCCGCAATTTTTGATGCGATCAGCACTACCCGCGCGCTGCAATTTGCCAGCGCAACCCTGCAAATCGAAGCAGATGCAATTCTTGCACTAAAGAAAAGAATCAGCGAAGAAACCAGCGCGCAATTTGTCAAAGCAGTTTCCCTGTTATTGAACTGCAATGGCCGCGTGGTCGTATCAGGCATCGGCAAGTCCGGCCATATCGCGCGCAAGATTGCGTCCACGCTCGCCTCGACCGGGACGCCAGCGCTATTCGTGCACGCTGCCGAAGCTTCGCACGGCGATCTGGGGATGATTACCGCCAACGACGCACTTATCGCGATTTCATATTCTGGCGAAGCTGGCGAATTGCTGGCCATCGTGCCGATCATCAAACGCATGGGCGCAACGCTGATTGCGATTACCGGCAATGACGCTTCCAGTCTGGCGCAGTTTGCCGACGTGCACTTGAACGTCAAGGTCGACAAGGAAGCCTGCCCCTTGAATCTGGCACCGACCGCCAGCACGACAGCCACATTAGCTCTTGGCGATGCACTGGCGATGGCACTGCTGGATGCACGGGGCTTTGGCGAAGAAGATTTTGCGCGCTCACATCCTGGCGGCGCGCTCGGCCGCCGTTTGCTGACGCACGTACGCGATGTGATGCGCACCGGTGAGGCGATTCCTACCGTTGCGGCCGATGCAACTTTATATGCTGCACTGCTGGAAATCAGTAAAAAAGGCATGGCCATGACATCGGTGGTCGATGCCGACGGCAAAGCGATAGGCGTATTTACCGATGGTGATTTGCGCCGTCTGATTGAAAACAAACAAGATTTTTCGACGCTGTCGATTGCCGATGTGATGCACGCCAACCCGCGCAATGTGCAACCGGAGCAGCTTGCCGTGGACGCAGTCGACATGATGGAAGAATTCCGCATCAATCAATTGTTGGTGACCGATGCTGATGGCAAGCTGGTCGGTGCATTGCACATACACGACCTGACCCGCGCGAAAGTAATCTGATGAGCTCATCTGCAGATTCTGCCCCAGGCTCTTCCAATTCATTGTCCGCTGCCTCAGCCCGTGCAGCGAATGTACGACTGATGATTTTTGACGTCGATGGCATTCTGACCGATGGCAGCCTGCATTTTGGTGCAGATGGCGAGGTGCTCAAGACTTTCAACGTCCTCGATGGCCACGGCATCAAATTGCTGCAGCAATCCGGCGTAGCGACGGCGATCATCAGCGCACGCCAATCCCCTATCGTGCTGCGCCGCGCTACCGACCTCGGCATTCATCATGTGTTTCAAGGCATACATGACAAGCGCAGCGCATTTGAACAATTACTTGCGCAAACCAATATGGCCGCGCATGCATGCGGCTTCATCGGTGACGATGTAATCGACCTGCCGATCCTGTCGCGTGTAGGCTTTGCTGCCAGCGTCCCAAATGCACATGCGGAAGTACGTTCACGCGTGCATTACGTCACGCAAGCAGGTGGCGGTTGCGGCGCAGCACGTGAATTGTGCGATTTCATTCTGCGCGCGCAAGGCAATTATGAGGCGGCCATCGCACCGTATTTGTCATGAAAGCGCCAAGTCCGACAAATGGCGTACGTTTGATCGTGCTGATTGCATTGAGCGCAGGACTGGCACTCGGCAGTTTTTGGCTGGTCGAAGTGATGCAGCGCAAAACCGAGGATAGCCTGCCTGCTCGCGTGCGCACAGAGCCGGATTTTTATGTAGAGAAATTCAACTTCGTCCGTATGGCAAAAACCGGTGAGGCGCGTTACAACCTCACTGGCACCGAAATGAAGCATTATCCGCAAGACGATTCCTATCAAATACAAAATCCGGTCATGCATAGTTACAGTGCCGATCGCCCACCGATGGTGAGTCGCTCGCTGCGTGCCCATGTGACCAACAACAGTAGCGAAATTCACATGTATGACAATGTACATATAGACAGGCCGGCTTCCGCAACGGCGCAGCATTTTCAGCTCAAGACCTCTTACTTGCTGATCTTGCCAGACGAGGATGTCATGAAAACACCCAGACCGGTTGAACTGCAACTTGGGAAATCGACATTGAATGGCGCCGGCATGTTTGTCAACAATGCAACCGGCGAATTTAGTTTATCCAGTAATGTAAAAGGCCAGTACCAGGCGCCTGTCGTCACCAATTGATTTCGTGATTCGGCTTTTAATTGATGGATTCCTTTAGAAAAATTTCATGAAACGATTACTTTCTGCAATGCTGCTTCTCGCCGGTTTCGGTGTGCTTTCCTTCGCCCATGCCGAAAAGGCCGACGCAAGCAAACCGACCAACGTTGAAGCCGATCAAATGCAGTACGACGATGTCAAGCAGATCAATACCTTCGTCGGCAATGTGGTGTTGACGCGCGGTTCGATTCTGATGAAATCCAACAAGATGGTGGTCACGCAAGATCCGGCCGGCTATCAATTTGTCGTCATGTATGCGGCACCTGGCTCACTCGCCAGCTTCCGTCAAAAACGTGATGGCGGTCCCGACCAGTGGATAGATGGCCAGGCCGAGCGCATCGAATACGACGACAAGAATGAAATCATGAAACTGTTTTCCAAGGCACGCATGCGCCGCCTGGAAAATGGCAAGCCGACCGATGAAGTAAACGGCGAGTATATTTCCTACGATACACGCGCTGAATTTTTCACCGTGCACAACACCGCCGGCGGCGACAGCAAGCCGGGCGCAGGACGCATCAAGGCCATCATTCAGCCGCGTGCCGATACAACAAAGGCGCCATAAGATGTCGAGCAAGTTGATAGTCAGTGGGCTGCAAAAAAGCTATGGTGCTCGCCAGGTTGTGCGCGATGTCGCATTGCAAGTCGAAAGCGGTGAAGTGATTGGTCTGCTGGGCCCGAACGGCGCTGGCAAAACCACGTCGTTTTACATGATCGTCGGACTGGTGCCATCCGACGCCGGCAGCATCGAACTGGACGGCATCAATATCTCGCGCCAACCTATACACGCGCGCGCTCAATTGGGCTTGTCCTACCTTCCGCAAGAAGCGTCGGTATTCCGCAAGCTGAGCGTCGAGGACAATATTCGCGCCGTGCTTGAACTGCAGCGCCTCAATGGCAAGTCTTTAAGCAAGCCGCAGATCGAACAACGTCTCGATACTTTGCTGGCCGATCTGCAAATCGAGAAGCTGCGTGAAAATCAGGCAATGTCTTTGTCTGGCGGCGAACGTCGTCGCGTAGAAATTGCACGGGCACTCGCAACCAACCCGCGTTTCGTTTTGCTCGATGAACCGTTTGCCGGCGTCGATCCGATTGCCGTGATTGAAATTCAACGCATCGTGCGCTTTCTGAAAGAACGGGGCATCGGCGTACTGATCACCGATCACAATGTGCGCGAAACGCTCGGCATCTGTGACCGTGCCTACATCATCAATCAGGGTGCAGTACTGGCCAGTGGCAGCCCGGATGAAATTATCGCCAACGAATCAGTGCGCCGGGTTTATCTAGGCGAACACTTCCGCATGTAACGGCGGAAGCAAGATAACTCTATGAAGCAATCCCTGCAGCTACGCGTTTCGCAACATCTGGCACTCACGCCACAATTACAGCAATCAATACGCCTATTGCAATTATCCACGCTGGAATTGCATCAGGAGCTGGAGCAAATTCTCGCAGACAATCCACTGCTGGAGCGCACAGATGATCCACTGGATCACGCGATTCGCTTGCTGGCCGATGGCGCAATTGGTTCTGCCGGCACTACACCGGAAGGCGCGAGCGTAGAAGCCAATGCGCAAGTCCCGGAAAGCGAAGCCAGTTTCGATACGCCATCAGACGCACCCGAATCATCCAACGGTGATGCCGAATGGAGCTTTGACGATGTCGCACGTACATCGAAAGCACCGGAAGATGATGACGCGCGCCCGCAGCTGGAAGCGCACGAAACAACCTTGCGCGAACATCTGCTGGAACAGATGCGCGTTACCGTGCGCGAAACACGTGATCGCGCACTGCTCGAATTAATCATCGATGCATTGAACGACAACGGCTATCTGGAAGAAGGTCTGGAAGAAATCCATCCGCGCCTGCCGGAAGAACTGGAAATCGAACTGGAAGAATTGCAAATTGCATTGAACCTGTTGCAAAGCTTCGACCCGCCTGGTGTAGGCGCACGCAATGCGTCCGAATGTCTTGCACTGCAAATCAAACGCATGCCGAAAGTAGCGATGGTCACGCGCCGCATGGCACTTGCGATTGTTGAAAATCATCTCACGCTGTTTGCGCAACGCGACTTCAACAAACTGCGCAAGGCGCTCGATTGCGACGACGAAGATTTGCGCGAAGCACAAGTCATCATCAAGCAATGCAATCCGCATCCAGGAGCGATTTTCGCCAGCGGTTCTTCCGATTATGTAGTCCCTGACGTGATCGTCAAACGTACACGCAGCGGTTGGCAAGTCATGCTCAATCACGACGTCATGCCGCGCCTGCGCGTCAATAGCATGTACGCCAATATTTTGAAGCAAAGCAAGGGTGAAGGATCGCTCGGCTCACAACTGCAGGAAGCGAAATGGCTGATCAAAAATATGCGTCAGCGCTTCGACACTATCCTGCGCGTATCACAGGCGATAGTAGAACGACAACGCAACTTTTTCTCGCATGGCGCTGTCGCGATGCGCCCACTTGTGTTGCGCGAAATAGCTGATACACTGGGTCTACACGAGAGCACTATTTCTCGTGTAACTACGCAAAAGTACATGCTCACACCGCATGGAATGTTCGAATTGAAATATTTTTTCGGCAGCCATGTCGCAACGGAAACAGGTGGCGAAGCATCCTCCACTGCGATACGGGCGCTGATCAAACAATTGATAGGAGCTGAAAACCCGAAGATCCCATTCTCTGATAGCAAAATCGCAGAAATGCTGGCGGAACAGGGCATGGTTGTGGCGCGACGTACCGTTGCAAAATATCGTGAAGCCTTGAAAATCCCCCCAGTCAATTTGCGCAAATCGTTGTAGAACTGTCCTTAGTATTTTTTGTTATACCTTGCTGTGTTCTTGTGGCCAGGTAACAAGGCGCATGAACCTCCAGTGAATTATCATAGGAGCACTGTATGAATCTCACAATCAGTGGACATCACCTCGAATTAACCCCAGCAATCCGCGAATATGTACAAGGAAAACTGGAGCGTATCAAACGTCACTTCGATCACGTTATCGACATTGCAGTCATCCTGACTGTAGACAATCTTCCGGAAAAAGAAAAACGCCAGAAAGCAGAAATCAACTTGCGCGTGAGAGGCAAGGATCTGCATGCGGAAAGTATTGCCGACAATTTGTATGCGGCGATTGACTCACTGGTCGACAAGCTCGATCGACAAGTCATCAAATACAAAACCAAGCAGCAAGATCATCAACATGATGCAATCAAACGATTGCCGGATGAATCCGACGCTGTTGCGCCTTAGGGTGCAATAACAAGGCCGAGAAAATTGGCCGTTAAAAATGAAGGGCGCAAATTGCGCCCTTTTTTGATCCTGAAACCTTAGCGAAATCGATTAAAAAATCTCCAAACATCGTTATAAAATGACCCGATGTATGACCATCGCAAAAAGCTTTTTTACCTTTCTCTTCCCAAGCCGATTTCAACCGTCGCGCTCATCCTGGCCATTTCAGGACATTTTTATATTCTGCATTTGATCGGACACATTACTGTTGCCGATAGCAAAAATAGAGTTCCTCAGAACGAGGTTGTTGCCCGTTTACTTAGCGAAAAAACAGATAAGGTGGCGCATCGCGTAGAAATAAAAAAACAAAACGAACGAAGTCTCACAAAACCGGAAATACATTCGTTACCGACGCCCCCATCGCTCGATGAGACTCCGATCAAGATACAGCCAGCCGATGAATTTTACTATTTCAAGTCGGATGAATTAAGCCAAAAACCACAGGTCATCAATGATCTTCCCGCAGATTTTTTCTTGCCCGACATTGCAGAGTTGCCCGAACCATTAATCATGACTTTGCGTATCAGCAATGAAGGCATGGTCGACGAAGTATTCATCGCCGGTGACATTGCCGATAGTCAAACACTGCTGTTAATTACCACCGCTTTTAAAACAATGACCTTTGCAGCGGCCCAAATTGCCGGCATTGCCGTGCCTAGTGAAATGCGTATAGAAGTATGGAAAAATTCAAATAACCAAGATGCGCTGGCAGACAAATAAAAAAACGGCGGCCAGAATAGGGCCGCCGTTCAAGCAACATTAAAAATCAGTCTGGTATAAATTCGCGCCAGATTACACGCTTGCCTTTAAATGACAAGGCACTAGGCGGCTTCGGTAATTCGTTCGTAGGCTGGTCGGGCGTCGGGTGATCTGAGGTAACCACTGAAACATGTCGTTTTCCGTCAGGTGTGTAGTAATAATTTACACCGACAATCGGGGCATTGAATTTTTCCGAAACGATACCGTCGCCATTATTTCCATTAAGGTAATTAAAATAATTGAGCCAACCAAATCCGCCAGGAGAACACACGGTATTTGACGGCACAGTCGAAGGCGCAATCAGCAGCCCTGAATCGAGTATAGGCTCGACGTGAATCCGTTCACCAGTACCGGGCAAGTCAATGAACCATCCAGAGTCAAGCCTGAAGTCAATTTCATTTTGCGATGCAGTTCGAGTGGATCCTGATGTCGTGATAGTTTGTTGCACGAGCGTTAAGCGAGGATTCACCAGAGTAGTGGTCGCATTGTTATCCTTGATTGCATACAATGTTTGCACCTGCGTATTTTCCAAATCGCTTTTCTCCAGGTACTTGCCCGTCCCCACAAAAACCAATCGCTTACCATAAGCAACACCCAGTTCAGGGGCTGTAGTAACCGGTTGTACATTGCCAGATGGGTCCTTTAACACGGCAAATTTCAATGCCGTATTGGTATTGATATCGAAACGCCACACATTACCCAAAATGTCGCCGCCATAAACATAAGCGGAGGTGTTGTTACGCGCAGGATCGTTGCCATAGTTTGATATTTTCGCCAGCCCGCTCGGGGTAGTAGTATCTCCTGCACCCGTACCTATGCGTGATATATGAGCGCCGGTGAGAGCATTACGTACATACAGATAACCCTCACCATTTCCCGGACTGGTGTTGTTATAGCCAGATGTGAACAATACAACCCAGGTACCGTCTGCCTTTTTCGTCACAACTGGGTAGCCATAGCTATATCCCAGATTGGCCTCATTAGTGGAATCAATCTCCCACAGTAAAGTTGGCGTGGTTGGATCGGTAATATCAAGTGCGTAATACCCTCGTCCACCACCATTCAATCCCGCGACTAATATAGTGCGCCAGGCAGATGTCGCAGTGTTGTAAACATCCGCGATGATGGGCCTGCCATTTACATAATTTCTGTGCTGACTTCCATAATTTTTATCTGCAAGATGCCAGAGGTTCGGGAGAACCAGAGTAGGAACAAAAGCCCATCGCTCCGTTCCATCCACCGCATTAAATGCATGCAGCATGCCATCGTTGGCCCCCATATAGACAGTCTTCGGACGGGAAGCCTTCGCAGTAATAAAGGCGGCGTAACCGGTATCCGCATAAGTGAAATATGGTTTGCCAACGAAGGCCGGTTGCGACTCGATTGCATCACCTAATGTCGCTTCGCGATATCGGTACAGTCTATCTTCGACGGCATTGCTGGTACGGTCCATTTCAAATCTGGTCTGACCACGCAGGTAGGCAATCATGCTTGAACCTGCTGCAAGCGTCTTTTGATCTGCCGAAAGATCCGCCCACTGACTCAATCCAGAACCAGCGAAATAGGTTTTTTGCGTCGTTGATAAATTGTCGTAAATAAAATCGACAAGAGTACCTGCGGTCCCGACCATTTTAATATTACGGCTATCACTGGATGCGCCTACCAAGGAGCGCATCGTGCCAGTGCACGCTATTGCCATTTCAACTTTGCAGCTCCCGCCCTCTAGCGTCCCGTTCGTGCACGTGTCCGCCGTTGCATCCGGCGTAACGCAATAGTAAGCATTGCTGCTACCGTCGGTCGATTGCACTATCGCCCCTGGAGCAGCACAAGTACCAGCAACCGTATTTTCAACACACCATGCTGGAGACTCGCTGACGTCGCCGGTACTCAAGTTGATGGTACGTGCTTCAAGATTGCCCTGCCATTTCACGGTTGTATAACTCGCAACGTAGGCAAAATTATCATTTGCAACCGGATTCAAAGTGCTGGTTGCAGCAGCAGAACCTGCGCCAAGTTTGGAGCTGATCGCGGCAAGCGCACCATTCAAGCCACTAGTCAGCTGTGCTGGGTCCTTGGCACTAAAATACGTACCCTGCGCGTTAACCGCGGCATGCCACAAATCATCGATAGCCGTTTCATTGTCCGCTGAGGGCACCGACCAATTAGTAACGGAGTTTCCTGTGCCGTAGGTGATATCGTGGAAATCGCCTGATGTTGCAGTTTTGTAGTCGCTAGTATAAGAAATTGTTCCATCAACACCCAAACCCAGGGTGAAAGTAGTCATATGTTGTTTGTCATTGTTGTCGGTGCCACTGACGAACACATTATCCGTGCAGACATCGACCCCTAGCGCCCCAGTACAGTTGCCAAGTGAACTGTTACGTAAATCAGTGTCGTAATAATATTTTGCAGTATCCGCCAAGCTATTTGAACTAGCTGTTGGGCCTTCATACAAAGGGCGTGCTGTACTACCGCCATCCAGATTGCCGACTGCAGAACCTTCAAGGTCCTTAACGTCTGAACTTGAATCCGTATTCCAGTAGCCATCCGTCGTCAGTAACGCGAAATTTTGCTGACATGAATATTGCATAGGGTCTGCGGTGCCCACCGGCTTTTGCCCGGCATACAAACGTCCCACACGACTCAATGCAGACCGCAGCGGAGTGCCGTTATTCGGATTGATGGAAAACAATTTTTTATACCATTTATCCTTGGTATTGTTCGTGCCTGCGTTAAATTGCGCGATCGGCAAATAGTTGTTGCCCTGAATGTCGATGAAACCCACACGGTAGCGACTATCAATCGATTTGAAAGCACGACTGGTTGCAGTCTTCATGGTCTGCATGCGCGTTTGATAGTAAGTCCACCAATTCGCGAAGTTAGTCATTTCCTCGTTATAGCTGCAAGTGGTTGTACTGCTTGTGCAATCTGTACGTCCGGCAGCGCGAGGATAAGTTTCTCCACTTACTATATCAGTACGAACGAAAGAACCCGAGTAGGAACCAGCTGCTGCAGGGATTGCAGGCTTCTCCGCAACGTAACCACTTAATGACCTGCTAGTAGGACTAAACGAACACGAAGAATGTGAAGTTGCGGTTCGGGTCAGAACCACGTTATAACTGACATCACCAAGCGATGCAGGAACCCTGACAATCAAAGTAGCGCCAGTACCGCCGAATGAATAACCGGCAGGCGGTGTTTTGGAGCGCACATCATTAGCCAAATCGGCAGCATAGCGCCTGTTATTGGTGGCCGAAGGCAGAATATTGACGTTATTTATGCTTATTGTTGCAATACCTGCATTCCTCGAACTATTACACCCTGCCATTGAAAATTCGAATTTCGCGGTTGCACCGACTGCTGGCACTGCTGGCACTGCTGCCTGGGGTGGAATTTGAAATTTAGTTGGGAAACGTATTGTCTTGTAGCTGCCCGCACGCAAACCTTGGCATGAATTTGCTGCCGGAGTAAGCGCCGTCGCATTGGCAGCGTCCTTGCACCAGCGAACTCTGGCAGGAAAACTGTACTGTGCTGTTGCAGTTCCCTGACAATTGATCAGCTTATCCGAGTCGCACCACTCACCCGGTGTAATGCGGTAATAGTGCGGGCCGAAGGTTTTCGAAACCGTCGTTGCAACGTCAGGATCCCCTGTCGCTACCAGACCCGTACCGGTAGCAGTAGAAGTGCGCGGGGTATTGTAGTTTTTACCTCCAACGACTCCTGGCAATACGTAATTATCATTCCGCAAACAATCAGCGTAAGTCAGATTGCCAAATCCATTAACCGCATCCGTACACCATTCCACGTCGACATAACCAGTTACAAGATTGGTTGTGCCCGCACTTTGGATGCCATGCGCGTCATTTTTAACATTTGTCCATGAGGTCTGGCTTGCAAAACTGGTGCCCGCACTATCCACGGGAGGCAAATAATTGATGGCGGGATTGTAGTAAACACCATTGACATCCGGACTTTTGAACAAGGGGGAGTTTACGCAAGCCCGATCATAGTCACCATCGGTATTTTTGCAAATATTGTCGTCCACCCAATCAGGCAAATAATTCCAGTCCATACTTCCCGAACCATCGAGAATAAACATCAAATTCGGCAACACTGTCGTCGTCGTTGCATTGGCAAGAGGCTCCTGCGTCAAAGCGAGCGACGCCGGAAGTACGCGTGCAGGCAATAACAGACCCAGGGCAAACGTAGTCAATGCTACGAGACTGGCGACACGCGTTGTTTTGAAAGAGCGTTTCATGTTTGCCTCTTAATAAATAAATGCTTGTACATAGCTGACTGTATTACGCGGCCCGGTCACGCGTATCGTTACCCGATACATGACGCTAACCCCACTTTTTTCTGCTCGTGGCAAACCTGTGATCATAGAGTCAGTTTGCGACTCGGCATCGCTGAATACACAATTTTCTTTCACTGGTGCGATACCTTCGCTGGCACTGCACATGCGTTCAATGCGATAGCGCACATCGTTGTCGCTAGCATCTTTACCTGCACTGGCGCTCAGCTGATCCGTCCAGGAATCAGCTGAGGTGATATTAAAATTAGCGAGATTGGCATCGTAACCTTGCAGCCCATCGGTATTATTCAATCCCCGATCTGCTGGTAGTTGCGCCTGATCTGCAATTTCTTTCGCCGCCAACCAAGCCATGGCACTTTCCAATCCGCTATCGCCAGACGAAGTAGCCGCGCGACGAAACGCAATGTTGCCGGCAATGAGACTGGACGTATCAACCGAGCGCACTAAAGCCACTGCGGCCAGCATGATCGTAACCAGTGCAATCAGCGCAATGAATAGCACCACACCATCTTGCCTCGCACGGATATTCATTCGCTTGCGCATAAAGGCGAGCTTGTTCATAGTTTGTCCGCCGACCAAATCATGTTGCGAATCGGAATAAGTGTGTCGAATACCCGGTAACGATATTTGCGCCAATCCGGATCGGCGCTTAGGTCTATCGCGGGAGCCGGATTGTCTGCGGTCCCAGCCCATGCACACAAACCGGTTGGTGCCGCCGCAGTCAATGACGAGCAGGCTGAGGTAACATCTTCTTTTTCCATCACGCTGTTACGAATAACCAGTGCGACACGGATAGCCTTAATGCGATTGCGATTAACGGCTGACATTGCCGGCCCCCATTCAGGATCGAGCGCATCGACATAGGCATCTGGGGCAATCTGATTCACATTGCCAGCCAAGGTGATGCCGTAGCGAGCCTGCATATTGACAACGCCACCGGCAATCTGCGTCGCGCCCTCCTGCAAATTATTGCCTACGACTTGGTAAGTACGTGCAAGCCAATTCGGCCCCAGACATGCAAAACTCCCTTCGGCAGGATCAGTAATCACAGGATCAAACACGATCCCGGCAGCGGTAGGGACGCCGCTCACTCTGGTCATTGCGCATTTCGTGCCATTCGTAATCAGGACCAGATCCCCATCACGACAAGACAAGACGTTGTTCTGATTTGGAAGCGAAGGAAATCGCAGGGGCACGCCACCAGAGGTGGTATCACCCATGCGAACAACAATTTGGTCGTTGCCATTGTTGGCACCGTTGATAATCTCTACCGGTGTGATGCTGACTCCAACATCCGGTGTATCAGGATCATTGTCCGCATCCATTAAAGGTTTATCGGGACAATTCAACACCTGATTCTGTGCGCTAAAAACCGGCAGACCGTACCCCGCCATCTGAATCTGGCGTTGCATCGCATAGATGGCAATGCTGCCTGCCGTCTGTGCATCAGCCGTGCCAGTGGTGGAGCGCTTCTGTCCTTCAAACATGGCTGCCACCTGCACAATCACCAATGTCGCGATCATGCCAATGGCCAGCCCCACCATGATTTCAACCAAGCCGAAACCGCCAACGCGGCGACCACAAGGCCCATCTCGCTCATCGAAAGGCCTCATACTCCCCCCGTTATTCTTGCCACACTCGTGACGTTATGCTCGGCATCGTCGCCTGGTTGCTGCCATGTGACTCTCACGACAAAGCAGGAAAGATCGCCGGCACAGTTTGCAACATCGCCGCGAATAGTAATCCTGCGTCCATTCGGCAATCCTGATTCTGCGGATATATCTGTTCCAGGAGCCAATTCCGAATAATTAGCCAATCCCAGTTGATCTACCCACATTCTCGAAATACGCTGCTCTACAATCAAGCCCGCCTCCACACGGTATTTGGCGTCAGAATTTGCCTTGATCATGGTTGCCTGCAAACCCACCGCCCCGAGAATGCCAATAGAAAAAATTAGAATGGCAATCAAACCCTCCAACAACACAATGCCTTTTTGATTTGCGGGCGCGCAATTATTGGCAGGACTTTTCATTGTCATCATCTTCCTTAACAAGCCCGCGAATCAGGTGCGTTGACATTTGGGTCGCACATGCGCACGTTGCCACCGCTGACCAAAATGCGTAAATTTCGACTGTCTTCTGCAGACAACACCGCTGTATTTACATCCACATCTATGCTGATGGCAGTTCCTTGTCCCAACGGCGAAAAATCAACATTAGTGATGGCAGGCGTAGCGACAACGGTCACTGCCGCAGATGAGCCATCTCCGGTCGCCCTGCTCTGAACAAGAACGCAGTCAGCATCTGGGTCCGGGTCAGGTAGACAAACAACCCATGAAGATCCCGCTCCTAATGTAAAGCGGACTCTTTGATTTCGCGCTACTGCTTCCGAGCGAGCGAGCTGCAAACCATTCAAGATGGATTCAGCTGCATTTCGAAGCCTGCTGTTTTGAATCCATGTGCTGTAACTGGGCATGCCTAATGTAATAACGATCGCCATGATGGCGATGCCGATCATCAGTTCTATCAGGGTAAATCCCTGATCACCTGAAAATCTTTTCAACATGACTCGCCACGCTTGCTAATCCAGCAGTTGACTTCGGCACCGGGAGGAACCGTAGATTTTTTGGCATTATTTTGATCAAGCGAGTACACATATCCGTTCATGCCCTGCCCCGCCACACCCGTCGCAGTTACGCTATAGACATTCGGCGTCGCGGCGTCAGTACCGCAAGCAAAAGTAAAGTATTTACCCGAAACCACTGCTCCGCCTGCAGCTACGCAACTGGCATTGACATAGCCTGCATAGGTACGATTATCTTGATACCACTGCTCCATTTTGATGCGCATATTTGCAAGTTCTGACGTTGCCTCCTGCACCTTGCCGCGCCGGACGTAATCACCATAAAAAGGGAGCGCAATGGCCCCCAAAATACCAATAATCGCAACCGTAATCATCAATTCAATCAACGTGAAACCCGCTGATTTGCGTTTCAGTGAAAAAAAATAGGCAGGCGTCATAGTAAATTTCCTTTAAGTACGGTTAATTTAAACCAATCAATTCGCAATGCCAGCCGCAACCGATAAGCGGTTTGATTCCTGCCATAAGCGGCGCTCCTCATATGAGAGCTGTTGCGCAGAAGCCGCTAAAATGCATGCCTACATTTAACCGAGCACGCGTATGCGCACAGATATTCAAACCTCTATCCACAATGACTTAGGCTGCTTAGTCCTAGACCGCCCCCAAGCATTGAACTCTTTGTCTCTTGACATGATTCGTACGCTTGCGCAAAGCCTGCACGCATGGCAAAAAGATCAACGTGTACGAGCCGTTGTTATCAGCAGCACGCTGCCAAAGGCTTTTTGTGCTGGTGGCGACATCCACTTTTTTCATGAAGTTGCGGTGGGCGGCCTCACTGGTGGCAGCGCGCTACTGGAAGATTTTTTCACCGAAGAATATGCGTTGAATTATTTGATTCACCATTACCCAAAACCGTATATCGCTCTGCTGGATGGCATTGTGATGGGTGGCGGCATGGGCATCTCACAAAGCAGCGCGGCGCAGAGCATCCGCGTTGTAACCGAGCGCACTAGAATGGCGATGCCCGAAGTGAATATCGGACTGTTCCCAGATGTCGGTGGTGGTTATTTTCTATCGCGGCTGCCGGGCGAACTTGGCACCTATCTTGGCCTGACTGGAGAAATTATCGGTGCCGATGATGCCTTGTATGCAAATCTGGCAGATGTATTTGTGCCGCGAGCGGAACTGCCTGCGTTAATGAACTTGATTGAATCGGTGGATGATTATGAATATCGACAGGCGATTGAAGCATTTGCCGCACCGTTTGCAGCACAAATCAATCCTGCGAACAGCATGCTCGCCAAACAGCGCCCTCTGATCGATCGTCATTTTTCACATGACAGCGTGGCCGCCATTACCGCATCGCTGGCGAAAGATGACGCCCCTTTTTCTCAGAAAACTTTGAACACCATACGAAAACGCTCGCCGCTGATGGTTTGCGTTTCGCTGGAACAAATCCGTCGCTCTGCCCATATGGAATTAGCGGATTGCCTGCGACTGGAGCGCACCATGGTCAGGCGTTGTTTCGAACACGGGGAAACCGTAGAAGGCATACGTGCATTGGTTATCGACAGGGATAACGCGCCGCAGTGGAATCCTGCGTCGTTACAAGATGTGACGCCAGAAATGATCGCGCCCTTTTTCACTTCAGCCTGGCCAGACTACGCGCATCCTTTGCGCGAGCTGACCTGAATTATCAATTCTGACAAGTACCGACGACCATTCGTTTCCCGACATGAGGCCGACTGGCGGCTAGCCTCGTCAAGACTATTTGACGGAACAACAGCGCGCTGGATATCCAGTGATGCTTACATTTCCTCTATCAAGAACAGGCGACGATGCTCGCGTATTGCATAGCGGTCTGTCATACCAGCAATGTAATCCGCAATCTTGCGTGCCTGCGTTGCGATTGCCTGCGGAGTATCACTGATCGCATGCTGGTAATCTGGCGGCAGCAGATTCGGCTCGCGCATGAAGGCGCTGAACAAATCATTCACGATGCGACGTGCCTTGCTGGTCATGCGATTGACCTGGTAATGCTGATAAAGATTTTCTCGCAAGAAGCGTTTCAGCAAAACTGCTTCGGCACGCATCGTGTCGGAGAAGGCGATCAGTGGCGCCGCATTGCGCACATCATCCACTGTCTTTAGTTGTGCCACTTGAATCCGCTGTTGCGATGTTTCTATCACATCAACAATCAACGCATTGATCATGCGACGTATGGTTTCGTTAATCGCGCGGCGGCCGTTAATGCCGGGAAATGCGAGCTCCACCTGCTGACGATGACGCGCATAAAAATCAACTTCATCCAGCTGTGTTGTCGTCAGCAAACCGGAACGCAAGCCATCGTCGATATCATGATTATTGTAGGCAATTTCATCCGCCAGATTGGCAAGCTGCGCTTCCAGCGTAGGCTGCTTTTTTTGAATGAAACGTAAACCGATAGCATCGAGCTTTTTTGCGTTCGCTAACGAGCAATGCTTGAGTATGCCTTCGCGGGTTTCAAACATCAGGTTCAAACCATCGAATGCACCGTAACGCTGCTCCAGCGTATCAACCACGCGCAAGCTTTGCAGATTATGTTCGAAGCCGCCATAGTCGCTCATACACGCGTTCAGTGCATCCTGGCCGGCGTGTCCGAAAGGGGTATGACCGAGATCGTGCGCCAGCGAAATCGCCTCGACCAAGTCTTCATTCAAGTGCAAATTGCGCGCAATTGAACGCGCAATTTGCGCGACTTCAATACTGTGCGTCAGACGGGTGCGAAACAGGTCACCCTCGTGATTAACAAATACCTGGGTTTTATATTCCAGCCGGCGAAATGCAGCGGAATGAATGATGCGATCACGATCGCGTTGAAACTCGGTACGCGACGTGGTTGCCGGCTCTGAATAACGACGCCCGGCAGATTGTTCTGAATGCGCCGCATACGGCGCCAGATGGGCTTCGATGTTCATATCAGTACGCCCTCGCAACCGGGTTTGCTGAAAATCAGATCAGGCAACGCACGCATTCAAAGTTTGAAGCAGGATATCTTGCGGCACCGTCGTGATGATCGAGGCACCTAAGGGTTTAAGCAAAATGAATTTGATCTCGCCACCCTCATTTTTCTTGTCGACCTCCATCAATTCCAGCCATCGCGCGACACCGAGGTCAGGCGCTACCGTCGGCAAACCGGCCGCTTTTACCAATGCGACTATGCGCTCTTTAGAAGGCGCATCAATGAAACCCAATCTATACGACAACTCGGCCGCCATTACCATACCGCAACCAACTGCCTCACCATGTAGCCAAACGCCATAACCCATGCCAGCTTCGATCGCGTGCCCAAATGTGTGCCCGAAGTTAAGGATCGCGCGCAAACCGCCTTCACGTTCATCCTGACGCACAACATCTGCCTTGATTTCACATGAGCGCTTGATGGCGTAAGCCAATGCATCGGCATCTTTTGCGACCAGCTTGGAAATGTTTGCCTCTATCCAATCGAAGAATGGCGCATCAATGATCGCACCATGCTTGATCACCTCGGACAAGCCTGCCGAAAGCTCGCGCGCAGGCAAGGTATTCAATGTGGAAGTATCGGCGATCACGGCTTGCGGCTGATAAAACGCACCGATCATATTCTTGCCAAGCGGATGATTGATCCCGGTCTTGCCACCCACGGATGAGTCAACTTGCGATAGCAGCGTAGTAGGCACCTGGACAAACGGCACGCCACGCATGTACGCGGCTGCCGCGAAACCGGTCATATCGCCGATCACGCCGCCACCCAAAGCGACCAAGGTGATTTTCCGATCGCATTTTTCTGCAAGCAAGACATCGAAGACCTTCATTAGATTGGCCCAATTCTTTTCTTCTTCACCATCCGGCAAAATGATTTGAGTCACCCGTTTGCCGGCGGCTTCCAGGGTTTTGCTGAGACGCTCGAGATAGAGTGGGGCAACCACGGTATTGGTCACAATCGCGACGCGAGGACCGGGAATATGCGCAGCAACCACGGTGGGGTCGCTCAGCAATTCCTGCCCAATACTGATGGGATAACTGCGCGTACCTAAATCAACGTGCAGAGTATGAAAAGAAGAAAGCTGTGCCATCGTAATGTGCTTAGATAAAGAATCCTGTTGCTGCGATGCGGGCGCAGGGACTTGCGCATGCTCCGGCCCCAACTGCGCCAGTATCGATTGCATCAGGAATTGTACGTTAGGCCGACCCGTGTCGATGACGATGTCGGCAACCTCATTGTAGAACGGTTCGCGCACACGCGATAATTCCTCGATCGTTTTGCGGGGATCTGCCGTTTGCAGCAAAGGGCGATTTTTATCGTGACTGGTGCGCTGCAAGATGCTGTTGACGCTGGCGCGCAGATAAATCACGGTGCCGCGCGACTTGAGATAAGCACGACTTTCCGCATTGAGTATCGCACCACCGCCTGTGGCCAAGACGATATCTTGCTGCGCAGTCAAGTCACGGATTACTTCCGCTTCGCGCTGTCGAAAGCTGGCTTCACCTTCGATTTCGAAAATCAAGGGGATAGCAGCGCCAGTACGCGCTTCGATTTCATGATCGGAATCAATGAATTGCTTGTTCAGCCGTTTTGCCAGCGCACGACCGACCGTCGTTTTGCCGGCCCCCATCAAGCCGACCAAAAAAATATTTCCACCCACGTTGCACTAACTCTTTCTCGCCAGATGCAGCGACCGAGCCGGTCGCTGCCACAACCAGCATCCTACCTGATTGATACCTTGTCGGTCAGGATTTTAGGTGTCAAAAATATCAGCAATTCGGTTTTGTCATTGGTACGGCCGGTGGTTTTGAACAAATTTCCGAACACCGGAATGTCGCCAAAGAAAGGCACCTTCGAAATTGAAGTACGCTCTGTCTGCTGGAAAATACCACCGATGACGACGGTACCGCCGTTGTCTATCAGCACCTGGGTTTTGACATGTTTGGTGTCAATTGCAAAGCCTGCACGCGTTTCAATACCAACACTATCCTTGTTGACGTCAACATCCAGAATCACATTGCCATCTGGCGTAATTTGCGGCGTAACTTCCAATTTCAAATTTGCTTTGCGGAAGGACACGCTAGTTGCACCGCTGCTTGTTGCTTGCTGATAAGGCAATTCTGTACCTTGCTCAATCAAAGCTTTTAATTGATCTGCAGTAATCACACGCGGGCTCGAAATAATTTTTCCTTTTCCATCCGCCTCAAGCGCCGACAACTCCAAGCCAATAAATTTGGTGGCGGCGGCATTAAACAAAGTCAATGCCACAGTACCCGCCGTGTTACCCGCAATGCTGGCCGGTAAATTTACCGAACTGCTGTTCGGAATTGGCGGCGACAGACCAGTCGTTGCATCCGGCTGATTACCGCCCAGATTAAATCTGTTCTGCTGCACACCAAAAGACAATTTCGCGCCCAAACTGCTGCTGAAAGTGTCATTCGCTTCTACTATTCTCGCCTCAATCATGACTTGACGACTGGCAACGTCTGTTTTCTGTACCAACGCACGAATTTCTTCCAGCTTGGAAGGAATGTCGGTAATAAACAATTGATTGGTACGCGGATCGACGACTGCACTTCCGCGCTTGGACAGAATGCTGCGATTACCGCCGTCAATGCCGAAGACTTGTTTAAACGATTCTGCCTTTTGATAGTTCAGCTGAAAAGTTTCTGTCTTGACTGGTTCAAGTTCGGCAATCTGCGCGCGTTGCTCAAGCTCCAGTTTTTCTTTCGTCAACAACTCATCACGCGGCGCGATCCACAACACCGAGCCGTTTTTACGCATATCCAGGCCTTTCGCCTGCATGACGATATCCAACGCTTGATCCCAAGGCACATCCTTCAGGCGCAAGGTCACATTACCGCTAACGGTATCGCTAGTGATGATGTTCAAGCCGGTGAAATCAGCAATCACCTGCAGCACTGCGCGCACTTCCACATTCTGGAAATTCAGCGACAGCTTTTCACCACGGTAATCGCGTACACCACTTCCGAGCTTATTCGCCTCTTCCTTGAGAGGTTTGACTTCAATCACCAGTTGGGAGTCGCTCTGGTAGGCGCTATGCTCCCACAAACCCTTAGGCTCAATCGTCATGCGGACATTTTCACCTTGCTGCTGGGTAGTGATAATGTTTACCGGCGTACCAAAATCAGCGACATCCAAGCGACGGCGCAATACATCCGGTACTGTGGTTTTCATGAAATCAACTTCGATTTTTTTGCCTTGCTGACGCACGTCCAAAGCGACTTGATTATTCGGCAATTCAACGACAATACGACCTTCGCCGTTGTTACCGCGACGGAAATCGATATCACGCAATGCCTGACGTCCCGATCCCATATTTATTTGTGGTACCGCTACCGGTAGCCCGGACGCATTGACCGCAGTGGCCAAGCCGCCTGTGCCGTCTATGGTAATAATTACGGCATTACCTTCGACCGTAGTGGCATAGTTCAATGGACGAGTCAGATTGAACACCAAACGTGAGCGCTCCCCTGCCTGTACAACATTCACATTGCGCACATCGCCCAAACCGATATCTTGAACTCCTTTGCCCGTTGCATTTGCAGTCCCTGCAAAATCAAGGGCAATACGCGCTGGATTCGTAATCGAAAATCCGATAGGCGGTTTGGCTAGTGGATTTTTCAACGCCACTTTCACAACGATATTCGAACCCTGCTGATTCGCACTAATGGATTGAATCGCGTTTTCTTGCGCGACGACAAATCCACACATCATCGAGAGATAAATGAACGCAAATGTACGCTTTAATGTTTGCATGGTTCCCTGTGAGTCTTTGATTTGTTTTTGGTGCGCGATCATTTTTGCGTCTCCTGCAACTCCAGCTTAGCCTCACGTTCGACCCATTCGCCGGACGCGTCTTGAACGATCTCTTTTAGTTCCACTTCAGTTTCCGTAATCTTGGTAATCATGCCGAGATTCTGTCCGATATAATTTCCTACCTTGACCTGGAATACCGATTTGTCAGCTTGCAATAAAGCATAGGTCAGGCCTGGCTTGGCCATGGTGCCCACCATGCGCAAGTTATCCAGCGGGTAGCTTTCAAGTGCTTCGCGGCGGCGCTCCAGATCCGGACGTATAGAACCTGTGTCCTTTTTTGATTTTGCCAAAGCGACGGCCAGTTTATTCGGGCTATACGGATCTTCTCTGCCTTTGGCATCGTACGAAAAAGGAGTGAATTTTTTCGGTTCGGACAGTGGCTTGATCAACACTCTGGTCTGCTGCTTTACTTCCTTCATCCATTCGCTAACGTCTTGTATGCCGCCATCTCCACAGCCAGACAGACTCATCAAAAGCAAACCGGATAAACCCAGACGAATTAAATGAAGGTGCATCATTTTTTGCCACCTTTTTTGTTCCCGGCTGCAGCTTTGCGTTGTGCAGCCACTTCATCGTCATCCAGATAACGAAAGGTCTTCGCCACCGCATCCAGTGTCAACGAATTATCTTTTGCGACAGCCAGATTCATCTGATTCAAAGTAACAATGCGAGGCAAATTTGCGATGTCACTCGCGAACGCAGCGACATCGTGATAGCGCCCCGTTACTTTGATATCGATAGGCAATTCAGCGTAATAATCTCTTACGATTACCTGGCCCGGCTTGAATAGTTCAAATTGCAAGCCGCGTCCCAATCCTGCTTGATTGATATCCGAGAGCAAAGCGTCCATTTCAGCCTTGCTTGGCAATTGCTTTTCCAACGTTGAAACGTATTCATTCACCTGCACTTTTTGCTTGCGCAAGCCATCAAGATTGATCGCCTGCTGCACCTTTATTTTGTATGCATCTTTCAGCGTCAATTCTTCAGCCGCAGTGCGATCCAGCTCTTCAAGCTGCGTGCTCCAGTATGCATACCATCCAACTGCCAATACAGCCAGCAACACGCCCATCGCGCACAACAACCGTGGAACGATAGGCCACTGACCGGGATGCAAGCCATTCAGATCACGAAACTGCGCGCTGACCGACTCGCCTATATTTTTCAAATCTGCCATGGTGCCTGTCTCACAATCAAGGTTTCAATGCAGCTGCAGCTGGTGCGAGCACCTTCACATCTGCTACTGGTTGATCGTTATCACGAGGTCGTTTAATTCCTGCATTGATACTGAATTCGAATACCTTCTTCGCATCTTTACCCTGCCCGATACCAACCGACCGAATTTCTATCAAATCAGGGCGCTCCAGCCACGGTGAATGATTTCCCAGATTACGCAGCAATTCAGACACGCGCTCATTCGATTGCGCATAACCGCTCAACAAGACGCGCTGCCCATCCTGTTTAAATGATTTCAGATACACGCCTTCAGGCACCTGTTGCGCTAATTCATCCATCAAGTAAATAGGCTGATTACGATCACCCTGCAAATCTTCCACGGCTTGCTGACGCGCCTTGAGCGCTTCAATTTCCTGCTTCAGGCTTGCAACTTCCTTGATTTCCTCGTCTAGCCGCGCATTTTCATTCTTGATGAAGGTATTACGCTGCTCCTGCTCGGAAAGCTGACTGGAAAAATAACCGCCGACTGCAATAACGATCAAAGCGCCCACAATCGCACTCAACATCATCATCGCCACGAATTCTTTTTTACGCTGCTTGCGCTTTTCCTCGCGATGCGGGAGAAGATTAATTCTGATCATCAGTCAAACCTCCGCATTGCCAGCCCGCACGCAACCAAATAGGCTGGTGCCTCTATGCGCAATTGCTTCTCGCGAACGTTCGGTCCAAGCTGCATCCCCTTGAAAGGACTCACTACTGATGTCGATAATTTGGTGCGATTGGCAACCATATCCACCATGCCGGGAATGATGGCGCAACCACCAGCGAGGAAAAGTTGATCTATGCGCGTATAGGGAGTGGAAGTGAAGAAAAATTGAATGGCGCGGGTAACTTCAAGCGCAGCGCTTTCCAGAAATGGATCGAGAATTTCACTTTGATAGCCATCCGGCAAGTCGCCTGCTTTCTTTTTGGCTTCGGCTTCTTCGTAAGACAAGCCATAAGTGCGCACGATTTCTTGCGTCAATTGATGCCCGCCGAACGGTTGTTCACGCTCGTACACTAATTGGCCATCCAGTAAAACTGAAACGTGCGTTACTTGCGAACCGATTTGGAACAAGCCGAGAATCTGACCTTTACCTGCATTTGGCAATTGTTTGGTGAGCCGATCTATCGCTGCACGCGCAGCGTAGGATTCGATATCCATAACCGTCGGGGTAATGCCTGCCGCCTCGGCAACCGCAACGCGATCCTCGACTTTTTCCTTACGGGTTGCCGCCAGCATTACTTCGACGTCTTCCGGCGAGTTCTCTACCGGACCGATCACATCAAAATCAAGGCGCACTTCGTCCAGCGCAAATGGTATGTACTGGCTGGCCTCGGTTTCGACCTGCAACTCCAGACTCTCCTCAGACAAACCGCTAGGAAGAATAATTTTTTTAGTGATAACTGAAGCAGGTGGCATACCCATGGCGGCCAATTTGGCGCGAGTGCCACTCTTTTTCCATACCCGATGTATCGCGTCAGAAACTTGATCGATGTTTTCGATGTTGCCATCAACCACTGCGCCACGCGCGAGGGGTTCGGAGGCAAAGCATTCAAGGCGCAATTCGCCTTTGCCGACTTCGGACAATTCGACGAGTTTCACGCCGGAACTACTAATGTCCAAGCCAATCAGCGGCGGATTCTTTTTGCCGAATAAGGAGCCAAAATCTAAAGCCAAGGGCAGTTCTCCCCAAAAACGTTATTAGTATATGAACGCGGTGCCGTTTAGCTTGTCGAAACTCCGACTTCGATTAAAAGATGTGAGAGTTTCAATAAAAATCTGTTTAAAAACGTGTATTTAGGACACATTGATAAAACGTTACATTAAATCGTAGCAACAAGCCTCCAAAACTGTAAAGCAATTTCCACAAAGTAATTTGCAAATCCGTTGCCAAAAATCCACGCGACGTATGGGATGTTGCAATTGCAGCCGATTCTTGGCCGCGCGCTCGCCCGCTTGCAGCAGGCGGCTATAATGGCGCGGATATTTACCCCTCACCTTTTATCTGCATGACTTCCAAACCATCATCGTCCGGCAGCACCTCCTCCAAACCAGCAAAAAGCGCTTCAGGTACCGTCTTAAGGATCGGCCTCGGCTTTGTCGGCTTGCTATTTGGACTAGGTGTCATTGGTGCACTGATCCTGTTTTTCGCGTTGGCGATGGCATATCCCAACCTGCCGGCACTGGATTCGCTGACCGATTACCGGCCGAAGATCCCGCTTCGTATTTTTTCAGCGGATAACGTTCTAATTGGCGAGTTCGGCGAGGAACGCCGCAATCTGGTCCATATCAAGGAAATTCCCGACATCATGAAAAAAGCCGTGCTGGCGATTGAAGATGATCGCTTCTTCGAGCATGGCGGCGTCGACTACGTGGGTATCGTGCGCGCAGCACTGCACAATCTGAGCGGCGGGGCCCGCCAGGGTGCATCCACAATTACCCAGCAAGTCGCGCGGAATTTCTTCCTCTCCAGCGAGCAAACACTCAAACGCAAAATTTACGAAGTATTGCTGGCGTGGAAAATTGAAAAGAATCTGTCGAAAAATCAGATTCTCGAGGTCTACATGAACCAGATTTATCTGGGACAGCGCGCCTACGGTTTTTCATCCGCAGCACAAATCTATTACGGCAAGAAATTGCAGGACATCAGTATCGCCGAAGCAGCCATGCTGGCCGGTTTGCCGAAGGCGCCTTCCGCCTACAACCCGGTCGTCAATCCGAAACGCGCAAAAGCACGCCAGCAATATATTTTGCAGCGTATGTACCAACTCGGCTATATCACCGAGCCGGAATATACGCGCGCCAAGGCGGAAGAACTCAAGATCAAGACCAATAGCAGCGAATTTGGCGTACATGCCGAGTACGTCGCCGAAATGACACGTCAGCTGGTGTACGAACAGTTCAAGGAAGAAACCTACACGCGCGGCTTGAACGTTTTCACCACGATTACCAAAGCAGATCAGGATGCTGCTTATCTGGCAGTGCGGCGCGGCGTGATGGATTATGAAAAGCGCCACGGTTATCGCGGCCCGGAGAACTACATCGAGATTCCAGCCAACAAGGAAGAAGCGGAAGACGCAATCGAAGTCGAACTGGCCAACCATCCCGACAGTGACGATCTGGTCGCTGCGGTTGTGCTGGACGCAACGCCACAATTAGTAACTGCCGTTCTGGTATCGGGAGAAGAAATTAAGATTGAGGGCGCCGGACTCACTTTTGCCGCCAACTTACTGAGCGCCAAAGCGCCGCCTAATAAGCGCATCAAACGCGGCGCGGTGATACGTGTCATGCAGGAAGGCAAAAACTGGAGCGTAATTCAAATGCCTGAAGTGCAATCGGCGTTTGTCGCGGCAAACACCGACGACGGCGCGATTCGCGCACTGGTCGGCGGCTTCGACTTCAACCGCAACAAGTTCAACCACGTCACGCAAGCCTGGCGCCAGCCAGGGTCGTCGTTCAAACCGTTTATTTACTCAGCATCGCTGGAAAAAGGCTTGTCGCCGTCCACCATCATCAACGATGCGCCTATCAGTTTCGATGCCGGCCAAACTGGCGGCCAGCCTTGGGAGCCTAAGAATTACGATGGCAAATACGATGGCCCGATGACGATGCGCAAAGGTCTGACCAAATCGAAAAACATGATTTCGATCCGGATCCTGCACAAAATCGGCGCCAAGTACGGGCAGGAATACATCACCCGTTTTGGTTTCGATGCGGACAAAAACCCGCCTTACCTGACGCTGGCGCTGGGAGCAGGTGCCGTTACGCCTTTGCAAATGGCAGGTGGGTATGCCGTGTTCGCCAATGGAGGCTACAAGGTCAGCCCCTACCTGATTTCCAAAATTACTGATGCCAGCGGCAAACCCTTGTCGGAAGCAAAACCAGACAGGGCTGGCGATGAAGCCAATCGTGTCATTGATGCGCGCAATGCATTCCTGATGGATAGCATGCTGAAAGATGTCGTGACCTCGGGCACCGCGGTCAAAGCCATGGCATTGAAACGCACCGACCTCGCAGGTAAAACCGGCACAACAAATGATTCGTTTGATGCCTGGTTTGCCGGCTACCATCCTGAAATCGTCGGTATCGCATGGATAGGTTTCGACCAGCCGAAAAACCTGGGTAATCGTGAAACCGGCGGCGGTCTGGCGCTACCGATTTGGATTAATTACATGCAAAAGGCACTGAGAAATGTGCCTATGGTCGAACGCACCGTACCAGAAGGGATCATCACGGCCAATGGCGAGTATTTCTACGCAGAGAATCCGCCAGGTTTAGGGGTACGCAATCTGGGGCTGAGCGATGCGCCTGCGCGCGTCAACGAACCGACCAGGGATGAGGTCAAGAACGAATTGTTCTAGCTGCTGCAAAGTAGAAGCAATGGAAAAGGCGTAAAAGTTACCAGACTTTTACGCCTTTTCCATTTGACCGAGGCCGAACTCAACTCGATTCAATTGGCATCATGCAATATGACGTCTACCCCACCCTGCTGGCTCACCATTTGCGACAAGGCTGCAAACAATTCGGTGCCGCCATCGCGATGATTAATCCATTTCGAATCCTGCGCCTTGAAATGAAAACCGCCGGACTTCGCCGCCACCCATAACTCCTGCATCGGTGCCTGGCTATTGACAATGATTTTAGTGCCATTATCAATAAATTCGATTTCCAGCACATTGCCGCTACGCGTACACTCCACATCCAAGTCGCTGGTATTGGCCAACGCTTCCAGCGTAGCCTCAATTTGGCTCAAAGTTGCCTCTGCCTGCTGCAGGAATTCTGATTCGGTCATGCTACACTCCACCACGTTTCGTTAAACAGTGATTCTAATCGTGAAGTCCCTTCCTGGTTTACCGCGCATCAGCGCTTTTTTTACTAGTCTGGCATGCGCCTTGTGCATCAGCCTGCTCGCCGGTTGTGGCCAAAAAGGTCCTTTGTACATGCCGCAAGGCGAAAAAGGCTACCAAACACCCACGACTCAAACAACGGGCAGCTCCGCTACCGTCACACTTCCGGTGAATACGCCACCCGCCAGTTCTTCCGACTCCAAGTAAATTCACCATGTCGCATTTTTCCTATAAAGACGGCGTGCTGTGCGCGGAAAACGTTCCGCTGACGCAAATCGCCCAGCAGTTCGGTACACCGACCTATATTTATTCAAAAGCGGCATTGGTAGAGAATTTCTCTTCCTATGCCGATGCATGCAAAAAACACGGTCGCAACGAAGAGACGGCACTGGTTTGCTATTCGGTCAAATCCAACTCGAATCTGGCGGTTCTGAATGTGCTCGGCAAACTCGGCTCCGGTTTTGATATTGTTTCCGGCGGCGAATTGCTCAGAGTATTGGCAGCAGGTGGTTCGCCACGCAAGGTGATCTTTTCCGGCGTTGGCAAATCGCGCGAAGAAATGCAGCTCGCCTTGTCGCATGACATTCTGTGCTTTAACGTCGAGTCGATTCCTGAATTACATCGCTTGAATGCAGTTGCGGGAGAAATGGGAAAGCTTGCTTCCGTCTCGCTGCGTGTCAACCCTAACGTCGATGCAAAAACCCATCCGTATATTTCAACCGGATTAAAAGACAATAAATTCGGCGTCGCCTATGAAGATGCGTTGACGACCTATCGCGTTGCGGCAGCGTTGCCCAACATTAGCGTCACAGGCATCGACTGCCATATCGGTTCGCAACTGCTGGACGATGCGCCTTTGCTGGAAGCCGTGGATAAATTGATCGAGTTGATCGATACGCTGGCAAACGAAGGTATCGCCATCCATCACCTGGATATCGGCGGTGGCATAGGTATCAATTACGACAACGACAAACCGGTTGCAGTCGGCGATTATTTGTCACGCGTATTTGCAAAGATCGATGCGTGGCGCGCAAAGAATCATCAAGACACACCGATCAAAGTGTTGTTCGAACCAGGCCGTTCTATCGTTGGCAACGCAGGCGTGCTGCTGACAGAAGTGCAGTACATCAAGCATGGTGAAACCAAGAACTTCGCGATCGTCGATGCGGCAATGAATGATTTGATGCGTCCGGCGATGTACGAGGCCTGGCATGGTGTGCAGCCAGTCTTGCAACGCGAACTGGCGGCGCAGACTTATGATGTGGTTGGTCCGGTCTGCGAATCCGGCGACTGGCTGGCGCGCTCACGCGAATTGACGATTCAGCAAGGTGATTTGCTGGCGATCATGTCGGCAGGTGCATATGGTATGACGATGTCATCCAACTACAATACACGCGGCCGTGCGGCCGAAATCATGGTGGATGGTGCAAGCGCTCATTTGATACGTAAACGCGAATCGGCGGCCGATCTATTCGCACTGGAATCCTTGCTTCCGTAATACATGCGACCGGAGTGTGCACACCACTTCGGCGCTATCACTATCCCGCAGTTCCCACCCGCGCATTCACTTTCGAGCGTTTTTGCCAAGCCCAGAATATGCGTATCAGCAGCAAAGCGGCGACGATAACTCCGAAAATAATCGGCTGCTCGAAATCGTGCTTGCCTGCTTTCATCCACCAGTAATGCAATATCCCGAGCGATGTGATGACATAGATCAGCCTATGCAACCATTGCCAGCGCTTGCCGCCTAAACGTTTCACCATGCCGTTGGTGCTGGTGATCGCAAGTGGAATCAGCAATACAAAAGCTGCAAACCCAACAGTGATAAATGGACGCTTGATCACGTCTTTCAGCATCTCGTTTACATCGAAAAAATGATCGAACCAGAGGAAAGTTGTGAAATGCAAGCACGCGTAGAAGAATGCAAAAAGACCGATCATGCGCCGCAACTTGATCAACCAATTCCATTTACTCAAACGTCGCAAGGGCGTAACGGCCAGCGTGATGCACAAAAAATACAAAGTCCAATCGCCAGTGTTGCGCGTGATGAATTCAATCGGATTTGCGCCTAATTGATCGGTGAAAGCAAATAAGAACAGTCTGCCAAAAGGCAGCAAGGCAATCACGAACAACAAACTTTTAATAAGCGTCAACTGCTTTGATGTAGGGTTAAACGCAGTCATTATTCATCCACAATTGATCAGCCGACGGTACGATGCAAAACGCTATTTAATGGTCAAGGGAATCAGAAAAATTTCTTCAAATCCATGCCTGTGTACAGAGAGGCGACCTGGCTATAGCCATTGAACATCAGCGTCGGGCGTTTTTTTGCAAAAAAACCGTCTTCGCCTATCCGACGCTCGGTCGCTTGCGACCAGCGCGGGTGATCGACTTCCGGATTAACGTTAGAATAAAAACCATATTCACGCGGCGCTGAATTATTCCATGCCGTGCGTGGCTGATCTTTGACGAAGCGAATTTTGACGATGGACTTGGCAGATTTAAAACCATACTTCCACGGCACGACGATACGTACAGGGCCGCCATTCTGATTCGGCAATACTTCGCCATACATGCCTAGCGTAAGCAAAGTCAGCGGGTGATTAGCCTCATCTATGCGCAAGCCTTCTACGTATGGCCAATCGAGTACCGGTCTGCGCAAGCCATTCATGGATTCTTTATCTTCAACCGTGACGAACTCTACATATTTCGCGTTGGAAGTGGGCTCGACTTTCTTGATCAACTCAGCCAGCGAATAGCCGCTCCACGGAATCACCATCGACCAGCCTTCTACGCAACGCAAACGATAGATGCGCTCTTCCAGCGGCGCCAGTTTCAACAAGCTATCGATATCCAGCGTCATCGGCTTTTTGACTTCACCCTCGATAGTCAAGGTCCATGGCCGCGTCTTCATCGCTGGCGCATAACGCGCGGGACTCGCCTTGTCGGTACCGAATTCGTAAAAATTATTGTAAGTCGTGGCGTCTTTATAAGACGTGGCTTTATCGAGCACGACATAGGATGGATTGGGACGGGCGACGAGCTTTTGCGCGGTGGTCGACGTCGCTGCAAAAGCCTCGCGCGTTGCCATTTCCAGCATTGCACCACCGGCAATTGAGCCAGCCGCTATTTTTTGAATAAACGCGCGGCGCGATTCAAATACTTCACGTGGCGTAATTTCAGATGCGAATGGGATATCGATCCCATTCGGGTTGCGCTTGATTAACATGGCTACTCCGTATTGATAATAATGACCATTGAGTCTATTCAGACCTGCCAACATTACAGGAGTTTCATTGCAGAAAGCGAAGTACGTAAATTTTACATTTACCGATATTCGGCCACCATGCAAACGCCGGCTTTACAACTCCCCGTAGGAATGCAAACCCGACAAGAACATATTCACGCCAAGGAAAGCAAACGTTGTGACCAGCAAACCGACAACCGCCCACCATGCAGCAACCTTGCCGCGTAAACCCTTCATCAAACGCATATGTAGCCAGGATGCGTAGTTGAGCCAGACGATCAGGGCCCAGGTTTCCTTCGGGTCCCATGACCAGTAACCACCCCACGCCTCGGCCGCCCACAAGGCACCCAGAATCGTGGCGATCGTGAAAAAGGCAAAACCGACCGCGATCGCCTTGTACATCACATCGTCCAGCACTTCGAGTGCAGGCAATCGATCAGCCAGCATGCCGTGAGATTTCAACAGATAAGCAACCGCCACCATGGCGGCCAATGAAAATGTGCCATAACCAATGAAGTTGGCCGGCACATGAATTTTCATCCACCAGCTTTGCAATGCCGGAACCAGCGGCTGGATTTCAGATGCGTCACGACTCACGGTATACCAAAGCAGAAAACCAACTGCAGCACTAATCACCAACAATACGAATGGCCCCAATTGATATGTCGCATATACCTGTTCGTAATACAGATAGAACAAGGCTGTGATCATGCAAAACAGGATGAACACTTCATACAAATTGGAAACCGGAATATGGCCGACATCGGCACCGATCAGGTAAGACTCATACCAGCGCACCAGCATGCCTGTAAAACCCATGATAACCGCGGCCCAGCATAGTTTGCTACCGATAGAACCGCCCGTCTCGGAGCGCGTAATCAAGCCACCCCAGTAGAACAATGTCGCCAAAAGAAACAGGGTACTCATCCACAGGATTGCCGATTGGCTGGACAGCAAATATTTCAGGAAGAATTTCTGTTCGCTCATCGCCAACGAACCGTCATACATCGCAATCGCCGACAAGGCGAGTACAGCCAGCAATGCTATCAGCCAGCGCACGGATTTCCAGTGCCAGCCTAGCCAAGCAAATGTCGGCGCTGTCAAAACCAGTATCACTTCTTCGTAGATGTCCATGTGATGGCCGAAGCGATTCAACGCGAACAGGGATGCTGCCAGCAAGGCCGCGCCATACAACCAATCGATGATGGACAGGCGTTTAAAAAAACCTGGCGGCTGTGTATATATCTGATCTTGCACTACATCCATGACTATTCTCCGTAATGACTGCCGCCCACTTGCAAGATCATCTTGCTTGCGCGTACAAAGTGCAGTCTTCATTTCTTGCTACGAGTTCAGTTCGAGTGCGGCTTGAAAAACGCGACTCACTATATTCGAGTCCACTCGCTATTAGCGCGCTGGACCGGTTTGCAATAATTGCTGCTTCAACACTTCAAATTCCTTTTCGAAATCCATGGTCTTGCGCTGTGAACTAATGGCCATCAACGCATGTGAACTGGCACTGGCATCAGCTTCCGATTTAATCCAGATCCACAGGCGACGTTCGCGTATGTAAAACATCGAGAACACGCCGAGTACCAGCAACAGGCAGCCAAAGTAAACGATGTTTTTCCCAGGAGAACGTGTTACCTGCAGCACCGAAGCCTTGATTTCATCAAAGCCTTGCAACTGTAGATAAACCGGCGCGCCGTAAAAGAATGCATCGGAAAAAGCATTCGTCGCCAGTTGCAAAAAGCGCCCGTGTTTTTCGTCTGGCTCTATCGCCTTCAGGCCATCTCTTTCACGTGCAACCTGCCACAAATCCCACAGGCTGCCGTTCAGAATTTTCATGAAAATATCTGCTGCTTTTTCCTGATCCTGCGACGGTATTTTTTCGAGAAATTTTGAAACTGCAACATAACCCGCCTCTTGCATATCACCAGCAAAAATCGTCAAGCCTTTTAACGAAGATGCCTGCAATTGCGCACGCAATGCTGACACGTCCGCGCGCGTCTCTGGCAATGCGCGTTTGGCATAACGCTGTGCCGCCAATCCCCGCAACTCAGGATTCAGGATAGCGGCGCGCAAGCGCATCCACTCTTCCACCGTATCGTTATCATCTGCAGGAATACGCAAAAACCGGAACGGCTCTGCCGGCGATTCGCGCACACCGGCCAGGAAAACATAAGCCCCATCTACCAGCACAGGCTGCATATAGTTATTGTATTCACGCGCCTGGCCATTCTTGTCACGCAACTTGTATTGCACGCTAGGGCCGACGTTCTTCAAATCCTTGTTGTTCGCGGTCTTGGCAGCTGAACCAAGGTGCTTGTCAAGACTGGATGCCATGAAACTCTGGCCTGGATTAACGGCACGCACATCCTGTCCGTTTTGCGCCATATTCTCGACGTTGAAGGCGCGAAAGCCCGACCATTCTATCGTGTGATCGCCTCCTTTATCTGCACCCAACGGTGACGTATTGCCAACCTCCCCCTGCATGGAAAATGCGGTATGTCCCAGGCCTTGCATCGGATAACCAGACAATTTCAATTTGCTGCCACCATCTTCAAAACTGGACTGATACATCGCAACTCCGCGATAGATCAGCGGTTCATTGACCTTGATGGTCGCCGCAAATACTTTGCCGTTTTCATGATCGGTGACGACGACATCGCTGGCAAATAATTTTGGCATGCCAGTCGAGTAGTAATCGATCACGAATTTTTTTAGCTGAATCGTGAATGGCAAATCCTGAATCAGCACGCCATCCTGCTGCGGAATGATGGCGGTACTGCTGCTGCTGCCTTCCGGGATAAGTGTATTGCCGCGAAAAGTTGGATTACCCAGACCAAGACGATGCTGCGCAGGAATTTGCGCGATCACGCCATTGCCGGAAAACGGCGTTTTGTCGAAAATGAGTTTTTGTATGCGAATCGGCAACTCGGAATCCAGCAAACCACCGATACAAATAATAATGATAGAGCTATGTGCAAAGATATAACCCCACTTGTTCGCAGCGCCCTGTTTGGCCGCGATCAAGGTGGCATTTTCCTTTTCAACGACCTTGGCCTTGTACCCGTGCGCGGCAATCCTGGCCAGCGTTTGTGTCGTTAATTCGACACGCGTAAGTTTGCTTTGCCATTCCGCTTTGTGATGAAAATTGCGCAGTGACTGTTCCCGCACATTTTCACGCCAGCTACGCATATCCTTCAACATCTTGGGCGCATTACGAATCAGGCACAGCGATGTCGAAATCACCAGGAAGGTCATGATCAGCAAGAACCACCACGTCGAATAGAGCGCGTACAGATTGAGCTTGGCGAACACTTCAAACCAGAACGGGCCGAACTGATTGACGTAATTCGTCATCGGCTCGTTTTGCTTGAGTACGGTACCGATAATCGACGCGATTGAAATCAGCGTCAGCAAGCTGATTGCAAAACGCATTGAAGACAGTAACTCAACTGCATCTGCTAACCAGCGACGGCTGGTTTGTAATTCCCAACCGCCAGTATTTGTTTCTGTCTCGCTCTTCATTCCATCATCCTAAAACCAGATCCAGACATGCGCTGAATTCAGCAACGCCATCTTGAGTTGCTTGCACAACATCGATTGCCGTTGAAAAGAAAAAGGGGTAGCCTTGGCCACCCCTCTCTATTCATACTCTGGCAATTTTATTATTATTTCAAGCCAGCAACATAATCTGAAACTGCCTGAATTTCCTCGTCCGACATCCGTTTCACAATCTTGTTCATCTGGTCGTTCTTGCGTGTATCAGCGCGGAAACTCATCAACTGCGCCGTTGTGTAAGCCTGATGCTGTCCAGCCAACCGCGGAAACTGTGCTGGCATACCTGCCCCGTTAGCGCTATGGCAAGCTGCACACGCAGGAACATTCTTCTCGGCGATACCACCGCGGAAAATTTTCTTGCCAAGCTCTACCGTGTCTTTGTTTTTGGCTGCGCCTGGCGTCGGTTTCGACTTCGCCAGATAAGCGATCAGGTTTTGCATGTCCTCTTCTGTCATGCCTTTGGCGATAGGCGCCATGATGGCATTTTTGCGTTCGCCACTTTTAAAGCTTACCAGTTGCTTGTGGATGTAAGCGCCGTGCTGCCCCGCAAGCGTTGGGTTCTCCGCAATCGAAGAATTACCCGCAGCACCGTGACAAGCGATACAAGCTGTGATGTTGCGTGCCGCATCACCTGTGTTATAGAGCACTTCGCCTTTGGCAGCGTCGGCCTTGACCACCTTTTTTTCTTCGGCTGCATGCGCAACGGAAGCGATTGCCAGCAGCGAGATGCACAAGGATTTTACGATTGGTAAACAAATACGATTCATTCAGACACCCTGAGACTTAGTATTAAAATCTGCCCTATTGGCGACGTTTTTTGTTACAACCGATACGCTTTCCCTACTGCAGTGCAACAAGCGCAACCCCTTATTGTACAATAGCTTTCCGGCATTTTTGCCACACCTTTGCATTTTCTGCACATCCTATGTCCCTACTTTGGCAAGCCCGCTTCTTCACCACGGTGAATCATCTCCGTGATTTGCCAAATACGCAAGTCCCTGAAATCGCTTTTGCCGGCCGCTCCAACGCCGGCAAATCTACCGCAATCAACATTCTGTCGAACCAGAAAAAACTGGCTTTTGCATCCAAAACACCGGGGCGCACACAGCACATCAATTACTTTTCAATTGGTGGCGCACGGGTTGGTCAACACCGAAAAGATGAAACCAAAGTCGACGAGATCCGCGGCTTGCTGGTTGATTTGCCCGGCTATGGCTATGCGCAAGTGTCCGGCTCGGCCAAGCTGCACTGGCAGGAATTGCTGGGCGATTACGTACAGCGGCGCGAACAACTCGCCGCTCTAATATTGATCATAGATTCACGCCGACCTTTTACTGATCTGGATATTCAGATGCTGGAATGGTTTGCTCCTACGGGCAAACCGATCCATTGCATACTGACGAAATCGGATAAATTAAATAGAAATGAATCGACCAATGCATTGCGTACTGCACGTACCATTCTGGCAAGCTATGTGGACGCAGACGGACAACCATTTCCATTTACTGCTCAATTATTTTCGGCACTCAAGCGCAGCGGCATAGAAGAAGCAGATCAAAAAATTCTAGAATTACTGGGATTGAATGAAAATGAAGAAGACGCTAAAGACTTGCCGCCATGGTCGTCAGCGAGCGAAAATGACTTGAGCAAGTAATAAAAACAAAAAAAAGCCCCGGAGAAAGGGGAGTATCTCCGGGGCAATAACGCCATATCGCATAGTACGACCTGGCCCCGCTCAGGGAGGAGAAGCGGGAGATGCAAAGCATCTACTACTAGGACGAGCACATGATCGAAAAGTTTCATTTATTTGATCGCTTTTTTAATCAACCTCATCTTTGCTGAAGACTGCCATGTCCAAATTATTATCCAACGCACAATTTCCAGCCCTACGGATGCGACGTATGCGCAAGGATGCATTCTCGCGCGCCATGATGCGAGAAAACGTATTGACGCCCGCCGATTTGATTTACCCAGTGTTTATTACTGAGGGCGAAAATCAGCGTGAAAAAATTTCTTCCATGCCTGGCGTGGAACGTCTGTCGGTCGACCTGCTGCTTGGTGTGGCCGAAGAATGCGTAGGCTTGCACATTCCCGTGCTCGCGCTATTCCCTGTTATCAATGCCGCACTGAAGACACCCGATGGCATTGAAGCAACCAATCCGGACGGCTTGGTACCGCGGGCAGTGCGCGAGTTGAAGAAACGTTTTCCTGAACTCGGCATATTGACCGACGTCGCGCTGGATCCCTACACCAGTCATGGTCAGGATGGGGTGCTGGATGCGAGCGGCTATGTGCTGAATGATGAAACCTGCGCGATCCTGATCAAACAAGCATTGACACAAGCCGAGGCTGGCGTCGACATCGTCGCACCATCCGACATGATGGACGGTCGCATCGCTGCGATTCGCAATGCACTTGAAGCGCATCACCATATCTATACGCGCATCATGGCTTATTCAGCCAAATATGCATCGGCTTTCTACGGTCCGTTCCGTGATGCAGTCGGTTCCTCCGCCACGCTGGGAAAAAGCAACAAGGCCACTTACCAGATGGATCCTGCTAATAGCGATGAAGCTATGCGTGAGGTTGCACTCGACATCGCCGAAGGTGCCGACATGGTGATGGTCAAACCGGGCATGCCGTATCTGGATATCGTGCGCCGCGTCAAGAATGAATTCAAGGTACCCACGTTCGCCTACCAAGTCAGTGGCGAGTACGCAATGATCAAAGCGGCAGCGCAAAATGGCTGGCTCGATCATGACAAAGCCATGATGGAATCCATGATGGCTTTCAAACGTGCTGGTGCCGATGGCGTGTTGACATACTTCGCACGCGATATTGCCCGGCGCTTGAAACTTGGTTGATGCACGGCAGTCAACATCCTGCAACTGACGCGCCATATATTAGCGTGGTCATGTTGCAGAATTGTTCGGTCCAGCCATGGCACTGATCGACCGGTCAGCGCCCCCTCCTTATTCGCGCATCACTGCCATTTTCGGAAAGCATGTTGCCTATGAATATTTATCAAATCAGTGAGCACCAGGTCACCCTTATCGGTGAAGTACCGTATGCCGCACCTGAAAGCGGCTTTCTGTGGATAGATGCGACCCACGATGAAGTGGCGGATAATCCCGAGCTTTGGCGCAACGCGATCGAGCATGCAACCGCTACCCGCATCTACGATTTGCATCTGCAGGATGTCATCAATCAAAAACATCCTTCGTACTTTGATTCGACGCAAGACTACGCGATGGTTGTGTTTCGCAAATTATCCTTCAATGCTGATTTGGCATCCGTAGAAAGCAATATCGACAATAGTGAAAGACGCAAGATCCCGCCTGCTCTCAGCAAGTTAATGACGCAACCGGTGGCATTCTTGTTGATGGAACGCGCACTTGTTACCGTACACGCCGCCAACAGTCGGACGATAGAAGCAACCCGTACGCGCTTGCTGGAATACAAGCACAAGCCGGAAGGGAACACGCAGCATAATCGTCCGCCGACTTCACCGGCTGAGCTGGCGCTCCGCCTGCTCAATGCGATGGTCGATCAGTATCTCGATTTGCGTCAGCCGTTGACCGGCCAAATTGATCGCTGGCAGCGCGCGCTTCTGAATCCACGCCGCGCATTTCAGGATTGGACAGCCTTGCTGGATGCACGCATAGAGTTGCGCAAACTCGATCACCTGTGTGAAGAGCAACACGATGCATTGCAGGAACTGCGCGACTACTTTGTCGACAACAATCAAGGCGAAAATAATCGTGCGCAAGATTTACTTCTGGTACGTGTCCACGATGTGATGGAACACATCACTCGCGTGCTGAATCATGCTCGCAGATTGGAAGCTTCGATAGAATCGGCGGTGCAAATCCATTTCTCTGCAATGGCACACCGCACCAGCGAAATCATGCGCACTCTGACAGTGATTACCGCGCTCTTTATGCCGCTCACGGTGATCACCGGCATCTTCGGCATGAACTTTGTCGATATGCCTTTGCTTAAGAATCACTCAGGTTTCTGGATCGCGATGGGATTGATGCTGGCAATCGTCATCAGCCTGCTGCTCTTCTTCCGTCGAAGGCGCTATCTCGATGATAGAAGATCGGACAACGAGCGCCCGCGCGATTAAGCAGCAAGAACTCACAATAAAAAAGCGTCCTTGAATGGACGCTTTTTTACCAGCAAGGTATTTTTCAACTCATTTATTCGGCTGTGGCGTCAGACGCAAGTACGGACGTTCGGCCTTGTAGCCTTTGGGAAATTTCTGCTTGATGACTTCCTCATCCTGAATCGTCAATGGGATGATCACATCATCACCGTCACGCCAGTTACCTGGGGTAGCAACCGTGTAACTATCCGTCAATTGCAATGCATCGATCACGCGCAAAATTTCGTCGAAATTACGCCCTACGCTCATAGGGTAAGTCAATGTCAAGCGCACTTTCTTTTGCGGATCAATGATAAATACAGAACGCACTGTTGCCGTTGCCGATTGATTCGGGTGAATCATGTCATACAGCGTAGAAACAGATTTATCAGCATCGGCAACGATAGGAAAACCAACTACCGTTTTTTGCGTGGCTTCGATATCCTTGATCCATTCCAAATGCTTGTCAGCCGGATCGACGGATAACGCAATCGCTTTCACATTACGCTTGTCGAATTCCGCTTTCAATTTGGCCGTCAAACCGAGTTCTGTCGTGCATACCGGAGTGAAATCTGCTGGATGTGAAAACAGAACGATCCAGGAATCACCTGCCCACTCATGAAATTTGATTTTTCCGATCGAGCTTTCTTGCTCGAAATCAGGGGCAATATCACCCAAACGTAAAGTCATTTTTTCTCCTTTGCAATGCAATCACGAAAGTCTGACTATAGCTGTGTCAGACCGGTTTCCCAACGACAAATATTCACTATACAAATAACGAGAAGCTATGACCATGGCGCAATGACAGCCAAACTCAAAACTGTTTGATCAGTGTCAAGGATTGGGTAAATTTATCTGCCTTTTGGAAGCCGATCACGCGTCCGCCGCGAATTTCCTGCCCATTCTTGTCAAAGAAAATAATGCCCGGCGGGCCGAATAAATTGAATCCGCGCAAGAGTGCTTTGTCATGCGCATCGTTGGCAGTGACGTCGACTTGCAGCAAAACCATATCAGCGAATTGTGCTTGCACGCGCGGATCGGCGAAGGTCAACTTTTCCATTTCTATGCAGGATACGCACCAGTCTGCGTAAAAATCCAGCATGACATTTTTGCCATGTGCTTTTGCAATGGCGGCATCCAGATCAGCGACCGTTTTGACACGAGTGAATTCGGCGTGGGCTGCGCTATCTTTACGCATATGCGCTAACGGCGCAAATGCATCGCGGCCACCCGTAGTCACGCCGACCAATTGCATCAATCCCAGTGTGGTAAAAACCACTCCGACGGCTTTCGAGACCCAGCGCCCCTTTGCCGCCCACAACAAATAGGCGCCGTAAGCAATCCCGAGTATGGTCCACGCAATCATTTGCACCGCATCGGGAATGACAGGAGATATCATCCAGATAGCCAGCCCTAACATCAACACGCCGAAAAAGCGTTTGACCGCAGTCATCCACGATCCCGCACGTGGCAAAAATGCGCCGGCGGACACGCCCACCAGTAACAAGGGCACGCTCATACCCATCGCCATCGCGAACAGGGCGCCACCGCCTGTCACAACGTCGCGCGTCTGACTGATATAAACCAACGCACCAGCCAGCGGTGCAGCAACGCATGGCCCGACAATCAAGGCAGACAAGGCTCCCATGACGAAAACACCGATCAATTTCCCGGCAGTCTGCTTCGATGATGCATGCGTCAACTTTCTTTGCACCGATGTATGCATTTGCAGGTGGTAGACATCGAACATCGATAACGCGAGGCCTACCATCAAGATAGCGAATGCGCCTAACATCCACGGATTTTGCAAGACAGCCGACAAGCCCTCTCCGACCAATCCTGCTGCGATACCCAGGCATGTATAAACCAGTGCCATGCCGAGCGAGTATAGAGAAGCCAATAACAACCCTCGACTGCGCTTTACCTGCGCGCCCTCGCCTACAATGATGCTGGATAATATCGGCACCATAGGCAGTACACAGGGAGTGAATGCCAGACCTAGGCCCAGCAACAGGAAGAGCGGCATTATGGCCAATAACTTTCCGCTCTGCAGCGAACGCTCAATACGCCCTATATCTGAATCCAGCACCACTTTTGCACCTGTGCCATCGGCCAAAGGAAACACCTCCATACTCGGCTGCACACTGCCGGTTATGTCGCCTTGGGCAAACAGTGCTATTTGAGAATCCATAGGCGAGTAGCACAAGCCCTTGTCCGAACAGCCTTGACTGGTGGCGATCACCGTAAAATTTCCATTTGCCTGGACCGGGATGCGTATCGTCACGCTCTTCCGATACGTCTCTACATCTTTCTGGAATGTCTCATCGAACTTGATTTTGCCTGCTGGGATTTGCGGTTCGCCCAAGGTCGCATTGTTCGCTTTGAAGGCAAAGCGTTCGCGGTACATGTAGTAGCCATCTGCAATCGCGTATGTGATCGCTAAGGTTTTCTCATCGAGCATGCGAGCGGAAAATTTGAAAGCTACTTCAGGCGCGAGAAATTCTTCATCAGCATGCGCCGTGAAAGGCAAAGTGCACACCAAGAAAAGTAAAGCGATAGCGCGCGCGACGACAGTGCCAGCTTGGGATATTTTGCGCTTTTGCTTGCTGTAGCAAAAGCGATGCGAAGTGCGCAAGCCAAACAACAAATTCTTAAGCATTCCGTTCCTTACTCGTTTCCTGCTTGATCCAATCCAGATAAGCCGGCAATCCATCAACAATCGGAATGGCAATAATCTCTGGCACGGCATACGGATGAGCTGTCTTGATTGCAGCTTCTAACTCGGCGTAGTGAGCGGAGGTGGTTTTGATTTGCATCGCTACTTCCTGCCCTTCCTCAATCTGCCCTTCCCAACGGTAAATGGAGCGCATCGCTGGCAAGATATTGACGCAGGCTGCCAACCGTCGTTCGACTAGGGAGCGCGCCAATTGTTCTGCGAATTCTTTACTTGGAGCATTGCTTAAAACCAGCAAGACTTGAGATGCAAGCAACATGGTGAAAAGAAAACGGTTAAGTGTCGATGGTGATTGAAGGACTCAAAGTAAGTAACATTAAATTATCTCCGCTTACCTCTATAGTTAGGCCCTCTATCTTGCCACAAACAACGCTCTATAGAAGCGTCGCCGCAAAAGCAAAAGCCAGGCTATGCCTGGCTTTTGTTGTACATGCAATCGCGTTTGCGATTACTTGCTAATTGGCTTAATCGCCTGTGTTGTCTTCAACAGCTTCAGTGATTTCTGGACGATCGACCAGTTCAATGAATGCCATAGGAGCGTTGTCACCAGCGCGGAAACCCATTTTCAGGATACGCAAGTAACCACCATTGCGGTTTGCGTAGCGTGGGCCGAGTTCTGCGAACAGTTTGACAACCATTTCGCGATCGCGCAGACGGTTGAATGCCAAACGTTTGTTAGCCAGGCTGTCGGTTTTACCGAGGGTCAGGATCGGTTCGATCACGCGACGCAGCTCTTTAGCTTTTGGCAATGTGGTTTTGATTGCTTCGTGACGCAGCAACGAAACAGTCATGTTGCGCAACATGGCGAGACGATGGGAAGAAGTACGATTTAATTTACGAAGGCCGTGACGGTGACGCATGGTAATTCCTTTCAGTTTTTGAGTTTAAATCCAGTTCTTCTATCGACACTGCATAGTGCAATGACGCGGACCGGTATCTATATTTTCTAAGACGGCAGATTCTACTACAAAATTCATTGGGACAGAGTTGCCTCTGTCCCGACAAAAATTACTTCTCCAAACCAGCTGGCGGCCAGTTTTCGAGTTTCATGCCCAATGTCAAACCACGCGATGCCAATACTTCTTTGATTTCATTCAAAGATTTACGGCCGAGGTTAGGCGTTTTGAGCAGCTCGTTTTCGCTACGTTGGATCAAATCACCAATGTAGTAAATGTTTTCTGCTTTGAGGCAGTTAGCCGAACGAACTGTGAGTTCCAGATCATCAACTGGGCGCAACAGGATAGGATCAACTGCTGGCGCACGTGAAGGTGCATCTGCAGGTGCCTCTGTGCCTTCCAGCGCAGCGAACACATTCAACTGATCAACCAAAACGCGAGCGGACTGGCGAATCGCTTCTTCAGGTGTGATCACGCCGTTGGTTTCGATGTTGATAACCAGTTTGTCCAGATCGGTACGTTGTTCAACGCGAGCCGATTCAACTGCGTAGGAAACGCGGCGAACTGGCGAAAACGAAGCGTCGAGAATGATGCGACCGATCGTTTTGTTAGTATCTTCTGACAAGCGACGAACGTTACCTGGCACATAGCCACGGCCTTTTTCGACTTTGATCTGCATGTCGAGTTTGCCGCCAGCGGTCAAATGAGCAATCACGTGGTCAGGATTGATCAATTCAACATCATGTGGCAATTCGATATCGGATGCGAGAACAGCGCCTTCGCCTTCTTTTTTCAGAATCAACGTGACATCGTCGCGGTTGTGCAGCTTGAACACAACGCCCTTCAAGTTCAACAACATGTCTACGACGTCTTCTTGCACACCGTCGAGTGACGAGTATTCATGAACGACACCGGCGATCGTGACTTCTGTCGGCGCGTAGCCAACCATAGAAGACAACAGGACGCGACGCAGTGCGTTACCCAAGGTGTGACCATAGCCGCGTTCAAACGGCTCCATCACGACTTTGGCGTGACCTGCACCTAGCACTTCGACTTCAATAATACGTGGCTTCAACAAACTGTTTTGCATGAAATGTCCTTTTCAATACCCTCGGCTCATTACACCGATAAGGCTGATGGCATGACGAAAAAAGCCCACCAGATGGTGGGCCGGGAATTCAAAATTAACGTGAATACAATTCGACGATCAACGATTCGTTGACGTCTGCGGCGATTTCGCTGCGATCCGGAATGGACTTGAAAGTACCTTCCATTTTCTTCGAATCAACCGCTACCCATGAAGGCATGCCGATTTGTTCAGCCAGCGACAGCGCTTCAACGATACGCACTTGCTTCTTCGATTTTTCACGAACGGCAACGATGTCGCCTGGTTTAACTTGGTACGACGCGATGTTGACAACGATACCGTTGACGGTGAACGCTTTGTGCGAGACTAATTGACGGCCTTCAGCACGTGTCGAACCAAAACCCATGCGATACACAACGTTGTCGAGACGTGCTTCGAGCAATTTCAACAATGTTTCGCCGGTGTTGCCTTTACGACGATCAGCTTCAGCGAAGTAGCGGCGGAATTGACGTTCCAGGATGCCGTACATACGTTTAACTTTTTGTTTCTCACGCAACTGATTGCCGTAGTCAGAGGTACGAGCACCGGAAGTGCGACCATGTTGACCAGGTTTCGAATCAAGTTTGCATTTCGAGTCCAGCGAACGACGTGCGCTTTTCAGGAAAAGGTCGGTACCTTCACGACGGGAGAGTTTTGCTTTAGGTCCAATATAACGTGCCACGAGAATTTCCTTTAAATGTATGACGCTCCGAATGAATTTTCTTGCTAAACAAAATTCATCGCCAATTCATTGAGCGCTAGTCTGACCAACCTGCAATCAGACGGTGGGCTTACTAAGAACAAAACCCGCCAAGGTCATTGGCGGGCAGATAACGGCACAACAACGTCCGTTGAAACGAATGCTTAGATACGACGACGCTTTGGTGGGCGGCAACCGTTATGTGGCACTGGTGTGACATCTTGAATCTGGGTAATTTTGATACCGAGATTATTCAATGCACGAACCGAAGATTCGCGACCTGGGCCTGGGCCTTTGATACGCACTTCAAGGTTCTTGATACCGCATTCGATCGCGACTTTACCAGCGGCTTCTGCTGCAACCTGCGCTGCAAACGGGGTCGATTTACGCGAACCTTTAAAGCCGGCACCGCCAGACGTTGCCCATGACAGCGCATTGCCTTGACGATCGGTGATCGTGATAATGGTGTTATTGAAAGACGCGTGGATGTGCGCGATACCTTCAGCAACGTTCTTTTTAACTTTTTTACGCACACGTGCTGCTGCGGCGTTATTAGGTGCTTTTGCCATAATTCTTTCCTTGAATCCGACGACTAGTCAAACTGCGCTTGGATTATTTCTTCAGCGATTGCGCTGCTTTACGCGGACCCTTGCGAGTACGAGCGTTTGTGCGTGTACGTTGACCACGGCAAGGCAAGCCTTTGCGGTGACGCATACCACGATAGCAACCCAAGTCCATCAGGCGCTTGATGTTCATCGAGATTTCACGACGCAGATCGCCTTCAACGATGAATTTTGCTATCTCATCGCGCAGCTTTTCCAGCTCGTTATCGTCCAGATCTTTGACCTTTTTAGTGGTCAGAACACCTGTTGTGTCGCAAATTTTTTGCGCACGTGGGCGGCCGATACCATAAATAGCCGTGAGGCCGATTACGGTATGTTGATGATTGGGTACGTTTACCCCTGCGATACGTGCCATTCGTTATTCCTCAAATCAATAACGTTAAATTAACCTTGGCGCTGCTTATGACGCGGTTCGATGCAAATTACTCGAACGACGCCCTTGCGCTTGATGATCTTACAGTTGCGGCAGATCCGCTTAACTGATGCGAGCACTTTCATTTTTGCCCTCTTTCTTACAGTTGATTCGTTTTAAAGTTACTTAGTACGGAACACAATACGTGCCCTACTCAGATCATAAGGTGTCAACTCTACCGTCACCTTGTCACCAGGAAGAATGCGGATATAGTTCATGCGCATTTTTCCTGAAATATGACCGAGCACTATGTGCCCATTTTCCAACTTGACTCTAAATGTTGCGTTTGGAAGATTTTCTAGAATCTCCCCCTGCATTTGGATTACGTCGTCTTTTGCCATTCGTTTCGATTTCCTCGCGCTTAACGCGTCGGAATTCCGCCCTTAAAGTTTGCCTTGCGAAGTAACGATTCATACTGCTGGGACATCACGTAGTTTTGAACTTGTGCCATGAAATCCATCGTTACAACAACAATAATCAGAAGCGATGTACCACCGAAGTAGAACGGAACCTTCCAACGAGCAATCAGGAACTCAGGCAACAAACAAACCAGCGTAATGTAGACAGCGCCAGCTAACGTCAACCGAGTCAAAATCTTATCAATGTAACGAGCGGTTTGATCACCAGGGCGAATACCTGGAACAAACGCACCACTCTTCTTCAAATTATCGGCTGTCTCTTTGCTGTTAAATACCAGTGCGGTATAGAAGAAGCAGAAGAAAACAATCGCAGCAGCATACAACAGCGCATGTATCGGTTCACCCGGCGCCATCGATGCAGCCAAATCTTTCAGGAAGCGAACGAAAGGACTGTTCGTCTCACCTGATGTGAACCAACTCGTAATTGTCGCCGGGAACAAAATGATCGACGAGGCAAAAATTGGAGGAATCACACCAGCCATATTCAACTTCAGTGGCAAATGACTACTTTGACCACCATAAATCTTGTTGCCAACTTGACGCTTGGCGTAGTTCACCAGAATCTTGCGCTGACCGCGTTCAATGAACACAACCAAGTAAGTAACTGCCGCAACTACCACACAGATCAGAATCGCCGACAATGCATTCATCGAACCGGTACGAACCAATTCAAACAAACCTGCAACTGCACTTGGCAAACCTGCTGCAATACCGGCAAAGATAATGATGGATATGCCGTTACCCAAACCGCGCTCGGTAATCTGCTCACCCAGCCACATCAAAAACATCGTGCCAGTTACCAGCGTAATCACTGTCGTCAGCCGAAACGCCAGACCTGGATCAATAACCAGACCAATTTGCGATTCAAGCGCAACAGCAATACCCAAACCTTGGAAAGTTGCCAATAACAACGTGCCGTAGCGCGTGTACTGTGTAATTTTCCGACGGCCTGCTTCGCCTTCTTTTTTCAACGCTTCCAACTGCGGCGACACCACCGACATCAACTGCATAATGATCGATGCAGAAATGTAAGGCATGATGCCCAGCGCAAAAACTGTAAAGCGGGACAACGCGCCACCAGAGAACATGTTGAACATGCCCAAGATGCCGCCTTGATTTTGCTTGAACAACTGCGCCAATTCTTCCGGGTTAATACCTGGAACAGGAATATGCGCGCCGATGCGGAATACTACCAACGCACCGAGCAGAAACCACAGGCGATTCCACGGAAAACCAGTGGAGGCGCCTTTAGCAAGCTGAGGAGTAGTTGCCACTATTTACTCCGTTATCAGACTAAACTTAAGCAACCGAACCGCCAGCGGCTTCGATCGCTGCTTTTGCACCTTTGGTCGCGATCAGGCCTTTGAGTGTCACTTTTTTAGTGAGCTCACCGGACAAGATTACGCGAACTACGCGTGCCAGCTCACCGATAACACCGGCTTGTTTCAATGCCAGGATATCGATTTCCGTTACTGGCAATGCTTCCAAATCGGACAAGCGAACTTCTGCTTTGTACGGTGTTGCCAGCGATTTGAAACCACGCTTAGGCAAACGACGTTGCAAAGGCATTTGACCGCCCTCGAAACCGACTTTATGGAAACCGCCTGAACGGGATTTTTGACCTTTGTGACCACGGCCGGCTGTCTTGCCCAGACCGGAGCCGATACCGCGACCGACGCGACGCTTGTAATGCTTGGCGCCGTCTGCTGGTTGAATAGTATTCAATTCCATGATGTTCTCCGTGCGTAAGCCGAGGCTTACGACACTACTTTCACGAGGTACGATACTTTGTTAATCATGCCGCGCACTGACGGTGTGTCTTCCAACTCGGATACCGAGTTGATACCGCGCAGGCCGAGGCCACGAACGGTCGCACGATGTGTTTCACGTGTGCCGATCAGACCCTTAACCAATGTAACTTTAACTGTCTTTGCCATTGTGCTCACCTTAGCCCAGAATTTCTTCGACAGACTTGCCGCGTTTCGCAGCAATTTCCGAAGCGGTATTCATTTTTGCCAAGCCATCCAGAGTTGCACGAACCATGTTGTAAGGATTGGTCGAGCCGGTGGATTTCGCCACTACGTTCGTTACACCCATTACTTCAAAAATTGCGCGCATTGGACCGCCTGCAATCACACCAGTACCGTCTTTAGCTGGCAGCATCAAAACTGACGACGCGCCGTGCTTGCCGGTAACCATGTGCTGCAAAGTACCGTTTTTCAACGTGACTTTGATCATTTTACGGCGTGCTTCTTCCATTGCTTTTTGCACGGCTACTGGCACTTCTTTCGACTTGCCTTTACCCATACCGATGCGGCCATCGCCATCACCAACGACTGCGAGTGCAGCAAAACCCATGATACGACCACCCTTGACCACTTTGGTCACACGGTTGACCGCGATCATTTTTTCGCGCATGCCGTCGTCCGGCTTCTCGCTTTGCATTTTCGATTGCATTTTTGCCATGACGATTTTTCCTTAGAACTTCAGACCAGCTTCACGCGCAGCTTCAGCAACTGCTTTAACGCGGCCGTGGTAACGGAAACCGGAGCGATCGAACGCAACTTCGGCGATTCCTGCTTTCAGTGCTTTTTCTGCAACGCGCTTACCAACCAGTGCAGCTGCGGCAACATTGCCACCCGCACCTGATTGACCAGCCAACTCTTTACGCATTTCAGCTTCAGCGGTCGAAGCAGAAGCCAAAACCTGCGCGTCCGGTCCGATGATGCTTGCGTAGATATGCAAGTTGGTGCGATGCACTGCCAGGCGAATCACCTTCAACTCGGCGATCTTGGCCCGAGTTTGGCGTCCGCGGCGCAGACGTGATTGTTTCTTATCCATCGTCAACCCTTACTTCTTCTTGGTTTCTTTAATCACAACCACTTCGTCCGAATAACGAACGCCCTTGCCTTTGTAAGGCTCAGGACTGCGGTATGCGCGGACTTCAGCAGCCACTTGACCAACTTGCTGGCGGTTGATGCCTTTGATCAGGATCTCGGTTTGCGTCGGTGTTTCCACTTTCACGCCTGCTGGCATTTGGTGTACTACAGGATGCGAGAAACCCAACGAAAGGTTCAGCTTGTCACCTTGCGCAGCGGCACGATAACCAACACCAACCAACGTCAATTTTTTTTCAAAGCCTTTGGTAACACCATTGACCATGTTGTTGACGAGAGCGCGAATCGTACCCGACATCGCATTTGCTTCGCGGCTGTCGTTAGCGGCTTTGAAACTCAAAGTACCGCTGTTGTTTTCGATTTGCACCAGGCCGTTCAACGACTGGGTCAAAGAGCCCAATGGACCTTTAACTGTGATTTGCGCTGCTGTGATGGTCGCTTCCGCGCCACTAGGCAGTGCAACTGGCATTTTACCTACACGAGACATCTTGTGCTCCTTAGGCGACGTAGCAAATAACTTCGCCACCGACACCGGTTGCGCGCGCTTTGCGGTCAGTCATGACACCTTTTGGCGTCGACACAATCGCCACACCCAAACCGTTCATAACGTTTGGAATATCATCTTTGCCTTTGTAGACACGCAACCCTGGACGGGAAACACGCTCCAAACGCTCGATAACTGGACGACCGGCGTAATATTTCAAACCGATTTTCAGTTCTGCTTTACCAGCAGCCTCTGTTACGGCGTAATCTTCAATGTAACCCTCGTCGCGCAGGACGTTGGCGATGGCAATCTTGACTTTCGACGATGGCATAGCCACCGAAGTTTTGTGCACGACTTGCGCATTGCGGATACGGGTCAGCATATCGGCGATAGGATCGCTCATACTCATTGCTTATTCTCCTATTACCAGCTGGCTTTAGTCATACCGGGAATTTCGCCACGCATGGCGCATTCACGGAGCTTAATACGGCCCAAACCGAACTTACGGAAAGTGCCACGCGGGCGACCAGTCAAAGCGCAACGGTTACGTTGACGAGTAGGAGCCGAGTTACGTGGCAACGCCTGCAATTTCAGGCGAGCTTCGTAGCGCTCTTCTTCCGACTTCGATTGGTCATCAATGATTGCCTTCAACTCAGCGCGTTTGCCGGCGTATTTCTTTACCAGGTCTGCACGCTTTTGTTCACGGTTAATCAGTGCCAGTTTTGCCATGGCAACCTCAGTTTCTGAACGGAAATTTAAATGCGGCGAGAAGCGCTTTTGCTTCTTCGTCGGTCTTTGCTGTTGTCGTGATACTGATATTCATACCACGCAACACGTCAATCTTGTCGTACTCAATTTCGGGGAAAATGATCTGCTCTTTCACACCGATGTTGTAATTGCCACGACCATCGAATGCCTTACCCGAGATACCACGGAAATCGCGCACACGTGGCAACGCAACTGTGATGAAACGGTCAAGGAATTCATACATCTGAGCGCCGCGCAAAGTCACCATACAACCGATTGGATAACCTTCACGGATTTTGAAACCCGCAATCGCTTTACGCGCTTTGGTCACAACCGGTTTTTGACCTGCAATCTTGGTCAAGTCGCCAACTGCGTGCTCGATGATTTTTTTGTCTGCGATCGCTTCCGACAAACCCATGTTCAGGGTGATCTTCAGGATACGCGGAACTTCCATTGCCGATTTGTACGCGAATTTCGCAGTCAAATCACCAACGACTTTTTCTTTATAGAATTCTTGGAGACGGGCCATGATCTCTTAAACCTTAACGACTTCGCCGCTTGACTTGAAAACGCGAACTTTTTTACCGTCCACATCTTTAAAGCCAGCACGATCTGCCTTGCCAGTTGCCGCATTGAACAACGCAACATTAGACACATGAATTGGCATCAACTTATCGACGATGCCACCAGTTGCACCTGTCATCGGGTTAGGCTTGGTCGCTTTTTTAGCAACGTTCACACCCTCAACAACTAGGTAATTAGCGTCAACGCGACGTTGAACAACGCCACGCTTACCCTTGTCTTTGCCAGTCAGCACAATGACTTCGTCGCTTTTACGAATCTTATCCATCACGACTCCTTACAGAACTTCAGGCGCGAGAGAAACGATTTTCATGAAGCGCTCAGTGCGCAGTTCACGTGTAACCGGTCCAAAAATACGCGTACCAATTGGCTCGAGCTTTGCATTGAGCAAAACTGCCGCATTGCTGTCGAACTTGACGAGGGAGCCATCTTGACGACGAACACCTTTGGCAGTACGCACAACAACTGCGTTATAAATTTCGCCTTTTTTCACGCGACCACGTGGCGCAGCAACTTTGACAGTGACCTTGATCACATCGCCAATGCTTGCGTAACGGCGCTTTGAACCGCCGAGCACCTTGATGCACAGAACTTCGCGAGCACCAGTGTTGTCGGCTACTTCGAGCCGGCTTTCAGTTTGAATCATAGTGTTTTCTTTCCCAACTTAACCCGCTCTTGCACACAACGCGCATTTGCGGTCAGTCTTGGTCTCGGCAGACTGCCGAAAGCAGACTGATGAGGTGGACGATTTTCAAAACTCAATTAACTCAACTTCTGAGCTAAAACTTTTTACTGCTGCCCTTGCAACCAAAACATTGCAAGAACGAAGCCCGCTATTATTACATCGAAATAGCGGGCTCGCAACAACTATTTAAACTATTTGTGCAGCTTGTACAACGCGTGTCACTGTCCAGGCTTTAGTTTTGGAGATTGGACGACCTTCTTGAATTTCGACCATATCACCAGCTTTTGCCTGATTGCCTTCATTGTGCGCATGGTACTTATTCGAGCGCATAATGATTTTTCCGTAGAGCGGATGCTTGACGTGACGCTCGATCAGCACGGTTACGGTCTTGTCCATCTTGTCAGACACGACTTTGCCAATCAACGTACGCTTCAGCGCTTGTTTTACTTGATCGTTCATTATTTGGCGTCCTTCTGTGTCATAACCGTTTTGACGCGTGCGATGTCGCGACGTACTTTTTTCAGCTGCGATGTATTGTTCAACTGTTGCGTTGCTATCTGCATACGCAGACCGAACTGCGCTTTCAGCAGATCGTTCAGTTCTTTGGTCAAAGCCGCTTGGTCTTTGCCTTGGAGTTCAGATGTTTTCATGTTCATCCCTATCATTGTCCGACTTGACGGACGACGAACTTGGTCAACAGCGGCAGTTTAGCTGCAGCTAACCGGAACGCTTCGCGTGCCAGAGTTTCGTCAACGCCATCCATCTCGTACAACATTTTGCCTGGCTGAATTTCAGCCACGTAGTATTCCGGATTACCCTTGCCGTTACCCATACGGACTTCAGCAGGCTTGTTCGAAATTGGCTTGTCTGGGAAAATACGGATCCAGATACGGCCACCACGTTTGATGTGACGCGTCATTGCACGACGAGCCGCTTCAATTTGACGCGCTGTAATACGACCGCGACCAATAGCTTTCAAACCGAATTCACCAAACGATACGGCGGTGCCGCGCGAGTGAGAAATACCGGTATTACGGCCTTTTTGCTCTTTACGATATTTTCTGCGTGCTGGTTGCAGCATGATTATTCTCCTGCTTTCTCAGCCGAAACAGCACCGTCAACAGCGGCATCCGGCTTTTTAGCACGAACACGTTTAGCAGCCGGTGCGGCGCCTGGTGCTGCTGCAGTTGGTGCGCCTTCTGGGCGTGCTGTACGTGGACGGCTGCTTGGTTTGCCATCATCGCGGCGTGGGCCACGACGTTTGGTGTCATCTTCCTTAGTCAGGTCGACTGGTGGTTCGCCGCTAGGCAAACGATCACCTTTGTAAACCCAAACTTTGATACCGATGATGCCGTACGTTGTTTCAGCTTCGCCGAAACCGTAGTCAATATCAGCGCGCAGTGTGTGAAGTGGCACGCGACCTTCGCGATACCATTCTTTACGTGCGATCTCGATGCCGTTCAAACGACCGGACGACATGATCTTGATACCTTGCGCACCGAGGCGCATCGCGTTTTGCATCGCGCGCTTCATTGCACGACGGAACATGATGCGTTTTTCCAATTGCTGTGCAATCGAATCAGCGATCAGTTGTGCATCGGTTTCTGGCTTACGAATTTCTTCGATATTCACATGAACCGGCACGCCCATCATTTTTGTCAGCGCGGATTTCAATACTTCGATGTCTTCGCCTTTTTTACCGATCACGACGCCTGGACGTGAGCTGTAAATAGTGATGCGAGCATTTTTTGCTGGACGCTCAATGATGACGCGACCAACCGAAGCATTCTTCAGTTTGGTTTTGAGGTATGCACGAACTTTGAGATCTTCGTTTAGCATGGTGGCAAAATTACTATTGCCAGCATACCAACGCGATGCCCAGTTACGTGTAACCGCAAGGCGGAAACCGGTTGGATGTATCTTCTGTCCCATCGTGACTCCTTAGTTACCGACAGTCACGTATATGTGACAGGATTGTTTAGAGATACGATCACCCCGGCCTTTAGCGCGTGCTGTGAAGCGCTTCAGGATCGGGCCCTTTTCGACATAGATCGTTTTCACGAACAATTCGTCGATATCTGCACCATCATTGTGCTCGGCATTCGCGATGGCGGATTCCAGAACACGCTTGATGATTGCAGCGCCTTTTTTAGGACTGAATTGCAGCAGGTGCAGAGCAGCGTCAACTTTCTTGCCGCGGATTTGATCCGCAACCAGACGACCCTTCTGATCCGACAGGCGCACGCCTTTGAGGATAGCTTTAGTTTCCATTATTTCTTAGCCTTCTTGTCAGCAGCGTGGCCCTTGAACGTACGGGTCAGCGCGAATTCGCCAAGCTTGTGACCAACCATGTTTTCGGACACATAAACAGGCACGTGCTGCTTGCCGTTATGCACCGCGATCGTCAAGCCGATAAAATCAGGCATGACTGTCGAACGACGGGACCAGGTTTTGATTGGCTTTTTGTCTTTGTTCGCTTGCGCGGCTTCGACTTTTTTCACCAGATGGGCGTCGCAAAACGGCCCTTTTTTTAATGAACGTGTCATGTCTTATCCTTATTTCTTACCGCGGCGCGAGACGATCATAGAAGTCGTGCGCTTGTTGCGACGCGTCTTCTTACCTTTAGTCTGCTGGCCCCATGGTGATACTGGATGACGACCTGCTGCCGTTTTGCCTTCACCACCACCGTGTGGGTGATCGACCGGGTTCATGACCACACCGCGAACGGTAGGACGAACACCACGCCAGCGCATCGCACCTGCTTTACCGATTTTACGCAAGCTATGTTCGGCATTGCCGACTTCACCTACGGTTGCACGGCATTCAACGTGGATACGACGAACTTCGCCAGAGCGCAAACGAACTTGAGCGTAGGTACCTTCACGTGCCATCAACACAACGCCAGCGCCGGCTGTACGTGCAATTTGAGCACCTTTGCCTGGCAACATTTCGACGCAATGCATGATGGTACCGACTGGGATATTACGGATAGGCAAGCAGTTACCCGATTTGATCGGCGCTTCCGAGCCATTCATCACTTGATCGCCAACGGCCATGCCTTTGGTTGCAATGATGTATTGACGCTCACCATCCGCATACAACACCAACGCGATGTTTGCCGTGCGGTTTGGATCGTATTCAATACGCTCCACTTTCGCAGGGATAGCATCTTTAGTGCGCTTGAAGTCGATAACACGGTAATGCTGCTTGTGGCCACCACCGATATGACGGGTAGTGATGTGACCGTTGTTATTACGGCCGGCAGTTTTCGATTTCTTTTCGATCAGGCCTGCGAATGGACGGCCTTTGTACAGGTCGGCATTGACGACCTTGACCATACCGCGACGACCAGGCGAGGTCGGCTTGACTTTAACGAGTGCCATTATTTAGCCTCCTCGGTGAAGTTGATTTCTTGACCAGGCTTCAGGCATACAAACGCACGACGCGTGTGATTGCGACGACCATTGAAGCGACCTGAACGTTTTTGCTTACCTTGACGATTGGCAACTTGAACAGATTCAACTTGAACCTTGAACAGCAACTCAACCGCAGCTTTGATTTCAATCTTGGTAGCATCAGGCATTACGAGGAAAACGACTTGTTCGTTTTTTTCAGCAACGAAAGTTGCCTTCTCGGAAATAACTGGCGCCAACAACACTTTCATCAAGCGTTCTTCACTATGTTTCAGAATCGCGCTCATGCCAGCATCTCCTCAATCTTGGCCAATGCCAATTTCGTGATCAGGATTTTCTTGTAGAAAACCAGCGAAACTGGATCAGCATGACGTGGCTCGCAAATCAGCACGTTAGGCAGATTGCGCGATGCCAACAACAGGTTTTCATCCAGACTGTCAGTGATGACGAGCACGGAATCCAGACCCATATCTTTCAGTTTTTGCGACAAGAGCTTGGTCTTTGGCGCATCAACTGACAGGCTTTCGATTACGGAGAGACGACCTTCGCGAGCCAACTGCGAGAGGATCGAGCAGAGACCTGCGCGATACATCTTTTTGTTAACTTTGTGCGAGAAGTTTTCATCAGGCGAGTTCGGGAAAATCCGACCGCCGCCGCGCCACAAAGGCGATGACGACATACCAGCACGAGCACGGCCCGTACCTTTTTGACGCCAAGGTTTTTTGGTGGTGTGATGAACTTCTTCACGATCTTTTTGTTTGCGATTACCACTGCGTGCGTTGGCTTGATAGGCAACCACGACTTGGTGAATCAGCGCTTCGTTGTAGTCGCGGCCGAAAATAGTATCTGGCGCAGCAATATTCGAAGACGATTGACCTTGGTCATTCAGGAGCTTGAGTTCCATGAATTAAGCCCCCTTCTTTGCTTTGGTTTTAATAGCCGGCGAGACAATCACCTGACCATTTTTCGCACCAGGAATCGCACCCTTAACCAGCAACAGCTGGCGATCTGCATCAATACGAGCGATCTCAAGGTTTTGAATTGTGCGATTCACGTCACCCAAGTGACCAGTCATGCGCTTACCAGGGAAAACGCGACCTGGATCTTGCGCCATACCGATGGAGCCCGGGACATTATGCGAACGTGAGTTACCGTGGGTTGCACGACCGGAAGAGAAGTGATAACGCTTGATAACACCAGCGTAACCCTTACCGATAGTCACGCCTTGCACGTCTACTTTTTGACCGACTTCGAACAGACTGGCAGCGATAACATCGCCGACTTTCAATTCGGAAGCAGCAGTAGCAGCAATACGGAATTCTTTGAGGACGGTACCGGCTTCAACACCTGCTTTGGCATGATGACCAGCAGAAGCTTTATTGACACGAGAAGCACGGCGGCTACCGAAAGCAACCTGGACAGCCGAATAACCATCGACGTCAGGCGTTTTGATTTGCGTCACACGATTGTTTGAAACGTCAACCACGGTAACAGGAATCGAATCCCCATCATCCGTGAAAATACGCATCATACCAACCTTGCGACCAAGCAGGCCTTGGCCTTTATCTTGGTTTTGGTTCATTTTTTCTCCATTCCCACCTACGATTGGGCGGGGCTGATATATAAAACAACTTAAAACTACGAATTTGATGAAAATTCCAATTGGGAATCCTCAGCGAAGCCCGAGATTATAACTGGTGAACAGCCCTTCCACAACATCTAAATGCGTGAATTGTTGTTCCCCAGCGGATAAATGCGGGACATTTCTGCCCCGCATTATCAAAAACAAATTATTGCAGTTTGATTTCTACATCAACGCCAGCAGGCAAATCCAGTTTCATCAATGCATCAACTGTTTTATCTGTAGGGTCAACGATGTCCATCAAACGAACGTGCGTACGAATTTCAAACTGATCGCGCGATGTTTTGTTGACGTGCGGCGAACGCAAAACGTCAAAACGCTGAATACGTGTTGGCAGTGGGACTGGGCCTTTTACAACTGCGCCAGTGCGTTTTGCTGTTTCAACGATTTCGAGTGCCGATTGATCGATCAAACGATAGTCAAATGCTTTCAGACGAATACGGATCTTTTGGTTTGGAGCTGATTTCGGTGCTGTAGACATGTTCATTCCTTAAAAGAGCGAACCGCGAGTGAGTGAACACTCGCGGCGATAGTAAATGGCGTTATGCCAAATCGTTTATTGCTTACTGCTTACTGATACTGATTACTCAATAATTTTAGCAACAACACCGGCGCCGACAGTACGACCGCCTTCGCGAATCGCGAAGCGCAGACCTTCTTCCATCGCGATCGGGTTG